>Ga0209698_10000061_pt1 | contig 95171 bp, 71 predicted proteins | sample LitLauG_LLR_2012_FD_187203 | JGI IMG/M metagenome (GOLD analysis project Ga0209698, IMG submission 187203) | Freshwater sediment microbial communities from Pennsylvania, USA - Little Laurel Run_MetaG_LLR_2012 (SPAdes) (version 2) | ecosystem: Environmental > Aquatic > Freshwater > Creek >... | reverse complement strand
GCGGCCGGCAGGTACAGGCGCCGGGCGTCGAACTCGGCGATGTGGGCGAGCAGCGTGGCGGTGGTGACGCGATCCTGGGCGACGAGCGAGGCGAGCTGCTGTTCGAGCTCGCCATCGCCGACGCTACATAGAGAGAACGTGCGCATGACACGAGTCCTTGCCGGGGGGCAGGTGGTCGATGCCTGACGCTCGTTCTTATCATGGGCTATTTCGGCGCTCGCAGAGCCTCGCCACGCGCTTCGAGACGCGCGGCATGACATCGCGGTCGCGCAGAGCGCCGCTTCGCGCGGGAGCAGGCGCCGCGTGCGCCCTGCCGCACGATCTCGAGATCACCGGATCTCGCGGCGAAGTCGGAGCCGCGAAAGCTGTCAAGTGAATTCGTTGTTCAGCGCGTCGGCGCTTCTTCAACGAGCGATCGCGGTGCGCTGATCTCGGGGCGCCGCGTGCGAACGCGCGCGATCTCGCCGTCGGGTTCGTCAAGCTCCCGCTCAACACACGGAAGCGAGCCCACGGCGAGCTGCCGCGTTCGGGGCGCCGCGCGGCGCCGCGCGGAGCCGCGAGGGGTCGCGCGATCAGGGCGCGAGCCGCTCGCGCAGCCAGCGACCGCCACGACGCCGATAGCGCACGCGATCGTGCAGCCGATGCTCGCCCTGCTGCCAAAACTCGATCGTCTCGGGCACGAGGCGAAATCCGCCCCAATCGCGCGGGCGCGGGATGGGCCGGCGCGCCACCGCGCGCTCGAGGCGCGCGCGACGGCGCTCGAGAACCTCGCGCCCCGCGATCACGCGACTCTGTGGCGAGACGGCCGCCGAGAGCTGGCTGCCGCGCTCTCGCGAGGCGAAGTAGCGGTCGGACTCCGCCGCGCTCGTTCGGCTCACGCGGCCCTCGATCCTCACCTGACGCCCGAGCGTGCCCCAGTAGAGCACCAGCGCCGCGCGCGGATTGCCCTCGAGCTCGAGCCCCTTGCGGCTCGCGTAGTGCGTGAAGAAGCCGAAGCCGCGCGGCCCGAAGGATTTCAGCAACACCATCCGGGCCGAGGGCCGGCCGTCCCGTGTCGCCGTCGCGAGCGTCATCGCCTCGGGCTGATGCGCCACGGCGCGTCGGGCCACATCGAACCACGCGGCGAACTGATCGAACGGGCTCGTGCTCATGCGCGCGGGGCGGAGCGGGGCGCGGCGTCGGCGCGCGGGGCGCGCGCGATTCGTCGAGCGATCAGTACGAGATCGTGAACTGGAGCGCGACGAGGTCGACGTGGTAGATCTCGTTCTCGCCGGCATCGTGATCCCAGGTCCGCTGCCCCACCGCCTTCAGTGACGTGCGCCGCTCGACGCGATACTCGATCCCGCCCTCGAGGCGGTCGAGGTCGTGATCCCACGGAAGCGCGCGACCGGCCGAGTCTAGCACGTCGGAAAATCGCAGCCGGTCCGCGCGCGCCGCGATCGCCCAGCGCGTGGCGAGCGAGAAGCGCGCCTCGCCGTAGCCGCCCCACACGCGCAGATCGCCGACGGTCGGAGTCTGCCACACGTTGATCGCACCCTCGCCGCGCAGCTCGAGATGGCCCGCGACGATCTCGACATCGGCCATGCCGAGCTCCTGATCGTACTGGGTCACGTGATCCTTCCACGGCAGGCTCCACGCGACGGCATCGTTGAGGTAGGGGCCCCATGAGCCCGAAACGCCGAAGCGAAGCATCGGCCAAGGCCGCAGGCCGATCCGGCCCAGCACGCTCTTGCCGTCGTTGGTGTCGCGCCCGGGCGCGGGCGAGCCGGGGGCGCCCTGAACGAAGCCGACGGCGACTTCGAGCGGGTGCAGATCGCCGCGGAGCGTCGCGCCGACGTCCCACTTCGAATCGTCCACGATCCGCATGCCGCGCTCCTCGCCGCCCGTCGAGTCGTACTCGCTGCTCCAGGCGACCGGGGGCGGCGCGTTGATGAGCGCGTCGCCGTTGGGAGGGATCACGTCGTCCTGGAGCGCGGTCGGGAACGAGTAGATGAGCGGCACACCGATCAGCGGATTGTGTTCGGGATCGCTGCGCTCGCCCCACGTCCCGACCGCCCACGGCAGCTTGCCGATCTGAAGATGGAAATCGCGATCGCGATTGGGCGTCCAGGTCGCGTAGGCGCCGTAGAGCCACACGCCGCCCGCTTCCGAGAAGCGGACCTCGGCATCGAGGTTGAACGCGCTGTTCGGTTGCGCCGCCACCATGAGGCGCAATTGATAGGCGTCGAACGGCGTCATGCCGTAGCCGATCGTATTGTAGGAGAACCCATCGCTGCGGCTCGAGAACACCGCGTCGAGCCCGCCATGGATCTCGGGCACGGGAGTCGCGGCGTCCGCGGCGCGCGCTGGGAACAGGGCGAGCGCGGTGGCAGCGAGCAGAACAAGCGCGGTGCCAGCAAGCACGGCGAGCGCGGCGCCCAAGCGTCCGGCGCGAGGCGTGGCGGCACGCGCGGTGCGCATCATGCCGCCTTTGCCTCGACCTCGTCCGCGATCGGGATCAGGATCGTGAACACGCTGCCGCGGCCGGGCGTGCTCTCGACCAGGATCGAGCCGCCGTGCGCCTTCACGATGCCATCCGCGATCGAGAGGCCCATGCCGAGCCCGGCCGAGTTGAACTCCAGCCGGCTCGAAGAATGGTGATGGAGCGAGTCGCGAACCATGAAGGAGCGCTCGAAGAGATGCGACTGGCGCTCCGGCTCGATGCCGACGCCGGTGTCGGACACCACGACCTCAAGGCTCGAGGGTCCGCGCCGCGCGCGCACCTCGATGCGGCCGTGGTCGGGCGTGAAACGGATCGCGTTGCGCACCAGATTCGCCACCGCGACGCCGAAGCGCGAGCCGTCGATTTCGGCCGTGCCGAGATCTTCCGGGATGTCCACGTCGAGCGCGACACGCCGCCCCGGGCCGTCGGCACGCGCGGCATCGACCGCTTCGAGCAGCCGCTGGCGCAGGTCGCACTCCGAGGGCGTGAGATCGAGCCCGGTGCCCTCGATCTGGCTCATGCGCGTGGCGTCCTCGGCGATGCGAGAGAGGGTGCCCACGCTGCCGCGGATCGCGCTCAAGGCCTCCAACTGATCGGGCGTCACCGGTCCGAGGGTGCCGGCCTCCATCAGCTCCTCGAAGCCACGGATCACGCTGATCGGCGTGCGCAGCTCGTGCGAGGCCACGCTGATGAATTCGCTGCGCACGCGCGCGACCTCGGCGAGGTTGCTGACCAGCGTGCGCTGCTTCTCCCGCATGTCGCGGAAGCGCTCAGCCAAATAGCCAATCTCATCCGCGCTGCGCACCACGACCGGATAGGCGTAGTTGCCGCGCTCCATCTCCTCGGCGCCGCGCACGAGCTGACTCACCGGCGAGGTGATGCGATGCGCGACCAGCAGCCCGGCCGCGAGCGCGATCACGAGGGCGAGGCCGCCCAGCTCGATGAGCCCGACCTGCATGCCGCGCAGGAACGCCGTCTCCTGCTCGAGCGAGCGCTGCATCACGAACACCTGACCCGCGCCATCGCGCGAGAGCGGCATGCGCCCGATCAACGTGAGCTGGGTGCGCCCCGCGTTGCGCACGTCAACCAGCATGCCGTGCTCCGGGAGCGCGTCGGTGAGATCACCGAGCGCGGCGATGGCGCGCGTCATGGCCTGCCGATCGCTGGGCCGCTGGAGCGTGCTGGCGAGCACGGAGCCAGGCGCGTAGAAGGACACCTCGCTCCGCGTCAGGGCCCGGACCTGGCCCGCGAGCCCGGCGTTGATCTCGCTGCCGAGCAGCAGTGCGCCGATCACGCGCCCGCCCGCGTCGACCGGAAGCACGATCACCTGATCGAGCGTTCCGCGCCCGGCCATGATTCCGGAGATCGTGGCGCCGTGAAGCGCGCTCGGAACCATGCTGCCGACCGCCGCGGGATCGGAGGCCTCATGCCCGACCGAGGCGAGCACATGACCCTGGGCGTCCACAACCTCGAAGAGATCGGCCTGGGTGATCGAGTTGAAGTCGCGCGCGACGCCGGCCACGGTGGCGCGCAGCTCGGGGTCGCGCCAGCTGCCCGGGAGCGTGAGCGCCGAGAAGAACTTGGGATCGCGCACCACGACGCCGCCCGAAAGCGCGAGCGCGCGCACGCGTCCGTTGAGCACGTTCTCGACGATCGCCGAAGCGCGGCGCAGATCGTCGCGGATGCCCTGCTCGACCTGGCGCGTGATGTTGCGATTGACGATCCAGAGCGTGGCGAAGGTGAGCGCCACGATCGGCAGCACCGTGAAGATCAGGATGCGGCCACGTAGCTTGAGGGCGGGCTTCATAGCGACACCGCGACCTGGACGTCGCCGGTAGCGGGTACTTCGACACTCTCGATCGACTCGGGAAGATCCGGATGCCACACGTGGAGCTGGTAGCGGCCGGCCGGGAGCGCGGGCAGCGTGAACGAGCCGTCGGCCGCCGGGCGCGCGAACGCGTGGTTCTCGAGCACGCGGACGAACGCTTCCATGTTGGAGTGGATGTCGCAGTACACGTTGACGAGGCCCACGCGATCGAACACCACGGTCTTGAAGTGGCCGCGCGGGTACTTGCCGAGGTCGAAGCGCTTGGCGGGCGAGAGGCTGAACACGTTGTGGTAGATGGGATCGAGATTCGGGAAATCCACCGCGGTCCCGACCGCCACCGCGAGCACGCGCGGCTCGAAGGACTGATTCCTCTGCGCGAGCGTCGGGCGGGCCTCGGCCGCGGCGATCGCGGAGTCGGCGGGCGCGGGCACGTGATCCACGAACACCACCGCGTCGGTCGCGAGGCCGCGCACCACATCGTGCATGCCGGGCATGGCGCCCGCGGCATCGCCGTAAGTGGCGGGAAGGCTCGAGCTTCGCACCGGCGGCGGTACGTGGATGACGCCGCGAATCACTCCCGAGCCGGCCTCAGCGGGAAATCCCAAAACGCAAAGTCCCGCCAGGGCCGAAAGCCATCGCTTGGTCACGGTCCATCCCTGAATTGAATGCTGCGTCCGTGCGGGCCCCGGGGCGGCCGCCCGCTCGATCGGTGATCCCTTGAATTTTCGGCCTCTTGCGGCGCTGACTTGAGGCGGACCGCGGCTGGGCGCCAGGGCGACGATCCGCTCAGGTGACGGCGGGGCCGCGAGTTGCGGGGATGTGGCATGATGGCGCAAGAAGGAGGGCCGATGGTCAATCCCTACCAGGTGGGCGAGCGCGTCTATTTGCGCCCGCTCGAGACCGCCGATGCCGCGTATCTCCAACGCTGGATCAACGATCCCGAGGTCGCGCGGTACCTGAGCGTGTATCGCCCGATGAAGCTCGAGGACGAGCTGCAGTTCATCGAGCGCGCGAACGCGGGCGGCGAGAGCCTGGGCTTTGGCGTCGCGCTCAAGGAAAACGACCGCTTGCTGGGCAGCGCCGGCCTTCAGCGCATCGACTGGAAGAACCGCAGCGCCGGCTTCGGCATTTCACTTGGGCTACCGGACGAGTGGGGCAAGGGCTACGGCACCGAGGCGACGCGGCTGGTGGTCCAGGTCGCGTTCGAGCGGCTCAACCTGCATCGCGTCTGGCTGGTGGTGTACGCGTTCAACGAGCGCGGCCTGCGCTGCTACTCGCGAGCGGGATTCAAGACCGAGGGCGTGATGCGCGATTACCACTTCGCGGACGGCCGCTACTGGGACGCGCACCTGATGGCGGTGCTGAGACCGGAGTGGGAGGCCGGAAAGACGGCCCAATCCGGGAAGGAAGGCTGAGATGCGACGCGTAAGGATGCTGGCGTTCGGGCTGGGGATCGTGGGTGGTGTGATATTCGAATCGCCGGTCGCGGCAGGAGCCTGGACCGCGGGGACGAATCTCGGCGTGGGCGTGCTCAGCTCGAGCGAGCCCGGAGGCAACAACCAGGTGACGGTGAGCTGGCCGATCGGGGCGAGCGTGGTCGGCCCCTTTCAGCCGGGACTCAGGCTCGGCTACGTGTTCGACGACGACGAAAACGAGTTGTTCGTGAACACCAGCCTCGACTTCGTCGGCTCGAACGGTCAATCGCTCACCATCACCAGCAACTCGCTGAATTTTCAGCACGCGCTTCGGTCCGGCGACGTCTCGCCCTATTTCGATGCGGGCGCCGGGCTCATCAGTGAGGGAGGAACCGGCAGCACTCAGTACGACTGGACTTTTGGGGCCGGCACCGGATTGCGTCGGATGGTGTCGTCCGGCCACGGCGCGCTAAGGGCGGAGGTTCGCGCCGACGTCCTCAGCACGACCCTGGGACAGTCCGCGCTATACAACGTCGGGCTACAGCTCGGGTTCGACCTGTGGTTCAAATAGGCGTCCGCTGGAGTGCCCGGCTCCCGGCGCGTTTCGGCGTCCGGAAGCCGCGACGCGGCATACGCGCGGGCCTATCGGTACGCCGCGATCCCCGTGACCGCTTCGCCGAGCACGAGCGTGTGGATGTTGTGCGTGCCCTCGTAGGTCTTGACCGACTCGAGGTTGCACATGTGGCGCATCACCGGGTATTCGGCCGTGATGCCGTTCGCGCCCAGGATGTCGCGTGAGCGGCGCGCCACATCGAGCGCGATTTCACAATTGTTGCGCTTCGCGAGCGAGATCTGCTCCGGCTTGACGACGCCGCGCTCCTTGAGCCGCCCGAGCTGGACGCACAGCAGCTGGGCCTTGGTGATCTCGGTCAGCATGTCGGCGAGCTCGCTTTGCACCATCTGGTAGCTGCCGATCGGCTTGCCGAACATGACGCGGCTCTTCGAGTACTCGGCGGCGGCGTGGAAGCACGCCATCGCCGCGCCCACCACGCCGAACGCGATGCCGAAACGCGCCTGGGAGAGGCAGCCGAGCGGGCCCTTCAGGCCCGCCACGTTCGGCAGCAGATTCGCCTCCGGCACGTGAACGTCCTGGAGGATCAGCTCGCTCGTGACCGAGGCGCGCAGCGAGTGCTTGCGCTTCTGCTCGGGGGCGGAGAAGCCCTTCATGCCCTTCTCGACGATGAAGCCCCGGATCTCCTCGCGGCCGCTCGCTTCGCTCTTGAGCTTCGCCCACACGATCGCCACGTGCGCCACCGTGCCGTTCGTGATCCACATCTTGGCGCCGTTCAAGACGTACCCACCATCCCTTTTCACGGCGCGCGTGATCATGCCGGCGGGATCGGAGCCGAAGTCGGGCTCGGTCAGGCCGAAGCAGCCGATGGCCTCGCCCTTCGCCATCTTGGGCAGCCACTTCATGCGCTGCTCTTCGCTGCCGTAGGCGTAGATCGGATACATGGCGAGCGAGCCCTGCACCGAGGCGAACGAGCGCAATCCCGAGTCGCCGCGCTCGAGCTCCTGCATCGCGAGTCCGTAAGCGGTGGGATTGACCCCGGCGCAGCCGTACTTCTCGGGCAGCGTGGCGCCGAGGAGCCCCATCTCGGCCACCTCGGGAATCACCTCCGCCGGGAAGTAGGCCTCCTCGTACGCGCGCTCGATCAGCGGCAGGTAGCGATCCTCGACCCAGCCGCGGACGTGGTCGCGAATCTGACGCTCTTCCTCGGAGAGGAGGGAATCGACGTCGTAGAAGTCGACGCCGGTGAAGCGGGCCATGCGGGACTCCTCGGGATCATGAGGGCGGGCGAGCCGCGCGCGAACGGGCGCAAATCGGCCCGGCAGTATAGGCGGCGCGAGCCCAAGGCGCCACCATTGCGGCGCGGGCCTTCCCGCCCTTAGTCTCGCGCCATGCTTTCCCACCCCTGCCCCGAGGAGGCCTCCTCATGTCGCGCCCGCTCGCGTCCCTCGCGCTCTTCGCCACACTGCTCGTCCCCACGCTCTCGATGAGCACGGAGGCGCCGATTCCCGCGAGCGGCCGCGGGGCCGCGACGCGCTCGGTCGTCTACGCGCAGCACGGCATGGTGTGCGCCGCGCAGCCGCTCGCCGTGGAAGCGGGCGTCGAGATCCTGCGCGAGGGCGGTAGCGCCGCCGACGCGGCGATCGCGGTGGACGCGTGCCTCGGCCTCATGGAGCCGACCTCGGCGGGCCTCGGCGGCGACATGTTCGCGATCCTGTGGGATCCCAAGCTCGGCAAGGTCGTCGGCTTGAACGGCTCGGGCCGCGCGCCGATGTCGCTCACGATCGACAAGGTCCCGCCCGAGAAGGACGGGACGATTCCGCTTTATTCGCCCTACTCGTGGACGGTGCCCGGCTGCTGCGACGGCTGGTTCACGCTGCATGCGAAGTACGGCAAGCTGCCGATGAGCCGCATCCTCGCGCCCGCGATCCATTACGCCGAAGAGGGCTTTCCACTCTCGCCCGTGATCGCCTCCGACTGGGCGTATTCGGTGCACGTGTTCAAGGACAAGCCGGGCTTCGCGGAAGTCTTCATGCCTGGCGGGCGCGCGCCCGAGGAGGGCGAGATCTTCAAGAATCCCGCGCTCGCGAAGACGCTGCGGCTGATCGCCGAGAAGGGCCGCGACGCCTATTACAACGGCCCGATCGCCGAGGAGCTGGTCCGATACTCTCAGGCGAACGGCGGCTTCTACGCGCTGGAGGACTTCGCGAAGCACCATTCGACGTGGGACGAGCCGCTCTCGACCGACTATCGCGGCTACACGCTGTGGGAGCTGCCGCCCAATGGCCAGGGCCTCGCGGCGCTTCAGCTGCTCAACATTCTCGAGAACTTCGATTTGAAGTCGATGGGCCGCGGCTCCGCCGATTACTGGCATGTGATGACGGAGGCGAAGAAGCTCGCGTTCGCCGATCGCGCGCGCTATTACGCCGATCCCGCGTTCGCGAAGATCCCGATCGACCGGCTGATCTCCAAGGATTACGCGAAGCAGCGCGCCGCGCTCATCGACATGAAGCACGCTTCGATGACCGATTCGCCCGGCGACATGGCCTTGAATCGCAAGGAGACCACCTACCTATGCGCCGCGGATCAGAGCGGGCTCATGGTGTCGTTCATCCAGAGCAATTACACCGGCTTCGGCTCCGGGTACTGCGTGCCGGCGCTCGGCTTCGGGCTCCAGGACCGCGGCGGCCTGTTCTCGCTGCACCGCGGGCATCCCAACGCGCTCGAGCCGGGGAAGCGGCCGTTTCAGACCATCATTCCGGCGTTTCTCACCAGGGACGGCCAGCCGCTCATGGCGTTCGGCGTGATGGGCGGCGACATGCAGCCGCAGGGCCACGCGCAGATCGTCGTCAACCTGGTGGACTTCGGCATGAATTTGCAGGAGGCGGGCGATGCGATCCGCTTCCACCACACCGGATCGAGCGAGCCGACCGGCACCGTGATGAAGGGCGGCGGCGTGCTGCACATCGAACCGGGGCTGCCGGACAGCGTGCTCGCCGAGCTCACGCGGCGCGGGCATGTCCTCGAGCCCGAGGCGGCGCGCGCGTACGGTGGCTATCAGGCGATTTGGCGCGATCCCGTGACGCATGTCTACTCGGGCGCGACGGAGAAGCGCAAAGACGGTTGTGCTCTGGGGTATTGAGCGCGCCGGCCTGAGCGCCGCGAGCGCGCCGACATTTGCCGCTCGGACCACGCTCGGCTAACCTTTCCGAACCCTCACCCTTTCGTTTCCACGAGGATCGCCCAGATGGCCGTCTCGAGACCCACGTCGAGCCCCGCCGCGCGGCATCACGGCTTGTCCGCGGACGAGCTGATCGGCCTCTATCGGACGATGTACACGTCGCGCCGCACCGACGACGAGGAGATCCGGCTCAAGAAGCTCGACAAGATCTTCTTCCAGATCTCGGGCGCCGGGCACGAGGCGGTGCTGGTCGCGGCCGGCAAGGCGATGAAGAGCGGCTACGACTGGTTCTATCCCTACTACCGCGACCGTGCGCTCTGCCTGCAGCTCGGCATGACGCCCAAGGAGATGCTGCTCTCCGCGGTGGCATCGGCCGAGGATCCGAACTCCGGCGGTCGGCAGATGCCGAGCCACTGGGGACACAAGAAGCTCAACATCGTCAACCAGTCGAGCCCGACCGGCACCCAGTTCCTGCAGGCGGTGGGCGCGGCGGAGGCGCTGGTCAAGTACCGCGAGCTCGAGGGTGCGTATCCCGCGCTGCGCGGGCATGCGCACGGCGACGAGGTCGTGCTCGTCACGGGCGGAGACGGCACGACCAGCGAGGGCGAGTTCTGGGAGGCGATGAACACCGCCTGCAATCTCAAGCTGCCGGTGCTGTTCCTGATCGAGGACAACGGCTATGCGATCTCGGTGCCGGTCGACGTCCAGACCGCCGGCGGCAACGTCGCGCAACTGGTGCGCAACTTCCCGAACCTGCACTGGGTCGGCGAGATCAACGGCTGCGATCCGGTCGAGTCCTACGGCATCCTGAACGAGGCGGTCACGTACTGCCGCGAGCGCAAGGGCCCGGCCTTCGTGCGCGCGATCGTCACGCGCCCCTACTCACACTCGATGTCGGACGACGAGACCAAGTACCGCACCAAGGCCGAGCGCGAGGCCGAGGCGCAGCGCGACTGCCTCAAGACCTATGCGCGCTTCCTGATCGAGGAGGGGCTGATCGACGAGGCCGGACTCGAGCGCCTCCATCGCGAGATCGAGACCGATCTGCGCCGGGCGAGCGACGAGGCGGTGACGAGCCCCCAACCGCCGGTGTCGTCGGCCACGCTCTATGTGTTCTCGCCCGACGTCGATCCGGCTTCCGACCGCTTCGCGGTGGAGCCGCGCATCGAGAATGCGGCGAGCAGCGAGACGCTGCTCCAGAACATCAACTACTGCCTGCGTGACGAGATGAGCCGCAACCCCCGCATCATCATGTTCGGCGAGGACATTGCCGACGCGTCGAATGAGAGCGCGCTCGGCGAGACCAAGGGCAAGGGCGGCGTGTTCGGCGTCACCTGGGGATTGCAGAAGCAATTCGGCGGCAAGCGCGTGTACAACTCGCCGCTCGCCGAGGCCAACATCGTCGGCCGCGCGATCGGCCTCGCCACGCTGGGATTCAAGCCGGTGGTCGAGATCCAGTTCTTCGACTACATCTGGCCGGCGATGATGCAAATTCGGAACGAGCTGGGCTACATGCGGTATCGCTCGAACAACGCGTTCTCGTGCCCGGTGATCGTGCGCACCGCCTACGGGGGCTACCTGCGTGGCGGCGCGCCCTATCACAGCCAGTGCGGCGAGAGCATCTTCGCCCACTGCCCCGGGCTGCGTGTGGTGCTGCCCTCGAACGCGCTGGATGCCAACGGGCTCATGCGCACGGCGCTGCGCTCGGAGGATCCGGTTCTCTTCCTCGAGCACAAGCACCTCTACCGCCAGCCGTACGCCAAGGGCCCGTATCCGGGTCCCGATTACACCGTGCCGTTCGGCCGCGCCCGCTTGGTGCGCGCCGGCGACGACGTCACGATCGTCACCTACGGCGCGCTGGTGCAGCGCAGCTACCTCGCGGCGCAGGAGATGGCGGAGGAGGGAATCGAGGCCGAGATCCTCGACTTGCGCACGCTTCAGCCGCTCGACTTCGAGTCGGTAGCGAAGTCGGTGAGAAAGACCGGCCGCGTGATCGTCGCGCATGAGGACACGCTATTCTGCGGATACGGCGGCGAGGTCGCGGCGCGGATCGCGCAGGAGTGCTTCATGGATCTCGACGCTCCGGTGCGCCGCGTGGGCGCGCTCGACACGCCAATCGCGTACGCGCCGACGCTCGAGGATGTGATCCTGCCCCAGAAGGACACGATGGTGCGCGCGATCCGCGACATCGCGGAGTTCTGAGCGATCAGCGCGCTGCCGGCCTCAGGGTGAGGCGTTCCGCCGCCGATCGATCCACCAGCGTCCAGTCGAGGAGCAGCCGCACGTAGCCGTGATCCGCCCAGCGCGCGAGCTGGTCAGTCGCGCCCGCGGCGTTACCCGGCGGAAGCGCGACCCACGACCAGCGGGGATTGCCGAGGTCCACGACGTGCCGGAAGATCGGCGCGTGCGTGACCTCGTAGCTCCATGGCAATCGCGAGGGGCCGACGCACGGCGTGCTGTTGTCGCCGTCCACCGGCGTGAGCGGTGGCTCCCAGCGGGAATCGGCTCCAGCGCGAGTCGCGGCGAGCGCGTGTCGGAAGTGCGCGAGGTGCGCCCGGCCCCAGCGCCAGCCCGCGGGATCGGCGCCGAGGTGGGCGCCCAGCGAGTCGAGTGCGATGGCGAGCGCGCGCGTCGCCGCCAACGCCGGGCGCTCCGGTGACTCGCGCCCCGGCTCGCGCAGCGCCTCGGGGTCGCGGCCCTCGAGCCCCGCGAGCGTCAGGCCGGGGAGGCCTTCGGTGCGCGAGCGGCGCGCCAGCGCGCCGAGCCACGCGCGATAGATCGTGGGCGCCACGCTCGATCGCACCGCGCGAAAATCCCAGCGCCTCAGCGTGTCGAGGGCGGCGCGCGATCGGGCATCGAGGGAGCCGCTCAGCGAGTCCGCGCACGAGAGCAGCGCCGGCAGGAACCGCCGCGCCGCGCGCGAGTCCACGTCGTTTTGCGCGCTCTCGAGGTCCTGCGCCGCGATGCGCGGCTCGGAGAGCAGCAGCTGCGAGAGACGGAGCGCCCGGTCGTGCGCCCAGTCGAAGCGCGGCCAGACGTAGGGATAGTTCGCGAGCGGCCGGTTGTTGCCGTTGACGGCGAAGAGCGCGCCCGGCACGCGCCAGGCGGGCAACGAATCGGGGGCGATGAAGCCCGGCCACGACGCGCCGCCGCCCCCCGCGAGCACGCCCGGCCCGGGATCGACGGGCCGCCGCGGCAGCAGCCCGCACACCTGATAGCGGGCATCGCCGGTGATGTCGGCCGCCATCAGGTTGATGGTCGGCGTGACGAGCGTCCGGAAACGCCCGGCGATCTCTGCGGCCGAGCGCGAGCGCTCGATTCCCACGAGGTGCGCGAGCGAGATCCGCGCGTCCTCGAAGGCGCTCCACTCGAGGCTGAGCGCGCGGCCGCGCTTCGGATCGAACTCGAGCACCGGCCCCTCGGGCGTGTAGCGACGCATTTCGCCCGGCACCGGAATCGGCAAGCCGAGGAATCGGTAGCTCAGCCGGTAGGGATGCGTCTCGATCGGCCTCCACTCGCCGCGCCACCACACACGGCGGCCATCGTGGGAGATCGAATCCGCGACCACGTCGGCGACGTCGGCGCCGAGCGCGGTGACGCCCCATGCGCAGGTGAGGTTGCGGCCGCTGACGATCGCGGGCAGCCCGGGGACGGCGGCGCCGGCGGCCTCGCACGAATCCGCGCATGAGACGTGAACGAGGTGGAGCGGTCCCGGCGTCTCGAGGTCCAGGTGGGGATCGTTGGCGAGCAGCGGAAATCCGCTCGCGCTCCGCCGCGCGCCCACCACCATGCAATCGCTGGCGCGCGCGTCCTCGCCCCCGGCGGGCCGGAGCGCGGCGAGCATGGCGCGCGCGCGCGTCAGAGGGCTCGCGGGCTCACCCGCGATTCCGGCGCGTGGATTCGCCGCCGCGCCCGAGCGGCGCCCCCACTCGCGCGCCGAAGCGCTGTCGGGAATCGTGTCGTAGATCCACGCTCCCTCGAAGCGCCGCCGGTTCATCACCCACGCGCGCCCGTGATCGCGCACGTCGTCCGCCTCGGAGAGCTCGGGCAGATCGAGATCGAGCGTGAGGCCGAGCCCGAGCAGCGTCATGATCGAATCTTCGGGCTTCCAATCGAGGGGATCGCGCCCCAGCGCCGCGAGCTCGGGAGGCCGCGCTGCGCGGCCCGAGCGCACCTCCGCGATGCGCGCGTTGACTCCGTCCGCGTAGCGCTCGAGCGCGAGGCGCACTTCGGGCACGGCGCGGTCGCGGGCCCAAATCGCCTCGGCGCGCTCCTCGAACCGGAACAGCTGGGCGCCCCCATCGGCCCGCAGCGCGGAGTTGCCGAGCCAGCGGTGCGAGATGCCCCGTGAGCGGAGCTTCGTCAGCTCGAGCTGCCACAACCGATCGCGCGCCGTGACCCAGCCCCACGCGAAGTAGAGATCGGAGAGATTCGCGGCTCGCAGGTGCGGGATGCCGTCGCGATCGGTGATCAGGGTGACCGGCGATGACAGTCCACCCTCCACGATCACGACGGGCCCGCCGTCGTTCGCACGCGCGGGCGGCCCCGCGCCGCGCCGGCAGCCCGCCAGGGCCACGATCGCGACGAGGGTCGCGCAGGCGAAGCGAAGCGGCCCGCCAATTCCTCGTGCGCTCACGACGAGCCGCGGCGCAGGCTCCCGCCGGGTCCGCCCGAGCGCACCGCGGGCCCGAGCACCGCGAGCGTGAGCACCGCGACCACGATCGAGGCGACCGCGGTCAGGACACCGCTCTCTCTCGTCCAGGGAGTGGAAGCGAGCGTGGCGCCCTCGAAAGAATCGAAGAAGAACGAGTTCCACAGCGCGTGTGCCAGCGTCGCCGGCCACACGCTGCCGCTCGCGATGCGCAGCGCGGCGAGCGAGTACGAGAACGACGTGAGCGTGACCGTGAAGACCACGAGCGAGATCATGCGATCGGGGCCCGCCGGATAGCTGCCGATCAGGAGTCCCGGCCAGTGCCACGCGCTCCAGATCAGCCCACACGCGAGGAGCGGAAGCGGCGTGTCGGCGCGTTTGAGCTGCACCACCAGGAATCCGCGCCAGCCGATCTCCTCTCCGAGCGCGAGCAGCAGCCACCCGGCGAGCCCGCGGCGCAGATGGAACGCGATCGAGTGCAGCATGACGCCCCACGTGCCGGCGCCGAACCACGCGGGCGCAGGAGGGAGCCTGAACGGCGCGAGCTCAGCCGCCCACGCGATGCCGTAGGAGATCACCGCGACCGCGAGCGGCCCGAGCACCGCGAGGGCGAACGTCGTCACGCCGCGCGAGCGCGGGGGCCCGAGCCCGAGCCCGCCGGGGAAATTGGGCAGCAGCGCGATCACCGCCGCCAGGGCCGGAATCCACTCCAGGACGACCGTGTACGCGAAATCCGTGGCGGGATGCGCCGGCCCGCCCCAGCGAAAGCGCAGCGCGAGGGGCACGGCCACCAGGAACGGAATCGCGATCAGGAAGCGCGCGAGCGCGCGGCGGGCGGCCTGAATGGCCCGGATCCGTCCGGGCGGGAACGTCATGCGTTGGATTTCGCGGTGGCCGCCTCGTTGGGCGACGCGCCGGGAGCGGGGATGAAGGGGGCGCGGCGGAGTGCGGCCTCGGCTTCGGCGCCGGCTTCCGCGGGGCGCGCCAGCAGCGTGATGGGCGTGGCTCCCATGACGCGCACGCGCTTGAGCGTCCCGGGCGCGCTGCCGTCGTCGGTGAACACCACGGTCTTGAACTGGGGATTCTTGCCGTAGAGCTGGCTCGCATTCTTGCGCGCCGGAGATTCGACCAGGACCTCGGTCTCACGGCCGATCCATGCGTCGTTGATCTCCGCCGAGACCTGCCGCTGCGCCTCGATCAGGCGTTCGAGACGCTCGCCCTTCTCCTCCTCCGAGACCGTCTCCGGCGTGGCGTACGCGCGGGTATCCGGCCGCGCCGAGTACTTGAAGAGGAACGCGCTGTCGTATCGCATCTCCCGCATGTGGCGAAGCGTGAGCTCGAAGTCCGCCGCGCTCTCGCCCGGAAATCCCACGATGATGTCGGTGCTGAGCGCCACACTCGGGATCGCCGCGCGCAGGCGCGCGGCGACCCGCAGAAACTCGACCATCGAGTAGGTGCGGTTCATGGACTGGAGCACGCGATCCGACGCCGACTGAAGTGGCAGGTGGACGTGCGGGCAGACTTCAGGGATCTCGGCGTGCGAACGAATCAGGCGCTCGCTCACGTCCGCGGGATGCGGAGAGGTGTAGCGAATGCGCATGAGGCCCGGGGTCTGGGCGGCGGCGCGCAGCAGGTCGGCGAAATCGTGCTCGCCGTCGTGATACGAGTTCACCGTCTGGCCGAGGAACACCACCTCGCGAAAGCCCTGCGCCACGGCGCGACGCACCTGCGCCACGAGATTCGCGAGCGGAAGCGAACGCTCGCGCCCGCGGGTGAAGGGCACGACGCAATAGGTGCAGAACTTGTCGCACCCGCGCTGGACCGTGACCCAGGCACGCACGCCCGGCTCGCGCTTCGGCTCGAGATCGCCGTAAGTCTCGTCCCGGTCGAGCCTCACATTCGCGATCGGCTCCGAGGCGGCGCGGGTGAGCAGGGCCGGGAGCTCGCGATAGCCGTCCGGTCCCACCACGAGATCGAGCACGCGTGAGCGATCGAGCAGGCGCTTGCGCAGGTGCTGCGCCATGCAGCCCGCCACGCCCACCACCAGGTCGGGACGGGTGAGCTTCAAGTGCGCGAATTCGCCGAGCCGGCCGAGCACGCGGCGCTCGGCGTTCTCGCGGATCGCGCAGGTGTTGAGGATGACCGCGTCCGCCTGATCCGCGCTCGAGACCAGCTCCATTCCGGCATGCTCCAGCACGCCCGCCATGATTTCGCTGTCGGCGACGTTCATCTGACAGCCGTAGGTCTCGAGGAAGACGCGCTTCATTGCCGCATTATCCCAAAGCCGCGTCCTCGATGCACGCGAAGCGCCGCGCCGCGCGACGCGCGGCCATCTTGACCGCCGGCGCGCGCTCGTTCAGTGTCGCGTGCTCAACGAGGAGGGTGCGCATGCCCCGCCGTTCCAGCCGCAAGCTCGTCACGTTCGCGAATCCCAATCCCGGCCGCGACTATCTCATCCGGCACGAGTGCCCGGAGTTCACCTCTCTGTGCCCGGTGACCGGCCAGCCCGACTTCGGCACCATTCTCGTGTTGTACGTTCCCGATCGGCTGTGTCTCGAACTCAAGTCCCTCAAGTTGTACCTGTGGTCGTTTCGGGACGAGGGCCACTACTTCGAGCAGGTCACGAACCAAATTCTCGATGAGCTGGTGCAGGCGGTGCGGCCTCGTCGCATGACGGTGGTGGGTCTCTTCAACGTGCGCGGCGGCATCACCACGCGCGTGGTGGCGAGCCACACGCGAGCTCGCCGGCGCTGACGCGCGGCGCGCCAAGCGCGCGGCCGGGCGCCGACTCGTCCGGCGCCGCGTGGTGGCCGCGATTCCTCTTGACCGAGGGTGCGGGCGGCTTTGACACTCTTCGGACATCACTCGCCGCCGGGACGCATTCGGCGCGCTTCCGAACGCATCCATCCCGGGCCCGCAACCCACCCATCCTGAACGCGTAGTATCGTCCGAGCCACCCTCTTCCACCCGAGGCCTCCAGCCGCCGCGCATGAACACCTCACTGCTCCTTTCGACGCTGAATCTCGCCCTGGGCGGGCTCGTGTTCCTGCTCGGGCTCGTGATCCTGCGCGAGAACGCGGGCCAGCGCCTGAATCGCGTGGTGGCCATGATGCTGTTCTTTGGCGGCCTCGGCGCGATCCTCGCCGGCGTGGCGTTCCTCGCCGCGCGGCCCGGGACCGCCGGGAGCCACGAAGCGTCGGAGGTCCTCACCAACTTCTCGTATCTCTGGGAGTTCTTCTTCCCGACGCTGTTCCTCTTCGCCTGCCTGTTCCCCTCCGAGCGCACGTTCACGCGCCGCTTCGTGCTGTTCCCGGGGCGCTGGTGGACGCCGGGCTTCGGCACGCTCGTGTTTGCGCCGCACACGTTCCACTTCATCCTCGCGGTCGTGTTGTCGCTGTGGAAGCCCGATCTCGAGGTCTCGAAGGGCGGAACGCTGCACCTGTTCGCGGCGGTGCTCGGCATCGGGCGCGTCGTGCTCAGTTTGTTCCTGCTCGTTCACCGCGGACTGTTCTCGTTCGTCAACCTGAGCTTCGGCATCGCCACGATGGCGCTGCTGATCAACAGCACGCGGCGCGCCGTCGTGCCGCGCATCCAGCAGCAGCTGCGCGTCATCACGGTCGGCATCGGCTTCTGCCTCGCGTGCTACACGGTGGCCACGCTGCTACCCACGCTGCTCAACTGGCACCTCGAGGACAGCGTGCGTGCCGCGCTCATCATCCTGGCGCTCACCACCGGGCCGGGCTCGATCGCCTACTCGATCGTGCGCTACCGCTTCCTCGACGCCCAGCTGCTGGCGCGCCGCGGCATCATCTACGCCCTCTTTTCGGGCGCGTTGGTGGGTTTCTACCTGCTGGTGGTTTCGCGCCTCGGCCATCTGGCGGCCCAGGCGACGAGGATCGACCAGCGCGTGCTGGATCCGGTGCTGCTGATCCTCGCGGTGGCGCTGTTCCAGCCCGCGATCGCGCGGCTCGAGGAGCTGCTCGATCGCGTGATGCTCAAGGACCCCAACGACTATCGCAACGTGCTGCGCCAGCTCGGGCGCGACCTCCAGACCACGATCGACCTCGACGAGCTGCTCTCGCGCACGATTCAAACCATCTCCGGGGCGCTGCTGCCGCGCCGCGCGCTGATCGTCGCGCTTTCGCAAGGCGGCGCGATCGCTCGCACCGGCGATGGTGAGCCGGTGCCCGCGGGGGTGCTCGAGCGCCTCGCCGAGGTGCTCCGGCGGGTGCCGGCCGCGGCCGCGCACGTGCGGCTGGACGATCGCGTGGACGGCCTCGCGCCCGATGATCTCGCGTTCCTGACCGGAACGGTGGGGGCCGCACTGCTCGTGCCCCTGCGCTGGCGCGGCGATCTGGTGGGGGCGCTGCTGCTCGGGGACAAGCTGACCGGGACGCCCTACACATCCGAGGATGTGGCGCTCTTGGGATCGCTGGCCGGGCAGGTTTCGGTGTCGCTCCAGAACGCGCTGCTGCTACGCGAGCGCGTCGGGGTCGCGCGTCTCGAGGAGGAGCTCAATCTCGCGCGCCGCATTCAGCGCAAGTCCCTGATCTCGGAATTCCCGGAGATGCCGGGCTGCGAGGTGCATGCGCTCTCCATCCCATCCAAGCACGTGGGCGGCGACTTCTACGACGTCGTGCCGGTCGGAAACGGCTCCTACCTGATCGCGATCGCCGATGTGTCCGGCAAGGGCGTCCCGGCCGCGCTGCTCTCATCCATGCTGCAGGCGTCGCTACGAACGCAGGCCGAGAGCGTCGGATCGCTGTCCGACATCCTCAAGAACATCAACGCCCTGCTCTATCGCAGCACCGAGATCCAGCAGTTCGCGACGTTCTTCCTCGGACGCGTCGAGTGCCGCCACGCGCGCCTCGCGTTCTCGAATGCGGGCCACAACTGGCCGATCCTGATGCGGGCGAACGGCGAGAAGCTGTTTCTCGAGCGCGGCGGCACGCTGCTCGGCATCATGGAGCGCACGCGCTTCGAGGAAGGGCACGCCGCCCTCACGCCGGGCGATCGCGTGGTGCTCTACACCGACGGCATCAGCGAGGCCACCAACGCCGACGGCGAGCAGTTCGGCGAGGAACGCCTGGTGAACCTGGTGCAATCGCTGCCGCTCGATTTGAGCGCGCGGCGCGTGGCCGAGCGCATCCTGGAATCGCTGCACGATTTCCTCGGTCCCATCGAGCCGCAGGACGACATGACGCTGCTGGTGCTGCGCGCGCTCGAGCCGGTGGTCGCGGAGCTCCAGCCGACCCCGCCCCACCACACCGTCACCGCGGGCTGAGGGGCCCCGCCGCTTCGAGGGCGTGTGATTCGGCGCGCACCCGGGCCATGACGAGCGGGAGATTCGCGAGGCTCAAGAGCAGCGCCGTGCGCCACGCGCCGAACATGAGCGGCGCCGCCGCGAGCTCGACCGCGGCCGCGACGTAGCTGGGATGCGCGAGCCAGCGATAGGGCCCGCGCCGCACGCGCCGCGTTCCGGGCGGCACCAGCACCCGGGTGGTCCACAGCTCCCCGAGCGCCGCGATCGACCACAGGCGGAGCGTCCCGGCCAGCACCAGCGCGGCCAGCGGGGCCGGCCAGAACCGGGGCGGGCGGGCGTGTCCCCACACCACCTCGACCATCAGCGCGAGCGGCATCGCGACGTGCACCGCGACCAGCCAGGGATGGAGCGCGCGGCCGAGTTCCAGCGCGCCGCGCGCGCGCAGCGCGGATTCGTGGCGCGCGGAGAGTCGCAGCTCGTGCGCGCGCTGAATCGCGAGGGCCGCCAGATAGAGCGCGAGCCCCGCGACCGGCGGTGGCGTCAGCTCGCGCCCCGCATCAGCACCAGCTCGGATGAGAATCCCGGCCCGAGCGCGGCCAGCACCGCGCTCTCCCCGGCGCGAATGTCGCCGGCGGCAAGCGCGCGCTCGAGCACGAACAGGCAGGTGGGCGACGACATGTTGCCGCAGTCGCGCAGCACCGAGTACGCGTGGCGAAACGCCTCGGGCGTGAGCCCCAGCGACTCGGCGTAAGCCGCGAGCACCTTGGGCCCGCCGGGGTGCGCGACCACGTGATCGAGCGAATCGAGCGTGAGTCCGTGATCGGCGAGGAAGCGCTCCAGCTCCGGACGGACCCACTCGCGCACGATGGTCGGGATGTCGCGCGAGAACACCACGTGGAGCCCGTTGCGGTCCACGTTCCAGCCCATGACGTCCAGCGTCTCGGGCCACAGCCGGCTGCGCGAGGCGACGAGATCGAGCGCGGCCGCATCGCCTCCCGGCGAGCGCTCACGGTGCGGCGAGTGCGCGCCCAGCACCACCGCGGCCGCGGCGCCGTCCGAGAACAGGGAAGCGGCCACCAGGTTCTGGCGCGTGAGATCGCCGTGCTGGAACGTCAAGCTGCAGAGCTCGACCGCCACCAGCAGTACGCAGGCGGAAGGATCGGCAAGCGCATAGTCGCGCGCGCGCGCCAGGCCGGCCGCGCCACCCGCGCAGCCGAGGCCCCAGAGCGGCGAGCGCCGCACGTCGCCGCGGAGCGGGAGGCGGTTCGCGAGCCGCGCATCGAGGCTGGGAGTCGCGATGCCGGTCGAGGAGACGAACACGATGTGATCGACATCGGCGGGAGAAAGTCCCGCGCGCTCGAGCGCGGTGCGCGCGGCCTCGGCCGACAGCTCGAGCGCGCGCTCGATGTAGATGTCGTTGGTCTCGCCGAGATCGTGCGGCGAGGAAAACCATTCGAGCGGCATCGCGAGATGGCGCTGCTCGATCCCCACGCTGTCGAAGACGGCGAGCAACCGATTGCCTTCGGCGGCGAACGCGGGCCCGAACAGCGCGCCGGCGAATTCGCGGCAGCGCGATTGCGGCACCGCATGCGCGGGGAGCGCGCTCGCGAGGCCGATCAGGCGCGGCGCTGGACCGCTCGCGGCGTGGCCGGCCGGCAGCGGGCGCACCGCGGGAGCGTCGACGACACGGGCGGTCGGCATGCCGCTGTTCGATGCGCCGATCGCTTCCGCGATCCCGCCCATGCGCCCCGCGGCGCCTTCTTCGTTGCGCGTGTTCAGTGTGACTTGACGATCCGCACCACGTGACCATCGAGCGTGGTGATGTAGAGCTCACCCGCCGCGTCGAGCCCAAACGACGAAACGGCGCCGCTCAGGTGGAGGTTCCACTCGTAGCGATCGGTGACCCGCGAGTTGTCGATGCGCTCGGCACGCACGCGCCCATCGCAGTAGTCGGAATAGAAATACAGCCCCGCAATCTCCGGCACTGCGCGGCCGCGATAGACGAATCCGCCGATCACCGAGCAGCCCCGATCGTGGCCATATTCGTCCACCGGGCCGGTTAATCCGGAGACCTGGGTCGCCTCGCGATAGAGGTGCCGTCCTTCCATCCGATTCCAGCCGAAGTTCCAGCCGCCCGTCTTTGCCGGCACCGCGTCGATCTCCTCCCACAGGTTCTGGCCCACGTCGGCAATGATGAGCGCTCCGGTCGGGGGATCGAAGCAGAAACGCCAGGGATTGCGCAGCCCCAGCGCCCAGATCTCGGGTCGCCAGCCGGCGCGGCCACGGAAGGGATTGTCGTAGGGGATCGAATAGGGCGCCCCGTGGTCCACATCGATGCGCAGCATCTTGCCGAGCAGGGAGGTCGAATCCTGCGCGTAGCCATGCGGATCGCCAGCCGAGCCACCGTCTCCCATGCCGATGTACATCATCCCATCCGGGCCGAACAGCACGAGGCCGCCGTTGTGGTTCGCGTACGGCTGCGCGACGGTGAGGATGAGCGTCATGCTCGCGCTTTCCACGCGATCAGAATCCGCCGAGACGCGATAGCGCTCGATGCGCGTGTCCCCGCGCCGATCGGTGTAGTCGATGTACACGAAGCCATTGTGGGCGTAATGCGGATGGAACGCCAGGCTGAGCAGCCCCTGCTCGGTCGCATGCGAAACGCGATCGCTGACATCGAGAAAGGGATGCGGCAACAAGTGGCCCGCGCGCATCACGCGCACGCGCCCAGTCTGCTCGACGATGAAGAGACGCGAATCGTGCGCGGGCGCGGTGACGTAGAGCGGCCGGTCGAGCCCATCCACGACGGTTTCGGCCGCGATCGCCGGCGGGGATGGCGCATGGGCCGCCGCGGCGGCGAGCGCGGCATGGGCGGCGGCGAGCGCGGCGGCGAGCGCGAGTGATCCGAGCGGCACGGCGGGCACGCCGAAGCGCCCGCTCATGGACGCGCGCCCGGGATCGGATGGGCCGCGAGGATCGAATCGACGGCGGCGGGCTCCATCACGCGCAGCGTGCCATTCGCCTCATAGAGCGCGACGCGCGCGGGCGGGGGCGGCGTCCGGTACTGATGCAGGAAGCTCACCGCGCCGAGATTCGGAAACAGCACACGCACCGCGAGGCCGTCCATCAGGGCCGCGCGCACGTTGAATTCCGCGTAGCTCTCGGACGGCGACGCCGTGCCCCCCGCCCGCGCCTGCTCGATCAGCGCCCATGGCGACCAGAATGCCACCGCCGTCCCCTCCGGCAGGCGCGCCGCGGCGAGCCCGTTCGTGATCCGCTCCGCGATCAGCGCACGATCCACGAGCGCGTCGGCCCTCAGGCGCGGATCCGTGAAGGGATGCGTCTCGATCGTGTGCACGAAGGCGGCGCCGTTCGAGGCGAAGAGCGCGGCAGCTCCGATCCCCACCGCCCAAGCCGCGCGCCCCTCGCGGGCGGCGCCGAACGCGGAGGCGAAGAGCGCGGCGATCGCGAGCGCGGCGCCGATCAGGGGGGCGTCGAGATAGTAGTGATACGTGTGATGGGCGAGCGGCAGCACGGGCGCGATGAGCAGCAGGAACAGCGCCGCGCCTGCCGCGCCGCCCGCGCGGCGCCAGCGGGGCCACGCCATCCCCGCGAGGACGAGGAGCGCCGCGATCGCGGCGACCGGGAAGAGCTGTGGCTCGACCGCATCCTCGAACCCGTGCGCCAGCGCGAGCCAGGGCTGCGCCGCCCAGCCGACGTACGTGGCCGCGTTCGTGAACACGTGGGGGCCGAACGAGATCGCGTACGCGGCGCCCGCGCCGATTCCGCTTCGCACCGCGAACACGTCGCTGGCGAACAGCGCTACCGCCATCGCGACCGAGAGCGCGCCGAGCACGAGCATCAGCCGCCGATCGCTCGGCGGGGTGGCGGCGCCCGTCGCCGGCAGGGCGGGTAGCGCGAGCGGGAGGAGCAACACCGATTCCTTCGAGAGCAGCGCCGCCGCGAACGTGAGCACCGCGGCCCAGCGCAGACGATCCGCACGCGAAAAGAAGAGCAGCGTCGCCACCACGAACAGGCTCGCGAGGATCTCGCCAATGCCGGAAACCGAGTAGAGCGCGGTGTAGAGGGAAGGGTGGGCCGCGAAGTAGCCCGCGCCCGCCAGCCCGGCCGGCGCGCCGAGGCGCCGGGCGAGCCAGAGGGCGAGCAGCGCGGCGCACAGCGCGTGGGCGGCAAGGCTCACGGCGTGGTAGGGCGCCGCGCTCGCGAGGCCGAACGGCCGCATCAGCGCGAAATAGGCCTGCCCCGGGATCCATCGCCACGGGCCCGTGAGCGCGGGAGCGATGCCGCGCGCGCGCGCGAGGCCGAGGTAGTCGTCCTGAGCGAAGAAGTAGGGAAGCGAGCCACGGAAAACCCACGCACCGGCCGCGGCGGCGAGCAGCGCGGCGATCCAGGTTGCGGCGTTGCCGCGGGGCGCGCTCGCGCGGGCGGAATTCATGCGGTCGCGAGCATAGCACGCGGCCGCGACCCGGCTGATCGCGCGCTAGAACTGATGCTCTTCGGTCGAGCCCTTGAGCGCCGCGGTGGTGTTGAGTCCGCCGCTCACCACGTTCGAGACCTCGTCGAAGTAGCCGGTGCCGACGAAGCGCTGGTGCTTGACCGCGGCGTAGCCATCCGAGCTCTGCAGGTCGAACTCGCGATCCTGCACCGTGGCATACGCCGCCATGCCGCGCTCGCGATAACCCAGCGCCAGCTCGAACATCGAGAGGTTCAAGGTGTGGAATCCCGCCAGCGTGACGAACTGGAACGCGTAGCCCATCCGGCCCAGCTCTTCCTGGAACGAGGCGATCGCGTCGCGGCCCAGGTGCTTGGACCAGTTGAAGGACGGCGAGCAATTGTACGCGAGCGGCTTGCCGGGGAACTTGGCGTGCACGGCGGCCGCGAAGCGGCGCGCCTCATCGAGATCGGGCGTCGAGGTTTCGCACCACAGGAGATCGGCGTACGGCGCGTACGCGAGGCCGCGCGCGATCGCGGCGTCCAGCCCGCCGCGCAGCTCGAAAAAGCCCTCGGGCGTGCGCCCGCCGCCGAGAAACGCGCGATCGCGCTCGTCGATGTCGCTGGTCAGGAGCTTCGCGCTGTTCGCGTCGGTGCGCGCCACCAACACGGTCGGCACGTCGAGCACGTCGGCGGCGAGCCGCGCGGCCTGCAGCTTCTGCACGAACTCCCGCGTCGGCACCAGCACCTTGCCACCCATGTGGCCACACTTCTTCGCGGAGGCCAGCTGATCCTCGAAGTGCACGCCGGCGGCGCCGGCCTCGATCATCGCCTTCATCAGCTCGAACGCGTTGAGATCGCCGCCAAAACCGGCTTCGGCGTCCGCCACGATGGGCGCGAACCAGTCACGGTCGTCACGCGAGCCCTCGAGCACCGCGACCTGATCGGCGCGCTGGAGCGCGTGATTGATGCGCTTGACGAGCGCCGGCACGCTGTCCACGGGATAGAGGCTCTGATCCGGATACATTTGGCCGGCGGTGTTGGCATCGCCCGCGACCTGCCAGCCGCTGCAGTAAATGGCGGTGAGGCCGGCCGCGACCTGCTGCACCGCCTGATTGCCGGTGAGCGCGCCCAGCGCACGCACCGGTCCGCGCGCCAGATCACGCCACAGCCGCTCGGCGCCGAGGCGCGCCAGCGTGTGCTCGATGCGCACACGGCCCGAAAGGCGCGCCACATCGGCCGCGGAGTAGTGCCTCGTGATGCCCTTCCAGCGGGGATCGGATTTCCAGGAACGCTCGATGTCGGCGGCGCTGCGCGGCGGGTGCGACATGGACCTTTTCTCCTGAGTCGAGTGGCCGGCTGGAACGAATCGTCCCAGGTCCCGGCGGGTCAAATGGGATTGAACCAGCCGCGGCGGATCATCGCCTCGCTCAGTTCACGCGCCTCGCGCAGGATCTCCGGTCGCCGCTCATCGGGCGCCAGCGAGGAATCGGTCAGCAGGCGCTCCAGCTCGGCGTCGAAGCACGACGAGACGAATGGTTGAGTATGTGGCACGGCATGGCCCTTGTCATCCAGGATTTGCACGTCCGCGTGACGCCGCAGGCGTTGCGCGATCATCAGGCGGTAGATCCGATCGGTCGCGAGGTCCTCCATGTAGCCATCCAGCAGCACGGCCCCCTTGCCGCGCAGGACCCCGCCCCGGTACCGGATGCAGGTGCGCGCCGCGGCGCGCGTTCCGGCCACCGTGCGGGGCAGCGAGGCCGGCGGCACGGGCCTCAGATCGTCGCTCAGCTCATCGGCCCGCGGCCGGCGTCCGATCTGATTCGGCGCGGGGAACTGGGCGACCGCGAGCGGATTCTGATCCGGATGGCCGGTCCACGCACCGTCCATCAGGCAATCGGCCTCGTTGCGCTTGTCCTTCTCGAGCACCTGGAGCGCGCGGGCGTTGAGCTCGGCGTTGTCGCGGCTCGGGTAAAGGGCGGTCATCCCGCCGATCGCGAGCGCGCCATGGCGGTGGCAGACGTCCACCATGCGGTGCCGCAGGCGCTGGAAGAACGGCACGTCATGGGGAATCGTGTTGCGATCCGGCAGGACCCAGCGCGGATCCTCGATCAGATAGTGGATCAGGCTCGCCATGTAGTCCCAGCGGCCGAGGTTCAAGCCGACGATGTGACCGCGCAGCGCGTAGAGGAACTCCTCCATCTGATAGGCGAGGGGATGGGATTCGACGAGGGCCATGCACCGGATCGAGTCCTCCGGCCAGCCGCGGGCCCGCGCCAGGGCCTGAAAGACGTCGCGCCACCACAGCGCCTCGTCCGCGGACTCGGACTTGGGGATGTAGATGCAGAGCGGATGCCGGAGCCGCTCGGCGGCCACCCGATAGACGATCGCGGCGAGATCGAACAGCGAGGCGGAGGTCGCGGCGCCACCCGGCACGACGCCGCCCTGGGCGATGTGGAGGCCGCGCACCCGCGTCCAGATCACGGTCCCAGAAGGCTCGATCCCGACGCGGCGGCCGCGCTTCCGGTCATCGTAGGTGAGTGTGCCGATCAGGCCCGCGAGGATGTTCTCGTATCCGGTCATCAGGCTCGACCAGCGATTCGCCATCGAGTCCTCGAGATCGAGCATCACCCCGGGCGCACCCGAGTTCAGCATCTTGACCACCAGCTCCGCGTCGTCGGCGGGGCCGGTCATCTGGTTGCGCTGGTCCGCGCACCAGGCCGGCAGCTCGATCCGCCAGCGCTCGCGCGAGGCGGGGGAGACCGGCAGGAAATCGGGCAGCTGCCCGCGGTGCGCGGCGGCAAGATTCTCCTCGCGGCGCAGCGCGAGATCCTGCTGGCGGCGCGTGAACGCGTCATCGAGCGGTCGAAAGAACGCCATGAAGCCGGGCGCGATGTCGCGTTCGGCATCGAATCCCGGCGGCGCCGTATTGATCACGCGGGCGTTCATGCCTCGCTCTCCCGATTCGCACACCTGGTCTTGATGAGGGGAATTCGCCTCATTATCGGCGTGCGCGCGAGTCCACCTTAGCCGACCGCGTGCTAGTCTCGCCACATGACCGTCTCGCCGGCGCTCCAACCCACCACGCTCGACGCCGCGCGCGCCGCGCGCGAGCGGATCAAGGGCAGCGCGGTGCGCACCCCGCTCGTGCGGCTCGCCGAGGGCGAGGGGCCGGGCGAGATCTGGCTCAAGCTCGAGAATCTCCAGCCGATCGGATCGTTCAAGCTGCGCGGCGCCAGCAACGCCATCGCGCTCGCGGCGCGCGAGAGCCTGGCGCGCGGCGTGTGGACCGCGAGCGCCGGCAACATGGCGCAAGGCGTGGCGTGGCAGGCGCGCCGGCTCGGCCTCGCGTGCCGCGTGATCGCGCCCGATCACGCGCCCGCGACCAAGCTCGAGGCCATCTGCCGCCTCGGCGCCCAGGTCCGCACGATCCCGTTCGCGGACTGGTTCCAGATCCTCGCCACGCATCAGTTTCCCGGAATGGACGGATTCTTCGTTCACCCGGTCTCCGATCCCGCCGTGATGGCGGGCAACGCGACCCTCGCGCTCGAGATCCTCGAAGATCTGCCGGACGTCGACACGATCGTCGTGCCCTATGGGGGCGGAGGGCTCTCGTGCGGCATCGCGGCGGTCGCGCGCGAGCTCTCGCCGCGCGTGCGCGTGTTCGCATGCGAGGTCGAAACCGCCGCGCCGCTCGCGGCGTCGCTCTCTGCGGGTGAGCCGGTCCGCGTGGACTACCGGGCGAGCTTCGTGGACGGCATGGGCTCGCCGTTCGTGCTCGCCGAGATGTGGCCGCTCGCGCGCCGGCTGCTCGCGGGATCGCTGGTCGTCTCGCTCGATCAGGTCGCGGGCGCGATCCGGCTCATGGCCGAGCGCCACCGCGTGATCGCCGAGGGCGCGGGCGCCGCCGCGCTCGCCGCCGCGATGGCCGGCCAGGCGGGCGGCGGCAAGACCGCGTGTGTCGTCTCGGGCGGCAATCTCGACACCCGCCGGCTGATCGAAATTTTGTCCGGGCGAACCCCGGCCTGATGGGTCATGCTCATGTCCATGCGCAACTCCCCCCGCGGCCCGCTCCTCGCACGGGCGGCCGCCGCTCTGATGCTGATCGCTCTGGCATCGCCGCTCGGCGCGGCGCCCCATCACGCGACCGCGATGGTGAAGTGGTCGGCGCGGCCGCCCGGCGCGGGCGAGGTGCTGATCGCCGAGCGCGATGACGCGCTCGCGATTGCCCGTGGCTCGCTGGCGGCGGCACGTGATCCAGCGCTGGCCACGGTGCTGGCGCGCCGCCGGATCGACCACGCCGAGGCGCTCTGGGATGCCGGCCCGGTTCGATTCTTCAGGCTGCGCAGCAGCGATCCCGCGTTCGATCCCGCCGCCGCCGCGGCTGAGCTGAGCGCCACGGGCGCGCTGATCGCGGCCGTGCCCAACCTCAAGATGCGGCTCTTCAATACCCTGCCCAACGACCCGTTCCTCGGCAATCAGTGGTACGTGGACGACGGGGGCGTCGCCGACGTTCGGCTTCCCGCCGCATGGGACACGCAGCGCGGCTCGCCCGCGGTTCGAATTGGAATCATGGACACCGGTGTGGACCTCACGCATCCCGATCTCGCCTCCCAGATCTGGACCAATCCCGGAGAGATCCCCGGCAACGGCGTGGATGACGACGGCGACGGCTTCGTGGACGACGTCCACGGCTGGGACTTCGGCGACGGCGACAACGATCCCGACCCGGGCGCGGTGATCGATACGCTGGACTACGGCGTCGATGTCGGATTCCACGGCACGATGGTGGCGGGCATCGCGAGCGCGGCGACCAACAACGGCGAGGGCATCGCGGGAGCCGGCTGGAACTGCCAGATCGTCCCGCTCAAGGTCTCGAACGCCGCCGGCGACATTCCGCTCGATGCCGTGACCGCGGCATTCGGCTGGGCCGCGGCTCACCATCTCGAGGTGCTGAACATGAGCTTCGGCACGGCGGATGGGCCGGGAGTCCCGCAATACTTCCAGGCCCTGGTGGATCAGGCCACGACGGCCGGGGTCCTGTGCGTGGCCGCGGCCGGCAACGACGGCACGAACGCCGTCAACTACCCGGCCGGTTGCTCCGGCGTGCTCTCGGTCGGCGCCACGGCGACCGACAACACGCGCGCCTCGTTCAGCAATTGGGGACCCACCGTTCTCATCGCGGCTCCCGGATCATCGATGTTTTCCGCCCTGTGCCAGAACTACGTCATCGACGACTTCAGCCAGCTCTTCTACGAGGTGTTCTTCGGCTGGGACGGAGTGAACCCGTATCTGTACGGCGACGGCACGTCGTTCGCCGCGCCATTGGCCGCGGGGGTCTGCGCCCTGGTGCGCTCCGAGCACCCCGATTGGACCCCGCTCGAGACCCTGAACCAGGTGGTCCTCTCGGGCGACGCGGTCGCGTTCGATGAGCCGATCGGGCCCAAGTTGAACGCGGCGCACGCGGTGGGAACAGCGGTGCTGGCCGCGAGTCTGCAAACGGGTGCCGGCCGCTTGCGGGCCTCGCCGAATCCGTTCGCGCGCGGGCTGTCGGCCGGCTTCGCGCTCGCGAGCCCCGGACATGCGGAGCTGAGCGTGATCGATTGCGGCGGGCGCCGTGTGCGGGAGCTCGCTGAGGGAGAATTCCCGGCCGGGCCGCACCAGGCGGTTTGGGACGGGCGCGACGGGCGCGGCATCGCGGTCCCCGCGGGGATCTACTTCCTCGAGCTGCGCACCGCGACACTGCATCAGGTCTGTCGCGTCGTTCGCCTGCGTTAGGCCGGCCGCTCTTCGCGCCACTCGACGCCGCGCCGCCCGGCGCCGCGCGCCGCGGCCCGGCTCACCAGATCCGCACGCGCACGCTGTCGGGACGCACCATCGCGTCGCCGGTCCGGCAGCCAAAAGCGGCCGCGAACTCCGGCAGGTTGGAGAGCGGACCGATCGCGCGCCAGCGTCCCGGCGAGTGCGGATCCGTGGTGGCCCACAGGCGCGCCTGCTCCGGCCGCACCAGCTCGTGCCAAACCTGCGCGTAGGCGAGGAAGAAGCGCTGCTCGGGCGTGAAGCCGTCGATGTTCGCCGGGCGCGGCTTTCCCTCCATCGAGTGTTCGAGCGCCTGATACGCCACGGCGAGCCCGCCCAGATCCGCGATGTTCTCCCCGGTCGTGAGCCGCCCGTTGACGTGAACGGTGTCGACCGCGACGTAGCCCGAGAACTGATCGATCACGCGCGAGGCGCGCGCCTTGAAGCGGTCGGCGTCGCCCGGCGTCCACCAGTCGCGCAGGTTGCCGTGGCCGTCGAACTGGCGTCCGCGGTCGTCGAAGCCGTGCGTCATCTCGTGGCCGATGACCGCGCCCATCGCGCCGTAATTGCTGGCATCGTCGGCAAGCGGATCGTAGAACGGCGGCTGCAGGATGCCGGCCGGGAACACGATCTCGTTCATGGAGGCGTTGTAGTAGGCGTTCACGGTGGGAGGCGTCATCGTCCACTCGCCGCGATCCACCGGCTTGCCGATCTTGGCCATCTGGCGGCGGAACTCGAACTCCTCGCCCGCGAGCTGATTCGGCAGGAACGCCCCGGTCTCGACGCGCAGCGAGGTGTAGTCCCGCCAATGGTCGGGATATCCGATCTTGAGGCCGAACGCGGCGAGCTTGGCCGCGGCCTGGGTGCGCGTCGTGTCGTTCATCCAGTCCAACGCCGACAACCGGCCCCGGAGCGCGGCCTCCAGATTACGCACCATGTCGAGCGCGTGCTGCCGCGTCTCGGCCGTGAAGTGCGCCGTGACGTAATCGCGGCCGAGGGCGTCGCCGAGCGCCCGATCGGCCTCGGGCAGACAGCGCTTCCAACGCGGCAGGATTTCCTTCTCGCCGCTCAGCTTCGATCGAAACGCGAAATCCTCGTTCACGAATCTCGAGTCGAGCCATGGCGCCGCCTGCGTCGTGGCATGCCAGCGCAGGTAGGTGCGCCACTCGGAGAGCGGAACGGCCGCCAGCAGGCTGTCGAGCCCGCGCAGGAAATCGGGCTGCGTCACGTTGAGCGTGTCGTGGACGGGTGAGGTGAGCGCGGCGAAGTACGCCTTCCACGCGAAGTGCGGCGCGAGCTCGGGCAGATCGCCGCCTGCCACCAGGTGATAGGTCGCGCGCGGATCGCGCTGCTGGACGCGTGTCATGGACGCGAGCGCGAGCGCGTGCTCGAGCTCGTAAATGCGGCGCGCCGCGCTCGCCGCTTCGCCGGCCGCGACCCCGGTCAGCTCCAGGGTCTTCGCGATGTGGGCGCGATAGGCTTCCTGAATCGCGCGCGAGGTCGAGTCCTGCCGGGTGTAGTAGTCGCGATCCGGCAGGCCGATGCCGCCCTGGCCGAGCAGGGGGAGCACGCGCTCGCTGTTCTTGAAATCCTGACGCGCCGTGAGGTGGAAGAGGGCGGTCGCGCCGTGCTGCTGGAGGTGCGCCGCCTCCACGGCCAGATCGTCCGCGGAGCGGATCGCCGCGATCTCCTTGAGCTCCGGCTCGAGCGGCTTCATCCCCATCGCGTTCGCGCGCGCCGAGTCCATGCAGCTCGCGTAATAGGTCCCGAGCTTCCACTCGTCGCTGCCGGGCTTGGCCTGCTGGATCCCGGCGGCCTCCCTTTCGAGCAGCGTGTGCACCAGCTCCTGGTTGCGGTCGCGCACCTCTTCGAACGATCCGTAGCTGGAATAAGAGCCGGGGAGCTTGAAGCTCGAGAGCCAGGCGCCGTTCGCGAAGCGGTAGAAGTCGGCGCACGGGGCGCAACTCGTGTCCATCGGCGCGGTCTGAACGCCGTGCTGCGCGGGCGTCGCGGCCCGGGCGGGCGCGGCCAGAGGGCTGAGCATCGTGGCGGCGAGCAGCAAGACGAGCGGGGCGCGCATGGCGTTCTCCTCGGCGGACTCGCGTGGGCACCGGGACCGGCAACAGGCGCGCATGCTGGAGGATCGAGCGGGGTGGGTCAAGGTCCGGCCTGGCGTCATGCAGCCGCGCATGACAAAATGCGCGCCGCCTCCATGCCCGACGCCCCGTCACCACCCGGATCCGAATTCAACGCGACGCCGAGCTCACGGCCGTCGCCCCTCGCCGCGCTCCAGAGCCGTAATTTCCGTCTGCTGTGGAGCGGGCAGCTGGTCTCGATGGCGGGCTCCATGATGCAGAGCGCCGCCATCTTGTGGCACGTCTCGCTGCTGGTGCCGGCGTCCCACCGGGGCATCGCGCTCGGACTCGTGGGGTTCGTGCGCGTCCTGCCGATCGTTGCGTTCTCGCTGCTGAGCGGCGTCGCCGCGGATGCGCTCGATCGACGCCGTCTGATGCTCGTCACGCAGAGCGGCATGGCGCTCGCGGCAGCGGCGCTCGCGGCGTACGCGTTCGCCGGCGAGCGGGCGCTGTGGCCGATTTACGCGCTGGCCGCACTCAGCTCGGCGTTCGGATCGTTCGACGGGCCGGCGCGACAGTCGCTGATTCCGAATCTGGTGCCCCGTGAGCACCTGCCGAACGCGATCAGCCTCAACACCATCATGTTCCAAACCGCCTCGGTGCTGGGGCCCGCCCTCGGGGGCGTGGTCATCGGCTTCGCCGGGGTGGCGTGGGCCTACGTCCTGAACGCCATTTCGTTCCTGTTCGTGATTGCGGCGCTGGTCGCGATGCGGGGCGTTCCCGAGCGGTCCGCCGCGGAGAGTCCGCGCATCGGCCGGCACGCCATGCTCGAGGGCGTGCGCTTCGTCTTCAACACGCCGCTCATCCGCTCGACGATGCTGCTCGACTTCGCCGCCACGTTCTTCGCCTCGGCAACGGCGCTCCTGCCGATCTTCGCGCAGGACATCCTGCGAGTGGGCGCTCGAGGGTACGGCCTGCTGTCGGCGGCGCCCTCGGTTGGGGCGCTCATTACCAGCCTGGCGCTCGTTCCGCTCATCGATCGCATCGAGCGGCGTGGTGCCACGATGTTGTGGGCAGTGGTGGGCTACGGGCTCGCCACCGTGGTGTTCGGGATCTCGCGCAACTTCGCGCTCACGTTCACGTGCCTCGCGCTCACCGGCGCGACCGACACCGTGAGCATGGTGATCCGGAACGTCATTCGTCAGCTCAACACGCCCGACGCGATGCGCGGCCGCATGACCGGCGTCAACATGGTGTTCTTCATGGGCGGGCCGCAGCTCGGGGAGCTCGAGGCCGGGCTGGTGGCGAGCCTGTGGGGCGCGCCACTCTCGGTGATCTCGGGCGGAATCGGTTGTCTGATCGCGACGATGTGGGTGGCGTGGCGGACACCGGTGCTGCGCGCGTATCAGAGAGAAAGCGTGGTCGAAACCGCCGCGTAGTCGCGTTGCGTCGCCGTCGCGGCTCCCGTCGCACCGGGGCGGCCACGGAAAGCCGTGGGATCGCGCGTCTAACCCCCCACGCGCGAGCCACTTGAGCGCGCCGTCCGCTGCCCGAGGCCCGGTTGCCACCCCACGCCCCGCCAGCGGGCCGAATTCACCAGCCAGAATCGGCGAGCCTACAAATCATTGCGGAGTTGCAGGATGCGGTCTCGGCAGTTCCCTACGTGGTTTCCCGGAATGATCCATCCGGGGTCTTCGTGAGATTCGCAAGGCCCGCGCGCCCCCCTCAGGCACCCCGCCCGCCGCAATTGCGTAAGACAATGCAGCACAACGAATTATTGTCATTCCCTTGCGTCGCTTCGGCCGATGATGGGATCATGGACGGGCTCCGATAGGGTCTCCCACGTTCCGCCGCGGCGGCTTGCAGGCGCTGCCAAGACCCACATCAACGAACGCGCGTTCAAGCGCGTTCTCCGGCGAGTCGCCGGTTTTCGAGACCACGCACCCCGCATTCGCACCCGAGAGGTCCCGACGCCCCAGATGTTCACCCATTTCCGGCATCGCTATTTCCATTTGCGCCGATCGGCGGGCGCGCTCGCACTGGTGTGGGCGTTCGCCGCTCTGGGCGTTGCCGCGGCTGTCGCGGCGGTGGAGCCCAAGGTCGAGAACCCGCACGGCAAGTTCAAAGCCGATTGCGCGCTCTGCCATGGCGCCGCGGGATGGAAGCCGGAGAAAATCAGTCCGCAGTTCAACCACGCCTCGTACGGCTTCCCGCTCAGCGGCGCTCACTCGGCCGCGAAGTGCATGGCGTGTCACGCCTCTCTCGATTTCACCGACAGCAAGCGCCTGTGCGCGTCGTGCCACCAGGATCCACACCGCGGCGAGATGGGCTCCGATTGCGCGCGCTGCCACTCCGCCCGCAGCTTCATCGACCGGACCGCGATGGTGCACCAGCACCAGCAGACCAGCTTCCCGCTGACCGGCAGCCACGCGCAGATCGACTGTGAGCAGTGCCACAAGCCGAGCGCCCAGGGCCAGATGCAGTTCGTCGGCACCAAGGCCGAGTGCCAGGCCTGCCACATCAACGATTACCAGGCGGCGAAAAACCCCGACCACGTCGCCGGCGGCTTCCCGCTCGACTGCACGAGCTGCCACTCGACCCTGACGTGGACGACCAAGACCTTTGATCACGACAAGACCGGCTTCCCGCTGACCGGCGCGCATCGGGTGGTGGCCTGCAATCAGTGCCATGGCGACGGCGTCTACAAGGGCAAGACCACGGATTGCTACGGCTGCCACAAGGTCGACTACAACGCGACGACGAACCCGGCGCACGCCGCGGCCGGTTTCCCGACTGCCTGCAGTACGTGTCACACCACGGTGTCGTGGACCACGGCGACGTTCGATCACAACACGCAAACGGCATTCCCGCTCACCGGCGCCCACACTTCCGTGCAGTGCAGCAGCTGCCACGGCGACGGCGTCTTCAAGGGCAAGAGCATGTTGTGCGCCTCCTGCCACACCACCGACTACAACGGAACCACGGATCCCAAGCACGCCGCGTCGGGATTCGCGACCACGTGCGATCAGTGCCACACGACGGTGGTCTGGACCGGCGTGACGTTCGATCACACCGCGAACACCACGTTCCCGCTGACCGGCGGCCACATTGGGCTCGACTGCAACCAGTGCCACTCGAGCGGCGTGTACAAGGGCTTGAGCACACTGTGCTACTCGTGCCATCAGACGGATTACGCCGGCACCACCAATCCCGCGCATCAGGCCGGCGGCTTCCCGACCGCGTGCGAGACCTGCCACGGCACCACGAACTGGACGAGCTCGACGTTCAACCACAACACGTCGACCACGTTCCCGCTGACTGGCGCGCACGTGGCGGTGGCCTGCAACGGCTGTCACTCGAGCGGCGTGTACAAGGGCCTGAGCACGCTCTGCAATTCCTGCCACGCGACCGATTACAGCGGTACCACGGATCCCAAGCACAGCGCCGCGGCGGCGACGTTCGTCACGACCTGCGAAAGCTGTCACACGACCATCGTCTGGACCGGTGTGGCGTTCGACCACACCGCCAATACCACGTTCCCGCTGACCGGCGCCCACATCGGCCTGGACTGCAATTCCTGCCACTCGAGCAATGTCTTCAAGGGCCTGAACACGCTGTGCTACTCGTGCCATACAGCGGATTACAACGGCACGACGAACCCGCCGCACCAGGCGTCCGGGATGCCGACCACGTGCGACCAGTGCCATACGACCACCACGTGGGGCACCGGCACGTTCAACCACAACACGTCGACCACGTTCCCCCTGACCGGAGCGCACGTAGCGGTGGCCTGCAGCGGGTGCCACTCGAGCGGCGTGTACAAGGGTCTGAGCACGTTGTGCTACTCGTGCCACGCGTCCAGCTACCAGACCACGGTGCTGAACCACACGGCGGCGGCCTTCGCCACCACCTGCGAGAACTGCCACACGACGACGGCGTGGAACCCCGGCACGTTCAACCACACCACCGGAACGACGTACCCGCTGACGGGCGCCCACCAGGCGGTGGCCTGCAGCGGCTGCCACTCGACCGTGTTCAAGGGCTTGAGCACGCTGTGCTACTCGTGCCATACGGCGGATTACACCGGCACCACGGATCCCAAGCACGGCGCCGCGGCGTTCGCCACGACGTGCGACAACTGCCACACGACCACCGCCTGGACGGGCGCGACGTTCGATCACACCGCGAACACCACGTTCCCGCTGACCGGCGGACACGTGGGGCTCGATTGCAACCAGTGCCACTCGAGCGGCGTGTACAAGGGCTTGAGCACACTGTGCTACTCGTGCCATCAGACGGATTACGCCGGTACCACCAATCCCGCGCACCAGGCCGGCGGCTTCCCGACCACCTGCGAGACCTGCCACAGCACCACGAACTGGACGAGCTCGACGTTCAACCACAACACGTCGACCACGTTCCCGCTGACTGGCGCGCACGTGGCGGTGGCCTGCAACGGCTGCCACTCGAGCGGCGTGTACAAGGGTCTGAGCACGTTGTGCTACTCCTGTCACACGACGGAGTTCCAGACCACGGTCTTGAACCACACCGCGGCCGGCTTCGCCACGACCTGCGAGAACTGCCACACCACGACGGCGTGGAACCCCGGCACGTTCAACCACACCACCGGGACGACGTTCCCCTTGACGGGCGCGCACATTCCGCTGCTGTGCAACCAGTGCCATACGACGGTGTTCAAAGGCTTGAGCACGCTCTGCTACTCGTGCCATCAGACGGACTACAACGGCACGACGCAGCCTCCGCACGCCGCCTCGAGCTTCCCGACCACGTGCGATCAGTGCCACACGACGACCGACTGGGGCAGCGGCACGTTCAACCACAATACCAACACCACGTTCCCGCTGACCGGAGCGCACATCGCCGTCGCCTGCAGCGGCTGTCACTCGAGCGGCGTCTACAAGGGCCTGAGCACGTTGTGCTACTCGTGCCACGCGTCCAGCTACCAGACCACGGTCTTGAACCACACCGCGGCCGGCTTCGCCACTACCTGCGAGAGCTGCCACACCACGACGGCGTGGAACCCCGGCACGTTCAACCACACCACCGGCACGACGTTCCCCCTGACCGGCGGTCACCTGGCGGTGGCCTGCAGCGGCTGCCACTCGACGGTGTTCAAAGGCCTGAGCACACTGTGCTACTCGTGTCACCAGACCGACTACAACGGGGCCACGAACCCGCCGCATCAGTCGGCCGGCTTCCCGACCACGTGCGAGACCTGCCACAGCACCACCGATTGGACGAGCTCGACCTTCAATCACAACACATCGACCACGTTCCCGCTGACCGGCGCGCATGTGTCGGTGTCCTGCAATGGCTGTCACTCGAGCGGCGTCTACAAGGGCCTGAGCACGCTGTGTTACTCGTGTCATCAGACCAACTACCAGACCACGGTGCTGAACCACACCGCGGCCGGCTTCGCCACCACGTGCGAGAACTGCCACAACACCACGGCGTGGAATCCGGGCACGTTCAACCACACCACCGGCACGACGTTCCCGCTGACGGGTGCGCACACCACGCTGCTGTGCAGCCAGTGCCACTCGACGGTGTTCAAAGGCCTGAGCACGCTGTGCTACTCGTGCCACGCGACTGACTACCAGACCACCGTGGTGAGCCACACCGCGGCCGGCTTCGGCACCACGTGCGAGACCTGCCACACCACCACCGCCTGGAGCGGCGGCAAGTACACGGCGCACGACACGCAATTCCCGATCTACTCGGGCACGCACAACGGCAAGTGGTCGGCATGCACCGACTGCCACACCAATACCTCGAACTACCTGGTGTTCGCGTGCTACGGCTCGTGTCACCCGGTCGCCCAGATCGACAAGTCGCACTCCGGCCGGAACGGGTACGTGGTCGGCGCGGGCGACAGCAACAAGTGCTACTCGTGTCACCCGAAGGGATCGGGCGGCTAGAATCGCGACGAGCGGCGCGCGGCCGCGCGCTCATCGCCGCCGGCTCGACGTTTCTGCCGGCGGCGCTTCGTTTTCAGTACGCCGAGGCGATGATCGTCACGTCGGCTCGAGCCCAGGCCTGCTTGAATCGCTCCGCCGCGTCGTCGGCCTCGATCGTCTTTCCCTGACGGCGCAGGCTCTGCTCGAGTCCACAGAGCGCCCAGCCGTTCTCGGGATTGCGCCTCAAGTCCTCGCGGTAGACCGCTTCGGCCTCCTCGACCCGCCCCGCGGCGAGCAAGGCCTTGCCGAGGTGATGGCGCGTGGGATAGAGCCAGTCGGCGGACTCCGAGTAGCGCGTCGCGTCCTCGCCGTCCACGGCGGCCTGAAATTCCTTCACCGCCTCGTCGGTATGGTTGCGCCTCAGGTGCATCTCGCCCGTGAGCACGTGAACGGCGATCGAGAGCAGCGCGCGCGCCGAGTTCAAGTCCTCGATCGCGTCGGCGGGGAGCGCGTCGCGGATCGCGGTCAGGCTGTCGAGCGAGCGCTGCGCGTCCTTCATGCGACCGAGTCCGGTATATCCGAGGCCGCGACCGTAGTGCCAGATGGCGCGCAGGTACGGCAGGCCCTTGGGTGTGCCTGGCTCGCGCAGCAGATCCTCCCACTTGCCGAAGCGCGCCAGCACGAACACCGGCTCCGCCATGAAGAAATCATTGCCCGGCATCGCGATCGCCATCTCGGGCGACATCTGTGATGCCGCGGCGCGCGAGGCACGCAGCGCTTCGGCGCTCCGACCCTGCACCATGCAGGTCCAGGCGAGGAAGTGACTGTTGTGGCTAATGTACATCTGATAGAAGCCGCGCGGATGCGCGAGCGCAGCGTATGCCCTGTCCGCCTCCACCGCCTTGCGATTCGCGTCCGCCGCCTCGTCGTAGCGCCCCAGCCGCTGATAGATGTGGGACGGCATGTGCACCATGTGCCCGGCGCCGGGCATCAGGTCCCGCAGCCGATCGGCGGACGCGAGCGCCTTCTCGGGGTGCGGCGAGGCTTCGATGGCGTGGATGTAGTAGTGGTTTGCGCCGGGATGATTCGGGTCGCGGCGCATGACGCCCTCGAGCAGGCCGAGAATCTCGCCGGTCCAGGGCTGCGCCGTGCCGTCGCCCCGCCAATAGTCCCAGGGGTGGAGATCCATGAGCGCCTCGGCGGCGAGGGCCTGAACGTCGTTGTCGTCTGGGAAGCGCGCGGCGACGGCCCGCATGGCCGCCGCGTATGACGAATCGAGCGCGAATTGCCCGGCCGGAGCGGCGGGCGCGGGATCGGAATAGCGCTGTTGAATCGCGTCGATGAGGGCGCGCTCGACCTCACTCGCGCCCGCCATGCTGGCGAGCGCCCGGCCCGCCGCGCGGGCGGCCGGTACCGTGCGCTCGGGAAGACCGCCGAGGTTGATGTGCGGTCCCAGGCTCATGGCCACGCCCCACCAGCAACTCGCGCAGCCGGAGTCGAGCGCGGCGGCCGCCTCGAACGAGCGCTGCGCCTCCTCGAGGTTGAATCCCCACAGGAGGTCCATGCCCTGATCGAAATAGTGCTGCGCGTCGCTCGATCGGGTCGTGATCGCGCGGTGGTAGGGGCCCAGATCGCCGAAGCGCGGCGCCGCGCTCGGCCATGGTCCCATGCTGGACATCGCGGGCATGGAGGGGACGGGGCCCGCGCCGCCCGCTATGGCCGCGGAGACGGCGCCGGGCGCGAGGAACGCCACGAACGACAACGCGCGGATCGAGCGGCCGAGAATCGCAACCGACGAGTTCATCGCCTTCAGGTCCTCCGTGAGCTTCATGCGCTCCAGGTGCCGACTCCATTTGAGGAGTCAGTACCGGGCTCCCGCCCCGGCTTGGGGTGCGGCGCCGCGCATGATAGCGTCGCCGCGGATGCCGCGCGCCAACATCTTTCATCCTTCCTCGACGCGCCTCGCGCGCCCCGCGCAGGCTCGGCCATGACGCCCGCGCCCCAGGTGACGCTGGTGGTCGCGGTCTACCGCCGGGTGGACTTCCTCGATCTCGTCCTCACCTCGCTCGAGTGCCAGAGCTTTTCTGACTTCGAGATCGTCGTGGCGGACGACGGCTCGGGCCCCGAGATGGCGGACGCAGTTCGCCGCTGGCAGGGCCGCTTCCGCCATCCGATCCTCCACATCTGGCACGAGGATCAGGGGTTTCGCAAGACCGTGATCGTGAATCGCGCCGTGTCGCAAAGCTCGGGCGGGTACCTGGTGTTCATCGACGGCGACTGCGTGCTCCATCATCGCTTCATCGAGCGCCACCACGCGCGCCGCCGCGCGCGCCAGACGCTCTCGGGCCGGCGCATCATGCTGGATGCCGAGCTGACCGCCCGGCTCGGCGCCGACGACGTGCGCGCGGGGCGCCTGGAGCGGTCGGGGTATTGGTGGCGTCACGCCAAGCCGCACGATCGGCGCAACGGATTCTACGTGCCGGCGTTCTATGGCTGGCGGGGCTGGTTCAGCCAGCGCTACGCGATTCTCGGCAGCAACTTCTCGCTGGCGCGTGGGGACTTCCTGAGCATCAACGGCTATGATGAGCGTATCCTGGCGCGCGGCATGGAGGACGTGAACCTGCGCACGCGGCTGCTCAACGCGGGCATGACCATCCGTAGCATCTCGAACGAGGCGCTCCAATACCACTGCGACCACGGCGAGGAAGTCTTCCCGCACGACGCCGCGGCGGTCGCGCGCTGGGGAGAGACGAGCGAAAGCTGGACGCCCTGGGGCGTCGTGAAGGGAGATCGGCCCGCCGCGTGAGCGCGGGGCCGGAACATCGGGCATGTGCGGGATCGCGGGCATCTATCGATTCAGGGGCGAGGGCGACGACGCGGCGGTCGTCGAGCGCATGCTGGGCTGCCTCAAGCGCCGCGGCCCGGACGATCAGGGATTGTTCGCGAACGCGCGCGTCACGCTCGGACATCGGCGGCTCTCGATCATCGACTTGAGCCCCGCCGGCCATCAGCCCATGACCACGAGCGACGGGCGCTACGTCCTCACCTACAACGGCGAGATCTTCAACTTCAAGGACGTGCGGCGCGAGCTGGGCGGCGACGCGCTCCACACGCGCTCGACCAGCGACGCGGAGATCCTCCTGCTGGCGTGGCAGCGCTGGGGCGAGGGAGCGCTCACGCGCATTCTCGGGCAGTGGGCGTTCGCGGTTGTCGATACGCGTGAATCGAGAATGTGGCTGGTGCGGGATCGTTTCGGGCAAAAGCCGCTCTATCACCACACCAACGCCGAGCGTCTGGTGTTCGCCTCGAGCCTCGAGAGCCTCATGCGCGCGCCCGGCACTTCGCGCGAGCTCGATCTCGGCGCGCTCACCGAGTACGTCACGCTGCGCTATGTGGTCGCGCCGCGCACCGTGATCCGCGAGGCGCGCAAGCTGCCCCCGGGGCACCTCATCGAGCTCGGCCCCTCGGGTGTGGTCTCCGAACGCTGCTGGTACCGGCCGCGGTTTCGCGCCGTGCCGCGCTCGGCGTCCGAGACGGGCGAGCAGTTCGGCGAGCTGTTCACACGCGCATGCGAGCGTTGCCTGGTGAGCGACGTCCCGGTCGCGCTGCTGCTCAGCGACGGGATCGACAGCAATGCGGTGCGCGCCGCGCTCGTCGCGCGCGGCGAGGCCCCGCCCTCGTTCACGTTCCGCGTGCGCGATCATGAGTCGGGGACGCACCCCGCGCCCGCGACCGGCGAGGGCGGCGAGGTGCTGGACGTCCGGGTCAGCGCGGCGGAGCGGCTCGAGAAGATGAGCGCGTGCTTCACCAGCCTCACCGAGCCGGTCGGCGACGGGGCCTCACTCGCCACCTGGATGCTGATTCGCGCCGCTCGCCCGCGCGCGACCGTCTTCCTGTGCGGGCACGGCGGTGACGAGGTGCTGGGCGGATATCGCTTGAGCCAGGACCGCTTCCGCATCGCGGCGCTTCGCCAACTCGCGGCGCTTCCGAATTCCTGGCTGCGCGGCCCGATGGAGCGCTATCTCTATGGTGACGAGCCGCTCGCGACGCGCCGCGCGGCGCTGCTCGAGGCGCGGCCGGCGGAGGCGCCGGCGGCGGCCCGCTACCTCGTCGATCGCCCGCTCCCCGCCTCGCAGGTCCGGGCGCTGTCCGGCGGCGCGCTGCCCGAAGGCGAGGCCTACCTCGGCACCATCGACCGCCTCTATGGCGAGTGTGAGGCGAGTGAAACCGATCTCGATCGCATGCAGCGCGTGCTGCTCGCGACGTTCCTCTCGGCGAACATCCTCTCCTTCGCCGACTCGGTCTCGATGGACGCGTCGGCCGAGCTGCGCATGCCGTTCCTCGATCGCGATCTCGCCGAGTTCAGCTTCTCGCTGCCGGCGAGCGCGCGCGTGAGCCGTTGGCCGGGACGCGCGAACACCAAAAGCGTCCTGCGACACTGGGCGAAGGGGCGCGTGCCGGAGGACATCGTGAAGCGGCGCAAACGCGGATTTCAGTCCGGCAACATCTCGGAGCTGATGCGGCACGATCGCGCGGAGCTGTTCCGCTTCGTGCTCGATGCGCGTGCGCTGCGCCGCGCCTTGCCGGGAGCGGAGGCCTGGATCACCGCGCTGCCCGCGGAATACGGCGGGCCGTGGGGTGGAACGCTGTGGAGCCTCGTGGCCCTCGGCGCATGGTGCGAGGGCTTGGGCGTCACATGAGGCGGCGGATCGCAAGATGAACCGCAGCACCGATACCACGCGCACGCTGAGCTCGGGGCGCGCGCGGCCGACGGGGGGCGATTGGATGCTCACGCCCGGCCAGAGCCTCGAAAGCCCCGAGAGTGGGCATCGCTACTCGATCGAGCGCTTCCTCGGCGAGGGCGGCTTCGGGCAGGTCTACCTCGCGAAGCGTCTGACGCGCTCCTCGAAGGGCGGCGAGACGCTGTGCGTCAAGGTCAGCCCGCGTATCGACGGCTGGCTGCGGGAGGCGTACTTTGGCCAGCTCCTGGACGAGCACCCGCGCGCCATCCGCATCTACGACGCGTTCCCGCTCCAGCAGCGGGACGGCCACATGCTCTACTTTCTCGCGATCGAATATGCTCGCCACGGCGACCTGCGCGCGTATCTGCGGCGTGTCGGGCGCGGCTGGCCGGAGCGCGGCGCGCGCCGCGAGATTGCGGGAATCCTCGAGGTGCTGGGCAAGCTCCATCGCGGGCAGTTGCTGCACCGCGACCTCACGCCGCTCAACGTGTTCGTGTGCGAGGGTCCGCGGCTCAAGCTCGGTGACTTCGGCATCGTGCGCCAGCAGAGCGACCGCCGCGGCGTCACCGCTCGCACGATGAATTCGCTGACGGCGCCGAGCGACATCCTGGCGGGCGCCGTTCCCAAATGGCAGGCGCGCGACGATGTCTATCAGGTCGGACAACTGCTCGGCATGCTGATCCGCGGCGACGCGAGCGCGCGCATCCGCACTCGCGACATTCGCAATCTCGAGTGCAGCGATGCGCTGAAGGAGATCGTTCACCGCTGCATCGGTGAGCGGCGCAAGCGCTATCAGAGCGCCGACGAGCTGATCGCCGCGCTGCGCAAGGCGCCCGATAAGCTCGAGACCGGCGTGCTCCGCTCGCTCAAGGGCGTGCATCTCGCCTTCACCGGCATCCTGAGCCGCAAGCGCGTGGAAGCGGTCAAGGCCGCGAAGCGTGCGGGGGCGATCGTGCACGACGGGCCGTCGGCGCGAACCTCGGTGGTGGTGCGCGGCCGCCCCAACGCGCTGCAGGCCGCCGGACGCGACGCCGGACTCAAGCTGATGGAGATCAAGCGCCTGCGCGCCAAGGGCCACGCCATCACGCTCCTCGACGACGCCACGTTCTGGCGCCTCGCGCGCAAGCGCTAGCGCGCACGGCCGGCCGCTCGGCTCGCAAGCTCCGCTCCACCAGCCGGCGCGGCTTGAAGCGTCACGCTCGGCGGATCCGCGCCGTTAGGCGCGTCCCGCGCGGCGCGAGCGCGCCAGCGCGTGATCGAGGCTCACGGGACCCGCGCCGGCCGCCGAGAGGAAGAGGAAGATGAAGCACAGGAGCACCGCCGGCTCACCGTGATTTTGAATCGGCCAGAATCCGTGCGGAAAATGCCCGATGAAGTACGCGAACGCCATCTCGCCCGAGGCGATGAATGCCACGACGCGCGTGAAGAGTCCGATCATGAGGAGGGGGCCGGCGACCGTTTCGATGATGCCGGCGGTCATGATCAGGGGCGGCAGTGGATGGCCCGCCATCGGCGCGGGCATGCCTCCAAACCAGCCGAACAGCTTCATCGTGCCGGGACAAAACAGGATGAAGCCGGCCACGAGGCGCAGCAGGGAGTGAGTGACGCCGGCGGCGTTCTTCATGCTCTTGCCTCCAAGTGGTTGCGTGCCGATGGCAGGATAGCAGAGGCGGGCGGCCCTCCCCGGGCCCCGTTTGGTCCTTGCCCGCGCCCGTCGGCCGACCTAGGGTCCCGTCGTCCCCCGAGGGTCGCTCGCGGCGCCCATCGCCGCGAAATTCGGTGGAGGCCGCCATGCCCCTCATTCGTTCCTCCCTGGCACGCCGTTTGCTGTTCTCGTTACCTCGACCGCCGCAATGGTGGCGCTGATTTGGGCCGGATCGGCGCGCGCGGAGTCCCGGCACCACATCGCCGTCACGCTCGGCTACACGAAGCTGCTGAGCAACGATCTCAAGGACAGCTCGATCGGCGTCGATTTCACCAACGCGTTCAGCGGCACGCTCGAGTACCGCTACTCCTTCACACCCCAGATCGACGGCACCATCGAGTCGCGAGCCACGGTGAGCAGTTCAACGGCCACCGATCCCTCCACGGGCCTGAGCGTGGACCTGACGCTCACCAACAACTACGTGGGGCCCGGCATACGCTGGAACCTCACGCCCACGGCGCCGCACCCGTACCTCCAGGCGAATTTCTATCTGGTGTCGGAGGACGTCCAGTCCGACGTCAATGGGGTCAGCATTTCGTCGAATGCCAGCGGTGCGGGCTTCGGAGTATCGGGCGGCGTCGATTTCCCAGTCTCCAAGCTGATCTCGATCCCGGTCGAGATCCACTACCTCTACGGCAAGCCTTCGGATGACGTCTCGGGTGCGGGCGTCGAGGCCGGGATCGCCTGGAATTTCGGCGCCCAGCGCTGAACGCCTGCCGCGATTGAAGCGGACCGTGCGAGGCGCTACACTCGCGAGCGGTTGGAATCGTCCGCGATCTCGAATGCGCCCTCGATCTCTCTCGCCATGACTGCCACGAGCACCTCCACGGTCCGCATCCCCGGCGTCCTCAGCGTCTACTGCGGCGGCGCGACGAGGTTCACGGTCAGCGCTCCCACCGTGCGCGCCGCGCTGGAGCGCCTCGAGGGCGAGCAGCCGGCGCTTCATCGCAACATCTGCGACGAGACCGGCGCCGTGCGACGCCACATCAACATCTTCGTCAACTCCGACAACGTCCGCGACCGCGACGGGATCGATACCCGGCTCGCGCCTGGAGACGTCGTCACCATTCTTCCCGCCGTCTCAGGAGGTTGATCATGCCGGATCGTGTCATGCTGACCATCGGCACCCGGAAGGGCGTGTTCGTCGCCGAAGCGGCGAAGAGCCGCGGACGCTTCGAGCTGCGGGGACCGTTCGGGCCGGGCGTGTCGGTCTACTCCACGCTGATCGACAATCGCGGCGCGCCGCGCCTTTACGCCTCGAGCTGCAATCCGTTCTTCGGCATGAAGGTGCTGGTCTCGACCGATCGCGGCAAGAGTTTCAAGGAGACGAAGTCGGGCCCGGCGTTTCCCAAGGACGACGGGCGCGCGCTCGCGAACATCTGGTCGCTCGAGCTCGGCGACGGCAAGCGCGACCTGTGGTGCGGCGTCGAACCCGCGGCGCTGTTCCGCAGCTCGGATGGCGGCGATTCGTGGGAGATGGTGCCGGGCATCAGCAATCACGAGCACGCGCGCAAATGGCATCCGGGAGCGGGCGGCCTGTGCATGCACACCATCGTGCGCGAAGGCGATCGCGTGCACCTCGGGATCTCGACCGGCGGCCACTACCTGAGCGAGGACGGGGGACAAACGTTCCGCGCCTCGAACAAGGGCGTCGGCGCCGGCTTCACGCCGGATCCCTATCCCGAGTTCGGCCAGTGCGTGCACAAGATCGCGACCCACAAGGACGCGCCCGGTCGCATGTACATGCAGAATCACGGCGGTTGGGGCGAGTGGGACGGCCCCGGCGGCCGGCGCCCCGACATCGGCGTGCTGCGCAGCGACGACCACGGCCACAGCTGGTACTCGATCGCGAAGGGGCTGCCGTCCGACTTCGGCTTTCCGCTCGTCATTCACCCGGACGATCCCGACACGCTGTACGTGATGCCGCTCGAGCCGGGGACGCGCACCTGCCCGGGCGGCTCGCCGGGTGTGTGGCGCAGCGAAGACGGCGGCGGTTCGTGGCGCAAGCTCGCGCGCGGTCTGCCGAAGAAGCAGAGCTACTTCACGATTCAGCGCGACGCGATGGACATCGACGAGCTGAGATCCCCCGCGCTCTACTTTGGCACCACCACCGGTCAGCTGTGGATCGGCCGCGACGGCGGCGAAGAGTGGGAATGCCTGTTCGACTCGCTGCCGCCCATCCACAACGTGAAGGTGGGCGTCATCTAGCGCGGCGCCGACACCCGCCCGACCGTTGCGCGCGGCTCACGGTTTCATCAGCTGGTCGTAGATCAGCTGGTAGGGCGTCGCGGGCAGGCCGAGATCGCCGCGAAACGGTCGATCGAGCGCCAGCACCATGAAGATCACCATGCCGATGAACACCGAGAGCAACCCCACCTGCGCGCGGTGGACGCGCGCGTCCTCCACCGGGAAGAAATAGGACGATGTCAGGCTGATGATCGCGCCGAGCACGATCAAGAGCCACATCACGCCGGGAAGATGCGTGTCGACGGCATCCAGCCGCAGGCGCCGCGCCTCGATGTCGAGGTTGTAAGCGCGCAGCGTCTCGGCCGCCAGAAGCTTCTCGCTCTCCGTGCGCGGCTCGAACGCCATCAGCGTGGTCTGGAAGCGGTTCATCCGCTCGACGCCGCCGCCCGGGACCTTCCCGGCTCGCTGCATCGGCCAGGCTTCGTGGATCACGTAATTGGTGTAGTCGCGCAGTGCGTCGCGCAGGATCGTCCGCGTCGGCTCCGGATATCCGCTCACGTCCCGATAGAGCGCGGCGAGCGCCGTCGCCTCGCGCGAGGTGATCCTCGCGACGTCCTCGTAGGTTTCCCACACGTGCACCGCGATCAGTGCCATGGCCAGCCCATAGAACACCATGATCGAGCTCACCATGGCGGTGCTGAAGTGCGCGTCGCTCTCGCCAAAATGAAGCCCCGGCAGCACACGGCGGCGGAAGAACCAGAGCCCTCCGAGCCCGAGGCCGAGGAGCACCAGCAGGACTAGCGGGCCGCTGACGACGAGCGGGAGGTCGAAGAGAAAGGTCATGAGGCGGATTCTCCGGATGGACTGAAGTTCGAGGCCACGCGCCCACGAGCGGCGGCATTATAATCCGCGGCCGATCGTGGGATCACGCGGCGCGAGGTGCGATGGGGGGAAGACCCGGATGAAGACATTCGTCGGGCTGCTGCGCGCGGTGAATCTGGCAGGCCACAACGCGGTCTCGATGGCCGACCTGCGCGTCTTCCTCGCGGCCATCGGGCTCGAAAACCCGCGCACACTGCTCGCGAGCGGCAACTTCGTCGCGGGTGCCGCGGCGCGCGGTGGAGCTCAGCTCGAGCGCCAGCTCGAGCGCGAGTCGGCGAAGCGTCTCAAGCTCGAGACCGAATTCTTCGTCCGCACGCCCGCGGAGTGGAGCGATCTCGTGGAGGGCAACACGTTTCGTCGCGAAGCCGCGCGCGATCCGGCACGCCTGGTCGTCGTGTTCCTCAAGTCCGAGCCGGCCCCCGCGCGCGTCACCGCGCTCGAGGGCGCGATCCGGGGGCCCGAGACGGTGCGCGCGCTCGGCCGCCACCTGTTCGCCTACTACCCGGAGGGCCAGGGTCGCTCGAAGCTCACCGCCGCGCTGATCGAGCGACACTTGGGAGGTCCCGGCACCGCGCGCAATTGGAACACCGTGCTCAAGCTCCACGCGATGCTGGAATCCTGAGCGTGCGAGGCCCGCGCGCGCGCGCGGCGTCTCAGCGGGATTGGCCGGAGTTCGGATCCACCATCAGTGACGATTCGTCCACGACCTCGAGGTAGGGGATCCACTGGGCCGACCAGCTCATGAAGTTGTCCGGCCACGACCCCCAGCGGCTGTCCGCCACGCCCGAGAGCGCGGCCGTGCTCGAGCCTCGATCCGCGAGGAACGCCCCGTACTTCTTCATGGCGGCGGTCAACGCGAGAAACCCCGGATCCGATGCCGCGGCTCCGGTCGGCTGGAAGTCCGCCCGCAGCCGGATGCGCGCTCCGAATGGGATCAGCGTGGTCGCCTTGAGGGTGTAGCCGCTGTTCACGGAAGTATGCCGCGCCGGCCACAACGGCGAGTTGGGATCGGCGCTGATGTCACCGCCGTAGCACTGCCAGCGGAGCGCGTGCGTGATCGCTCCCGCCTCGAAGAGATCGTGATAGCTGAAGAGGCCGGCCGCAATGGCCAGCCCCGCCTCATCCGCCGATGAGCTTCCGGCGGCAATCAGAGCATCCGAATTCAAATCCCAGCGCACGCCATCGCACGCCGAGGGAGCGCTGCTCGAAGCGTCGTAGAGTTCGTACAGCAGGCACTGGGTGGTGTCTACCATGATGCAGTGGTGGTCCGGATCTCCTCCCTGGAGCACCGTGACGCCGGGCGTGTAGGGATAGAGCCCGCGATAGGTGCCGGCGTCGGAGCAGTTGCCGAACGACATGCTCTGCCATGCCGCTCCGGTGTAGTTGATGTGGTGACCGTTGCCGCTGCCCAGGTTGACGTGGAACGCCTGGCCGGTCGGAATCGGAGCGACCGTGAAGACCGCCGCGAGCCAGGCGGCGCTGTTCGCCTGGACCGGCAGCGTCGAGATGTCGCGATTCCAGATGTTGTCCGCAGGGAAGCCGGGGCAGGCGGACGAGTTGCCGCCGCCTTGCGGGGGCGCCGAAACCGTGATGGACGCCGCGCCGCTCCGGCCCTCGCAGGTCGCGGTCACGCTCGCGGCGCCGGCGGCGACGCCCATCACGACGCCGCTCGCGCTCACGGTGGCCGCGGCCGTATTATCGCTCGACCAGGTGATGGTTCGTCCGCTCAGCGGATTCCCGTTCGCATCCTTCGGCGTCGCGGTGAGTTGCCGCGTGGCCCCCACCGAAATCGAAGCGCTGGTCGGGGAAACCGTGAGCGAAGCGACCGGAACCGTGGTCGCGGTCACCGTAATGGCGGACGTACCGCTCTTGCCGTCGCAGGTGGCGGTGATGTGCGCCAGACCGGCCGCGAGGGCCACGACCAGACCGCTCCCGCTGACGTTCGAGACGGCGGTGTTGCCGCTCGACCACGTCACGATTCGTCCGCCGAGCGTATTGCCGGCGCCGTCCTTGGCGGTCGCGATGAGTTGCTGCGTGCTCCCCACCGCGATCGAGGCGCTCGATGGCGAGACCGAGACCGTGGCCACTGGAGCGGGCGCGGACGTGACCGTCACGAGCGAGCTCCCGCTCTGGCCGCCTGAGGTCGCCGTGATGGTGGCGCTGCCCGGCGAAACGGCAGTCACCTTGCCGCCCGCATCGACCGTGGCCACCGCGGCGCGGTCGCTCGACCACTGGATCGACTGTCCCTTGAGAACGTTGCCGTTCGCGTCATCGAGGTTCGCCGAAAGGGTGGTGGACTCGCCCACGGTCATCGAGGCGGAGGGTGGAGCCACCGTGAGCAACGCGGCCGGCCCCTGCTTGACCGGCGCGACCGGCGAGAAGCACGAGGGAAGTCCCAGCAGTGCGAGGCAGGCGGCCATCGCGAGGCCTACGCCCCATGCTGGGCGAGGGCGTGAAGTCCGAAGTTCGAGAGCCATGATGTCGTCCCTCCGGGGGAATCGGTTGAGTCGTTGCTCGTGGGTGGCTGGGGCCGGTTGGGTTGAACCCTCCATGGCGATGAACTTCCAGCAGCGATGCCGGCGCCGAGGGGACGGCGTTGCGCCGGGTGGTCGCGGGTGCCGCGGCTCCTGGGGTGTGAGCCCGCGCGGGGCATGAGCGCCGCGCGATCGGCACCTGCTCGTGGACGATGGGGCCGCCCTGAGGGCGGCCCGTGATTTCAGCGCGATTGCGCCGAGTTGGGGTCGATCATGAGCGAAGACTCATCCACCGCTTCGAACGCGCTTGCCGGTACGGTGAAGAGCTCCTGGATCACCTGCTTGTCCCAGTTCGGATCCGCGGTCCCGACCAGCTCCCAGTCGAGGCCCACATCCGAGAGGAACATGCCGTAGTGCTTGAGTGCGGTGAGCACGACCTGGGTGTGGGGGCTGAAGCCCGAGATGTCGTAGCCCGCCTTGAGCCGGAACCGGGCGCCCATCGGCGGCGCGTTGGGGTTCGGCGTCTGCGAGTCGTGGCGCGCCGGCCACAAGTGCGCGCCCTGGGTGCCGTTGATGTGTCCTTCGGTCGCCTCGAAGCGGAGCGCGTGCCGGATGGCGCCGGCCTGCACCTCGTCCCAGCGCGTGAGGCCCGAGAAGATGCAGAGGCCGGCTTCGTCGGCCGACGAATGATTGTCGGGGCGCAACGCGTCGGAGTCGAGGTTCCAGATCACCGCGGCGTGCGCCTGCGGCTTGCCGCCGTTCCAGTTGGCGAGGTACATCTCGTAGAGCGTGCACGTCGTGGTGTCGATCATGAACGCGTGCGCATCGGGCGTCCCCACCTCGATCGGCGTGGTGGCCGTGAACGGGTAGGGCCCGGGCACGTCGCTGTCGGAGGGATCCTGGCCGACGATGCCGACGTCGCTCTTGGGGGTCGAGGCGTTCGTCACGATGTACTTCATCCCGTACGTGTTGGGGTAGAAGCTCGGCCAGAGCGTGGTGTTCGAGCTGAGCGTCGCGCACCACGTGGCGCTCATGGGGTGGACCGGCAGGCTCGAGATGTCGCGATTCCAGATGTTGTCGGGCGGAAAGATCGGGCATGCCGAGAGCGAGCCGCCGCCGAACGGCGGCGTCGTGATCGTGAAGGAGCTGCTCGCGGTCTGACCCTCGCAGGTGACAGTGATGTTCGCCGAGCCGGCCGCGACGCCCGTGACGAGGCCGCCGCGGCTGACCGCGGCGGACGCCGGGTTGTCGCTCGCCCAGCTGAACACGCGGCCCGCGAGCGTGTTGCCGCCCGCATCCTTGGCGGTCGCGCTCAGCCCGCGCGTCGCGCCGACATCGAGGCTCGCGCTGGTCGGCGACACGGCGACCGAAGCCACCGGCACGCTGCTGACCGTGACGTTGGAGGTGCCGCTCATGCCTCCGCTCGTGGCGGTGACGTGCGCGGTGCCGGGCGCGACCGCGGACACCACGCCGTTTCCGTCGACCGTGGCCACCGATGTCTTGTCGCTCGACCACTCGACGGCCAGGCCCTTGAGCACGTTGCCGCCGTCGTCTTCGGGCATGGCGGTGAACGGCGCCGTGCCGCCCACGCCGACGGTTGCCGTGGACGGCGCCACCACCACGCTGGCCACCGGCGCCGACGTCAGAGGCGCGGTGATCTTGTGCGCCGAGCACGACGCGACGGCCATCAGGAGCGCGAGCCCCACCGCGAGCGCGAGCGGGCGCCTCGCGGCGGCGTTCGCGTGATTCGAGGATGCCGGGCGCATGATGTCGTTCTCCGCTGTCACTTGTTGCACGTCCCGCTGCCGGAGTCGGTGTAGGTGGAGCCAGCGACCGGAATGAATTGCCACGAGTAGGTGCCCGAGCCGAGGGTCAGCTTGAGCACGCCGTAGGTGGTGGTGTTCCAGGCCTGCAGGTGCGGGCTGGGCGTGGTGATGGCGTAGAGGTTCGCGCCGCCGGTTCCGACCACGAACTCACGGATGCCGCCCGCGCTGGCGTTGCCGTTGGCGTCGAGCGGTTCGTAGCGCTGATAGTCGTGCTCGTGGCCGCACAGCACGATCTCGGCCTTGTAGTCGCTCAGCGCCTTCCACAGCTGCTGCACGTCCGTCTGGTCGCCGTGGATGTCGCCCGAGCTCCAGCGCGGCCGGTGCCAGAACGCGATCGTGCACTGCGTGCTGTGGGCCGCGAGATCGGCGCGCAGCCACGTCACCTCGGCGCCGCCCGCCGACAAATCGATCTCGCTGTCGAGCGAGATGATGTGCCAGCCGTTCAGATCGAAGCTGTAATAGCCCTGGCCCGACGGGCCGGCCAGCGATCCGAAGTACTGGAAGTAGCCGGTCGCGGGGCTGGTGTTGTACTCGTGATTGCCTGGACACGGCGCGGTGCGCGACTTGAACGTGCCCCAGGTGGGATCGTAGTTCGTGGTGTACTCGGCGTAGGTCCCGTTTTCGTACGCGTTGTCGCCCGCGGCGAACACCTGACCCGGGATGTTCTCGATCAGCGCCGCGGTCTGATCCTGCGCGCAGCCTCCGCAGCCGATGTCGCCGGCGCCGACCAGCGTGGCCGTGCCACTCGAGGCGGTCACGGTGATGGCGGATGACCCACTCTTGCCCTCGCAGGTGGCGGTGACGTTCGCCGAGCCCGCGGCGACCGCGGTGACGAGGCCGCTCCCGTTTACGGTGGCGGCCGCGTGATTGTCGCTCGACCAGGTCACGATTCGCCCGCCGAGGGTGTTGCCGCCCGCATCCTTGGCGGTCGCCGTGAGCTGTCGCGTCGAGCCGGCGGTGAGACTCGCCGAGGCGGGCGACACGCTGACCGTGGCCACCGGAGCGGCCGCGCTGGTCACGGTAATGGCGGAGCTGCCGCTCATGCCCTCGCAGGTGGCGGTAACGTTCGCCGCGCCCGCCGCGACCGCGCTGACGAGCCCGATCGAGTTGACCGTGGCGGCCGCGGTGTTGTCGCTCGACCAGGTGATGGTGCGGTCCTTGAGCACGTTGCCGGTGGCATCCGCCGCCGTGGCCGCGAGTGGAACCGTGCCGCCCACTACGACCGACGCTGAGGGAGGTGCCACCGTGACGCTCGCGACCGGGACCGGCGTCGTGACGGCCTTCTTGCCGGAGCAAGTGCCGTCAAAAGAGAGCAGTGCGGCGAGGAAGAACAGTGCGGCAAGGCGCGGCCAGCCCGGCAAGCGCGAAATCCAACGGGATGAATTCATGATTGACTCCCCTCGAGGCGCCGCGCCGTAAGCCGCTCATCGCGCGGACGCACTCCAAAAGCCGCGGGCATCGGCCGGAGCGCCCATGGAAAATCGGGACACGTCGGCCACTCGGGTTCGATCGTCGGTTGGTTCGAAGCTGGCGAACGAAGGGGGGAAGGCGCCCTCGGTGAGACCCACTCGGACCGATGGCCCGAGTGCCGCACGCGGGTGGCGGGTACGGCCGGCGACGGCGGTGTTGCCGATGGATGCGATCCCTGCATCGCGCGTCGCACGCCAGCTCCTTCCCTGTATCGGCGGTCCGGCGCCCCGACTTGACGAAAATTCGTCGAAGCTTCGGCCCGCTCCCTGTGCCTTCGCCAGCGAGGGATCCGGGGGAAAGACCTGGCGGTGAGCACCTACCCATAACCGGGCGGCATGGCTCGAGTTCCCTCGAACCACAGCGGCCCCGTCAGTGGACGCTCCCGGCGTCGCAAGAATCAGTCCCGAATCATTCGGGAGTCGGATCGCTGCGACTCGAACGCACGCTAGCCCGGCGCCGCTCTCCGTGACAAGTCAAGTCCGTGTGATTCGACAAATGAATTCGGAGCGCCTGGGGAATTTCGCGATTTCTTCAATTGGGCTTGAAGAAACGTCTCACGCGATGTGTGAGATGAGGCCCGAGCCGGCGCGCCGAGAAATCAGCGGATCGAGCCGATGTGCGCCGCGCGTCAAGAATGATGATGCGGCGGAGTTGAATCGCTCGAGACCTCAGCGCAGGCGGACGATGCGCTGAGTGCGCGATCCCCACACCGTCGAGAGGCGGGCGAAGTAGATCCCGGGCTCGGCCCTTTGCCCGCTCTCGGTGCGGCCGTTCCAATCCATCGCGTGTATTCCGGCCGGGAGATCCGCGGATCGGCTCTGCCAGATGCGCCGCCCGGCGAGATCGACGAGCTCGATTCGCGCCGCGCCGGATGCGGGAAGCGAGTAGCGCAGGGTCGTGACGCCACGACTGGGATTGGGCGAGGGCGCCGCGAAATCCAGGACCGCGACCGGCGCCTGAGCAACGCCGAGCACTCCGCCTGTGAGCTTGGCGAAGTAGGCGTCCGGCGTTCCTCCGCGCCCGTCGGTCCAGTCGGCATAGACGTTCGCGCCGTCCGCGATCAGCGCGTTGTAGTCGCCCATGTTGGGGTACGAGTTGGTGGCCACGAGATTCCAGTTCACGGGAGCGCTGTCGTTGACCTTGGCGCTCGGCGCGAACGTCGCTCCGCCATCGGTGGACGACGAGTAGTAGATGTCGGTCAGGATCCCGTTCGCCGTGTCGAAGCGATGGTCGTACCAGTCCACGTCGACGGTTCCCGCACCATCCACCGCCACCTCCGGGAAGGCGTTGTCGAAGTGCGCGGGATCGTCGTTCACCACGCGGGGCGCGGTCCACGAGACGGCGTCCGTCGAGCTCGAGATCAGCACATCGCGATGATCGCGGGCGATGTCGAGCGCGTTGGGGGTGTGAAAGCCCGTGTATACGACGTAGTTCCCGATGTCGCCCGCCACGCCATCGGCGTTCAGGACCCGCACGTAATAGGTGCCGCTCGAGGGCAGCGTGAACGCGATGATGCCGATGCCGTAGCTGAAGTAGCTGTAGGCGCAGCGATTCTCGGTTCCGCCGCCACCCGCGAACATGCGCAGATAGCCGTTGCACGACGAGCCGTTGGGCTGGAGATAGAAGATCGCGGTCTGCCCCGCCGTGCCGGTGAAGCTCCACCAGTCCTCGTCCGTGATGGATGACAGCGAGCCGGTCAGCGTGGTCCCGGGTGTGAAGGGCGTCGCGCTCGCGGCCGAGCCGTTGTCCTCGACCTCGGGCGTCACGCCCGCGCCCCCGAGCGGATCCGCGTTGACGTTCACCATCTCCTGCCAGACGGCGTAGAGCGTGCCGCGACGCGGGCCGGCGCTGCGATCCACGGCCAGCGAGACCAGCGCCACCATGCGCTCACGGTTGTAGCCCGCCGGTCCGGAGAAGTAGTTGTTGAAGAACGGCCGGCCGCCGATGTCGTTTTCGGCTCCGAAGGTCTGGCCGGCATCCAGCGAGACGCGAATGCGCAGGTACTCGTTGCTGTCGGTGTAGTCGTATTCGTAGTACGCGAGGTACAGCTCGCCGTTGGGGCCGACGACCAGGCGCGGGCTCATGGCCGCGGTGTAGCCCGTGACCGTCATCACCGCCGGCGTGCTCCACGTCGCGCCGTGATCGAGCGAGCGCGAGAACTCGAGCTGCTGCCCGCCTGCTGCGAAGAAGCGCACGTAGGCGCAATAGACCACCCCGGTCGACGGATCGACCGTGATCCAGGGCTTGTCCAGGTCGTCCGTGGTCGAGGTCTCGATCGCGACCGGCAGATCCCACACCAGCGTCGGGCCGACGAAACTGCCGTGGTTGACGGCGATGCCCCACGTGCTCGATACCGGCCGATAGAGATTCGCCATGTAGAAATTGCCCGCCGGATCGCTCGCCATCACCGGATCCCCGTAATAGGCGTCCGTTCCGGTCGCGGTGGGAAGGCCGCCGCCATCCGTCCACGTGGCGCCGCCGTCGATGCTGTAGCCGAATCCCGAGAATCCCGGCTGCACGATCCAGTATTGGCCGTCGTTCCACCCCGCGGCGAGCTTGCTCCCCTGCGCGGTGATGGACTGCTCGGCTTCGGTGTTGTCCGCCGGACCCTCGATGGCGTTGATGCGCACGTTGGGGCCGAATCCCATGACGCTCGCGGGCCAGGGTCCGCGCCAGCGCGCCGGCGCGGGGCGCGCGCGATAGGACGGATCACCAACCCGGTCGTCCGGAGCGATCATGGCGTCGCGCTCGCGGATCGCCTGAAGCACGAGATCGCGCGGCACGCGCACCGGCCCCAGTGGTGCGGGAGCGACCGCGGCATGCGGGGCTTCGTCGGAACGGACACCGAGGGGAAGCAACGGGCTCGGGCCGTCGGCGAGCGCGGCGGTGGATGAAAGTGTCCAGGCGAGTGCGAGAAGCGCGGGCAGTGCGCGATGTGCGGTCATGGCGGCCTCCAAGGGTCGCATGATGTTAGAAAGGGACGAGTGCGCGCGTCAATGAAAAGCGTGGCGCGGGGCCCGCGGGCAGGGCGACTGTGGAGCGGAGCGGGCCGGCAGGCTACACTCGATCGGCAACGCTCGACCGCCACTCGAACCGGGGAGGATGCCGTGCGGGTCCCGATCGCCTCGGGGCGCGATTGAACGCGAGCGCCCCGCGCCGCGCCACGGTCTGGGCGCTGGTGATCGCCATTGCGGCCTCGCACATCGTGGCCGCGACCTCGCGGCCCGCGTGGTGGGGCGCGCACTTCTACCGGTTTCTGGATCCCGCGGCGCTCTGGATCGCGTGCGCGCTGCTCGCGCTCGCCGCGCTCATCGCCTGGCGCTGGCCTCCATGGATCGAGCGCGCGCTGGGCTCCGGATCCGCGGCCGGAACCGGCGCGGGCCCCCCGGGCGCCGCGCGCGCCTCCTGGCCCTTCACGCTCGCCATGAGCGCCGCGTCGTTCGCGATCTTCTGGATCTTTCGCGAGGCCCACACCCTGCTCGGCGATGGGCGTCCGCTCACCCACAATCTGCCGCTCGGGCAGCAATTCCATCCCGACGAGCCGCTCGCCCTTTACCTGCATCACGCCTTCTACATGCTGACGCGGGGGCTCTTCGCGCGCGCGGGGCGCGAGCCATCCGAGGTGGCGCACGATACGGTCGGCCTGAGCAGCGCGCTCGCGGGCGCCGTGTTCGTTCCGATCGCGTGGGCGCTCGCGCGTGAGATGTCGTTGGCGCGCCCGGCCGCGGGCGAGCCCGCCGGCGTAGAGCGCGGCACCGCGATCCTCGCGTTCGTCGCGCTGGTCTCGCAAGGCTACATCCAGCTCTTCTTTGGCTATGTCGAGAACTACACGCTCTACTGCCTCGTGGTCGCGGCGTTCTCGCTCGCGGCCTGGCGGGCGCTCGATGGCCGCGCGCCGCTCGCGCTGCCGGGTGCGCTCGTGATCGTCGCGGCGGCGCTCCATCTCGCGGGCGGCCTGCTGGTGCCGGCGTTTGGGGTGCTGGCGGCCCAGGCGGCCACGCGGCGCGACCGCTGGAAATCGGCCGCGCGTGACGTCGTGATCCTCCTCGCGCTCTTCTTCGCCATGAACTTCGCGCTCGGATTCCTGCACCCTCACTACAGTTGGCTCGCCATGCTGTTCCAGCTCGCGGGCGCCGTGACGAACACGACCAGCAGCTACGGATTCAAGCGCCCCGATGTCTCGGACTTCATCAATCAACAAGTGCTGATTGGCCCGCTCGGCTTCTTTCTCTTCGTGCCGGCCCTGGTCGCGGCGTTGGCGGCCCGCACGCTTGCGCGCTGGCAGAGCGCGCTGCTCGTCGCGCTCGCGGCCGCGTTTCTGCTCGCGTGCGTCATTGCCGGGGATTCCAATCTGGGCGTCGCGCGCAACTGGGATCTGCTCGCGCCGGCCGGCTTCGTCTTCACGCTGGCGGGGCTCGGTCTCGCGCTCGGCATCGAGGGCTCCGCGCGCGAGCGCCAGCGCTGGCTCTTCCTGCTCAGCGCCGCCTCACTGTTCCACACCGTGCCGTGGATCGCCAACAACGCGTCGTTCGACCGCGCCTTCGCGCGCTTGAAGACGCTGCCGCTCGGGCTCGGACGGATGCAGGCGGTGGTAGGCGAGGTCTATCTCGAGCGCGGCCAGCTGGACTCGGCCAGCGTGTGGTTCCGCCGCGCGCTGGATGAGAATCCCGCGAACAACCTGGCCGCGTCTCAGCTCGGCCGCATCGCGATGAGCCGGGGCGACTACGACTTCGCATGCGAAGCGTTCATCGCCGCCGCTCAGGCGCGGCCGGAAATCGAGCAGTACCACTACCTGCTGGCAAGCGCGCTCACGCGCTCCGGCAGGTTCGGCTACGCGCGGCGCGAGGTGGATCAGCTGCTGCGCGCGAATCCCGCCGAGCCGATTTACTGGGCGGCCTCATCCGTGGTGTGGCAGTGCCTGGGTCAGCGCGACAGCAGCCAGGCGGCGATTGCGCGCGCCGATCAGCTCGCGCCCGACGACTCGCTGCTCCATGCGCTGCGTGCGGATCTCGGCCGGCGCGACGGTTTTTCGGCCGCGCTCGATGCAGTATGGCCGAGGATCACATTGCCCTGAGCGGCCGGACGGTGCAGGGACCGCGCGGGGGAGGCGCTCAGGCGGCGCGTTTCGGCGTCGCCTCGGGCGGAGCGTCGTCGCCGTATTCGACCGACGGCATCGCGATCCCGAGCCCGCCGAACAGGGCCTTCACGTCGTGCAGGAACGCCGCCACCACCTGCACGATTTGATCGGTGTCGGTGAGCTTCAGGTCGGTGAAGACGTGCTCGACGTTGAACGTGATCTCGCGCTGGATGCCACCGAGGCCGAAGTTCGTGCAGATCAGCTGCGCGGCGTAGATCATCTTGCGCGCCTCAGCGCTCGTCGCGCCGCGGTAGCGGTGGTGCTCGCCGGCCGCTTCGACGAAGTCTTTCGGCATTCCCCATTTTTCGAGCACGTGGGCGCCGATCTCCTCGTGCAACTGCGAGTGCAGGATCTCGACCACCTCGAGCCCCAGGGACTGGCCGTTGTTCTTGCGCTCGTACTCGGAAACCGCGCCCACCAGCGTTGGCGTGCCGGTGTCGTGCAGGAGCCCCAGCAGGAACGCGCCCTCGGTCTCGATCCCGGTCGCGCGCGACAGCGTCTCGCACGCCACGGCGGCGCCCAGCGAGGCGCGCCACGAGTCCTCGACCAGGTCGCGGTAGGTGCGGGACGAAAAGAGCTTGGTCTGCAGCGACTCGGTGAAGACGATGTTGCAGACCGATTTGATGCCGAGCCGCAGGATCGCGGAATCGATTCCGTTCACCCGGGCTGTGCCAGCGAACGCCGCCGAGTTCGCGTTGCTGAGCACGCGCGCCGCGAGCGCGGGATCGGTCTTGATGACGCTCGCCGCCTCGGAGATGTCCACGTCGTCGCCGCTCTGCGTGAGCTGAAGGATGCGGCCGGCCACCTGCGGCAGCCGGGGGATGACGAGCGCGTCCTGCGCCAGCTTGCTGCGAATCGAAGTCTGCAGCGCCTCGATCAGGGCTTCATTCGTCCCGCACACCGCATCGTCGATCTTGTAGACGATGTTGGATGGGCCCTTGTAGAACTTCTTCGGTTTATCCATGGCAGAGCGGGTCGCCGGGGCCTGAAGAGAGGATCGCCGCATGCGAAATCATCGCGGCGACGGTCGGGATGGATGGCAGCGATTCAACTCCTGTTGTCGGAAGGAGTTGACCTCGACTTGAGGCGCGATTGCGGGCGGCGGCCCCACGGCTGCGCGGCGCGCGTCAGTGGCGGCGCGTCGCGGGCTTCTGCGGGAAGACGAGGGTCAGGGCGATCATGATCGCGAGCAAGGTTCCCGAGGCGGCGTAGCGGCTGAGCGCGAGGCCGCCGTGACTCACCGGCTTGTCGAGAAAGTCTCCCAGCACCGCGCCCAGGGGCCGGGTGAGGATGAACGCGGCCCAGAACAGCGCGGTGCGCGAAAGGCGCGTCCAAAGGTAGGCCGCGCCTACCAGCGCCAGCAGCGACGAAAACACGATCGCGGCGCCGGTATAGCCAAAGCGGGCGGAATCCGCCGTCCAATCGCCGAGCGCGGTGCCTAGCGTCTGCGAGAACATGATGGTGGTCCAGTAGAACATCTCGGCCGCGGGCGAGCTCACCGTGTCCACCGAAACCGAGCCGAGCGTGCGGTACCAGACGCCGAGCGAGATCATCAGCAGCGCGAAGAGCAGCGTCGAGCCGCCGGCATAGCCGATCCCGAGCGAGCGATCGGCGAAGTCCGCAAGCGTCGTGCCCACGGTCGTCGTGGCGACGATGGTGGTCCAATAGACCGCCGGATGGAACTTCTTCGCCGTGATCTGGAGTGCGACCGCCAGCAGGAAGATGAGCGCGAAGATGCCGGTCGCGACGAGGTAGCCGAGCCCCATCGACATCGAGACCGCGTCGCCGCCGGTCTCTCCCAGCGTGGTCGCGGCGATCTTGATGATCCAAAAGACCGCCGTGACCGCAGGAACCTTGACCGTGGCGTGCTCCCGGCCTGCGTTCAAGCGGCGCTCACGAGTTGGAGCCGCGGAATGGGATCATTCCCGCGAGCATATGCCTTTGGCGGTGCAAACGAGAAATCGAGGGCCTCGATAGGGCTCCCATTCTTCGTCCGCCGGAGGGGTTCACGTATAGTCTCGGTCCATGCCGCTCGCCCCCGGCCAGCAGCTCTCCCACTATCGCCTCGTCGCTCAGATCGGCGAGGGCGGAATGGGCGTGGTGTGGCGCGCCACGGACACCACGCTCGGCCGCGACGTCGCGATCAAGGTGCTCCCGGAGGCGTTTGCCCAAGATCCGGAGCGCATGGCGCGCTTCGAGCGCGAGGCGCGCACGCTCGCCTCGCTCAACCATCCCCGCATCGCGTCGATCTTTGGCGTCGGCTCCGCTGATGGTGTGCGCTTCCTGGTGATGGAGCTGGTCGAGGGCGAAGACCTCGCCCAGCGCATCGCGCGCGGCCCGCTGCCGGTCGCGGAAGCGGTCGAGATCGCGTATCAGGTGACGGAGGCGCTCGAGGCGGCACACGAGAAAGGGATCGTTCACCGCGACTTGAAGCCCGCGAATCTCAAGCTCACCGGCGCGGGCCAGGTCAAGGTGCTCGACTTCGGGCTCGCCAAGGCGCTCCATCCGGAATCCGCGGCGGTCAGCGGCTCGCTGCTGTCGCAGTCGCCGACCCTCACGAGCCCGATGACGAGCGCGCACGTCATCCTCGGCACCGCCGCGTACATGAGCCCCGAGCAGGCGCGCGGCAAGAACGTCGACCGGCGCGCTGACATCTGGGCATTCGGATGCGTGATCTACGAATGCCTGACGGGCCGTCGAGCGTTTGCCGGCGAGACCGTCTCCGACACGATCGCGAAGATCCTCGAGCGCGATCCGGATTTCTCGGCGTTGCCCGCCGCGACGCCGCCGCGCGTGCGTGACATCCTCGAGCGCTGCCTGGCAAAGGACGAGCGGCTCCGGTTGCGCGACATCGGCGATGCGCGGATCGCGCTCGGCGAAGTGCTCGCGCAGCGCACGGCCTCCGGTCGCCTGGTGGCGGTTGATGCCCCCCGCGCGCGACGTCCGCGCGCCGTCGTGCTGGGCGGGGCCATGGCTCTGGGGCTCGCGGCCGGCGCCGTGCTGTGGGCGGCGTTTGGCCCGGCGCGGGAGGGACCGAGCTCGGGCGCGCCGGCGTGCGTCGCGGTGTCCATGCCGGCCGGGGTCGATGTCCATGACGTCCAGATCACGCCCGATGGACGTTCCATCCTGATCCTCGGCACGCCACACGGGGAAGCCAACGCCGATGCCGGCGACGCCGGCGCGGGCGGCGCGCCCACGACGCGCATCTACATTCGCTCGCTCGATCAATACGAATTCAAGGAGGTGCCGGGCACCGAAGGCGCGGTCGGAATAGCCTCCGATCGTCGCTCGCGCAAGCTCTACTTCCTGGTCCCCGCGGCGCCGGGAGCGTCGCTGCAGCGTGTCGAGTCGATCCCGATCGACGCCAGCGCGCCCGCCACCAGGGTGATGGACTGGAGCGACAATTGGAGCGGCGCGACCCAGCTCGAAGGCGGCGGCTTCCTGACGCGACAGGGCATGGCGGGCCTGATGCGCATCGAGCCGGGGGTGTCGCGAGCACTCCGATCCCGATCGACGCCGGGATCCCGGGCGTCAGCCGCTACGAGCTCGGCGGTTACACTCTTCCCGGGGATCGCGGCGCGTTCGTCAACGTCGTGGTGTACGACGCGCGGGGGTGGCACTTCAGCGTCGGCGTCATGGACGTCAAGACCGGCAAAGTGCGAATCGTCGAGCCGGATGGCGGCAACGCACTGCTGGCCCCGGGCGGCGAGCTGGTCTTCGGACGCGGCGGTTCGATTTACGCCGCGCCGTTCGATCTCGGCAGGCTCGAGCCGCGCGGCCCCGCGGTGGCGGTGTGGAGCGGCGTTCACACGGTGAGCGCCTTCGATCCAGCCGCGTTTCAGCTGACCCGAGATGGCAGCTTGTTCTACCGGCCTGGCGCCGCCAGTCGCGGCAGTCGGTTTGGAATCCTGGATGAGAGCGGAAAGCTGGGCCCGTCGCTCACGGATCCGCTCGCGGTCTACTATCCGCCGCAGATTTCGCCCGATGGCCGGCGCTTTGCGGCCACGGCGACGAACGCCCGCGGGATCGACGAAATCTGGATCCTCGATTATCCGCAGCTGACCCGCAGGCGCCTCGTGAGCGATCCCAATGCCGATTGCGGCCGCCCGGTGTGGTCGCCGGATGAAAAGCAGATCGCCTACTACCGAACCGGCCGTGACGAGCGAGATGGTGTCTATTTCGCGGACGTGGCGGGCGGGACGCCGAAGCGCATTCTGCGTCCGGAGTCGAAGGCCGCGTCCTACATGCCCTGCGCGTGGCTCGGCCAGCAGCTGCTGCTCGAGCGTCAGGAAGGCGGACACACGCAGCTCGCACGGCTCGAGCTGCAGCGCGGCGAGGCCGACAGCTCGCGGCTCCAGCCGCTGCTGCCGAGCTCCTTCAACGAAGGGGAGCTCAGAGCTTCGCCGGACGGCCGTCTGATCGCGTTTGTGAGCGATGAGTCGGGCGAGGGGCACGTAGTGGTGGCTCGGATGTCGCCCGATGGCGCGGTGAGCCAGCCGCTCGAGGTCAAGGGCATCAGCGCCGTGTACGGGTTCTGGGCGCGCGACGGCAAGTCGATTTACATCGGTGATTCGCACTACATCTACTATCGCGTGCGCGTCGCGACCGCGCCACAGCTCGCGCTGTCGGCGCCCACGAAGCAATTCGACTTCATCCGCCTCGGGCTCGATGGATGCATTCCGGCGGCCGATGGCCGCTTTCTCGCCGGGACCCTGAGCGACACAAATCCCGAAATCACGAGCTACGATCTGGTGCTGGGATGGAGTCGCATTCTGGCGCAGAAGCTGAAGACGGCGCGCTGAGGATCACGCCCATGCCGCGCACGTCGAGATCGGACCTGGACCTCCGCTCGACGGGTTGGCATTGCGCGGCCGTTCTGTGCGCCGGCGCACTGGTGATCCTTGGCGCCACCGCGCCCCACGCGAAGCGCGTGCTCCCGAGCCAGGTTCCGCTCGCGGCCGCGGCGCCCGACAGCTTCGTTGCCGAGTTACGGACCACGAAGGGAACGTTCGAGATGAAGGCGCGGCGAGTGTGGTCGCCGCTCGGAGTGGACCGGCTCTACCAACTCGTGCGCTCGGGCTATTTCGACGGCCTGGTGATCTATCGCGTCGGCCCGACGCTGAGCGTCAAAGGCGGGCGCGTGGTGCAGTTCGGCGAGAGCGGTGACACCACTGTGGCGCACGCATGGAACAAGGCGACGTTCGCCGACGAACCGGTGGTGCGGCGCCATCGCCGGGGCTCGGTCAACTTCGCGCGCGGTGGTCCGAACACGCGCACGATCGAGATCGCGATCACGACCAACCAGTCGGCGCCGCTCGACACCGTGAACTACATGGGTGTGGTCGGTTTTCCGAGCGTCGCCGAGGTCGAGCAGGGGCTGGAGGTCCTGGATCGTCTCAATGGCCAATACGGCAACGCGCCGATCGAGAACGATTCGCTTTCGATATTGGGCGGCGAGTACCTCGAGCGTGTGTTCTCGGGGCTCGATCGCATCCTCGCGGCGCGGATCGTGAGGAAGTGGTAGCGAGCGGGTCCTGCACGGATCGTTGCGGCCTACCTGCGAGTATTTCGCGAGGCCGGGCTGATTCATCTGGGGCTCCATTGCTACGCGGGTCCCGCGCTGCGCGATCGCCCGCTGCCGCTCGAGCGCGGCAGTCCCCGAGCCGACCAGGATCTTTCCGGACGGCGATCACCTGACCCTGGCTCACTGCTGCGACGCTGGCAATCGGCCAAGGCTGGTGACTGGCAGCTCGCCGGACGCGCGAACCGTGGCGTTCGATTTCGCCGACATTCCGGCAGCAAGAGTCCGCCGTAAGGCCGGCTAGCGAGGAGTCGTGGCCTCCACGGTCACTCCCGGCCCCGTGCCTCGAGCGCCGAGCGGAGCGCCCTGGCACGCTGCGGGCTCCGACCACATCGAATACGAGCCCGCGGCGCGCGCCGCGCCCGTGCTCACGCTTGCCCCGGGCCGAACGACGAATTGCGCCTGCTCGAATGCTCCGGAGGCGACGTGAACGGTGACGGGCGCCTTGAGGTCGGAGAAGAAGACGAGCGTCTGGCCCACGTGAATGTCGGACCACGGGGGCTCGAACTGGATGCAGCCGTGCTGCGTCAAGCGTACGTGGTTCGCTGCCGCCGGGCTCGCCTCATGGCGCGCGGCGCGCGGCGCGGCATCGTTCCTGGCGCCCGGGCTCGCCGTCGCCGATGAGTCGCCGCCATGCTGCGCGGCCGCCGACTTCTGCGTTCCCTTCTTCGAACACCCTGCCGCGGCGATCAAGAGCACAATCACCACCCACCGCGCCGTCAACTGGCACACCGCCGCGATTTGCAGCCGTCGATCAGCTCTCAGACCGAGTCCCATCGGCACCCCTCCGATTTGGATCCATCGCGATACTCCCCGGCCTAGCCGGGAGCGGCATCCTACACGGCCGGGGCGCGAATCGCCGGCGGCTCAGAACCGCCGCCACGGCATCAGGACGTGGGCAAGCGCCCACACGCCGACGATCACCTCGATCCCGGCCGCGCACAGCATGAGCCGGCGCAGATGGCGCGCGGGCGCGAGCCAGGCGAAGAGCACGAAGCCGGCGACCCAAATCGGTGAGCCCAGCATCTGCGCGACGCCGAAGACGCTGACGAGGATGATGAAGAGGTCGGTCGGCGGCTCGTGGATCGCGAGCGTCCTCAGCACCGCGGCGAGCCCCAGGATCGCGAACGCGAGCCCGAAGCCGGTGAAACAGGTCCACAGCACGCGCGACTTTCGCGTGAACCACAGCGCCAGCAACGTCGGGGCGAGGGCGATTACCAGGAAGACTCCGATGCCGAAGATCATCTCGCCACCAGCGATCATGCCGCCCATCGTCTGCTTGTCCGCGATCGTGAAGCGCAGATCGTAGACGACCATCGACGCCGCGGCGGCGACGAGCGCCAGCAGGTAGCCGGCGAGCACGATGCCGATCTTCTTCCAGAGTTTCATGGTGCCCGAGACCGTGCGCGGGGGTGATGGGGGAGCGCGAATGTGACCGCTCAAGTCATCGGCAACCGCGATCCGAAAGCTTATCGGTCGCGCGCACGCGACCGTGGCCGTGATTCTGTGGCCTCGCGGCATCCGGCGTAGAATCGCGGGATGCCAGCCATGCGAGCCAAACAGTACGACCGCCACTACTACGATCGCTGGTACCGCCACTCGCGCGACGCGCTGGCCCATGCCGGGCTTCTGCCGCGCCGGGTGCAGATGGCGGTGTCGGCCGCCGAGTACGTGCTCGAGCGGCCCATCCGATCGGTGCTCGACGTGGGATGCGGCGAAGCACGCTGGCGAGCCATGCTGCGGCACGTCAGGCCGGGCATCCGCTACGTCGGCATCGATCCCAGCGATTACGTCGTGCGGCGCTTCGGCCGCACGCGGAACATTCGCCTCGGCCGCTTCGGCGATCTCGGACGTCTCGGCCTCAAGCGGCGCTTCGATCTGATCGTGTGCTCGGACGTGCTTCACTACGTTCCGCGGGCGGAAGTACGCCCGGGCTTGCGCGCGATCGCGCGCCTGCTGGGCGGTGTCGCGTTCATCGAAGTGTTCACGGGCGACGACGACACCGTGGGCGACGAGGAGGAGTTTCAGCGCCGCAGCCGCGCCGCGTACCTGCGGCTATTTCGCGATGCCGGGCTGGCCCATCTGGGACTTCACTGCTATGCCGGGCCCGCGTCGCGCGACCGGCTGATGGCGCTCGAGCGCGGCGCGGGCTGAGGCGCCGCCCATGCGACCCGGTCCGCGATCCGCTCGAACGGGCTTGAGCCGCTCTTCCAAGGCCGCCGCCGCGGCCGGATCGGAGCGCCGTCCGCGGCGCTCGCTCGCCGCGCCATTCGCCGGGGCGATCATCGCGGCCACGGGACTCGCGCTCCTCGCGATCGCGCTCGGGCCTCATCGGGTCGGCGACTACTACACCGAGACCGACTTCTACGGCGGCTACGCGCCGGGCGCACGCCTGCTCCAACGCGGCGTGTTCGACGCGGCGCGCTATGGCGTGACGGGCCCCGGCTTCGACGCTGCGCTCGCGCTGGTGGGCTTCGCGGTGCGCAATCTGTTCGCGGCAGGCGAGGCCATCTCGATCGCGAGCGCCCTCGCGGCGCTGGTGTTGTGGTTTTCGGTGCTGCGCGGGCGCGTGGGCGCGGTGGCCGCCGCATGGACCACGGCGCTGCTCGCGGCCAACGCGACATTCTTCCGCTTCGGCTATTCGGCCACGACCGATGCCATGGCGCTCGCGTTTCAAGCGGGAACGCTGCACCTGGCGCTGGGGCCGCGCGAACGGCCCCGATGGCTCCTCGCCGGCGTCTGCCTCGCGATCGCCTCGATGACGCGCTACACGGCGGTGGCGCTGCTGCCGGCGCTGTTGATCGCCCCCGCTTTCGCGCCACGCGCGCCGGGCCGCTCGCGCGCGCACGCGGCGCTGCTCCTCATGACGGGATTCGCGGTGGCCGCGCTTCCGTTCGTCGCGCTCTCACTGAAACAAGGGCACGTTCCGGGCGAGCTGCTGTTTCACAACGTGGCGTACGACGCGTTCGCGAGCGCTCGCGGGCGCACGCTCGCGGATTATCAAGCCACCTCGCAACCGGCGCTTCATTCGCTGTGGGAAACGCTGGCGCGCGATCCGCTCGCCCTCGCGCGCCGCGAGGCCGGCAATCTGGGGGCGCACGCGCTCGCCGATGCGCGCGATCTCATCGGCTGGCCGGCGGCGGTTGCCGCCGCGCTGGGGCTGGCGTTGATGATCGCGCAGCGCCGCGCACGCTTCGCGGGCCCGCTCGCGATCTGCGGAGCCGCGCTCTACTTCGCGCTCGTGCCGGCGCCGGCGTCGGCGCGCTACTCGCTGGCGCTCGCGCCCTTTTATCTCGCGCTCGCCGGAATCGCGCTCGCCTCGCCCGCTCTGCCGCTCGCGCCGGTTCGCTCGCGCCTCGCGCCCCTCGCGGGAGCCGCGCTGCTCGCGCTCTCGCTCGTCACGTCGGTGCGCTCCCAGCGCGAGACGCTCTCGCTCCTGCCGCGCGAAACGCTCGAGCTGGCGCCCGATCTGCGGTCCGTTCCGCCGGCCGAGCGACGCGTCATGGCGCTCAAGCCCCACCTCGCGTGGCTCGCCGACGCGGAGTTCCTGCCCATGCCGATGGTGGATTCGCTGCCGGGCCTCGCGCGCGCCTGCGCGGCCGCTGACGCGCGCTATCTCTTCTTCTCCTGGATCGAGGCGAACAACCGGCCCGCGCTCTGGTTCCTGCTCGATCCCGAGGCGCCGGTCCGCGGCTTGCGCCCGGTCGGATCGAGCGAGCATCCGGGCGCCGTGATCTATCGGATCGAGCCGGGTTTGGGCGAAGCGCCCGCGTGGCTCGCCGACGAGACGCTGCGGGCCGCGTGCGAGGCGCGCTTTCTCGCGCGAATGCCGGCGCAAATGAAGGGGCGCGCTCACCTGACGCTCGCGGTCTGGGCACGGGGCGAGAAGCGCTTCGCGGAGGTGCGCGAGCACGCGCTGGCGGCGATCGCGGCCGACCCGGAGGACGAATTCGCATGGCGATTGCTGGGAGACGCGCAGCTCGTCGCGGGCGATCGCGATGGCGCGATCTCGAGCTTCGACCGCGCGGTCGCGATCGCGCCTCATGATGTCGATGCTCGCGTGGCGCTTGGGTGGATTCAGCTCGCCGCCGGCAACGACGCCGCGGCCGATCAAGCCTGGCGCTCCGCGGTCGACGGCACGACCGATCGAGCCACGCTCCGGCGCATGGCCGCGCTCTTTCGCGCCCACGGCGAGACCGCGCTCGCCGCGCGCGCCGAGCGCGCCGAAGCCCGACTGCCACGGTGAGTCGGCGCGGATCGGCCGCCTGCTAGACTGATTCGATGGCCGATCATCGCGCTGCCCCGCGCTCGAGGGCGAAGAGCCGCTCGCGAGCCAGCGACCGCCCGAGTCGCCCCGCGGGGCCGCGGGCGCGGACCGCCGCTCCGCCCGCCTGGGCGGGAATCGGCTTCGTCCTCGCGGCGGCGGTGTGGCTGCGAGCCTCCGTCCTCCGCTATCCATTTTTCGCCGACGATTATCTGTTTCTGGATCAGACACGGGGCGGCTCGATTCTGAGCGCCTGGACGGTGCGCGATCCGCTGCGCAATTACTGGCGGCCGCTCAGCCGCCAGGTCTACTTCTGGGTGGTGTCCGCGCTCGGCGAGTCGCCGGTCGTCGCGCACGTCATGAACCTCGCTTTGTTCCTCGGGATCCTCGCGCTGCTCTACCTCTTGACGCGCAAGCTGGCGGGCGAGCGCGCGGCGCTCGTGGCGACGGCGATCGTCGCGCTGCACGAGGTCGCGGATGTTCCGGTGCTGTGGGCGTCCGGCAGCCAGGATCTGCTCGCGATCGCGGGCGCGCTGGCGGCGATCTGCCTCGCGATCAACGGCCGAGTCGGCTGGGCCGTCATTCCGTTCTTGTGCGGACTGTTGTCAAAAGAGACGGCGATCGTCACACCGCTCATCACGCTGTGGATGCTGCGCCAGCCGAACGAGCGCTGGAGGGCCAGCCTTCGCCGCGTCGCGCCGCTGTTCGTGGCGACGGCGGTATGGCTTCCGGTCTGGCTCCTCATGATGCGGGGCGGTGCGCACCAGGGACTGAACCTTGACGCCACCTCGGTCCCCGCCGCGCTCGCTCACCTGCCTCAGGCCTTCTTCGGCATTCAGTGGGGCGCGGGCGTGCCGCCGCCGTTCCTGCATTCGATACCGCCCATCGTGCCCCTCGTCCTGGCGCTGATCGCGGTGGGGTTGGCGATGACGGGCCGCGGAGAGGCGGCTTCAACGGACGCGAGTCCTTCGCGCGGCGTGAGTGTGGGCCTCGTATGGGCCGCGCTGGCCGCGCTGCCGGTGAGCATCGTGGTGCACGTGTGGTCGTCCTACTACTACTTCTTCGCGAGCTGCGGGCTCGCGCTGGCACTGGCGACGTTGGTGGCTCGCGCACCGACGGCGGCTTCGCTGGCGGTCATCGCCCTCGTGGCCTGGGGATCCGAGAGCGCGCGCGCAACGGAATCCTTCGAAACCAAGCCGGGCGATTGGGGAACCCAGTCGCACTTGAGCCGCTTTTACTTCGACCGCTCCATGCGCTGGGTGAGCCGGTATCTCGAGGACCTGCGCCGGCAGCGCCCGACGATCCCCCACCACAGCACGCTGTTCTTCGCCGGAACGCCGGCGTTCGCCTCCTGGCAATCGGGAAATGGCGCATTGGTGCGTTGGGTGTATCGGGACAGCACGCTTCAGTCCTACTATTTTGCCGACTTCACGCGCGAGCGGGCGAGGCGCGGCGAATACTTCATGTTCATCGCGCGGAACGACTCGCTGATCGAGGAGCGCGGTAGGGTGGAGGGACTGCTGGCGCTGGCTTCGGGGCAAATGCTTTCGGAGCGCTTCGCGACCGCGCATGAAGCGATCGCGTGCGCGATCGATGTGGCGCCCGGGGAGAGGAATCTGCACTATTGGAACGCGTGGCTGGGGCTCGCGCTCGGCGACAGCACGGATCTGCGAAAGGAACTGCTCTTGTCGGGCTGTGAGCCGCGAACGGGGCCGACGCCGGAACTCGCCGTGGCGAAAGATCGGATCGCGGCCGGCCGTGCCACCGATGGGGCCAACCAGCTCGCGAGCGCGCTCGAGCGTCACGCACTCGATCCCGAGCTGCATGCCTTGCTGGCTGACGTTCTCTTGCAAATCTCGCCGCGCTCGAGCGCGGGAGCGATGGAGGCGCTGATCGTCCGGCTGCTCGAGCCGCGGGATCCCCAAGCCTGGCGGCGCTGGGCCCACGCGCAGGTCGCGACGGGACACCCCATGGAGGCTTACGATTCGATGAATCGCTACTTCGAGCTGGCGGGCCCCGAAGCGCGGCAAAATGCCGACGACGTGAGGTTGCTGGAACTCCTTCGCCAGAGTCTGCCGGGCGGAAATCTCGCTCAGGCCGGACTCCGGCTGCGTCCCGAGGCGCGCAAATGAACCGGATCCCGCGGCTCGCTCACATCGTGTTCGCGCTCGGGATGATGGGCCTCGGAGTTGTGCTCCTGGTCTACGGCGATTTCGCGATGGGCTGGCCCGCGTGGTTGCCGGGGCGGCATGCGCTGGCCTACGTGGCGGCCGCGATTCTCTTGCTCGGCGGCGCGGGCTTGCTCTTCGCGCGCACGGCGCCGATCGCGGCGCGGGTGCTCCTGCCGTTCTTGTTGATATGGATGGCACTGCGGGTCCCCGCGCTGGTGATGTCGCCGCGGATCGAGGTGAACTGGCTCGCCGTGGGCGAGATCGCGGTGCTCGCCGCCGGAGGATGGGCGCTCTTCGCCGACCTCTCTATCGAGCGCGAGGGATCGGCCTTGCGATTCGCCACCGGAGAGGGCGCGCGGCGGCTCATCCGCATACTCTTCGCGCTCTCACTCCTCGCGTTTGGCCTCTCTCATTTCATCTATAACCAGGAGACCGCGGCTCTCGTGCCCGCCTGGCTGCCATTCAGGAAGGGCTGGGCGTACCTCACGGGTGGGGGACACCTCGCGGCCGGCTTGGGCGTCTTGCTCTCGATCCATCCGCGATTGGCCGCCGCCATGGAGGCCGCCATGCTGACGATCTTCACCGTGGTCGTGTGGATCCCCGCGATCATGGCCCCTTCGGCGACTCGGTTCGCATGGTCGGAACTCGCGATCTCGTGGGCGATCGCCGCGGGCGCGTGGGTGGTGGCGGGAAGCTTCGGGGCGAAGGGCGTGAATGCGCCGAGCCAGCACACGGAATGACGAGCCGCCGCGCGCGGGCGCTCGCTGTGTATCTGGTGATGGCGGGACTGGCGAGCTCTGCCGGGGCCGGAGAGGCGACGGCGCCGAAAGGTTTCATCGACGACAGCCTCAGCAATGGCCTCCAGGTCACCATCCTGCCGGATTCGAGCCTCCCAGTCGTGGCAACGCGGCTTTGGTATCACGTCGGTGGCGCGAACGAGGCAGCAGACCAGCGGGGCTTCGCGCACCTGTTCGAACACCTGATGTTCGGCGGCACTCTGACCTACCCAGAGGGGACCTGGGAAAACCACGTCCATCGGTTTGGTGGGTACGAGAACGCGGAGACCTGGAACGACGAGACGCGATTCGAATCCACCATCGACCCGGAGGGCTTTCCGGAGGTGCTCGCCATGGAAGCCGACCGGATGCGAAATCTCTCCCTGGACTCGACCGGCTTGGAGCGCGAGAAGCGGATCGTCACCGAAGAGTTGCGCGGCGATATCGAAAACGACCCGGTGCTGCGAGCGCTCGCCGACGCGATGAAGGCGGCCTGTAACGGGCACCCTTACGCCCTGACCCCACTTGGGACCAAGGAAGACATCGCGCGCGCGACGCTTCCTCGCGTTTGCGACTTCTACGATCGCTACTACCGACCCAACAACGCGCACCTCGTGATCGTGGGACCGGTGGAAGCCCGCGCGACGTGGAAGATGGTGGAGCGCCTCTTTGGCCCGATTCCTCGCGGGGGCGCTTCGCCGCCCGCGGTGCCGCCACTCATCAGTTGGAAGTTCAGGATGGACACGCGCTTGGTGGAAGACATTCCGCCGGTCAACGTGGCCGTGCTCGCCTATCCCATGCCCCCGCCGAGTACGCGCGACGAACCGGCGCTCGTCGTGATGAGGACGCTTCTGGGGGGAGAGCAAATCGATCCGTTCAAGGAGGATCTGGTTCGGCGCCGCAACCAGGCGGTCGAGGCGGGCTGTCGTACGGTCCTCGCGCGGGAAGGCGGGGTGATGTGCCTTTTCTCGGCAGTGTTGCCGTACCGATCAGAGCGCGGCCAGTTCGCGGTCATGAATGAGACCGTGCATCAGCTGGCACGAATGGAGTGGCTTACGGATGCCCGACTCGAAGGCGTGAAGCGAGGGCTTCTGCGCAGCATCGAGCATCGGCGCTATACAGCTGGCGAATTGGCCGACGCCGTAGCCGAGTATCGCTGGTGGAGAGGCGACTCGCGCCTGGCATTCGAGCAGGCGAATGAAATCGCGGCCGTCTCGAAGCACGACGTGCAGGCCGTCTTCGAGCGTTATGTCGTGCAGGCCTCACCAGCTCACGTCTATGCCCGGCCCGAGCACGTTCCCGTGCTGCTGTGGCTCTTCGGCTGGCTCTACCCGTTGGTTTCGAGATGGTTTTGAAGCATCTCGCGCTTGCGGTGTTCCTGGCGCTGGCGCTTGGAACTCGAGCGGCCGGGGCCGAACCGCTGGGCGTCGAGAAGGCCCAGATCTGGAAAGCGGACTCCGCGACCACGGTGATATTCGTCGAGGATCATCGCGCGCCGCTGGTTGAAATCCGGCTCGTGTTTCCGCAAGGGAAGTGGTCGCCCTGGATGCGCCGCGTGCCTCGTGTCGCGGATCTGTTCGAGCTTCAGAACATGGACCCGAACGGACTGTTGCGCGGGCGGGGTGACCGGCTGGGAGCCGACGTCGTCCTGATGAGTGATGCGCGGTTGAGTGAACTCTCGCTCGGTTGCCGGAAGCCGGACCTGGACAGCGTGGCCGATCTTGCGCGTGCCATCCTCACGAATCGCGACCTCGACCGACGAGAGATCCGCCGGCAGGCGCTCCAAAAGAAATTCGAATGGTCGGCATCCGAGAAGGATCCCAACTTCGTGCGTTGGCAGGCCGCGCTTCGAACGCTCTTTGCGCCCGGCGACCCCCGAAGAGATCAGTACGAGCCGCCGCCTCGATCGAGCGGAGATTACGATCTGTTGGTCGCGATGCGTGACACTCTGGTGCGGCTCCCGGGTCGAGTGATTGGGCTGGCCGGCGATCTCACCCGCGGCGAAGCCGAAGGACTGGCGTCGGGCTTGCTGCCTGTGGCGCTCGCAAGTGCACGTGCATCGTCCGCGCCGAACTTGCCCCCGATCGTGGAGGCGCCTGCTCGCCCACGGGAGAAGACGATCCGCCTGGATCATCTGACGCAAGCCTACCTGGCGCTGAGCCGCGACGCTCCCGGATTGGACGATCCCGACTACCCGGCATTCTCGATCGCGAATCAAGTATTGGCGGGGAACTACCTGGAGTCACGGCTCTATCAGGCGGTGCGGCTCAAGTCGGGCGATGTGTACGGTGCAGGGGCCAACCACATCACCGAGGCTGGTCCAAACGTGTATGCCATCGTGGCCTCCACGCGCGCCTCGAACGGCCCGTCGGTCGAGGTCAAGTTGCGCAAAGCGCTGAGCGATCTGTGCGCGGGCGGCATCAGTGAGCAGGAGCGCTCGGACGCGGTGGGCTATATGAAGGGACAACGACTGTTCAGCCTTCAGGAACCCGGGAAGGTGCTGGACGGAATCATTCGCGATCGTAGCCGCGGGCTGCCGCCCGACTACCGCGCGTCGTTGCTCGCGCGCCAGAAGAGCCTGACGCTGGCGGAGATCAACGCGTTCATCCGGCGCTTCTACGACCCGGGCGCGTTTACCCTGGTTCGAGTCCAAGGCGTGGTGCCATGATATCGCTCGCCGAATGCCTCCAGGCGCACGGGGTCCGCGTGGCCCACCCTTGCACTCGGAGGCCGCGGTCTGGGAGCGTGCTCGAGCCATGCAGGATAAGTCCAAATCCACTTCTCCCGCCGGCCCTGCGGGAGATCCGCCAACCTCGAGAGATGTCGAGGAGAAGCTTCGCGCCCGGGTGAGCGCCGCTTCGGCGGGATCCACCGAGCTTTGGGGCGCCCAGTGGCAGCTCATGCGCTTCCTGAGCATGACCGGGCAATTTTCGGAAAGCTTCTCGATTCTCGAAACACTGCTCAACACGACGAGTAACCCCGAAACACGTGCTGAGATCGTGCTCGCCACCGGGCAGACGTTCGAGCACGCCGGCGATTTTCAAAGCGCAATTGCGGCCTATTCGCGTGGGGTCGCCCTGGAGCCAGTCGGCGAGAGAGTGTGGTATCTCCTGCACAACAATCTGGGCTACAGCCTGAACCAAGTCGGCCGGGCGTCAGAGGCCGAGGGCTGGTGCCGTGCCGCGATTCAGATCAACCCGCTCAGGCACAATGCCCACAAGAACCTCGGGGTCGCCTGCCAAGCCCAATCGCGCTACGCGGAAGCCGCTCGGTCCTTCATCGAAGCCGTGCGCCGCGAGGCCAGGGATCCCCGTGCCCTGCGACACCTCGAGGCCCTTGTCAAAGATCACCCGGAGATCGCGACCGAAATTCCGGACATCGGCGCACAAGTGGCAAAATGCGTCGAGGCTGTTCGAGCTGCGTACAACATGATGCGGGCCGAGCCGCCACCCGACGCGCCGAAGTCCGGATAGGGGAGAGGCGGCGCCACGCGCGCTTCGCGATTTCGCGTCCGCCTAACGCCCCACGAGCACCGAAATCGAATAGGGCGGCAGAGCGAGCTGCGCGCCGCCACCCTCGGTCACGCGATGCGACGGCGGCAGATCACGGCTCGGGTGCCCGCGGCCACCCGCGTCGTGCCAGCGATACTGGGCGGGCGAATATTGCCAGAGCTCGAGCGGCCCGCCGAGCGGCCGCGCCTCTCCGTTTGCCTGAAGAACGCGCGGCGCGACCGACCAAGCTCTCGCGGGATCGCGGTTGACGAGCAGCAGGCTCCAGCGGCCATCGGGGCGCTCGAGCGCGTACGCGCTCAGCAGAGGCCCGAAGCGATTCGGCGGCAGGTCATCCGTCACGCGCACACGGCAAAGCTCGTGCATTCCGCCGTTGGAATCCGCCCACGCGCGCGCGAGCATGCGCGTCGCCCAATACGCCGGCATACGGTGGGCCGCGCGGCCGTCCTCGTTCGCGAGGAGAAGCAGATTGTTGCCCCAGCGCGCGCAGCGCGGATCCTTCTCTAGCGAAGATGGCTCGGTGCCGAACACGTAGGCCTCGCTGCCTCCCGAGCGCATGAAGCCGGCCGCCGCTTCCACGTTGAGCAGCGCTGCGGTGATTTCGACTTCCGATGGTCCGGGGTAGGCCGAGTACCCGTACTCGGTGAGAATCCTCGGAATCGAATCCGGCAGCCCCTCGCGGCGCTGACGCGCCATCGCTTGCGCGAGCATCGAGGGAGCGCGCGCGAGTTGCTCCGCGGTGGAGCCGCACGGATCGTCGAACGGATACCACTCGAAGCTGAAGAACCCGAGCATGCCGAGCGCCCCGCGCGCCTCGAGCGCGTCGAGAAAGCGTCCGAGCCAGCCGGTGCGCTTGCCGCCTCCAGCGCGATCGGGCCACGCGACCATTTCGTCATTGGCGGCGCTCTGCCAGCTTGGGCCGCCGAGCACGATGTGCGGATCCACGGCGCGCAGCGCCGCCGCGGTCTGAACGTAGAGCGCGGCATAGTCCTCGGGCGTCACGCGCTGGCCGTCCGGCTCCTCGCCCAGCTCGAGGCGCGGAACCGCATAGCCTCGGGCGCGCGCATAACGCAGCAGCGCGGCGGCATTGTCCGGCGTGTCGTAGAGCACGCCCACCGCCATCAGCGCGGGCAAATGATGCGTGAGGCCGCTGCCAAACACCCGATCGATCCCGGGTTGCTCGATGTCGGGATCGCAGTCCGCGTCGCGATGCCAGGGGTCGGTCGATGAAACGAGCATCCAGCTCTGCCGCGAGGCGCCTGCGCCATGACGAACCATGTCGTGAAATCGGCCCGCGCGATCGAGTGTGCCAACAAACATCTCGCGCAGCGCGAAGCCCAGGCTGTCGCGCGGATCGGAGCTGCCGGGCGCCGCGGTGTGAGAGCTCTCCCACAGCGTGATGCGTACGAAGCGCGTGCGCACCGGCGCCGAGGCCAGCCGCAGCAGCGCGGATCCGCCGCGGCCCACGGCGACGTCGCCGGCGCCGAATCGCTTCCAATCGCCGCTCGGGTCATAGTCGATGCGCGCGTTCTCCTCGCCGATCCAGTATTCGACCCGGTAGCGACGCGGAAACGGATCGCCCCAGGCGAGCCGAATCGCGTCCACGGGGCGCGCGACGCCGAAGTCCACCACCAGCCATTGCGGATGCCGTTCTTCCGGCTCGCCGGTGTAGCGGAGATCGAGATAGGGATTGCTCTTCCAAAAGCTCGCGGTGTCGCCGTCATCGATCCGCGAATAGCCTTCGTTGTCGGCGTCATCGATGGTGCGGCCGCGGCGCGGCAGGCGGTAGCCATGCGAGAGCGTGATGGGTGCGCCCAGGCTGTCGCTCGAGGTCCAGTAGCCCTGATGATGCGCCGCGTCACTCCAGCGGCCGGACGTGTTCCAGTGCCAGGCCTCGATGCCGAGCTCGGTGCGCAGCCGGCACGTGACGGGCCCAAAGCCGACCGAATTCATCGCGGCGAGGTTGTCCGGCGTGTAGATCCGCCGAATCATTCCAGCGGACTTGCCGTCCAGCGCCGCGCCCCACGCGAGGCGCGGATCGAAACGGTTGACGACGCTGTCGGCGACGATGGTGACACGGGCGTGAACGAGCTCGGCGGCCGCGGCGGCCGGCATCGGGCGAGCGCCTGCCGCGATCGCGAGCAGGGCCGCAAACCGGCGCTGAGCACAGCAGCGAAGCGGGAGACGGAGCATTCAGCTCGCTGGCTTCACGTACTGGCGCTTGATGCGCACATCAGCTCCCGCGAAGGGTCCCGTACCGGTCTCGAAGAGCGTGACCTCGATCGCGTTCGCGTCAAAGAGCCGCGACACCTCGCGGAAGTCCTGATTCGATGTCGCGAGCCCGCGGTAGAACCAGGCCGACAGTTCCCGCGTCTCGACCCCAAGCGCGGCGGGTGCCACGTCAACGGCCAGCTCGAGCGCGATGGCCAGCTTGCGATTTACGTCACGGTCCTCGTAACTCGTAAACTGGAACGAGCTAATCGCCCGCGCCAGCAGCGAGTGTGCGAGAATCGCGGCCTCCAAGTCGGCGGGATACACCTTGGCGCCGTAGAACGCGGCCGTCAGATCCGAGCGACCGTACACGTAGAGAATCGGGAAGCAGCTGTAGCGCGCCGCGAGACTGGCCACATCAACACGATTCGCGGCCAGCTTCTCGGCGAGCACGCCAAATGTGTAGGCGCCCCCGATGTCCTTCAGGTTGTAGCGAATCTTCGGGGCCGCCCCCGAATCGCGGCAGATGGTGAACACCATCTCGTTTTCGGGGGTCGTTTCGATCCGGTAGTCGAGCGCGTTGTATTGGAAGATCATCGGCGGCACGTCCCGCCCGAACAACGCGCGGCACAAGGCCGGATCCGCCGCCGACCGTGACCGTAGGGCGATAGTCCAGTCGGTCTCGACGCCGATGTTGATCTCGAGGTCGGACGCTCCGTATGAGGACACCACACTGCGGAAGCTCCTGCGCAGGTAGGTGCGCAGAGCTTCGCTGATCCCCTCGCCGCCGACGACGAGATCGATCGTGAACGAGCTCAGGTCGAGATCGGCGGAATCGACGAACGCCTTGAGAAATGGTGGGTAACCGAACACGATGTAGCGGTAGCCGGGGCCAAACAGCCTCAAAGTGTTCTCGAGTTTCTTCGCGTCGGGTCCGATCGACTTGAGGATCCCAACGTCGGCGAGCGACATCGACACGTTCATGCCCGTCGCCCATGGTCCGAGCGCGAAGCAGTTGAGTAGAATACAGCGTGGGTCGCCGTACAGGAGCCCGTAGTTCAGCTGCAGAATGCGCTTCACCTCGGCGCGCTCGTGCGCGTTGCGCACCCAATTGTTCGGCATACCCGAGGAGCCCGAGGACTCATCGATCACGTCCCCATGCCCTCCAAGCCTGCCCATGAAGCAGCGGCTCTCGATCGAGTAGCGTTTGACGTAGTTCTCCTTGGTCGTGATCGGCAGGTCGGCGAGACGCCACGAGCTGCGGTCGCCATAGCCGCTCGCTTCGAGGAACTCGCGATACGCCGGGCACGAACCGCGCGCCTTGAGATACAGCGCGCGCAGCCGCAAATCGCTGATTCGGGCGAGGAGCGCCTGCGCCTGCGGCAACATGAGCAGCGCGTAGGTCTGCGGGCGCATCTCGAGCATGCGTCGCAGCCACGCGAGCGGTGTCAGCACGATGTTCAACAGCATGAGCTCAATCAATGAGTATGTCCCTCAGTGAGCGACGATGACTGGCGGGCGGCACGTCGGATCGCCCAATCTTGAATGCGAGCCATACGTCGGCGAGGCCGGTCGCGGCTTGGAGCCGCGCGGCCCACGGCCGGTTCGTGACGAGGTTCCCGTAAGGGTGAACGTAATAGCCCAGACGCGTGCATTCGAGCCAGAAGCGCATCAGGAACCGTCCTGACGCATACGCCTCGCGCGGCGCCCAGAACGGTCCACACAGGAATCCCATCGTCGCGATCGCTCCGATCTGGCGCCGGTAGCGCCGCGCGAACCACGAGCGCGCGGGCGAACGCAGCAGCCATGCCGCATGGAAGGCGGTCCACAGCTCCGCCGGGTGCTGGTTCATGCAGCGCGCATCGAGGCCGTCGCGATGCTGCAAGGATTCGGCGCTCGAATATCGCAGCCAGCTTCGCAGCTCGTCCCGATAGGGAGGATGATTGAGATCCTCGAAAACCGCCGCGATATTCATTCCGACCATGCGCTCGATGAGCGAGGAGTCCGTGATTTGGGCGTACCGGTAGCCCGAGCCCTCGGCGAGATTCGCGAGCGCCGCTAACGCTTCGGTGGAGACTGGCGTCGTATGGTAATGGAGGCGCGACGTCCGGCGCCGACGGATCATTTCGAGCGGGTACTCAGGCGGGATCCCGGTGGTGCGCGATAGCGTGAGTCGCGCGAACGCGACCTGTTCGCCCCCGCAGCCGCGCAGTCCGGCGGTCGAAAAGTCGCTGAAGTCCCGCATCATCGCCACCTCGAGTGCGAGCCCGTGATGCGCGGCGGCGATGTGCAGGGTTTCGAGGAAGAGGCCCATGGCGAGGACGATGAAGCTTCCCTCCACGTCCTCGTTGGGAAGCGTGCGCGCCTGCTCGATCAACAGGATCGCTGACGTGTCGTCGAGGATGCGCACTCGCCATGGCTGCACGTTGTGGGGTGAGGGCGCGAGGATCGCGATCTCGAGCAGCGTGCGCCATCCCGCGGCAGGGGACATCTGGGTCATGCGGCCTCCATCGGTCGCCCGATCTTCGCGTGCGATTATCGACCTGCGACCCGTGCTCGCGCCATCAGACTCCGCCTCAGGGCGCGAATCCATCCGAGCCGCGCCTCCTGCATCGCGATGGCGCCGCGCGAGAACTGCTGGGAATAATCGTCGCCAGAAGGCTTCGCATCCGCGTGGCGGGCGGGCGCGATCATCTCGGTGAGCCGCCGCTCGATCCCGCTCAGGTACATGCGCTGGCGCGCGGGCGGAAAGAGCGTGAGAAGTGCGATGCGTGCGCGCAAGGGGTCGGGCGGAACGCTGACGACCAGATCGTCCACCGGCGGACCCATCCAGCGAGCGAGCGAGCGCCGCCCCGCGGGGGTCAGGCGGTAACGCCGGCTCCGCCTCGAGCCGGTCGCATGCGGTTCCGAGCGAACCAGGCCGGCCCTCTCGAGGCGGACGACGAGCGGGTAGATGGCGCCGGCGCTGCCGCTCCAATGCGGGCTCGGCGACTCGAGAAATTCGCGACGCACCAGGTAGGGCGTGCAGGGCTGGCGGGCCGCCAGCACACCCATGACGGTGCCCTCGAGCTCGGTCAGCGGGCGGGATCGCGGCATTCGCACTCCTGTGCTCGGCGCGGCGACGCGAACGCACGGGGCCACCTTTGCGCCCGGCAACCTTCCGATAGTACGATTCGTACTGTACACGTTCGTTCGCCATGCGCCAAGGTCCGATTCCCGAGGAGGCTCCGTCCGATGCTCGCGCCCCTGTTGCTATTGGCTGTCGCCACCGCGCCCCCTGCGGGCCCACACGTTCAGCTCGTCCACATGCGAGCGCCCGCGTTCACCTGCGAGCTGGCGTCGGATTCGGTCGTGGTGCCCATTCACCTCGTTGGTGGTCATGTCTTGGTCGACGTCAAGATCGGGGGCAAAGGGCCATTTCGGTTCGTGTTCGACACCGGCGCCGGCGGCAGCGTCATGGACCTCGCGTTCGCGAAGGCGCAGGGCCTCGCGCTCGGCGAGGAGGCGATGGTGGGCAGTCCCAATGGCGCAGGGCGCCCGGGACGGATGGTGAAGCTCGACACACTGCGGGTGGGAGGGCTCACCCTTCACGGGATGACGAGCATCGCGTTCGATGGCCTGCCGTTTCCGCCTGGGCCCGACGCTCCACGCGGCGTCATCGGGCCGTACGGCATGACCGGGCTCCTCGTCACCCTCGATTACCCGCGCGGGCGGCTGGTGTTCCGCCGCGGCGCGCTGCCCGCGCCGGACAGCAGCGAAATCTTCGCCTGGGATCGCACCCGCCCCTTGCCCGAGATTCCGGTCACGCTCGCCGGGAAGAGGCTCGCGGTTCATCTTGATTCGGGGGCGCCGGGTGGAGTCTCGGTGCCGATCGCGTTCGAGCGCCAGCTGCCGATGGCGGGGCCGTTGGTCGAGATGGGGCGGGCGAAGACGGTCGATCGCGAGATCATGGTGCGTGGAGCCAAGTTGAACGGCGACCTCGTCCTCGGACGCTGGACGCTCGAGAAGCCGACCGTGCGGTTCTCCGACGTGCTTCGCGACGTCGGAAATATCGGCGCCGAGATCCTCAGTCAGTTCTCGATCACGATCGATCCGGCGAACGCGCGCCTCAGGCTCGCGGGGCCGGCGGGCGGAAAGCTCGCGGCGTCGGGGGAATCGCCCAAGCACTGAATCTCCGCGCGCACGGAAAGAACTGGGGAGATCACTCCATGTTCGGGACCCGCACGATGCTGCCCCTGGCCTGCGGATCGTTCGGGTCCTTCACCACCGTGACGTAGAGCTCCTTCTCGCCCGGGCCGAATGCGACGTTCGTGGTGCCGTCGCCCGCCGCGATCGTAAACACGTGCAGGAGCCTGCCGTCGGGGGAGATCTTCAGAACCTTTCCGCCGAACCACTGGGCGACGTACAGGTTGCCCTTGCCGTCGAGCTTCATGCTGTCGGGCCCCAGCCACCAGGACGTGTTCTTGTTCGGGACTAGCAGGTTCAGAAGGGCGAAATTCGAGCGATGGCTGAGCGAGCCATCCGGATTGATCGAGAATTTGAGGATGCAGTTCCCCACGGTCTCGTCCACGTAGAGGGTCTTTTGATCCGGCGAGACCCCGACGCCATTGGCGTAGTTCAGGTCATTCGCGACCTCGACCCACTTCCCGCTGCCGGGCGCCATGTACTCGATCTTGCCGGCGACCGCGGTCGGGACATCCTGGTAGGGCCCAAACACCGTGGCGTACACGCCGCCATTCGCCGTCACCACGACGTCGTTGATTCCGCCGGCGAACGGGCTGCCCTTGTCGTCGGCATCCCAGCGGTGGAGCTCCTTGCCGTTCATGTCGAGCTCCAGGATCGCGCCGTGCTCGTCGGTGCAGGCGAGCAGGAATGTCTTCTGCTTCGTGAGCGCGAGACCGTTGTGACTGCAGCCCGGCCGTGAATCGAGCACGGTCGATGTCTTGCCGTCCCACTTGGAGAGCGAGCCTGTGGTCCAGGCCACGTAGTAGAGATTGCCGTCGACGAACAGTGGGCCCTCGGGGCCCAGGACGTTGCTGACCACGGTGACTTCCTGCGCTCGCGCGGCTGCGGCGGCGAGGGTCAGGCCAAGAGCGATTCCGAGCAAGCGGGCGATTCGCATAGGGGTTGCCTCCGAGCGCCGGACGACCTGGGGTCGAGCGAGCAGCGGCAGGATAACAGCACAGTCCCAGGAGCGACGCCGTCTGCGTTCTTGACGAGCGAGCAGCGGGCAGCCTAGCGTCGGTGCGTCATGATCTCGCTCTTTCCCGCCGGCCGATCAGACGCGGTCCTTCAGTGAGCGCATCCTCGGACGCGCCCTCGAGCCCGGCCCGGCTCTCGCCAGCCGACGAGGCGGCGTCGTTCGTTGCCCGACATCGCTGGTTCATCCTGCTGGGTCTCATCACCGCCGCCATCATGGAGGTGCTGGACACCACGATCGTCAACGTCGCGCTGCCGCAGATGGCCGGCAATCTGGGAGCGACGCACGAGGAAATCGGCTGGGTCAGCACCGGGTACATCCTCTCCAACGTCGTCTTCCTGCCGATGACCGCGTTCTTCACCGAACGCTTTGGCCGCCAGCGCTACCTGTCGTTCTCGATCGTGCTGTTCGTCGTCGCCTCGTTTTTCTGCGGCACATCGAACTCCCTGATCGAGCTGGTCTTCTGGCGCATCGTGCAGGGCGCCGGAGGCGCGGCCCTGCTCTCGACCGCGCAGGCCACCCTGCGCCAGATCTTCCCGCTGGAGCAGCAGGCCCTGGTGCAATCCATCTTCCTCTTGGGCGTGATCGTGGCGCCGACACTCGGGCCCACGCTTGGCGGATGGATCACCGACAACTACCAGTGGCATTGGTGCTTCTTCATCAACGTCCCGATCGGGATCGCGTCCTTGGGCCTGGTCGCGACGTTCCTCAAGGATCCGCCCGGGCATCAGCGGCGCGGCGGCGACGTGGACTGGCTCGGGATCGCGCTGCTGACGATCGGCGTGGGCTCGCTGCAATACGTGCTCGAACAGGGCAATTCAAAGGACTGGTTTTCGAACGCCTGGATCGTCCGATTGTCGATTCTGTCCTTGGTCTCGCTGGTCGGCATGCTGATCTGGGAGCTGTCGCCCCGAAACCGGCACCCGGTGGTGGAGCTGCGCGTGCTCAGGAATCGCGACCTCGCGGCCTGCCTATTTCTCTTCGTGGCGCTGGGCTTTGCGCTCTACGGCGGCACGTTCATGTTTCCGCTCTTCACGCAGACGATTCTGGGGTTCACGCCCACCAAGACCGGGCTCGCGCTGATGCCCGGCGGACTCGCGACCGCCGCGAGTGCTCTGATGTGCGGCCGGCTGCTCACCGGGACCAAGCCGCTCGCGGACGCTCGGGCGCTGATCGGCCTGGGCGTCGTGCTCATCATCTTCGCGATGTGGCGGCTCGGGCACCTGAGCGTGCTCTCGGGCGACGACGACGTACGAACGGCGCTGATCATTCGCGGCGCCGCGCTCGGCTTGCTGTTCGCGCCCATCAACAATGTCGCCTTCGCGAGCCTCAAGCCCGGCGAGGCGCAGCAGGCCTCGGGGCTCATCAACCTCTCGCGTCAGCTCGGAGGATCGTTCGGCATCGCGGTGCTCGCCTCGTACGTGACGCGGCACACGCAGATCCACCGCGTGGATCTCATCAGCCAGCTCGGCGTCACGAATCCACTGGCGCAGGAGCGGCTGCAGGGCCTGACGAACTTCCTGCTCGGGCACGGATTCTCGGCCGTCACCGCCCGGCAAGGCGCGTTGGCGCTGCTCGACGCCCAGGTCATGCGGCAGGCCGCCATGCTCAGCTACAACGACGCGTGGATGATGCTGCTCGGCACCTTCGTCGCCGTTTCGCCCGCGATCCTGCTGCTCCGAAAGCCCCGGCCGATCACGCTCGGCGGGGCCACCGAAGCGCATTGACGCCGTGGCGTCCGCGGCCCGCGAAGGCAGCACCTACTTCAGCTTGGAGAGCAGCACGTCGACCGCCTTCTCGATCTGCTGGTCGCGCCCGGCGGCCTCGAGCGCGGGGTCCTCGCTCACGAAGTAATTGGGCTCGAGCTGCTTGTTCTCCATGATGTCGCCGGCGATGTCGTAGATCGCGACCTCGGGAATGCCGAACACCAGATCGCGGTCTTGCAGCCGTTCCCACCACACCGAGCTGCACGTGCCGGGGACAGGCATGCCGACGGTCTCGCCAATTCCGAGCTGCGTGTAGGCCATCGGGAAGCAGTGCGCGTCGGAGTAGTTGCCCTCGTTCATCACCACGATCGATGGCTTGGTCCAGCGGTTCACCGGCTCGTCGCCGAGGTATTGCCCGCGCGGAACGTTGCGCATGAAGACGCGCCCGCTCAAGAACACCGTGAGCGCTTCGTCGAGGTTGCCGCCGCCATTGAACCGCGTGTCGAGGACGATCGCCTTCTTCTCCGTGTCGCGGCCGAAGATCTCCTTGAAGATCTCGCGATAGGGGCCGTCGCTCATGCCGCGGATGTGCGAGTAGCCGAGGCGGCCGTCCGAGAGCTTCACGACCCGGTCGTAGTTGGCGCGCGTCCAGCGCTGGTAGAGGAGCTGGGACTGCTCGCCCCACGAGATCGGCTTCACGGTCTCGTCCCACCGGGTGTTCGCGCGCGGATCGAGCAGCGAGAGGCGCACCGGCGTGCCGGACTTGTGATTGAGCAGCCGGTACCAGTTGTCCCCGGCGGCGATGGTGGCGCCGTCGATCGCGGTGATCACGACGCCGACCTTGATCCGCGTTCCCGACTTCTGCAGCGGCCCGCCCTCGATCACCTCGAGGATGCCGACTCCGGGCCCGGTGTGCCTGGGATCGGGGAAGAAGCCGAGCGCCGCGGTCTCGTCGCCGTCGGTGCGGGTGGGCCGGTAGCGGCAGCCGGTGTGCGACGCATTCAGCTCGCCCTGCATTTCGGAGCACAACTCGGCGAAGTCCCGGTCGTTGCCGATGTACGGGAGGAATCGCCCGTATTCGGTCTTGAGCGCAAGCCAATCCGCGCCGTGCATCTTCGGGTCGAGGAACTTCTCCCAGGTCTGGCGCCAGATGTGCTCGAACATGTAGGCGCGCTCCTCGGCGGCGTCCAAGTCCATCTTCGCGGACAGCGCCACGGCCGTCACCTTTTCGGATTCGAGGTCCACGACCGACAGCTTGCCGTCGTGGAGCACGTACGCCTTCTTGCCCTTGGCGCCGAGCTTGAGTGCGGCGTTCTCCGCGCCGAACTTCGATACCAGCTTGATGTCCTTCTTGCGTGGCGTGTACTTCCAGAGGTCGAAGCCCTTGTCGTACTTCGCAAGGAAGTAGAGGTCCTCGCCGTCGCTCGTGAGCGCCGCGTCGGCGAGATTGGAAGAGCTGAACGACAGGCGCGCGGTGCGATCCTCGATCCGCTCCAAGTCCATCGCGACCGGCTCGGCGAGCTTGGGCGCCTCCTTCTCGCTCTTCGCAGACTTGTCCTTCGCCGCGTCCTTGTCCTTGTCTTTGTCTTTGTCTTTATCTTTATCCTTGTCCTTGTCCTTCGCGGTGAGCTGGTCGTAGGCCGCTTCGTCGAGTCGGTAGCGGTCCCATGCCGCGGGGGTGAGGTAGGCGGCATACACATCGCCCTCGCGGCCATCGCCCGATTGTGAGCGCAGGCCCTGCCGATCGCTCTGCCAATAGAGCACCTCTCCCTTGCGCGACCAGCGCGGGGTCTGGTCCTCGTATCCGCTCTGCGAAATGTTGATGACCTTCTGATCTCCCGATGAGGCAACCACGCCGACCTCGTTCGACCATCGTCCGGGGCTCAGGAACTGCACCGCCAGCCACCGGCCATCCGGAGACCACTCGTAGGCCTGGTCGCCATCCGAGTAGGAGTAGTTGCGGTCGCCGGGGAGCACGACGCGCGATTTGCCGGTCTTCAAGTTCAGGACCTTGAGCGTGGTGCGCCCTTCGAGGTACGCGATCTCGCTGCCATCCGGCGAGAAGCTGGGCTGGAACGCCTCGGCCGAGTCCGCGACGACCGGGGTTTCCTTGAAGCCGGTGGCGTTGAAGAAGTTCGGCTCGTCCTTGTCGGTGAGATCCGTGCGGAAGACCTTCCAGCTCTGGCCGCGCTCCGATGCGTAGAGCAGGCTCCGCCCGTCGGGGGAGAAGCTCACCGAGCGCTCCTGCTCGGGCGTGTTCGTGATTCGCCGCGTGTCGCCGTGCTCGGTCGAGGCCACGAAGACTTCGCCGCGCGCGACGAACGCGATCTCGCTGCCGTCGGGGGAGACGTCGAATTCCGTGATCTGCGATGAGACGTCCGTCGGTTTGACGATCCGGCCCACGTCATCGGCGCTGGTGCTGACGGCCAATCGCCGGCTCTCGCCCGCGCCCGCGGGCCGCACCCACAGCTCGCCGTCGTAGGCGTAGCAGAGATCGCCCGAGCGCGAGGCCGAGAGAAAGCGCACCGGACTTCCGGTGTGCGACGTCACCTGAGTCGGATGATCGGGATCCGAGAGCTTCATGGTCCAGACGTTGAAGCTGCCGCTCTTCTCCGAGAGAAAGAAGATCGACTGCTCGTCCGGCCCCCACACCGGCTGGCGGCTGTCGAAGCCGTAGGCGGTGAGCCGGGTGAACTTGTTCGCGGGAACGTCCTCGATCCACACGTCGCGAGCGAACGACGAGTGGTCATGCTTGCGCCACTCCATCTCGTAGCCGCGCTGGTCCGAATAGATCAAGCGCTTCATGTCGTGGTTGTAGACCGCGTAGAGCGCGGGCGTGGTCAGCACCTGCTCCGGCATGTGGCCCTGAAGATCCACCCGGTAGAGCTCGGGACGCGCCCCGGTCGGGAAGCCCGAGCTGCTGGCCGCATCGAGGATCGTGGCCGAGAACAGCACCGACTTGCCGTCGGGCGTGAAGCTCGTCGGGATCTCGTCCGCCGAGTGGTAGGTGAGACGGGTCGCGCGTCCGCCCTCGGAGGGCATCACGTACACATCGAGGTTGCCGTTTCGATCCGACGCGAAGGCGATCGTGCTGCCATCCGGCGACCACACCGGCATCGAGTTGTAGGAATCGCCGATCGTGAGGGGCATGGCGACGCCACCCTCGGATGGCACCTTCCAGAGATTGCCGCGATATTCGAAGGCGATGGTCTTTCCGTCGGGCGAGATCGCGGGGTAGCGGAGCCACTGGGCGCGCTCGGCCGTGATGGAATCGGTGGGAGTCGAGAACAGGAAGAAGGCGGCCACGAGTCCGAGCCACGAAGCAGGCGGGCGCAATCGATTCACGGCGTGTCTCCTGAGGACGCTGCGGATGGGAAAATCGAAGCGCGGGCGGTGGGGACCGCGCGCGGGAAGGACCAACCGGGGAGACTAAGGCATCCGGCCGCGGCGGGCGAAGGCCGCGGCGGCGATTCGCGGCCCGCGCGGCGTTCGAGATGACGAGCGCGGCAGGCCGCAGGGCACAGACGCGAGAGAACGCGTCACCGATGCGCCGAATCGAGGGTGCGGACGCGCACTGGCCTCAGCTCACTGGAGGATCTTCGGGCTCCGGGGACGGATCGATCGGCTCCATGGAAGTTTCTTCATCGGGGGCTTCCGCGGCGTTCTTGGACTGCCGGCTATCCCGGCGCGCCTGCCGAGCGGCCCGCTTCGCGTTCGCGCGCGCGGCCCGCTGCTGCTCTTTCTGACGTTTGAGAAACGATGTGGGTCCTCTGCCTGACAATCGGCACCTCGCATTTCGGGTGAATGGAGTGCGCTCCAAAGAGCGGAGAGTCGGGGTGTCCGCAGACATCGTGACCGACCCGCCTGGAACGCGTTCCGCCGACGAGCGAAATGGCGACTTCGCCCCGATCGACGGGACCCCCCGGACCCTACAGGTTCTGAGGGCGAACGCGAAACGCGGTCGAGGGGGGGCGATTCAACGAGGTCATGGCATGTTGCCGAGGGAAGCGGGCTGTCCTCGTACTCATCGCCATTCCTGCGCCGCCCTGGCCCGCTCCTTCCATCGTTGAGGGTTGACGCCTACCACGAGGAGCCACAGAAACAGGAGTCCCTCCCCGACGGCGGTGGCCAGGATGTAGGGGAAATACTTTGCCGCGAATGTCGGTGCCAGAAAGAACAGCCAACCCATGCCGGAGACGGCCATCAGTGCGCCCAGAATGCGAGGCAGGAAGGTAGACTTGATCGTGAGGTAACCGATCAGGAGATTGAAGAACGCGAAAAATACCAGGGCGATCGTGTAGGCCTGCGAATACAGCTTGAGAAAGATGTAAGCGAGCGCCTGCAGCTCTTCCACTTTGAATGCGCTCAAGGGCTGAGCGCCTTTCAAGACGATCAAGGGAGCGTATTCAAAGAGGCAGCCAGAACTCTGAACGATGCACCCCGTGAGGCTGAAGAACGTTGCGAGCAGAGAGACGGTCCTGTTCACCGGCTTGAACAAGCCGTAGACAAGAGCCGTCACGGCGATGTAGCTAGCGATCGCCAGGAGATCGGCAGCGAAACTCAGCCGGAACAAAGGCTCGTGCGCGAGGATGTTGGTCGCTGTAGCCGCAGCCTGCCCACCTACGACAAGCCCGCGGCGAGCGAACCCGGCGAGTCCTGACATCGAGACATAGAGTAGCCACAACGCACCGGCCATCCTGGCTGTGAGACGCGGCGACGCTTCTGCCATCCCTTCCAGCATTCCAGCTGTGGTCACGCTCGGTTCTCCTCGTTCCTGTGCTCGAATCGACGCGACTACGAGTCATCCGCGCTCGGCGCCGCTGCGCCGCGACGGGCTGCGCGCCCCGGGAGCCGAGGAACAGCGAAGTCGCAGTTCACCCGATCAATTCGGCGAGCCTCTCATGATCTCTGGTCCGAAGAACGAGGGCGGTCCACGCTCAGGGACAAGTCACCGGGAACGGACCATTGTGAATAGAGGTCGCAGCATTCTTGATTCTCACCCACTCAGGCAGGTCCCCCACGTTGTCGCCCAACCCGAATGACTGAGCGAACACCGCCGAGCAATTAAACGCGGGCAGATGGAAATCGAAGTCCGAACGCTGTCGATAGACGGTCGGGTCTTTGAAGTAGGCATTCTTGTCGAATACGAAGACGGACAGGTCGGTGGCGTCGACGCCCGTGGTGCCGACGGCACCATTCTCATCCGGTGTGCTGACAAACACCGCGCTCGAGAGCGTCACCGGCGTACCGCCGCCCGAGGGCGTCGCCGTGACCGTGGCGCAGCCACAAGTAGGGAGAGAGCACACGTAGCCGGTGACCGGACCGGCGCCCTGGCTCGCTGCGCCTTCGATTACGAACGTCGCCGTGCCCGTGTTATCCGTCGTGCCCGTCACGAAGGCGGCGTTCGGCGTATGCACCACACCAACTCCCAGCTGCGTGTTGCTCAGCTTGATGTCGGGGCAGCAGCCGGAGAAGTCAATCTTGACCACGCTGTTCATGACCGGACTGTTCCCGTCGCTGACGACGACGGTGAATAGACCGTAAGGGTCTGCGGCGGTGTCGGTGACATTGTTGCCGACCAGAACAATCGCGCAAGGAAACGTGCAGTAGGCCGGGTTCGGCACGCCGCTGGTGGTTGCGAGTGCGCTTGCAGCGATGATGAGACCGCACGCGGTGAGAAGAGTGGCCTTGCGAACCAAAGTAATCATAGTTGCGCCTCCCGACACGCATTGCCCGATTTCGGCAGCCCAACAGGTTACGGCACCTTACGACCGCCGCCAGGCGCAAGCTAGAGATAGATTGTGCGGCACGCCTAACGCAGAGGACGAGCCGGGCGACGGGAGGCGACTCAGGCAGACGCTCGATGGGGCATCGCTCCAGCCCACTGGATACGGTAGGCTCGGACGAGGAGATCGGGAGCACTGTCCATCGTCATCCTAGGCTCGCTCCGTCGCGGGCGCCCTCGTTGTCGCCCGCTCACTCGCGCCGTCCCTTGGGGACGAGAGGTGAGATCTGATGCCGCCCTCTTCACGAGTGTTCACGCCGATGCTGGGCTTGAGCATCTTGGTGTGCCTGCCGAGTTGCGGCGTGAAAACGCCGCTTGAACCCGTGAACCGCAGCCCAGTCGTTGAGTCCCTGATCGCCTTCCCCACCAACATCACGCTCGGGGACTCCGCCGTCGTCGTGTGCCATGCGACCGATCCGGACGGCGATAGCGTGGTGTTCGACTGGAGCTCGGACTGTCGACTGATCATGCAGGGAGGCTCGGGACAAGCCACAGCGAATAACCGCGGAAACACTCTGGTTGTCTATGCCGGAGCTTGTGCAGCCGCCCCACTCGATACGGGCTGGGTGTCGTGTGAAGTGCGAGACGGCAAGGGAGGAGGGGCGTATGCGGGAACCGTTCGCATCGCCATCCATCAGTAGTGCGCAAGGCACTGGCCAGGCGCGTTGCGCGAAACGGCCCCTCGCACGATCGCACGGCCTCCGGGTGAGCTTTCTCTGCCTGCTCGCGCTGAGCGCTCCACGCGCGGCCGCCGCCTCGAATGTGATCGTGGCCCGAGCCGGGGCACCGGGCGAATCCTCGAAGGCCTGGTATGGATTCGAAATTGGCCCGACGTTCTCACTGCCCTTGCCAGCTGCGAGCGCCAGTCACGATGAGATCGGCATCGACTTCGGCTTGAGCTGTACCTTGAAGCTGTCCCCGAACGCCGGCATCGGCGCGGACATCGCGTATCATTATTGGCCGGTCTCCGCCGAGTTCAAGCAGCAGTTCAATGGCTTCCTGAGTGAGCATACGCTCAACACGCTCGAGCTGGGCGGCGGGACCTGGGGACCACAGGTCGCCCAGTACGGGCTGCACATTCGCGTTGCCCCTGTGAACGCTCGAGGCGTGAGGCCGTGGCTTCAACTCGGCGCCAGTGCGTACAGGGTGCAACCCAACATCAGCGGATACAGTGGGGACGCGGGGTTCTTCACGGTCACCGCTCCACCGCCACAAACCACGCAGCACTTCGGGTACTCGCTCGCCGTCGGCACGGACCTGTTTGGTGGGCCATCTGCGCGCATGGGGCTGGATGCCACTTACCACTTCGTGAACTCCAGTGACCGTTACGGCGTGAACCTGCGGGTCTTCACGCTGGGAGCCCACGTACTCTTTGGTCTGTAGGCTGTGCCGGTCATCGTTGGGGGCACCGATGGAGAACCCGCACTCTCGCGTAACGATTCACATGGCGGCGAGTCTCGACGGATTTATTGCGAGACGAGACGGACGCGTGGACTGGCTGGAAACGTCCGACCACTTCGAGGGCGGCGACGTTCTGGCGCCGGAGTCCGTCACGGCGTTCCTTCGTACGATCGACTGCTACGTCATGGGTTCGCGAACCTATGAGACCGCGTTGGATTTCGAGGCCAAGGGGTTGGGTTGGTCTTACGGCGACACGCCGACATTCGTTCTCACTCATCGCGAGCTACGCAAGCCCAGAAGCACCGTCGAGTTCTACTCGGGCGATCTCGAGCGCCTGGTGGTGGAGCGACTGAAACCGAACTTCCGCAGCATCTGGTTTGTCGGCGGTGGTGCGGTCTCGGGCGAGTGCCTGCGCCGCGGGCTGGCCCACGAACTGCGCTATTCGATCCTGCCCGTCCTGATTGGTGACGGCATCTCGTTCTTCGAGGGGCTCGTCGAGGACGTCGCGCTGCATCTGCTCGAAGTGAAGGCATACACGAGCGGCACCGTGGCGCTGCGGTACGAGGTGAAGCGGCGGGGCCCGCTGCGTCCGGCCCGACGTCGTTCGAGCGCCGAGAGCAAACGACGGTAACGGCCGCTGATCCCGCGCCGAGCAGCAGCCCTCCGACGCTCAGCCATCGAAAACCGCGCTCGTCGCATCCAGCTCGCTGATGCCAGCGAGGGTCCGCTTAGAATTGGGGCGCTTCCAATCTCGGCGAGCGTGGTCTGTGGTGGCGTCCCACTCTCTTCAATGTAAGAGGTGAACAGCGATGTTGAAACGTACGCTTCAATGGCTGCTGGTTACGTATCTGCTGGTGGGGACGGCGTTGGCAGCGACCGACTCCTTCGTCGGAGATTGGAAGCTGAACCCGTCGAAAAGCAAATTCATGGACGTGATGAAGGTCGAGAGCCTCGGCGGCAACAAGTATGCGTTTGATTTTGGCGGCGGCCAGGAGAGGATCGCGGTTGATGGTACGGATCAGCAGGGACTTCAAGGAACCACACTGTCGGTGACCGCCGAGGGGGCTGACACCTGGAAGGTGGTGCGCAAGAACGAAGGTCGCACGCTGCTCACTGCGACATGGAAGCTTTCCCGAGACGGCAAGGTCCTCAGTGACAACTACGCGGCGTTCGAGCCGAACGACTCGTCGTCCACGGTGAACTATCGATACGAGAGAACCGCAGCCGGGTCGGGCTTCGCGGGGACTTGGGAAGCCACGATGCCGATCAGCACCGTGGTCGCGATGCAGATTCGCCCCTACGAGGGGAACGGGCTTTCGTTCATCCGTTCCCCGGGAGATACGCGCAACTTGAAACTCGACGGCAGGGATTACCCGGTTGAGGAACGCGGCGTTACCGAGGGTGCGACGTCATCAGCGCGCCGGGTGAACGAGCGCACTCTGGAACTCGTTGACAAGGTCAATGGCAGGGTAATCAGGACCGAGCGGAGGGAGGTGTCCTCCGACCTCAAGACCTTGACGAGGACTGTGCGCCCGGTCGGCCAGCGTGACCCGAACATCCTTGTGTATGAACGACAGTAGTGACGACGGGGCCTGCGAAGCGGGCTCGGCCGGCAGCGGCGAAGGGTGAGATCCGGGGACAGCTCGGGGGCAATCGAGGGCCAGGGTCAGTACCCCTGGCTAGTCAGCGTCGCGCCCCTGCCTGCCGACGTGTAGAGCCCGGGCGCGCTGCTTTACTCGCGCGGAGCGCACGCTGCTTCTGTGCCTCCGCTTTGATGATCACCGAGCCCTTCGCGCTCGCATCGAGACGCAGCTTCGCGACCTTCAACGCGGCCGCCATCAACACTTCAATCTCCGCCCGGTCGAAGTCCGCAACCGCGTTCAGCACGACATGACGCACCATCTTGCCTCGACCTTGCAGCAGCTTTTTCGGATCCGACTTCGACAAGAGAGCGCCCTGCCCGAAGAACAGGTGCACCGCTTGCGGGTACAGCGCCATCCCGCACACCCCATCGTAGCCGAGCGCGGTCGGTGAATACGAGATCACCAGCGCGTTCTGGTTGTCGTACACGTACACGATCTCGAACAGACCGGGCAGCCGAACACGCAGCTTCGCGCGCAACGCCTTCCCGAGCTTGGCTATCGCCGGCTCGTACTTCGCGAAGAAGCTCGCGAGCTGCGTTTCGGGGTTCGTCACGCGTAGAGCTCCAGGCCTAGTAGCCGCCGCTCCGAACCTACGGGGTGGTCTCTTCCTCGATCGGGATCAGCGCGATCGTCAGCGAATAGCGCTGGCGTCTCCGGCGCGAATCCTCGGGCCCGCCGTCAGGCTCGCCCGCGCCCTCCGAGTGGCGCAATGCGCCCCTCTTCTTCTTGCGCTGAAGATGTCGGATCGCCGCCATCAGGTCGCGCTGCAGGCGTCGGGCGCCGCTCGGCGTGGTGCGGGCGAGGGCGCGGATCGCGATCAGCGGGCGCTTCTTTTCGAGCGCCCCGGCGTCGAGCGCCCTCATCAGCTCACCCCTTGCCCGGTCGAACAGCGTGACGCTGATCGCCATTCGGTCCCGAGCCGTGGCCTGCCGCATGGCGTCGGTCCCGTCCCGTCCCAGTGAACGCAGCGGCTGCCGGGCCAGCGCGAAGTACTTCTCGGTTGCCCCGCGTACCGCGCGCGTCCGGGCGAGCCGCAGCAGGCCGGCGCGCTCGAGGGTCGCGACGTGGTGGTAAAGGCGGGTAGGGGGTTGCCCGAGCTTCTGAGCCGCCTGCTTGGCGGTGAGCGGGCCCGCGGCGAAGAGCTCGATCAAGCGTAGCCGTAACGGGTGCGCCAGCGCACGCACCTGCATGAGGGCGGTCGCCCGCCGTCTGCTGCGTGAAGTCATCTGGTCCTCCCCGAACCGATCCACCGGACATCCTATGTCGTGAGCGACCAGTTGACAATCAGTGAATGATCGGCAACTATTGAACAATCATGCGAAGCACGATTCCGAAAGGAGGGGACGCCATGCAAACGTCGTTCACGACCTGGGATCATCTCCTGGTCTTCGCGCTCGCGAGCGCGGTCCTCCTATGGTGCTGGCGGTTCCCGCGCCTGGTCCGCGCCGACGCGGCCGGCACCCCGGGCCGGCTCGCCTACTACCCGGTCGAGATCGCCCCCTTGTGGGCACTCGCGGCCGGCGTGGTCGCACTGTGGATCGCGGCACGCCGGCCTTGGGGCGCACTGCTGCTCGGCGGGAGCGCGCCTTGGCGCCTCGCCCTCGGCTGGGCACTGGCCGGCGGGTACGTATGGCTGACCCTCTCGCAACGCCGCAAGGTGCTCGCGCGCCCGGAGCGTCTCGCGCGGCTCGTGAATGCGCTCGGCGGCGTCCGGCCGATATTGCCACGCACGCGCGGGGAACGGAACGCGTTCGCGGCGCTCGCGATCACCGCTGGAATCTGCGAGGAACTGCTGTTCCGCGGCTTCCTGCTCTGGTACGCGAGGGTGTGGAGCGGGCCGGTGGGCGGATTCCTGATCAGCTCGCTGCTCTTCGGCATCATGCACGTCTATCTCGGCGTCGAGCAGGTGCCACGCACTGCGTTCGCCGGGATCTTTTTCTACGTCGTGGCGATGACCGCCGGCTCGCTGCTTCCGGCCATGGTCTGCCATGCGATCGCCGATCTCGTGTCGGGCGACCTCGGCTACCGCGCGCTCGCGACGGACGCCGCGGGCACGAGGTGATGAAGGACAGTGAAAGGAGATTCACACGATGAGCACGACCCTCGCGCACGCGCGCCGCGTCGCCGGCGCTCCGCTGTCGCTCGCGCGGCACGATCTCGTCGTTCTCGGCCGCATCGAGGGCCCCGGCTCGCGGGGCACTTTCACCTGGCGCTTCGGCGAGGGAGGTCGCTTCCTGCGCGAGTCCACCGGCGTCCTGGGACGGTGCTTCGGATGCGATGGCGTCGAGGTGTGGCTCCATGACGTCGCGGGACGCTCGCGCGCGCTCGAGCTGGGCGAGGACCACAGTGCGCGACTCCTGAGCACGGCGCTCTCGGGCCAGTGGGCCGATCCGCGGCACGACCTCACGGTTGGTGATATTCCCAATACCCCCGGAAGTGCTCCGCAGCTCATCCTCGCGCTCGGTCATCGCCGCGCGCGACTCGAGATCGACCCCGAGACCGGAGATCTTCGGGAGCTGGACCTCATGCTGGCGTTCCGTCGCGAGCATTGGACGCTCAAGGATCACCTGACGCTGGGCGGGATTCGCTACCCGCGCACCCTCGCCCGGCAAGGGCCGGGCGGACCGGCCGAAACTCTTGTGGTGGAAGGCGCGGCGCTCGAGCCGCCCATGCCGCCGAGCGATTATCAACGCCCGGCGGGCGGCGAGCACACCCGTTTTGATCACTCGATCTCGACTGAGCTGCGGGTCGATCGCGCTCCGAACGGCTTCCTGCTCGTTCATCCACGGATCGACGGTCGCGACGCAGGCACGTTCGTGTTCGACACCGGAGCGGGCGGGAATGTGATCGCGCCTCACGTGGCCGA
>Ga0209698_10000060_pt1 | contig 95554 bp, 72 predicted proteins | sample LitLauG_LLR_2012_FD_187203 | JGI IMG/M metagenome (GOLD analysis project Ga0209698, IMG submission 187203) | Freshwater sediment microbial communities from Pennsylvania, USA - Little Laurel Run_MetaG_LLR_2012 (SPAdes) (version 2) | ecosystem: Environmental > Aquatic > Freshwater > Creek >... | reverse complement strand
CCCCCATTCGAACCCGACCTGTTCAGTCCAAACTGGGGCAGCGACCGTCGCCGCCACCCTCGGCTGAAGTGTTTCCTGGCGGTGGAACTCCGGGTGGATGACGCCCCGACCCCAATTTGGGGAAATCTTTCCAACACCAGCGTAGGTGGATGTCTGGTCGAGACCGCGAGCCCAGTCAAGCCCGGGGCCAAGGTCGAAATCGGGCTCTGGCTGGCCAACGGGAAACTCTGGGTGAAAGGCTTCGCCCTTAGTGGAGTCGTTACCCGTAGCGGTCCAGCCACCGGCGTGCGTGTCCGTTTCGACGCCATGGCTGCGCCCGAGCGCGACAGTTTGCGTCAGTTCATTAAGTTCGTGCAGGAAACCACGCGGGTTTCCCAAAATGAGAATGGCTACTTCCAGCTTCTCAAGTAGGTCTGCCCTGCTCATTCGCCATTTTTTCAACTTGGTTTAATCCACGCCTTCCCGGAAATTGATACACTTCTGCGTATTGAACCTTTTCTGTTGTGGGGAACTCTAACTGACCGTGATCCACTGATTGCCCTTGGGCATCAGCGCCCAAACCGGAGGAGCAGAGTCGAATGGTAGCCAGTGAGCAAGTATTGCTAACAGGACAACAACTGGACGAGCTGTGCATCAACACCATTCGCACTCTGGCGATTGACGGCGTGCAGCAGGCGAACTCGGGTCATCCCGGCGCTCCGATGGGTCTGGCGCCTGTGACCTACTGTCTGTGGCAGCGGTTCCTGCGCTACGACCCTGCCGATCCTACGTGGCTCAACCGCGACCGCTTCGTGCTCTCCAATGGTCACGCTTCCATGCTGCTTTACTCCATGTTGCATCTGGCAGAGGTCCGGCAGGTTGGCAAGGATGGCCAGATCTCGAAGGAACTGGCGGTGCCGATGGAAGAGATCAAGCGCTTCCGCCAGTTGGGCAGCCGCACGCCGGGCCATCCTGAATCACACCTTACTTCTGGCGTCGAGACAACGACAGGCCCGCTGGGTCAAGGTGTGGGCAACAGTCTGGGAATGGCGATCGCGTCCAAATGGGAGGCGACGAATTTTAACCGGCCCGGTCTCGAGATCTTCGATTACAACGTCTATGCTCTGTGCAGCGACGGCGACCTGATGGAAGGCATCGGCGGCGAAGCGGCTTCGTTGGCCGGGCACCTAAAGCTTTCGAATCTCTGCTGGATTTACGATCACAATCACATCACGCTCGATGGTCCCGCCGACTGGTCATTCAGCGAGGACGTGGCGACACGCTTTGTTGGCTATGGCTGGAACGTGACGCGCGTTGCCGATGCGAACGACCTGGAGATGCTGGCGCGGGCATTCGAGGTGTTCCGCAAGACCACCGACCAGCCGACCCTGATCATGGTGGATAGCCACATTGGATACGGCTCTCCGCACAAGCAGGACACCAATGCGGCTCACGGGGAACCACTAGGCGAAGAAGAAGTGCGGCTAGTGAAAAAGTTCTACGGATGGCCGGAAGATGCGAAGTTTCTGGTCCCCGACGGTGTGCGCGAACATTTCCGCGAAGGCGTCGGGAAACGCGGCCATGATTTTCACGTCCAGTGGTCGAAGCTCTTCGCCGAGTATTCGCAGAAGTATGCGGACTTGGCGGAGCGTTTGCGCTGCATGCAGCATCGCGAACTGCCCGCAGCCTGGGACAAGGGACTGCCCGCGTTTCCGCCTGACGCCAAGGGCGTCGCGACGCGCGAAAGTTCGAGCAAAGTGCTCAACGCTCTGGCGCAGAACATTCCGTGGCTCATCGGCGGGTCGGCTGACCTGGCAACCTCGAACAAGACCACGCTGAAATTCGAAGGGGCGGGAGAGTTTCAGGCCGGCAGTTATGCCGGACGCAATCTGCACTTCGGCGTGCGCGAGCACGTGATGGGCGCGAGCGTGAACGGGTTGGTCGTGTCGGGCATTCGAGCCTTCGGCGCGACTTTCTTCAACTTTAGCGATTACATGCGGGCGAGCATCCGCTTGTCGGCGCTGATGGAGATCCCTTCGATCTTCGTCTATACCCATGACTCGATCGGCGTGGGCGAAGACGGTCCCACGCATCAACCGATCGAGCAACTAGCTTCGCTGCGTGCCATGCCGAATCTGGTCGTGCTCCGGCCAGGGGATGCGAACGAAGTGGTTGAAGCGTGGAAAATCATTGCGCAGCTCAAGCATTCGCCTGCAGCGCTTGTATTGACGCGGCAGAATCTGCCGACGCTTGATCGCTCCAAGTATGCGCCGGCCTCCGGCGCGGCCAAGGGAGCCTACGTATTGTCCGACGCGCCGGGCGGAAAGCCTGACGTGATCCTGATAGGAACTGGGAGCGAGCTGTCGTTGTGCGTGGACGCTTACGAGAAGTTGAAAGCTGAGGGGGTCAAAGCACGCGTCGTCAGCATGCCTTCGTGCGAAATTTTTGAGCAACAGGACGCGGCATACAAAGAAAGTGTCCTGCCATCGAGCGTGACCGCGCGGGTTTCGGTGGAAATGGCCGCGACCTTCGGATGGGAGCGGTACGTGGGCCTGAAGGGCCGGAAGGTCGGCATGCATCGTTTTGGCGCTTCGGCTCCACTGAAAGATCTGTTGAAGTTTTTCGGGTTCACCGTGGACACGGTCGTTGCCGAAGCACGCGCGGCAATTGCCACCAAATAACCATTGTAGAGACGTAACTTGTTACGTCTCTTTCCGCGAGCAGAGAGAGACGTAGCCAGCTACGTCTCAACGAATGGCGAGCGCAGGAGGTCATCATGCAGCCAACCGGAGTAATCGAAACCTCGAAAGCAACCAGGAATCCGCTGAAGGAATTGCTGAACTACGGACAGTCGATGTGGCTCGACTACATCCGGCGCGATTTGTTCACCACCGGCAAGCTGAAGCAACTGATCGAGGCGGACGGCCTGCGGGGAATGACTTCGAACCCAGCGATCTTTGAGAAGGCCATCGCCGACAGTTCGCTCTATGACGACATGCTGAAGTCGCTGGCCTCGCGGGCGGACCTCGATACCACAGGCCGCTACGAGCAGATCGCCATTCGCGATATTCAAGCCGCGGCCGACACACTGCGCCCAGTATATGACGCCTCAACATTCCGCGATGGCTATGTCAGTCTTGAAGTTTCTCCATACCTGGCCAGGAAAACACAGGAGACGATCGACGAAGCCCGCCGCCTGTGGAAGACCGTGCACCGCGACAACGTCATGATCAAGGTTCCGGGCACGGCGGAGGGACTTCCCGCCATCCGACAATTGATCGGCGAAGGCATCAATATCAACGTGACGCTGCTGTTTGCGCAGGAAGTCTACGAGAAGGTCGCCGAGGCATACATTGCCGGGCTTGAGGATCTGAAGACAGACGGCGGCAACTTGAGCAAGATGGCGGGTGTGGCCAGCTTCTTTATCAGCCGCATCGACACATTGATCGATTTCATGCTGAATGACCGCCTGAAGACCGCCTCGGACGCGAGCCAGGCTCTGCTCAAGAGCCTTCTGGGCAAAGTCGCAATTGCCAACGGAAAGCTCACCTATCAGAGCTACCAGCGCATCTTCAGCGGACCGCGCTGGCAGGCACTCGCGGCCAACGGCGCCCAGACCCAGCGGGTCCTGTGGGCAAGTACCAGCACGAAGAATCCCAACTACCGCGACGTCATCTACGTGGAAGAACTGATCGGGCCCGACACGGTCAACACCATGCCCCCGGCCACGATCGATGCCTTCCGCGATCACGGACTGCTTCGCAACGCCCTTACGGAAGATGTGGCGGGCGCTGCCAAAGTGATGCAGGATCTGGCGCGCGCCGGCATTTCGATGAAGGACGTTACCGACAAGCTGACTAACGACGGCGTCAAGCTGTTCGCAGACGCCTTTGACAAGCTGCTGGCTGCGGTTGCGAAGAGCACCGAGAAAAAAGGATAGATCGTGACCGGACTGAAGACTTCCCTGCCGGAACCACTGAGTGCAGCGGTAAAAGCGACAATGGCCGATTGGCAGTCGGGCGGCAAGATGCAGCGCCTGTGGCAGCGGGATGCGACGCTGTGGACGGGCAGCGACGAGTCCAACTGGCTGGGCTGGCTCGACATTGTCGACGAGCAGGTTGCGCAACAAGAGCAACTGCAAAAAGTCGCCAAAGAAGTTCAGCAGCGCGGGTTTCAGCATGTCCTTCTGCTCGGCATGGGCGGATCGAGCCTTTGTCCGGAAGTTCTGCGCATGACTTTTGGGCGGTTTACTCACTTCCCTACCCTGCATGTACTCGACTCCACGGACCCCTCGCAGGTGAAGGCCTTCGAGCATCAGATCGATATTCCGAAGACCCTCTTTATTGTCTCGAGCAAATCCGGGAGCACGCTCGAGCCCAACATCTTCAAGCAGTATTTTTTCGAGCGTACGAGACAAGCGGTCGGGGTAACGAAGGCCGGGAGTCACTTCATCGCCATCACCGATCCCGGATCAAAGATGCAGCAAGTCGCCGAAGCGGATCGCTTTCTGCATATCTTTTTCGGGCGTGCCTCGATTGGAGGACGGTACTCGGCGCTGTCGAACTTCGGTTTGGTTCCGGCCGCAGTCATGGGGCTGGATACGAAGAAGTTTCTGGGCCATGCAGCCGAGATGACGCGAGCCTGCGGGGCAGGCACGACCGTGGAACAAAATCCCGGCGCCGCGCTGGGCATTATTCTCGGCACCGCGGCCAAGGCGGGGCGCGACAAGGTCACGATCATCACTTCGCCCGGCATCTCGGACCTGGGCGCGTGGCTGGAACAACTTCTGGCCGAATCGACCGGGAAAATTGGAAAGGGCATTATCCCCGTCGACCGGGAGAGCCCGGTTGCTCCCGATACTTACGGGAACGATCGGGTGTTCGTTTACGTGCGACTGGAGTCCGCCGCCAACGCCGATCAGGATGCCAAAGTCGCTGCCATCGAAAAAGCGGGGCATCCGGTTGTTCACATCTCGATGTCGGATATTTACCAATTGGGCGCCGAGTTTTTCCGATGGGAGATTGCCACGGCCGTTGCCGGCGCAATCATCGGCATCAACGCCTTCAACCAACCCGATGTCGAGGCCAGCAAAATTGCAACACGCAACCTGACTTCTGAGTACGAAAAGAACGACTCACTTCCCGCCGAAAAGCCGGTCGTCGAAGATGGCGGGATCAAGCTGTTCACCGATGAAAAAAATGCGGCTGAGTTGGCGAAAGCCGCCGGTAGCGACCAGTCGCTTGCGGGGTATCTGAAGGCTCATCTGGCACGCATTAAAGTCGGCGATTATTTCGCGGTTCTCGGCTACATCCAGATGAATGACGAGAACGAAACAAGCCTGCAGTCTGTGCGGCACGCAGTCCGCGACGAGAAGCGAGTGGCGACCTGTCTGGGCTTCGGTCCGCGATTCCTGCACTCAACCGGACAAGCATACAAGGGTGGTCCCAACTCCGGCGTGTTTCTGCAAGTGACTTGCGATGATTCGGTCGAACTGCCGGTTCCGGGACAGAAGTACACGTTCGGAGTGGTGAAGGCCGCGCAGGCGCGGGGAGACTTCCAGGTTCTGGCGGAGCGCGGACGCCGTGCGTTGCGTGTACACCTGAAGAGCAATTTGAAAGCGGGGCTGGCGACGTTGCAAGCGGCCGTGCAGAAAGCCCTCTAGCATTTCTATCGGGATGGAGGCGAGGGCGAGACACCCTCGCAAGAACTGCCGGGACGCCGGCGCTACTCCGCTGAGATTGAGGAGCAAGACATGCAATTAGGAATGGTGGGTCTGGGCCGTATGGGCGCGAATATGACGCGTCGCCTGATGCGCGGCGGACATCAGCTCGTAGTTTCCGACCTCAGCGCCGACTCGGTAAAGCAGTTGGCGGGCGAGGGGGCGGCCGGATCATCTTCATTGGAAGACTTGATTGCCAAGCTGACTCCTCCGCGTGCGGTGTGGATCATGGTTCCGGCGGGCGCGCCGACCGAGCAAACCGTACAGAAACTCGCGCAGCATTTGAAGTCTGGCGACGCCATCATCGACGGCGGCAACTCGTATTTCAAAGATGACGTGCGCCGCGCCAAGGAGCTCGCTCCCAAAGGCATCCACTACATCGACGTAGGAACCAGCGGTGGCGTTTGGGGCCTAGAGCGCGGCTACTGCATGATGATTGGCGGCCCCAGGGAGGCAGTGCAGCGGCTCGATCCGATTTTCAAGACGCTCGCGCCGGGCATCGGTGATATTCCGCGAACTCCAGGACGAGAGAAACTCGGGGGGACCGCCGAAGAAGGCTACATTCACTGCGGGCCATCCGGTTCCGGACACTTCGTGAAGATGGTGCACAACGGCATCGAGTACGGCCTCATGCAGGCTTACGCGGAGGGCTTCGACATTTTCAGAAACGCGACCAGCAAGGAACTGCCGGAAGACATTCGCTACGATCTGAATCTGCCCGACATCGCGGAGGTGTGGCGGCGGGGCAGCGTGGTCAGTTCTTGGCTTCTCGATTTGACGGCGATGGCGCTGACAGAAAATCCGACACTCTCGGAATACGAAGGCTACGTGCAGGATTCGGGCGAAGGCCGCTGGACGATTCAGGCCGCGGTCGATGAGGCGGTACCGGCGGACGTGCTGACCGCGGCGCTCTATGTACGCTTTCGTTCACGCCAGCAGCATACCTTCGCCGAGAAGATGCTTTCGGCCATGCGGCAAAAGTTCGGCGGGCACGTGGAGGCGGGTGCTGCTAAGGCAAAGGAGAGCGCCTAGAGCAAAGAGTTCTTACCGCAAGATTCGCGAAGGCCGTTAAGAAAAACATGATGGCACTCGACCTCTTGGTTTAATCTTCATAACCGATTGAAGAGGATTCATACATGGCTCAAGTAGCGGAACAGCCGACGTCAACGCCGCCCCGCATCGGCAAGCAGAGCGATCCCTGCGTGATGGTGATCTTTGGAGCAGCCGGCGATTTAACAGGCAGGATGTTAATCCCTGCGCTGTATAACCTCGCGCGGGCCGGACTGCTCTCGCGGGAGTTCGCCGTCGTGGGCGTAGCGCGCGCTCAGATGTCAAGCGACGACTTCCGGAAGAGAGTCTACGACGACGTCAAGGAATACTGTGGCGAGTGCGTGGACAACGATCTCTGGGAGTGGTTCTCGCGCCGTTTCTATTATCTTGCCGGGGACTTTAGCGACAAGGTGCTCTACGCCAGACTCAAAGATTTTCTGGCGAAGGTTGATCAGGATCACTCCACGCACCAGAACTTCTTCTACTACCTGGCTACGGCGCCGAGTTTCTTTGGGTCCATCGTGGAGCAACTCTCGACCGCTGGATTGATGGAACAGAAAGACGGCCACTGGCGACGCGTGGTCATCGAGAAGCCCTTCGGGCACGATCTGGAATCGGCGAAGGCGCTCAACCAGCAACTGCTGAAGGTGGCGGAAGAGACTCAGATCTACCGCATCGACCATTACCTGGGCAAAGAGACTGTGCAGAACATCATGGCGTTCCGCTTCGCCAACGGAATCTTCGAGCCAGTCTGGAACCGCCGCTACATTGACCACGTTCAGATCTCCGTGGCTGAGACCGTAGGCGTGGAGGGTCGCGGAAGCTATTTCGATCACGCCGGCTCGCTGCGCGACATGGTGCCCAACCACATCATGCAGCTCATTTCACTCACCGCGATGGAGCCGCCGATCTCGTTCGACGCCAATGCCGTGCGCGACGAGCAGGCCAAGATTTTGCACGCCATTCAGCCCCTGGGCGACGAAGAGGTGCTGAGCCGCACTGTGCGTGGCCAGTACGGCGAGGGAACCGAGGATGGCAAGCGGGTCAGTGCGTATCGCTCCGAGCCCGACGTCCCCGCCGACTCGCGCACGGAAACGTTCGTGGCCATGAAGCTGCTAATCGACAACTGGCGCTGGGCCGACGTTCCCTTCTACCTGCGCACCGGAAAGCGGATGCCGGTGCGCAACACCCATATCGTGATACAGTTCCGACGGGCGCCCTTCGTGCTGTTCCGCGACACGCCAGTCGAACACCTCATGCCGAACCAGTTGGTGCTACACATTCAGCCGGAAGAAGGGATTTCGCTGCAGTTCGCGGCTAAAGTACCCGGACCGGTCATGCGTCTGGGCACGGTGGACATGAACTTCGAATATCAGGAATATTTTGGCAAGCAGCCCAGCACCGGCTACGAGCGTCTGCTGCATGACTGTATGATTGGAGATCAGACGCTGTTTCAGCGCGCAGACATGGTGGAAGCTGGATGGTCGGTGGTCAGTCCGATGCTCGACATCTGGAAGGCGCTCCCTCCCCGAAATTTCCCTAACTATGCGTCGGGCACCTGGGGACCGAAGGAGGCCGACGAACTTCTGGAACGCGACGGCCGCCGCTGGAGGAATTTCGAGAAATGATTTTGGCCGGCGATATTGGCGGGACCAATGCCAGGCTTGCATATTTTCAACCCCAAAATGGCCATCTCCGCCTGGTTTCCGAGCGCGTCTTCCCCAGCCGCGAGCACAGCGAACTAGGCGACATCGTCAGCCAGTTTCTGAGTGATTCCAGCACGCGCCCGGAAGTGGCTTGCTTTGGAATCGCCGGCCCGGTGCGTAACGGGCGAGTCGAGACTTCGAACCTGCCATGGGTGGTGGAGCAATCGAGCCTGGCGAATCGGATTCACTTGCCGACGCTGCTAATCAACGATCTGGAAGCGAGCGCCTGGGGACTTGGAGCACTGGTTCCCGCAGACCTGGTTGCTTTGAATCACGTCAGCGGACCGGTCTCCGGTAACCAGGCGTTGATTGCGGCGGGAACTGGTCTGGGAGAAGCCGGGCTTTTTTGGGATGGAACCCGCCATCACGTCTACGCCTGCGAAGGCGGACACACAGACTTTGCTCCGCAAGGGGAGTTGCAGATCGAGCTGCTCCGTTTTCTGCAGGCGCGCTTTGGACACGTCAGCTACGAGCGCATCCTGTCCGGCCCTGGCCTGGTGAATGTTTACGAATTTCTGCGCGATAACGGAGTCGGCAAGGAGTCTGTGGAGTTGGTCGCCGAGATACAATCGACCGACCCTGCGGCTGCAATCTCACGAGCCGCGCAAGACGGTTCCTCCACTCTGGCGGAAAAGGCGCTTGATCTGTGGATCTCCGTGTATGGGGCTGAGGCCTCCAACCTGGCCCTCAAGGCGATGTCGACCGGTGGACTTTTCCTCGCGGGCGGAATCTCGCCGAAGATTCTCACCAAGCTTTCTGCGCCTCCGTTCATGCAGGCGTTCCTCGATAAGGGCCGCATGCGTCCGCTGGTGGAAGCAATTCCAGTGCAGGTGGTCACCAACGAAAAAGCGGGGTTGCTTGGGGCCGCACGCTGCGCCTCGGTTCGAGGCTGCCGGAGCTAAATCCTGCGCCGGTGCAAGGGAGTGATGTCTGTTGAGTTCCCCGGTGGAAATTCGGACGCTGAATACTCCCCAGGAGTTATTCGAAGCGGCGGCGGAACTAGTGGCGAGCGCCGCCAATGAAGCGGTAGCCGAGCGTGGGCGCTTCACAGTCGCGTTGTCGGGCGGTTCAACTCCCAAGAGTCTTTACACTCTGCTCGCCACCAACGCCCGTTCTGCCCTGCCCTGGGATCGTATGTTTTTTTTCTGGGGCGATGAAAGGCACGTGCCTCCTACCGATCCCGAGAGCAACTACCGCATGGTCGATGAAGCGATGCTCTCGAAGATTCCGGTTGCTCCGGGCAATGTGTTCCGCGTGCCGGCGGAGAACCCTGATGCTGAGTCTGCCGCTCGGGCATACGAACAGAGTTTGCGAAGATTCTTCGCCCTAGAAGCGGGACAGATTCCGTCATTCGATCTCATCCTTCTCGGCATGGGCCCCGACGGGCACACCGCATCTCTTTTTCCCAGTACCGCGGGTTTGCAGGAGAAGTCAAAGCTCGTCGTGGCTAACTGGGTGGAGAAGTTGAAGACCAGCCGCATCACTCTGACACTCCCGGTTTTGAATGCGGCGCGCAACGTCGCGTTTCTGGTCAGCGGGACCGACAAGGCCCCCGTGCTCAAGTTTGTGTTGGAAGGTGACGCCCTCGGTGAGCAATACCCTGCAAAACTCGTTCGCCCAACCCAAGGAAAGTTGATCTGGCTGCTGGATCGAGCTGCCGCCAGCGCGCTTTCGGCTAGAGCCTGAAACGTTCAGTGAGCGATCATCTTCGTCGGCACCCAGACTATGATACCTTCACGAAACGCCGGCCGGAAGTTCATCGCAGTAAAGCTACTATTAGCTGAGCACGGTGTGTGAACAAAGTGGCGGGTAATTGCGCCAAATCAACCGGCCTTGCGTAGCCAGCCAGCTAGCCCCGCCAGTCGCAGATTTCCTTCAGGCCCTTGCCTCGAGCATGCTCAAACAGCCGCACGCGATGGCGGGAGTGCTCAAACTCATGGATGTCGGCCCACACTTCAGCCTGCCAGCCGCTGTCGTGCACCGAAGATTCGCCGCAGGTCGCACAACGCGTGTGGAGCGTGATCGGAGTAGCCTCCACACCGACTGGCGTCGCCCCCGGCAGTTCGATAAAGATGCAGCGAACTTCCTCAATCTCGTCGTTGGCATCCAGAATGTGTTCGTACCGCAACAGGTATCCGAAGCCCAATTTCCTGGCTTCACACTCGGCCTCGGTGCGGGTATGGAATGGCCCATACTCTGCCCGCAGTTGTTCGGTTGAGTCGCACGCCATCCAGAAGATTTCTTTGTAGGCCATCGCAGGTTTCGCCCTGGGGTCGCGAAGCCGGCTCGTGGCTGCTTTTGAGCCCGCTCTAGAACATCAACAAACAAGATGCAATTCGGAGACCGCGTCAACCGATGACTCAACCCATTGTGCCCAATGCAGTTACTGCATTGGTTTCTCCGATTGGGACAGCTGCTGGTGAAACCTTTTGCAGAATATCGACCCTAATACTCGAAGGCCACCGAAGGCAGAGGTACTCGGCTCCCCTGCCCTTTCTTCTCAGTCCACACCAAGAGACCGTGTTTGTTTAGTCGCAAACTTGCCCCGGGTTGCTGACGTCGCGGCCCGCGTGCGGTTCCGGCAATCAAACCCCAACCGCGGACTTGCTCTCAAACCGGTGGGTGGTTGAGATTTCGGTGGCCTCGGGTGGTAGCGGCCAGTTTCTCCCGCCGTGGCTGGCCACGTACATGGCTAGCTCCAGGCGGCTCCAAACGCCGAGTTTATCGAAGGTGCTGCGCAGGTGGTTTTTGATCACCTGTTCGGTAGTGCCGATGATCTTCCCGATTTCGCGGTTGGTCAGGCCTTGCCAGACCAGAATCGCGACCTGAATCTCTTTTGAGGTAAGGCGCTCGCAGGGCATCATGACTGCGGTCCCTCCCTGTCAAGGATGGCGATGGCCAGTTTTACACGTTTGCGGCCATCCCGGATTCCGGCGCGCAAAAACAGCGTGCGCAGGTGCTGTTTAACGGTGCGCGGGCTGATGTTGAGTTGACCGGCAATTTCTTTGTTGCTGCAACCCTGCACTAGCAAGTTCAACACTTGCTGATCGCGGGGCGTGACTTTGACTTGCTCCAGATCCACCATGCTTCCCTCCTGCTCTTCGAAATCACACTCGCCTTTTGGATGAGCACGGCTTTCGCCATTTCTTCGTCCAAAAAATACGGCGCCCTAAAGTACTCGCAGTCCAGTACTTAGGGGACGCGACCAGAGCTTTCAGGTAGCCTTCAGGGAGCCCGTGGTAGCCTGACGGCGTTCCAGTTTGGGCCGATCGATTGCTTCGATGACTCTCAGCGCCGCCATCTCCGCCCGCGGTTTCCTACTCGCACTGCATCCCCATGGAGCGAATGCTGCTATGCCGGAGTCGACTGCTCGTCAGGCGATCCCGTGTCTTCTCAAGACGTTCCGACGTCGTGGGGATGGTCAGTTGATTCCGAGGTGAGCTATGAAGATCTCTGCCTGCAGCCGGTACGCGGTCAAAAAACCCTCCTCCCACATTGGCCACTTCGCGACCCGGCGCTTTCTCATTTTGGGGCTGCTGGTCGCCAATACCGCAGGTTTTGCACAGACCCCTATTTCAGCTGCGCTAGCCCACAGCAGAAACATCGCGGCCAACGGCGAGGCGCCCTTGACCATCACGCTGCAAGATGCCCTTCAGCGGGCTCGGCTGAACGACCCCCAATACCGCTCTGCCATCACGGATTTGGGCCTGGCGCACGAAGATCGAGTACAGGCGCGCGCCGGACTCCTGCCCAACCTCAACTACAACAATTCGTTCATTTACACGGAGGGCACGGGCTTGCCGTCGGTCGCGGCATCGAAATACATCGCCAACAACGGGGTGCATGAATACATCAGCCAGGCCGACGTACATCAGTCTCTTTCCCTCACCAATTTCGGCGACTACCGGCGATCTTCGGCCCTTCTGGCACAGGCGCGGGCTAAGGCCGAAGTCGCGACGCGCGGCCTGGTGGTCACCGTGACCCAGGCTTATTACGGGCTGGTTGTGGCCCAGCGCAAATACGCGACCGCGCAGCGTGCGGCCGCTGAGGCGGGCCGATTTCTCGACATCAGCCAGAAACTGGAAAGCGGTGGCGAGGTTGCACACGCCGACGTGATCAAGGCGCGGATTCAATCCCTGCAGCAACAACGAAACCTGCAGGAAGCCCAACTCGACATGGAGCGCACACGGCTTGACCTGGCGGTGCTGCTGTTTTCGGATTTCAACCAGGACTTTGCAGTAGTCGACGATCTGCAAACTCCCGAGCCCCTGCCCACTTTTGCCGAAGTCGAAACCTCCGGCAAGAAGAACAATCCTGAACTGCGCGCCGCTCTGGCCGCGTACCAGGCGGCAAATCATGAAGTCACGGCGGCCTGGGGCGGTCTGCTGCCCGCACTTAGCGTGGACTATTTCTACGGCATAGATTCCAACAAGTTCGCTATCCGCACCAACGGCGTGCGCAACCTGGGTTACTCCACCGTGGCCACGCTCCAGATTCCCATCTTCAGCTGGGGTTCGGATCGCAGCAAACTCAAGCAGGCCGAACTGCGCCGCGATCAGGCGCACGTCGAGTTGACGCACGCCCAGAAGCAACTTCTCAGCCACCTGCGCCAGTTCTACAGTGAGGCCGAGACCGCTCGCTCGGAAATGGAGTCGCTCGCGAGTTCCGCTGAAATCGCGGCCGAGAGCCTGCGCTTGACCACCTTGCGCTACCAGGCCGGAGAATCCACCGTGTTGGAGGTGGTTGACGCGCAAAACACGCTGACCCAGACGCGCAACGCTTACGATGATGGCCAGTCCCGATACCGCGTCGCTGCAGCCAACTTACAGACGCTGACAGGAACCTTCTAACCGCATGAACCCCATCGAACCCGGCCACAACCCAAACCACGAGCGCACTCCCAGTGGCCTGCGCCGCATACTCGCACCCGGCCTCGCCACTCTGGGGGGCTTGCTGCTGCTGGCGGGCTGCTCATCCGACAAAGGCGACAAGGAACCAACCGTCAGCGTGCAGGTCGCTCCGGTCGAAAAGACCACGATTCAGCACACCATCTCGACGCAGGCAATTCTGTTCCCCCGACAGCAGGCTGCGATTGTCCCCAAGATCAGTGCCCCGGTGCAGAAGTTTCTGGTCAAGCGCGGCAGCCCGGTGCATGAGGGAGAACTGCTGGCGGTGCTCGAGAACCGTGATCTCGCCGCCGCGGCACAAGACACTAAAGGCGCCTACGACCAGGCGGAAGCCACTTACGAAACCACCACTGCCGCCAGTCTGCCGGAAGATATCCAGAAGGCCGAGGCAGACGAGCAGCAGGCCAAGCAGGCGCTTGACGCGCAGGAAAAGGTTTTTCAGAGCCGACAGCAGCTCTTTGATCAAGGCGCATTGCCCAGGAAGGAACTCGACCAGTCGCGTGTGGACATCACGCAAGCCCGCAACCAGTACGCGACCGCTAAGAAACATCTCGACAACCTGATGGCCATTGGCAAGCCGCAGACGCTCAAGTCCGCACAGGGACAACGGGACTCCGCAAAAGGCAAATATCTGGGAGCGCAGGCGCAGCTGAGCTATTCGGAGATTCGCAGCCCGATCGACGGCGTCATCACAGACCGTCCGCTTTATCCGGGCGAAATGGCGGCGGTCGGAACTCCCCTGCTCACAGTCATGGATGTTTCCTCGGTGATCGCCAAAGCCCACATTCCGCAAAACGACGCCGCCGCACTGAAAGTCGGAGACAAAGGAACCATGACCGTACCCGGAATCGAGGCACCGATTGAAGGCAAAGTCACGGTGGTCAGCCCTGCACTCGATCCCAACAGCACAACGGTCGAGGTCTGGCTCGAGGCAAAGAATCCCAAGCACGCCCTTAAGCCGGGGACAAGCGTGCAACTGTCGCTCACCGCGCAGACGGTGAAAGACGCTCTAGTCGTCCCCGCGACTTCGGTCGTCTCTGCGCCCGACGGCACTCCCACCGTCATGATCGCGGGAGCCGATGGGCGCGCCCATCAGAAGGCAGTCAAGCTCGGCATTCGCAGCGGAGATGACGTGCAGATCCTCGATGGCGTAACCGCGAACGACAAAGTCGTTGCGAGTGGCGCGTACGGACTGCCCGACAAGACCAAGATCAAGGTCGAAGCGGCTGAGGCCCCCGCCGAAGGATCGGCGGAGGGATCAAAGGCTCCGAATGAAGGATCGAAAGAGGGTTCCAAAGCTCCCAGTGAGGGATCCAGTGAAAAATAACCACTGCGGAGCCTCCGAGTGAGCACACTGACAACCAGCAAGCCAATTGGCCAGCATGTGATCGGCCAGCACTGGATTGCACAGCACTCCAGGCCAATCATTTTCGTGATTGTGACCCTGGCGCTGCTGGGCATATATCTTGCCTTCACCATCCCGGTGTCGGTGTTTCCGTCCACCGATTTTCCGCGCGTGCTGATCGCCGTGGATAACGGCGTGATGCCCATCGATCAGATGACGGTGACAGTCACGCGGCCCATCGAGGAAGCCGTTAACAGCGTGCCCGGCTTGCTCACCGTGCGCTCGATTACGAGCCGCGGATCCGCCGAGATCGATCTGTTTTTCCGCTGGGACGTCGATATGTTCCAGACGCTGCAATACGTGAATGCAGCGATCTCGCGGGTGCAGCCTGAGCTTCCAGCCAGCGCAAAGATTGTCGCCCATCGTCTGACGTTCGCCGCTTTTCCCATCATCGCCTACAGCCTCACCTCCGACAGCGTGCCTCAGACCAAGCTGTGGGAGATGGCGACCTATGAGATGAAGCCGCGGCTCAATCGCCTGGAAGGCGTTTCCACCGTGATTGTGCAAGGTGGGCAAGAACCCGAATTCCACATCACGCCCGATCCGGCGAAGCTGCTGACCGCGGGCATCACCGTGTCTGACATTCTCGACGCCGTACGGCGCACCAACCTGATCGACTCTCCGGGATTGCTGGAGCGGAATCATCAGCTCTATCTGGGCCTGGTCAACGGCCAGGTGCGCACGCCCGAAGAAATCGCGAATGCCGTCGTCAAGAACACGCCTACGGGAATTCCGGTGCGCATCGGCGATGTCGCTAGCGTGGCACCAGGCGTGAAACCGGTTTACACGGTAGTGACGGCCAACGGTAAGCCCGCAGTCCTGATTAACATCAATCGCCAACCCGATGGCAACACCGTGCAAGTTGCGCAGGAAGTGCACGACGAAATCGAACGCATCCGCAAAACTCTGCCGCCCGGAGTCCATATAGAGCCCTTCTACGATCAGTCGATCATTGTGAGCGACTCCATCAAGAGCGTGCGCGACGCCATCCTGCTAGGTCTGATTCTCGCTTCCATCATTCTGGTCGTGTTCCTTCGCGATTGGGGAACTTCGCTGGTCGCGGGCCTGGTGATTCCCGTGACCGTCATGGTCACATTCATCGCCCTGAAGGTGATGGGGGAAACCTTCAATCTGATGACGCTCGGTGGCCTGGCCGCCGCCGTGGGACTGGTGATCGATGACGCCATCGTGGTGGTGGAAAACATCGTTTTGCATCGCGACGCGGGTCAGACGCGGTTGGAGGCGATCCGCCGCGCCTTGAAGGAAATTACAGTCCCGCTCATTGGGTCGACGATCACGCCCGTTGTCGTCTTCATTCCCCTGATCGTGATCACCGGCGTTACCGGAGTTTTCTTTCGGGCTCTGGCTGTGACGATGACCGTGTCGCTGCTGACGTCGCTGGCGCTGGCAGTGACGTGGACTCCGACGTTGAGTCAATACTTCATCAAGGGACGTCACGAGAAGAACGCACCGCCCGAAGCGCCAGAGACTCCCGCGGGCGATCGTACGGCCGCAAATGAAACCGAAGGTCCCACGGAAAACGATGACGCCGTGAAGTTGCTCGCTGCAGAAGAACGGCATCTCAGCGGCTTCTTCCTGCGCGTGGTCAACTTCCACGAGCGCTGGTTGCGCCGCGCTCTGGAACGCCCCCGACTGCTTGTCATCTTCAGCGCCGCGCTGATCGTCGTCTCTTATCTTTGCTACAGCTATTCTGGCTCCGACCTTCTGCCTGAGATGGATGAAGGCGGTTTTGTCCTCGACTACTGGACTCCGTCCGGCAGTTCGTTGACGGAAACCAATCGCATCGTCGGCCACGTCGAGCAAATGCTGCGCGATGTTCCGGAAGTCGAGAGCACATCGCGACGCACCGGTCTGGAACTCGGTCTTGCCGCAGTGACGGAAGCCAATCGCGGCGACGTCCTGGTGAAGTTGAAAGCGAAACGCGACCGTGACATCGAAGAGATCATCGCCGACGTACGCGCCGACATAAAACAGCAGGAACCTGCACTTGACATCGAGTTCGTCCAGGTTCTGCAGGATATGATCGGCGATCTGACGTCGGCTCCGGAACCGATCCAGATCAAACTCTTCTCCCAGGATCCCAGGCAACTGGAGGAATGGGCGCCCAAGGTGGCCGAAGCGATTGGAAAGATCAAAGGCGTGGTCGACATCCTGAATGGAATCGAGAATACGATCAGCGGACCCGCAGTGACGTTCCAGGTTGATCCGAGCGTGGCCGCCCGAGCCGGATTCACTGCCGAAGAAGTAGCGGTCGACGCTTCCGCGATCCTGGAAGGCGAACCCGCTCCCACCCCGGTGGTGGCGAATGATCGCGCCTACACGCTGCGTATACGTTTTCCCGCCGCGCAACGAGCCTCGCTCGAAGCCATGCGCGACACGCTGCTGGTCAGCAGCACCGGTCACACGGCAACTCTGGGTGCTCTAGCCGCCGTGGTTGAGATTCCCGGCCAGACGGAAGTTCGCCGCGAAAACCTGCAGCGCGACGTCGCAGTCACCGCGCGCCTTGAAGGCAGAAGCCTGGGCAGCGGCATGGCCGATGTGCAGAAAGTCGTCGCCGGATTGCACATTCCGCCCAGCATTCGAGTGGAATACGGCGGGACCTACCAGGAACAGCAGCGCTCGTTCCACGATCTGGTGATCGTGCTCATCCTGGCCATCCTTCTGCTGTTCATTGTGCTGCTCTTCGAGTTCGGGACTTTCGCCGCACCCGTCGCTATTCTCTCTTCGGCGCTGCTTTCGACATCGGGTGTTTTTATTGCCCTGCTGATCACGCGCACCACGTTCAACATCTCGTCGTTCATGGGAATGATCATGGTGATTGGCATCGTCGCCAAGAACGGCATCCTGCTTCTTGATGCCGATCAGAAGATGCGCAGCTTGGGCTTGCCCTCGGAAAACGCGATGCTGCAAGCCGCCCGGCGCCGCTTGCGCCCCATCGTGATGACGGCACTGGCCACGGTCGCGGGCATGCTGCCGCTGGCCTTTGCCATTGGCGCGGGATCGCAGATGCTGCAACCGCTCGCGATCGCCGTGATTGGCGGCGTACTGATCTCCATGGTGCTATCCCTTATCATCACCCCCGCGGTGCATTTCTACCTGAGCGGCGAAAACGGCGCCCGTCCCGAGGAGTCGACTCCGGTCGCGCGGTAGGAAATACCCCCGGAGCAAGGTGCAGATTCTTGCGCGTTACCTTGGTCACCGATACCGTTCTCGCCGTCCCAGAGAACACATTGCCCCACAAATTCACGCAACCCGGTGCGGGCGGCTGTAAACTATTGAAAGACTTGAAGGTCCTCTCCTGCAGAGGAGCCAACATTCGACCCCTTGGAAGTCATCCCATGTGCTGAACTACCCTCGATGCTGCAGGTTGGCGCGGGACTTGCAATAGAATGAAAGAAACCCCGCCTGATATCGGGTTGCGCACAGCGGACGGCTTCCACTGATGGCAAAAGAAATCGTGTTCGAGAACAAAGACAAGCCGGTCTTCGGTGAACAGACTCTCGCAAAAGTGTTGGAAGCGGCCTACCTGCTGCAAGAGCACAACCGCGAACTTCTCGAGACGGAACCCCGCACCGGCTCGCGACCCGATTCCGGAGATCGTGGACACGCCGTCCCTTCCAGCCACGCCCGAAAAGAAACTACACCGAAGGACGATTACACGACGGTTCTGGCTCAGATTGTGGAGACACAGCATCAGATTCACGTACGTCATTTAGATCTGGAACACGCCATTTCGCTGATCACAGAGCGCGTGCTCGAGATGACCAGGGCGGCCGGTGCGGGCATCGGTATTCTCGACGGCAGAAACATTCGCTACCGAGCGGCTGCGGGAGTCATGGCCCTGGCGGTGGGAACCGAAGTTCGCATCGAGAAGGCACTCTGCTCAGCCTCGGTACGGGTGGGAGATGTGATCCGCTGCGCTGATGTGAACCCTGAGTTTCTGATCGATGCTGAAGAGTGCCGCCGTCGCGGTATCCAAGCGTTGATCGCCGTACCCATCTATCACGATGGCAAAACCGCCGGGGGACTGGAAGTCTATTACCCGAACACAAATGCATTCACCGAGTCCGACGTTCACACCTGTCAATTGATGGCGGGACTGGTGACCGAGGCGCTGGCCAGAAACGACGAGCTTACCTGGAAAACTTCACTCGCGACGGAACGCGCCGTCATGCTCGACGCCCTGGAAAAGCTGAAGCCCAATTTAGCGGCACTCGCCGACTCAATCCCGGCCAAGCAATTCGTCTCCACCGAACGCGAACCAGCGGTGCACCCTGCGCCTGCCTTTATCTGCCGTAAATGCGGTCACGAATTGGTCGGCGACGAGCAGTTTTGCGGAGTGTGCGGACTGCCCCGTAGTGGCGATTACGGGCAGCCCAGCATGCAAAGTAAAGTGGCATCGATGATGCAAATGCAGGAAACAACGAGTAAGGACGGCGCCCTGCCGATAAACGGCTCTTTTGTGTCGGAGTTGTCAGCGCCTGCCATGCGACACTCCGAGACATCTTTGGAGGACTCCGCGGAACAGGAATTGCCCGAACTCTTTCGGCTGCCTGAATCTCCAATGGAGGGAACGCCAAAGGATCTGGAGTCGCCGGACTCAGCCGCAATTCAGATGGCCGGCATATCCGAGCCCGACCTCAGGCGATCCAAGCAGACTAGGCAGGACGACGACGAAGAGCCGGAACCGGCGGAAACAGCGCTGGTCAAGGTGGAGGAGCGTGAGCACTGGAGCTCGGCGGCAGCGGCGCGCACGTTCCTCGAGCAACTGGCTGGGCGTCAGCGTTCCGGGGCCCTGCGCCGATTCCTGACCGCACGGCGTGGCGATTTCTATCTTGCGCTCGCACTGATTCTGGTGGCCTGTGTGATCCGCTGGGGAATCTGGTCGAGCCATTCGGTCAGTGCTACTGGAAGCCCATCTGCAATCGCGGCCCATCGCAAACCCGCTCCGAATGCGGACCTTTCTCTGTTTGACCGGATGCTGGTCAAACTCGGCGTGGCAGAAGCGCCCGAGCCGCCGGAGGACAAAGGAAATCCCAACACAGAGGTATGGGTTGATCTACAGACTGCGCTTTACTACTGTCCGGGGGCGGATCTTTACGGCAAGACTCCCAAAGGCAGGTTTTCGACCCAGCGCGACGCGCAGTTGGATCAGTTTGAGCCCGCCTACCGCAAAGCCTGTAACTAAGAACGGCTCAATGCTGTAAAATCCCGTTTCAATAGCATTCGATTTGACAACCAAAGAGCGCCGGAGTGCAATCGTATCTGTCGTGCCTTCGTCTCATGGAGAAACTCCCGTTGCCGCATCAGAGCGACAATCCCGACCCAAGCACGCTGCCGCAAACCGACCTGAATCCACTGGTGAATCCCATCCTCGCCAAGAATATCGGACGGTGGGCCGAAGTTTATTTCACTAATCCACCCGAGAAACGCGATCGCGCAGTGCAAGAACTTGTCCGCGAACTGGAACGGGAGAATCTTAACCCCGAATATGCAGTTGCGCCTCAGCCCTCGCCTCGGCAACTCGATCTGGAAACGGACAAAACGCCGCCTTCGAAGATCGACAATGTTCCGGCTGAGGGCCTCACCTGTCATTCATGCGGATATGTAAACCGCCCGAAACACAAATTCTGTGGGCGCTGTGGCATCGGGATAGCCCCTCCGACCGTCGAGGTCCGGGCGGAGAAAGAACCTCAGACTGATTTCCTCGCACCGAGTCCGGAATCCCCAGAGTCGCCAATCTTTGGTTTTGAATCGACGCGGTCGTGGCAGGCGTACCGCCTGTATGCAGGCGCGGCGCTCGCGCTTGTGGTCTTGATTCTGGGGTACATGGCATGGCGCGGCGCCCAGACACCATCGCGGGCCTCGCATGTAGCACCGCAGGCCCCCCCTGCGGTGCCGAACCCAGTCGCCTCTACGCCTCCGGCGAATCCGAAGGCCGACACTCCGTCCCGGATGCCGCCTACCGCCAATAGACCGGGAGATTCTCCGTCCAGGACTGCGGCAACCACTCCAACCGAGGCGCTAGCAAAAACTAATCCGGCAGACACGAGTCTGCCTGCTCCTGTCTCCCCTTCAAGTGAAGACGGTGCGGGGACTCCGGCCATCAACGGGGGAGGCTCGGAAGAGCTTGCTATCGCAAGGATCCTTCTTAACGGAAGCAACGGCAAAGAACAAAACCGTGCTCAGGCGGTGCCGTGGCTGTGGAAGGCGGTAGCCAAGCAGAATGTCGAAGCCACGGTGCTGCTATCAGACCTGTACTTGCGAGGCGACGGGGTACCCAAGAATTGCGAGCAGGCACGCCTCTTGCTCGACGCCGCAGCACTCAAGGGCAGAAAAGACGCAGCCGTACAACTGCGGAACCTGCAAGCTTTTGGTTGTGAGTGACGCTCTCCGGAAAAACTACTGGGTTAAGAACACGGACTCGGTACGCCGTGACTCGTACCACAACGCGAGTTCCACCCGGTTCCAGAGGCCCAGCTTGTCGTAGATGACGCGCAGGTAGTTCTTGACGACGTGTTCGGTAGTCCCGATGGCATCCGCAACTTCGCGGTTCTTCAAGCCTTGGGCAACCAGCTGGATGACTCTTTGTTCCCGTTCGCTGGGGATCCGGGTTCCATACCGTCCATGTGCAGACATGCTTGCCTCCGGTACAACAGGGTCGCGAGTTTCACCCGCTTGATACCGCCGGTAATTCCGAAACGCAGAAACAATCGGTTGAAGTGAGCTTTCACCGTCCGCCGCGCCATTTTGAGTTGGCTGGCGATTTCGGCGTTGTCACATCCTTGTAGGAGTAGTTCGACGATCTGTTGCTCACGCGGACCCAGTCGAACGGTCTGCTCCTTCATCAGGTCCCCCCTCCAATACATACCCTTCCCGCATCCGCTCGGCGAGAACGTCCGGCTGTAACATTTCTAAAATTGGTAGCACCCAAAATGCCACTTCCAGCCTTCTCATTGCCTGAAGCCCTGCTTTTCAGGACCGCCCGCAGCCAGCCGTCCGTCTCCCCAGACATTGAAAGACGAAACACCATTGTCTATGGGCAGCCCCCTTTCAGCATCCATGGCTGTAGAAACGGGGCTAGTCTGGGTGGCTCGGCGAATTTATGCTACTCAAGGCCGACGCTTCAAAAGTCGAGTTCCGCACCGGGAAAGTCTTGAAAGATTCCTCGATCCGACCGGGAGCTAGGCATCGACTCAGGTAAACACCTTAGACGAAACTTCCCGGACTATCCGGAATCCCCGGCACAAATTACACGCTATCCGGCATTGAGCCGGTAGCCCAATGCGAGGTAACGGCCGGGTCTTTGGGGGCGTCGCCCTGGGCGTCGCCCCAATCGATGGCCCTTTGTAGGAATTAGCTTTCGGGGCCTCGGGCGTCTGAAACGAAGAAACTCACGGTCGCATAGCCTGAACATCGTCCCAGGGAAACATGCTTCGTCCTTGCCCTACTCTTCACTTCCAGACGTCGGTAATGGGCTGAGCAGAGGCAGAGCTGCCTAAGTGCGGCAACCTGTACATGTCTTCGACGGTGCGCAGGACACGGTAATGATTAATCTTCTCGCTGTATTTCCCGGGCTTCACCATTGGTCCCACAAAAATGGTGGCAACATGATTCGTTGTGGTGCCTTGGTCCTCGTCCCATTGCACGATCAGTAAACTATTGTGGGTTGAGGCCCAGATCACGTAAGGGAGCAGATGATTTTGCAGCCACGCATCCGCCTGCTGAATGGTGCCGTCATGCATGTCGTCGTTCAGGTTTGGGATCACCCACGAAACGGTAGGCAGGCTGGCGAAGTTGGTGGGGAAGTTCGTGAAAGGCTCGTCGTCCTTCGGGGTGTCCTTGGAGAAATCCGTCCACGGAGCGTGCTTTCGTACATATTCTCCGGACGCGCAGATTTCCGAACCGACGGAGGGCAGTCCTTCCGCATATCCCGCGAATGTCTTGCCTGCGGTGATCAGCTCACTCTCCAGAGTTTGGCTTGAGAATGTATGCGGACAGGAATCGTTGGTAATGCCCTGGGTCGAGCCTGAAAACAGGGCGAGGTAGTTTGGCTGGCTAGGGTGGGTGAGCGCATACGAGTTCGTGAATAACGCGCCCTGCGATGCCAATGTATTGATATATGGAGCTTGAGAGGAGCCTATGATCTGCGAATAACCATGGTTCTCTTCGACGACAATGATCACGTGGACGGGAGTGGGAACCTTGGCAAGAGCTGTCTGACCTGCCAACAAGCAGACAAGAACCAGAGCAGTCGACCCGATCAAGGTCCTCTCGTTTGCGACGCTAGGCACTTGTAGCATCCTGAACCGCGACCGGAATTGTCACCCTGGTGCGATCCCAGAAGGAGAAACGCCAAGCAACCGCACCGCAGTGCGGTGCGGGAAGATCAGAACGAACACGCCGAAGCGGGTGTAGACGGCCAGATGTTTGAAGCGTAATCGGCGCCGGCAGCAATCAAAATGCACCCGTCCGGGCGGTACGAAGAAAGCCCCAGCCTTGCAAAGTGGGGTTTTGTTTGCAGCCATTTTGATGTTTGCTTAGGCTCTTGCCTTGCGGCGCAACACCGCAGCTAGGCCGACCAGGCCAGTGCCCAGCAGACCGAGCGTCCCCGGTTCGGGCACAACTGGGGGCTTCTTACAGTCGACTCGGATGTAGGCCAGCGCTGTAGTCGTGTAAAAACCACTCTTCAATGAGCCGGTGGGAATCCTAAAACTGACGCGGCGCTCCACGGTGTCTGCCGTGGCAAAGCTCGGCGAACCGAGATGGCTGAGACCCTTGCCCAAGCCGACTATGGCTCTGGCGTCAGCTAGCATCGAACCGCTCAGCCTAAGGCTGGCCATGCTGCCAGTCAACCCGCCAGCACTGTTGCCGAACTCAATGGAATTGTGGGCAAAGGCACCTGTCGAAAGGGCCAAAACCGCTAGAACCATCCACGCCGTCCGCCTCATGAGAGACCTCCTCAAAATCTTCTACAATCTCAATTTAGAACGGGGCCCAAGTATTCGACAGTTGACACGACTTGTTGCGTTGACCTGCACTTGTCCTACCACATCCGGGACAACCGTAAGCGATTGCATCAACATTGGTTAGCCCCGATCTTCTCAGCTCCCGTAAAAGTCGAAGTGCAAACTAATGCACATTTTTATCAGGACTTGCACCAACCAGCGCCCGAATCGACCCTGACGCGCATCAGCCACCTGTGGGATCACACGGGGTTCCCCCCAAGTCGCGTCGCCGCCTAGCAACCGCTTCTAAACCGGCGTCTAGTGGGCAGTTGGCCTTGGTTAGAACACGTCGCGCCAACCCAGTATCCAACGCCCCTTCAGAGGGACTCCCGTCCACCGCTGGCTTAGGCGGCACGAGCAGCGCCACAGGGAGGTATAACAGATTTTCTCGCTTCCACCAGAAATTTTTCGCCGACCACCCCAGTTGCCCTGCGGAATGAAGGGTTAACGAATCCAGCGCAATTCAGCGCGATCCTCATTCCTCGCTCGGTCTGAAATGATTCCGTCCTCCCCTTTAGAAACCCGACCGTCCTGCCGGTGCAGTGGAATAACAACCCGTTTGCCGCGACGTATAGTCGAAAGAGCGTGGGGACTGGTTTCGGGATGGTATTGCGGAGAAGTTCAGCTATCGTGAAGCTGGGGAGATGCAGACTTAGCGACAAACCGCCGCCGGGAACGAGGATGCGGTGAATTTCTGCGAGCGCTTTCTGAATGTTCATGTATGGGAGAGCGACGCCAGAAACAACGCGATCAAAACTCTCGTCCGCGAATGCCAAGCATTCACCGGCCCCCTGCAGATAGGTTCGGTTTGGGAATCGCACCTTGGCAACAGCCAGACAGCTGCCGTCGGTGTCAACTCCTGTAACCTCATCCGAAGCGGTGATCCCCCATGAAGCCAGGTCTCGCCCCGATCCGCAACCTAGGTCGAGGATTCGCATAAACCGCGTCTCCAGGCTCAGCCGGGATTCCTCTGCCCCGGCCCCCGGACTGCGGCATTCTATACCGAAATGTCCTCCGACGAGCCGTTAAGAAAGCTGAAATTGCAGATTTTGCTTTTCAGCCCTTGGGCAATGGTACGCATTCGCCGACGCGATCTTCCCAGCTCCACCAATTTACAATTCAATTTTGTAAGATCAGACGGTTCATGTCGACGAAGCGGCCGAGCGGCGTTTTGAGCCGCGACCATTCCTTGAAAGAACAGAAGGGCGGATAGACAGCCTGCAGAGACCGCAGACGCAAGCTGGGCTTAGTAGGCGGCGCCGGTCTGGCGATACCAGGCACGCGGGATGCCGCTGGAATCCATACGCATGGCTTCCCATGTGAGTTTGTCGCTGTAGAGGTAGTAGTCCAACGAGTCCCGTGGCCCGGCACCGAGCACCATTTCGAGAGGATAGCCGAACTTGAACTGGAAGATCTCCTTGCGGAGAGCGCGTGCAGCACAGCGCCCCGATTCGAAACTAGGCGCGTTCAGTCTTCCGAGCATAAGGGATTCTGTGCCGCTCTCATTCCTGGTGAGAGGGGCTCATCATGATACCTTACCGAAAAATGCACAATGGAAGATGTGCTGGCAGCGGGGAGTTGACTCACACGAGACCGACGGAGACATCGGAGTGGACCGTCTCGGAAGAATGTGGACTTAAACTTGTGGAAGCCCACTCTTGTCTCGGAGTTTGGTCGCCAAGGACCAATTCCCTTTACTAGTCACTAGCGAGACAATCGTTAAAGTCCGCTGAACCGACTAGAATCCCATCCGAGGGTAAGCATTGGACGTATCGATTGTTATCAGCACCTACAACCGTTGCGGGCTTCTAGAGGGGGCGTTGCAGGCGCTCTTTTCGCCGACGCAGGCGCACTCGGAGTTCGAGGTGCTTGTGGTAGACAACAATTCCTCCGACCAGACACGCCCCCTGGTGCAAGCCTTGGCGGCGCAGAACCCGGAAAAACTGAAATATCTTTTTGAACCAAAGCAGGGATTGTCTTACGGTCGCAACACGGGAATCGCGAACGCCAGAGCTTCGATAATAGCTTTTACCGATGATGACGTTCGCGTCTCTCGGGACTGGGTTTACCAGATCAAAACCAGCTTCGAGGCAAATCCCGATATTGACTTTCTTGGAGGTAAAGTGGTGCCACGATGGAGCACAGCGCCTCCCTCCTGGCTGACTGCAGCGCACTGGGGGCCGCTCGCTTTGCTGGATTACGGCGATGAGCCGTTCTTTGTGGATACCGGCAAACAGCTCTGCTTAATTGGCGCAAATTTTGCTTTTCGGAGGAGCGCTTTTGAAAGAGTAGGGCTGTTCAAGACTGACTTCCAGCGCGTCAGGGACGGGATCGGTTCCTTGGAGGATCACGAGATGCTGTTGCGCTTGTGGCGCACCAACAGCCGTGGTCTATATTTACCGGAGCTTGTAGTCACGGCAGAAATTGAACCGGAGCGATTGCAAAAACGGTATCACCGCAGATGGCATGCAGGCCACGGCTCCTTCTACGCCTCTTTGTACTCAGACGAAATCGAACGATCGAAGGTTGGCAGGATTCTCGGTGTACCCGCCCATTTATACCGGCGCGCATTCAAGGACGCCTTGGGATGGACGCTCGCGAGCATCCGTAATCGGCCGGACCTGGCTTTCGCTCATGAGGTGCAGCTTCACTACTTCGGCGGCTTTTTCCGCCGGCGGTGGAAGGATTTCTTTTCCAGATGGACATCGAGTGAACCGATTCCCATTAGACCGAGGCCGCGCGATTAAGTGTGTGAAGGCTCACAAAACTAATATGGGATATGACATCGAATGACTGGGAAATCCGACGATCCGGATTCCATTATCTTGCCAATGAGGAGCAAGATGCCATCTTCGTTTGAGGTGACGATCCGCCCCCGCACAGGATGGCAGCCTGTGGATATCAAGGAAATTTTTCGCTACCGCGAGTTGCTGGGTTTTCTGGTGTGGCGGGACATCAAGATTCGATATCGTCAGACGCTGCTTGGCGGATTATGGGCTGTATTGCAGCCACTGATCGCAATGTTGATTCTCACTGTTATCTTCAACCGGCTCGCAGGCGTAAAGAGCGACGGCCCGCCGTACCCACTATTTGCGTTCGCAGGACTCGCGCCCTGGACGTTCTTTTCCACCGCGGTTTCGCAGTCTAGCAACAGTTTGGTGAGCAATCAAGCCCTCATTTCGAAAGTCTATTTTCCGCGAGTTTTCATCCCGCTCGGCGCGATCGGGGCTCTGCTGCTGGACCTCAGCCTGAGCTTGGGACTTCTGGTCTTGCTGATGTTTTACTACCGCTGGCCGATCTCAGCAAAGGTGCTTTGGCTGCCAGTTTTTATCGTGGCCGCAGTGCTCGCTACGTCGGGCGTTGGACTGACATTCTCCGCTTTCAACGTCAGCTTCCGGGACGTGAAATACGCCGTTCCGTTTCTCATGCAGATGGGAATTTTTGTGACTCCTGTGATTTATCCCATTCACTACATCCCCGGACATTGGAGAATGCTGATGGGCTTAAACCCAATGACGGGGGTAGTACTGGGGTTTCGCTACTCTCTTCTGGGAAGCGCCGCCCCATGGCCGATCATGGGTTTGTCGCTTACTGTGAGTCTTGCGATCTTTGCTGTTGGCTTGTTGATCTTCCGACGGATGGAGAGGAAGTTCGCCGACATCATTTGACATGCAGCCAGTTCTCCACATCGATCGCTTGTCGAAGCGATATATGCTCCAGCACGAATCGTTCCCGGGACGTAGTCTTCGCAAAATACTATCGGGAAGATGGGCCTCCCCACTTGCACCATCCGGAGACCGCTACAACTCTTCAGCACAGACGCCGGAACACTTCTGGGCGCTGAAAGACGTCAGTTTCGAGGTTGCCCGGGGAGACGTTGTTGGAATCATCGGGCGGAATGGCGCCGGCAAGAGCACTTTGCTGAAGATCGTCTCGCGAATCACCGAACCCACGGAAGGATGTGTTGTGCTGCGAGCACGAATGGCTAGTCTGCTGGAGGTGGGTACTGGATTTCACCCCGAGCTGACAGGGCGCGAGAATATCTTTCTCAACGGCGCGATTCTTGGGATGAGCAAGGCCGAAATTGCTTCCAACTTCGACGAAATCGTCGCCTTCGCTGAGCTAGAGAGGTTTCTCGATACTCCCGTGAAGCACTATTCCAGTGGCATGTACGTAAGGCTGGCCTTCGCCGTGGCGGCGCACCTGAATTCCGAAGTTCTGGTCGTGGATGAGGTGCTCGCGGTTGGCGATTTGGCATTTCAGAAGAAGTGCCTGGGCAAGATGAACGCACTCAGCCGCGTAGGCCGAACCGTACTCTTTGTATCGCACAACATGGCCGCCGTTGAGAATCTTTGCCGGCGCGGTATCGTGCTCGATGGGGGCAAACTCGTATTCGAAGGCACGTCAAAAAACGCAGTTCGTCATTACCTGGACAGGATCTTTGGTGCACACGATTGCACTCGACATGTGATAGATCTGAAAGCGGCTTCAGATCGGCGATCTCCGCTTTTAAGACAATTAGAGTTTTACACCAACGGAAACCAACCCCTTGTGGAAGGCCTGCAGATTGGTTCGCGCTTCAAGGTGCGGGTGCATTTTGAACTGCCGCATCTAACCTCAAACTTCAATGTTGGTCTCGGATTCAACAATGCATACGGACAGCGCGCCTTCACTGCAGCCAGTCAATTCACACCTAATCGGTCGCCGGTTGCGGTGGCAGGATCGCAGGTTCTTACCTGCGATATTCCCAGCCTGACACTCACTCCGGGTGAATACACCGTATGCGTATGGCTCGAAATCGAGAATGCGGAAGCGGACTTGGCCAATGACGCCGCCAGCATTCTCATCATTGAATCTGACTACTATGGAACGGGCAAGGTGCCGTGGAATGGAACTTTCGTTCTGAAGCACCACTGGTACTTAGAACAGCCGGTTAGAGCGTCGTAGGCCCATTCGAAAAGGCGCGCAACCCACTTTTCTTTCACGGATTGCTGCCGAGCGACCAATGTTGTTCAAGGACGAAGGCTCCATCGTTTGGCAGCTTGCCGCTGCCATAGTAATCCGATTCCAGGACCTTGATTCGCCCGGCGGAATCGATCAGATCGGCTTCAACATTTCCAATATCCAGCCAGACCCGCAAGACATAGTCGCCTGGGAGCAGCGTCAAGCTGGGGATTTCGCAGACTACTACCTGCTCACCGGCGATCTGCGCATGATCCAGACCAGGCTCAAATAGCGTGTGCGCTGTAAACACGCGCTGCCCGAAGGCATTGTTGAATCCCAAACCCACATCAAACGCTGAAGTCGGATGCGGAAGAGAGAAGTGAACGCGCACCTTCAGACTGGCCCCAACAGGCATCCCTTGCAGGAGAGGTTTCTGATGATCTGTGTACAACTCGATCACCTGCAAAACCTTTCCTTGCGGGGATCGGCGGTCGGGGGCTCGGTCCAAATTAATGATGTGACTGTGAGCGCTCGGCGTGTTGAAAATCATGCTGGTATGAAGCTGGATGGCCTGCTTCACGGAGCCATCGAATATCAACTTGCCGGTATCGAGCACAAGGCAACGGCGGCAAAGCTCTGAAACAGCAGCAATATTGTGCGATACAAAAAGCACCGTTCGTCCTTGCCGGTTGACTTCCTTCATTTTGCGCAGGCACTTTCGTTGAAAGGCGATATCACCGACCGCTAGAACTTCATCCGCTAGGAGAATTTCAGTATCAAGGTGCGCCGCTACCGCAAATGCCAGTCTCAGGTACATCCCACTTGAGTAGCGCTTTATCGGAACGTCGAGGAATTTCTCGATTTCCGAAAAAGCGACGATCTCATCAAAGCAACCATCGATTTCCGCTTTGCTCATGCCCAGGATGGCGCCATGGAGATAAATGTTCTCTCGCCCGGTAAGCTCAGGATGAAATCCACTGCCGACCTCAAGCAAGCTGCCCAATCGTCCGCGAAGGGTGATGGTGCCGACGGTAGGATCGGTGACTTTGGAAATGATCTTTAGCAAAGTGCTCTTGCCTGCGCCATTTCGGCCCAGAATCCCGACCACATCCCCTTGGGCAACTTCGAAGCTGACATCGTCAAGAGCCCGGAATCTTCGCGCCCCCGAGCGCCGATCGCGCGGGTGCTCAGAGGCAAAGCTTACCTTCCGCATCAGATATTCACGAAAGGTCTCGTGTTTTATGGATCGCCTGAGCTCGTACTCTTTCGAGAGGTGGTTGACTTCGATGATCGGCAACATGAAAACTCAGCGTGCGGGTTCCTCGAAGTGTCAAAACGATTCAAGCTGACCGCGGTGGCCGCGCTGGAATACTATAGCGCAGTCAGCCGTTCTTACCGCGCAAGCCGCTTGCGCCTCAGCCCTCCAGAAATGTCTTGTAGCGATAAAAAAACGGAGGCCAAGTCTTCCCGATGCGATTCTCGGTGGTAATACCTACGTTCAATCGCGCAGCCGAGCTCCGGAGAACGCTAGCTAGTCTAGCGAAGATCAACAGCCCTGGGACGTGGGAAGTCATCGTGGTGGACAACAACTCGTCAGACACCACTCGAAAGGTTGTGACCGATGCAACACCCGATTTCCCAGTCGAGTTGCGATATCTGTTCGAGTCGCGAGCCGGGCGCAGCGCCGCCCTCAATACAGGAATCAAGGCTGCTCAAGGGAGAATTGTAGCGACCACTGATGACGACGTGCGTTTTGAACCGGATTGGCTGCGGCAGGCTGGAGCCGCGTTGGAACGCGAACGGTGCGACTTCGTGGGAGGAAAAGTTCTGCCGATTTGGGGAGCGCCCAAGCCGCCCTGGCTCTCCGACCAAGGCGGACCGCACTGGGCGGTGATCGCGCTGCTGGATTTCGGCCCGGATTCGCTGGAGTTCGGCAAGCGGCGGGCGCCACTGGGGGTGAATCTGGCTTTCAAACGCGAGGCATTCGACCGTGCCGGACTGTGGAGCGTTGAAATTGGCCGCAAGGCGGGAACCCTCTTGGGCCAGGAGGTCCGCGAGTGGATGTTACGCGCTCGAGATGCCGGGTTGAGAGGGATGTATGCTCCCAAGATGGTGGTGCAGCACGTCATACCCAACGACCGGCTGCAGAAGCGGTATTTTCGGAGGTGGTTCTATTGGCATGGGGTCAGCCGCGCAATGCTTTATCAGCTGCGCCCGATCGACATGGGCGCGCCGGAAGAAACCAACCTCGATTTTTCCAAGGTCCGTCTGATTTTCGGCACACCGCGCTACATGTACCGGTCGTGCCTTCGCTCGGGGATAGGCTGTGTCAAAGCGGCTCTGAATGGTCAGAAGATTGCCTCTTTTGAGCACGAGCTGGCGCTCTGGTTTTTCCTGGGAGTTCTGCGGCAACGCTGGAAGGATCGTCACCAACCCTCCGGCGCAGGGAAGGACCCGGGTAACTTCGCTGGGGTCACAACTTGATCAAACTCGGTTATCGGTTATGATCGGGCGTTGACATGAGAGCCATCATACTCGCAGCTGGTAAGGGCGCACGGCTAGAACCCGCTAATCAAGAGCCTGTCAAGTGTCTCGTGAAATTGGGTGGCACGACACTGATCGAGCATCAGCTCGGATATTTACGAGCTTCTGGAATAAGTGACATCGCTGTAGTGGTTGGCTTCCAGGCAGAACGCATTCGGTGCGCCTGCGGTCGGGAAATCGCATATATTGAAAATCCAATCTTTGCTGAAACCAACAGCATGTATTCCCTTTGGCTCGCACGGCATTGTTTTGGTAATGGATTCGTGGTCTTGAATTCCGACGTGTTTTTCCATCCTCAGCTTCTGAGCGATCTGCTTACCACAAAGCATGAAGATGCAATCCTGATTTCATATCGCAACGGAACCAAATATGGTGACGAAGAAATGAAGGTCAAAGTGCAGGGTGAAAACTTGCTCGACATCTCTAAGAGCATGGATCCTGAAGAAGCCGACGGAGAGAATGTAGGAATCGTGAAGTTCGGCGCGACAGGTGCGGCCGTACTGGCGAGAGAACTGGAGAATCTAGTTGCGAATGGCGCTCTTCGAAGCTGGGCTCCACGCGCGTTCCTGGAATTCACAACAAAACGCGCTTTGCATGTGGTGAGTACTCGCGGCTATCCGTGGATCGAAATTGATTTTCCTGAGGATCTGCAGCGCGCCCGGAATGAAATTTTGCCGCAAATTCCTTCGCTGTCAACTCTTCATCCCGTGCCTGCCTCGAGCGAAGAGCCCTGAGGTGCATCCCGCAACCCAGTTCGCATGCGGAGCTCCGCCAGCATGAAACTCCGGCCAATCGTGCGCTGGGCCCGTTCCCTGGACTCGCGGTGGCAGCGGTTACGGAATCGTGACTACCGCCTCGTGCTCATTGATGCTGGATTGCCAATGGAATTCAGCATGATCGCACCGATTTACAGCCGTTTGCAGAATGACCCCCGCATAAAGGTTTTCTTTACATCTACGATTCGCCGCAATGCTGCGTCGGGCACCTTTGCCGAAGCGGCTGGGGACACGGAGATCATCACCCCAAGGCGAGCGGCGCTCATGAAATTCGATGCCTATCTTGCCGCCGACTTCATTTGGGCTACTTTGCCGCGTGGCACGAAGCGCATTCAAACGTTTCATGGAGTCGCAGGCAAGTACGGCAACGTGTACGACCGGCCTGAACGCTCGCTGCGTGAATGGGATCGGCTATTTTTCATTAATCAGAGGCGGCTGAACAACTTTGTGGCTGCGGGTGCAATTGATGCTGACAGTCCCGCGGCTCGGCTCGTGGGAATGCCCAAAGTAGATTGCCTGGTCGATGGTTCGCTCGAGCGAGACGCAATTCTCGAGTCGCTGGGCCTGGATCCTTCCCTTCGCACCGTTCTGTATGCGCCGACGTGGACGCCTTACTCTTCTCTCAATGCAATGGGCGAAGAGTTGGTTCACCAGCTAGCGCGCGCAGGATTTTGTGTCATGGTCAAATTGCATGACAACTCGCGCGATCCCGATCCGCGAAATTCCGGGGGGACCGATTGGGCAGGCCGTTTGACGCCCATTTTGCGGAACAACGGCGGACACCTGGCTGAGCGAGGGACGGTTACGCCATATCTCGTCGCAGCCGATGTGATGATCAGCGACCACAGCTCTGCGGGATTTGAGTATCTTTTACTCGATCGCCCGCTTATCAGAATTGAAATGCCGGAACTCATCGCGCGAACAAATATTCATCCAGAGTATGTAGCGCTTTTGACGGCCGCATCTGCAGCCGCTCGGGATGCGGAGGGAGTGGTCGCTGAGGTCGAACGTGCGTACTCCGATCCCAATCGCCTTTCCGCCCAGCGCAGGGCAGTGGCTGCAGAATTGTTCTATAAACCGGGAACTGCGACAGACCGCGCCGTGACTGAACTTTATAAAGTCTTGGAACTGGCTACATGCGATTGAAGGGAGAAACAAATTGATGGCAACCCGGCGAGAAGCTCTGGACGTCAAAGAGGTGGAAGTCGGCGTGCGCGCTATAATGAATTTAGGTCGCCTCGAGTGCGCGCAGGAAGCGTACACGATCATCCCCCCACCGCAAGTTAGCTCGCCCTCGGGTGAGCGTTTGAAGTGACCGTACTGCGATAACTTCTGCCCAGGTCACAGAAATATCGGAAGGTGGATATGATCAGGAAAGAAGTGTGGGTTCCGTCTCTCTTGTTTGGCTTTCTTTTGTTTGTTTTCAGTCCCGCAGCGGCTTCTGAGCGTCTCTGTGACGCCTCATTCGAGAATTGCCGGACCCCATTAATCACGCTCATTCAGAAGGAAAACGTTGAAATCGACATCGCTTTCTGGTTCATGGACGATCCGCAAATAGAATCTGCCCTCATCAAGAGAATCCAGGCAGGCGTGAAGGTAAGAATGCTGGTGGATCCGCGGGCGGATGACGCTCATGCGACTAATACACAAATTCTCCAGACGTTGGCTTCCATGGTTCCACCAGTTCCGATGCGGCAGAGGATTGAAAATGGAATCCTGCATTGGAAAATGGCCTTGTTCGCGGGGCAAGGAGTGGTGGAATTCAGCGGCGCCAACTTCAGCCCTTCGGAATTTGTGCCATTCAAGGCTTATACGAGTTACGTGGATGAGGCTATCTACTTTTCCGACGATCCTGCCATTGTAAACAGCTTTCGCACAATGTACGACAAGTGGTGGGTCGATACCGTCAACTTCGCCGATTATGCGAACACCTCCGGGATGCAGCTTACTCCCTCGTATGCCACGTACCCCATTGAGTCTGAGGCTTGCAAAGCGGTGCCCGGTGGCTGCGGACTCGATTTTCTTCCCTCATCCCGCTGGTGGGATAACTACGGAACAAAGGTCGAGGGTGCGATCAGCGCCGAAAAAGTGCAACTCGACGTTGACATGTTCCGCATCACCAACGCGGCTATCACGGACATAACGATCGCAGCATTTCACCGCCATCTTCCGGTTCGGATGATCGTCGATTCATCGGAATATTCAAATCCGGATCGAGTGTGGGACCGGTATAACGTCGATCGCCTGTTCATGGCTGGGATTCCACTGAAGATCACGAAACACGCTGGTCAGAATCACCAAAAATCGGTGCTGCTCTATGGCCAGGGTTTGGCCATCTGGGGTTCATCCAACTGGACGGCGCCTTCATTTAACAGTCAGCAGGAACACAACTACTTCAGTACGTCACCAGTGAAACCTTGGTTCTTCCAGTGGTTTGTGAATCAGTTTGAGCGGCGCTGGAATTCACCTCAGGAGTACAAGGCTTTCGTACCGATCCCGCCGACGTCAGCTGTATATAAAAGCCCGGCTAACGGATCAACTGGCCAAGGCCAAAATCTGACGCTCACCTGGGACGGCGGCCCTTGGGGGCAGATGTTCGACATTTATCTGGGCACAGGACCGACGTCCACGCCAAAGCTCATCGCCTCGAACGTAGTCACTGGCGCTCCGGATCCACCTCCTCTGCACAGCTTCGGTACATTCAAAATCTCCGGCCTAGCGCCGAACACCACTTATCGGTGGAAGATTGTCTCCAAAACAATGGCTAACCTGACGGCGGCCGGTCCTATTTGGAGTTTTACCACCGGAGGCGCCGCTACGACTTCGGGAGTAACAGTCACCTCCATTAGCCCGGCTACCGGGTCTTCGACTGGCGGAACACCGGTGCAAATAACGGGAACAAATTTCGCTGCGGGCGCAACCGTGAGTTTCGGGTTTGCTACCGCGACCCATATCGTGGTCGTGAACAGTACGACAATTACGGCGACAACGCCGCCGCAGGTTGGCGGATCAGCGACCGTCACTGTCACAAATCAGGCTGGTACCAGCGGCTCGCTGCCCGGCGGATTCCTTTACACTTCGACTCCACCTTCTACCCAGCCCCAGCTCAATGTTGTGGTGCCGAACACCGGCCCTCCTCAAGGTGGGACATCTGTGACCATCGCTGGAAGCAATTTGGCCCCCGGTCTGACCATGACCATCGGAGGCTCGGCCGCCACAGTGACCAGCAGGAGCACAGTTTCGATCCAGGCAATTACCCCGGCTGGGAGCCCGGGCACGCCCGCGGATATCGTCGTGACAAATCCAAATGGCCAGAGCGCCACCCTGAAAGCAGCTTTCACTTACGATGATCCACCTGATCCGCCAATTGCGACCGCGATCTCTCCCAACAGCGGCACGCTCAATGGCGGATCTCGGGTCGTAATCAGCGGCAGTGGATTCCGGTACGGGGCGGTCGTAAGCTTCGGCGGGCCGCCCCCACCGATTGGCACGGGAACGCTCGCAACAACGGTTGCTGTCACCTACAATGCCACGGTCTGCGGATCGGGAGTGTCGTTGCCATGCATCATGGCCACAACGCCTCCTTATGCAATCGGCGGCGCGGATGTGGTGGTGACCAACATTGATCCCGCCACTGGCGTCATTGATAGCGGGAGTGGGACAAACTCGTTGACGGGAGGTTACACGTTCCTTTTAGCACCGTCGATCAACGCGGTGTCCCCGAGTACGGGCAGCATTTCAGGCGGAATGCAAATCACGATTACCGGTACAAACTTCAACTCCGGGGTTACAGTTCTGGTGGGAAACCAACAGGCGATCATCGTAAACCCGACAACCGGCAGCTCCATCAATGCGGTCACGCCAGCAAACACAGCCGGAACTGCAGCCATCAGGGTAATCAATCCCGATGGACAAAGCAGCAACTCGTTGATCTTCACCTACCAATGAAGGAGTGGCGGATCAAGAGCAAAAAAAGGAGCAACGCGCCTCGGTTTGTACACCTTTGCACTGTCCTGGAGACAGGTACCTCTCCTGATCGGCTAATTCAAGGCGAAAGTAACCTCCATAAAATTATGGTCCGATGGACGAACGCCGTCATCGTCGGTCGTACCGATTTTAACCACCACCGATGCCGCTGTATTGGGAGTTCGCTGATCGGGGATTTCTGCTCCCGCTACCGAGACGCCGGTGGCGCTCGTGGAAGAAAGGATGTGATCAATACGGCTTTTTCGAGTTCGAGTGTTGAGGCTGGGAGGGTTATCAGGATAACTTGTAGCGACACTTTTGCCCACAGCTGCATCCCAATCGCCAAAGTACTGCTGCAAGATAATGTCCAACTCGGCAGTGCCCACCTGAGCATTCAAATCCCCACCAATGATTCGCGGCTCGGGGAATTTCGATGCAAAGGCAACCAGCTGATGCGCCTCCACTTGTCGTTCAGCACTGTCCCACTTAGGCCACTGAAAATGGGTAGCGAAAAAGCTGACTAGTTTCCCGTTGACATTGAGAGTGGCCTCAGCGATCGGCATCTGGTAGCTCATGTAGTATTGGTCGGTGCTCACGATCGGCCACTTCGACAGGATCATCACTCCTTCAGCGCAACCTGGATACTTCTCTACGTAGTGGCCATACCAGGTGAGACCGGTTTTCTGTTTCATCAGACCGGTGATCAGGGAAGGATCGTTGTAGGCGCCAATCACTTCACTGAGCGAGGCGGCGTCTGGGTTCAGTTTCACCAGCCAATCGGTAGTCCGGGTCAGATTGATAATGTTGTCGGTGCCGTGGCCGCCGTACGAAATGTTGGCCTGTACCACACGAAATCTGGTCGCGCTGGAGGTTGCGCTGACTGCGACGAGGTCGGAGGCGCTGGAGGTTCCACCAGCCGTATCGGTAATCGTGACCTTGACAGTGTAATTACCTGCTGTCTTGTACACGTGGGAAGGCATTGCCACGGTCGATGTCTGCCCATCGCCGAAGTTCCACATGTAGCTCGATGGGGTAGCGCCGGAGACATGTGCAGTGAAATTCACGCTTAGAGGCGCATATCCGGAGGATGGGCTGGAAGAAGCGCTGACCGTCGCCGCGAGTGCTGGCAGATTGGCGGCCAGGATAGTTTTGTCATTTGCTTGCACGCCTGGGGCGGCGGCGAGATAGGTCCGCGGAGAAAGCACAATCTGGTCAATCGAGAGCCCGTCCTCTCGCACCTGTATTCGAATGGTGTGAGTGCCGGTGGTGCTGAAACGGATATTCGCCCCTAGACCGCACCATCCGTTATCGGTCCAGCCCCATTCGTGTTCGAGAGCTCCCTGACAACTTTGCAAAACAACCGCTGCTGCGGACGTGGTTCCAATTCGATCCTCCGCGGTTCCGGCGCTGGTCACGGTATCAGAAAATTGCACGAAAACCGAGTCATGCTTGTAAGAATTGTTCGCCGCCTTGCCGCGAATCCATAAATGGTATCCCTTGCCTGAGTAGGCAGGAAAAGTCATCTGAAAGTAATTCTCTGGGGCGGCCAGCGGGGTGATCACTTCGGGAGCACCCAGATCGGGATTCGCCATCGCAAATCCGCTGGCCGCGGTGGAATCGGCAACCACAGCCCAGGTTCCCGCGCGTATCGGAGCCTTTGAGGCGTACAAAACGACGTCACCGCTTGTTTGCGCCAAAGTGGGCGCCACGACCGTACATGCCGCAAAACTCGTGACCAAAAGTGTGTTGATGAAATGTCTTATGAAATTTGCCACGGCTTCTCCCGTAGATTGGTATTTTTGGAGCGTTCTGCTTCGGCCTCCAGAGCAATCCTGGAGACCACGGTCGAATCGGTGAGGCTTGTATTTGGTTGAGTCTGCGACCCTTACCCCGAGATGTCGAGATCACGATGGTACATATCTCGGTCGGCCCGCATCGAGTCACACTGCCGACGTAAACACCGCTTACCGCATGTCCTTCTGGTCGACTTGTCCTTGCGCTGCGGCACGTCACGAAGATTACTATGCTCACTGAATTAACGATCTATCTGCCCAAGCAGGTCCTCGGACCGACCCTGAGCGAGCCGACCTTGGCGAGGAGAAGCCAGGATGTTTAGGAAACTGATATGCCAGTAAAGGCTTGCGAGCTCATGGAAGTGTAAACTTGATCCTCCAGAACAGGTCTCTGCACCCCTCGCCGGCTGCGGCTGGCAGCGACAAAAGGGGTCTCCAGTTGAATGCACAGCCGACAGTATTGCGTCGCTATGGAGCCAGGCACAAAGGTTGAAATTCGCGAATTCGGCGACACGACGCTCTACGGTGGCTGGCCAGAAATGCCATCCAACGTCGTGCACGTATGGAAGCTTTCGCTGTCTCCGCCGGCGTCCACAGCGGTGGAAGCCTGTTACGAATTACTTTCGCCGGAGGAACGCCAGCGCGCAGCGCGTTATCGCGTTGAGCAGCCGCGCTCTGACTTCATTCTGACTCGCGGCACACTGCGTTCTCTGGTCGCCAGCTACCTTCAAAAAACAGCGCAGGACCTATCGTTCAGGTACTCGGAATTTGGCAAGCCCAGGCTCGATGAAGGCTGCGAGTTGCGCTTCAACGTGTCGCACACGAACGGTCTGGCGCTACTGGCGTTCGCCAGGAGGCGCGAAGTCGGCGTCGACGTGGAATGGATCCGTCCTACGCTGGACGCACGGAAACTGGCAGAACGTTTCTTTTCGGACCGCGAACGTACATCTCTGGAGCATCTGTCCGGCGACCAGCTTTACGTCGCCTTCTTTCGTTGCTGGACTCGTAAAGAGGCGTTCGTTAAGGGGCGAGGGGACGGGCTATCTCTGCCGCTCCATCAATTTGACGTGTCCATTGAGGTCGATGAACCCCACGCTTTGTTGGCGACCAGGCCAGACCCATCTGAAGCCAGCCAATGGACCCTGCGCGACTTGCCCGCAAGCCCTGGCTTTGCGGCTGCCTTGGCGGTCGCGGAGACCGTTGATCGTTAAGAACTTGTACTTGGAATTCCGGCTCGAAACCTGCTGCGCAAGGACTTGCATCTTGGGATGAGGGGTAAAGAAATTGCTTCCACCGACTGCGAAAAAACTTGCACATTTGACTCGTGGAAGCAGTGTTTCGTGGGGTAAATCGAAGTTTAACCTTTATCTTTATCAATTTACAGTACAATGACAAAGGTCTCTTTGCGGCATGGCACTTGCGAGGGGTTAGGTAGCCAGCCTTTTGACGTACACTGGCATTAATCTGGGTCATCGACCCGCAACAAAACTGGTAAATCTCGGCAGCATGTTCCCCCAAAGCCTGTCCGGAAGTCATCATTGATTCCTTCAGCAGTAAAGCGGTAACCCAAATCGACGAACCTTGGAGGCTCACGCAATTGTCTGCAACCAGCCATTTGATTGCTCCGCACGGTGGAGAGCTCATTGACCTCATCGCCCAACCTGAACAGACTGCCGAGCTGAAGGGTCACTCCCGCCAGTGGCCATCCTGGGACCTGACCGCTCGCCAAATCTGCGATCTCGAATTACTCATGAGCGGAGGCTTTTCTCCGCTGCGCGGTTTTATGACTCGCGCCGACTACGAAGGTGTTTGTCACAACATGCGGCTGGCCAGCGGAGTTCTGTGGCCCATGCCGATCACGCTCGATGTAACTGAAGATTTTGCCAAGAAGCTCACACCCGGTAGCAGCAAGGTCGCGTTGCGCGATCCCGAGGGCGTGATGCTGGCCGTCCTGCACGTCGAAGAAGTCTGGCAGCCCGACCGCGCCGGCGAAGCGAAAGCCGTTTTCAACAGCACCAGCAAAGCCCATCCCGGCGCCGACTACACCATGAACAAAGCGAACCCTTGGTATGTTGGCGGGCGTGTCGAAGGGTTGCAGGCGCCGTCGCACTATGATTTCCGCACCTTACGTTTTTCCCCGGAGGAGTTACGCGCCGAGTTCGTCCGCCTCGGATGGCGTCGCGTCGTCGCTTTCCAGACTCGCAACCCCATGCACCGCGCCCACGTGGAACTCACGTTCCGCGCGGCGAAGAAGGTAGAAGCGAATCTCCTGATTCATCCCGTGGTTGGCATGACCAAGCCAGGCGACGTGGATTACTACACGCGCGTGCGCTGCTACCAGTTGCTTGGTTCGAAGTATCCGCAGGGGACCCAGAAGCTCTCGCTTCTTCCCCTCGCGATGCGTATGGGCGGGCCGCGTGAGGCCATCTGGCATGCGTTGATTCGCAAGAACCACGGCTGCACTCACCTGATTGTGGGTCGGGATCACGCCGGACCCGGCAAGGACACCGACGGCAAGCCCTTCTACGGCCCTTATGAGGCGCAGGAGGTCTTCAAGAAACACGAGGCCGATATCGGCGTCGCCATGGTTCCCTTCAGCATGATGGTCTACCTCGAGGGCGAGGACCGCTACGTTCCAGACGATGAAGTTAAACCGGGTCAAAAGATAGCGAATATTTCAGGCACTGAACTGCGCGACCGGCTGAACGAAGGCCGCGATATTCCAGGCTGGTTCACTTATCCGGAGGTGGTGCATGAACTACGCCGCAGTTTCCCGCCGCGGTCCCGCCAGGGCGTGACCATCTTCTTTACCGGGCTGTCGGGGTCGGGCAAGTCGACGATCGCGAACGTGCTGCTGACGAAATTTCTGGAAGTCGGCGGGAGACCGGTGACGATCCTCGATGGTGATCTGGTGCGCAAGCATCTCTCCTCGGAACTCGGATTTTCGAAAGAGCACCGCGACATCAATATCCGCCGCATCGGCTACGTCGCCTCGGAAATCACAAAGAACGGTGGCATCGCCATTTGCGCGCCGATCGCGCCGTACGATGCGACGCGCAAGCATGTTCGCCAGATGGTCGAGCCTTACGGAGGCTTCATCCTGGTGCACGTCGCCACTTCGGTTGAGGTCTGCGAGCAACGCGACCGCAAGGGCCTGTACGCCAAGGCGCGGGCCGGCATCCTTAAGGAATTCACCGGGATCTCTGATCCCTACGAGGCACCGGCGGATGCCGAGGTCACAATCAACACCGGCGAACTGTCTCCCGAGGAAGCAGCTCAGGAAATCATTCTGCACCTGGAGCGCGAAGGCTTCATCGGAGTAAATGGAGCGGCAGCTTAATAGCAAGACGGATCGACTATGGAATTGTTGGCAACTAAAATCCTGGTTGGCTTCGTCGTTGGCATCCTCATCGGTATGAGCGGCGTGGGGGGCGGCGTCCTGCTGCTCCCCGTGCTGATCTTCGGCCTGCGAGTGCCCCCCATCGTGGCTGTCGGCTCCGACGCGGTTTTCAACTTCTTCACCAAAATTCCTGCCAGCCTGATGCATCTGAAGGCCGGCACCGTCCGGCGCAAAGTTGTGATCGCTCTTGCCACGGGCAGCATTCCCGGCGCCATTGCCGGAGTGAAGTTGCTGATGTTCATCCGCCACCTTTACGGTGACGGAGTGAACAACTTCATCAAAACCGCGGTGGGTGTTTTGCTGATCATCATTCCCACGCTTTTGTTGTTCCAGAGAAGCATCGAGGAGCGCGTCGCCAATCGCCCGCCATCCATGAAGGGTTTCGCCGGAATGGCGCTGATCGGCCTGATCGCTGGTGTTCTGGTGGGAATGACCTCAGTCGGTTCGGGCAGCATCATCATGATGCTGCTACTACTGTTCTACAGCTTTCCGCCCAAGGTGAATGTCGGAACCGACATCCTTCACGCTGTCGTTCTAACTGGGGTGACAGGCTTCCTTCACTTCCGACTGGGCAACGTGGATCCCGGCCTTGTGGTCTCACTACTAATTGGCTCCATCCCGGGCGGGCTGCTGGGTTCACATTTTGCGACCCGGGTACCCATGCTCTGGCTGCGCCGTATTCTTTGCGCCTTGCTGTTGATCACCGGAGCCCGCATGTTGTGGGCCTGATTCCTCCGGACTCATTCGGGAGACCATGACTTCTTCCTACGCCGATATCCTGCAACGCATCCAGTGTGCACTCGACGCGGCCCGTGTGGTCTTTGCACGCTTCACTCCAGGCGAAATCGAAACCGAATACAAGGCCGGGCACGACCCCGTGACCGAGGCCGACCGCGCCGTCGACGCGGTATTGCGCCAGAACCTGTTGCGCGAGGGGGAAGGCTGGCTTTCCGAAGAGAGCGCCGATGATCTTTCCCGTCTGGACAAATCGCGAGTCTGGGTAGTGGACCCGCTGGATGGAACTCGCGAGTTTGTGGTGGGCCTGCCGGAGTTTTGCGTTTCCATTGGCTTCGTCGAAAACGGCAAGCCTGTCGCCGGGGGAATCTACAATCCCGCAACCAAGGAAACGATTCTCGGCTCGATTGATTCTGGAGTCTTGTTCAACGGTAAGCCGGCACACCCCAGCCGACGAGAAACTCTGCAAGGCGCGTTAATTCTGGCCAGCCGCAGTGAAGTCAAGCGCGGCGAGTGGCAGCAGTTTCAAGGCGGCGACTTTGAGGTTCGAGCCATGGGCTCGGTAGCTTACAAACTGGCGCTGGTTGCCGCTGGCCAGGCCGACATCACGTTCACGCTCACTCCGAAGAACGAGTGGGACGTCGCCGCCGGAGCCGCCCTGGTAGCCAGTGCCGGAGGATTTGTGGCCACGCTCGACAACGCTCCCTTGCGCTGCAACAACCGGAATCCGCTACTCTCGGGCTTAATGGCCTGTGGTCCCCTTCTACGCGATCCGCTACTCTCGGTCCTCGAGCGACATCTCCCATCGGCTGGCTGCTGCTCTCATCCGCGTTCCTGATGGTCACGCGATTGTTCTTGCCGAACGCGAGCAATGCGGGCAAGCAAATACTGATCCCAACGCGATATCGCCCACCGCGTGCAGCAAGGAAAGCAGCGCAAACCCAGCAGGGCCAAGGCGAGTCTTGTTGAAGGGGCCGCCGCGTGCGCCATCGCAAACGATTCCCTGGCTCCCTTATGATCCCCCAGCTTCAGCCTGCGGCGCCCCTCCTTCACGACTAGTCGTGACTCAGCAACAGCAATTTCTTTCCGCACAAGGGCAGCCTCTCTGTCGGCTGGGTCCAAAATGCCCTGGAGTTTCCGGAGCGCATTGATCGCGTGAGGCACAACAACCCCAGGGTCGTAGGTTAGGCTTCGAGAATGGACTCTCCGCTTCCCGAGAACCTTTCGAAGGTAGGCTATCCTGCCACCGCGATAGAGCAACATCAGCCAGTAGTGATAATCCTCCAGCAGCCGTAAACCTTCATCGAAAAAGCCTACCTTCCGAGCCGTCTCTCTCCGCAAAAGGACGAAGGAGGCAAAAGCTCCACCGTAGGTCGGCAGGATCTTCTCAAAGGTCACTGGATTTTCGATTGGATCCAGCGACTGCCACGACCTGCCCTCCAACTCGGTGTCGCCGAAATAAACGCAATCCGCACACACCATGTCTAAAGAAGGATTTTCCGCAAAGAACTTCAACTGCTCGGCCAGGAAATCCGGCAGCCAAATGTCGTCACCGTCGAGAAAGGCGAGGAATTCGCCTCGAGCGTTTCGAATGCCAGTGTTCCTGGCGCCTGACAGTCCCCGATTCTCCTGTTTGATGTAGCGAATTTGATTCTGGAATTGCACGATAACTCTTTCCAGTTCCGGTGTGTCTGGCGAGCCATCATTGACTACTATGACCTCATAATCCGGAAAGGTCTGCCCAAGGACGGATTCCAGAGTACTTGCGATGTAAGGTGCGGTGTTGTATGCGGGAACAATCACGCTAACCACTGGCAGTGGATTTTGAGCGGATCCCGCGCCGTACGAGGAAGTCATAAATTCAAATTGGAGCACTTTCCGTAGGTGGCCGCCCCAGATAGGCTTGCCCACGTCACGAAAAACCTATGTGCCCGGTGGTTTTGGGTAACGGACATTCTGACCGAACCGCATCCTCGACTGAGTGCTCGGCCAGGCCATAACCAAGTAGTTGCATGGTGCGGCCCCATTGAGATTCAATCTTTGCTACCGATTCCCGAGGCAATGCCGTTCTCCATTGCTCAGCCCGTGCCTCTCGAACGAAGTTGATGTCCTTACGGGTATGTTTCGTCATGAACCATTGATCGCGGTCCTTTTGTTCCAGCCCTCTCATCCGGCTCGCTGAACTTTGTTCTACCGCGTAACTGATCTGCTCTGCGCTGACATCCAGGTTGAGAAACTTGGACATGCGTGCAAGGCTGGCACCTGGGTTTGAAAGAAGGTCTTCGTAGCGCAAAAGCAAGAACTGTCGCCCGTGTCCGCAAGCTCCTAGCTCATCCAGCTTGAGTCCGTCGCCGGTGCAACGGGATGCCGGCTCAAGGCCGGCGACCTCAGGAAAGTTCCTGGGATTCAGCAACCAGCTTCCTACGTGCTCTCGCCAAGTGCGTCCACTTCCCTTCCCTCGGAGGAACCATTCGCTGGCATAGGTCGCAAGCGGAAAAGTGTCGTCAATTGTCCCAATCTTTCGGAGGAAATGATAGAGCGAAACGGCTACATCACGGGGGTCCCGCACAATATAAATCACGCGGCGGTAGCGCGGATCGAAACATTCGTGGCTCTTGATGATGCGCGGGCTTGCGAGTCTTCCATAGTCCCGGTATTGGAACTGGTAAATGTCTGGAGATGTACGTTCGATGCTCTCGAAAGTGACAGGACGTCCTGGATTCAACAGGTTGCCGAGCAGGAACCGCGTCCAAGTGTTTCCGGACTTAAAGAAAGAGACAAGAAAGATGTCATCAGCCCGCATCGGAATGGCTCTCTCCGCGGGCTTATACCGACCAAGCACGTAGCCCAAGAACACGTGAACTCCTAAGGGTTCGGTTAACGACCAGGAAAGTTGTTTTCCACACACTTCTGCGCTTCGCAATCATGCCCCGGACCTACGGGAAGATACCCAAAGAAGAGCATCAACTGACCCCAAGCCGACTCTATCTCATCCACCGCGGAAGCAGGTAAATCGGTCTCCCATTTTCCTGGTCGCTGCGGCCACTCAGCAGTTGCGCATTCGCGACTCACTTGAACCGCAGCGCGAATCTTCTCCACCGATGATCGAAGACCTAGAAACTCCGAAATTCTCTCAAGGACATCCTCCGGATGGGCGAAAAGGTCTTCGTAGCGAACAGTCAGCAGGCGCTCGGGATCTTCCCCGCGCGCCCCCAACCAACTCATTACGTTCTCTCCCCAGCAAGCCGGAGTTCCCAGGAATTCTTCCCTCAGCCGGCTAAGATAAACGAACCCGTGGTTCTGCTTGATAACCCCAGAAAAATCTTCGGCCCAGCCGCCCTGATATTGATCCGTCCTCGTGAAGTCAGTTGAAACAAAATGCTCGATGGTCTGTGAATCCGCGTGGGTCGCGCCGCCTCGGCGCTGTTGGTAGATCGAAACCGCAACATCCCGTGGGTCCCGAACCAGGTACACTACGGGACCATGGCAATCTGCGTCGTAGCACTCGTGGCTAAAAATGACTCTTGGGCGCGCCATTCGCCTGAAGCCATGGCGCGATTGATGATAAAGATCAGGAACACGCTGGAGAATGTTGGCGCTGGTCACCAGATGCTCAGGATCCATGAGGTTGCCGATGAGGCCTCGAAGCCACGGGCCACCGGAACCTGGGTACGCCACCAGGAATTCGTCATCAGGGAACTTGGCAACGGTTCGGCCAGCTATGTCGAGCCCCAAGGCGTAGTTCAGAACATAGCCAATCCGGAGCAGCATGCTCATTCGATTCTCCCGCCGCAAGCATCAAGGTGGTCTTGACTGTCGAGCAACTAAGGCTGCATTCTATCAAAGGCTGAAAGGGCCGGAGATTAGGTTGGCCGCGGGTTTTAACGACTAGTTCAGCGAGCGCGTCGGAAATTTGCATCGAAAGTCTTCGATAATCTATAGGCATACCAAAGTCGCAAACAACTGTTGAACCAATTTGAATACATGGGCAACGGGGAAGGAAATGCCGACTTGTCAGAAGGGCTCGACGCCGAAAGTGAGCGTCATTACCCCTGCTTATAATGCAGCGGGGTATATTCGGGAAGCATTAGACTCGGTGTTTACCCAAACATTTCAGGATTTCGAAGTCATTGTGGTCAACGACGGATCCCCTGACACGCCTCAACTAGAAGCTGCGCTCCCGCCCAATCAGGGCCAATTCCGATACATCCAGCAACCAAATCGGGGCGTGTCGGCGGCGCGCAATCTAGCCATCCAATGTTCGCGCGGTGAGTTGCTGGCGTTTCTCGACGCAGATGATGTTTGGCTGCCGCAATATCTCGAGGTGCAAGTGAACTTTCTCAATGAGCACCCGGACGCTGTTGCCGCAATCGCAGATGTTCTGCGGTTCGGAGAGGCGGCAAGAGAACCGCATGAACGCCGGATGCTGAAGCCCGGAATGAGCCACCTGTTGAGTTTTGACGACATGCTCCGCAGGAGAGGAGGGCAGCTCCCGTCCGCGACCGTGGTTCGTCGTTCCAGCGCCCTCGCGGCGGGGTTGTTTGACGAAACCCTCCGGGTGAGCGAGGACATCGACTTCTGTATGCGAGTTTGTTTCCCTACCGGCACTATCGGTTACACGAGACAACTATTGGTGAAATACCGGTGCCACAAGTCTGGGGTCAGCGCGATGCTCAATGACCGCCAGATCCTGGAGAACGAGACCGAATGTCTGCGCCGTGTAGGCAGAAAATTACCCTTGACGATGGCGCAACGTTCACTGCTAACGCAAGAAGTTTCCGCGTTGGAAGCGGAGCTTGCGATCATGGATGCCTATCAAGACCTTACCCGTCAAAAATTCGACGAAGCCGCCGCCGGCTTGGCCCAGGCGAACAAATATTACCGTGTGCGGCGAATCAGTTTGGCTGTCCAGGCTCTCAGGATCTTTCCTCGCTGGACTGCGCGCTTTCTAATGGCCCGCAAGAGACTTCTGGAACGTCAGAAGATGACTGGACGTGAGAACTGACGCTTTCGATGGCCCCGCCTCCACAGGATGTCCCGCACGCGTGGCGGACGCCCGTTCCGCTGCACCTGCCAACGGACGATCTGGGGGATACATGGTGAGGGTTGGAAGAAAGCTTGCCCTTGGATCCAGCTTCAACTCCGCGTACCTCGTATCCACTGCGATCCTTTCCCTTCTGATAACTCCGTTTCTGGTCCACCGGCTGGGCGACCATCAATATGGCGTCTGGACCTTGGTTGTAGTTTTTACCGACTGTTTCGGCATTCTCGAGTTGGGTTTATCGTCGGCGATCGGCCGCTACATGGCGGGAGCGTTGGGGGCCGGAGATAAGGATCGCAGCAATGCAATTTTCAATACGGCTCTGTTCCTTTTTGCCAGCGGTGGAGTTCTCACGTTGCTGCTCAGCTTTCTGGCCGCAGGGTTTACTCCCTTCATCGTCCGCAACGCCCAGGATGCAATCGTTTTCAGAAGGGCGATCTTCCTTCTCGGCTTGAGTGTGGCGCTCAATTTCCCGCTGAGGGTCTACCGCGGAGTCTTACAGGCCCACCTCCGCTTTGTTACCGTCGTTTGCATCGACTTGATTTACATTTTTTCGAGGACGGGTCTGGCGGTGGGCGCCGTCCTGATGGGTTACAGAGTAGTAGGCCTGGCTGCGGCAACGCTCGTAGCGGTAGGCCCCTCGTTGTTCTTGTATCCCTACTTCGTTTCCAGAGATCTTGCGTTCCTGAGATTATCGGCCCATCAATTCAAACCGGCACTGGCAAGGGACCTGTTCTCGTACGGTCTGTTTAGTTTTCTGGGCTTTCTCGGTGGCTTCCTCCGGGGCAAGAGCAACCCCTTTATTGTCGCTTCATTCCTGGGAGTCACCATGGTGACCCATTTCCGATTTGCCGGAATGGCCAGCCTCTACTATGGAGAATTGGTGAGTGCGCTAATTGGCGTCTTTCAGCCCTTACTGAGCCAGCAGGAGGGAGCGGGAAACCTCCCCGCGATGCGGCGAACGACGCTCTTCGCAACTAAGATTGCGCTCTGTATTGCCGGTTTTTTTGCCTTCGGGGCTATCGCCTTCGGGAAGGTATTTCTGGCACGCTGGGTCGGGCAGGCCTATCTGGACGCCTATCCTTGCATGGTGCTGCTGGTCCTTTCCCAGTCGCTGGCTCTCTCTCAACGGCCTTCGACCTTTGCGATCTTCGCCGTAGCCCGCCACCAGTTCCTCGGGGTGCTGGTTGTGATTGAGGGCGTCGCGAACGTCGTGCTTTCGCTGTTGCTGGTGCGGCATTGGGGCCTGACCGGCGTGGGCTGGGGGGTGTTCATCCCCATCGCAATCAGCAAACTGATCATTCAACCGATATACGCATGCCGAGTTACCGGTCTTGATTATCCAGACTACGTCCGGACCGTTCTAGCAGCCTCGGTTAAGGTGGTGTTGTCCCTGATTGTCCCGGCGTTCATCATATTCGAGCTGGCCAGACCCAACTACAAGTCCATTTTCCTTTTGGCCGCATTATCCCTGATCCTATACAGCGTGCCGGTGATTATGACGGTCTTGAGTCGCAGTGAAAGCCAACTGCTACGACGGTCGATTCTTCCCAGCTGGGCGGCAGGAAGAACTGATTAGCGATGAAAGATAACTTGAATCTGTGGCCGCTCGAAGAAACGGTCGATGCATCCTCAGAAGATGATTTGAGTACAAGGAATCTTGGGAATATCTTCCTCGGTGTTTGCCTCTTCCGAAGAATCTACCCAGCCACGATGTTTACGCCAGCGATCACGGAGAGCGTTGACGGCTCAGAAGTTGTCCGTAGAATGAATTCTTAGGCCTGCGGGAAGAATGTTTTGTACGGAGCAGAACAACGGAAAAATATTCACACCGAATCCATGAGTAATCCAAGAATTGTGATCATCGGCGGGGGACCGACGGGTCTGGGTGCAGCCTATCGTTTGCACGAACTCGGCCACGAGAACTGGGTACTCTACGAAAAGTCCGATGACGTCGGCGGACATGCTACCTCGCACGTCGACAGCAGCGGTTTTCTGTGGGACGAAGGCGGGCATGTCATCTTCTCGCACTACCCGTATTTCGACCGACTGGTCGACGAAGCGCTCGGAAATGAAGTGCACGAGTGCATACGCGAGAGTTGGATCGTCAAGGGTGACTCCTGGGTGCCGTATCCGTTTCAAAATAACTTGCGTTACCTGCCCAAGGAAGTCCAACTGAAATGCCTTGTGGGAGCCGCGAAAGCGGGCCGAAACGGGGAAGTCAAGAGTGCGAACTTCCGGGACTGGATCCTGGCGACCTTTGGTGAAGGAATTGCCGAGGCGTTCATGTTTCCTTACAACCGCAAGGTTTGGACTACGCCGCTGGAGCGAATGTCGAAATCGTGGATCGCGGAGCGGGTTGCGGTCGTCGACTTCAAGCGTGTGCTCGAAAACGTCCTGTACGAACGCGATGACGTGGGCTGGGGCCCCAACAGCAAGTTCAAGTTCCCACTTCACGGAGGAACGGGCGAGATCTACCGCCGCATCGCCAGTCGCTTTGCTCGCATGGTGCATACCGGAAAGAAGCTAGTCGAAGTCGATACGGCTCGCCGCACAGTTTCGTTCGAGGACGGCAGCGGCGATAACTATGACGTTCTCATATCAACTGCGCCGGTCGATCTGCTCGTACAAATGCTGAAGCCGGCACAAGGCAGACTCATCGAAGCCGCTCAACTGCTCGAGCACAACAATCTTCTCGTGTTGGGCCTGGGGCTGGAAAAGCCGATTGACACGAGCAAATGCTGGATATACTTCACCGACGCCGACATGCCGTGCTATCGCGCCACTTATTTCTCTCACTACTCGCCGTTCAACGTTCCCAACGGCGACACCAGTCGCTACAGTTCGCTGATGTGCGAGGTGTCCATTCGCAACGGGGCGTCGGTGGACGCTGATCGCATCTTGTACGAGGTCGTGGCTGGCCTTATTCGCTCGCGCATCCTCTTGGAGTCCGATAAGAATAAGATTGTGTCGCGATATCGCCGCCTTGTTGGTTATTCCTATCCGATCCCAACGTTGGACCGGGACAAAGCCCTCGCTCTGATTCAGCCGGCGTTATTGAATGAGAAGATCTATTCCCGAGGCCGCTTCGGTGCGTGGCGCTACGAAATCGGCAACATGGACCATTCCGTCATGATGGGCGTTGAAGCCGTCGGCCACATTCTTGCAGGCGAGAAGGAACTCGTCCACAGTTCGTGACGCGGAGAAGATATGGAACCTGTTCTTTCCGTTAAGAACCCGAGAGTGAGTGTCATTACCCCGGCGTACAACACAGCTCTTCTCATCGCAAATTGCCTGGACTCTATTCTCAGTCAGACCTTTCATGACTTCGAGATCATCGTTGTGAACGACGGCTCTCCCGATACCGCGCAGTTGGAGGAAGTGCTGCGGCCCTACCGCGAAAAGATCGTGTATGTTAGTCAGGAAAACAAGCGTGCGGCAGGCGCCCGCAACACGGCCATCCACAAGGCACGGGGAGAATTTCTTGCATTCCTCGACAGCGACGACTCGTGGCTCCAGGACCACCTTGCCTCCCAAATGGAGCTCTTCGAGAAAGACCCCGGTCTCGACATGGTCTATGCCGATGCTTTCCTGATTTCCGATGGCCCCCGCCAAAGGACATTTATGGAAAAGTGTCCATCCGAGGGTCCCGCGAGCTTCGAGGCCCTGGTGGTTGAGCGCTGCCAGATTCCGGTATCAACCGTGGTGGTGCGCAAATCTGCAATCGTCAGGGCAGGATGGTTCGACGAGAGCCTGCCGCGATGTGACGACTATGACATGTGGCTGCGGACTGCCTTTTTTGGAGCCAGGATTGCCTATGGTCGCAAAGCGCAAGCTCGGCTCTACCTCGGGCGGCCCGATTCTCTGGGTCAGTCCCGATCGAAAATGAGAGAGACCTACTGGAGAATCCTGGAGAAGGCCGCACAGACTCTCTCCCTGAGCGATCGACAACGGGAACTGGTTGATCATCGTGCGGCGGAAATAAAAGCCAGAGATCTGCTGGAGGAGGGCAAGCTTCAACTTCGCGAACGGCATCCGGAAAAAGCGCGGGAGCTTTTCACGGAGGCAAACCAGCACCTGCGCTTGTTAAAACTCAGCATTGCTATCCGCGGCCTGCAGCTTGCACCTCAATCGACCATATCGGTGATCTCTTTCTGGGGTCGTTGGCGGGCGCGTCGAAGATCTAAGGCCGCATCGGTCGTTCCAAGGCGTTCTTGATGCGTGCCCTCCATATTCCGTGGATAATTGTGCAAGACCTGCGTCTGAATCCTGGAGCCGACAAGAATCGTGAATTCGCCCGCTCTCGACCGCCATCGGGCACCCGTATTTGTATTGGGAAGTCCGCGCTCCGGAACCACCCTGCTTTACGACATGCTGCTCTCAGCGGGTGGATTTGCCGTCTACCTTGCCGAATCCAATGTCTTCAATGTGCTGGTGCCTCGATTTGGAGACCTCAGCATCCGATCCAACCGCGAAAAACTGATGCAGGCCTGGCTGAATAGCAAACTTTTCCACTCTTCCGGGCTGGAAGCTCAAAGCATCCGCAGCAGGATTCTTGCGGAGTGCACAAATGGAGCAGATTTCCTGAGCATCATCATGGGCGAAATCTGCTGGGCTCAAGGTATGGCACGCTGGGCCGAGAATTCTCCCGAAGGCATGCTCTACCTGCCGCTCATCAAGCGTCTGATCCCCCATGCATTGTTCGTCCACATCCTGCGCGATGGCCGCGACGTGGCAACTTCCCTTGCACGACGCCGCTTCGTCCGCCCCTTTCCCTGGGAAGACCGCCATGGTTTGATAGGATGCGGGCTTTACTGGGAATGGATTTTGGAGCACGGTCGCAGCTTTGGACAATCGGTTCCAGCCGACTACATGGAAATTCATTTCGAGCACCTTCTCGCCCACCCGCAATCGGTGCTCGACCAGATTGGCCGCTTCATCGACCAACCGCTGGACTACGACGTCATCCAGCGCGTCGCGTATGGCTCAGTGGCCAAACCAAACACGTCTTTCTATCAGGAGGCGGAGCGCACCGATTTCAACCCCGTTGGGCGCTGGAAGAGAAATTTCTCACCGGAGCAGTTGTTGGTCTTCGAGCGCCTTGTCGGACCGACCTTGGCCAAACTCGGCTACCAGACCGCCACGAATGGCCCGGAGATGGGACTGGACCTGTCCTTGCGCGCGACGCGGCTTTTGCACCGCGCTTACTTCAGGAGCAAAGTAATCTATAAGAACAATTCATTCGTTCGAGCAGTGCGGCCTGCCATGACCTCCACCGATCTCGACGAGATCGTTCTCGCTGACGATCACCCGCCGGCAGTCAAGCAAGCTCCCTCCCGATCGCTCTAGTTCAGTCTGGTGCGTACGCGAGCCTCGCCCTTTTTCCGGAGGAGAGGAAGTGGCCAATGCCGGTCACCCAGCTTTCGAATTCAAGATCGGTGCGCCCGCTGGTATCCACAAGGCGTGGCAGCAGGAGCGGATTGCTCTGCGGAGTCGCGATTCCCGTATCGCAAGTTGTCGCCGAAACTATGTCTTCAGCCATCAGCCAGTTGAAAAATTCCGGGCGGTAGGCGCCGCTCGGATAACAGAAGTGCCTCCCTGCTCCAGCGGTCGCTTGCGAGATCTGTTCGCGGTTCTCAGAGATTTCCCGGCGGAAGAGTTCTTCGCTCAGCGGCATGCGATGACGATGCGTGTGAAGCTGAAAATCCACACCAGCCTCGGCGAGTTGCCTTACCTCGGTCTGGTTCATCAGCTGTAGGATGCGCCTGGCGACCAGACTCTTGTAATCGATATTCAGCCGCCGCGCCAGTCGGGCGGCGATGTCATTTTTCTGCGTGCCGCTGATGTTTTGCCCGTCGGCCCATGCTACTAGCTGATCCACCGCCACTTGGCGAGCCTCCGCCGAGGCCAGAGCAACCGCTTGCGGAACGCCAAGTTCCTTCAAGTCCACGGCACCCTGCCCGCGCGCCTTCCACATCATGTAGGAACAGATCAAGTTAAAGACCGGCAACTCAAGGGTGCTGTAATAAGTCGTGAGATACACGGTTACCGGAAATCCACAATGTTTCAGCCGCGGGAACGCATGTCGGTAGAAATCGTAAGTGCCGTCATCGAACGTGAGCGCGACACTCCGCTCCGGCAGGTCTTTGCGGTACAGCCGCTCCAACGCCTCCCCTAGCGGCAGCACCGCGTAATCTCCTCTGCGCAGAATCTCCAGCCGGCGCTCGAGTTGTTGCGGACGAATGTAGAGGTAGGGACGCCACTCGTGCTCGTCTTCAAGCGAGATGCCGTGATAGCAGAGGATCAACAGCCTTTGCCGCCGCCAGTCGCTTCCCAGAACCATCTGGAATGCGCCACAATGTTTCAGCACCGTCAGGGCCGCGCGCCGAGCCGATCTTCGCATCCAATCGTTCGTCACCATGCCTAGCTCAAGGCCGCCAAGGTGTCCGCTTTGGCGCCCGCTTCCAGGGGATCTCCGTCAATCATGACTCGCTGCCACATCTCAAGGTTGAGCAGCCGCCAGATCCGGTTTCCGTGGTCACGCGACTTCGAGCGGTGTTCGGCAAACAAGCATCGCACCGCCTCGGGCCGGAAGAGGCCTCGTTCTGTGCTTCGCGGCTCCACCAGCATGCGCTCCAGTTCGTCCAATTGCGGTCCCGCGAGCCAGTATTCCCATGGCGTAGGGAAGCCCATCTTCTTGCGGTACACGATCGACCGGGGAAGCAGATCCTCCACTGCTTGCTTCAGGATGAATTTGCCGGCCATTCCCTCGATCGAATAACGCGCTGGAATCCGCGTCGTAAATTCGACCAATTCGTGATCCAGAAACGGAACCCGGCTTTCGATCGAAGCCGCCATGCTCATCTGGTCCTGCTTCATCAGGAGTTCAATCAGGTAGCTGTTGATGTCGGCATAAAGAAGACGGTGCAGCAGGTCGCCTCGTGAATTGTTCCAGGCGTTCATGGAGCCGGCATAAGCGTTTCCGGCGGTCGAGAGCGCGTCGGGCGTGAGCAGATCGCTTTGTTCAGCCGCGGAAAACGCCGAAAAAAAGTTGTCGTAATAAAACGACGGCCATGAATTGCCATCCCGAACCAGGAAAGTATGGTCCAGCTTGCGATGCAGAGCCGCACTCAACGGGCCGGCATGGATCGTCTTTCGAACCAGATCGCGCAGCGTGCTCGGGGTCACGGCCCGGTAGGCGCGGTCCATTCTCGCGTTCAGCAGGGTCCACGCATAGCGCGTGTAACCCGCGAGAGTCTCATCGCTCCCTTCTCCGGTCAGTACGACGGTGACTCGCTCGCGTGCCAAACGGGCGACGAAGTACAGCGCAACGCTCGAAGGCCACACGATGGGCTCGTCTTCGTGCCAGATCAGCCGGGGCAGGCTCTGAAAAAACTCTTCGCGGCTCAACCGGACTTCGTGATGCTCCGAGCCGATATGCTCTGCTACATCTCGCGCGAAACCGAGTTCGCTGAACTGCTCTTCGCCGTACCCAACTGCGAATGTCTGGATGCGATCTCCGCGAATCTTCGATGTCAGCGCCGCCACCGCGCTCGAATCGAGCCCTCCACTGAGAAATACTCCTAGCGGCACATCACTCATGAGATGCGACCCAACCGATGCCTCGAGCAACTCCCGATAGCGGTGAACATAATGTTGTCGGGGCAGCGACTCGTGATCCTCTTCCACGCCCAGGTCCCAGTACCGCTCAATTCGCGGCTCACCCGCCTCAGATAGTTCCAGCGTATGTCCCGGCATCAACTTCTGGATTCCGGAGAACATCGTTTCCGCACCTGTGATGTAGCCGAACGCCAGGTACTCTGCAAGCACACCTTGGTTGAATTCCGCACTGACTCCCGGATAAGCCAGAATCGTCTTGATCTCGGACCCGAACAGAAATGTTTTGCCGTCCCAGCGGTAGTAGAAAGGCTTGATGCCGAGGCGATCCCGCGTCGCAAAGAGCACGCGCTTGCGACCATCCCAGATCACGAACGCGAACATCCCCCGCAGGCGCTTTACACAATCGCGGCCGTATTCCTCATAAAGATGAACGATCGCCTCTGTATCGCTGCGCGTGCGATAGCGATGACCTTTTGCTTCTAAATCCGCCCGCAGATCGCCGTGGTTGTAGATTTCCCCGTTGTAGACGATCCAGACGTCCTGGCTCTCGTTGGCCAGCGGCTGGTGGCCAGTTTTGACATCGATGATACTGAGCCGCCGCATGGCCAATCCGACATTTTCCTCGACGAAGAACCCGTCATCGTCGGGCCCGCGATGGGCGATGCGACGATTCATAGCGGCCAGCGCGTCCCGGCTGACGCGCTGCCTCCGTTCGCAGAGAAAAATGCCGCAGATCCCACACATGGTCAGTTCACAATTCGGATCTTGTCACGAGAGATTGGTGTCAGCAGGACCGCCCAGCACCGAGAGAACCGGCCCCTCATCCACTGCTTCGGGTTCGGAGGAGAAAATCTCCCTTTGATTCTCCCCCATCGTCACCTCGCCCCACGACACTGTGCGCGTGAAACGCAGCACCACACCACCGTCGACCTCGGCGTAGCTGCCATTCACCAGAATGAGCCGCTCCGCCGCACTCTTCTGTCCCCGACTCCAGCAAACGAATTCCGCATCGCTCGTCACGGATCCTTCTCGCCAGACCTTTCCCGCCTCGCCGGAGAGGAAGGAGAATTCCTGGTTTTCGCCGGCAAACCGATAGCCGCTAACGCCGGAATCCGGCTGCCGCTCGCCGATTTGGACAAGTGTTCCCGGAGACCGCAACGCTTCTTCCAATGTTACAAGCAGGACACAAAACGTGTCTGGAAGGTCCGCCATCTTCGAAAATGTCAGCACCGTCATTGGAGCTTTCTGCCCATACACCGGCGACCAGGACTGCTTGCTGACTTCTTCTGCCCACCCGTGTCCGACGGCGGGAATCAGCGCCAACCCCTGCGACGCGCCTCTGACGCGAAAAACACCCTCTTCGACTAATTGCATTTCCTGGCCGAGGTGCCAGGAAACCTCAAGCTTGTGCTCACCAGACCCTTCGGCGCCATCGCGCACCAGGTACATTCCATTTCTCAGCGAAAAAACCCACCGCCGGTGCGTTACCGGCTGAGGCAGCCGCAGATAACCATCATGCGTCGCCTCGAGCAGATCGAAGTGCTTTCCCTGAATCCATCTCTCTGTTTTCGACTGTGTAAGCCGTCGCCACGAAAAAGCTGTACCGGGTTCCGCTTGATCCACCCCATCCACGCGCAGCGTGTTGTGCATTGCAGTGCCACGAAACAAGTCCCGCTCTCCACCCTCCGCGGCGTAACTGCAAGTTCCGGGATCGAGCAGCAAATCGTGACCCTGACTCGTCAGGGTCACGCTCAAAGCATCGGCGTGCCCGTGCCCCCCACTTTGCGTGCCCATGGGCCCGCAATCTACAACCAGTTGCGTCACGGGTTTCTCCGACGCGAGAAGATACAGGCCCGATGCGTCGAGGACCGCGGAACCGAGATCCCGCGGGCGAGCTTCGAGTTCGTCCCACACGCGCACTCCCTCGGGCCCAACCAGCCAGATCGTCTCCTCACGCAACTGCGTGGCCGCAGCCTTGTAGTCGGCTCGATTGAACAGGATTGCGCCGGTGGCCAACGGATCGAGAAGATGTTCGCTGCCATTGCGTCGAGGATCAAAAAGTCGCCCTCCGTCGTCGTCTCCAAAGCGAGGCGGCGCGCCAGCCCGTCCCAACAGGCACAGCGCGCTGAGCATCTTCTCCAGGAACTCCTCGAACTCCTTGGGTAGCGGGATGTTGTTGACGCTCGCCAATACGGCGGAGTGCAGGAAGAAATCGAGGGCGTAGACGTGATAGTAGGTGGACTGCTCGAAGTGAAAGCCATCGGACCGCACTTGCCGGCGAGCCTCGTCGAGCACGATCTGCCAGCCCACCGTCTTCCAGCGCTCGGCCGCAGCCAACTCGGGACAAAGTGTTCCGAGAAAAAATAGCGCCACCCCTTCTCCAAGCAAATGCGTATTGGGAGAGAAATAGGTAGATAGATAGCGTTCGATATGCCGTCCACTCAACGCCAGAAGTCGAATCCATTCCTCGCGGAAATCCGGCAACCCGGGCGCGCCTTCCAGAACGTGGTAGGTCCACAACCAGGCGAGGCTGCGAAACGCCACTTCCAGGCTGCTGGCCCAATTGATGCCTATAGGGCAGGGGTTTGCGGTCCGCCAGTGCCGCCACTGGCGCAAAACCTCATCGGCATAACGAGGATCCCCCGTGAGTCGAAACGCCTTGGCCAGCGTTACAAGATGCTGGTGCCGGTTGAGTTCCCAGGTTACCTTGCTGTCGCCGACTTCTTCGAAGTCCAGATAGCGGACCCGATAAAACGCCTTTCGCGGGGCACGCTGGCCGTGTACCAGGTCCAGGTGCCAATCGATTGGCCTGCCGTAGGCGAGATCGGTATACCCCAGCAGGTCAAAACGGTGCAGAAGAATTCCATCGGCTTGCTGAACAATGCGTTTCACCTGCTCAGGGAGCCGCTGCCTCAACAGGTCGAGCCGGGCGTTGACGCCTTCTGGACCGAAAAAAAAGTTTCCTCTCCCCGCAGCCGCCGACCGCCGCACATGCTTGGCAAAATCGAATTGCAGAAGGAAGAGCAGCCCGTCTTGCCGTTTTGCCAGTTCCTGACGAACGCGGTGGCGCAGTTCGGTCCGGTCCATTCCTGTCACACGATCCGCGACTTGTCGCCATTTGCTAAGGTTCATACGATTCCAAGCCCGGCCTCTGGTCCCGGCGAGTCATAAGGCGCGGTCATCCCAGAGGATTCTCTTTGTTAGGTATTATTAACTGTTCTCGCCCTATCCTGCGAACTCTGGGAGCACAATGCATAAGATTACGGCCGGACGCGGGTGGAACGTACCGCCGGTCGTGGCATTTGCACTGGCGCCGCCAAAGCACCAATCGTAATATTGTCACTCGCCCCGCCGGAAGCAGCCTGCGGAGCCCCGCGATAGGAATGGGATGAACAGTAAAGTCAGTGTTTTTGGGCTGGGCTACGTTGGATCCGTCACCGCCGCGTGCCTTGCCTCCAAGGGAAATTCCGTCATCGGCGTCGATCTGAGCCCATCCAAGGTGGAGCAACCGCGGGCGGGCCGCAGCCCGATCGTCGAACCACGATTGAAGGAACTAGTGGAAAGCGCCCATGCTGCCTCCACGCTGCGCGCCATCGGGCAGTGCTTGCGAGAAGCTGAGCTAATCGTGATCGCCACGCGAGGCGTGCGGTGTGACCAGTTACTGCCGCACCTCCGGACAGATCACGCCCTGATCGATCTGGTGAATCTGGAAAAAGCCCGCCGGCCGGCTCTCGACCACTACGAAGGGATTTGCTGGTAGCCCCTTGCGAATTCTCTGGGTCAAAGCGGGCAAACTGCTGCCGGTCGACACCGGCGGCAAGATTCGCTCTTACAATATTCTGCGGCACCTCGCCCGTGCCTACGCCGTGACTTTCCTTTCCTACTATGGAGGCAGCAGGGACTTGGAATACGAGGCCGCAATCGGCCGCGAATTGCCCGCAGCTGAGACGGTCTACACCGCCGCCCTGGATAGCACGGCGTTCGCTCAGTCTCTGGACTATGCTCGGCTGGTGTTTCGTACTGCTCCATTTGCCGTGAGCAAGTTCACTCATCCCGAAGTCAAACGGCGAGTGGGGACATGGATCGCCGACAAGAAATTTGACGTGGCCGTATGCGACTTTCTCTCCGCTTCGCTGAACTTTCCCGACAAACTTGCAACGCCGACCGTCCTGTTTCAACACAACGTCGAGACCGCCCTGTGGCAGCGCCTGGCGGCGAAGGAGTCCAATCTGGCGAAGCGCGCGGCCTACACGATCGAAGCTCGCAAGATGGCGAACTGCGAGCGCGACGCGCTGCGCAAGTTCCATCACGTCATTGCAGTTTCCGAGTACGACCGCCAGCAGATGCTTGCCATGGACCCAACTTGCTCCATCATTGTCGTGCCCACGGGCGTGGATACGGAAAGATACAAGGTGGCGCCGCCAGCCACGGCCGATCCTCCTAGGATCATTTTCCTGGGCTCCATGGATTGGGAGCCCAACATCGACGCAGTGACATATTTTTGCCGCGAAATCTTCCCCCTCGTTCGCGCCCAGCTACCCGCTGCCGTGTTTCAGATCGTAGGGCGCAATCCGCATGCCAGCGTGAAACAACTGGCCTCCAATGCTGTGCACGTGACCGGGACCGTGCCCTCGGTCACCGAATACTTGCAGGATGCAACGATCGTCGTCGTTCCTCTGCGGATCGGCGGGGGCACGCGTCTGAAAATTTTCGAAGCGATGGCTACGGGCAAGGCGGTGATCTCTACCTCAATCGGCGCCGAGGGCTTGGCCGTGCAGAGGGGCCGCGACCTCATCCTCGCCGACGATGCGAAAGCCTTCGCCGACGCAACCATCCGCCTGCTCAGCGACCCCGCTCTCCGCCGTCAGTACGAGCAAGCGGCGGCTCGACTTGCGGCGCAGTACGATTGGTCGAATATCGTGCAGCAATTCGCGGTGGTGCTACAGAAAGCCTGCCTGGGCAATGTTACCTCCGAACCCACATGAACATCCTGGTGTTGGATGGAAACCAGAATCAGGCCGTCGCCAGCGTGCGATCTTTAGCCCGCGCGGGACATACCATTTTCGCTGGCGAATCGTCTTCCTGGTCGAAGGCGGGGTGGTCGCGAGCCTGTAGCGCCACGCTTCGGTACCCATCCCCGGGACAGAATGTGGATGCGTTCCTCAGCCGCGTTGCCGCGTTCGTCCGCCAACATCCGGGAACTTTGGTCCTGCCCATGACCGAGGCCACGACTCTTCCCGTGTCGGCGCATCGTGACTTCCTGATTGCCGCCGGCGCTCGCCTCGTGTTGCCGGAACATGAGAGTCTTCTCCGCGCCTTCGACAAGGACGAGACTATCCGCTTGGCCGCTTCTCTGGGAATTGCCGTTCCGACCACCATCCTCATCACGCGGGAGGACGACGCGCGCGACGCATCCACATCCGTGCGCTATCCGGTCGTGCTCAAGCCGCGTGCCTCCGAGGAACTCACAGCCGGCATGCTGCGCACGGCGGGAAGGCCGCGCTACGCCCGCGACAGCCGTGAGTTCAACGACGCCTACGGTGACATCATCAGCCGGTCTGCAGCTGTGCTTGTCCAGGAATTCGTGCCCGGAGACGGCGCCGGATATTTTGCCCTCATGCACAATGGCGAACTGCGGGCCGAGTTCGCTCACCGCCGAATTCGTGATGTTTATCCGACTGGTTCGGGAAGCTCGGTTCGGATTAGTGTCGATCCCGATCCTGACATGAAACGTTCTTCGTTAGCGATTCTTTCCGCATTGCGGTGGCATGGGGTGGCCATGGTGGAGTATCGCCAACCACCCGGATCGCCACCCGTCTTTATGGAAGTCAACGGACGTTTCTGGCTTTCTCTACCCTTAGCGTGTTATGCGGGGGCAGATTTTCCCGCCCTGCTCGCGCGCATGGCGGAAGACGGCGATATCGAACCGACTCTCGGCTACCGCCGCGGTGTTCGCTGCCGCTGGCTCGTGGGTGACGCGCGCCATCTCATCGAAGTGTGGAAGGGGCCGCCTCGTGGCTATCCGGGCCGATATCCCGGCCGCATACGGACTCTGCTCGACGTTCTCACTCCGGTTCCCGGTACCTACCACGATCTGTTTCAATGGAGAGACCCGTTGCCAGAATTGGCAGACTGGGTTTACATCTTCACTCGGACAATGAAAGGACGGTAATGCTGAAGGGCGCTCTGCACGTTCACAGCACCTACTCCGACGGTGAGTTCTCGCTCGCGGAATTGCGGCAAACTTACCTCGCCGAAGGCTGCTCGTTCGTGTGCATCACAGACCATGCGGAGTACTTCGACAGCCAATCCGTCCGAGCTTACGCGGAGGATCTCGACCGTCACTCCGATCGCGAGTTTTGCTTCGTCATCGGACTGGAGTACCGGTGCGATCGGAACATGCACATCCTTGGCTACGGAGCCTCTGCTCTGACCGCCGCCACAAACCCTCAGGCTGTCATTCGCCACATTGATTCGCAGGGCGCAATCGCAGTGATCGCTCATCCCAAAGACGAATTCTTTCCGTGGATCGAAGGATTTGGAGTTTTTCCCAAGGGTATCGAAACCTGGAATTCCAAGTACGATGGTCGGTATGCGCCGCGTCCCGGAACTTTCGCGCTGCTGCAGCGACTCCGGCAGCGAGTGCCCGAAATACATGCCTTCTACGGTCAGGACCTGCACTGGAAAAAGCAGTTTCGCGGGTTACGCATCGCGATCGATTGCGACGCTCCTGACCCGTCCTTGATCGTGGCGGCACTTGCCGCAGGAAGCTACTGCGCCCAGAAAGACGACCTTCAACTGCCCTCCTCCGGAATTCTGCCCGACGATTTGCTTGCCGAATTCGGGCAGGCTCATGCTCGCTCGGATCGAGTGTGGCGAATCTTCAAGAACGGCAAGCAGACCTTGGACCGCCTCGGCATTCGAGTTCCGGAATCTTTGAAGGCGCACCTGCGCAGGATCTTCTGATGGCACAGCCGGGCATTGTTTATCTCATTTATCACGAACTGGAAGTGCCGGGGCGGCCGTCGGTCCAATCCGAACCGGGATATGTGCGCTACATTCTCCGGGAAGCTACTTTTCGTTCGCAGATCGATTGGCTACGCGATAACGGTTGGCGGGGCCTGAACGTCAGTGAAGCACTTCGCTCGACAGGAGAAAAATCCGTTGCCATCACTTTTGACGATGGTTGCGAGACGGACTTGATCGCCGCCGCTCCCATCTTGCACGAAGCCGGATTTCATGCCACGTTTTATGTAACCGCGGGTTTTCTGAACCAGCCGGGACACCTGACCTCGGGCCAGTTGCGGGAACTGAGTTCATCGGGCCTCGAGATCGGCTGCCACTCGATGACCCATGCTTATTTGAACGATCTTAATCCTCAACAATTGCAGGCTGAGATCGTCGCGGCGCGCTCGAAGTTGGAAGGTCTGATCAGCCATAAGGTGGAACACTTTTCCTGCCCCGGCGGGCGCTACAGCCAACACGCCTTGGCGGTCGCCAGGCAAGCGGGCTACCGTTCCGTCGCCACCAGTCGCGCGTGTCCCAACCAGTCGTCGACCGATCCGTTCCGGCTGGGCCGCGTCGCGGTCATGCGCGATACCAGCCCATCAGCGTTCGAGAAAATCTGCACCGCCGAGAGCCTGTGGAAAATCCGCCTGAGTGAGTCTCTCCGCACGTCAGTGAGAAAAATAATCGGCAACGCGGTGTACGACCGCCTTAGAAAGGCGGCCCTGCGTCAACCATAGCTTAGCCCGTGCGCGACTCTATTGACCGGTTCTCCCGCCTTTGGAATATTGAACTGTCCCATGACCCACCCCATCTGGAAAGCTCTAAGAAACGTGACTCGCGGCGCAGAGATCCTCCGCTGCCCCGCTCAGACCAGCCAATGGGGACTTCTCAGTGCCGCGTATCTGGGATTGTCACATCTGCAGTATCCCTTCCTTTTGCGGTTGCGCAGCGGTGAACAAATCCGCCTTGAAGAACTCACCGACCTCAAGGCTTTCTGGCAGATTTTTCTGCGTAAGGTCTACCGCGTGCGGGCCACCGACCAGGTCATTTTGGACCTGGGTGCCAACGTCGGGATCTTTACCCTCTACGCCACGCTCCGCGCGCCTCAGGCCAAAGTGTTTTCCATCGAGCCTTTTCCTTCCACCTTCGGCCGCCTTCTAGCCACCGTGCGAGAAAACCATCTCGACCCCAGGGTCACCTGCCTGAACTATGCTGCGACCGGAGCCGGCGGGGTTCGCCTCATGCCAGAGGCGCCAGTTCCCAGCCAGCGCCGCACCGTGGCTCCTCTCGCGGCCTCACCTGCCAGTGGGACCTCTGGATCTCAGGTCATGGGGAAAACTCTGGAGTCATTGCTGGAGGAAGATTGTCTCTCTCACGTCGATCTCTTGAAGATTGACATCGAAGGCAGCGAATACGAGGTTTTTCTCTCAACTCCGCAGAGGGTCCTGCAGCGTATCGATCGCATCGCCTTGGAATACCACGGTGAAAGCGCTCCCTACTCGAAGCAACAACTCTTTGATCATCTCGGGCAGGCTGGATTTACGGTCACTTGGGACGTCTGTGATGCACTGGGCTACGGCGTTGCCGAGATGATCCGCAGGAACTAAACCCTGTTTCTTGGGGGCCAGCCACCGTCCGAAATCGCCACGAAACCCGGTCCGATCTCGCTTTTCCCGTGCCCTTCTGTGTCCTTTCGGACTAGAGTCTTTCGTTATCTGTCTCACCAGATGGCCTCTTCGTAGAGTAACATCCTAAGGACTCGAACGCATTAGTCCCCCAACTCTTCGTTACGAGGCAGTGATGTCTAATATTGGAACGCTTCCCCCGCGCGCCATCGTCTCTCTCGTTTTTTTCACGGTTCGGGCTCTTCTTGTCCTTTCATTGCTGGCTGCCGTCGCGGGCTTGATGGCCTGCGGCAGTGCTTTGCAGTCGGTCGCTCATGCCACAGCCCCTGCGGGGAACAACAACTCTCCGCACGTCTCACTGACACCGCTCAACCCCAGTATTCCTTCCGAGGGAAAACTGCAATTTACCGCTTTGGTCAACAACACCAGTGACACGGGAGTTGTCTGGTCGGCAAGCGCGGGCACGATTTCGAGCAACGGACTCTTTGTGGCGCCGAAAGTAACAGTTCAGCGAACCATTTCCGTGACAGCAACCAGCGCCGCCGCCGCATCGTCTCGGGCAACCGTCGCGGTCGCAGTGATTCCCCCGCAGGCCTTGAGTATCACAACATCAAGCCTGAACGCAGCCCAGATCGGCTCTTCCTATGACACCAACCTTTCGGCGAATGGCGGAACCGCTCCGTATCAATGGACCGTCACGTCCGGAGCACTGCCCACCGGGCTGCAATTGAGCCGGTTGGGCGGAGTCATCTCCGGCGTGCCCTCCGAGAGCGGCACATCCGCCTTCACCGTGACGTTGAAAGACGCAACCACTAACGAGACGACCCGCGCTCTGGCCCTGACGGTTTCGCCAGGCTTCGCGGGTTCGTTCGACGGGCCCGCTGAATTGCCACGCGTCTATTTGCAGACCACGCTGGCAGACACGCCGGCTCCGGGCAAGACCATAAATGTCAACGCCGGCGGGGACTTCCAAGCTGCGCTGAACAGCGCGGCCTGCGGCGATACGATCACGTTGCAGGAGGGTGCGACGTTTGGAGGCGTCTTCTACCTTCGCCACAAGTCTTGCGATGCGGGACACTGGATCATCATCCGTACCAGCGCACCGGACAGCAGTCTTCCCCCGGAGGGGACGAGAATCACCCCTTGTTACGCGGGTGTCGCCTCCCTTCCTGGCCGCCCTCATTTCAACTGCACTGCCACTCGGAACGTCATGGCGAAATTGGCCTTCATTAACAAGACCGGGTTTGGCCCCGTGGTATTCGAGTCTGGAGCGAACCACTATCGCCTCATCGGCCTGGAGATCACCCGCTCCGCCGGTACTTCTGTCGTCTTTAACCTCATGACTCCTGGCAATAAAGCGACCGCTGATCACATTGTGTTGGACCGCCTGTGGGTTCACGGCACGGCGCGGGATGAAACGACGCGTGGCGTTTATCTCGCCGGGATCACTTCCGCCGCCGTTATCGACTCCTTCTTCACCGATTTTCATTGCGTTGCCGTAACCGGAGGTTGCATCGATTCCCAGGCAATCGGTGGCGGCGGTGGCGACAATCCGGCCGGGCCCTACAAGATCGTTGACAATTTCCTGGAGGCTGCCGGGGAAAACGTCTTGTTCGGCGGTGGCGTTGCCACTACGACTCCTGCAGACATCGAAATTCGGCAGAACCATCTCTTCAAGCCGCTCCTGTGGATGCCCGGACAGCCGGGCTTTGTAGGCGGAATCGATGGTCACCCTTTCATCGTCAAGAATAATTTCGAGCTGAAAAACGCACAACGTGTGCTGTTTGAGGGCAATATCGCGGAGTACACCTGGGGCGGCTTCTCACAGGCGGGATATGCAATCGGTATCACGCCGAAAAACCAAGCCGGCAACAACGGCAGCAACCTATGCCCAAGTTGTCTCGTCACCGATGTCACCATCCGCTACAGCACCGTGAGCCATGCTGCGGCCGGCATTAATATTGCCAATGTGAAGTCTGCCAACGGCGGCTCCGCAAAGGATGGCAGGCGCTACAGCATTCATGACATCACCATTGATGACATCAATGGCAATGTCTACATGGGCGGAGGCCCGCTTCTGCTGATGCTGAGCGACTGGACATCCAACGTCCTCGGTGATGTCAGCATCAACCACATTACCGGCTTCGGCGACCCAACCCGTCCCGTGCTCACTGTCGGCAATGAGAGCAGCTACCCAAAGATGTCGCACTTTGTGTATACCAATAATGTCGTGATCGGAGGTGAGTATGCCGTCTGGTCATCCGGCGGCAAAACGAACTGCGCCTACTCCGGAACCCCGATCTCCATCCTCGAAGATTGTTTTCGCCCCTACACGTTTGTGAAGAACGCAGTGATTGCACCGAAGGAGCCCCGTTTCTACGACAAGTGGCCTTCCGGAAACTCCTTTCCCCACGACACAGCTGTGATGCAGTTTGTGAATTACAACAACGCCAATGGCGGCGACTATCATCTGCTTCCCTCGAGTCCCTACAAAAACGCCGGGACCGATGGCAAGGACCTCGGAGCAGACATCGACGCCATCATGGCTAGAATAGCTAACGCGTACTAACCAACGATCCGGCGGCGGGTGTCGGACCTCTTGCTGGTTCCGTTCTCGCGCGTGAGTTACGACCGGCCGGAGTGTCCAGTTTTGACCAACCCCCAAAAGTTAGGTATACCCAGCTTGGGACACCTCATCCGATCATGAATCTTCGTTCGGGTATAATGACCTCAACGACGCAGAACTGTGGCTGAATCCGCTCCGTCTCGTTTGAGTTGCCACTCCACCAACGCCCCTACGGCAATGCTGGAACTTCCCACCCGCAACGAGGAACCAATGGAGTCGCGTCCCCTGCTGACAGCAGTTTTCACGGCAATTTTGACGGCGTCCTACGCTCTCGCTCCCCTCACCTCCGCCGATGCCGCGGATGGCTCTTCTGCCCGCTTTGACGGACCGGCGGAACTTCCTCGCATCTACTTGCAGACATCCCTCACGGATACTCCCGCTCCCGGAACCGTTCACAGCGTCAAGGCCGGAAGCAGTCTTCAGGCCGCACTTGACCAGGCTTCCTGCGGTGACAGGCTCGACCTCGAAGCGGGGGCTACGTTCAGTGGCCACTTCGTTCTCCCCCAGAAGAACTGCGACGACTCCCACTGGATCGTCGTCCGCACCAGCGCTCCCGACACTGAACTTCCACCTGAGAGATCCCGGCTCACCCCTTGCTACGCGGGAATAGCATCCTTGCCGGGCCGGCCCGACTTTCATTGCACCTCGACCAGGAACGTTCTTGCCAGGCTCGTCTTTGAGGGAAAGGCCGGATCCGGTCCTATCATTTTCGCCGCAGGCGCTAACCATTACCGGCTGCAGGGTCTGGAAATCACGCGTATTCCCGGAGCCAACCGCATCACCGCCTTAGTCAGCCCCGAGGTGCGCTCTACCGCCCACCATATCGTGCTCGATCGAGTATGGGTACACGGAACCGCTCAGGATGAAACAACCCGTGGCGTGTACCTGGCCGGTACCGGTTATGTGGCGATTGTGGATTCCTTCTTTACCGATTTTCATTGCGTCGCCATCACTGGGGCGTGCACCGACGCGCAGGCGATCGGCGGCGGTGGCGGCGACACACCCAGCGGCCCTTACAAGATCGTGAATAACTTCCTCGAGTCGTCTGGCGAGAATATTATGTTCGGCGGCGGACCCGCCACCATAACCCCGGCGGACATTGAGATCCGCCACAATTATCTGTTCAAGCCGCTGATTTGGAAGCCGAACGAGCCCGGATTTGTCGGAGGAACGTCAGGAAAACCCTTCATTGTCAAGAATCTGTTCGAGCTCAAGAATGCGCAGCGCGTCCTATTTGAGGGTAACGTCCTTGACTACAGCTGGGGCGGCGTGGGCCAGACAGGTTTTGCGGTTGTTCTCACTCCTCGCAACCAGGGACCCAATGTTTGCCCGCTTTGTCGGGTCACTGACATAACCCTCCGCTTTTGCAAGATTCGCCACATGGCGAGCGGAATGAGCATCGCCAATGCGCCCTCCGGCACTGGCGGCATCTCTACTGCCGGCGAGCGCTACAGCATCCATGATCTGGTTTTCGAGGATATTGACGCGGACTTCTACAAGGGCTTCGGCCTTTTTGCCTTGATCATGTCCACCGGTCCACAGCTTCGCGACGTGAAGATCGACCACGTGACTGCCTTTCCCCGTCGAGTGTCCATGAGCATCGGAGCCGATCGCGACAAGCCTCTGCCTGCCAACTTCTCCCTGACAAACAGCATTCTGAGCGCGTCGGAACGCGAAGTGACCTCGACCGGAGGACGTCAGAACTGCGCCTTCGGCGCGATGCCATGGGGGCCCGAAGCGGTCTTCAAGAACTGCTTCACCTCGATGACCTTCGCTCACAACGCCATTATTGCGCCCACCAGACAGTGGCCTAAAGGAAACTCTTTTCCGAAGAACGAGAACGCGGTTGGCTTTGTCAACTACAATCACGGGAAGGACGGAGACTATCACTTGTGCAAAGGCAAGAATCGGCCTCCCTCCTGCAAACAGGCCTCGCCTTACGTTCATGCAGGAAGCGACGGACGGGACCTGGGTGCCGATATCGACGCCGTCGAAGCTGCAACTCGCGGCGCAGAGTAAGACTCGGGTCTTCACCGGTACGCCACCTCAATTGGCAGTCGGCTCCGCGTAAATGAAACAACTGATACGCAAAGGTCTCAAACAGATCATCGTGGATGACGTGCCCGATCCGGTCGTCATCCCTCACCACGTCCTGGTCCGCCCCCTCTTTTCCCTGATCAGCAGCGGTACCGAAACGGCCAGCATCCATCAGGAAGGAATTTTGCGGGCCGTTGCCGACAATCCCTCTCAGCTCGCGAAGATCTGGAATGTTCTCAAAGTACAGGGACCCGCAAGCACCTTTGCCGAAGTCAAAGCTAAGTTCAGCGAATACGCTGTTCTCGGTTACTCTGGCGCTGGGATTGTTGTGGATAAACATCCAACCGTCCAGACCCTGCAAGTCGGCGATCGGGTGGCCTATGGAGGCGAGGGTACCGGGCACGGGCAAACCATCCTGGTAGGCGCGAATCTGGTTGTGCCCGTACCGGACAACGTCCCGTTCGAGCACGCCTGTTTTGCTACCTTGGGCAGCATCGCCCTCAATAGCGTTCGGATCGCAAATCTCAGCCTGGGCGAAACGGTTGTAGTCCTGGGCCTGGGTCTGGTAGGGCAACTCATTGCCCAATTAGCCAAGCTCCAGGGTGCAACCGTTGTGGCCGTGGATCTGAAAGAGGAACGTGTCGAACTGGCCCGATCCCTTGGCTCAGATCATGCCCTCCTGGGCAACGCATCTCTCGTAGACCACATCTTTGCCGTCACCAATGGCCGAGGTGTGGATTGTGTCATCGTGGCTGCTGCGGCCAAGTCGTCCGCACCTTGCCAGCAGGCCGTCCAGCTCTGCGCTGATCGCGGCCGCATTGTTGATGTTGGCGCGGTTGAACTGAGTTTCCCCTGGTATGACATGTACCGGAAGGAAATCCAGTTCTTCATGGCGCGCGCTTATGGTCCCGGTAGTTACGACCCGCTTTACGAAAAGCAAGCACAGGATTATCCGATCAACTATGTCCGCTGGACCGAAAACCGCAACATGGCGGAGTTCCTGCGCCTGGTGTCGGTGGGACGAATCCAGCTTGCGCAGTTGATCACCCATCAGTTCCCGCTCGACGATGCCGCCAAGGCCTACGACACGATCACGAATCCCTCTTCGTCGAGCCTGGCTGTTCTTCTGCACTACCCAGCAGCAGGCGACTCAGACGTAGTAGAGGCCTTCAAACCGACTCGAAAAGTGCCCACTGCTGGTACGTCGCCGCCGCGCCCAGGTATAGGAGTGGCTTTGGTAGGGGCGGGTAATCTTGCACGCTGGGTGCATCTGCCCAACTTGAAGAAGATTCCCTACGTTCGCCTTCGGGCCGTGTTTTCCGCGAACGGGCCCCGCGGAAAAAGTTACGCGCTGCGTTTCGCTGCTGACTACTGCTGCTCTGAGTATGAAGAAGTTCTCAAGGATCCCGACGTGGACGTCGTCGTCATCGTCAGCCGCAATGCGCAACATGCTTCGCAGGCACTCGCCGCTCTGCAGGCTGGCAAACATGTTTTCCTGGAAAAGCCGATGGCGCTCACGGCCGACGAGTGTCGGCAGCTTTACCGCACCGTCGGGGAAACCGGCAAGCAACTCACGATCGGATTCAACCGCCGCTATTCCCCCCCTTACCTTGAACTGAAGCGGCAAATTGTTCATCGCAGCGGTCCCGCGGTTCTCAATCTCCGCATCAATTCTCCCGGCATCTCTGGCGATTATTGGATGGCGAAGATCGATGCTGGAGGTGCCATCCTCGGCGAAGCCTGCCACTTCGTCGACCTCGCGTCCTGGCTGCTCGAATCGGAACCGGTTTTGGTCACTGCTCTGTCGCTGCCGCCTGGCAAGAAAGAACCCATCGGCGAAAACAACCTGGTAGCCAGTTTCCGTTTCGCCGACGATTCCATCGCAAACCTCACCTACTGCACCGTGGGCAGCAAGACTTCCGGAGGCGAGCGCGTGGAGGCCTTCGCTCCGGGAATGGGCGCTGAGGTTGAGGATTTCAAGCGCTTCACGTTGCGAACCAACCTTGTGAGCCGCCGCTCCAGTTGGTTCGCGGAAAAAGGCTATGCGGAGCAGATGCGATCATTTTTCGATGAAATCCGGACCGGAAAGGCCCCCAGCATTACTGTGGAAGACGGGGCCCGCGCCACGCTGGTATGCCTGAAGATGCTCGAGTCCACCCGAACCATGTTGCCGTGTACGCTGAATTGGAAGGCGGAGTTGTCTGGGCCGGTGGCCGCGCCGGTGCACTCGCAATAGCCTACAGCCACGAAAGATCTTTGGTAACGAAGACTCTTCCCAGTGGCGTCTTCGCCTTGAGCCATAGCTTGGAGGAAAAATATGTGCGGTAGATCGCACGCATTACCTTCAGGCCAGCTCTGTCTGGAAGATTTCGATCCGAACTTCCCAACTCGTATCCCAGTTCCTCCAGAGTATCCCCCACCAGGATCTCGAACATCGCGAGATGTTCCGGGGTAAAGCCATTCCTCCAGCGTCCCAGCGGATTGAACCCGTCGCCGGAAGAGTCTTTGAACGAGGTGTTCGGCTGGCTGACCGATCCGATCCCCACTTTCAGGATCTGGTCATAATCGAGCTCCTGGTCGACAAATCCACTGAGCGTGGCCAGCGTGCCGCGAGGATTAGAAATCAATTCCTCAAAGCGCACTTCGATGTAATCCGGCCCGAGGTTTCGTCCGTCCTCTCTTCCTTTGCGGACCATCCACTCCCAGTAAAGTCCCGAGACCATCACGTTGGGAGTGCGGTCCCACCACCAGCGCCGGACGTATCCAAGTTTTGCCGTCGAAAGAGCCACGTCGCGGCCGTCACGAATGATGTGAATGATCAGCGCCTCTGGAATGGTCTCCTTGATTCTCTTCAGGTAAAGCAGGTGTTCGGGAGTGCAGTCGGCCCAGCGCTCAACTTTCTGCTGGCGTGCCATCTCGCTCATGATCATGCGCAGGAAATCGCCGCCATTCCGGCATTCGGCGATTACCTTGGCTTTGATGGCCTCCCGATCGAGCCCTGACCGCTCGTACAACTTGCTGGAGAGCCACGCTTCCATCAGCTTCTCCTTGTTCCTCTTTCCGCTCAGATCGCCAAAGCGCGGCTCCAGCAAGTTGATTGCGTTCGATTCCGCACGGTACACAGCAAAGTTACCAGCTGATAGCAGCATGTGATACAGGAGCGTTGTCCCCGACCGGCCGCAGCCCAACACAAACACGGGAGCCTTGTCGCGCGCGGTCGTTTCGACTCTTCCCTGAACCATTAGACCCTGCGATCCCATCCCCAGCTCGGAGCTGCTAGAAAATCACCTCCCCACGCGCAACTCGCCGGCATTTGGGGCGAATGATTGCGTGAGGCTCACTCGCTCAATGCTTTCGGCCAACTTCTTGGCATTGTCTTCTACTTCGATCTCAGGAATAGTGGCCACCATTCCCGCGTGATTTCTTGCCGCTTCCGTCATCAGGCTGAGGAGGCTGTCGAGGTCTCCTTCCTTCCACAATGCGGTTCCGGTGGGACGTGTACCATTGTCGGCGGCCAGTACTGGCACCTTCAGCTTCAGGGACTCCAGCACGGAAGAACAGATTCCGTCGCTAACCGGCGTTCGAATGTATGCTGCCGATCGGCTCAACAGCGTCAGAAACACATCGTGCGGAACCGACGCCAGCAAGCAGACGGCGTCTTCGATCTTCTGCTCTGTCACGAACGCCTGCATCCCGTCCATCTCGCGATCCCAGGGACCCACCAACAAGAATCCAACCCTGGGGAAAGCTTTACGAAAGCATCTGATTGCCTCGGCCAGGAAATCGAGCGCAAATTCCTTACGGAAACAGACGTAACTGAAAAACACCGCATCGTGAGCGCGGTAGAACTCTTCGACTTGAGCTGACAACTCCGTCGTAGAAAACTCGACGTAGTACGAAGAAAAATGCGGGATCGGCTCAACTCTCTCGGCAGGAATCCCAGTCGTGAGCAGAACTCGTTTTACGGTCTCACTGTTGCAGTAGATGCGCTGCGGAATTCGGAACAGGAGCGAGAAAGAGAGATGTCGCAACGAGCCCTTAGGAGCCGGAAAGTAGCTCTGCCGATGGCCTCCGCCGTAGGTTAACAACGCAGGCCGCCGTCCAAGCCGGGCCAGTAACAGTGCGGCGAGCGCGAGAAAATATCCCTTCTTCGTCTCGCCGTTGACTCGGATATGCACCGCATAGCCCCGCCACACGTGGCGAAGAACTTTCGAAAAGTAATCCCACCCACCCTGCACGTCGATGTATTCCGGGCTGCGAACCCGGCGATTCTCATTCAGGTTCATCACTTGGCAGTCCCATCCCCGCGCTTCCAACTCCTTGCGCAGTCCGACAAGACTCATCGACCAACTGCAGACCGGCGGAGGCCAGTTGCCGATTTCCAGTATCCGTTTGTGCATCCCGCCCCAGTAGTGGTGTTGCAGGCTTCTTCTCCGAAACGCCTGATCCGAGTCTACAGTATCGGTCTTCTACTGCCCGGCAAGACTGCCTGCGTATGCTATAGTTCTCGCTAGTGTGGGACGGCAGACTGTGAGCCGCCTGTGTCTCCCTCGTTCTGCTTTTCGACCCCCTTCCGCAGGAGCAAGTACTTATGCGCCCCTCACCGACCCGTGGTGCTCTGTTCGGGCGCTTGCTTCTATCTTTGACCTGCCGGCTTCGCGGGTTCAATCCCTTGCAGAAGCTCTCTGAAATCGAGAACGCTCCGTTCCTTCCCTCGGAGCAGGTCAGCGAAAACCAGTTCAAGAAGCTGTCGGCGCTGTTAGCAAATGCACAGAGTCACGTCCCGTACTACCGTGAAATGTTCCACGGACTTGGCATCACGAGCCGCGACATCCGCGATTTCGTTGATTTCTCCAAGCTTCCGGTTCTGACCAAAGACATCATCCGCCAAAGGGAGCGAGAGCTAGTGCGGGAGGATGTGCCGCTCGAAACTCTTTCCCCACACTTCAGCGGAGGATCGACTGGCGTGCCCTTGAAGTTCTATCGTAGCCGCGAATATATGGCCGCGAGCGACGCCGGTGTCTATCGCAATCTCAAGCAGTGCGGCTGGCGGCCTGGGGAAATGATCGCCTTCTTTTGGGGCAGCAACGACAAACTCGATCGCATGCCGCGCTGGGAATTCGAACTGCGGCAATTCGTTCGACGAAGCTACTTGTTTGACCCGTTTCGCTCCGGAGAGGCGGAGATGGCCGTCTGGCTCCGACGAATGCGGAGGCTGCGTCCTGCCGTCATCCTGGGATACGCCTCCACCATCGCTCACTTCGCAGAATTTCTTCAGGCCAACCATCAGCCTCCTCCGCCTGTGCGCGGCGTGTTTACTACCGCCGAAAAGTTGTACTTGCCTCAACGCGAAGTCATCGAGCGGGTCTTTCAATGCCATGCCTTCGACTGTTATGGCTCCGCTGAAGTACAGAACATTTCCGCCGAATGCCCGCAAGGCAAAATGCATATCAATGCGGATTTTGTAGTCCTCGAAGAAGAAAAGATCGAAGCCGGCTCGCCCCGACCCTTTTTGCTCACTTCGCTGGAAAACTGGTCCATGCCTTTCATCCGCTATCGCAATGAGGATTGTGGCTACCTGTCGTCCGAGCATTGTAGCTGCGGAAACAACTTTCCTCTGATGCGCCTGGAAATCGCCCGCACCAGCGATAGCTTTATCCTGCCGAACGGGCGCGCCGTGCACGGCGAATATTTCACGCACCTGATGTACGGCAGCGAGGGAATTGCTAACTTTCAATTCCATCAGACCGCGACCGATCAAATCATTCTGCTGATTGTGCCCGGTCCCGGCAATCCGCAAGCCCGGCAGAGGCAGATTCACAAAGCTGTGGAGCACATTCAATCGCTTTGTCCTGAAACTCCGGTCCGCGTCGAAGTTCAGGAACTTGATTCCATTCCCCTGTCTGCCGCCGGAAAGCACCGCTTCACCCGGTCTGACGTAAACGCTCAGCGCGCACAGTCGAACGAGGCGGTGCCGGCATCGAATTGAGTGGCGGCAACGAGAAAGCATGACGAATCCACACCTCGAAGACAGCTTCACCCCCAAGGTGGGCATCGCGCGCCTGCCGGCGCCTTGCTATCCGAAGGATCCGGAGGCTGACAAACCTCTCTCTCAGGCTCTCGATCGTCTCGCCGCTGAAATGGGCTGGTCCGATGGCGACAGTCCCTTCGCAACAGTGATTCCCCAAGGTGCGCGCGTCCTGATCAAGCCGAATCTCGTCCTCCATCGCAACGAGGGATCCGGTGGAACCGAGTGCCTCGTGACTCATCCCTCGCTGATCCGCGCTGCCGTCGAAGCGGCGCTCCGCTCGCAGGCGGCGGAAGTGCTTGTGGGCGACGCTCCCATCCAGGGATGCGATTTCCACGTGCTGATGCAAGAGTCAGGACTGGCGAGTTGGTCGACCGAGCAGATGGCACGAGAGCCACGGTTCAAGGGCATTCGTGATTTTCGCCGAACCACTTGTGTACTGGTCCACGGGGTACGCGTCGCCGCCGAGAATCTTCAATCGGCCGCCGAATTCACTTTGTTCGACCTTGGCCGCGACAGCCTGCTGGAAGCGGTTACCGACAACCGGCACCGATTCCGTGTAGCCTGGTATGATCCGCGCCTCATGGCCAACACGCATCACCCCGGCAAGCATCAGTACCTGGTCGCCAGGGCGGTGGTCGATGCCGATGTCATCATCAACTTGCCGAAACTAAAAACCCACAAAAAGGCCGGCATCACTTGCGCCCTGAAGAATCTGATTGGCATTAACGGCAACAAGGAGTATTTGCCGCATCATCGCGTCGGCGGATCGGCGCACGGTGGCGACTGCTATCCCGGCAAAGGCGTGGTCAAGCGGGCGCTCGAGTATGTCACGGATCGCCAGAATCTGAGCTCATCTCGCGCCGAAGCCACCATGTGGCATCTTTTCGTCGCCTTACTCGCCCGCGCCTCCCGCCTGCAAGGGGACCGCTTGGGAACGGATGGATCCTGGCACGGAAACGATACGATCTGGAGAACTTGCCTTGACCTGAACCGCATCCTGTTCTACGGCCGGGCCGACGGAACCATGGGCGATGCCATTCAGCGCCGAGTGATCCATATCGCCGACGCCGTCATTGCGGGTCAGGGCAATGGCCCGCTGGCGCCCGACCCCCTCGACCTTGGATTCCTGCTCGGCGGCAACAACGCCTCGGCAGTCGATTGGGTCGCCGCTCATTTGTTAGCTTACAATCCCGAAAAGATTCCGCTTCTGCAGCATGCCTTCGATCCCTTCCGCTGGCCAATTACAAATTGCCCCAGTAGCAGCGTGCAGGTCATTGGCGAACTCGGTGCCGGCTCCGCGGCAGATGTGATCTGCCCAATTCGGCCGGTCGTTACTCATCCTTTAGGATGGCGCGCCGCTGCAACGGCAATCTCGTCATCTCAAGCGACTCCGGCAGCCTTGACCGAATACGCAGCTACCACCGCGTGGGATGCCTGAACGCTGTTCCGAACAGCCACGCTTCAACCGCGTTCCTCGCCGGAGAACACCAGGTCCGCTTGCCGGATTCCTTTTTCCTCCAGCAACGAACTGTAGAAGTCCTCATACTCCGCGCAAACTCTCTCCACACTAAAACGTTGCGCGTCTCTCCTCGCTGTCGCTCCCAAGGACTTTCGCAGTTCGGGTTGTCGCACCAGTCGTTCGATGCGCTCCGCCATCTCTTCGGCATTCCCCGATGGCACCAGAAACCCATTTTCTCCGTCGTGAATCAATTCTTCATTCCCACCAACCCGGCATGCGACCACCGGCACTCCCGCCGCCATGGATTCCATGATCGAGTTCGACAAGCTTTCTGAGGCTGAAGGCAGCACGCTGATCTCGGAGGCTGCCAGCACGGCAGTAATATCGTGCCTCTCACCAAGAAAGACTGCCCGGTTCCCTCCACCCGCGCTCCTTAAACCAAGCTTCGCCGCCAAATCTTCAAGAGCTGGTCTCAAGGGCCCGTCTCCAACTAACACGAATTCCAATTTCGGATGCTTCGGGGCGAGCATGGCCGCCGCTTGCAGGTAGATATCGTGCCGCTTGGCAGGATCGTTCATGCGAGCGATCATGACGACCCTCAGCACGCCGGGACTCGCGGGCAGCGCCGGCGCTGCCATCGCAAACGCCGCCCCCGGCAGCGCGTTGGGAATCACCACGAGCTTGCTGGCCTTGATTCCGGCTTGGCGCAGCCGCGATGCCGCCGCGTGCGAGTTGCACACCACCCGGTCACACCAGCGGAACAGGGCATGCTGCACGCTATTTCGGAGGGAAGACATCAGATCGCCGAGCTGACGTTGGCTCCCTACCACAATCGGTACACCGGCCAGGCGCGCACTGGGAATCATCATCAGGTTGGAGTAGAAATCGAAGGAATGAGCAATTACCGTGCGCTGGGCGCGAAGATACCGCCCCAGTTGCAGCCTCGCGCGCTGCGCCCGGAGCTTGAACAGGCTCCCTCCCGGGGGAAACTCGACGATCCCTTCCAGCCCTTCTGCGAACTTTCCCTGCTTCCGCAAGCAGCCGAGCCGGAGTTGCAAGTGCGGGGGATGCAAGGCTCCAGCTAGAATGGCGAACTGCCGCTCTCCCCCACCCGTCTCCATCGTGTTCGCCATGAGGAACAAAGCAGATCGCCGGCCACTATTGGCCGGGTCCGTGGCGAAGCTCACGAAAGACGCTCCGAGCCCTGGGCCGATCGCGCCTCGGCCCCAACGTTCTTGAAGCCCGAACCCGCCAAGCTCGACTCGCCACGCGAACCCTCGCCTTCCGCGATTGCAATTCCGCGGCCAAGGTCGCGCACCTCGATAAAATTCCGATGCCACAACTCAAACACCAGCAACAGCCACAAAGCACCTGCGTGGTTCCGGCGCCCACGAACGTGCTCATCCAGCAGTGCACGAATTGCCGCCGGCTTGAAATATCCTCGCTGTAGTGTCCGCGGCTCAATTACGATCCCCAACAACGAGTCTCTCAACTCATGCCGCATCCAGTGAACCAGAGGCATCGAAAACCCGGTTTTGCGACGATGCAACAGCTCGGACGGAATGCCCAGCCGCTCTGCCAATTTCTTTAAGATATATTTCCGTGTGCCATCGCGATATTTGTACTTCAACGGTAGGCCAGCGACCCACTCCACAAATTCATGATCCAGTATCGGACACCTCACTTCAAGCGAAGCCGCCATGCTCAACCGGTCCACTTTGGCCAGGATGTCGGCCGGCAAATAGGTCTTCGTGTCGAGGTACAGCAACCGGCTCAGCGAATCGGTGGCCGGAGCCTCGTCGTAGTAGCGCTCAAACTGGCCAAACGGCGGCACCAATGTCTCGGCGGTTTCAAGGAAATCCTCATTGAAGAGTTCCCGCTCGCGGTGAAGCGCGGGCAGCAACGCCAACCCATCAAGATAGCGGTCGCGCGGAGACAGAGTGACGTTCCAGGCAAACCGCCGCCCGTAGACACCGGTTGGCAGCCTCCGGTATACGCGTTTGCGGTACGCGTCGCCCATCCACATAGGAATCCAGTCAAATTTTCGTCGCTTGAGGTTGACCAGATACCGATCGTATCCGGCAAAAAGTTCGTCTCCGCCATCGCCCGACAGCGCCACCGTTACCTTCTCGCGGGCGAGGCGTGAAACGTAGTACGTCGGAATCATGGACGAATCGCCGAATGGTTCTTCCATGACTCCCGAGAGTTGATTCAACGTCGCCGCAATGTCAGGATCAACCATTAGTTCGTGATGGTCCGTCTGAAAGCGCTCCGCCACCCGGCGCGCATACTCTGCTTCGTTGAAATCAGCCTTGCCGAATCCGATGGAAAACGTCTTGACAGGAGTCGAACTGCACCTCGCCATCAATGCCACCACGATCGACGAGTCCACGCCCCCGCTGAGCATTGCGCCCAAAGGAACGTCGCTGATCAGGCGAATTCGGACTGCCTCTTCCAGTCGCCGCTCCATCTCCTCCAGGCAAGCTTGATCCGATCCCGGATCTTGCTTTCCGTACGGCGGTACATCCCAGTATTGCCGTACCTTGATCTCTCCCTTGGCGTACTCTGCCAGGTGTCCCGGCGGCAGCTTGCGAATGCGCTGGAATGCCGAATATGGGTCGGGCACATACCCGAAATAGAAAAACTGGAGAACCCCCTCCGGATCGACCTCCGCCAGGTGCGGCGCCAGCGCCAGCATGGCTTTGATCTCCGAGGCAAAGTAAAACCGGCCGTCGAGCAGCGCGTAGTAGAGCGGCTTCTTTCCCAACCGGTCTCTCGCCAGCAGCAATAATTCACGCTTCTCGTCATACAGCGCGATGGCAAACATACCTCGCAGCTTCGTGACACAATCGGCGCCCATTTCCTCGTAAAGGTGGACGATCACCTCCGTATCGCAATGGGTGTAGAAGCGGTGACCACGCCCCTCCAACTCCTTGCGCAATTGCGGAAAGTTATAGATCTCGCCGTTGAACACTACGCAGACGCTGCGGTCTTCGTTGTAGATCGGTTGCCGTCCGCCGGCGAGATCGATGATGCTCAGACGGCGCATGCCCAGTCCGACACGCCCTTGCACCCGGATGCCTTCGTCGTCTGGCCCGCGGTGCACAATAGCGTCGGTCATCCGCCGCACCCGATCCGCTCCCACCGTCTCCCCCTCGCGCTCAATGATGCCGGCTATTCCGCACATCGTTCCACCTCTAGACTCTCATTTCGATCGTCGTGTGGAACTGCGCGACCCGGCCTCCGTCCCGTTACCGAAATCGGCTGGAGAACTACGCGCAAGTCTTCCAGTCCGCACTCCTCAAACCAGCGGAACACCTCTTCGTAGGTGTGCTTGGATTGATACCAGGGCGAGTACCAGTCAAATGTATCGAGGACACGCCACTTGGGATCGGGATTGTGCGCCATCGGTATCATGTAGGCCAGCACTCCGCTCGCCGGGCGTCCAACCAGCGGCATTCTTCGCAGGACCTGATGCACTCCATACAGAGGGATCACGCCGTAACAGAGCTTGTGCAGCAGCTTCGGCGACATGCGCCGCGTAACCTTGCGATAAACGTCGCTCATCTTGTACCAGTGGTTGTACCGGCTGTAGAGCCAGATGGCAATGCGTCCGCCGGGCTTGAGCAATCCCGGCAAGACTTGGAAGGCTGCTTTGCAGTCCGGCGTATGGTGCAGGACTCCCAGACTGTAGATGTAGTCGAAACTCTCCGGCGCAAACGGCAGCTTGAACACGTCCGCCTGGAAGAAAACAGCCTGCCGGTCTTTCAGATTCTCCTCGGCAACTTCCGCGGCCAGGCTCAGATCGATGCCGACCACGTGCGCTCCCCATCGTGTCGCCACTTCGGCGAACCGGCCCATGCCGCAACCAACATCCAGCACGAGCTTCCCGGCAAGGTCCTCGGGCTCGAAGCCGGTTCTTCGGCGGAAATCGTTTTCGGACCGGCGGCTGGTCTCGTTATCCAACTGGGTCTGCCGGAACAAGTGCCACTGGAAACCGAAACTGCCGGCGTAGTGTTCCGCATCCACAAAACGGACCACGCCATTCACCACGGGGAACTTTCGCGCGCATGCCGCGCACGACAGTCCGTGCGCTTCCTGCCGCAGTTGACCTTGGCAAGAAATGCAGCGCAATATGCTCATCACCTCGTCGGCGAGTCCAGACCAGTTCCGGTGCTCCCCCTCTGCCATATTTCCCCAGCCCGGCGACGAACGATGCCGCTGCAGCCCGCTATGCCAGCGGTATTCTGTTGATTTTATCCCACATTCTCATTTTTAATTCGTCGTCGAAAGTTTCGGTAGTGACAAGGTTTGTCTTGTCACTACCAAAGTTTCCCCCGAACTCCCGGAGGACATTGGTGACCGGATTGTTGTCGCCCAACTCGAATCTATCCCACGGCGCAAAGCGTATGTTCGTGGTCCTGCTTGTTTTGGGCTTTGGCCTGAGAATGAGCTACGGCGTTCTGCGATACCGAAGTACCCTGAATCGTTCGGGCAATGCTTTTATCAACCTCTGGGATCACGACCCGCTCTATCACGTCCTGATAGCCAAAGCTTTGCTCTCCGGAAAAGGTTACGTCGTCGACGATTTTCCCGCCTCCGCTGGGAAGCAACTGCGTTACGTCGGGCAAGAGGCTTTGTTCAAAGCGCCGATGTACGAGTTTTTTCTAGCCGGGGTCTTTTTGATTTCCGGATTCTCTTTCAAACTATTCTTCCCTCTGCAAGCGCTGTTGGGCGGTCTTGCAGCGGCATTCACGGGCCTGATTTCACTAAATGTCTTCCACCGACAGCGAGCGGCGTGGTTCGCCGGATTGGCAACTGCAGCGCAGCCCATACTCGTGAATGCCGCGCCCCAGCCATATAACGAAGACTTGTTTTTCTTGCTCTTCGTGGTCTCAATCTGGGCCTTTCTCGTTTGGCTCCAAACTGACCGTGTTAAGTACGCTGTGCTCTGCGCAACGATGATAGGCCTCTGCATGCTAACCAGGGAGACCGGCAGCTTACTGCTTGCCGCCATGGGCGTGGTCGTGCTCGCAGCAAGTCCGATGAATCTCCACAAGTGGACGAGATACTGCTGGATCGCGACGCTGACTATCGCGGTCGTGGCTCCATGGACGCTGCGCAACTACGTTCGCTTCGCCGCATTCGTTCCAGTTGCCAGCATTGTGGGTGTTGATTTCACGGAAGGCAACAACCAATGCGTCGCCTCCGAAAGCATTTTCGTCCCTTATTGGGCAGAGGGCCCGTGTCCCTCGGTCGATGAGGAAAGACGCGTGCAGATGCAAACGCGCACATTTGATGCCCGGGTCCCCGCCTGCGTGCGCCTCGACCTGGCTTCCAGGCAGGTGGCTCTCCAGTTTGTTAAGAATTATCCGCTAAGTTATGCGAAGCTGACGCTGCGAAGATTCTGGACGAGCTTGCTCCCCTACAATCCTCGAGGGAACCAGCATCGCACGGAACGAATCGTGCTTTTGCTCTACTGGCTGGCTGTCTTCCCTGCGGGAGTCGCCGGGTTGATCCTGGGCAAGAAATTCCGTGAACCCGGGAGGATGCTGCTTGCTCTCGTGATAGCGCTAAATCTGCTCTCCATCGCGGCTGTCCTGTATTGGTCCGATCTCCGCTTTCTGGTGGGAGTTTACTTGCTTCTCGCCTGCTTCGCTGGGTGGACTTATGATGAGCTGATTCTGTGGCGTGAACGACAAACACGACCCTTAGCTTAACTTAGGGAAGCTCTGATCAAGTCGCCCTCGCCGTCTTCTTTGATTTTCTTTGCCGCGTTTGCGGCTTTTCTTGGCGGGCTTTGCGGTTCAGGCTTCTGACTGGAACGACACAATCACGACCTATTCAGAGGTTCCTTAGTAAATTGACCTCTAACCCGTTTCACCCGATTCGCACTAACCATACTAGACTTCACCTTTACCCTCAACCCGTCCTCTATAGGCGGACTTAGCAGCCTAATCAAAGCAGTTGTATAACCAACCATGAAGTAAGGAAAGAGTTGGTAGCCCGTATTGGCAAACATAGCCCCGGTTACATAACTGGCCATCCCTGCCCACAGCCCTCCGACCAACAATCGAAATTCTTCTGAATCTTTGTAAGCCTGGGTCAAGCGCATTCGGCGCAGGTTCCTGAAAGCCAGAACCAGGATGCCGATAAACAGCCCGAGCGCGGGAACTCCAGTATCTGCGCTAAGCTCGGTATAGGTGTTATGTGCCACATGCCACAGGTTCGTGTAAGCCTCGAACTGGCCCGGCCCCACTCCGAATATCGGGTGCGTGGCGGTAACTGCCAAAGACTCCTTTAACATTTCGATTCGGGCTTCTCTCGCGTCTCCTCCATAGATCTCCGTCCCCCCATTGTCCATCGACCTGTCAGAATCCGAAAAAATGCTCTTGATTCGGTCGCTATAATTCGACGGACCAAGAATCACGAACACCATTCCTAAGAACAGCGCAGTTCCAAGCAGGTAGTAGCGCTTGCCTCGGACCCCAAATTCCCAGAGGCTCAAAGCCGCTCCGACCAGGAGAGCCAGGAACCCGGATCGCGAATAAGTCAGCATCACCCCCCGAACCATGATCAACATGCCCGCGGCCCACAGCGCCTTCTTCAGCGGATTCTTGGACGACAGAAGGAACATCCAACACAATGGCCAGTTCAAAGCGATGTTCATCGCCAAGTCGTTCGGGTTGTCGAAAACCCCACCCAGCACTCCCCCCATTCGGCCGCCGTGATAGCGGAGAACGGAAAACAGCGTCATGGCCGCCACAGCGGCGGCTTGGATTAGAATCAGCTGTCGCACCTGCGAAATCGAATCCACAATCAGACTGACCAGGAACGCTGCAATCAGAGCCTTAGAACACTTGTTGATCACCCACATCAGGGCTCCGGTTCTGTAAAATGCGAACGGAATCGACATGCATTGCCAGGTAAAAAGCGCCAATAAGAGCTTCAGTTCCGTGGGCCATTTCGCAGATCTCTGATGGCTCCTGACACCGAAGATCAGCGCCAACAGTGCAATCCCCCCCACAATTTTCTCGGTGGGAATGTGGTTCAGCCCTGGGATAACATCCTCTGGCCGGGCGAAATACAAAAACGAGAAGACCAGCAGCACACGGTACGCCAGCGTTGGTCGAGTCTCGAGTCTCACATCGCGCGAGTTCAGGGCCAGCGTCGCCATTCAGAAAGACCTCTTCGTCACAGCCTTCGGGATCGTGCCTTGCGCCGTTTCCATCATTAGCGGCTCCAGGTGGCTCGGCGTCCGGCAACAAAATTTCCAAACGCTACCAGAGCCGCGGTGTTTAGCAGCACAAAAACGCCCGCCGCGTCGGCCGCTCGCGCCACAGGCCCTGACTTGAACAAGCGCGCGAAAGCCGCAAGGCTCAGTCCGTACAGAGCCAGTTGCAGGAGTAATCCGATCCGGTAGACCGGGCCGGGGAGAATCAGCGACCCCGCCAAAAGGAAACTCAAGGCAAATGGCACCAGCAATCGAAGCACTTTGTGACTGATAAACTCAAACCACATGGGGTTCGCGCTGCTCAATAGCCATGGCGCCAACTGCAGCAGTTCGTAATTGCCCCCGAGGGTGCGGACTTTGCGCGCAAACTCCCGTTTCGCTCCCAGATCCGGTTTGTCCCACGCCCGAGCGCGTCCGTCAAAAACCACCCGCAATCCTTGCCGCACAACACTCATCGGAATATACACATCGTCAAGAATCGTTCCCGCCGGCAGCGTGGGCACCAAGTGGCGACGTACTGCATAGAGCGCTCCCGTCGCGCCCACTACCGAACCCGAAGCTGACTCCAACTCGCGAATCGCCTTCTCGATTCTCCAGTACAATCCCATTCCTCGGGTGGCTTCTCCGATCTCAGGATCTCCCAGCATCAATTCGCCGCTCGCCGACCCTACGTCGTGATCGGCAAAGTTCTCGACCAGCAAGCGTATGGCGCCGGATTCAATTTTCTGGCGCACGTCCGTGAAGACGACTAGTTCTCCCTGGGCCCAGACCATCGCGTCGTTCAGCCGCGACGCTTTGCCTTCAGGCAGCGCGGTCATGACTGCATGAATACGCGGGTTGAGCCCGTGCTGTCGGAGAATCGCCTCAGTCCCATCTGTCGAACCGTCGGACACGACGACGATCTCGCACCGGTCGGCTGGATAGTCCAGACTCAGCACGTTTTGTAGCTTCTTTTCCAGAAACTCCTCTTCATTACGCACAATCATCACAATGGAGACGTTTGGCTCCCAGGCACCTCGTTTCACCGGGCGGAGCCGCCACAGGGTGCGCAGGCGCAACCAGCACGGATAGCCCGCATACGTGTAAGCGATGACGACCGCCGCTATCCAGAATGCCCATTTCATTTCGTTGCTCCCTGCCGCGCCATGCCGCCTGAGTCGTGGTGAAGGGGTTCCTTCAGTCAGCAGCAACCTCCGTGCTCAGTTCTCGGCTCCAGGGCTCGAACCTGAATACCAGCAGGATGGTTGCTCCGAACTTCCGAAAGCTTCGCGACATGGTGAGCCGCATCAACAGGATTTGGATCAAAGCCAGCGGGGCAAAGAAATTAAAGAACGGCCGGGGCGGAGTCAGAACTTTTAGCGACTCCCTCCTCAACCCGAGGCCGCTGCAGATTCTTTCCAGCCGGCGCACCGTGTTGGCTCGATAGAAAGTCGGGAATACGTCCTCTTCTTCCCGCTTGTCCGCAAACTTGATCAGCGCCAGCATGCCCTTCCTCGGGAGCCAGCGGGCCACCGCGTGGTTCAGAAACACGGCGTAGTTTAGGAGGTTCGGCGTGTGAATGATGACTTGTCCGCCGGCCGCAAGCACGCGCGTCATTTCCGAAAATGACTTCAGCGGATCGCGCAAGTGTTCGACCACCATATTGCAGGTCACGAGGTCAAAACTGGCGTCGCGAAAAGGAAGAACGTCCGCCGAACCGATCACGAGCCTCCGTATGTTCCTGTGTTTGGACACGCTCTTAAAATTCGTGTCGCATCCCACAACCATCTTCGCATTGGCCACCAGAGCATCTTCGATCGGCTCCAGGTCCTTGCCCAGGAGCCGCCATCCGCAGCCCAGATCCAACCACTTGGTGTTCCCCCTGATGTGTTGCTGCACCACAGTGCCATAAATCTGCTGGTTCCATACCAGGTCAGGCAGTATCCACCCCATCAAGCGCTGCGTCATTCGCCGTCCGAAGGTGACATCCCAGAGAGCACCGAGTCTCACCGTGCGCCTCGTCCCAGCAGGACGATCTTGACCGTCTGAAAAAGGATGACTAAGTCCAGACCGATGGAAGCGTTCTTGATGTAGAACAGGTCATACTGTAGCTTCTCTCGGGCGTCTTCGAGAGTGTTGCCGTATTTGTACTGCACCTGCGCCCAACCAGTAATGCCCGGACGCACGGTGTGGCGGACGCCGTAGTACGGGATCTCTTTACTCAACCACTCCACGAACTCGGGGCGCTCCGGCCGGGGCCCAACAAAGTTCATGTCGCCCTTGAGCACGCACCATAATTGCGGAATCTCATCCAGGCGCGAAGACCGCAGGAATCGGCCGACCCGAGTGATCCGGGGATCGTCGTCGCTGGCCCAAGTGGCGCCGATATCGGCCTCGGCGTCCTGCCTCATGGTGCGGAATTTGTAGCAGTAAAACGTCACCCCGGTCCGGCCCACTCGTTTTTGATGGTAAAGGACGGGACCCGGCGAACCCAACTTCACCGCCAGCACAATCAAGGGCAGAATGGGCAGGGAAAGCACCAGGCCGATCAGCGCCAGGCCGAAATTGAACAGCCGCCGGATCGCTTGAACAAAGGTGCTGGAGCGGAACCCCTCGGCGAAAATCAGCCAACTCGGATATAACTGCTCGACCTCAATCCGGCCGGAAATCCTCTCCAGCCAGGATGTCGCTTCTTCCACCTTTACCCCCGCCAGGCGTAAAGCCAGCAACTCTTCCACGGGAAGTGTCCCGCGCCGGTTCGGCATGGCGACAATGACTCGATGCACCTGCCTCTCTTTTACCGAGCCCAACAAGTGCGTCGCGACTGTTTCGCGCGTCAGTTCGCCCTGAATGTTCCCCGTCCACCCCACAACCTCAATGCCCAGCCGCGCGCGCTGGCGCAGTCCGTTGAGCAACCGTTGCGCCCGATCTCCAGTCCCCAGGACATACACGCGTTCACGAAAATAAGGTTGCTGCACGATCCAGGAATATGCGATCCGCCACGCCAGCAACATGAACGTCAGGATGATGAGCCCGGTTACCAGCGACCCCCGCCCGGGAAGAAAACTGGGGAAGAGGAACCCAATCGCAGACAGCCCCAACGCTACGACCCCTAAAACCAATAGCAAACGGAAGACTTGATCCCAGTTGGCGCCCAGGTTCGCGGTGTCGTAAAGATCCAACCAGTGCGAAAGCAGCAGTACGATTCCGGTGAGCGCGAAGATCTTTAAATATCCCCCCTCCACGTTCAGCAGCAGCCACCAGTTCTCTTGGTTCTGCAAAGTCGTGCCCAGCACAAACGACAACCACACAACCAGGGCCTCCACGGCCAGCAACACCAGTGCCCGGAGCGGATAATGCACTTTGAAGAGCCGGATCACTTACTCCCCCTGGATGTTGGTTCGGTTTCCCTTCTTCTCGTAGGTTTCGTAGTAGTAGCGTTCGTAAGGCGCGGCGTCATGCGGCGTCCCGTTCAACACCACCCCGACCAGCGCCCCTGTCGGAAATTCCTGGCGCGCCTTCTGCGCCGCGTCGGCCGGGGTCGAATTGGAGCGCACCACCATCAGCACTCCGTCGCAGGCCGTCGCCAACACACTCGCGTCCGACACGAGTACGGCCGGGGGCGAATCAATCACGATCCATTCAAACAGGGGATCCAATCGCTGGAGCAGCAGCTTCAGCCGCCCGTTCCCGATCAGTTCCGAGGGATCTTCGATGCTGCCACCGCTGGGGATAAAGAACAGGCTCTCCAGTGGAGCCCGCTGCATGATCGAGAACTCGTCATTTCTTCCCTGTAGATAGTCGGAGAGTCCCGGACCAGCCATCGTGCCCAGCATCAGATGCAGCCGCGGTCCCCGCAGGTCGCCATCAATCAGCAGTACGCGCTTCCCATGCTGCCGGGCCATGACCTGCGCCAGATTGGCAGCCGTGAAGGATTTGCCTTCCTTCGGCAATGCACTGGTCACCAGAAGTTTTTTCAGCGTCATCTTGTCCCGCAAATGGTACAGCCGGGATCGAAGCGTTCGGTATTCTTCGGTGCCTCGCCCGCCGTCGTTGCCGTTGGCAAAGAGCATGGTCGCCGGATCCGGATTCCACTGCGGTTGCACGCAGCGGCTCAGCATCGCTTCCTGGCCAGACAAGCCGGCGGATACGGACATAGCAGTGGCACTAACCCCTTGCGGCGAGGCTGCGGGCCCTACATCCCCATTGGCCCGTTGGCCGACCTGAGGAACCGGAGCGGGTTCCGCTTGCGCAGCGTCTCCCTGGATCGTCGTGCGTTCCTGCTCGGCTCTCTTCAGCGCCTCGTGAATTCTGCTCATACTCTCCTTTCGCTGGGGAGATCCTTGTCTTCTTCCCGGCGCAAACGGTCGGCCAGGGTTGCAAGGGAGCGTAACGCCTCCACTAAATCGAAACCGTCGGGACCCGGCGTCTTTGGCGATGCTGTAACCGCGGCAGAAGTACTACTTTCGCCCAGTTCGAAGTCCCGAGCCACTCCCTCCGCCACCGCCGGCCCAATAATCTTCTGCTGATCTACAAACCCGCTCACCAGGCAATGCTCGCACAGCAGGTTGATGAGACGTGGGATACCGAGCGCGAAGCGGTGGATGGCCGTCACCGCCTCCGGGTCAAAAATCTGCTGACCATCCCAGCCCGCGACCCGCAGACGCTGCTGCACATACGCCTTGGTCTCTTCGAGCGTGAAGGGATAGGTTCTGGCCCGCAGTGTCAGCCGCTGTCGCAGTTGCCGCAGTTGCGGCTGTCTCAGCTTTTGTTCCAGCTCCGGCTGCCCCACCAGAACGATCTGCATCAGCTTCTCGGTGAACGTTTCCAGGTTGGTCAGCATGCGAATCTCTTCCAGCAGTTCCTCGCTGAGATTCTGCGCCTCATCGACGATGAGCACCGCCGTCTCGCCCGCCCGGTAACGATCCAGCAGCCAGTTGTAGAGTCGCAACAGGATCTGGCTCTTCGCCTTCGAGTCACACGGAATGCCGAAGTCGGCCATCATGTAATCCAGAAAATTCGGGACGTTCAGGCGCGAGTTGAACACAAACGCCGTCGCCACCTGCTGCAACCGGAGCCACTCCAGCAGCTTGTTGATCAGCGTCGTCTTGCCCGTACCCACCTCGCCGGTAAGCAGTACAAAGCCCTTGCGGCTCTGGATCCCATAGGTCAGGCAGGCCAGTGCCTCCTCCGTGTGCCGCGTCAGGAACAGATAACGTGGGTCTGGATTTACGTTGAACGGGTTCGCCCGCAGTCCATAAAATTCTTTATACATAGTCGTTCTCAGGAACCCGTGTTACTACCCTCTCACCGACGCTTTGTGCTCGCTCGAATCCTTATTCCGATGCCAGAACTTATAGACGCCTTTGCCGCCTTTTTCGACTACCTCGCCTACCCAGGGAACGGTCACCAGGAGTGGGAGTTCCAGCGCGGCCTCCACGTCTGCTTCATTGCGGATGGAGTTGTCCGCCAACTCCAGCAACAGGGCCAGCCCCAGCCCCACCGCAAAACCTGCGGCCAATCCCCCTCCGGCAAAAGACAGTCGGTTCGGGAAACTGGGCTCTTCCGGTAGGTTCGCCGGGCTCAGCGGAACCATCTGCTCTCCCTCGGATTGGTTGGTCATCCTGATGGTTAGATTGGCTGAGCTTCTCTTCGCCAGCAGGTCCTGATAGTCCTTCTGCGCGTTGTCGTAGTCTCGGGTCAACTGTTTGTACTGCTCTTCGATGGCCGGGCTCAGTGAAACGCGTCCCTGGTAGACCCCGATTTCCTGCTGCAGCCTCTTCTGGTCGCGCGTGCCCGATGCAATCAGATTTTCATATTGGTGAATCTGTGTCCGCATCTGCCGGATCTCGGCCGGTTCGGTCGCCGATGACTTCTGATCGGCCGCATCCACCGCATTGGCGGATGCCTTATTGACTTCGGCCATTCTCTTTTTCACTTCCTCAATGTCAGCCTTCATCTTGATCACGTCGGGATGATCGTCGGTGTAGCGCGCCTTCAGGGTTAGAAGTTGCGATTGCAAATCGGACAGGTTTTTTTCCAGCGTCTCCGGGTTCGTCGACGACTGCCCCGATTTCCAAGCGGCCAGCTGCTGCGCCAGAATCGACTCGGTATAGGACTTATCCTGCTGTGCCCGGTTCAGCGTCTGCGTGTTGGCTTCCAACTGCGAATTCAGACCCATCAGAATTTTCAGATTGTTCTCTTCGTCTCCGGGGAGCTGTCCCACATACTGCTTCTTGAACGCCGCAAGCTTCGAATCCAGGTCGTCCAGGTTGCGCTTGGCGTCTTCCAGTCCCTTGCCGAGCACGTCGCTGGTACCGGCAGCGGCCGCCTGCACAGATTTAAGGTTCTCGGTCACCAGCAGGTCGGTGAGTGCATTACAGATTTGCTGTGCTTCGCGCGCTCTGGGAGCGGTAAAGTTAATATAGAATCCCGGCACCGGACTCTGACCGGCGCCCTTCCTTTTGGTTCCGCCTATCTCTGACAAGCCAGTCAAAACCGGCTCCACCGACATGTTCGCGCGGATCGTGTCCATCATGTCGCCCACCTGCTCGCTGGTCTTGCCTGGAAACAGCTTCTCGATCATCGGCTGCAAATGGCTCTGGCTCAGCACCTGCTGTTGCAGCGTCACCACACGCGCGGTCAGATTTTCGGCAACGACCGGCTGCACCATGCTCTCGGGCACTTTCTGCCCCTCCACCAGGATCAGCGATTGCGACGTGTACTTCGGCGCAAAAGCATAGGAGACGAGAAACCCGACCACCGGGGCCAACAGCGCCGGGATCACTATCATCTTCGCCCGTCGGCGCAGCATCGCCACATAGTCCTCTTTGGTCAACTGGCGATTCTCAATCATCTTCGTTCCATTCTGGCAGTGGCGCGATTCCCCGCCCAGCCTGAAATCAGTCAATGCGGATTGGCCGGGGTGTCCAGTCCAATCCAAATGTCACCACCTGCCGGTTCGAAATCCGGTTGCAGGGCACGCTTGGGATGCAAAACGATTCGCCAAACGCTAACTCGTTGAACTGATAACTGCCAAACGCATGAAAGTTTCGTCCAAACGAGCGGTGTAACCCGCCTCCGATAAAACCATAGTTGTAAGTAGTCGCGTCGTTGGCCGGACACGGAATTTGGGAGCCCTGCGAACCTTGAACAGCAGCGCCGCATGCTCCCAGTTGCTGCGGTGTCAGCGGCTGTACCCGGCTGTTGTGCGAATATCCGATGTCGCCGAATGCGGTCCAGACTCGCGATAGCGGACGCTCCGCAGTCAGACGAATGATGTCACTTTCGGACCCTGCAAACAAACCCGATCCGCTCGTCAGGAAGTGCTCATAGGTCAAATCCAGCGAGGTTCTTGGAAACTTGTAGCGCAGCCGGGCTTGAGCCGCCACCCCAACTTTCGTGTCCTTTATGGTCGTCGCGACTAAAGTATCTCCCGCCAGCAGGCACGCAAGCCCTTGAAGGCTGGGATCGCTACAAACTGCACCTTGCGTGTCGATCCGGAGGATCTGTGGCCCGGCTCCGAGCAGTAAATCCATTCGTCCGGTAATCCGGTGTCCGTACATTCCCTGGATCAAATGGGCATGAAATGCGGTTCCCGCGATTGAGAAATCGAACCCTTGATATCCATACACCAGCGCCATCTGGGTACGCGACGTGAGAAGACGGCTGTATCCCACTTGAGCCATTGTCTGGGAGCCGCCGATAAAGGAGGCGCCGGTCCCCAGGTCGGTGCCGTAAAAGTGCGTGAAGGCGTATCCAACCGCAGCCGTGATCGCGGATTTCGGTGTGATGTTTTCAGAAACGTCGGCAACGCTCACGTTCAGAATCCGGGGAGCAACTCCCACGCTTCCCAGGTTGCTGCCTCCCCAGAAACCGCTAAGCCCGCCGCCAAATCCCGCAATCCCCTGCGAGCCGAAAGAACCGTAGCTCCCTCCAAAATTACCTTCTGGCAGGTAGCTGAAACTGTCTCGCAGCGACAATTGACCCCGCTTCCATGTGATCTTCTGGTCGAGATCCAGTTGCTGCAGGAGCTTCCATCCCGCTCCATTAAAGTTGTAATAAGCCACCCCTCCCTTATACTGCAGGCCCAGATCGTAATTCTTCCACAGGCGCTGTAGCATCAGGCTCCCCGTCGCGGTGGTGATTGAAGTCCCGTTTCCTCCACCCGTTGTATTCGTAACGTTCGAGCCGGCAGACTCGCTGATCGTTGCCCCGGGCTGAAGATAACTCAACGGAGATGCGTGCGGCTCGAGTCCAGGCTGATCGAGCCCCGAAATTGGCGGGTTCTCAACCATGGGCGCCGGCGCCGTGTCCTGCCCAAAGGCAGGCACAGGCTGTTGTTGCTGCTGCGAAGTGCTGTCCGTGGCGGGAGTGCTTGCAGGCGGCGCCGGGCTGTCTTGCGCCCGCGCCAAACTCAAGGCTAAGGCCAGCATTCCCAGTATCCAGGTACTTCGCGTTTTTCTCATTGGCATTCTCTACGGAACCACCACTGTATCGCCCGGCTTCAGCTCGATGTTTTCTTCCGGGTGAAGCCCTTTGACAACTTCCTTGTAGTTGAAGGGAAGCTTCACCTGCCTGCCCCTTTCGGTTCGCAGCAGATAGATTCCCTTGAGGTTGGCGAATTGAGTAAATCCCGCCGCCGACAACGCCTGGAGCATCGTCATATGCGGCAACAGAGGCATCGCGCCGGTATGCGTGACTTCACCAGTGACGAAAATCCTCCGGCTCGCCATCGCGGTCACCACTACCGTCACCCGAGGATCGGAAATGTATTTCTTCAGTTTCACTTTGATCGACTCTGCCAGTTCGGTAGGCGTCGAGCCTGCCGCGACCACATCTCCCAGCAGTGGCATCGAAATCTTGCCGTCGGGCCGCACGGGCAAGGTTTCAGTGAGTTCGGTCTCTTTCCACACCGAGATGTGCAGCGTGTCGTCGGCCCCGATCACATAATCCTCCCCATCGGATTCCTGCGCGCCCGCTGGCGCCGCAGCCGGCTTTTCGGCCTTGACGTCCGCACTCTTCGCGACATCGCTTTTTCCCTCGCCGGTGCTTTGCGCCGGCATGGCTGACGCCAGCGACAACCCCATCCCCATCAGCACCGCAAGTGTGGCTACGTTCCGCATACAGTCTCCGCCGATCCTAAGTTGCTCCATACCCTTCGAACTGGATTCGCTTCAACTTGTACAGCAACGCCTTGTAGCTGATCTGCAATTCCCGCGCCGCCCGCCGCCGGTTCCAGCGCGTCCGTGTCAATGCCTTCAGTATCAAATCCTTCTCTGCCTCGTACGAGGCTGCCCGGGACGCGGCCTTCAGCGATACCCCGCCGCCTTTGTCTCCGAAGTCCGCCTTGTTCAGGAGCGCGCGCAGGCCGCCCATGGCCACGTCTTCGTCTCCCAGCACCACCAGCACTCTCGCCGCGTATTGTAATTCCGTCAGGTTACCCGGCCACGAATACCTCTGGAACATGCGCAGCGTTGCCGCGCTGAAATTGGGAACCTCCCGGTTAAACTCGCGTGCGTATTTGTGAAGAAAGTACCTCATCAACGCCGGAATGTCGTCTTTGCGCTGACGCAGTGGAGGCAGCCGCAAGCATACTCCGCTAATTCGATAGTAGAGATCCTCGCGCAGCCTCCCCGCCGTGACTTCGACTTCGAGGTCGCGCGCGCTACCGCAGATGACTCGCACGCCTACTCTACCAGCCACGTCATTTCCTGTGGGTTGTGACCACGCCTTTCGCAAGCGCGCTTGGCAATCCGCACTCAGATCGGCCACTTCTGCCAGATATAGGGTGCCCTCGCACCCTAATGCCCCACCGTTACCGTCGGAAATTTGCAAGTCCTCCGGCTTCAGTTTTGAGCATTGAAGCCACTGAAACGGCTGTCCTCGCCGCAGCGAGACCTCATGAATGAGCTGTGCCGTCGCACGCTTGCCCGCCCCCGATTCTGCAAGCAATAGCACCGGAACATCGCTCTTTGCCAAACCGCGGACGACCTCGGCGACCGGACACATGCTCGCGCTAAGTTCTTCGACAAATGAGGACTCAGCTGGCTTTCCCGGCGCGCCGTCTCCATCACCGTATTCTGCGTTGGGTAACGTTATGCCCATTTTTCCATTTTCCGGCATTGCAAACCCACGGATCCGATCAGCGCACACTGTCCCTTGGGATCTCCCGAGCACGACAACGGCCACAGAAGGGTCCCTGGGGCGAAAACCGAGAGCTTGTTTTATCTATTTGTTTTCAATAACTTGGCGCCAAGAGACACATCGGGTGGGGGGGCGCTCGAAGAGCAGGTCAAACTTGGCAACACAATGCCATGAAGTTGTGGGAAAAGTTTTTCTCACTGTAGGCTTGCCACCAGGGATTTTCGGAGAAGCCTGGTGGTGCCCAGTTCCTCCAAACAGTAAGCGTTTTGATTGCACGCTCAACCATCGAGGAGCGCGGAATAGGGGTAACCAAAGGTGCGGATCAAACGTCGCAACCAGAGCCTGCAGATTGTGGAGCTAGCTTTAGGCTTCGATCGATGAGTTTCTAGCTCAACGCTACCCATCAGGCTGGTAGCAGCAGCATCGCGTTGCACGCCCGCATCGTTTGCCTTATTCTGAACTCCCCCACCCCAGCGACCGATACTTTCGGACTCATGAGTCAACTCGTGCAAACCGAGCCCCGGATCGCCCACGCGCGCTTAGGCTTTTCCCAAGCGGCTTCGCTCTGGCCACTTGGCCTGATTGCATCGCTTTCAGTCTGGCTTTACTGGTCAACCATTGCACGCCTGGTACACCAGTGGTGGCGCGATCCCAACTTCTCCCACGGATTTTTTGTCCCGTTGTTTTCTGCCTTCGTCCTCTGGCGGGAACGCGATCGACTTGCCCACTTCGCTCCCCGCCCGTCCTGGTCCGGCCTGGTCGCGGTTGTTTCGGGATTGGGCCTTCTCATCGCAGGCCAGTTGGGCGCTGAGCTCTTCTTGGCTCGCACTTCGCTCATGCTGGTCCTGGGTGGGCTCGTGATCCTGTATCTGGGATGGAATTTCTTCCGCGCCGTTCTGTTCCCATGGGCCTGCCTGATCCTGATGATTCCAATTCCCAGCCTGATCCTGAGCCATATTACCTTCCCCCTTCAGTTGCTGGTGTCACGCGTGTCGGCTGGCGCGCTGGAACGTTTCGGGGTTCCGGTGGGACTCGAGGGCAATGTTCTTAAACTGGCTGCCATGCCGCTGGAGGTGGCGGAGGCTTGCAGCGGCATTCGTTCCCTGATGTCCCTGGTGACGCTCGCCATCATCTACGGATACCTGATGGAAAAGCGGCTCTGGGTGCGCTGGCTGCTCGCGCTGGCCTCCATCCCCATCGCGATCGCCGCCAACTGTATCCGCATTATCGGCACCGGGTTGCTGGTCCAGTACTGGGACGCGGAAAAAGCCGAAGGCTACTTCCACGCTTCCTGGGGGTTAATCATCTTCGTCATCTCCTTACTAATGCTGTACGCGGTGCACGCGCTTATCAATCTGATCTGGCGTGAGAAGAGCTGCGGCGGCACTCCTCGTGCGATCGAGGAGCCCCAGGCCGTGTCAAACTCCAGACCCCGTTTTGCGCTCGCAGTGGTGCTGATCGCCGCCTCGGCGATTTTTCTCCAGGCCCACGCTCACTGGGAAGTGTTCCCTCCTCGTCTTCCGCTGCAGTCGTTTCCCGAACAGCTGGGAACCTGGACCGGCACCGACGTCACTATCCCGAAGGATGAACTCGCGGTCCTCGGCCCCGGCGAATTCCTCGAGCGTGAGTATCAGGATCAAGAGGAATCGCCGCCCATCAATCTCTTCGTGGCGTACTACCCCAGCCAAAGTACAAATGACACGCCCCATTCCCCTCAGAATTGCCTCCCGGGAGCAGGCTGGACTCCGATCGAAAACAAACGCGTCACACTCACTTTGCCCGCCCACGCCCCGTTCCCATCCAATCGCTACCTCGTCGCCAACGGAGATGTTCGACAGATGGTCCTGTACTGGTTCTGGGCGCACGACCGTGGTATCGCCAGCGAATACTCGTTCAAGTACTACCTGGTCAAAGACTCGCTCACCATGCGCCGCAGCGACGGCGCCCTGGTGCGCTTAATCACCGGCATGTACCCTGGTGAAACCGCCGAAGCAGCCGAGCGCCGCCTCCTTCCCTTCGCCAGCCAGATCGTCCCCATACTCGATCGCTACGTTCCGCGCTGAAGAAGTGGAGCACTCCTCGTGTCTGCGACTTCACTGATTCGCCAATTGTCTCCGCAGGTTTGGGTACAGTATCATGTGGTGCCGTACGGACGCAGGATTGGTGCCCCTCCCCGCGGTCGGAGATTCCCACTATGTATCGGTTTTCGGCGCTCCGCTGGTGGCTCGTCTGCTTTCTTGTGGCTGCCCTGCTTTCCGGATGTTCCCGAGATCCCAACCTTCGCAAGCAGAAGTACTTCGAGAGCGGCCAACGCTACTTTGCGGAAGGCAGGTACGCCGAGGCGGAAATTCAGTACTCCAACGCCATTCGAATCGATTCCCGCTTCGCCTCGGCTCACTATGAACTGGGCCAGACCTATCTTCGATTGGGCGACAATGTTCATGCTTTTCAGGAACTGACCCGTACCGTCGAACTCGCACCAGATAACTATCGCGCCCACACCGACCTGTCGAACCTCCTGATCACGGTCCGCAACCCCGACGGTTCTCCCCAACTGGATTCGCTGAAGCAGGCCAAGACTCACCTCGACCTGTTGCGCGACAAGCAACCCAACTCTGTCGAGACCCACGAGGCCTGGTCCAACTATTACGCGGCCCAGGACAACCTCGCTGCCGCCATGCAGGAGATGCAGCAGGCCATCGCTCTCGACCCCAATCGCTCCGAGTCTCATCTGGTGCTCGGCCTTTTGCAGCAAAGTTCCGAGCTGAACGACGAGGCGGAAGCGAGTTATAAGA
>Ga0209698_10000059_pt1 | contig 95746 bp, 100 predicted proteins | sample LitLauG_LLR_2012_FD_187203 | JGI IMG/M metagenome (GOLD analysis project Ga0209698, IMG submission 187203) | Freshwater sediment microbial communities from Pennsylvania, USA - Little Laurel Run_MetaG_LLR_2012 (SPAdes) (version 2) | ecosystem: Environmental > Aquatic > Freshwater > Creek >... | reverse complement strand
CCAACCCTGCTTTAGAGCTCTTGACTTCTAATTGGTAAGTTCTTTTTCCATCAATTGTTATTAAGACATCACAAGCACCTTGCGATGATGTTGCTCCCGTTGATGCTACTGACAACACTTGCAATCTATCACCAAGAACATTACGAAGACATTTAACGACTGAGTCTTGAGCCAATGTTCCTTGCTGAACTCTGTTTGATACAGTACCTGGCGTTGGCTTTACATAAATTGTAAACCCACTATAGAGTGCTCTGCCAATGTGAGAGCCATTTGGATCATACTTTGCACCAGGCAATATTGCAATGATATTTTTTAATACTGCTGTTCGTTCGTTAGGAGTAAGAACAGCAATCGTTTTAGACGACATCCTTCTAAATTCTGTTAGTCCAAGATTTTTTCGCAAGAAATCCTCAACATCGTCGATTGTAGGAGCTACTTCAAAAGGAACACCTGCATTAAGGACTTCACATAGCTTCATTTTACTTGCTTTCGTTTTTCTTCCGGAGCATTTCAAGAATTTCGTTACGATCAGCGACTATTAAATTATTATTCGTGACTGTCTTACCATTTGCGTCATAAGTCAACCCGACTTGCTCAACGCGCATTCCGTCTTTGTGCTTTTTTAATTCACGACGCTCACGAACAGCACCAAGAGCAACATTCAACATTGTTGCTGTAACTTCGCCCATTCGTGCTTTATACTTTCCTTCAACACTACCAATAGAGTCGCCAATGTTTTCTGACTGCTCAATAGCCATATTATAGATCTCTTCAAGCTTGACTTCGATGTCTTTATCTTTTTCGTCATAGTCAGCTGGAATAACAGGATCAACAGCAACAACTTCCTTATACTCAACCATTGTTGTGTTTGGAGTAATATCAAACACTTCTTCAAGTGGATGTTCTGTTGCTTTTGTTTTCTTGACAATTTGAGTCATTTTTATTCCTTCGTTTGTAATTCTTTACTTACTCTTTTGACAATAGTAATAATATGATTTACTGCCATTCTTGCTGCCAGTGCAACTTGTGAAGGCTGCCTTTGAAAAATTGTCGATTTTAATGTTGCAAGTTTAAAACGATCCATTTCACCAACAGCATCGTCGAAAATTTCATCACGAACGCTGTTGGGTATCATTTGTCGATTGACTAATTCATTTAATGCAACAGCTTCTACAAAGCGACAAAACATAATTCGAAAACGAGGCTGTCTTGGAAAAAATGCCATTAAATCTTCAATCGTCAAATTGTCAGCGTATCGACTTATTAACCACGTTAGTATTTGAGACGTCTGTTCTCGGTCGCCATAACCATCGTCATAAAACGTATCGCCACGAATTAGCGCAGTGGCGGCTGCTTTTACCCTTTCGATTTCATTATGCACGGCAGAACCCCTCAATACACTTATTTTGTATTTATGGAGCAACAGGAAGGAGGAATACTATTTGAATAGAGTTTTCTGTGTGATAATACGGAACTTTATTCCGTGCTGATCACAATATTTTTGAGCTGCTTGCCACTTAGCAATGTTGACAGCAAATTGCAAGTTTTCATACAGCTTATTTCCAACGTCTTTGGAACGAGATTGGCGTGTTTGTTCGTGTGGTTTTATCTCGATTATTTCGTTGATAATCTCGCCGTCTTTATTGACATACTGAACTTGGTAGTCGGGATAGTACATATGTACTTTACCATCTGTGGGCTTTAAATAAGGAATTGGTGTTGACTCACTGCTCCACTTTAAAACATTCGGGTTGTTGTCGAGAAATTCGTGCATATGAAGTTCCCACGAACTCATATAGCGAATTTTTCCAACATTCTTCCCAACATACTTTTCAGGATGTTTAGGAGTGAAGTAGCCTTGTACGAATCTTGATGCCATTTTATAATATCGACTTTATGGTTGATGTGATAGGATTTGCTGTGTTCAATGGGTTTGTTGCACAGCTTGGAGTATTTGTCGGCGTTGGATGTTGCTGACCTGGCAAACCATTTGTGGACTGTTGCGTTGGAGCAATATACTGCAAACCTGTTGTTCCTGTCCTTGCAAGAGATGCCGGGAACAATTGGCTTGTGCTAATATTTTCCATTGTTTGCGTTTCCATATACATTGAGTCATAATTGAATGTCATTGTTAGCTGATTTCCTTCATTGCCGACAGACATGTCAACTTCGTCAAGCTGCAATGATGTAATTCGAGGACGAAGAAATGTTGTAATGTTAACAAGATATTGTCTCGTTGCACCATCGTAGAAAACGTGATATAAAGTGACTGTATTAATAATTGAAAGATCATCGTTGTCTAATATACCACGCGTAGCAGCATATTTTGTTGTGTTTACATTCTGAATAACATCAGCCATTGGCGTATTTGTGATTGTTGCATCTGGCTGACGGTTTACTGTTCCTGCTGTCGTTCCGCCGTTCAACGATCCGTCCCAATCCATACCTTGTTCCTCCCACAACGCATCTGTTGATTGTGATGGTACAAAGTTTGTAATTGGAGTGCTTGCTTGCATATATGTTCGATAGAATGTATATGCTGTATCTCGCACATCATCGTGAAACGTCATATTCATTTCTTCAAATGTTGTTTTTGTTACTACTTTTGTACGAAAGTTGTAATAGTTAACGTCTTCCATTTCAAACTTTGTTGATGGACGCGTTGTGTGCTTAACGACGAACGCAAAGTCTGCATCTGTTAAAGCTGTATATTCATCTTTAAATTGAAAAGCAACAACATACAAAAACTTTGATTTAGGTGCACGAAGTATCAAGTCCATTGCGTATGGTTGAACGGTTCTCGTTGATGAATGTAGTGAATTAACTGGTGGTTTATAAATTTTCTTTCCGTGATTGAAAAGGTTCTGCAAGGGACCAACACTTGCATTAATGTTGCCTATCGTAAAGTGTCCCGATACAACATTTGTAAAAATATTTGTCGCGGTTGTTGCTGCTGCACTTGATACAAGCGGATTAAATTGAGCAACAGCTCCAAGATATGATTGAGGAATGCCAACGCTTTGTAAAACCCAGTCACGGCCTGCTGTTGGAGTACTTGTCAACGACGAGGGAAGCGTTCCACATCCGGTACGAATTGAACTTGCAATTTGAGCAAGCGATGTTAGTCCAGCGACAACGTTTCCTGTGCTTCCTTTAATTAATGCAGTGTGGTTGCGTGAATCCTGAATTGTAGTAGCACTAACACCTCCTGCTGGAGTGTTAAAACCAACACCACTGAGAATATTTGTAATAGGATTACTAGGCATAGCCGCTCCGGATATATTTGGTATTTATAAAAGAAAAGAGCCGTTCGAAAACGGCTCTTCTTTAATGCTTATATATCTTACGTATTATTTGGACCAACCTTGGCCTGACCACCTAGTGCAACGCCCTTACCATCTGCGTATCCACCGATTGTCTGGTTAGCATTGTCAAAACGAATTGTCAAAGAGATTTTGACTTGTTCGCCTGATGCATAGTCAAGTTCGTCATAGTTGATGTCTGTAATCCAGCAACCTTCATATGCCCAACGCTCTGTAACTTGATCATTACCATCAAGCGTTTCAAGATATGTTGCAAACTTATAAAGTGATGCTTCGCCAGCCGCTGCCATCCACTGTCCTTGTGCACCAACGATCCACTGCTGAGCTTGGAGTTGCTGCTGAAGAACTGTTGATACTGCACCCGTGACGTCATCTTCAAGAGTTAGCTTTAGTGGTTCCCACTCGTACTTACCAGCAACGTACGCCATTGATGTATAACGATGTAGAACTACTTCGTTAAATTTCAAAGCTGGCTTGCTAACCGTGACGGCCTGTGAGGAAACAGGTTGGGAGCTAATAGCACTGTTACCCATGTTACCAAACGTTATGCGCCAACGGTTCTTCTGCTTTGGGTGAGCATAACTCATTCCAACGCCTGGGATTCCGAAATCATTAATTGTGCTCATTATACTTTAACTCCTCTGTTAAACTTGTTCTCTATTTACTCAATTACTGTGTGAGTGAAGCACCCGTTGCTTGAACAGTGATTGGGATGTAGATAAATTCAGCTGCTTTTACTGGCTGGACAGCAACGTCAATGTACATCTCATTATTATCAATAACGGTTGGTGTGTTGTTTGTTGCATCGCAAACTGTTGCAAAGTCATACAAACCACGCTTAATCATGATCGATTGTAAGAATCCATCAACAGATGCCTTCAAATCGTTGCGTGTTAATTGATCGTTTGGCTCGAACACAAAGTTCATTGAGTTCAAACGCAACTGACGCTTGATATACATCAACAAGCGTGCAACGTTGACACGGTCAAGAGCACTTGCTTGTGGTGCAGAAGTCTTCTGTCCCCAGACTACCAAGCCTTGGCTTGGGAAGTATGTGATTGGATTGATGTTTGTAAAATACTTGTACAAGTCATCACGCTGGCCTTGGTTTAGATCCAATTCAACGTATGTCGTTGCTGTGCCTGGTGTTCCTGTGTAGTAGCCAACAGAAATGACGCCACTTACAACACCGCGGCGGAAACCTGCTGGTGGGAACCAAACTTCAGAAACGTTGTCGCTGTATGCAATTGTGCGAAGAGCAATACCAGCTGCTGCACACATAACTGTTGCACCGTTAAGATTTGTTGCCAAACCAGCTGGGTAGTAGTATGCGACGTCTGTTGAGTTTACGCGAGCTGTTGTAGCAGCCCAAGCAGCAAATTGTGGCTCTGTCATATTCATTGGGCCGTCAGCGATAACCATTGCTTCTTCTTGGATGTTAACAGAAAGATTCAACATTGCAGCGACTGTCTCTGGATAACCTGGGCAGCAAATCAAGTTGTACTGATACGTGTCGGACAAGATTGACGTGTTGCTGTTGATCGATGCATTCAATGCTGCAACGATGGCTGTACGACGGGCTGCGTCGTTTGCACCAAGTTGTGTACCATTAAAGAACTCTTGTGTATATTCAAACTGGTTAGCCAACGTCAAGAAAAATGTTCCTGCCTCTGCTGATGACCATTCACCTGCACCATATACTCCAATCCATGTCAACTCTGCACCGCCGACGCCAAGGAAGTTTCCTGTTGGTGGATAGTTGAAGCCATTACCAAACACTGGTAGTGGTGTCAATGTCCAATTTGCAAAGAATGTTGTTTGTAATGTACGGAAAGAATATGTTGCCCAAATTGGTGCTGTTGCTGTTGTCATTAGTGCTGTTAGTTCTGATGCATTGACCGACACTTTATATGGTGTTCCTGCAACTGGTGCTTGTAGCGTTGCACCTAATGCTGGAACTAAAGTACCTGCTGTCATTAGGACTGTTGATGATAGACCAACAGTCTTGCTCGTAACTACGAGGTTGCCAGCGCCTGGACCAGACACAGGAATTGTCATTACTGCAGGAGCACTCGTGCCACCCAATTGCGTATTAACAAGATTAATCAAAGCGTTGAATGTTGGTGCAGATGTTACAGACGCTACGGATGCAACTGTAACTGCAAACCCTGATCCTGTACCACCAATGTTTGATGATAGGGCGGTTAGTGAATCAGCAACTGCATAACCTGAGCCTGCATTGACTAGTGCAACCGTTGTGACACCACCGCCTGCAACAACAATGTTTGCTGTTGCACCAGTACCTGTACCACCGGTCAATGGGACATTTAGATATGTGCCATTTGTGTATAGGCTACCTGCTGTTGGTGGATTCAATCCAGAAATAGATGTAACAGGAGGAATAGTGATGTTAATTGGTGCACCACCATCAACTGCGACTGTCATTGTGTATGCTGTATTACCAAGACCAGTCGACGTCGTTCCTGTGATTGCTGTTGGAAATTGCATAACTTGATAACCAGATGCGGAACCTGTATAACCAAATGATGCATTATACTGGTTGATGTAGTTTGTAACTAGTGTTTCAAGATCAGAAGCAGATGTTCCTGCAAGCGTATTCCACTGTTGAACTGTATCTGCATAGTTGTCATTAAGATCAACATCTGCACGAATAACATATGCCTTGCTACCGATACCAAGAAATTGGTTTAGAGCAAATAGACCGTATTCATTGCGTGAGTCGCCGTTTTGTGGAAGACCGGAAGCGTCTGTCAAGAAGTTTGGAATACCATAAAGCTGCGTACTTTGTGTCAATGATGTGACTGTCTCGATAACATTGGACTCATATGTACCTGCGGCTGGTGTAACGCCATCTGGCTGATACTTTTCAGCAGCCGTTGCAATAAAAATTAGAGGCACAGTAGGAGCCGACGTTGGAACGAAGAAGCTCTCGTTAATGATCGTTACTGATACGCCAGGACTGACTAGGTTTGACATTGTATTACTCCTATTATGTTGCTTTGTGAGGGTATTTATTATTCAAGACCAATATTCCGTGAATTTTATTGGAAGTTTAAATCATTGACATCCTGCCAAGTTTCGTAGTCAATTCCAAGCGCATCAAGCTGTGCTATGATTTCTTGATCGGTTCCTTCGACGTTAGAAACCATCGCTAAACGGACTTTTACTTGTTCAACAAAGTTCTTTTTAATTTGCGCTGGAATCATTAGATATGCAATGATTTCAAAGTTTAACGTAGATTGAATAATTCGACGATCGACACCAACGGGATAGTTTTCTGACAGTTGAATACCTTTCAATGTCAATTTTGTTAGTTTTGCCATATCAAAAAGAGCATCGTCTGTTTCAAGTTGTACCGTTGGATCAAACAAAACAAGAATTTGCTCAAGAATTTGAAGATGTTGTTCCGTATTGCTTGCATAGATATTCAGATCAAGATTTAAGCGGTACGGAACTGGCATACGTTGATATACAACTCGTGTATCGTCAGGAATAACTCCACCAACTGGCGTATAAACGTTGCGGCGCTGCGTTCCAATTCCTTTATAAAGGTCCATAGCCATTTCAATTCCAGTCATATATGCGCTCATCGTTGGAAGACGAAGTGGTTTGTTTTGTGTGTTTGTTCCAAGCAACGAGGCAACAACTCGATCTGAAGATGAGTAGCGGATTGGAACACTGATTAAACGTGGTGGTTCAATAACTGGCTGAACGTCTGTAACATTTCCTGCACAATCTTCTGTTGTGTCAACGGCACCAGTCTTCCGAGCTCCAACTTTAACTTGGAGACCTGTGAATACAGCCATAAACTGAATAATCAGACTTTTGATCTGTTTATCGTAAAAATATCCATTTTCTGGAATGCCGACTGCCATTATGCTTGTCCTATCTTTTTAGCTGAAATTGCTGTTGGGCTTGTTAGATACTCATCAAGAATTTGTTTTTGTTGGTTAAACTGTTCACGTTTATCTGTCTCTAACCAAATCCAACGATTCTTTGCTGCTGACCAACGATATAAACGTGCAGGTGTTCCTGCAGCCACTCCTGTATATATCAATCTAAACCATTGTTTATCAACGCCCGCAGCAGGAAGAACTTCTCCCGTCGTGTATGGTTCATCGTTTGGTGGCAAGGCACATTCAACATATAGACGCGTTGGTGCATAACTCATTCCAGCAATGTTTGCACCAACAGAAGCTCCCTGTGCAATTTCTTCTGGTGTAAACTGTCGAACGACGCGTGCACCTTCGCTGCCACGTTCTGGAACAGCATCTAATGCCTCCGCTTTAATTGTCTGTTCTATATCTGAAAAATCTTGGTACATAGGATTATTTCCATCATCGGTACTAAACAAACCAGATGTATCGACTTGCTTCGCAAGATCACCAAATATGTCTTGCGTTTCTTCACTTGCAAGAGCTTGTGTTGCTGTCACCAATAGCATTAAAGGAAACCAACCTGGTGTATATGTTGATGGATCCCACGTAACGTCTGTAACTTCAAGATAACGCTTGACTGGTGTTAGTTCTGGTGTATATTGTTGTTCACTTGGAAGTTCAAGAATATCGCCAATGACAATTGGTCGTCCAAGTGCTGCAACTGTTGCATTGAAATTAACTTGAATCTGATAATTTCCTGTTGGGATTTCAATACCAAATCTTGTTAAGTCTGTTTGTACCGTTGGGAGTTGATAGTATCCTTTGATAGCAATTGGAGCACCAGAATAATCACGATCACGATTCTCAAGGAATATCTTATCTTGAATATTATTTAATGCTGTTGGATTCCAGTTGCTCATCTCAAGAGCTTGAACTCCCCAGCTATCACAAGCACCGCCAACAAATGTAATAGGACGAAGTCTCCAATATCGCATTGGTGAAGAGTTCTTAAAGCTAATTGTGTTTAAGCTATCATTATTTGGCAGTGTAATCATTGCTGTACCATACCACTGCTTTCCATCTTCACTTCTTTCAATGCGAGCGGATGTTACACGACTATTTGGATTCTTGCTCTGTTTAATCTTGATGGTTGTAATTTGATGACGAACGCTCGTATCAATACCATACCGTGCTTGTCCATCTGGCAGTTTGATATAACCAAAGTCATATCCAATATAGCCTTCAGCAAGTAATTGACTACCAACCTGACGAGAACGCCATTCCGTCTTCAAAGATGTAAATGCATTTGAGGCGGGATAGTTAGGAGCATCACCGCCAGAAATAGGAGTACCGTGACCAACAAGATCAATTAGCTTTGTTTGCTCATGGACACCAAGAAGTTTATGAACGTTGATAGTCGCACCTGCAATTGCAAGCGTTTGAGCATTGACACCATCCATCATCGTTTGTGCTGGGTCGGTTGAAAGACTCCACGTAGTACAAGATGGACTATTTGGTGACGTTGACACTAAGCCGTTAGGAAGTGTTGTACAAGTGTTTGCCATATTTTATCCAAACGTCAATTGACCATAGACACCGTATTCTTCTGGATTATCTGCAAGGAAGTCTTCGATCTCTTTTGTAAGCAATTCAAATTCCTGTTGCGCTGCTTGGCGAAGATCAGTTGCATTCATTGTAACGCTACCACCCGCTCCTGGTAAGTTACTATATGCACCACGAACTTCTGCCAACATCAAACGCGCTTCTGCTGTTGCCCAACGACGCAACCAAGGACGAATATAACGATCCTTCATAATATTCTGTTCCGTTCGTTCAACCGTTGCTTCAAGAAGAACAACTTCACCAAACGGGAAACGATTGTGAAAATGCAACTCACGTGTATCTTCATTGAACGTATATGTCAAACGTGATGCAAACAAAATTTCCAACTCTTTAATATAGTCAGCCATAATGTGATAGCTTAGCAAGTCAAATGTTCCCATGTTGTACAAATGTTGCAAAACAATCTGTCCATATACGCCTGCACCCATTGCTGAACTTAAAAACGAAGATGTCAAACGGAATGCACTCATAACTTGAATGATTGTTTCTTCTTTACGTGTGCAATTTGACAAGCGATACTTTTGCTGCTCTGGATTGATCTTCAAGAAGAAATATCCAGCCTTGTAAGCAATACCAGATTTTTGGCGAATAATTTCCAACGACTTTGTAATACAAAGATCAAGTTGCTCTGGTGTCAATTGAACAGTAACAGAAGGATTTCCAAGAGCTTGACGAATTTCATTGCTCATTCTTAAACGTTCTGCCATTGAGCCGTTTGTTCCAACACCGAGACGTTCGTATGACGGTGTTCCATCATTGCCGTCTTGACCAACAACTTGTGGTCCAAACGTAATTGTATTGTTACGATAGGCACTCAATGCATTGAACAATGTTCCATAACCTGGATCAGTTGAATTAACAACAGGATTATTTGCATAGTTGTTAATAACAATTGTTGAGTTGCTTCCAAGTAGTGTATTTGTAAATAACAAGTTTCCTGCTGGATCAAGTTCAACAGTTGCTATAGGACGACCAAGAACCCACGTTGTTCCATTCCACGTCATAATTGTATTTGTTGTTGTATTCATCCAGCATTGATTGAGGACTGGAACGTATGACGTTAATGAGTATAACAATGTCATCCAAGCAACGCCATTCCATTGTGACAATTGCATATTCGTTGAATTAAACCAATATGTTCCTGCTGGAAGAACAGATGGATCAGATGTTGTTACGACAGGAGCAAAAGGAATCCAATTTGGACTATTAAAATAATACCAAGCTGTTCCTGAATACCACACTTGTGCCGTTAATGTATTAATACCAGACGGGAATGCTGCAGTTGGTGTTCCTGGATATTGAATAATAGGAATTGTAACCCAGCATTGGTTTTTCCACTGTTGCATTATTCCGGTTGTTGTGTTAAACCACAAAGTTCCGTCAGTCATTGCTGGTGGTGTCATTGGATCAGTTGCTTGTTGATAGAACGTCGTTGCTGGAACCCACATACTTGTTTCGATGTTCCACACAAACACAGCGTTCGTTGTTGTATTCCACCATATATCACAAGAATTACGAATAGATGGATCGCTTGTATAGATGAATGCATATAGATCAACGTACGTTGATCCGTTGAATTGTGCAAGGATCATTGTTGATGGATTGTACCAATAGTTACCAACAATTGGTGTTGCTGGCTGTGTCGTCGAAACAACGACTCCTCCAATGACGTTCCAACCATTTGAAGGAACATTCCAGCAGTAAGCAACATTTGTTGTTGGATTAACCCAGTACAGTGGTCCTGAGCTTCCTGCAATTGTTGTTGGATCTGCTGCAGAAATTATAGGCATGACAACAACCCACATATCAAGAGCATCGTCCCACTTAAACATTTGATCTGTTGATGTATTCCACCAATAAGAACCACAAGCAATAACGATTGGCTGTGAAGGATCAGTTCCTGTTACATAGACAGTTGTCTGACACCACGTGATGCCATTCCAACGATATGCTGTGTTATTGCTCGTATCAAACCAAACTGTGCTATCACATACAGGCTGCGTTGGTGGTGTTGGATATGTAATGAAAGGAGTAATAACCCACGCAATACCGTTCCAAGTCTTCAACACATTTGTCGCTGGATCATACCACGTAGAACCAACTGTTAGTAAGTTTGGTTGCGTTGCGTCAATGATTGTTGCTAATAAAGTATTTGTATAACCGTTCCACAAGTATAACTGTTGTGTTTGAACGTCCCAGTAATATCCACCAGCATTTGGTGGTTGGGGGCCTTGTGGACACGGTGATTGTTTTGCAAACTGAATATTGATTTGATTGACAAGGTCTTGATACGTTTGTGCATCTGTTCCGTTAATAGTAATATGAAACGTCTTTCCACGTGTCATTAAATCGTAGCCATTCAAGAAATACTCAACAGATATAGCTCCAAGATTGACATAAAAATCGTATGGAATACCAGGAGACAGTCCTGTGAACGTTGTTGGTGTTGCAATTGTGCTATTTGATCCACCACCAAGTTGGACAACATAACGACCGTGCGTTGCTTTGACTTTATCGTTCTCATATGTCAACGAGTAAGCATGAACACCTTCATAGAAATAGTTTAGTTGTGCATCAACAGGGAAGCCTGTTACATAGTAAGCTGTGTTTGGCATCAAGCCCGTAACAGTTAGCGACACTGTCGTTAGGTCATTATAGAATGCACCAATAACAAATGCCGTGCCAATCATGCTACCTGTGAATAGATTTGGATCTGCTGTTGGATCTGCAATATACACTTGCTGCGAGGATCCACTTGGAGGACACGAACCACCACATCCGCTACCACCAACAGGAGACTTCTCGATGTTAGAGGGAGTTGTATCAAGCGTAATTAAAATGCCATTGTATGCTTGCGTTCCAGCAGCACAGCCAGTCGCTGGTGTTGGAATGTTCCACGAAACGATGCCAGTTGTTTCGCTCGTTCGCTGGAACGAAACGGTCATGTTCAGCGCTTCAATACGCAATAAACCTGGGGCGCCTGTGGAAAGATTGTAACCGGACATATGATACTCCTCGTATTTTATACGAGTATTTATCCGGTTGTTGCGAGAATAGAAGTGTTATTTGTTGTCTGTGCGTCTCTTACGAAGTTCGGCTAAAATCTGCGTAACGCGTTCGTTTCTTATGTGATTTGCATATACTAAGTGATCATTTTGCTCGCGATCGCGCTTTGGATTGAATGAATAAATCTTGACAACAAAATCAGCGTGCATTGAACGCTTGTGTTGGTTATCTCTTTTTGTCATAAATCGTCGTTTGCTGTTGATGATCGTATTGGATAATGGCAGCATTCATCATAGTGTTTTGCTTGATCGTCATCAAGAATGTTGTATCCTCGAAAACCACCGCAAGCTTGATCGCTTCGAAAATTATTTCCATAGAGCTGCTGAACAATCATTGAATGCTTGAGCTTCTTTTGACGCTTACGAAGCTTATATGTATTATATGGCTCATTGGCATCGTGCTGACTCAAACTGAGTGATTGCAGCTGTAGCGGCTCACGAAACTTTCTCCACCAGTTTTTAAGTTTAGTGAATATCATTTTGGACCTGCCCAGTCTCTTGACGTTATTTTATATCGACGAAATATATCATTAGCATATTCAAGATGATTGTATTGTTCTTGATCATTTGATGGCTTTCCGAGCGTAATGCTAGTTGTACGATTTTCAAATTCATACAACCGACGAACCATCATAGCGTGTTTATATTGTTTCTGTGTTGGGAGAGATTCTTTCTTCTTAAACAAAGAAGAAAATTTCTCACGTATAGTAAGTTGTTTTGGAATAGGAAACGAACCGAAAGTCATTACATTTTCCTTTTTGCATTTCTTTCAGTAACGTATCTCGACACTCTTCGTATCATTGCATCATTGTCTTGCTCTTCTACTCTTTGCCTAACATACTTTGCATGCTCTATTTGTGTCTCATCTTGTGTTGTCCAGTATGCTCCTTGTTTTGAACGATATAATTTCATACACATCGTCCAGTGTTTGTGCATCTTTATCTCTTTTGGAGTGAGAGAAACAGTGACGTGAGGAATAGACGACGGATTGATTGGCTCATCCGTCGCCTCCCATATCTCAATAATACGTTGAACAAATCTATTCGAAAACCAAAGGTTCGACAACTTCGTCCACAGGTTCGACAGCAATTTCACTGAGCAGCTCCTTAACTGGATCTTTCTTCTTGACATTACGACGACGCTTTGAAGCCGCAATACGACGCGCTTCTTCACGAACTTCAATTTGCTTACGAACAATTTCACGACATACGAGCGCATCGTCGTATGAAGCAACAGCATCGCAATCCTTGATCCGTTCGATCACAGCATCGATAATTGTGTCGGCGTGGATAACAGCTTCTTGATGCGAAAGACCTTGAAACAAGTCAATGATAGGTTCAATAACGAGGTGATACATCATAAGGTAACGCTTCTTGTTCAACAGCTGGTCACGCTTTTCACGACCACCGAACAATACTTCTTCAATTTCTTCCTTGACATCGCGGATAAAATCGAACTCAGTAGTCCCTTTGTACTTCGTCTTCCCCATCATAGGGAGAGTCTGGCGGAATTTATCCTTGACGATTCCCAGGAAGAAGATAACATCGAGTTCATCTTGAACCCATTTCATTTCAATTGGATTTTGACGTAATGAGGTCAATTTTGCAAACTTGACAATTCCGTCTTGAGATAATGCAATAGCCTTTTGATTGAGATTGTACATTGTTGCTCCCCGTAGTAGAGGTAGCCATTCTATACAACACCCCATTGGAGATCAACGCTGCCCAACGTTATCCTGAATATGTTTGTTGATGTTGTTTTACAAGATGTGAAACTTCATTCCTCATAAGATATGGAACATGTGACATTGCACTGCGATCACAGAGGACAGCTTGAACACAAATTTCAGGATCTTCTTTATACCGATCAGGAATAAATTCAAGCACTAAACCATTTCTTTCAACAGCTAATAGGCACAAGTCTCTTGTTACTAAACTTGGTTTAACATCTTGTATTACACTAGGATCCTCTTCAACTGCTCGTTCAACCATCTCTGGCGTTTGAAAATTATCAGGAACCCACGATAGTGCACTACCGTTTCCTTCAATAGCCAGTTCGCAAATTTCTTGTGTGATAAACTTGTAAGGAACATACTCAAACATCTGCCATGCTTTTTTAACATCCTGTACGCACATATCATATGTTAGAAACTGAACTGGTATTGAACTAATTCCTAACGTTGGATCTGCAGCTCGAAGAAGTTGATAGCAATATTTTAAACGTTCAACGACATCAGGATCAGTTACGTTCTTTGCCATTGTTGCTGATGCATGTCGAACGCTGTGATATGGAACATACTGCTTGACATATGCAAGAGCAGAAGCAACTTGCTTTGAAGTAGGTTTAATAGCACTTTCTAAAAGTTCTTTCAGCTTCATAGTTTTGCCTGCCAACGAAACCCCGCATCAATTAATTCATCTTGTGCTAAATGGACATCACGATCTGTTTGAAGATGGTGGTTGATAATGTCATCAATTGCTCCATTATCTATGCAAACTTCTTTCAATCCTTTAATTAGCAACAATCCAAGAATATGCGATGGATGAGAATATCCAAGACGATTTGGTTCACCGGGATGTGCTAAGTAAAAACATCCTCCGATGTGTTTCACTTGCTTGTGGATATCATGAAGAGAATTCAAGTTACGACAATTCATTGCAATGAAATTTGTTTCTACAAACGTGGGAGCATAAGCAAACGAAGTTATTTGAGTATTGCTAACATTGAACTCACCATACACGTGTGTTGGACAACCTTTTAAAGTTGTTAACATGTTATGTGTCATTTGAAAGTTTCCGTGGCATTCTCCAAATTGAACCATCAATTCTTTTGTTGAGTATGAAGGATTGCAGGTTGTATTATTAACAAGATCAACAGTTTTATCTTCTCTTATTTTGAAATCTTTAACGCCCATGTGAAGGAGTTCCTGACGAAGTGCATTCGTTTCAGGATCATAACGACCTCCGCCAAAGTATTTGTATCTTGTTTCGTTTAGCTTCATTTTATTGCTCGTATTCCAGCCTTTAATAGCTGATTGTAAGCCATTCGCATTACACGCGCTGCAATATCTGCATCAACAACTCCTTGGTGAGCATCTAATGCTGTATCCAAAGAATCAACAGCTGGTTGTGTAATAAATCTTTTCTTTTTCCACGTTAGCAAATTTGAGGCTTGTTTTTCTTTTCCATGAGCGACGAGTCGTTTTGCTAATGTTGCAACAACAGCATCCCACACATCTAACGCCTCGTTGCGTTCAATTCGATACACGTCTTGTAGCTTGCTGATTATACTCTCAATACGTTGATGTCCCGGTATATCTGCACTTACATCATACATAGGTTTTGGTATCTGCATCATCGTTTGAAAAAATGATGAGAATTGATATGAAGGTGGAACTGTTTGTCCTGGAGCAGGTGGTTTATCAAATAATTCATTATACTTCATTTTTATCTTTCGCGTGGCGTTGGAGCCACTTTTGAAGCTTTTTTCCCGTCCAGGAAGTTGCAAATGTGAATGTTTCATCAACTTGATCAAGACCAACAAATTTTACTGACATTACTGTTGGATCATTAGGATTATCATAACGCCATTCAATGATCACTTTATGCTTCGGCTTCAATGAAATATTTTGTTCATCAACTTTACTCTCACCGACTTTCAACGAACAATATTTCTTAACTTCATACTCATTAACAGCGACAGGAGTTTCAGCTATTGCTTTGCACAGCTGTTCCTTGCTTTCAAGATATTGTTTGAAGCTTAGTTTCATAGATACTTCTTTCCTAACATTACCATTCTGTTAAATGCTTGTCGCTGTGCAAATGTAAAGTCATCCGGATCAAAATTTGACCAAGGCTTACCTCCAAAACGAATATTTAATTTTCCTATATTACGTAAATGCAGTAATGCTGCACAACAAGGATCCCGTGTCTCTCTAAATGAAAGGTGTGGGAATGCTTTTTCAATTACACCCATCAATGATATAATTATTCCTGTTTGTGCAACATATTTTAAACGATCAACAATTTGCTCGTCCCATATAGGATCATCAGCTTCGGCAAGAAATTGTTTAAATGAGATCATAGATATTTCATTCCAACTTTAACAATCGCATTGTAAGCCATCCGTTGATTGATAGTAAAATCGCCAATATCAATATTGTCCCAAGCATCTTTTCCTTTAGCTTTTATTTTACCATGACGACGAAGAGTTGCGATTGCAGCATACATTGTATCGCCTTCTCCAAGTTTAATATTAAACGCTTGAGTTATGTATCTCTGGAGCCAAAACGTAAGTCCTTTCTTAATGTATTCCATCAAGCCAGAATATATCTCTACTTCTGCATCTGTTTCTTCAGCAAGGAATTGTTTGAAAGTTTGTCTCATATAGGTCTCCACCTATATTTATCGATAGCAGCACATTACACCAGGCAAAAAGAAAGGGAGCATTTCTGCTCCCTTCTTGTACTGCACTCTCAAAACTAACTTTGTGGATTAAGCAAAGTTGAAGTTTGCGAGGTTGATCTTGCCGTAGTAGTCAGCACTGTTGCCCAAAGAAGACTGGGTTGCAGTAAATGCTGTCTTACCATAACGTGTCATCAAGGAGATGACTGGTTGGAACGTTGTTGGGTTGATAACAACACCGCTTGACATCAATGGGATGTATGGGCAGTAGAAGTAACCTGTATCCGTCTCACCGTTGCCGCCCTTGTAACCGACCAAGATTGTGTCTGACTGTGCACCACCTGGTGGAACACCGCCTGGACCTGCAAATGTCGATACTTGGTTGAACAAGTAGCTGTATACCTTGATGGAACCGTTCAATGTACCAACCAACATTGTGTTGTTTGGGCCCTTGAATGAACCGGAAACAGCTGGAGCAAACACTGACTTAGCAGCGGATTGAAGAATGGAAACAACCATTGGAGACACGACGATGTAGTTACCTACACCACGACGTGTCTTGCGGCCGATTTCATTTGCTACTGCGTTAATAACAACGCCCAAGTTAGCAAAACGGTCACCCAAGTATGCTGGCTGATAACCAACTGTAGCAACTGTGGAATAGTCGTATGCGGAGACTGTACCTGCCAAAGCGATCAAATCGGCGATGATTTCTGCATCGATTTCCTGAACGATTTCTGCGGAAACGACTTGTGTCAATTCTGACTCAAGATCAAGACCGTGCTGGCTCTTCAAGTCTTGCATTGCTTCGACTGTCCAACCTGCTTGCAACTTACGTGTACCAGCTTCAACAGCTTGTGATACAACTTCAAGCTTAACTGTACGACCACCGGAACCTTCAAGATAGGAACCTGAACCACCGTACAATGAACCTGATGTCAAACCACCTGGCGTTGAGCTATATGGACCAAAGTTGCTTGTGTTATAAGCTGGCAAGCTTGATGGCCATGCACCTGGATTTGCGTTTGGATCGATTGTGCCTGTCGTATCACCTGCATCGTGAATACCTGATGCACCTGGAACTTGTGCATTGGATGTACCAACGACTGAACCAGCTTGTGATGAATAGAACTGACGTAGAACTGGATTGTTACCAAACAATTCGTTGCCAGCTGTGATTGCACCGTCGTTACCTGTTGGGAAGGCGCCAAATGGGTTGCCAGCTGTACCTGCTGCTGGAACGTTGACTGTCTCACCGTACTTGTAACGCATCGTGTATACCAAGCCGACTGGACCTGTCATTGGCTGTACGCCAACGAGTTCAGTTGCGATCGTGCCTGGGATAATACGACGGATCATTGGGATCAAAATCTTACGGAAGCCAGCGATGTCGTTTGCGGACACTGCGCCAGCAGCTGCTGTTTCAGCCAATAGCTGATTCTTTTGGTTTTCTAGCAATGGAGCAACAACCTTAGCTTGCTGTGGTGTTAGACCATCTAGAAGGGCTGTCTTAACTTCGCCCCAGTTTTCAAAAATTTCGTTCATTTTAGTTTCCTTTTACTGATTGTGAAAATCTAGTTACTGACGAACAACGCCACCGATCTTACGTGCCCACTCAAGAGCTTCGTTTAGACCTGTATTTGATGGTGTTGATTCCTCGAGCCTTGCTTGCTCATCAAGCTCAACTCGCTTGTCGCCACTCTTGACGACGCCCTTAGTAACCTTCTTATCACCTTCAGCTAGTACTTTGGCTGACTTTGCTGCTTTTTCCTTCTCTGCTGGTGTGGCTGGGGCTGCTTTTGCTTCTTTGATTACTTCTTTTGTCGTTTCTGTTGGAGCGGACTCCTTAATAACACGACCAATATATGTCTTATATGCTTCATCTAGTTGTTCTGTATTGACGTTCTTCAGAATTGCTTCCATAACTTCACGTGAGCGACCAGATAGTGGAGCAAGAACTTCGCTCAACTTCTTGGCACGACGGAGACCTGAAAGTTCCTTCTGTGTTTCTGTCAACTTAGCAACAGTTGTTTCCAACTTTGTTTCTGTCTCATTCAAACGACCTTCGATAGAATCGTCGTCTGCTGCAAACTTCTTGTATTCGCTGATGAATGCTTCGAAAATCTTACGACCGAAATCATTCTTACGAACTTCTGTGATGTCTTCGCGGAGCTCATCAACTTCTGCTGTCAAACGAACTTCCAAGAATGCATCAAGCTTCTCAACTAGTTGTGCCATATCAGACTTTAGCTGGGATGCCATTTCTGACTTTGTTTCAACTAGCTTCTCTGCATATTCTGCTTCAAGATCACGGAAACGCTCGATGTCGTCACGCAACTCTTTCATTTCTGTCATAAGGAATGCTGATACTTTGTCGTCAAGAGCTGAGATCAATGCATCACGTTCGTTGATCCACTGCTCGTGCAACTGAGCACGGACATCAGCAGCTGCTTCGTCCTTAGCCTTCGTTACAGCTTCTTCGAGTTGCTTCTTTACAGCTGACTCGAGTTCCTTCTTTGTCTCTTCTGTTAGCAAATCTGCGGCCAACAATTTTTTGAGTAGTTCGTCCATCGATATCTCCTAAATCTTTGATTCAACAGGTGTAAAAATATTTATATGCTATTATGAAATCCATATGAAAAACTATTTTTCGTATGAAAATTACCACATAAATCAAACAGTTAGCCGCCCCGAATTTTTTCAGTTTTTTACTTCTTTGCGAAAATATTCGTGCTAAGCCAAGCTAGAATTTCTTTCTTCAAAAACTTTTGGGCTGCAGGATCGTGCTTCATTGACTCGGCGAGGGTCATGATATGACTTCCGTTCCGAGCCATTTGAAGGCCTTCGTATACTGTGCCTGGGTATGCATTGGGAGCAGATGGTTGTGCAACAATATCTACTGTGACGAACTGAAACTGTGTTACTCCACCACTTTCATTTACGTTTCCTGCTCCACGACTGGAAACACCTAGCTTTACATTTGCTTTGATCAATTCGCGAGCAATGTTGCCCATTGGTGTGTCTAGTAGTTTTGCTTTTCCGTACGCGTTGGAATTTTCCATCCACAACTTTGTGATAACGTGGGATACTCGATCAAGATTAATTTGGAGCGATTGTGGGTGATCAAGCTCTCCCATAATACCGTTAGATTCCATAATGCGCTGCTTTGCTGTTTCGACAGCAGCATTGATCTCTGTTAGTGGGTAGTTACGACCATTGCGATTCTTGAGATCAGCTTGCATAAAGATACCAGAAAGCCATAACGACTTTCCGTCTGGTGATGACTCTTCAATCAAGCTAGCTTCGTTAGGACGAAGCTCTTCAACAAGAATAAGTGGTGAACGATTGCTCATCTTACATCTCGCAATCTTCTTCTGCCTCGTCTTCGTCTTCGCCTTCTGCCTTCTTCTCAGCCTTTATTAGCCAAGCTGGCTTCTTGCCGTCTTCTTCATCTTCTTCGCCGTCTTCTGCCTTTGGCTTGAAATCAGAATCAGACATTGGTTTGCCGTCATCACCTTCTTCGCCTTCGCCAATAACGCTACGAACCTTCAAACGAAGATACTCGTGGAGTGACTTTTCAGCAGCGGCGCTGTCATCATTAATGATGCCTTCGATTACTGCTTGTAGTAGTTGCTTCTTGTTTGCCATTGTATTGCTCCCTGAACAATGAAATTAAAATTCCCACATTAATGGGTGTGCACCTTTATTTATAAACGAGCTATGAAAACCTTCAGAAAATTAGATGGTTGCAGCTGGTCCTGGAGGTGCCCCACCTTCTTCGCCGCCTGGAGGAGCACCAGCTCCCATATCACCACCGCCTAGCTCACCACCTTCCCCACCAAGCTCGCCACCTTCCTCGCCTGGGATTCCACCTGGTCCTGGAGGGCCTAAGCCTGCCATCATTCCGCCACCACCTCCACCGAGTCCACCTTCTTCTGGTGGTGGTCCGTACAGAGCAGGTAGATCTTCTTTGCCGCCATTGACGTTAAGTCCCTTCTCTTCACGAAGCATCCGCTCGTTAAGAAGAATTTCTTCGTCTGTAAGTTGACCATACTTAATCAACTTAAAGCGAGCTGACATATACGTAACACTTGCAGCAGATCCGAGAGTATTCAACTGCTCGGAAGATAGTTGTAGCTCGCGATACTTACCAAAGTTTTCTGGTGCTGGGAGTCTAATTTGAAAAACGGATGTATCTACGTGAATACCTGCTGCGTGTAGATAACGTTTGAATTCTGTATCAAGAACTTCTTCAACGTGTGATTGTAGACGTTCAATATAAAGAGCAAAGCGTAATTCTTGAACGTAAGCCATTCCTGTCTTACCGTCAGAGTATACTGGTCCTGGATTTCCTTTTTCTGCTCCAACTTCCATATACGAGAGAGGAATACGTAAGCCGCGGAATACTTTACTTTGGAAATATTCCAAGTCAGCAAGTTCACCAAGTCCTGCTCCACCTGGGAGGACTTCAACTTTAGAACCACGACCTTCTGGACGCTGTGCAAAGAAGAAGTCTTCATTCATTGCTTGCGGATTGTATGTGCTGTCAACTTGATCCTGTCCACCACCGAATGTTGGAATCTTACGTTGACGAATTTCATTCTTGATTTGTTCAAGATATGTCTTAACACGGTTTGGCGGCATCTTGCCCACGTCAATGTAGAATACACGACGTTCTGGAGCACGTTGGATACGATAGATGATAATAGCATCTTCCAACAATTCCTTTTGCTTTTGTGCACGATATACAGCGCGAAGAACGGACTCACCGAAAGGAGCCGTTTCAGAAATATCATCGTTTAATGTAAACCAAACAACTGCTGATGCAGGATAGATATCAACTGTGTTCTCATTAGCCGTTCCATATTGACCAGCTGCTTGATTGTAAGGACTATTAGGAGCGCGAATTTCTTTCTTAATCTGCCATCCAACGACCTTTGTCATGTCATGCTCATCAACAAGAGCTGCAACAACGTTCTTTGGATGAATGTATTCCCACTGTTTTGTATCGCTGTGGCGAATGAAGAAACAATCACCATACTTAATAGCAACACGGCATAGTTTAAATAAACGAATGTGCCACTTATGTAGGTGGCTCCAATATCTTAGAGCTGCACGTAATGTCATAACTGTTGATGACATTACTTCTTCTGTTTTTTCTGTATCAATATCAAGAACTAGTGGGAGATCAGTCTCTTCATCATTGCCGATCATTTCTTCTGCGATCGTATCAAGAGCACGGGCGACCTCAACGTCATTGTCCATCAAATCGTATTCACGATAACGTGTAATACGAGAAGCAGAACCTTGAATCAGACGTTGATACCAAGTGTAGTTAGCATACGTTCCTTGATCGCCAATGTTCTGGCTATCCGTCATCGATGTGACGTTAGGTTTCGAAGTGACTACTTTAAAGTATGATGATAACTTTGCCATTATTGTTGTTTTCTTTCGCGGTGATACAATATTTATAGCAAGTTACTGTCCAGTGCCCAATTGCACCCTTATCCTACGTTAGCGTATCTTGCACCACCCTGTGAAATGTCAGCAACGATTTTTGGTACTTGCTTAGGGTCGCCAATCGCTTCAATTTGCTTTTCGGCAAGATCGTTGCTCTTCGAAAGGAGGTCAATCATTTTATCAAACTTCATACTTTGGTCGTTTAGGGCAGCAAGCTGCTGTGAGAACAGTTGCGTCTGTTCGTTCTGTCTCATTGCTATTTCATCAGTTTGCTTATTTGTTGCATCAGAAGCTTCGTTCTTCTTTTCTTCTGTATCAGGATGACTTGCTTTATAGATATCACGACCTGCAAGTGCCGTATCAATTCCAATAGACGCTGCTGTTCCAACGCCTGGAATTGTTCCAGCAGCACCAGAAGCAACTTCACCAGCTGCTCCTAACATATCACCTTCCATCAGGCGTTGAGCACCAAACAGTATTCCAGCACCAAGACCAATTAATGGAATCTTCTTTAGAAGAGATTTACCAATTCCTTTTCCTGCTGTTTTTGCAGCAGCTTCTGCCCCACCTTTGACAGCAACCTTACCAGCAGCGTCGACCGCGGCGTGCTCGGCTCCCTTCACAACCTCCCCTTCAGCTGTCTTTGCAATTTCGTTTTCAGCGAGTCCTGCTGCACCACCCGTACCGCCTTTGCCACCAAGCTTGCTCATTATCTTTCCAGTACCTTGAAGCAGTGGCTTACCAAACTTTACAAAGCCTGCAATCGCAATAGCGGCCGTTGCGAGCGTACCGAATACGTTATTGCCCATGATGCCAGCAATTGATTGTTGAATTCTATTTAATGCTTGAAGTGTTTCACTTTTAGCGACATCGTTTTGCTCTAGTTGTTTTTTAGCCAATTCTACACCTGGCGCAAGTTGAGTCCCCAAGGTTGATGAAAATGGAGAGTTGGGTCCGTACTGTTGATCAAGTCCCAATTTGTCTACAAGTTGCGTTGCAACAATTTCACCACCTTCACCAGATGCTCGCATTTGATCGGCAGCATTAGCTAGACTATTTTGATATTTGGCAAGTTGCTCTTTTTGCTCTTTTGTTGCTCGAGCTCCTGCACGTAAAGCAGCTGCTGCCTCTGCACCACCACTAACACCCAAAGCACCGCCAAGAGCTTGCATTTTTGCTGCTTGTTTAATACGATCAATGGGCTTCTGAGCAACCATGTGATTTAACATCTTAGCAGCTTCTCTAGCTTGCTCTGTTGTCATACCAAGTGCAATGTTTTGTTGGATCATCGCACGTTGGTTTGCTAAGATTTGCTCACGTTCTCCTTCACGAGCTTTACGAAGAAGATTGATAGTATCAGCATCTCCTGCAACAGATTGATAAAATTCTGTTGCGGCTTCCGTTGACATTCCAGTAGTTGCCGATAACGTTGCTATATCATCATTATATTTCTTTAAAGCTTCTGTCGACGGTTTAACACCAACACTTGCAAACTGAGTCATTTGCTTCAGTAGTATCTTCTGTGCTTCCGTCGTTGATCCTGTACGAGCAGCCAATTCACTAAAAAGAGGATTTGTTTCATCAAGTGCTTTACTGAGTCCACCAACGGAATTAATAGCCTGACGGTTTTCTGCAGCCATCTTAGCCATTTCTTCTGGCTGAATTCCCAGCGTAAAGACACGACCAAAGTTCTTAACTATTCCTGTAAACCCTTCATCGATGATACCACCACCAGCAGATATTTGTGCTTGCAATGACTTCATTAGAGCGTTAGCAGCAATGGCAACAGCAGTCAATACAGCACCAAGAGAAGAATACTTTTCTATATTTTTCTCAACAGCATCGTTGGCGCGTGCCATAATAGAGCCTTGCTTTTTATATGCAGTAATAGAGTCATTAATGGCTCCAGGATATGTTGCCATTGCTTTATTAATGTCTGCAAATCTCTTTGCTGTTCCTTGGATTTGAGCATTTGCTTTTGTTGCATCAGCAAGCTTTTGCATGTTCTCTTGCTTTTCTTTCTTTGCATCATCAATTTGATTCGACAACTGACGCTGGCGTTCAATTGATGCTTCGCCACCAATCTTACCAGCAAGCTCTAAACTCTCTGTCAGATTAGTAATTGTTTTATCAGCACCGGCAACTTTTTCAGCAAGTTCTTTAGTGTTTTCTTCGAATTTTTTCTCATTCTCTTCGATCATTTTTTGAATTGCATCATCTGTCATTGCTTGGAGCTTTTTCTTATCAAGAGCACCACCAGATTGCTTGATCATCTCTTCTTCAATTTCAACACGAAGGCGTTGAAGCTTTAATTGCTCACGCTTTAAAGCGTATAGCTTTTCACGTTCTTCCTGTTGCTTCTTAGTTTCTTCTTTGAATAGCTTTGACTGTCCGACGAGATCCTTGACGGAATCTGATGTGACTTTATTGAGGTGATCGACATTGGTCGCAAAGTCGGAAAGAACAGCTCCCGAATCACGAATGGCTCCACTCAGCAGCATCGATTGCTCTCGAAACTGCTGCATCATCTGTTGAGTCATTTGTTTTAATTGTTGGACGTCTGATGTATCAGCCATTAATTTACCCCGTTGAATATCGTGTATTTATCCCTTTATTTTATTTTGTAAATAGCTGTTGCTACAAGAAGTTTTCATTAGGAGAAAATAGTATGGATAATCCACTACTAGCAAAAATACGTCTCCCTGGTATTACATATCGAATGCCATCTCAGGGACTATTTTATCACAGCGGCGAGCTTGATCCTTCCGTCAAGGATGGTGAAGTTGAAGTATTTCCACTAACAACAATCGACGAATTTACTTTGTCGATGCCTGATAAGCTAATGTCTGGGAAAGCAATCGAAGAGGTATTTGGTCGTTGCATTCCACAAGTAAAGAAGCCACTCGATCTTCTCGCTAAAGATGTTGATTATCTAATGGTTGCACTTCGTCAAGTATCCTTTGGTGATAACATCGACGTGCTATATAAGCACAATTGTGAAGGCGCTAAAGAACGAACATACGATGTCAATGTTCAAGAAATTGTTCGGAACTCTAAACAAATTGATCCAACAACAATTGGATCTGCATTTACATTGACACTACCAAATGGACAAGTCATCAAGATGAAGCCAATGTCATTTGGTGATATTGTAAAGGTTATGCATGAGCAGGCAATGCAACGTGAAGATGAACAAACAGAAGCACAACTTATGAGCATTACGTCTCACACGTTTGCATCAATCATTGAATCTGTTGACAATGTTATTGACCGTGAACAGATTATTGAATGGTTCGGCCAACTTCCGATTAAGTGGAAGAAAATGATTCAAGAAAAGGTCGATGGTATGACAGACTGGGGAACCGATTTTACAGTTACTCGAGTTTGTAAGGATTGCAAACAGGAAATGCCTATCCAGGTATCAGCAAATCCAGTAAGTTTTTTTACATAACGCTTAAGGCTGGTTCGGTTCCCGACATCCAAAAAATGTTCGGGCGACTGAAAGACACGCAACGAGGATTACTCGAAGGAATTGTTAGTTTAGCATATTTTATGAGAGGTTCTGTGCAGTACAAAGACTTACTTGATATGTCACCGCTTGAAAGAGATATTGTGACAGAATTTATTAAGGACCGTCTTGAAGCAGAATCAAAGAAGATGCATCCAAATTTCTAAACTCTCCTTAGGCGATATAGTGGATGGAACGTAGAGCTCTCTTCCCGTTGGTCAGAGAGCTCTTTCTTTTTGTCTTTCCACGTTTCGGTAAAAAACAACAAAACACAAACCCCCTCAGTTATTGGGTAACTTACACAAAGCGAAAAGAAGAAAAAAGAGTGGTAGAGCAGTTTTCTTCATACAAGTAGACTGCTCCCAAGTATTGTTATTTTAAGACGATGGCACGATAGATCTGCGTGGTCCGTCTCTCCGCTCACAGTAAGGGTGTGTCGAGCTGCGTTTCTATTTGTTCCTGTTTTGTTTCAGGTGTTTGTCTGGGAGTTTATTACTGAGTGTCTGGAAGTGCCTATCTGCCGTATTATTTTGCTTGTGCCGCTTCAGTATATTTCGCTATCCAATATGCATCCGTTAGGTCGTACAAGCCTGTGGTCTTTTTATAGTTCGTTTCTAATATTGTCTTAACATCGTCTGGTAATTTTTCATATAATTGCTTCTTATCTGCCTTTCCCTTTCCTGTCGCAAACTTCTTGACAGTTAGAGGAGAGACAATTCCAATCTTCAAATCACCATTGCAATTTCGCAATGTCGTAATAATTACAAATAATAAACCAGCAAGATCACGCGTTGCATTACCACGCATTCCAAATGCTAGTCCTTCAATTCCTATCACTGGCCACACCGTTGGATCGTTATCAAAGTTCGTGTAGTTTCCAACAACACCATTGATATGATGAGCAAGATAGTTTGCACGATCATACACGTCCATTGCTATCGGCGTTACCACACGTTCGTGATGTACCATCGTTCCATCCTGTATTACTACTATACCACAAGAAGTATAGGATTGATCGATTCCAATAATTGTTGCCATTTTTATCTCCGTTGACTATTATATATCAACAGAAATTAGGGTATTAGCAAACTTTCATTGCCCTATTATATCGCTTCTCAAAAATATTCTTTTTGTCGACGTGAACATTATAAACAGCATCGTATGCTCCATCGCCGTTCAAAATAGTTACGTTATACCAAGCTTGGTCACCAGAGTCGTTTGTCTTTTGAATTTCATACGAACCATACACATTACTTGGATCACCGTGAAACATATCACCGTTTGCTTGATCATAGTCTCCCAGCACCATATGCTCTATCGTGTCGTGTATCTGCTCCGTATTTTCCTTTAAGACTTTCATTCAACTTCTTCTTTAATATAAGAGAATCCCTTCGACAACTGAATTGTCATAACTCTATCAAACGCACTATCAATTTCACGGTGGCTGATAACATACAATGAAATCTTTTCATCACGCGCCTTACGCTTCAACATACGAGCAGCAGCCTGGACACCAACAACGTCAAGACCAACATCAAGAACTTCGTCAAGCATACAAACATTAATCTTTGTGTGCAAACTTTGCAGCACATCTCTAAATGCAAACGATAGAGCGATATTAACGCGAGCCTTTTGTCCAGCAGACAAGTTGCCAAAATCAAGATCATTTCCAAATTGCGTAATTCTTGCAGTCATTTCGTGTGTAAACTCAACGTTGTGACTCAAACCAAGAATTGATAGATAGTGCTGGAGACGACCATTCAAGTATGGAATGTTTTTATTTAATAGTGCTTTACGTACAAAACTATCTTTCTTTGTAAGAAGCTTTAATAAGAACTTTTGGTGCTCGACGAGTTTTGTCAACGTATTAACTTCATCATAGTTAATTTCATCGAGCTTTGTTTCCTCAAGTTCCTGCAACGTCTCCAAGTGAGGATTAATTGCTGACTGCAAGTCGTTCAACTTCTGACGAATCAACGCACTATCACTCTTAATCTTTAAAAGCTCCTCAATATCCTCGACAACAATTAATTCTTTGATAGTCTTAATATGACGAGTAACATCTCTCATAACAAGCTTCTCAGCATTAATTTTCTCATACATTTGAGCAAGAGCGTTAGCAAGATTTTCTGACGTTTGCTCAGCAGTTGCAATTTCTTTTGCAGCATCTGCATATTTTTGCAAGCAACGAGGACATTTTGCATCACGAAGATGCTCAAGCTCTGCTTCATTCTTCTTGATATCTTTTGATAATTCGCGAACTTGCTTCTCGTACGTATTTTGATTGTTTAGAGAAATCTGAAGTCTATCTTCTTCCTGTGATAATAACATATGCTGCTTTTGTTGTTCCTCAACATCAACCTCTTCAACGCGCTTCAACTTAGACTTTAGCTTTTTAATGCTGTCCTTTGTCTGTGTTGTCCACGTATCAACTCGCTCCTTCGCCTTGATGATTTGCTGTTGATGACGAATTTTTTCCTTCTCCAACATCTCAATACGAATCTTACACGAATCGATCTTTATTTCTGTATCCTTAATAACATCCTTTAGTGCCTGTGCCTTTGCAGATACTGACGTGAGACCGAATAGTTCCTCAATAATATCTTTTTGGTTAGTTGCATAGTGTGATGTAACTGGAAGATCAAGAAAAGGAGTATGAGAAGCTGAAAACACAACAATCCGACAGAAAAGCTCATAATTGATTCCTATAATTTGTTCAATTAGCTTATTTGTTGCAGATGCACTATCAAGTGTAATATCGTGCTCACCTTCATATAAGTGAACAGTATTTCCTGCAGCACCTGCTTTCATTTTACGAGTGCGAACGATTCTATATGTCTTGCCGTGAACGTTGAATTCAACAGCAACTTCCATATTCTTTTTGTTTACATTGTTGACAAGATTATCTTTTGAAATGTTCGAGACCGGCTTGTCGTACACCGCATAGACGAGTGCATTGAGAATACTTGACTTACCAACACCATTAGCACCTTCGCCGTTTGATGTGTTGTCAAGATCCTCGCCGAGAATCATTGTTGTACCTGTTCGGTCAAGATTGACTTGAGTTACGTTATTTCCATAACTCAAAAAGTTTCGCATTGAAAGAGTTGTGAAATTGATCATTACTTAACCTCGATCCGCAGATCGCGGTAGATCTGAATCAGCATATTGTTGTCGATGTGATCAGAGTTGATATCTTGCAACATCTGTGTGACAAGTTCATCGACACTGTCGAGCTTGAATTCGCCATCCTCATCAACAACATTTGTTTGTGTGTTTTTTAATGCACTCATAATTTCTTTCGACTCTTCAAGAGTAAATTCACGCAATTCAAAGTCTTCAAGGAACTTCTGTCTTACAAACGCACTTTCCTCGAAAGTAATAGCGGTATCAACAGCACACTTTACACGTGCGTGCTTTGGAATTAGAACCGTTTCATCGAGAAGATCAGTTAGATTGACACGAAGATATTTTGGACAATCTTCCCAGTTGATATATTCTGTCTTTCCTTTGACGTGATCATACGTTGCCATTCCACGCTCGTCGTCACCAGTATCAGAGAAGTCCATTGGAAAACAGTTACCGATGTAATGTGTATTTCCCTGCGATTGACGCTTGTGGAAGTGTCCAGAGAATATCTTTCGGACATTTTCAAACTGATCGGCCTTAGGACCAGTTAGCATTCGTTGGTTGTATCCAGTAATAACGAAGCCTTGAAATTCAAAGTGACCCATCCACACAGGAATTTTATTATATTGTGAAAGGGTTGGATATTCATTGTGGAACATATACGGAGCAAATAGGACACCTTCACCAACGTTTTTATCAACGATCGGCTGATCGATTACCTTGAAGTTTGAAAATTCTTGGAATGGAACGATTGAATGCAACTCGCGTGTGTGTCGGTGATAGAGATCGTGGTTTCCAACACAGAAATAAACTGGGAGTCCGAGTTCGTTTAGCTTTTTCGCGCCTTGGTAAGAATAATTCAGAGTTGCGACGTTAATCGAACTTCTGTTCTCATTCCAGTCTCCCAAGAAGACGACGTGATCAATTTCTGGATCGTTTTTTACTTGTTCGCAAAACCAATCAAGAAATCTCAAGCAATCTTCATTGTGAACTGTTGAGTTAGCTTTCTTACCAAAGTGGATATCCGTCAGTAGAGCAGACTTTCGTAGGGTCTTCATTATTATAGTTATCCTCTTATTGTCTAACTATGATAACGGAAACAATAAGGATTAGTCAACTCTAATGCGTTTGTTGTGAAGACCAAGCGTTTTGTTGTTCCATCACCTGACGTTGAATAGCAGTAATATCTTCTTGTGTTGTATATGTCTTTACAACCGTGCCAGCGCCGTCTCTATATTTAACTTCACATGATTCAATTTGATCGTCATCACCATACTCAAAATTTGCTTCTATGATATACATTTATTTTTCTCCTTAATTAGTCAACATCTACCTCGAATTGGTCGCTTGTTCCTTCAGTATATTCTTGTGTAGGAATTATACTAACTTCTCCTGACTCTTCCCCTGCTCCTGTATCCCCGAACGAATAAGAAGGATTCAAGCCTTGATCGACAAGCATAGTATCCCTAATAACACGTTGTCGTTTTTCTTGATTTAGGAACTGAATGAAGCTGTTCTTAATACATTGTGTAAAGAACGCAAACGGATTGTTTGACTTTGCAGGATTGAACGACGCCCACGTGCGTACCAACATAAACATAGCATACGACTGCATATCTTCGTTGTATGAATAGTTAATGAAATTTCCACGCTTTGCATACTTACTGCACAACAACTGCAACATCTTTGCAAGACGATCACTCATCTGCTGCTTAACAAGACATCGTTTGATCTCTTCGTAAAGCTCACGGTTGCTCAAATATTCACCTGGCTTCTTTTGAGCAAGTACAGGTGCAGTAGCGGGCACAGCAGGTTTAACGACCGTCTTGACCTTTTTAACTTGGAGGACAGGAGGAACGGATACAGTAGGGTTTTTAACTACTGGCTTGCTTGGCTTTGCCTTTTTTGCTACTTTGGGAGTAGGAGGGGCCTTTACTGTCTTTACTTTCGCTTGCTTAACTGCCTTCTTCTTTGCTACGACCTTCTTTGGTGCAGCAATAGCTTTCTTGGCCTTTGCGGCCTTTGTTGTTTTTGTTTGCATAGGTAGCCTTTATTGTTGTTATTATACCCACTTATTGCTTGCGTGCTAATCGTGCACTAGCAACGCAAGTATAATGAGTTTTTCACGGAAAGTCAACAGCATAAATAGAAACTGCAGGTTCTTATTTATGAGGATGTCAGAATGGCCAATGAATCATCAAACACGCAACCAGTAAAGAATAAATTCAAAGTCCGACTCGTATCCGCTCTTGCAGGGGGTGATACAGTATATTTCGACACAACTCCAACGGTCAGTGAGTCTGGTGGCGTTGAGTATTCTTCTGTTTCGCTGGTCCATATGCCTGGTGAAATTCAAGTTTACAAAGGAACAAAGTCACGTACGTTTGGAATCAATGCAAAACTAATCTCTCGCACAAGTCACGAGGCGTCTGACAACATTGGTAAGCTTCAAACACTACAAAGTTGGCGTCTTCCTTTCTTTGGTGCAAACAGCTCTACAGTTGTCGATCCTCAGACAAGAGGTGGTACACAAAAAACAAAGACACAAACAAATCAAGACGGTAATACTCCCGGTTCGACCGTATCATCGATGACAAATGCTGAAATAAATCGTAAGTCGATTCTTAAAGCTTCAAGTTCAGAATTGCTCGGTGCTCCTCCAGAAATTCTATTCCTGTATGCATATTCAAGCAGCCAAGACGATAACCGTGGAAACTTGAACTACTATCTGAATATAAATCGAATTCCTGTTGTTATGACAGAATTGAGTATTACATATCCGGATGACGTTGATTATATTCCAACGCTGGGTGGTCAACCATTCCCAACAAGAATGGAAATATCTGTAAATCTAATCGAAACACATTCACCGCGTGAGTATGAACAATTCTCTCTACAAATGTTCAAGCTCGGTGAGCTAAAGAACTTCTAAGGATAAGCAATGGCAACACAACAAACACAACCACTCTCAACGACAAAGTCTACTGATCAACCAAATACGAGATATAACAAGGGCGGCATTACAACAATTAATCCTACAAGTCTTGGTTGGTGGGAACGCAATATTATTCCACGTTCATATGATGATGTAACAATCATTATCGATAAGCGTTATGCAGGACGTCCTGATCTACTTGCATATGACGTATATGGACGCTCGTCATATATGTGGATCATATTACAGATGAACAACATTGTTGATCTTAACGTAGAGTTTGCAGAAGGAAGTACAGTATATGTACCAACGGTTGATAGAGTTATGACACAAATTCTAGCTCAACAGCCGCAGCAACAAGTATCAACATAAGAAAGAAGTAATATATGTCAAAACCAGAAAATCCGCTGGCTGCTTATCGTTCGTCGAGCTATTATCACGTCCTGATAATGTGTGCTGATGCTGATGTTGCACAAGCACTTGCAACCAATCCTGCCTACACAGTTAATAATGGCAGTCCTGTGTGGCAACATCCATCGTATGCAGAAATTCAAGCTGCAGGTCCTCTTGGTCCATTCTTAGGAAAATATGCTCCAAAAACACTTCCAGCAGGAAATGGAGTAGGAACACAAGGAAAGTACTGTGTAATCATTAACGGTGCAACCGATGCCGATTTTATTATTACAGAATTCAAATTTTCTGCTATCAATGGTGGATATGTTGTCCAATCAGATAGTGGAACATCGATTGCAATTGAAGGCTCATTCAAAGTATCTGAACCACGTGGTGTAACATTTATGGATACAATTGTTCTATGTGCAAAAGCACTGAACATTGATCCATCGACAGCTGTTCTTATGATCAAGACATTTTTTATTGGATATGTCGATGAACTATCGCCAACACAAAGAGACACAACACAAGCACCTTCTGGTGGCATTGCTCCAACAACTGCTGGCGTTACGCAAGAAAAAGGAACAATGTTCATTGGAAATATTGTTCCAACGTTTGGAACATTAATCAGTTTAGATGCAGAATACAATGAAAATGGTGCTGTTTATACTTGTGAGTATGTTCCACTATCATTTGGATCAACACGAATGCCACAATACTGTCGCGTTGCAGACGGATTCTCATTTCCTATTAGCAAAACGATTGGTATTTCGTTGCGTGACTTAGCTGTTAATATTAATATAAGATATGATCGATATTTTTCTTGTGCATTCTCTCAAATACTAAGAGATAATCCATCTAAGGCAAGTTTACTAACACCAGTAACATATGCTATATTCTGGGATAGTTATTACGATGATAAAGCAACAACAAACCAAGATCCACAGTACGCAAATACAGCAACGTGCAACCCTCAAACAGGTACAGCACAACAACCTGTAGGCTACACAATTGAAGATGCTATTCATACGATTATGAAGCGATCTGTTCAAGTTCAGAAAGAAGCAACAGAAGGAGTTGGAGGACAACGTTATCAATATCGTATTTTTACAACGTTGCAGAGTATAACAAATACATCACCATCTTCAAGTGTATCACCAACAGCAACGGCAAAAACACGTTCATTTATTGTCTATTACTTTGTTCGTCGAATCCCTGTTGTTACTAACGTAACATTAGAAGAAGTAATGAAGGCACAAACGACGACACAAACAAGTACTGCAACACCAAGCGATATTTCTAGTGCTCAGTACATTCAGCAACAAGCTAAGAAACAATGCATAGAATTTGACTATATCTATTCTGGCAAAAATATTGATGTATTAGAGTACAGTATGAAAATGAATGCTGGCTTAACATATTTTCAACTTGCTTCAATGTCAAACAACTTGAAGGATCAGTTATCAGTAATTCCAGCAAGTTCAATCGTTGTTGATCCAACATATGATCCATTCCGTAAATTTGATACAAAAGCATTTGATAAAGCCAACCAAGCAGCCTCAACATCTCAAAAAGATCCTGGCGTTCAGGTTCCTGTGTTCTTTGGTGCAAAACTCCGCGGATTGGAAAACACAACAAACATTCTTGAGACTGCTTCATCGCACTTCACGTTGAACAAATATTCTTCACTTGAATCATTTGACTCAAAACTAAAAATTGTCGGAAACTATAATCTACTGTCGTCAATCAATAATGTTGCTTGCCCTGCAAACATCATTCCAACACTAGAAGATATTGATACAAAGGCTGGTGCTACAAAATCATACTCAATTAAAAACACGTTAGTGACAGGACCTGTTAACATTCCACATTTTGAACAAAGAACTGGACAACAAGCTCTTACGGGTCCTGGATCTTCATTTGGTAGCTTTCCAATGTTAGTAAAGCTAAACATTTTTATGCCTGCATCTAATGACGATTTGAGTTTTTTTGAAGGTGCTAACAAATCTAACACGCCGCAATATAGAAAATCTTTCTGGTATGAAGGATATTACTATGTAGTTGGAATTGAAAACATATTTGCAGATGGAACATTTACGCAAGAGTTAGACATTCTTCCTCTTCCAACGCCTCTTCCTGTTGGAAACGGCAATCAAACAAAAAATATGACAAACATCTCAACATCAAGTTGTTTTGATCTTCCTGCCAATAAGCCTTGCGTTCAAACAACAGTATTTCCCAACAATGCACCCGTCAATAGTGATACACCACCAACGTCATTTAACGATGTTACATCTTTGACGTGTAATAAAAGCATTCTTCCTATTGATCCAAATAATGTTAAGGGATATAAAAAGGCTAGCCCTGCCGTTCAGCAGGCAATATCATATGCAGCAAGTAAAGTTGGCGTTGATGAAGGAACGCTTGCTCTTATTGCTTACCTTGAAAGTACATTTAATCCTGGTGTACCATCTAAGACATCAGGCGCTCTTGGACTGTTCCAATTCATTCCTGATACGTGGAAAGAAGTCCTCTGTAAGCATCCAATAGCATCTAGTACAATTCCTCAAGAAAAAGATGGCTTGACAGCCGATCAAGTTCTTGAACAAAGAACTAATCCTAAGTGGGCTGCTCTTGCAGGCGCATGCTTCTTGCAAACAAATGAACTTGCAATTCAATCAACGTGCCCAGGAGATGTCTATCTTGCTCACTTTTATGGAACAGAAGGTGCAAAGCGTGTGATAGCATTTGATAATGAAGGTCGTGGCGGTGATATTATGGCAAACATATTTCCCGACACGTGGGCTAAAACTGTTAAGGCAAATCCTGAATTGTTGAATCCATATCCTGGCGTTCAAACTGTTAGTGACTTCCGTCAATGGGCCGCAAATAAAGTGTATAGCGGCTTGACTCTAACGGCGCCATCAACAGCACAGTCAGCACCACAAAATCCTATTGTTAACAACCAGACGTCAACAAATTCAGCATTGAATAGACAAGCAATCGTTCACGGTACAACATCGCATGGTACCGTTGCAACGACGCCAACATATCCAACGGCTGCTCAAAAACTCGGACAAGCAACAAATCCTTGCTCGCAAGCAACCGTTAAAAACGAGAAACAACAGGAGCCAGGTTGCAAGAATCAAGCACCAACGACTCCAACGCAAGATCCAAAAGCGGCTCCATCACAGGATCCATTGCATAACCAGCATGTATAAGGAATAATATATGGGAATCCCCACAAAGCAAGGCATGAGGTTGCAACAAGCGACAAATCCACAAAAAACTTACGATCAAATGACGTTAGGAATTGTTGTAGATACAAACGATCCACAACAGATGGGTCGAATTCGTGCTGTCTGTACGAAGCTCGGCGATACGTTTGACACACCTATCAACGAACTTCCTTGGGCATTATATGCATCACCATTCGCAGGACACCTTGCAAACACAACGCGCGGTCCAGGCGTACAAGAAACAGAAGGGTTTGTCTCCTATGGTATGTGGTTCATTCCAAAAGTTGGATCACAAGTATTAATTCAATGTCTCGACGGAAACATCAATCAACGTGTTTACACAGCTACCGTGTACAGTCAACAAACACCGCACACAATGCCACATGGTCGTTTTATGTATGATGATAGTCCCTTCCTCGAGAAGACAGGATCGGATGCAGCACCATATGGACCATATTCCACAAGTGAAAAATTTATTGAGCCATTAGCAACAAATATTCAAAAAGCATTTGGTAGTAAGGCAGCACCAAACTTCGAATGGCAAACGCGCGCTGCTGACTATACAGCAACAGCAGTTGATCCATCGATGCTGAACCAAATTTATAGTCGAGTTCCCGATGACAAGGATTATACAGATCCAACGACTGGTTGGGTTAGCCGTCAAGGATATGAAACAAATCGTATTGATCCAAACGAAACATCACCAGATACAGGTCGTGTTTACGATTCATCTGTTCATTCAATCACGACGCCTGGTTTCCACGCTTTCTCAATGGATGATCGTATGGAAAACTGTCGTGTGCGTTTCCGTACATCGGCTGGTCATCAAATCATTATGGATGATACAAACGAACGAATTTATATTCAAACTGCTCAAGGAAACAATTGGATCGAAATCGATCAAGCAGGAAACATTGATATGTTCACAACAAAACGTGTCAGTATTCATGCTCAAAAAGAAATCAATTTGACATCTGACGATACAATTCGTATGCAAGCTGCAAATGGAATTCACATGAAATCTGGAAAAGATATTCGTATGCAATCTGCTGCTGATGTCAATATCATTGCTGGTGGAAATCTTCAGGCGAGTGCAACACAAGCAAATATTCAAACATCTGGTGATTTCAATCTCAACTCTGGTGGTGTATTGAATTTAACAGGATCTGGTACTGTTAGCTTGTATTCAAATACATCTGATGTTGACATTACTGCACTAGCAGGTGGTGTTAACATTCTTGGTTCTGGTGATGTTCTTTTGACAGGTGCCAACATTGGCATCAACGGACCACCAGCATCACCAGGAACTGCAGCAGGAACTGCAAGTCCTCAACCAGCATTCTGGACAGATCGTGTTCCACAGCACGAGCCTTGGGCTCGTACAATGACAAAGAATGACTTCACGCACGATCCAGAATATTCTTACGATAGTCCTAATGTTAATAAGATTGAGCGCGGTGTTGGTATTTCACGTGGCCAATTCTGGAGACGATAATGACTACACCTCCATCAACACCAAAATTGTTTATTCCTATCCCTGCAAATATGGCACTATCGTTTTCAGGCGACACGCTAAAAATTTGCGTAACAGGTTTAATGCCAACAATGAATGGTTTGACGTCTGTCGTCTCTGCAGCATTCAATCCTGTCACAATGCCACTTCTTCCTGGATATAATATTGATCCAAAAAAGTACATTCCACAAGTTCCAAAGATACCTAAGCCTCTAATACCCGTTCTTCCCTTGACGCTACCCGATCCTTTGATGCCTAAGTACAAGCTACCAAGCTATGATGCCGTGTATATGGCGACTGCATATATGAATGGAATTCAATCAATGGTAATGAATGCCGTATTCAAAATGATTGCAAAGATTCCTGGAATAGGATTTTCTATTGATCAAATATGGGCTCTTGTTGATGCTGAAGTAGAAAAGTTATATGGAATTGCTGTAAAATTTACAGATATGCTTGAATATAATATTCAAAAAATTGTAGCAGCAGTTCAAGCAGCAATAGCAAAGGGAGTTTTATTTTGGTTTTCGTTTCCCGTCTTCCCAACTATTTTAAATCCATACATTGATGCCTATCATATTGCTCAACAGTTTATATCAAATTATTGGATGACGGCAGTTCAAATTGCAACAAGCTTTATTGCTAAAATCGAAAACATCATCAATAATCTTCAATTACCAATTCCAACAATTCCTGCAATCCCGCCAATTCCAACGTATCAAGAAATTATTGCAATGATACTGCAGGTGGCACACGTTCCAGATTTAGAGGCTTTAATAGACAAAGTTCCATATCCATATGACATTTCAGAAATACTAACACAAGCATTTTTAAAGCTAATACCCGTCATTGCGTTTCCATTTCCAACAATACTTCCACCGCCGCTTCCAAAGCTTCCTTACACTTTCGTAACACCATCAATTAACATACCAATGATGATCACAGTGTTCACGCAGGAGCTATCACAAGCAGTAATGACGTATGTAATTAATAAACTTTTGCAACCATTGCTGGATATATTTGGTTTGAAGATAGCCAGCTTGTTTATTTTTCCATTGTGCATGCCAATTAAGATTCCAACGATTCCAAAACCACCAACTATCAAGGTACCAAAAGCTCCATCAGCGCCCTCTGTACCCCACATATAATTTGGTGTACCTAAACTGATAAATAACTGGAATAACAAGGAAAAACAACAATGGCCGGTCTCTATCGTGGATATTCAAGCTTCCAATACCAAACAACACGTCAGTTTGGTATATCGGACCTTGATCTTGTCAAGTCTGATTTATTGAATCAGATCTTTACGAAGCGCGGCGAACGTGTAATGATGCCAACGTTTGGAACACGTATTCCAGAAATGACATTTGAACCACTCGATCAAGCAACGATTGACATTATTGTTGATGACATTACGGCAGTGATCAATTTTGATCCCCGAGTACAATTATTGAATTTGCAAGTGCAACCAAGCTACGATACAAATACTTTGACGGTTGCAGCTCTTGTGTATTATGTTGAGTTAAACTTGACAGGCACAATTGATCTGAATATTACTTTTGAACAAGGATAAGATATGTCGCGTCTCGTTGCTGCCTCTGATGTCTGGGAAAATATCTATACTGCAATGACTAACATCAATTTTGCAGCGTTTGACTATAACACAATCAAACAAAGCGTTCTTGATTACATCAAGCTATACTATCCAGAAACGTTCAATGACTATATTGAAAGTTCAGAGTTTATTGCTCTTGTTGAATCATTTGCATATGTTTGCGAATTGATCGCCTATCGTTATGACTTAGATGCTCATGAAAACTTCATTTCAACAGCACAGCGTACAGATAGTGTTCTTCGTCTTGCAAAGTTAGTTTCATATACACCATCGCGTATTATTCCTGCACGTGGTCTTGTAAAGTTGACAACAATTCAAACAACAGAAAATATTGTTGATATCAATGGAAACAATCTTGCCAACGTTCCTATCAATTGGAATGATCCTTCTAACACACTTTGGAAGGAGCAGTTCTTGCTCGTAATGAATCGTATTCTTGCACAATCGTTTGGTACTGTTACTCCAAACGATCGCTTCCAAATTGAAAATGTCCTATTTGAAATTTATGCATTGAACAATCAACCAACAGCAACTGGTGTTCTTCCATATACAATTACAGTTGCTGGTAGTACATATCCAATGGAACTTGTTCCGGTGTCGTATGACACAACAAATGGCATTACGGAGACGCGTCCTCAACTAAATGCTGAATTTACATTGATGTATGCAAATGATGGACTTGGTGATAGCTCACCAATGACAGGTTTCTTTATCTACACGAAGCAAGGAACGTTGCAACGTTTCCGTACAACATTTGATGGTATTACACCAAACCAAACATATGACGTTCCAGCGCCAAACACAAACCAAACAGACGTATGGTTGAACAATATCAATCCAGTAACAAATCAACCAATCGTTAGTGCTAATAATATTCCTTATGTTACGGCACCGACAACAATATATGGTGACTGGGTCGAGGTTGACGTTGCAGCAGCACAAAATATTATTTTCAATACAAATCCACAGCGTAGTAAGTATGAACTTGAAACACTATCAGATGGCAGTGTTCGTATTATTTTTGGCGATGGCGAATTTGCTGATATTCCATCTGGAACGTTTGACATCTGGGTTCGTACATCTGCTAACGTTGATCTAACAGTTCCACAAACATCTGTTGTCAATCAAACGCAATCGTTTGCATATTTGGATAGCACAGGAAATGCTCAAACGCTAAGCTTCAACTTCTCACTAATCAGCGCTTTACAAAATGCATCTGCAGCAGAAACAATTGATAGCGTCCGTGTAAATGCACCTGCTGTATATTACTCGCAAGACCGTATGGTCAACGGACAAGACTATAACACGTTTATGCTTCAAGATCCATCAATCTTGAAACTTCGCGCTATTAATCGAACATTTGCTGGCGATAGCAATTACATTCCTTGGTATGATCCGTCAACATCATATGCAAATGTTAAGCTGTACAGCAACGACGGTGCATTGTACTATCAGCAACAAACAATCTCTACAACAACAACAAATTTGAGCGCAACTGCACCAGGTCCACAAATTATTCCAACATATTTGACGCCAATCATTGCTTCAACAGATATGTTCTTGCAACTATATAGCAATGGCATTCCAGAAACAGCAATTCGCAAAACTTTTAATGCTACGGAAACAGCATCAATTACAACAGCATTGACACCACCTCCAAGTCCCATCAATGTTAGCTTGTACTATCATAAAGGATTAACAGAATGGATTCCTGCATCAGGAACAACACTTCCTCCGGGATATAATTTATATACAAATAGAAATTGGAGCATTAATGCTTCCAACCTCAATTTAATTGTTTTTAATAACATCAACAATGCAAGTAATTATATCGTTGGCGATACGTTTACCATTACAGTTGGATCTGTAACATCAACATATACAATTGGCAGCGTTGCTGCAGTAGGATCAACGACACAAATTACATTTAGCCCAGCTGTCACATCACCAATATCTGACTATTTGTTTTCATATGGTGGAAATTATATTCCTCAGCCATTAATTACTATCAAGCAAAATACTGTTGGCGGAACAATCTATACAATTACGTGGGAAGCAATGCGTCTGATCATACAAAGTCCAACAACGCAGTTCTGGAATACAAATAACTCACAAACTGTAATTGACTATGATACATTAAATTCGGATCTTGATAAGATTGTAATTCTTGAATCAAATCCTGATAATGATCGTGACACGGCTCTTTCACAAGACTACGATTTTGCTGTTTTGACGCTTCAAACAGTTGATTCAGGAGTTAATATCGGTACTCCTGACTATCAACGTTTAAGTGTTTTGCCTGTTGATTCCAACAGCTCTGGTGTTCCTGATATGTCGATTATGTCAAAGATTATGAATCCAAATGTAGTAGTTACTGGCACGACTTATTCCAAGACGATTGCATATCTAGCATCCAATGTAAACGTTCCTGTACTATCTGGTTTCCCAGCAATTGATGGAACAATAGCTCCTGTTCCTAACAGCTATGTTATTTTGCAGCAACAGGCTTCAAACAATGATGGTTTGTATTACATCGACAGTCTCGGCAACTGGACTTTACAATCGACAATTCTTGGCGATAGCGTTCTCGTAGTTTCAGGCTCAAGTGCAATGAAACAATTTACATATGATCCATCGTTACCGCATAAGTGGTTTGCTGGACTGTATGCTCTACTACCAGAGTATGGAATTGTAACGAGCAATAGCATTTCTGACATTTCCGGTAATGTATCATCAGGATGGTGGCCTGGTGCTACATCTACCGCACCAACAACATATCCATTCATTACAAACTATGTAGCTATTCCACAAGCGTTTTGGACAACTAATACATCATTAACAATTACAGTTCTTGATTATGTTTATTTTTCACGCTTGTCTGTCCAAGATCCGTGGGTAATTATTTCTTCCGACTATCAATCGATGTCTGCTTACTTGCAAGATCAAACGCAAGGCTCTAATCTTTATACACGTAACCTGGGTCGTTCAGGTTTGAATTTTGAATGGCAGCATTACACAACAAACTACTATCTCGTCGATCCTGCTTCGACAAATATCATTGATATGTTGATCATCACAAAAGGATACTACTTAGCAGTACAACAATGGTTAACACAAGGAGCACCACAACCAGCACTTCCAACGCCATTAGAACTACGTACATCGTATAACTATTTGCTACAAAATGCAATGTTATCTGATACGGTTGTTCTACAACCAGGCTCGTTAAAGTTATTGTTTGGTCCTAATGCTGATCCATCTGTTCAAGCAAACTTCTATGTAATTCAGACACCAACATCAATTTTGACAGCTAACCAAATCAAGACACAGATTGTAACGATCATTGAAAACTTTTTTGATATTACACAATGGGAGTTTGGAGAGACGTTCTACTTCTCTGAATTAGCAGCAGCAATTCATCAGCAAATGCCCGTTGATATTAGTTCTGTCGTTCTTGTTCCTCTATCATCAACGAGTGCTTTTGGTACGTTGTATCAAGTTCTTGTTAATCAGAATGAAATCGTATATCCAGATATAACTGTTGATCAAATTACCCTCGTGACGTCCTATACACCAACAACGCTACAAATTGGTGTTTAAATAGGGGTTTTTAAACGAGAAACTTCCTGATAAATAAAGGACGCGAGGAGAATTTTGTGGCAAATGAATCTGATAACACATTACCAAGTACAAACTTTTTAAAACTCATTCCCGAGGTCATTCGCTCCGACCTCAACGTGAGCCTATTTGAAAACACGTTCAATCGCTACTTAACCAAAGACAACACAGTTCACGTATCTGGCTACATTGGTCAGGGCAATCCTAATGCTTTGGTCAAAACGCAGATCGTTGAACCAACAGTTCATCGTCAAGCTTTCCAACTACAGCCAACAGCATATACAGCTGTTGGAAATCAAAACTTCGTTCTATCATATTCTGCATTTCTTGAACAGTTGAAACTATCCGGTGTCAACATTGATAACCAAGCAGACTGGGGCAGTACGCTACGGTTCAACTGGGTTCCACCAGTTAATATTGACAAATTGATCAACTATCAAAACTACTTCTGGGGATCAACAACAGTTAGTGATCCGCCACAGTACCTTACAATTGAAAATCGTTGCAATCAAGCACAATCAACTGTAACATCTTATCGTGCATTGTTGATCAATATCAATCCAGAATTTACAAACATTGCATCACCAGCATATAATACATGCTCTCTAACAATTGTTGGGATTAACGATGCAGCAAAAACATTTACAATTGCTGGTTCTTATACATCTGTATTCGTTACTGACTTCGTTTTCTATACTAATCAAACAGCCGATCCTGCTTTATTGAATAAAGAATGGACAGTAACAGGTTCATCATATGATTTCAACAACGACCAAACAGTGATTACAGTTAGTGCACCGATTACTACATCTATCGTATCGGGCGTTATTGACTTGGTTCCTTTACTTGATGTGTTCATACAAACAGCAAACTGCAATTGTAGTGGAACGTATGGATGGGATCAGGGACCTTGGGACGACAATCCCGTTGCTTGGAACGCATCGTTGCTTGCACAAATTAGTTTTGCTACGGAGATTGAGTGGGAAGCTGCTAATGGTGGAACACCAACAAAGGGCGCTTTGTGGTATAATACAACGACTGACAATCTTGAACAATTTGATGGTACTGCATGGGACGTTGTTCAAACGAGCTTTTCTATTCTCATCAATTCAACGACAGGTCAATCCTCATGGGACCTATCACAACTCTGTTCGATCCAAACACCAAATTCGTGGATGGAACAAAATCAGTGGATTCATAAAACACAAGTTGCAACATACTCTGGTCAAGTTCAACCAGCGCGCATACCTATTCTTGAATACAATTCTTCTCTCGAGTTAAGCTCTTGGGCAAAGCGTTCTTTTAATTGGCAATATCGAGCACAATCTGGTGGAACATTTGCAAGCGTAACAGCATTTCCAACACGCTTTGAATTAGAGCCAATCAAGAGTTTCTATCAATTTAATGAATCACCAACAGAACAATATTTGTTCCTGCAGACGTTGCAGAGCAATCAATCAGCTAATATGGATCTGACTGGAACATTTGTTCCAGGTTATCGATTTGCTATTAAAGATGATCAGTTGCTTTCTGTTGCTGTGCAAGTTTATTATTCTATCTATCGTGAAATTACAAGTAGCGATGATCCTGGAGTAATTGCAGCTGTTGGTCTTGGTAATATGGTTACTGTCGTTGCTGTTAATACAACATCAACGCCGCTCGCGTTAAATTACACACCAACGCCACCAAATACTTACCGTCGCCGTTTAGAACCAACAGTAACAAGTCAAGGCGATCCGTGGCGTGGATATAATGTACACTGGACAGTCGATCCATTAGCAACGACAACTGTTGTTAGTGAGCCACAACCAATCAATCCTTTATTGGCAAACTCTCTAATAGACACAACAACGCAGACGACGACTACAATTTTCAACGCTCTACCACAACCGTCAGGAACATTGACTGTTGGTGATTATTTTGCTGACTGGAGTGTAACTGGAGCTGGTGCAACAACGTTCAACTTTCCTGCTTCTTTATGCTATAGTCAAAATAATAGCTATCCGTTTGCTTTGCTAGGATCTGGCGATCTGCGTGTTTACGTTAATGGAATTCGGCAGTTTGGTACATATATTGAAGTAGCAAATGCTGGACTTCCAGTACCATACAACAATCCATTGAATACAGCATATGTTGAAGTTGGATATTTTTCTACTTCAACGCTTCCAACGTTTCAATACGTTGTTGGTATTGTTTTTAACACGCCTCTTCCTGCTGGTGTTACAGTTCACGTTGAAATTGGTTCAGCTGCTCTTGGTGATATGGGAATGGATTGCATTCCCGTACGTACAATTGCAAATGATGCAGACTTTGCACTTGCAGTAGCAGCAGGAACACAACCACAATACATTTCCTTGACAGTACATCAACGTCAAGAACAAAATAAGATTTCCGTAAATCAGTATCCTTTATTCAACACGTATAATGTTGTTACAGGAGAAATTGCAGCTGCTTCCTCCATTTTTACATATGCTGAAAGTTCATCAGCTACGGTTAATCCATATATTGGAATGCGTGTTGCAGTTGATAGCACCGGAACAAATTTTACTTTTGAGCAATACTTGATCAACGTTGATAACGGACCAATGCTCGGCTATCGTAATCTTTCACAAGTTGCTACAGGAACATATTGGTTTGAGCCAACTTCACAAACATTACATTTGTGGGATGGACAAGCGTGGGAAACGGTAGAAATTATTAACACAAATGAAACATCAAAGGGGATTGTTGTAACACGTCCTATTATTGGTACACCATTGCAGCTACCAGCATATTTGAGCAACGTTGTCGATGATAATTTGATTGGTACGTTGTGGTATGATACAAATCGCCAACAACTGTTCCAGTATCAAGCAACTGGTTGGGTTCGAATCACCAATGTTATAATTGCAACGGGTGATCCATCATTGCAAACAATATGGAAACCAGCAAGTAATTTTGCTCCTTATGTACCACAGTTAGTCGATTGGGATCAGCGAACAGAACCACAATATGCAACACAGCAAGCAAACTATATTGCGAGTGATGAAATTAGTTTGCAAACGACAAATCCTTCTTGGACAACAGCACAGATTGAAGCTCAAGCGCAAACAGATTGGTACAATTCTCAAATTGTTGATAGTCGTGGTCTTTCACCGACAGGCACGTGGATTGGTGACTGGGAAATTCCAAGTCAGATGTATTATAATCCCAATCACCAAAACAAAGTTCAGATTGATCTCTCAAGTCTATCAACACATTTGCAAACAATCATTTCAGCCCAGCCACCAGTCCCTGGATTACTAGGTGGTGGTGTATATTCCTTATTACAAAACCAGTACAACTATGGCCTCGGTGGAACAATTCATGAACACAACGATAGTTACGATTCTTTGATTTCAGCATTTAACGTTAACAATATAACACCGCCGGGTTTGATTTCATTTGCTCAAGAGCAATATCAAAATCAAACTCTATTTGCCGTTGATACATATCTTAGCCACGTTGTATCAACATTTGTTGGCGGATCAACGCTTTCCATCGTTAATCCAGCAGCAGCATTTAACAATATTATTGTAACGGCTCTTCAAGATAATGTTTTCTTTGGTGAAATATATGGCGATAGTACAGCTTACTATCAATCACTTGGTGTTCCAAACTGGATTGCAACGCCAGCGATCTTTGGTCTTGCTCCAGCAGTTGAGCCTTATGTTGTAATCGATAGAAATTTAACAGAACCAAATACGGGATCAGACATATGTGAAGTTGTATGTCATGATGGACACCGTATGCAAATTACATACTCAGCAACACAAGAAGATACATTTGCCCGCGCAATTTGCAACACTGTTGATACACGTGTTGCAGGACAGACATATGGTAAGATTACCACTACAACGCCACCTACAACAATCGCTAGCTTAACGTCTACGTTTGGTTCTGCACGGACAGTTTTATTTTGGTATCAAACAGGTGGAACGCTTCCTGTATTCTATCGTTTAGGAATTGCATCAATTTCGACAACATCACCAACAGGATCCGCAATCGTCAACGGTGCATTGTGGTTCAATACAACAACAAATACGTTGATGGTCTTGACGGGTACGGGATGGACTCCACTTGATCCTACACACGTTGGTGATGGATATATCGGTGGCGGATGGATTGAGACTCGCTTCCAAGAAGTATTAGCTTATACTTTGCTTGAGATCGAACAGCAGCTTTGGAATGTAATTCCACCATACTTTGCACCACGCTTTGACTATGCAACTACTGTTGCAACGCCTACTAATGCATCATTGTCAAAACAATATTTTCATGATCAGTTTTCACAGTACATTATTGATAATAACATTTCAACGCCATTCCAAAACACATACTACACACCAACAAATCCATTCACGTGGAACTATTTGAAGAGTGGTGTTGCAACACCACCATATACAGTAACATCATCTCGCCCAGCAGGACAAAATGCTTCTGACTGGAGACAGCTGTATACCAATTGGTTTAATACACCATATCCTCATCTAGAACCGTGGAAATTACAAGGATATGCTAATCTTCCTGTGTGGTGGAAGGGGACATATGCACCCGCCGTTCCTAGTCGTAGGTGGAATTCAGTAATGTGGTACAATGTGTTGAATGGTATTGTTCCAGTTGGTCAATTACTACCAAGTGGTGCTGTAAGTACCGGAGCTGCTGGAGAAGCATTGACGTGGACGTACGTACCTGTTAATGTTACTGATGGACCAATCGTATCAGGCAGTACATACAATCCTGATGATTTGCTACCACCATATATAACACCAGTTTCATTCCTACCATTCTATACTGTTCGTTCTCTTTATACGACATTCAGCGAAATTATTTCTGCAAATGCAGACTTCGTGTACGGTGGTGGTTCATTTGTAGAGTGGCAATGGAGAACAAACATTTCATACGCTTTTGATCAAATGAATGTTGCATTCCGTATAGAACCAACAAAGTTTTTTCATTATGCATTTGGATTAAACTTTGCTACAATCAATGGCCTTGACGTAGAAGCAATTTCTCAAACAGTATTCTCTCACTCAAATACGGTATTCCACGGTGATATGATTGGAACAAATACTGTATTCACAGCTCAAGGTTTGAATCAGTGGTATTCTAACTACAATCGTTATACTAGCCTGGATACAAACGATCAATTTCGTCAGCTGTGGGTCAACTGGACACCACAATTAACATACTTATTTGGTGGCATTCTTGATATTAGCACGTTTGAAATTTTTAATCAATTCTTTAACATTGTTGCACAAGACTATAACATTTATTTGATTAACAATGGAGTTATTGCTGACGTGTGGATGGAAGGATTTAATGTTTCGTTGTTAAGCATTCCGCCAGGCTTTATGCAATACAACAATGAAGCGAAGTGGAAATTTGAAGTCAATTCGCTTGCACCAATTTCACGAACAATATCGTATTATCCTGCTCTTCAATTTCAATTCATGGTTGATCAAGCAACAGGTATTTGTACGATGTACAAGTATGCAAATACATATTCTAATAATGCTGCAAATAATTTTACTGTTGCAACAGATGTTACTGGTGTCTTCGTTGCTGGTTCGTCTGTATCAATAACAAATTCGATTATTAACGACGGTAAGTATTTGGTTACATCCTCTTACTATAGTCCATCGTCTGATACAACACAAATTAACGTTGCACAACCAATTCCATCAACGTTAACAAATGATGGTTTTATCACTTTACTTGGCGCATCAGTTCCATCGACGTGGTCAACGGGAACTGTTGTTGTTCTTAATGCAACACAACAGTTACCAGCGCCTTTGGTATTAGAAACACCATATATCATTTATTTGAACACAACGTTCCAATCTAATCAATTCATGCTTGCTGATACGTTGAACGATGCATTAGCAAATAATCCAATCACAAGCTATTCGACGCCCGGCACAGGAACATTCAAGGTTGGTCAATTCACATCATCATTCCAAGCATTTGGTGGAGCAGGAGCATCAACGGATACGTGGTATCACTATGAACTTGACACGTCTCGTGTTGAAACAGTAACGACACCATTCCAACTCAACGGAATGCAAAACTTGATCAATTTTATTGATGGTTACAACGGGTATGAACAAACTCAAAACGTTGTATTTAATAGTACAACAACAACAGACATCAATCCACTGACAGGTCGTTCTATTAATTGGCAGTATGAGATTGAAAATTTTATTAATCAATCTTACAATATACGCAACACACAACTCGTCATTAATGATAAGTTTCCCTTTACAGTCGTTGATCAATCAACAGGACTATTACAATTCACAACAGCACCAGCATGGAAGACAGGATCACGCGTTACTCTTGCAACATCCGGCGTTCTCCCATCACCGTTAGCACCTGGTGTTTCCTACTACATCAACGTAAGTGCAACAAATACAACACAATTCACGCTGTCTTTATATCCATCGTCGTCAGGCGGTCAGCCGATTCCTCTAACGTCGCTTGGTTCAGGTAACATGACAATTAGTTTGTACAATAGTCAATATGTTTATCCAACAATAGAAATTAATCCTCTAAAGAATAATATGTGGATGTCAACACCACAAGGTGTTGTTGCTAACGTATTCCAAGGACCATATCCGGACATCAGAACACAACAAACGGTATTTGATGCAACAGGTGCACCAATGAATGCATCAGAAATTATTGTTCTTCGACAAGATAAACTAACACGTCTTGCATTACGTAGCCAAATGGTCAATCCCGTTCTTCCAAATACGCCATCGGTTGCTCCATACCAACACATTGGTGGCGCTCATTTATTCATTCAAGATTATGAACATGCAATGGTGTTTAATGACTACACTGTCACGGGAAGCTTGATCTATGATCCTTTCCTTGGTTTGAATGCACAAAAATTTAATCTTGATTTCTATGAAAACCGTAACTACCAACTTCGTCCTGACCTTGGTGGTTATTTCTTGGATGCAGGAACTTTCACACGTAATATCGAAGGACAGGCGTATGATCTGCAACACTTGTACGATACATACACACAAACTCGTACGACACCAATGTCTAATACAGCTCGTGCATTGATTGATTATCAGCCCAATGCGTCGTATCTCGATTTGCTAAATGTTAATAATCAAACACAATTCTTGTTCTATCGTGGTATGATTCGCTACAAAGGATCTGTAAATTCCATCACAGCTTATATTAACTCTAAGCGTTTCTTGGGTGCTCAAGTTGATCAGTATTGGGCTTGGAAAGTTGCTGACTTTGGCGACGTGCGTCCAAAAGTATATCCAGAAATTGTATTGTTTAGTACTGACGGAGCCGTTGAAGATGTTCTTCTACAGTTCATGTCACCAATTGAACCATCAACAGATCCATATACTGTACAAGGAATTGCTGATGGATTCCAAATTGTTAATTTTGGTGTTCCAAATCGTTGGAAGAATCTTCCTGAACAAGAAGAGGATCTAACATACACGCCATACACATCTATTCCAACATACACAATCACGATTGGATCAATCGTTGGTGGTAGTGGATATACCAACGGAACATACAACGGTGTACCATTGAATGGTGGTTCGGGAACGGGTGCAGCAGCAACTATTGTTGTTACTGGCGGCAAAGTGTCAGATGTAATCATTACGGATAGTGGCAAGGGATATGCTACAACAGATGTTCTAACAACATCTAATGTTTATATTGGTGGCTCTGGCTCTGGTTTTAGTGTTGCATTAACAGCTCCTCCCGCAGCAACATCAAGTCCATTATTCTTGGACGGTGAAGCAACTTCTGTTCTCAAGATATTTGCCGGTTCAGTACCAGTATTACCAGGACAAGAGAGTCAAGTAGACTACTGGTATGATACAACAACAAACGTAACATACGTATGGTCTGGTACAGCTTGGGTGGTTGCAACCAATTCACCAATTAATGTTACAACAGAATTAGCTTATGTAAAACTAAGCTCTATTTCTGACAGCATGCGTGTTGTACAACATACACCAACATCGATAACAGCCGCTGGTGCTGACCTGAATCAATACACAACGACGCTATATGGTTTTGGAACTGGCGTTACAGAATTCCAACAAATCAACGCGGAAGTTGTTGCATTTAGCATTCCTGGATTTGCCAATTTGCTAATGATCTATGGAATCAATCCAGCACGCAAGTCAATGAATCCATCAAAGCTAATTGATACGCAAGCAAATGTTATTATTAGCAACGTTGAACTATGGCATCCAGCTTTGGGATACAATTACTCTGTTGCTGAACAAAACATTGATTTGTATAGCTATTCAGATCCAGCACAATATTCAGTAACAAATAATCCTAATAATATTTCAACGCAGCCTTGGAATACACAATATACTGGTAAGGTATGGCTCGATACGTCTGCAATTGGCTATGTCCCATACTATGATGCAAACGTATATCCAAACGTCAAGGATCGCCTTGCAGTGTGGGGGGACCTTGCAGCTTGGGCAAGTGTTAATGTATATCGTTGGGTTGAGACAAGTGTTCTTCCTTCTAATTGGGACGCATTAGCTCAAAGTCAACAAGGTTCGCTACTCACTACAAACGTTGCAACAGGAACGGCCCGCAAAACAATTTTCCGTCGTACTCGTACACCAATCCCAACTTCATGGGCACCAGGGACAACACTAACATCACCAGGCAATACATTAAGTGTTGGCGATCTTGTATTGTTTACAGGAACAACGCTTCCAACATACACAGATGGTACAAACGCTGGAACAATAACACCAGCAACGAATTACTATGTTGTTACTACAGGAAACAATGGTACATATACGATCTCAGCTACATACGGTGGCCCAGCAATATCAATAACAGATTATACAACAATTTCTGGTTCTCAAGTAGTCAATGTCGGTGGTACTCAAATACTAACGAGCTCAACGGGACTCGCATATGCACCAGCAACAGCTGGATTAGTTACAGTTAATGTTGGTGGTAACCAAATTGGTACTAACAGCACAGGATACTCTACAACAACATTCCCAGCAACAGCGGGCTATCAGGTAGTCAACGTCGGTGGTACTCAAACGGGTGCCAACACTACAGGATTTGCACCAACGGTTCCTGCAACGCACGGACATGCTTATTTGTCTGCAACAGGTATATCTAATGGAACAAATACTGGTCTTTATCATGCAGCAACGGCAGGCTATCAAGTTGTTAATACTGGTGGTGGACACTCTGCAAGTGAAGCAACAACGTTGCCACTTGGTAATTATACAGGATACTTACTTGTTAATGGACTTGGTGGTACAGGAGGATACGGAGGATACTGGGGTTCGGCTTCAATACCAACATATGGATCAATTCTCGCAAGAATTAATTCATTGTCAACGTACGGATGGCCACCTTGTACGGCAACACTCGACGATACAGGAAACATTCGTATAACAAGCAATGAGACTGGTGCATCCTCAACAATCTCAATGCAAAACTTGTCGATTTTTGGATGGCCATCTTTGTGGCCAAGCTTGCCAGGATACGTTGGTCTTGAGCCACCTGTTAATGGAACGAATGAAATCAACCATACGTATACTGGTAACGTTGTTATTAATGGAATACCTTATCCTGTAAGCGTTGTTGCTTATACGACACAAACGTATGGTGTATTAATTTCAGCAATACAGTCTGCAATTGGTAGTGCAGGAACAGTATCAATTGTTAATGGTCAGTTGCAAGTTGTAAGCAATTCTACTGGTGCAAGTTCTACAGTCAGTTTTGTCAACACTGGTACATATCCATTGTGGAGTGCATTAGGCGGCATTGGTTTGACTGTTGCAGGAACAAATTCATATACACCAACATATACAGCAAATATTACAGTCAATGGTACGCCGCATTCAATTTCTGTTACGCAGGCATCTGCTTCAACATATACAGTATTAATATCACAACTTCAAGCACAAATTGGTGGAACAGCAGTAGTCTCATTAACAAACGGTAATATTCAAATTCAAAGCACTACAACTGGTGCTTCCACTTCCGTCTCAATAGCTGATAATAATTTGTTCTCGTCATTGACAGGATACGTTAGATTGAATACATCTGTTCCAGGAACTAATTTCATTGGTTCTGCAACATATTCAGCAACAATCACAATCAACGGTACATCACACTCGCTCACAGTTGCTGGAACAGCTGCACCAACATACGCTGATCTAATTACATATCTATCAGCAAATTTACCAAATGCTACGGTATCCCTTGATACTGGAAATATTGTTATAACAAGTAATGCACTTGGTACAAATTCAACAGTTACAGTTGCGGACAATAATATGTTTAGCTCTTTGGCTGGTTATGTTGATATAGAGACACCGGTTGTTGGAACTGCTGAAATTAATCCAACATATACGGCATCAATTAATATTGATCAATCAACCCATCCAATATCAATCACTGGACAAAATGCTCAAACGTATACAGATTTGATCAATCAAATCCAACAACAAATTACTACACTAGCAGGTACTGTTGGACTTGTATCAGGAAATCTCCAGGTAACAAGTAATACATCTGGACCAAATTCGTCGTTAGTAATAACAGATACAAATTTGTTTAGCTCTTTGACAGGATATATTGGTATCAATTCTCCTGTTGCTGGTGCAATAACAATACCATCGTCTGATTTTACAATGGTTCCTGCATTTAAACCAACAGACTGGACAAAAGTAACTTTGGCTTCTCAACGAGTATACATTGCAACACTTCCTCACATACTAAATGGTGTTATTCCTGTTGGATTAGGAATCATACCAGTCGATCCAACGTTATTTAACATTGGTGATTCTGTTTCAATTTATGTTAATGGTAAACCAGTCAATCAAACGTTTGTAATCGATAATGCATATCAAGTAACGCCAGCAATTAATCAAATTCTTGCTGACCGCGACGTTGTTGACGTTATACGCTCTTTGCCAGCTTTGACATCTGCTCAAACATCGTTTAATCCAGACGTCTATGATGATGGTACGACACAAGAACAACTTGAATACAATTATGAATATAGTACACGTCAGTACTATGACCAAACAGGCAATTTAAATACATTATATTATTACTGGGTTCAAAACGAAACAACAATTGATACAACACGCGAAGCTGCTATTTCTCCATATAGTACGGCACAAAATTTTGCATCAATTCCAACACCGTACATGGTTGTTCAACTACCATTAGATGATCCAACGTTAGCAGCACGTTTTGGTTTTGGTATTGCATATGGTATTGAATTTAGCTTGTCGAACTTGTATGGAGTGTTGTCATCATTTGTTCCTGTCTATTATCGTCAAGCAATATTGCGTCAAGCTTCAACAACAATTGTTAACGGGACAGATGGTCGTTATGTTTGGAAATTCTTGCGCGACTTAACATTGCGTGATAATGATCAAGGCACAAATTTGAAGTCAAAACATCAAGAGTGGTTTTTGTTCCGCCAAGGACAAGACACACAAATACCTCTTGAGTTGTGGAATAGAATGATTGAAGCTATTGTTGGCTATACATTGGCAGATACTTCTGTACGCGTTCCGCAGCTATCATATCAATTATATGATGCAACAAATGGAACACAGACACAATATGGACTTGGTCCTAATCAAGCATTTGTTAATGGTACATTAGCGCTAGCAACAATCAATGCATATTTGAATGATCCAAATAATAACTTCTATCCAGTTGATCTTGGATCGTTCCTTGCAACGTATCCATTGAATACACCAGCTAATATTGCAACATCGTTGTCGTTGATGTACGATCAGTTCCCAGTACAACACGTCAATAATATCTGGTTTAATGTCCTTCAAGATGCATTGACAACGAAGGCTAAATATAAAGAGCTAATGAAGACGTCGTGGTTGTCAATTTATGGCGTTCGACTTCTTAATGTAAATGGAATTTTTGACGACTAATATGGCAACAATATACACAGCACAAATTATCAAAGGTCTATTCGCAATCGATCCTTCTCAAGGATTGATCGATTTTGTTGAAACTACGAAACCATATCACTCAAAGGTTCTTGATACGTTCATTTCATATGACTGGACTGATGATATTGTTTCGCTTGCAAAAGATCAAATTGTAATAACACAAGAGGCACCGGTTCCTGTTAGTCAGTCGTCATTAGATTATTACGATGTTGAACCATATGACATTGGTGGATATGATAGTGTTAGTTGGGCTGCTGTTCTTGCACCACCTCTTCATGATATTCCACTAAATGCAATTTACAGCATACCAACGCCATCGTTGCTTCCTTCGTCCTCAAATGCAAGAACATTTGCCATTCCAGGAGCAACAATCCCAACGACAAGCATTTATGCTATACACTTCTTTGAAACAAGAACATTTCGCTTGAATCAACCAACGGGAAATCAAGGCATTGGTTTAGATATTCTTTGGACAGCAAACCCATTTCCAATTTTAACTGGTGATGGAAGTACATACGTTGTAATTGCTGGTGATTGGACAACAGTTTTTCTACCTGGCTTCTATTTTTATACAGATTATTCTAGTTTTAACGGCGGCGCAACATTATTTTATACCGTTGCATCGTCTTCTTTCAACGGAACAAATACGACAATTAACGTTTCCCCATCACAAACGTCACTTTCACATGCAACATCAATCAATGGAGTTGTTTTTGATCCTACAGCAAAGATAACATATGTTGTTGCAACACCCGGAAATCCATATGTATTGCCAGCTATTCAAAGTAACGTCGCTTATGTGTTGGATATTACGAGTAGTATCGTTGGTGTTAATACAACAAGTAATTATTGGACGATTCAAGGAAATTATGCCGGAACGTCAATGACACCATTCACACCAGGAACAACATTCACGATTACAGGGAATACGGGGGACGTAAGTGGAAACGTCAATACAACTTACACGATTGTTTCTTCTTCTACTAATCCAATCTCACCGATATATACAGACGTGCACGTTGCTGAAACTATTGCAGGAACAGCATCTGCTACGGGAGCCTTAATATATCAGCTTGGAACATCTTGGTCTATTCTGTCTCTAACAGCAGGCTAAACCGATAAATATATAATAACAATAAAGGAAATACTATGAACGAGTACAAAACAACAGACATCGTCCTTGCTGCATACCTAAAACTAAATGGTTGCACAATGGTGAAAATTGAAAAGCAAGGACAAAAAGGAACATTCGTTTTTGATGATGTTGATACTACTTTGCTTGATGCATATGACCTAGGTAAAGCCTCCGTAGAACCTGTAACATTCAATAATGCAATCAAAGCGCTGACGACTAGTGTTCGTCGAATGGGATAATGATGAAAGACAAAATTGAAGCTACAGTTACTGGTCATTGCAAAATTACTGATGACCTAGGTAATGTTCTGCTCGACAAGCATAACGCTGTACATCCACAAAATTTATGCCGTGTGTTTGCACGTTCTTTGTCCAATGAATTCAATTATTTTATTGAGCGTATTGCATTTGGTAATGGTGGAACAACAATTAATAGCGCTTATGTTATTACATATAATCCACCAAACGATGGACAACCACCAGACGTTGGTACGTGGGATAGTCGAATTTATCACGAAGTATTCTCAAAAATCATTGACGCTACTGGTTGGCCTCCAACGCCAGGCAGTACAGCAGTAAATCCAAACCTTGGTGTTGATCCTGGATCAGCAGATTTAAATACAGGAGTTCGCATTGGTGGTGGTAGCGTTCCATCAGCAGATCCAACAGCAATTCCTCACGTATCGGGTCCTGGTGTTCGTTCATTAGAACTTGGTCTAACCTCACAGGTTATTGTTACAGCTGTGTTAAATGCTCAAGAGCCAGTTGCTCAAACAAATCCAACTAGTGTATCAACATTATCTGCACAAGACTTTATTTTTGACGAAATTGGTTTATACACGACGGGTGAGCAAGCAATTCCAACAAACGGCTATCAAAACATTAACGTTGGAACACACGTCTCAACAGACAATTCAGGTTTAGCAGCAACAACGTGGTATTCTTTCAACGTTGCAGCAAACAGTGGCCCTCCAACGACAGTTTCATTTACCACACCAGCAGCGGGGACGGGCGTTAGCGGTGCAATTACGTTTGGTGACATTTGTCAAGCTATCAATGCTGGATCAACAACATGGAATCCAACTTGGGGCGGTGGTAATCCACTTCCTGGAAATTCTACAATTGCTATTACTGATCTTTCTGGTGGTACGTATTCAACAATCACAGGCAAGAACACGTTTGGATATTTAACAATCCAGAGTGGCGCGTCCGGAACTGCTTCCACAATATCAATTACGCCAGGCGGCAGCGGTTTAAAAAATGGCACAACATCTGCTGACGCAGCAGACTTTATTAGTTCTTTAAATTCACCAATTGGTGGTATTATTCAAACACCTACCAATGGGCAAAATGCTGGTATTCAAAACGCTGTTTTGAGTCCATCAACCGAGCGAGAGCGTCTACTAACACACCTCGTGTTTAGTCCCGTTCTCAAAGCAGCAGGCAGAACATTGACAGTTGTTTATACAATTACAATTTCTGTTGCACGATCAACCGTTTCCAACTAAATGTTTAGGAGAAATATCGTGAATGTTATGACGTATGAGCAAGCAAGAGAAGTAATACAAGATGGCGATGTTGTATTTTTTAAAGATAGTTATTCCTGGCTACATCCTCTAAAGAATGCTATTCTGTTCTTTACAGGATCACCATTTACACATTGCAATATGGCGTTCTGGATTGAAATTGCTGGGCAAAAACGTCTAATGGCAGTTGAAGCACAAGGTGGAACAAAGCGCCGTGTTGTTAATATGAGCTTCTATGAAAACCGACAGATTGTTGTTGTCAAAGGCGTTAAGCCTTGGAGCGACGTTGCCAGTGATGCATTGAGCCAACTTGCAAAACAGCACTATAGTTATGGAACGGCCGTCTATACTGGAGCTCGCGATTTTTTCCTACATACGTTTGGAATTAAACTTCCAAAGGCAAGCGATCCTGGAGAAATTTGTTCCGAATTTTGCGGAAGACTTTCTGGTCTTGAAGATACAGATATCAGCCCTGGAGATTTATATAAAGCTCTTATGCTTGTATCGAACGAAAGATAAAAAGAGAGCCGCTAATGCGGCTCTTTTCTTTTACTGCTTTACTTTGCTGGAACTGGCTGAACGCCCGAAACGCCTGGAACAACACCACCTGCCACACCTGTCTGTGGATCTGTAATTCGACCATCAGACGTAACCATCTTGGTGAGTTGGTGGAAATATACCAATGCATTGATACCATTGTTCAATGTACGTTGTGACATAATGTCCCACAACTCAAGATTACCAGCTTGACGATCAGCCAGCATGCCTGTTAGACGACGACGATCTACATCATCGAGGTTGTTGATGGGGATGATCAGCCACATGCCGCTTGGGTGCTTGCGGATAACAGCACACTCGTGCATACGACCGTCTTCGAACTGAATCCACTCTACGTGGCGAAAATCCTTTGAAGGAACTGAATTGATAGCCATTGTAATTCTCCTGTTAAATTTTTGTTCAGGTTTTAACCTAACACAAATATTTACAAGTGAAATTTTTGTGGTTACCAATCGTAATTGTGTAAATATATTAGGGAAATAACAACATTTCAGAGCGATAACACAATAGGACCTTATATGAACGTAACTTCATTCTTCAACTTTCTTTCACAGCTGCAAGCAGCCATTCCTTTCTCTAGTGCCACGTGGGTTGTGCTAGCCATTCTCACATTTGTCGTTTGGCTGTTTTACAAGGCGAATAAGAACCCAAAGAGCCCGGTAAATTGGGAGGATATGATCCTCGAACACAAGAAAGTGTCTCCATACAAACTTGGATATCTTATTGGGTTAATTGTAGGAACTTTCGTTATTGTTCAGGCGTCAGACAACAAAACGCTGACAGAGGCATTGCTTGGTGTCTACCTTGCATATACCGTTGGTGGTGCAGGTTGGATGACATACTTGAACGGGAAAACAAATGCGCCCGCTCAACTGATCCCACCACCAGCACCAAAGACTGACGGGAAATAATTACTTCGATAGCATCGGGAGATAGTTGGTAAAGCTATCAGCTATCTTCTTTAACTCGAACTTGTGCAAGAACTTAACGAAGTGAAATAGTGAAAACTTCTTCTGTCGCGTTGTTTCACGTTCAATAACCTCTTCGATTAATTTACGAATTGGCTCTGGCTGCGCTTCGAGATTGATCAAAAGATCATTTTCTTCAAACAACTTTTCAACTTGGAACTCTGTTCCGTCTTCATGCTTCCACGTTTCCTTCATTAGCGAGACACGCTTAAACGGATCAGTGTACGCTTCTTTGATTCTTGTCATTCGAACGCCGGGATATGCTGCTTGAACATTATCGCCTGGGTCTCCACGAAGACACTTTTGGAAAAGATAAAACTTTGCATTGTTGTCGTATTCTTCAAGAGTTGTTTCTTTGTCCGTTGAAGGAGAGACGATACGAACGTTTGGTAGCTTGAGTAGTTGCATAAAGTCAGTATCGGTACTAACAATCACACACATATCGTCTGGACGATTTTGAACGAATCCAGCAATCAAGTCGTCTGCCTCAAGACGAGGTTCCATCAATGTAATAACTGTGCTATGATTGACGATGATATTCTCGAACTCACCAAGGTGAGCAAGGAATTCTTCATACTTCTTTTGTTGTGTAACGGACATATCTTTACGACGCTGTCCCTTGTACGGCTTCTTCGAAATGCATAAATCAGATGCTGTATATTCTTTACGCCAGGACCGACGATCAAACGCCATCACGACACCCTTCTTTGGCTTAAATTGCTTGTAATACTTATTGACAGTTGTCAACCCCATGTGGATGGCAAGACCAGTTGTTGTCTCAACGTCCTCGCCTTTGTTGACGAAGAATGACGCATACAACAAGTTTGAAATGTCGAGAAGAATATAATCGCACTCGATCGTTGGTAGTGTCGCTTTTGATTTTTTGTAAGCCATTTACTTTACTCCAAATATGTCGTTGATCAATGCTTGCTGTTTGCGAATCTCTTCCGGAATCCACTCATCAATCTCTACATCAGCGTACGCTCGAAGCCAATCTGCGAAAATATGACGATGGCAAAAATCATTCGGTGCTTCGTAGCACAAGAAGATTGTTCCGTCTGGAAACTGATCTGCAACATCTTGTGCACTGTACTGCGAAAGGATCTTCAAGTACTTTCGAGTATACAACTCTTCGTCTTTGTCGTCATGATACTGATTCAGCATGTCCCACGTTGGGGCGAATCGTGTATCTCGCTTTCCTTGGAAATAGTCAGGTGCTTTTCGGCTGATAGCAACAGCCATTGAGTCGCCACCTTTCTTTGAGTAGTACGAAGTGTAGAAACGCTTTTTCATTTTAGTCCAAAATGTTCTGCAATCTTTTTCGATAAATCTTCACGCCACAATACGTTAAAGTCTCTTTGATAGTCTTCGTTAAAGTATCGTATGCATTCCTTGATGATCAACTCATTGAGTTTCTTTGCTCTACCAGCAAGCTCCGGAGCAGCATATCCAGCCTCAAGCATAAGTTCTTTCATTCGCTCATTCACTTGAAAGCTCCTTCATTCGCTTTAGGATCGCATCTAACTTTTCTGTATATGCAGCTCTACAGCACGAAATGTGAACAGGATGAAACACACGACCAGAATCAGACTCTTCTTCCTTGTCGAGGTAATAGAACAGCTGCTGAACAAGAGTCTTTAAACTGTTTTCCATTTACTTTATTCCAAAGTGCGTCTGAACATCTTCTGTAATCTTGATTACATCGTCATCGCCAACGCCGTTTGATTGGTTAATAACAACGATGCATTCTTTGATCAGCAGCTCAGCAAATTTTTCTCTCCAAGCGATATCTTCTTCAATCCCATTCTGCATTCTCCAATATGGATTATTATGGGACATTCTTGTCTCGTATGCAGCCTGTTCAGCAAGTTCGTTGATTCGTTTATTCATTTTAGTCAAAATCCTTAACAGACATTTGGACAGGAACATCGTCATCGACACGTTCGGATAGCTTTGATTCGAGATCAAGATACATTCCAGCAAGCCACTTCTGGACAATTACTTCTTCGTCTTTGCCGTGAACGCCGTTTGCTTTTAAATACTCAACAAATGCTTCGTTCCAGTCAAGCTCGATCTTCAAGCCAAACTTCTCGTCGAAGCTATAGCCCTTGATTGTAACCCACGGATCGTTGCTTGCGCGAAGCTTGTCTTCTTCTGCTTTTGCATTACGAAGAGATGACGCTTCTGCCTCAGCTGCTTCCTTGTCCTTTTTCAATTGTGCAAGCGTTGCAAGAATTTCTTCTTGCGCAGCTGTCGCCTTGCTCTTTCCAAAAATCTTGTCTAGGAAACTCATAATTAAATCCTCGGTATGATATACAAATCAAGACCGTTGACAGTCAACTTTAACATTCCCTTTGTTGTGATATGAAAGTATCCGTCTGATACCTGCTTGAATAAAGGAATGATCGTCTTGAGTGAATACTTATAGGTGAAATCTGTGTTGGTGCCCGATCCGACAGGTTCGACGTGATCACCAAATATATAATTCAAACCGTCCTTGTTGACGTCTTCGATTTGAAAACTGATACCATCCTTATCAGATGTAAACGTAACAAGTTCCGCATCCATTGCAGTCTGTCCCTTCTGCATCGTTAGGACAGCTTCTGGTGTCATCTTGATCTTATACTTGACGGAGTCATTGAGAACCTTTGGAGCTGTAATTGTTGCTGGATTTGCGCAACGATACTCAACTTTGATTCCCTTGCCTTTCATTGTAAGACCACGAACAAATGAACGTCCGTCATTGTCTGTTGTTGTCTCCGCCTCAACGACAAAGTTATCGCTCGTCTTGACAAGTTCATAACGCTCAACGAAAGTGTTCAAACGATTCAATCCAATTGCATATGGTAGATCCATTGCGTGCTCGTGGAACATAACAACGGTCTTGTTCTCATCCATTGCACGAATCTTTACTGGGAGTTTAGCATCAGTATCACCTGCTTCAATAATAACAGCATCGAGCTTGATCAGCTGAGCTGTTTTTACAATATTCTGCAGGAATGCCAGCATCTTTTTATCTAATTGCATAGTATTCTCCTATTTTTGTTATTATCCCACATTTACACTAACCCTTCAACTTTGATGTGTGCTTACGTGTGGAACTGTGCTCTAGCGGAACAAACCCCTTTGGTAATAACTCAACGAGATCAGCGCGCGTGGGGACTTTTCCTGTCTCAAGCCACACACGAATTACCGTTGTATCGATCGCTCGTTGAACATTTGACGGTGTGTTCAACATAATTACAGCATATCGCTTTGTTCCGTCTGTCATAATCAACACGGTCGTATGCATAGCAGCTTGGATGTATCCGGTTTTCTGCAATTCAATCTTCCAACGATCCTTCGACCACGTATCGTTCAATGCGATCAAAACATTTGTCGTATGGTATAATGCATAGACAGGCTGGTGTTTTCGTGTAGCACCGATTTGGAATTGATATGTGTGTTCTGTACTGTCTTCACGAAGAAGATCAATTTCATTGACAGCTTTTGCAAGTAAAAGAAGATCGCTTGCTGTTGAAACATTTTCAGCAAGAAGACCAGTTGGATCAGCATAATGTGTATTCGTCATTCCAAGTCCAAAGGCCGTAGAATTCATCGCAGTAATAAATTCATCTAATCCTCCTGGGAATGTCGTTCGTGCAAGAATGGCTGCTGCACGATTCTCTGATGCCATTAGAGCAAGAACAAGAAGCTCACGTCGAGTAAATTGCATCCCAGGACGAAGTCGCGAACGCATAGAACTATATCGTGTGTTATACACATCCTCTTGAGTAATTGCTACTTTTTCGTCGAGATTGACGCCTGACTTAATCAAGACAAGTGCTGTCATCAACTTTGTCACAGATGCAAGTGGTCGAATCTCATTTGCGTTTTGCGAATAGAGAACTTCATTGCTATCGATGTCAACAACAAGAGCAGATGTTGCTTTGATGGGTAGCACAACTTGTTCAGGAACAACTGGAACAATGACGGTTGGAGGCGGAAGTGAGTTAACAAGATCCGTTAGCTGATCTACATTAATCTGAGGAACTTCAACTGGCGTTGATTCTTGTGCATAAGCAATGCCAAACGCAGACAGCAATAGCAATCCTCTTAAAATCGAGAGCATAATGAACTCCTAGAAAGAAAACAATGAATCAACCAACATGTCTTGTCTGGTTGGGGAATTTTTTCCGATGGCGTGGAGGATATTTTCGAGGGGGTTGTCAACGAGTCGCTCGATTTGAGCGTCGTAGTCGATTTTGAAATTGTCAACAAACCACTTTGGGATCGTGTCAATGTCTGTTGGGATTGCAATAGCTTTGAATTTTCCATTTACGTATGTGTCTGTTAGATAGAATACTTTGATCTTCATTCCTGAAGTGATTGGAGGACTGACTTTGTCGTGATATTGTTCCAAGCAGATGTTGTAGAAAATTGCTGCTGCAACGTGCCCTGGCAATCTTGCCTTCTCGTCTCGCTCGTAGTCAGTAGTATATTTTTCAACGTTGTTGCATCCTTTTGGTAATCCAAGTTCAAGAACATCTTCTGCAGCACGTAGCTGATCCTTATAGTCGACAATTGTTTCAGCAATCGTGTTCCAATCTTCACCCTTTAAGAATCGCTCAATGAACATATTCAGCTGTTTGGCAACAGCTGCAGGCATGCTGGTCTTCTTTGTATCAAGCCCCATCACCTTGAGATCATCCTTTGTTTTGCCCTCTTTGTCAACGATATGTAGGATATATCGTTTCTTTTCAACGAATATTCCACGATCAGTAATAATTTCCCGAGCAGCCTTAACTTTATCATCAAAGCCAGGATTGCACAAAAATGTCTCTCTCATAAATTCAGGAAACGAATCGTTGATCAATTTTGCAACACGATCAGCTATTTTACGGGCATCTGTTAGATTGTCCGTATACGTTTTGAAATAGCAAGAGTCTGTATCACCATAGACAACAGCGTCGCCGAGGTAATCGTGAATTCCTGTTAGCAATTCGTTTGCCTTGCCACACTGATAACGAAGAACACTACGACCAGTTCCTGTCGTTGACTCACCCATACGAATGTCATAGAACCTAAAGTACAGATTTGATAATGCACCGTAATATGAGTTTAGCTTGATCTTGAACACGTATTGCAAACGATCATAATATGCAGCCTGTTCTTTATCGCCTTCTTTTTCTGCCTTCTTCTTCAATGCTTGATAGTGCATACGCATTGCAAACCAATCAGCAAGAACCTGTGGAATAATTCCTTGATTCGTTTGATCGAATACTGTTCCATATCCAGAGATGGCCCATTTACGTTGCTTCAAATAATCACGCCAGTCTGCTGCTGTCTTTGTAAGAATCTGACCATTCGATTCGAGTCGAAGATCAAGCTCAACCATCGAACCCTTTGCAATTTCCTCTGCAGCTCTAACGTCATCAACGAATTGACCACGAAGAGTTTCTGGTGAGATGTTAATTGCACGAATAGCAGACGGATATAGTGATGTAATGTCGATCGATCCGACCCAACTATGCAAGCCGATCTTTGGTTCAAGAACATAAGCACCTTCAATCTGACGATCATTTGCCATGTCGGGTTGCTTCGTGTTTGGAACAATTAAGTTCAATGTGTGATGACAGTAATTAATCGTTGCAAGATCGTGCAGCTTCAACGAACCGAGCACGTGGCGGAATTGTGCTGTAGAAATGTGGACATTCAAGTTTGCAATTTCAACATAGCCAAGACGATCTTCGAATGCAGATAGAATTTCTGTATCTCGAATGTTGTATCGAACGAATAGTGAAAAGTTGTTTCGATATAAATCGTGCAAAGATCCGCTAAATGACAACTTTGGCATCTCTGGAACAACAGCATCGGCAATAGCAGACAGCTTAAACGACGCGCGTTCACCTGGCTCATACTTCTTATACAAGCGAAGATAGTCTAATGATACTCGACCATTCAAGTCGACAGTAATGTTTGTCTTTCCACCAGTAATCTCTACTTCACGAATCACAGGTGGTTCACACTCATCGAAACATAGCTTCTTTAACATCTTCGTACCGAGAACCTTTTCAATACGACCAACAATGTATGGCATATCGAAAAAGTCACTATTCCAGCCTGACAATATATCGCTATCTTCAATTTCAAGAAGGAAGTTTAGCAGCAGCTCTTTTTCATTAGTACAGATTATGAATCGAATATTACTTGGAAGTGGTGAGATTGTGTCACATTCTGTTATAAGACCATCTTCGGTGCCTTGCCAACCTTTAGGAGGAACAACAAGAACAACATATTCGTTCTTCCACTTGTGACAAATCGTAATTGAGCTGATCGGAGCATACGGATCTTTGGGCGAAGAGAATCCTCGCTCTTCGTCGTAATCGACCTCAATGTCATAAAACGATATATGAAGCTTTGGAGCAGGGACGTTATAATATTCTGTCGAGAGGATACGGAGATCTGCTGTGATATCGCTTTCGAATAGTTCGAAGTCGCTTTCCATCAAACGCTTACGCTCACCAAAGTAAGCCTTCTGAGAAGCAAATTCAAACTTTGTGCATTTGTTTCCGAAGATCGTTTCATCTTCACCGTCATCGTCAGCAACGTAGAAATAGAAAGGAGCACGATAGACTCTCTTCTCACGTGGGGAGTCTTTGGTCGTGCTTCTTTCGAATACGATTACATCATCGCCTTTTACGATAGCGGAAATATAGTTATAGGTATCTTCTTGCACAGCTTTAGCCTTAGCTTTTTCGATCAGCTCATTTATAATCCACTGTTGCGTACCACCAACGTGAATGACAGTCATTACTTGCGTGTGGCTGTACCACCCTTTGTGCGAATACGATATTCACAAGCTTTGCGATCAGCTTCATTCTTGATCTTTGCACACTCACGTTGTGCAAGAATTTGCTGCTGCTTGAGCTGTGAATGTTGAGCACTTGGAGATTGAGCAAATGCAGCTCCAGCAAACAACAACGATGATAGGACGAGAATAGTTTTCATATTACGCAGCCTTTTCATCATCAGACTCAACAGCAGTCAAACGACCTTCAATTAGCGTTTCGTATAGTAGGCGGAAATGCTGTTCTTCTTGTTGACGTGAAGCGTAGTCGTGCTTGTACATTGTATTAGCAAGACGACGGACAACCTTCTTATCAAGATTGTAGGTTTGAGCTGCGTCACCAATCGACTCTTTAATTTGCTCTTTGATCTGATCGATCTTCTCGAAATCATGAGTGATCGTTGCTAGCAAGGACTTGAACTTTTTGCGTTCTTCCACATTGGACAGAACATTCTTTCCCTGGCTTGGTGGTAGCGATGCGCGACGTTGCTTTGGTGCTTGTGCCATGTTTAGCTCCTTTATTATGTGATACAATAGGCGTAAATGATACTTTAGTCCAATCGGCAGATTCAGTCAACAGTCCGACTTGTTCATTGAAGGGGTGGATTCTTGATTGGATATGCTTGAACACACCTCTTGCATATGGGTTGATCTTAACGTTGCGACCATCAATAGCAGCATAGATTCCCATGTTGTATCCAGCAACGGTTTTAATCCAATCACCTCCAGCAAGCTCCCAATACTGCTTGAACAATAATGCAGCCAATCTAACACTTGCAGCATTGTTATAAATCAACAAGTGTTTGATTTCGCTATCCTTGACTTTATCGAGGTCGCGATCACCAAAGTACCGAGCAAAAACATCTGGATTATCGCGAAAGATTACACGAGCAGTTTCAACACGAATCTGCATCATTCCGTAATTTCTCGAGGGAAGTGTCTTACCGCCCTTAAACAATCCATCGCCACCGCTGCTTTCCTGCATTAATATCCCCTGCAGCGTTTCAGCGTGTTGCTCCATCCCCATGTCCTTACAAGTATCATACACTAACATCAAGTTTTCATTAACAACTGTTAGTGGAATCTCTTGGATTTGAGGTAGTGGCTGAATAGGAATCACTTCCGCTACGATTATCGTATCCGTATTTTCTATCTCTTCTGCATTTACCATCACGCTAAAAAGCGAAAGGAATAGCAGAGTAATAGTTACCCACAGATGGCTTTTCATAGTCATCTCCTTCTTTCATTATGAAGAGTTGTCGACTCTTCGGTTGTTTCGCTTCGCCAAACCTACCCCATGTAGGGAGCTAAGCTGTTTACGTGCTAACTTACGTCTTTGAACCAGGAGTTTATATCTCCTGGGAACTTCTCTGGCACATAGAGGTACGGGGAAGTTGCTGCCAAATGCAACCTCGCTTGATATAAGTCACCGGCAAAAATCCGTGACGTGATGTTGATGAAATTGGGGACACTTGGAAATAAAACTAGTGTACCACGCTGTGGATTAAATCCAAACTGCCACTGCGGGAACTCTAACTTACCACCATATACTTCGAAATCTTTTTCAAACGGAATATTGTCTTGATAATCAGCTAAGAACAAAATACCTGATATGTCTCGTTGCTTTGTTCTCAACCATTTCTTGCGAAGATAAGCACTATTTTCGCAAATAAAATCACCTTGGCTTTGCTCGGGGAACCACTCAAAATTAATCGGTTGTTCCGTTCCTTTATACTCAAAACCATAATATGCTTCTAACGTTGGGATGTATGGGAGCAAGCGCTCAAATATGATTTCCTGATACTTGTCATTTGTCCGTACAGTCTTTACCTCGAGTCCTTCGTTGTTTTGCTCAGCAACGAGAAAACCCATCTCATCGACGATTTCTTCGCAGAGGAGAGGGGAGATAAAATTCTGTACAATATAAAATGGCGATTTAGGCGGCATTAGTCAATCCTATTAATGGCTTCTGTTTTCAGATATGTGATGAAATCGGCGAATGTTAGGTTGTTCTTTTCCATCAACCTAATCGTTTGCATAATTTGCATTTCTACATCCTCAGGCATTGTTGCCATATTAGGATTATCATTGGGTTCGTTATTAATGTCAACTACAAAATTACCTTGTTTGATCAAATTCTGACCAATTAGGACCATACTATCCATATGAGATCTGTCGTTAAGGTTGAAAACTGCATCACGAAGATTAACACCATTAATCGTAACGTCTAATTTAACTAGTACACGTGGTTCTGTTCCACCGTCTGCCGATGAAACGTCTTGCTGACCGACTGTATCAAGTGTCAGGACACCATTTGATAGTTCAGGAGAACGGAAAGAAACACGATTTCCCTGAACTTTAATATTTGTTGCATTCAACGAAGACGTTGTTGCACCTGTATCTACTTTTCCTTTGACAGACTTTTCAAAACCACTAAAACGAATATCAACGTCTTGTCCAACGCGGTGTTCACCGTTGTTAGATTGTCCTGATTGTTCAACAGACTCATTCCAGCGTTTTTGACGTGGCATTGCATTAAGCTGTTCTAAATCGTCTAAAGACCGAACAATGTGCGATGCTTGACTTGCCATCGTATCGAATGTTTTACGGAGTTGACCAGAAGCAATGGCATCCTTAAAGTCCTTTGCCATAACTTTTTGTGTGTCACTACGTTGTAGCAACAGCTTGATCGTATCGATTCCGCTTGTCACGTTGTGCCACAACAATTGTTCCTTATCCATTACTTCTTCTCCAACGATTTGTAATAGGTATTTATGCGTTTCACGAGTGGTTCAATCCAATCATCTACGTTCTGTTTAAACATTAGCGGAACCGCTCCTCGCTCGACACTCATCAAAATCACGATCTGATCTATTTTAATTCCATACATTTCCTCAAACATTAGTGCGTATGCTGTCGTTTGGAGATAGTAATCTTCAACCATCTTGCTATCTTTGTTGTTGTTCGATGTTTTAAAATCAATAATAGCAAGCTTACCGTCGTATTCTGCAATGCAGTCAACTCGCCCAGCAACCTTCAACGTATCACTGTACAATGGTGCTTCTTGAATGTAAATGTTGTTTATCTTACGCAATCTTACTTTAATAGCGTTGAATTCACCGACAAGCTCAATCTTTTGACCAGCTGTTGGCTCTTCTTCGTTATTGAGAAACTTCTCGATCATCAAATGGACAGCTGTTCCACGATCAGCAGCTCGCTTCATCTCTTTATCGGCCTTTTCAATCCCCATAGACTGTCGCCATTCTTGAAGCCACGTCTTATCGCCAGCACCAAGTAACGTTGTGATTGAAGGATATTTGTTTCCGTTAGGAGTCGTATAGAAGCGTCCTTTCGGACCATCCGAAGATTTAATATTTGGTACCTGCTTGACTATATCAACGTGAGTAAACATATCGTTTACATCGATGGTGCAGCCGTTGGTCCAGAACTGAACCCAGTAGAACCTAAACCTGTTTGAGTTTGTTGTGGAGCCATTTGCTGTGGTTGAGCCTGTTGTGGTGTTTGTTGAGGTTGTGTCTTTTGCTGACTTTGTTGAGCAATCAATTGCTTATTTAACGTCATTAGCTTTGCACGAAGTTGATTGATCTGACGATCTAGTGGAGCTGTCATCTGAGTCTTTTTACGCTCAATGTCATTGATCTGCCCTTGAAGGGTAGTAATATCTGTATTCGTCTTTGCAGCTGGATCAGCAGATGCATCTTCAACTAAATTTAGATATTGCTTAAATGATGGTAACATTATCGGATCTTCTTCATAACAGCATCTGCAATTTCACGAGCATTTACACGTGATGTTGGAAGATCAAACTCTTCATCCTCATCGTCTGCACCTTCTGCGTGTTGATCAGCGAAGCCTTCTTCACCTTTCTCTCGTGCCATTTCATGCTTCCATTTTGCTAACTTTGCTAACTGCTTTGCTTCTTTTTCAGCATCTTTCTTGGACTTGTAATAGTCATCCATATCAAGGATCTCTTCTTCTTGCTTAACTTTTGCTTCTGATTGACGCGTTGTAAGATCAGCCTCACGAGACTTTGCCTCCGCTGTGCGAGCATCTGCCTCGGCCTTGCGGGCCTCTGCATCAGCTTTCATTGCATCAATAACAGCCGTTAGAGCAGAAGTAGCAGACATTTCCTCACCGCCTTCACCGCCAAGGCCATTCATGTCTTCACCACCCTCTTCACCTTGACCAGCGGTCATTTCTCCCCCACCTTCACCTTCACCTTCAGGCGCTTCTGTATTATCGCCTTGTCCTTCTTGTCCGGCAACCTCTTGTGGCTCTTCTTCGTCTTCTTGTACTTCTGGCCAAACAACATTAAGAATATCGAAACGATCCTTCAAGTCAAACAAAATCTCACCAATATCAGGAATACGTCCTTCGTCATTGTGTGAGTCGTCTGGATTAGATAGGAATTGTTGAAGAGCTTTTTCAAACTCTTCTGCTTGTTCGCCCTTGACTGTTACACGGACTATACCGCCGTTCTCATCTTCAAGGCCAAACGTTGATGAATCATATTGGTGATCGATATCGTTGCGCTTATCGAGAGCCTTTAACTTTGAGAATACTTCGGCACTATCAAAGTTCTGCTTATCTTGTCCCATGTTTGCGTTGTTCTGTGGGGAAACTTTTCCAATCTCCGTAAGCATACCGTAGGCTTGCTTGTACTCAACAATCGGTTTTGTAGCTGTTTTCTCTATCTTTGTAGCTGTTTTCTCTATGCGTGCTTCGAACCATGTCTTGAGACGAACAGGTCCCTTCTTTTTCTTTGAACCAGCAACTTTAGGCATTTGACGCTTGACCATACTACCAAACAATGAACCACGGAAACCTGCGATAGAACCAGCACCAACGGATCCGCCGGCGGCACCACCTGCTCCACCACCAGCACCACCTCCGCCTCCACCACCCCCGCCGCCATCCTCAAGCAAGTTCACATCTTTAAGTAGACTCATATTGATATCCTCAAACAGTATGGCGTATTTATGGCTAAAGAAAAATCCCCGACCTCTTTCGAGGTGGGGATCGTTTCTTATTGGACTGCGAAATTAAGCGGCTGGTGCTGCTGGTGCTGCGTCTGCTGCTGTTGCATCATTGGCTGCTGGAGCTGCTGCCGCGGCTGCTGCCGCTGCATCGTCCTGCTCCTTCTTCAATGCTGCGCCAAGCTGGTTTTGAATGTCGGTAATTGCTGCACGGACCTTCATCAAGTCAAGCTGAGCGTCGACTTCTTCTTGACGCCACGTGTCAAGAACTTGGACCATCTGTTGAATTGCTGGGCTCAAATCAGCGACTACCAATGATTGGTCGTCGAGTTGAATTGTTGTTGTTTGTGTTACTAGCATTATAGATCTCCTTTAGAGGTTTAGTTAAATTTTATGAATTATTAGTATTCATAACGTCAAGCAAAGTCGTGTATTTAGTAGATTGCTTACCATTCTTGTTGCTCTTACTAAATGCGTCTTTTATTACATTCCCTTCATCGTCCGGCTCATTGGCTGGATTAGAAATTCGAAGGTATTTATTATCCCACTTGAGGTAAAAAACTTGACCTTGGGCATCACTACTTCTTGCCTTTAGAAAGCTCATACCCATTTCCCCGCTTGCTTTCATTGTTGGATTCCAAATGATTGAGAGAGCCCAGTCAACTGTGTTCAACTTTGAAATACCACCAGCAATGTGACTTTGATCGTGTTCGGCAGCCTTGATAGAATCTCTATTTAGTTGAGATGCTGTTGCCCCCATTGCATTGTAATCAAATAGTATGTCCCGGAATTGTTCAGTTGATAATTTGTCTTTTGTAAAGACATCGTTCATATCAACTTTCTGGTTTGGACTCATCAAGTCCAAATAATCGACGACGATTAAATCAGGCTTATACCCATACATCAATTCAAACTCTTTTAGATATGCTCGAATCTGATTTGAATTTGTTCCTGATGGAAGTCTCTTGATAACAAGCTTTCCAATATGTTCTGAATACTCACGAATAGACGAAGTAATCTCTTGATAATTTTGTTTCCATGCAACAGTTGGTATTCCAGTAAATGCTGTATCAAATCGTTGTGCAACCATATCTTCTGACAATTCCAAAGAGATGTATAACACATTCAACTTTTGAACTAACATACTAATAGAAAGATTCAACAATGTGATTGATTTTCCGCCACCAGTATTTGCTGCAAAGAGAATAATTTCTGATCGTGCAAGTCCACCACCAATTCCCTTGTCGAGAGATTTTAACAACGTTGGAGTTCGTGGAGGTTGTTGTAGCATCTTTTCGAATCGAACGAGAGGATCGTCAAAATAATCAAGTCCCAAGTCTCGTTGTAGTGATACCGAAACAGCATCTTTGATTAACTGTTCAATTTTACCAGCGTTGCTATTCTCGTCGTCCATCAAGCTTGCACTTTCGACCACAGCTGTTTCAATCGCCTTTGATCTACAGAATCGTTCAAGTTCATTCGTTAGATACTTTATTTGATCGGATGTAATCTGGTGATGTTCAAGTTCGATATTACATTCAGCAGCAATTTGCTTTGTGTCTGGAGTCGTATGATATTCATCATAATACTTATCCATAAACTCAGCGACCTTCCTGAGCTCAACGTCAAAGTACTTTGGCTTGATAATAGATTTACAGATCGCATACGTATCTCGTGACGAAATCAAATATTCGATCAATAGCTTTTGTTTTGGATTTACTTTGCTCATTGGTTTATTCTCGTTGTTGTTCAATAACTATAGCACAACAATATAGGTTATGCAACAAAGAGGATCTGTGGATAGGTTGACTTAATGATAGAGTTTGATGCAATTGCATTCTTTTGTGAGTAGAAAATTTGAGGTAATGTGTTACTAATTGTTGCAATATCAATGTACTGATTGAATATTCTATCATACGATGTATATGGTGAGTTAGCCAACAGAATTAAATTTTGATTTATTTCACTCGAGACGCCTTGGAAATAAAATGTTGATCCATTAATAATTGCACCAGATTGAAATGCACTTGCGGCTGATGGATGTGTTACGAGGTTGAAATTTTTCACGTAAAAAGTTTTACCATTAACGAAAATTGTTGGTTGAGGCTGTGGTGGATTTGTGGGTGAAACATACCAAGGCGACTTTACTCCGCTCGTTGAGTAAGGACCAACAGCTGTATATGTTACTGTAACTGGTACCGTGCTATTATAGACGATACTAAACGTTGTTGCTAATGGATCTGTTGTTGCTATTGACATTGAACCATCCCCTGATAACTGGAACGTTGTTGGAATGGCAGCGGTTGCTATGTTTGTTGTTCTAGCGCTCGCCAATGCAATGCATTGTGCAACACCACTAATCGCATTGTCGAATGTTAATTGAACAGTATTGAAATCAATTAGCGTTAATGTCTTGTAAGGAACTTGTGTATAGACCGTTTGTTTATTAACAAGAGCTGTCGTATATGCTTCAACGATTGGCTTCGTATTTAAATTATGATTGATTGTCCAAACCGTTGATGTGATCGGTTGTGTAAAGTTATACAACAGCCCCTTCTGTGTCCAATCGTTCAATCCCGTTACTTCTGGTGGAATTGCACTGACTTGATTAGCAACAGACTTCTGCATTATCTTATGCAACTGTCCTCTGCACTTTTCTGTAATCGTACAGCTGTATAATGTATCGAGTCCATATATATTTTGAGCAACACGAATGCTACGAAGACACGTATCACAAGCATAAGCAACTTGACCAGTCGTTACAATCAATGGCATATTATTTTCCTATCATTTCAAGCAGCTTACCATACTCGGGCATTGTGCGTTGACGAACAGCAAAGAAGTATGGAACATCATATACAATAATCTCACTTTGAGATTGTATTGCTTCCATCAAGTTTTCGCGTGTGTATGTATATTTAATTGAATCGGTAATAAAATCAATCGCTTTAGAACCATCAAACTCATTAACCAAAGTCTCGATTGCTTTTTTGTAATCAATGGCTGAATTTTTTACTTGCTTGCTGTAGATGTACTTGTAACCATTGATTGGAAAAATGTAAAACGTTTCTTGAAGAACTTCTCCTTCAATAGGATGTGCATAAGCAAAAACAGCTCGCGACGCGAGCTTGCTGTATTCGTGTTCGAATGCTTGTGTAAGTGCCGTTTGGAGAACGCCATCTTGTTTGCGTTGACGAACTTTGACTTTTTGGAAATCATTATAGTCAATCGGCAATGGCTTATAGAGAGGACACGTACGTGCCTCTTGGAGAAATTGACTGCAGTGTTCTTTTAGAAGAATTAGCTCTCTTGAACTAACACAATGGTTGAGCTCAATAATCTCATCAACGAACATAGATACCCCTTAATTTGAGGTATTTATGTCCGTTTGATGGTGGAAATTACGCCTTTTGAGTCTTTGCTTCTTCTGTAGCTCGAACTTGCTTGAGAACGTCATCGATGTGCTCATTACACGCCTGGACGTTTTGTTGCAGCAGAGCACGGGGGCCTTGCATTACTTCGTTAAGACGATATGCAAACTCCGTATCGAGACGATACGTCAAGTTTGGACCACTGCTTTTTGAGCGGAATGCCCGCTCGAGGGGATTTGCTGCTTTGTTGTAAGTTGCTACAAGGTGACGAACAATAGAACCAATATCTCTTTCTTTCTTAACGTCTTCAGACATTTTTATACTCCAGAAAGATTAATAAACCCAAATTAATGGGACCGATATGTTTACAAACGTCGTAAACAAGCACTATCATCTAACATCGTGAAAAGACAGGCAACTGTTGATTGGGCACCTTGTACACAAGGATAATGTTAGTTGAGTTTTAACTTCTAATGTAAATAGAACCCACGGAGATTTTATGATAACAAACAAATGGGACCAACGATATCTTGAATTAGCAAAGCATATCGCTTCATGGTCCAAAGATCCAAGCACAAAAACAGGAGCCGTAATCGTTCGTCCAGATAAAACCGTTGCGTCAATTGGTTATAACGGATTTCCAAAAAGCATGCCCGACAACGATAATCTCTATGCAAACAGAGATGAAAAATATAGTCGTATCGTTCATTGTGAAATGAATGCGGTGCTACATGCAAAAGAGCAATTAGAAGGATATACACTATACACATACCCTTTCATGTCTTGTGACAGGTGCTTTCAGCACATGGTACAAGCGGGAATTACAAGATTCGTAGCACCAGTTGCTACACAAGAACAACTAACACGCTGGGGTCCAGCATTTGACAAAGTTCGTCAATATGCAAGAGAATGCAGCGTTGAATTAGTAGAGGTACAATTACAACAAGAACAAGAAGGAGAAGTAAATGGCAATGGATCTACAAGCAATGAAGAAGGAACTAACCCAAGCGCAAAAGGTAACAACAACGTTTGAAGATACTTTCTCAAAAGAGGTGTGGGAAACAACGTACAAAGATCATAATGATCAAACCGTCGATGATACAATATTTCGTGTAGCAGCGGCAGTTGCGTCAGTAGAAAAGACGCGCGACAAGCAAGAAGAATGGACAGAAAAGTTTTACCATTTGCTATCAAATTTCAAGGCAACAGCAGGTGGTCGAATTTACGCAAATGCAGGAACAGAGTGGAACGGCACAACATTAATGAATTGTTATGTTGGTCCTCGCGTTGAGCACGATGCTGATAGCATTGATGGAATTTTTGAACACCTTCGCTCACAAGCCCACACGTTGAAATCAGAAGGCGGATGGGGAGAGAATTTTTCCTATCTACGTCCTCGTGGTGCATTCATTCACGGCATTGGTGTTGAAACGCCTGGTGCTGTCAAGTATATGGAATTGTTTGACAAGGTTTCTGAAATCATTACAGCTGGATCAGGTAAGAAGTCTGCTGAGAAAAAGGCAAAGGGAAAGATTCGTAAGGGTGCTATGATGGGCGTCCTTGATGTTTGGCATCCAGATATCATAGAGTTCATTACAGCAAAACAACAGCCCGGCCGTTTGACAAAGTTCAACGTCTCTGTTAATTGTACAGATGAGTTTATGAATCGTGTTGTTCGTATCATTGAGATCGATCGTCAGCTTGTTGATGAAATGGCAATCACTGAACCAAATAGTGATCTAATTGCTCAACTGCACACAGAGCGTGATGCTCTTGATCAATGGCAATTGGTATTTCCCGACACAAAACACCACGCATACAAGTCTGACTGGCGCGGTGATATCAAAGCGTGGAAAGCGTTAGGATATCCCGTTAAGGAATACCAAGTTGTATCGACAATGCAGTTGTGGAACTTGATCATGGAAAGCACATACAATCGAGCAGAACCTGGCGTTCTATTCCTTGATCGTGCAAACTATTTCGGTCCCTTGAACTATGCTGAAACAATCTATGCAACAAATCCTTGCGGCGAACAAACGTTAGCACCAGGTGGAGTTTGTAATCTGGGATCATTGAATCTAACGCAGTTTATTGAAGACGGTTGCTTTGACTATGACATGCTTGAAAAGTATGCAAAGTATATGGTTCGTTTTCTCGACAATGTTAATACGTTGACATCTGCTCCTCTTCCACAATACGAAAATAGTATTGAACAAAAACGTCGCATTGGTGTTGGTATTCTTGGATGGGGCTCATCTTTGTATATGATGAAGGTTAGGTTTGGATCAAACCGCGCCGCTCAAATTCGTGAAGATGTTATGAGCACAATTGCAAGAGCAGCATATGAAGCTTCTATTGATCTTGCAATGGAAAAGGGAATGTTTCCAATGTGTGATCCTGTCAAGCATTCACAAGGACCTTTCATTAAGAGCCTTGGCTTGTCAGAACAATATATGAGTAAATTATACAAATATGGTATCCGTAATAGCTCTGTTCTTTCTATCCAACCAACTGGCAACACATCAATCTTTGCTAACGTTGTATCGGGCGGTCTTGAGCCAGTGTTTATGCACGAGTACATTCGCACAGTAATTGTTCCAACGGTCCCTGACGAATTACGTGAACTAACACCAAAGTGGTTTGAGGGTGCCTGGCATGAAACGGATCTATTCAAGCTTACAAAGGAAGGCGATGAAGAAATTCTCAAGGGCGTCTTCAATGGTACGACATATAAAATTGATAAGAATCGTGGTCTAACGAAAGAAGTTCTTTGCGAAGACTATGGCGTTCGTCATATGAAGCGTCGAGGTGAGTGGGACCCAACTGCTGACTGGGCTGCAACGACAACAAGCATGGCTGTTCAAGATCACGTTGAAGACTTGAAAGGATTCGCTCGATGGGTCGATAGTGCAATGAGCAAGACGGTCAATGTCCCAAATGAATACCCATTTGAGCAATTTAAAGACATTTATCTTGATGCATATAGATCCCAATATGTCAAGGGCGTTACAACATATCGTGCTGGTACAATGACAACCGTTCTTGCTGCTAAGGACGAAAAGAATGCAACAGTTGATGACGAAGAAATTATTTTTGAAGACGTTAAGTTGGTCGACAGTGCTCCAGCAACGATGAAGACACTTCGTGCAGAAGGAAAGAAGTGGTACCTAACAGTTATTTGGAATCAAGAGCAGACACGTCCGTTTGGTTTCTTTGTTCATACGAATCATTATGAAAAGAATGTATTGACACAGGACGCTGTTGAACGTCTAACAGAACTTGCTACTCGTAAAGGAATCCCACAACGACATATCGATTCTGTATTGGAGAAGATATCAGCTGACAATAACCCAACAAAGGTTGCACGTTTAATTAGTTTGTTACTACGTCATGGCGTGTTGATCAAGAATGTCGTCTTTGCTCTCGACAAGGTCGAAGATGTGTTTGTTGGCTCTTTCGTATTTCAGATTCGCAAATTCCTTGCATCGTTTATTAAGGACGGTGAAAAGGTCGAAGGTGCGAAGTGCGAAAATTGTGGTTCACGTAACATCGTGTATAGCGAAGGTTGCTCGGTTTGTAAAGACTGTGGCGGCAGCAAGTGTGGCTAAATACGGGCGTTGACTAATAAGGGCAAATGAGTGATAATGGAATCACTATAAACAGACATAAGAGGCAATATTGTGGAAATGATGAAAACGTTTGAAGCGGTGCAGAAGTATAAGGTTTATGTTGATCTTGATGGCGTTCTTGTTGATTTTGACAAGTTCGCCAGGGAGGCAACGGGTGTCTGTCCAATGAAGGCATCAACAGAACCTGGATTGAAGAGCAAGTTTTGGGCTGGCGTCGATCGTTATATGCGAAGCGGTAAGCCATTCTTCTCGGCAATGAGTCCAATGCCTGATGCAATGGAGTTGTGGAATTATGTCAAGAAGTTTGATCCGGAAATCCTAACAGCAACGGGACACGTACAGACGCAAACGGTTCTCAAAGAAAAGCCTGAATGGGTTCGTAAACATCTTGGTGATCATATCAAAGTTAATATGGTTGCAAAAAGCTCTGAAAAGGCAAAGTTTGCAGGACCAAACGTGATCCTGATTGATGATCGTCGTAAGTCGATCGATCCATGGGTTGCAGCTGGTGGCATTGGTATTCTTCACAAAAACGCAGCTGATACGATTGCACAACTAAAGGAGCTTGGACTGTGAAGCTAAAGGAAGTTACAGCCCGTGGGTATTATGCATATGAGGTTCCCGAAGCAGTTCGGGAACGTCTTGCACAGATCATTCCTCCAAAGAACCCTGAATGGATTGGACACCACATCACAACGGAGTTCAATGTCCCATACAATCCAGACAATGATGGACTAACAGGAAAAGTTAAGGTGTGGGCTTATGCATACGAGGACGGACTTGATGCATTTGCCGTCAATGTCAATGGGGATAGCAAGCGATATGATGGGAAGCAACTTCACATCACGTGGTCTCTCGACCGCTCAAAAGGCAAGAAACCGGTTGATTCAAATGCCTTGATGGTAACGGCTAACTTCGCCAGTCTTGTTGGGAAAAACATTGTCTTTGAAGCGCCACTAAAGTTCTATCCTTTTTAGTAGCGTTCGTCGTCGAATCGCTGCTTATGGTTCATCTTTTGAAACTTTGGGGAGTCGTCATACTCCAAGTCCTCTTCGTCGAGTGATTCATTTGCCCACTCTTCGACAGACTGAAACCAACCACCTGTTAGTAAATCGTAAACTCTTCCGTCGCTCTGAATCTCTACGTCATACTTATCCATAATTTGCTGTGGCGTGAGATCACTAATCGTGTCGTACATATTCATTTGTAAACTTCCAAAGTCCTTTAAGGTGGTTAAGCGACTATTTATCACTCGCCGTCGTCATCGTTCATATTAAAGCCGACCTTACGATCAAAGTCGCCAGAACGAGGAACGTCGGACATCTTACGAAGACGCAATGCAGCTTGCTCGAAAGGAATCCCAAGAACTTGGACAGAGATAATCAATTCCTTAATATGAGCAACAGAAAAGTCCTTCGTCTCCTTAACCCAACGTTCGAGTTGGGATTTATTCAACTTCGGATTCTTCAATGCAATAAATGCACGACGGGCCTCAGGATTAGGCATTCCAATCTTTTGGACAACGTCAAACCGACTTGGACGATTGATAAATCGACGATCAAGACGCTCTGGATAATTTGTCGTTGCAATGAACACAACATTGTCGATTTGAATCTCACCGTCGAGGAGGGCGAGAAGTTCACTCTCACCATGCGACTCAATAATCGCGTCAATGTCTTCGAGGATAACAACAAGAGGACGCGTGCGTTCAACTTCACGCAACATTGTTAAGCCACGACCAGTCAATTCAGGATTGCTTGCAAGAATAGCAAGACCATCACGTTCGATGATCTTTTTCATAATCAATTGAATCGTTGATGTCTTACCAGAACCAGCAGGTCCCCAAAACATAAAGCCACGCTTCCACAAGAAACCAAACTCGCGGTAGTGTTCTTCCTTCGTCCAAAACAGCTCGATATCGCCAATGATCTTTTCAGACACGGTGTCGGGAAGGATAACAAGATCATCAATATTGATCTGCTTGCGTTCAAAGTAAATTCCAAGTTCGTTGCTTGCTTCAACAGAGTATACACCAGCCTCAAGTTGAGGAACAGCATCCTCACAAGGACGAAAACGCTTGCCACCATAGACAGCCCACTTCTTCAAGTTGCTGTGTGCATAAAGAAGATCCTTCAATGCATTCTCTACTTCTTCCATTTTCCCTCGGACGGTCTGTCCACGAATTGGCTGACAGTCGGCATCACGATCGTCCCCACTACCAACGCGCTTGTTGAATTCCTCGAGATCTGATAGTTCGCTCATTTATATTGTCCCTTATTATACTTTCCAAGTACTTCTTGAAGTTCAGTAATGTATACCTTACGACGCTTTGGTTCAGAAGCCAACAAATCCAAGTACAATTGAAGCTGGAGTTCACTTTCGTGGATCTTTGCTTCATTCTTCGCGTACTCTTCCTTTGTAAAACGATATACAGGAAGGTCAGCAATGTAGTCAACATTGACAATACCAAAGCTCTCGATCAACTCACGCAATTCACTACGGCTTTCTGCTTTTCGCGAAGCTTCATTGATCTTCTTATTAATAGCCGTACGGATATCATAGTACCGTTGAAGATCCTTTTTCAGGATATCATGCAAACGTTGATAACGATTTTCATACCACTTCAATCGCCAGTCGGTAAACTGACGAACCAAAGAAACAACACTTCCGCTAATAACAGCCTTACCGTCAAAGTCAAGAACGTTGAGGATTTCACTGTGGCGTACTGATAACCCCAACGTCTTCAATGTTTCGGTGTGATCCATTCCACGAAGAACGCCCTTCTTGAATGTGACGACGACGCTGATCACGTCCTTCGAACCATCTGTCCAGTCTGTAACGAGTCCCTTTTCATACAACTTCTCGAGACCATCGATAAACGATTCGTGAGCAAGACCAAAAGGCAGCTTTGTTACTCGAACAGTCGTTGCATTTACTTCTTCGTATTCACCATCGAAATAATAGAACGTCCCCTTCTCACCAACTTCGAACTTGTGTGCTGCATTATCGAGCGGTAGGAATACTGGCATTGGTTCCTTGATTGTCTTGACTCCATTCAAGTGTTGAATTTGAATCATAATCAAGTCTTCCAAGCTACGTGGAAGAATGTCTGTCTTAAACCCAATAGCAATACCTTCGCTCGGATTCAAGAATGCAATTGGAACAAGTGGTAGAAAGTGGACAGGCTCAACGTTGTGTCCATCATAACTCTCACGCATTGGAATTATTTCAATATCACGAAACACAACGTCTTGCGTAAACTTCGAAACAGCAGCGTGTGTGTATCGTGAAGCACCAAATGCGTATGGTTCGAGCAGTGTTCCAAAGGCACCATCACCAGTTAGCAGAGGAACATTGTTTCCATAGTGAGCAGCGAGTGTATTGATCGTTGACTCTGGCGCATCGTGTGGATGGATGTCCATTGTAAGACCAGCCAGCGTTGCTGACTTGTAGTTCTTACCATCACGTCCGATCCAAAGAAGTCTTCGAGCAGCATGCTTCAAGCCATCAGTAATGACTGGAATTGCTCGCGACTGCATAACATAAATTGAATATGCACGTCGTTGCGCTTCAATGTATTTTGATCCTTCGGTCATTGTTGCTCCTGTTGTTTATTCAACTGATTGATCCAACCGTAGTGGTGCGCATGTTCATTGGACCACGATGTCCCCCACGTTCCGCCTGTTGGTTGTCCATATAAATCTTCGTGCCTATCATACAAACGATTCATCATATCAAAATGTTTGCGGATCTTATCTTTGGTGTTCATGAATTCTTTATTCGTTCAGATAATATCCAAACCCAACGTTGCCGTTCAGAATACATTTGTCGTTGTTCGAAGTCAATACCTGCACCGTTGAGAACTGCATCGTCTTGTTTGTCGGCTACGTGAAATAACGTTTCGTAGTGTTTTTTGAGCTTTTCGAGCTTGTCCATTATACCACATCTTCGGAAGAAAGTCCACTAATAGATAATGGGACGGGAGCATATTCTGCGTCTCGAAGACCGTTAAATGTTGGTGGAACGGGAGCATACATTCCGTCTTTGTTGTTGAACGCTTCTGCTGCTCTTGCTGTTGCCCACTCATAGTGTTCTTGCAGTTCTGGACTCATTGGCTTCGTTCCATGATGCGTAAGTGCTGATAAATGCTGCCAATGCCAGTATACCTTTGGCATTGTTTCTCTTTTATCTGTTGGGAGAATAAATTCCTTTTTAGAATACAATGTCATCGTGAACAGCCTTCAACATCTCGAACGCAGGAGCGACGAGATCCTTTACTTTCTTTGGTCGATAGTCAGTATGCTCAACACACATATTGACACTCTGTGGATGACCGGTCAAGTGCGTGTGAATGTGCCCATGAATGTTGATCATTCGCAGAGGAACTTCTGGACGCATTGGATAGTGTGTGAATGCAAGTTGCCACTTCTTCTCAACAAAGAAGAACAACTTCGTCAAGTGTATCTCATCAAAGCACTCAACGATACGACCCATCTTACCGTTCTTGTCAATGTCGTGATTGCCAATGATCATTATCTTATAACCAGGGAGAGCATTGATGTTGTACAACAACTCTTCGTTTCGAGTAAAAGCAATATCACCACCGAAGATAACGATGTCATCTGGCTTGATAATTTCCTTATAGTTGAACAACAACATTTCATTCATGTGTTCCTTACTTCCAAATGGACGATTGGAATACTGAATGATATTTTTGTGATCGAAGTGAAGATCACTCCATGCATAGACATTGTCTGCAAGAGGATCAAATTCCTTGTGTTCTTTATGCCCACGAAGACGTGGAAGTTGTTCGTTTAACTTCTCCCAGTGCTTGATATCCTTTACCTGACGACGACGGACGATCTCACCTTCGTCGTTGGTGTAGACTTCTGGTTTGTATATGTTTGAGATATACAAATCGTTAAACAATTCCTGATGCGTCACGTTCATGTCGAGAGCCATTCTTTTCTCTTGTCTGCAAGTTGATCGTCGAACAGCAACTTCAAAGTTTCTTTCATTTTGCCGTCGACATCGATAACAGGAATCATTGTGTCTGTCTTTCCAGACAGGATCATTTCCCAGTCTTCACGAACCATACTACCAAGTCCTTTATAATAACGGACTTCGTAGCCCTTGTACTTGTCCTTCACCTTCTCATAGTCATCACGTCGAGCAAAGTGAATACGCTGCTTTCCTTTGACCAAACAAATATTTGGAGCAACAAGACGATGAACGATTGGTTCATAGTTCTTGTCAAACAATTCTGGCCAAAACTGGAAGAACAAATTAACCAACAATGTAAAGATATCATCTCCGTCAAAGTCAGCGTCAGTTGCAACAACAATCTTTCCGTATCGCAATTGACTACGCATTGCCTTTTCACCAGGTGTCAAACCAATCGCTGCAAGAAGATTTGTAATCTTTTCCATCTTCAACAGCTGTGCAACAGTGATGCCGTATACGTTGTTCACCTTTCCCATCAATGGGAGAGCTGCAGTCGTAACTGGATCACGAGCTTCGCTAATCTTTGCCTTTGCTGAATCGCCTTCTGTGATCAGCAACTGACAATTACTACGAACAGTGCTTGTTGCATCTTGCAACTTTGGAATACGACGTCCAAGATTTTTCTTGTGTTCCTTTGTTGCTTCTTTATCAGCTTGAGAGTGATGTCGATCGTTCGCGCGCTCAAGAACAGCATCAAGCCAAGTCTGATTCTTTGATGCAAATTTCTTGTATTGCTCTGCAACCATTGCTTGCAGTTCATTGCGAAAATTAGGACCAGTCAAACGAGTCTTTGCTTGACTATCGTAAGTTGGTTCCTTGATCTTCAACGTACCAAAGATTAGCATATCACGCTTGACGTCATTTTTCGTAACTTCGCAACCGTTCTTCTTTGCATCCTTTTTTAACCATTCGATTGTAGCGTCGTTGAATGCATTGAAGAATTGCGTATTAATTAAACCACCATCAAACAACAAAGAGCTATTTACCCATGTGAAAATACTTTCGTCCAAACCCTCATACAAGTCTTGAACGATAAAAAACGTTCCTTGAATGTTTGAGTGATCAATTTCGAACTTATAGAAATTGCATCCATATTGCTTGAGTAGATCCTCAAGACCATTCTTGAATTTGTATTTTGCTCCGTTGCATTCGATCGTAAATCCTGGATTATTGAATGCAAGCTCAACTCCTCGATTTTGTAGCAATTGATCAGGAATTGTAGGCTTTAAGAACACTTCTGGATCGAGCTGAAATGATACTTCTGTTCCAGGGTGGTGAGCTTCTGCAGTTGTAATAGATGGCTTTGAAATCTTCAAGCCACCGTTCTCAAACTTCTGGATATAACGCTTCCCATCACGATAGATAGTTGTATGGAACGTTGTGCTACAAGCAACGACGCAAGAGCTGCCAACGCCATTCATGCCAATGACACCAGTCTCGCGCTCGTCGAAGTTTCGACCTGAACGTAGAGAACCGAACACAACTTCTGGTGTGTATTTTCCACTTTCGTGAACGTCGATAGGAACACCACGCCCGTTATCTTTCACACTGTACATTCCTGTTGCAGCGCTACCTTCGATAACAATCTTCTTTGCAGACTGATCGATCTGTGTCAGCTCATCGACGCTGTTATCAATAATTTCGCCGATCGCTTTGTATACGGCAGGAATGAATGACATCGTCTTGATCGCAAACCCATCGTCTCCGAAAATAGGGACGTAGGCTTCGACAACAGTCGTATTTCCCAAATAGACGTTCGTCCGTTTACGAACGTGTTCGAAGTCGGTAAGAACCTTAATGTCCTTACCTGTGTAAGATGTTTTACGGGGCATTTGCTGTCCTTTTATTGAATTAGGATAACAGCATACATCAAATGATTGAGTTTGACAACCCAGCCTTTTTCTCAATTATGGCATTTAAGCGCATCAGGTTGTATTGCATCATTTCATATATTCGATGTATTTGAGGAGAGCCATCGAGGCTCAATAGTTTTGATACAGTACCAATCTTCTCAACAAGAAGGTCGCGTTGCTTATATAGATCAGACAAAGACATCTCTGTCCACTTGTCAGCTTTTAATTCTCTTTCTGGTGGATCTTTGGATATATCCATTATGGCGTCTCCTTTTTATATGTATCGTATAAATTCTTCTGTCGATTCAATGTTTTCTTTAACTTGTCCTTCGTCCAACGGCGCTTCAATGGCATCCTCGATGGCACTCTTGCTAGCGCTTCATTCACACCTTTCAACAACTCTTCCAACGTTGTTTCTTTTTTCTTCCTTGTTCCAACGAGCTCCAAAAATTCATCGAGATCGTCTAATTCTTGCTTCTCTTTTTTGTTCATTGTATTCTCTTATGCTTTTGAACTAACTACTGCATCTAATGGTAGTCCAATCGTTCTTGAAATTCTACCTTGCCATATCAGGAATGATTTTCCATGACACGTTTTATCATTTGTTGCTCTATCAAACTTTTGCTGCCAAGCGTGAACCATTTCGTGAACGAGAACGATAATAAACAACCGACGTGTCGGCATTGTTGGATGGAAAGCAATATTGTACTCTTCACAAATATGACATCGATTTGGATCACATTGACTCCCCCACAAGTATGCATAAGAATCTGCTGCATCTCGAAGAAACTTCTTTGGAATGTGAACTTTTGCTGGCTCTTCAAGGTATCCATAAAATACCGCATCGTTAAGAATTCGCCACCAATATCTAACCAGTCGATCTGTAATTACAATATCTTTTTCTCGCCCTCGTTTTGCTACGTGTTGCTTAACACGATTTCGAGCTTGTTGCACCTGCATTTACTTTTCTCCGCAGTATATTTTGACTTTAGCAAGGGCTTCTGCGCCGCTGGATGTGTTATCTCGTATGGATTTCATAGTATATAGTATGCCATATCTTTCTACTGCATCGCTAACGTCAGTACAATCTCGGCTAAAGTCGGGCGTTGAAACAAGCCAATCCAAACTAACTCCTTGTTTTGCAAGACGAAATCCGTTCTTATTTCGGTCTGGAACAATAATTTTCTGTCGTCTACAACGATTTAACCACTGGATTTGGGGCGTTAGAATTTCATCACCAAACACAGCAACACCATTCAACAGGTGAGCGTCGAAGAATCCTTCACAAATGAACAATGGAATGTCGTCGTTGATATCAAGTTGATCGTATCCATACAGAACTTTATCACGTGGTTGAGCAACGCTAAGATATTTCTTCTGTCGTGTTCCACTCATATCTCTACCAAAGTAGTAGATCAACTTATTATCTTTGTAGATTGGAACAATGATTCTGCCAATCCACTTTTTTGCATATGAATCCGTTTCGTCAGCACGAGCAAGAAAATACTGATGACGTTGCCACTCGATATGACGATCTTTCAAGTACTGAATTGCTTCTTGAGCCCAGTCGTCATCTTTATCGTCTGTTAGCTTATAAAAGAATGAAGGAAGAGGAACTACATCTGGTTCAATTGGTTTTTCAATTCGAACATATGTACCACCTTCACGGTGGTTGACAAGGGCACTGAGGACAACCGGTTTCCAATCTACTTCTGCAATGCCAAAGTCGTTGAGGACTTCGATCATTTCTTTTGACATTGTTTGATATGTTGACGGAATGAATGCAGCTTTCTTTCCACAGTTGAAGCAGTGAAACCAAACTGACGCATCTTCAAAACGAAACGCTGCTCTTGATCCTTTGCGACCATGATCACAAGTTGCATGAACACACGACTGCCAACCAGATGCGTTTGGTCGCCTGGATAGCCTTACACGTTGTTCAATAACATCTTTGAGCAGAACTTGTTCCATTTTATCCTAAAAAGAAGAGTATGCTTTGTCAGCATACAACAACTTTATAGGGATGGAGACTTTTTAGCTCGTTTTCTTGGTTTAGGGGCTGGAACTTGCTCTTCACCATCAACAAATTCTGTTTCTGGCTTTGGTAGGACCTTAGCATTGTTCGTGTTATCGCGCTTAATCCGATCAAGACGTTTACGAATGTCAGCAGATGTCATCCAAATATCTTCACCTTTAATGACACGATCAAGTTCATCCTTTGATAGGAAAGGCGTATAAACTTTCTTTGCAATCGATGTAAACCATTTTACTGTTGAATGCAACTCTGCTAATTGTTCGTGTCCTTTACCAACAACACCACCGCGGAAGTTGTGGATCATCATCATACAGTTGTCATGTACAATCATCTCATCGCCAGACAAAAAGATCAACGTTCCAAGTGAGTAAGCAGTTGCTTCAAGAATCGTAACAATCTTTGCTTGCGATGATTGCATCGCGTTGATTAGTTGAACGCCTGTATCGAGACGTCCACCAGGAGTGTTCAAGTGAATGAAAATAACATCTGCAGGAGCTGCTACGTTAATGCGGTGGATGATCTCAGAGTACTGTTCAGGTCCTTTAATTTCTTGATTGAAATAAATGTGAATCTGTTGAGCAGAATACGTATGTTCCCAGATGTTGTATGGTTTATTTTTTGGTAGTATTGGAAACATCTTGTTGAAATCATCATCGTCGTCATCGCCATCGACTTTTGACTTTGGTGGACGAATTGTCATCTGATCTAAGTTTGTTTTATAGATGTATTCCATGTGTGCTCCTTAGTTGTTCGAAACTATTTATAGGAGAGGCACACCTAACCCCGCAGAAAATCAGGGTAAAAAGAGAGCGTCCGAAGACGCCCTCTTCCGTCGATTTCTTTGACAAGGCTCTTCACACCTCGTGCATGGTCTGTGTTTTAAGCAGCCATTGCAAATGCGCTATCGTTTGCATTTAACGTTTTATGCCGATTACGTCGGTCAACTCTCGAGCGCCTTCAGAACTATTTCACGCCAATCGATACCATGGCGGGCCCATTAGGAAATGCTGAAACGATATGCACGATGCGCGCTCATCATATCTACGTAGATCATACGTCAGCACTTTCTGGTGGACCCGTGGGGAGTCGAACCCCAGTCTTGTTCGTCTTTCATTAAGAAAGTTTACGCTGTTAAGTATATTTATACACGACCTTGAACAAAAGGTCAACAGGCTTAGTTTGGTAGACCGGAGATATGAAGCAACTCAGCATTACCAGCTGTCCAGAGATCATACTCTTGGGTGCCGTCGGGTGAACTTGTAGCGTTTGGAGGGATATCAGTGCCAGCAAGAATAGCGTGGCGAATTTTCATTCCGTCTTTTAATGAACCAACATTGTAGATCCACAACTCGTCAAAACCACCTTCTTCTGATTCGCGCTTGAATATTAGACGAGCACCCTTGACTGTACGAATTAAACCTTGACGATCTGGATCTTGATTCTGGCTTGCAACGGCCATCTGCTCTTGATCGTCGTTTTGCTCTTGATCCTGACCAACATCGCCAACGTCATTCTGCTGATCCATTTCTTGATCAGGAATCTGTGTTTCGTTGCCTTGTGGCTTGTTTTTGTTCGCATCCATGCGATCAAAGTCAGCGAGTTCTCGTAAAATGTTCATTGTGGCTCCATGTTGTCAAGTATTTATGACAGAACATCAGTCCAACGACAATACATCCATTGTGAGTTAGCTGGTTGATCTATAAGCTGAAATCCTTGTTCTTTGTAAAATTGAACAAGTCTTTCCATCGACATTAGCTTCGAGTTATAAGGCTGTGCTTGTAGGATGATATTTGCTCTCATTCCTATTGAACGAGTAATAACATCTTTCATTAGAGCAGCACCATATCCAAGGCCTCGATATGATTTTCCAACGTGAAACGATTGAAGTTGCCACCACGATTCATCATCGAGCCGTAATTCCTTGACTAATGTCCGTCCTTTATTAGTTAGACGAGTCAAACAATACCCACCCTTACACTCTGGAGCCTTTACAACAATATCGTAGTAGTCGTCTATCTTGAATGTTGTTTTCATTTTAGGACAAGGTTATTCCGAAATTGTTCTGTGCAAACTTCCCACGTAAAGTTATCTAACACGTACTGACGACAGGCATCTGCTTCAGCCCACGAAGCGCTTTCAATTGCAACCTCAAGATTTTCTGATAGATAACCAACGAAAGGATAGATGGAACTTACTCGTGGGATGATTCCTCTCATATTCGGTTCAGGATATCCAGCAACTGGTGTTCCACACGCAAGTGCTTCAACATTAACAAGTCCAAACGTGTCTGTTTTCGACGGAAATGCAAACACTGCAGCACCAGAATAATACTTTGCAAGAGTTTCACCAGTTTGTGTACCTGCAAAATATACACGAGGATATTTCTTTTCTAATCGAGCACGATCTGGTCCATCACCAACAACAACTTTCCTGAACGAGATGTCTGCGTTCAAGAATGCTTCGATATTCTTTTCTTTTGAAACGCGACCAACATATAGAGCGTAATAACTTTCATGTTGTGGTTTTGGATATGGTTTAAATAAGTCAGTGTCAACGCCCCGCGACCATAATTTAGTATTATAGATTCCACGCTGGTTCAACATCTGACATAGTGGTTCGTTCGGAACCATCACGCACGCCGATCCTTCATGAAACCACTTGAAGAATTTGTACGTAATAAAAAGTGGTATATGATAACGCGCTTTGAGATACTCAGGAAACATTGTGTGATATGCTGTCGTATATTGATAGTTCAATCGCTTTGCGACTCTTTTTGCGATGATCCCAAGAGGTCCTTCTACAGCAATGTGAATATAGTCGCAGGCTTTCATTGAACACTCAATTGCTTGTTCTGCCCACTCAATATCCTTGACAATAGCAAACTCGGCGAGCGCGATGTGAGGAAACTTATATGGATGAACTACCTCAGTCTCAATACCAACATCTTTGAGACACTTGATAGTTGTTTGTAGTGTACGAACGACACCATTAACTTGTGGTTCCCACGCGTCCGTTATTAGTAGAAGCTTGCTCATGTTCTAACCACCTTATGATCTCTAATTTGCCATCTGTATGTTCAACAATCGACGTGCACGACTCAACCCAGTCGCCATCGTTAAGATATTGTATTCCGTCTATTATTTTTATTTCTGCATGATGAATATGACCGCAGATAACTGCATCATATCCTCTATTCTTGACTTCCTTTGCAACATTTTCTTCAAAGCTCGAAATAAAGCTAACAGCTTCCTTGACAGCGTGTTTCAAATACGAAGCCAAAGACCAATGGCCACGAATACCAAATGCGCCCTTCATTTTATTATAATTTCGGTTTAACCACAACATTAATGTATAACCTATATCACCAATCACAGCTAACCACTTATGATATCGTGTAACAATATCAAATTCATCTCCGTGAATGCAAAGGATCTCACGTCCATCAAATAGCGTATGGACATATTCTTCGTGGAGTTCTACATTGCCAAAGTTTAAATTGAAGCCAACATAGTTACGAAGGACTTCATCGTGATTTCCAGGAATATAAACGACTTTAGTTCCTGTTCGAGCCTTTTTTAGGAGTTTTTGTATTACCGTATTGTGCTCTGTTGGCCAATATGATTGACGCTTTAATGACCAGAAATCAATGATGTCGCCAATCAAGATAATTGTATCGGCATCATTTTCACGGAGGAAGGAAAGTAATTTGTCGGACTGGCAGCCACGTGTTCCGAGGTGGACATCGGATATCCAGATCGTTCGATATTTCATGCTGTCTCCTTGGGAGGTTCAGCCTATATTTATACTTTTAGGACACCTTCGGGGAGTTTCATTAGCCGAGGTAGATCACCGCCTCCCGAGCCATTCTTTGGAGATATGATATGTTGTCGCTCGATTTTATCGAGTTGAAAGTCAAAAAAGGAGAGAATTTCCATCTTTGCTTCGCTGTCACAAATATAAAATAATTGTTTGGAACCAAGCGGAACACTTGCTTTAAATTCAGCAAGTCTGTCTTCCGTCCAACCAGCAGCCTTGCGGTTCTCGATCATTTGATTCATTAATTCTTCGTCAACGACTTTCGCGCGTTGAAGTTGTTTTTCAAACAGGCTTCGAATGTTGCTCATTTAAAATCTCTGCTAAAATTTCTTTGTCGATTTCATCTGCAAGAATCTTTGCAATCTCTGATTCAAGATCAACGCCGTGTGTAATATCTAAGTCCTGCATTGCTTGAACAGTCCACGTTGCCTTTAGTTTGTTTTTTTGCGGCTTTCCATTTTTACCAAGACGTGGTACGATTGTGTGCTTTGTAATCTGCATAACTTAGTTAGTATGAAAGCAAGGTTGATATCGTGCCGTTGGCTCTCCATCCGACAGTCTGATTCCATCCTTGACAAAGAAGCGCGATCCGCTCAATGAACCAACGGAATCAGAATGAAATGTTCCATCAGCTTCCTTTTTCAAGACGAGAAGATATTTTGACTGTCTAACATTTTCAGCAGTGGTGTACAAATAATCATCTCCCTGCCTGTGTGCTTCGACAATATCAAAATACAATTCTTGACCATCTGATGCACGAATGTGAACTTGAACACTGCCGTCGTTCAACACAGTACTGTCAAAGAAAGATCCGCCCTTGTGGCATGTTGTTCCAAAACTGCCGAGTGCTCCAAAGTCCTTGACGACGTCAGCAACAGTAGCATTAGCAGCAGTTGCTGCGAGTAGTAATAGTCCAGCGAATAGTGTTTTCATTGTGTCTCCTATTAATTAGCAGAGAAGCAGGGTTGTAGCCATGGCGTTGGATTGCCGTCACACTTGAGTCCGTCACGAACATATTGTTCACCATCTACAATGGTTTCCGCAGCTCTGAATCTTCCATCGCCATCGAGCTTGTATACGATTACGACTGTTACGGTACGACCAGAGGCACTATATGTGACCGTACCAATTGCATGCACAAGTTTAGGATCTAGCTGAGTTGCAGACATAAAAACGTAGTGATTGACAGTACCAGCTACGGGGAGGTCAACTACAACATTATCTCCCTCAGTGTGGAAATCTCGAACATCACCATGACAGGTAGCACCAAACTTACCAATCATGTGATTGCTATTGAATACCTCAGCTGGTGTTGCAGCCATAGCAACCGTAGCAGAAAGTGAAAGAACTAGTGCAAATAGTGTTTTCATTATCGTAATCCTCCGTCAACGCCCTTGCTCACAACTGCGGTTGCACTCCAAGGATGTAATGATTCCAAGTGTTCTGTAACAATACTAAAGTCTTTAATTCTTCCTGCATTGTACATATTATCAAGACCTTCGTACAATAATCTTGCTGCATCTTCTGTAAACAACAAATTGCTACCATTCAATTCAGCAAACGCTTGTTCATCGCGACGCTTGCAAATAACAACAACTTCTGTTGGAACTTGCTTACGAGCCATCTCAACGACGTCTTCAATGTACACTGGATTATTTGGATCGAATTGAACAGTAATACGACCAATACTTCGTTGGCTATGACCATTCGCTGCCTTACCGCGCTTTGTCATTGCATCTTGTGCAAGTTCGAATGAGCAAGGACACGTTGAAGAATAAATGTATTCGACTGTCAGATAGAACTTGTATTCTGATGGTGTAAATCCTGGCGCATGTGAAAACGTATGTGAATGCTTCTGTCCTTCAAGAACACAGTCATAGAAAATGAACCCTTCCATCTTTTCCTTACTTAGATGAACACCCTCTGCTGTCTTAAAATAGTCTGGATCTTTTGTAATATCCGTACCAGCCTTGTAATGGGCTGGATTTAATTCTTTACGTGTGCGCAGTGCTGGCTGTGTCCAAGGATACTTGAATCGCATCTTACAATAAATGCTGTTTGATCCTTGCTTTGCTTGGAGTGCATCGAGGACATTCTTCAAACCTTCAATAGACATATGGTTTGCAATTTGCTCGTGCATAACAATTGGAAAACGTGATAGATTCAATCCCTTTGCATTGATGTTATCGAGTGATCCATACAAGGAAACTTTTGCATGTAATTTTTCTGCTGTTCCATCACGACGGATAAAGTTGACTGGAAGATCAACGCCTGTCACGCCGACCTTGTTCAAGCGAACTTTCGATCCAAAGATTGCTGGATCGATTTGTGGATCTGGTAAGTCTTTGTCGTCTGGATAATATTCTTGATCATACTCGAAATCAAGATGCGGCATATGACGATCATAGTTGTTGTGGCGAATCTTAGTCATTGTGGTTCCCTTTGATATATTCGATTTCTTCTTCAATTATTTCAACTCTTAGCGGAAGGATTGATGTTTCGATTATACTCAATTTATCGGGTGATGTCATCCGATAGATGGAATCGTGCATCATTAAATCAACCATCCGTCCGTAGAATTGGTTTGAACCTCTTACACCATCGTGTTCAATTTGAAACTTTCCACCCTCAAGATAGAACACATGACTATACGTGGCTTGAGCAACTTTGCATTGCTCATAATAGTTGTTTAGATAGTTGCTGTATTCGTTATTCCATCCAAGGACAACGGTAGCATATGTGAACAGATCAGTGTATGTACGCTCTGTAAACCAGATGTCGTCAGATTGAGCGGCTTCACACTCGTCTTCAATCTTTCGCTTGATAATTTCGTCTTGAAATTTGACTGTGAGAGGCTGATTGCTATAGACATCAGCCAATTCGTATCCCCAGTCTTTGAGAATTGATCGAGACGTTTTTCGTTCGATCACTTTGAATCCCTTTCGGGCAAGTTCATTTAATAGAGTTGTTTTACCAGATCCTTGACTGCCTGCTATTGCAATTAGCATTATTATTCTTTCTATAAAACGGAGGGAAGAGAAGACAAGATATAACGAATGGTACAATTACTCAATCATACAATAAAACAAGTAATGGTCTCAACATCATTCCAAATTCGCTTTGAACAATCGCACAAATTCGTTTAAGTTTTCGCGAAAGGATGATAACAACACGACCTTCCATTGTACGCTCGAATACTCGAGCAAGTATTTCGTAACTTCTCGGCTCACGCCTTTGAAACCAGCACGTCACTCATGGACGGCTGGCATCCGCCTCTCAACACACTCCCTTACTTTAGCCAACGTTTACATTAATAATCGTTCCATCCGTGTCATAGACAACGTTGACACGAGTAGAAATATGATCCGTCGTAATATCTGATCCTTTCGGATAGACACGAACTGTGCCGGGTGCAACTGAACGAATCTGTTCAATCATACCTGGAGTGTTAATGTTCTCTCCAATGAAATCCATCAGTCGTTGGAACGTATCCATTAGATTAGATTTTCACTCTTCAAGAACTCAACTTCAACTGGTAGTAGGTTGATTGTCGTTGATGCATTCAACGTCGTTAGTTGATCATCGATTTGCTCGATTTGACGCTCAAGATCAACAATTTCCTTCTTAACGTTGTTGTTAAATGGGACGACGAAAGAAACAACTTCACCACCAAACATCTGACGACCTGGCTCAGCATTCAATAATTGAGTGATCTTCCCTGACAATGCTGCAGCTGTGCTTAACTCGAGGTCACGATCGTTTTGATCAACTGACTTATAAACGCTCAAAACGTCAAGAGCAAGCTTACGCTGACTGATTGCATTGTTGATACCAGACGACTGGTTCTTGGTCTGGATACGTTCGCGAATTGCTGCGCGAAATTGAACTGCATGCAACTTGCGATTGCATTCGACGGTAAATGTTGCAGCCTGTGAATCGATAGCAACCTGAACCTTTGTTGGATCAGCAGCCTTGTTGTTCATCGTGCTGGCAGCAACGGTCCAGATGTTGATACCGCCAGTGCGGTTCAATGTGATTGAATTTTGTAGACGTGTAAGCTTCTCAACTAGCTTGTGTGCTTGACGTAGTGTAATGTTCATTACATTTCTCCTCTATAGTTTTATAAGTATACGACATCTGTCAATGACAGACAACATTGAATTGGTCGGAGATGAGGGATTCGAACTCTCGACTTCTTGCTCCCAAAGCAAGCGCACTACCAGGCTGTGCTAATCTCCGATTGACCGTGCTCTCCGGCCTGCCAGGCTCTACTTCGCCTCGTCAGGAAGATGCCTAAGCGGACACCTCCATTGCTACGCGTTCTTTACGCTGTACGCTTGATCAAATGAAAACCAAATTGTGTTTGTACAGGACCAACTACTTCACCAATTGGAGCTGCAAATACTGCATCTTCAAACGGCTTGACCATCATTCCTTCAGAGAAGGTTCCAAGGTCTCCGCCTCTCTGACTGCTCGGACACTTACTATGACCCTTTGCAATCATTTCGAACGGTAGGCCAGAATTAATCTGCCGCTGTAGAGCAACTGCTTCATTTAGCGTTGATACTAAAATATGACTCGCACGAACTTGCATATTTATCTCCTATATTCTGACTGTTTTTTATTGTTGGACAGAAAACAACAAGGGTCGATCTTTCGATCATACCGCCCCACCACTCGTTCATTGTATGGAACGAGACATTGTTCTTGGTGGAGGTGACAGGGATCGAACCTGCGACATCCAGCTTGCAAAGCTGGCGCTCTCCCAACTGAGCTACACCCCCATGAAATTCTATTTATGCATTACCCGGATTATCGTCGTGCTTGACCAAACTCAAAACTTTACCTTCATTCAACAGCTGTGGCTTTGGTTCTTGTTGCTTGCGTCCCTTTGGATCGTCCATAAAGACGATTTGAATGCGAAGGCTATTTTTGCTATCGTCTTCGTTCTTGAACACGCGATCGAACCACTGTGAGAGTCGACCCTTCTTGTTGATCACCATCAAATAACGACCAACTATTTCATCCGCACTTTCAACGACGCCATCTGCTACCATCCCATCGGCAAGTACAGCGACTACCTGATTAGCAAATTCCTGCAACGTCTCTTCTGTGTATGAATATACATTCATATTAGCCTCCGTAATACGCAATTACTTTTTGCAATGCTTGTTTTGTTTCAACGTTATTAGCGTGATCAGCAGGATGACGAATTGGACGTTCCTTCAAACTTGCATTAAGCAATTTCAAGTGAGCCTTCAAACTATCAAGAGCGATAAGATCGGCTGTATCCCAATCAATCTCAAATTTTGGTTTGATTCTCTTTGCCATTTACATTCTCCAAACGAGTATCAAGTATATTCTGTTTACGACTGTTTGTCAACTTCTTGTTGGACAATCTTTGTTGCATATGCATCACCATCTTCGACGGTGATCGTCATTCCGGCCTTCTGCGCAAGTTTCCGCATTGACATATTTCTCCACTTACACAGTGTGCACAACTTTTTAATACCAATCGCTTCACAAAAATGAACCATCTCATTGAATAGTCTTTGTCCTGTTCCTCTCGTTTGAAATTTGTCAAGAACAGAGATTGCAATTTCTCCGTTCCTATCAAAACGATGCAATAGACGAACCTCACAAAATCCAACGAGCATTCCATCGTTTGAAAATGCTCCAAATATATACGCTTGTCCTTCTTTGACGTCTTGTTCAAGTTTATGAACATACGCGATAATAGCTTCACTGTCCATCGGACGACAAAATCGCGAATACCTTGACTCTTCGCTGAGCATCATTAGATGTCGTTGAATATCAAGAAAGTTTCGCCACATTGGTGTTAGACGACCAACTTCGTTTATCTCTTGCTTCTTTGCGTTTTCGTATAGAGCAGTGGCATATTCATATTGAACAGGAATTTTGCCATCAATGCATTCACGAATATATTTTTCGTATTCGTTCATAGGTCGCAGATATAAATTTGTACTGGTTTGATTGAAGGAAACATCTCACTCGATGACATAAGATCATGAACGTGTTCAACGATTGGCTGAACGTCGAGCTTCCAGTTTAGTCCTCCAAGTCCACATCCAACCATCGGCATGTAAATTGGAACGTCTTCGTAAAACAATCGAACGATGTCAACAGTTTGGAGAAGACATTTCTTAATCGCCCATGGATCAGCATATCGTTGATGATCTTTACCAAAGTTAATTTGCGTAAATCCATTTGCAATTACAAGAGGCGTATCTGGATCAACATCGACAAATTGTACTTTTCCGAGCAGCTGTTGTTGATCTTCTTGGAATGCTGC
>Ga0209698_10000058_pt1 | contig 96006 bp, 67 predicted proteins | sample LitLauG_LLR_2012_FD_187203 | JGI IMG/M metagenome (GOLD analysis project Ga0209698, IMG submission 187203) | Freshwater sediment microbial communities from Pennsylvania, USA - Little Laurel Run_MetaG_LLR_2012 (SPAdes) (version 2) | ecosystem: Environmental > Aquatic > Freshwater > Creek >... | reverse complement strand
GCATCCGGCCGCAGAGCACCTCGCCTTCTCACATTTTCGCGATCATCTTGTATTGGAATCAATTCGCGTTTCAGGATCATCTTGTATTGGAAAATTCTCCCCTTGCGCGCGTTCGGGCCATATGTTAGAGCATGGCTGGAGGTCGTCACGCCATGCCTCGAAAGCTGAGTAGTTTCGGTATCGCCGCTTTCAGCCTGATCGCTGTCGGCTGCAGTTCCGGCCCGGAGCCGCCGAAGCCGGGTTCGCCGGCATTTCTTTGGTCCGCCGCCAAGACCACCTATGCTGCAGGTGACTTCCTGCAAGCCACCCAAAACCTGACGCAGTTGGCCGCCTCCGATAGTGAGTTCGCCACCCGATCCATGCCTTGGGCCATTATGGTTTCCGCTGGAGTCGCACAAGGCTACCGGGAGTTGGCCGACAACTACGATGCCGGGGCCAAGGCCAATCGGGCAAACCCCACGCCGTTCCGCCGTCAGGCTTACGCATTCAGGAGCCAGGGCAGCGCGGCGGCCATGCAGTGTACCGAAGCCGTGCACAAGTTACTGGCCGGCAACCCGCCCGAAACCATTGCCTTGGAGCTTGGCTACCCAAACGGCAGTGCCGCCGAGCCCGTGCAACTGCAACGGGTCTCCAAGGGGATGCTGGTTCCGGCGGCTGAGCTGGAAGCGCTGCAACAAGCTATGGTGAAGCGGGGCGTGCTTCTCAGCGTGACACAGAACGTCGCCGGCGCCGCCGATCCGGCAAAGGCCGCGGAGGTCTTCAAGCAAGGAGAAGTCAAGGTATCGCGAGCGGCGTTTCTGCAGGCTACGGCGAAGGCCCTGGTGGAGCTGTCCGACCTGTTCGGATCGCAGAAGCTGGACCGGCCTGACCGTGTTACTTTGCTCTGCAATGAAGCCGAACAGGCGCTCAAGTCCATCCCCGCGACCAAGGAGACCAAAGATCTGATGGGGCGTATTGCGAAGATGCGCAAGAGCGGAAAGGCAAGCTAGCCGGCCGGCGGCAGCGACGCATTTTCCGAGCTTACTGGAACGTAAGGGTCACGATATTGGCTGGCACCCCGTCAGCCGTTACCTGTACGTTCACGGTGCCCGCACCCTTAAGGCTCGCCGGCAGGGGCCCCACATTCACCTGGTCGAGACTGCCCGGCTGCGACCCGCTATACATCACCGGGACGGTTTGACCGTTGATGGTGACCGTCACCTTCTTGGCATTGTCGAAGCCCGTGCCGAATAGTTCCAGATAGAACTTGTCGGTGGCATTCAGGCTGATCGGATTTGCCCCATTCAGAGTAGACGTCGCGTAGGGTCCCACGTCGAGGACCACGGCTTGGGCTGTGCCCTTCCCGTTGGGGCTTACGGTGAAAATGCCCGGCGCCAGCGACGCGATCGTAATGGCGATGGAGGTGGTGGAACCGCTCTGGCTGGTCACGGTGACGGTGGCCGGACCGGAAGGCAGGATTCGGGGCATCGCAAAGTTGATCTGGCCCGTGGAAACGGAAGAGGGGGTCGCCTTTTGCGCCGGCCCGGTGCTGCCGGTTATCGACACCGTGCTCCCGGCCAGGTTGGCGCCCATGAGGGTCACCATCTCATTGGGAGCGAAACTCGACCACGCTAGCGAGGCTGCGCTTCCGATGGACAACTGGAGCACCGGAGCCGATGTGCTACCCAGAAAGTTCGCGTCGCCGGAATAGACCGCCACAATCATGCGGCCTCCGGCCCCGACGGTGGCATTGGCGATTCCCGCCGTGAGCGTGGCCGTGGCGAGGATTGCATTGTTACCAGCGTCCATGAATAGAATGCCCCCGCCAGGCGTGCCGACGCCTGCCGCCACCGCGGTTACCGTGCTCTGCACCGTGGCGCTGCCCGCAGCGGAGGAGGCGGTCACCGTGATGGCGGTCGGCGCTTTGCTCACCATTTGCGTAACCGCGGCGGATCTCGAAGCAGACCAACTGTTATCGCCGCTGTAAACCGCCGTAAGCTGGTGCATACCGACAAGGAAGTTGCCGATGGTGATGGTCGGCGAAGCGGCGTCCGCGGAACCGAGCGCGGTTAAACCATCGAAGAACTGGATTTGCCCGGTCGGGGCGGGAACTCCCGTGGCTCCCGTCACCAGTTGGGCGGTTAACGTGACCGCCTGCCCGAATACCGTGGCGTTGGGATTCGACACCATAGCAACGGAACTCGCAGCCCTGAGCACCAGAAGTCCAAAGACAGCGGAGGCTTCGGGGTTACTTGAATCGCCGCTATAGGTCGCAAAGATCGTGTGGCTTCCCGCGGTTGAAAATGTCGTCCTGGTTCCGGCCTGTCCGTTAGTCAATGCGACGGTAGCCAGCAGCGTCGAACCATCGTAGAATTTGACGCCGCCCCTGGGGCCGCCACCCAGCGTGGAACTCGCGTTCACGGTCGCAATGAGACTGACCGCTTGACCGACGGTCGCCGGATTCTGGCTAGCGGTGAGGTTCATGCTAGTGGATCCTTGAGCTTGGATCAATTCCGCAAACCCCCCCGAACTCGCGCCAGTAACGGCGTCACCACTGTAAACGGCTGCAAGGTTCAAAACGCCTTCCGTGGAGAACGATGTGACACACTGCGCTGTCGACCCGCTCACCGGCACCGCGGCGCAACCCACGATCGTGATTCCGCCGTTGGTGAAGCGGACGGTCCCGTTCGCGGGGGCGGTCCCGGTATTCACAGTTGCGGTCAGGGTGACATTCCGACCCGTGACACTGGGATTTGGTGTTGCCAGTAGGGACGTAGTGCTGGTCGCCTTCGCCACCTGGATCGTCAGGGTACCGATGACGCCCGAGCTGTAGTTGGTGTCGCCAGCGTAGTTGACGACGATGGTGTGCGAACCCGAGGCGACAAAAGTAAGGGAACAGGTCGCGGCCCCGGCCGTAAGCGTCGCCTGGCAGGTGGGGGTTCCCGTGGAGTCGGTCAGGTTCACCGTGCCCGTCGGCGGACTTCCAACTGATGTAAGATTGGCGGTAACGCCCGTGGCGGTGCCGATGGCGACGGATTGTCCCGACCCGACCGCAACCGGGGAGACCGTCGCGCTGGTGGTGGCTTTGCCAATACTCTGCAACAAGGCACCCGATACGGCTGCGCCGAAGTTGGCATCGCCGTTGAATTGCGCGGTAATGCTATGAGCTCCCGCGCTCAATGGGGACGAGGTCGTGATGGTCGCGGTGCCCGAGCTGTCGATATTGGCGGTTCCGATGTTGGTGGATCCGTCAAAGAAGCTGATCGTGTCGCTGGTGGGCGGAGTTGAGGCAGAGCTGGTTGCGGTGGCCGAGAATTTTAACGGATTTCCATAAACCGGGGTCCCCGACTTGAGAACCGGCGTGGAGACTGAGACGGCGGCGCAGACGGTGGCGGTGAACAAGGCTTGCGCGGAATTGGGGTCCTGGATGAAGCGGGGAACCGGAAGCGTGGAACTGGCGGCGGATCCGGCTGCGGCGCTAAAGGTCGGAGGCGCCGGGGCCAGGGACCCGTTGATTACCGCTGTGCCCGGTGAGGAGGCTCCGGCCTGGATCCACACCACAAAGTCAAAGTTTTCCTGGGTCGTAGAATCGCTTGCCAGAACCTCCCAGACGGCGACAGCCGACCCGTTCGTCACTTGCAACTGAACTGCCGGTACGCCTTCCAGCGAGGTGGTCGGGTCCAACGCGGCAAAAGACGTCGCCTCATTCCGGGTGAGGCGGGCCACCGAACCGGTGGTCGCCGCCACCGGGTTTCCATTGGCGAAGGTGACCCCCGTTGCGCTCACGAAGACGCCCACCCCAGATGGGATGTTACTGATCGATGCGCGGAACCGGGTACCTGCATCGGCGAGGCCAACGGTACTGAAATCGACCGTCGGCGCAGTAAGGCTGGGCGCGTAGAATCCGCTTTCGGAATTCCACACCGTCCCGGGAATATTCTGCACGACTGGCGCCGGCGAAGTGTTACTGTCGACGAAGACGGAGCTCGTTCTGGTAACGAATGCCGTCCCGACCGTCTCCCCGAACCGCAGTACGCCCACGCGTTGCACTCCGCCGCACTGCGTCGTCACGCCGCTGCTCAAGGCGGAATTGTCGGGCGTACGGACGCCGAAACTCAATCCATTTTGAACAAAACCGACTGTAGGCGATGGATCCGAGGTCGTTATAACGGTGTTGTCGCCGAGGGTAATAGAGGCGACCAGGGGCACGGGGGCAGCGTTGGGGCCAGCGCTTAACGCGTTTGCGTTCACGCGAACGTTAGTAAAACGAAGCACTATTACACCAGCCGGCCCCGGAGGATCGATCGGAATGCTCAAGAATGTCACGGAGTTCCCATTGACTTGGCCGGGGAAGATATTCGGCCGGCCAGAACTGCCGTCATAAGTGGCCAACGTTCCACCGGTGCTGCTCACATTGCAGATGGCATTGGGATCGTTGCAGGCCAACTGGGTGTTGGTGGCGCCGGATTCGCCGCTGCCCGGTTCATCAATGAGCAGGAGCGCTTCCGACCATCCATTGGCGTTGGTGCGGCTGGTGACTGCCGTGTTGAAGGAAAGGGTTATGTTCACGGCTGGTACCTGCGCCCCGACAGTAAGCACGGTCCCGCCCTGACAGAGTAATACGATGTCGCCCGCGAGGTCGGCATAAGACTCTCCTCGGAGAGTGGGCGTAACCGGTATAATCGTGGAGCACTGGATCACGTCCTGAGCCTGAAGCGCGGTGCAAGAGGCCCACAGCATCAAGATCGTCAGGCGAGCCGGTGATCCCAGCCACCGGATAAAACAGAATAATAGGGACATGTACTTCCGCATCCCTACTATCGCTCGATGGCGGCGTCAAGCACTTTGCTCCTCGACAAATAGCGCGACTCGCGCGGTACCGGTACTTTGGGAGTGTCTGGCGGCCGTTTTTTTCCCCGCCGGTAAGATGGAACCCTCATCGACGGGCGCGGGTGCGCAGCGATAATGCCTGCAGCAGGGACTGAAAGTCGGGAGGTAGGCCGCAGTCAACCGGGACGCTCTTTCCCGAGCGTGGATGAATGAACTCAAGATGCGCGGCATGCAGAGCAACGCGCGCAATTCGCCGCTCCGACGCCTCCTCCGGGTGGTATTTTCTATCACCAACGACCGGGTGGCCGATGGCGGAAAATTGCACGCGGATCTGATTCTGTAGTCCCGTGACCAGCGTAACCCGGACGAGCGAAGCGTCCCGCAGCGGCCGTTCGACGGCGAAGCGCAATTCGGAGCGAGCCGCTTGCGGGTCGGTCTCCGTGGTCAACTTTTGAAACATCCCATCTCGTCGAAAATAGTGAACAAGCGTACCTTCTTTGTCGCGGAGCAAACCGCGAACTACCGCCAGATACTGCCTGACGGGAGTATGGGCGAGAAACTGGCTGACGAGCGCGTCCCGATCCCGCTCGGTTTTTGCAAAGAGCATCACCCCGGACGTATAGCGATCGATGCGATGCACCACAAAGGCGTGCTGTCTTCTTGGTTTCAGTCTGGTGGCCAGAAGGGACAACGCCGACGGCGTATCGGAGCCTTTCACCGGCACGGCCGGAAGTCCGGCAGGTTTATCGAGGGCCACGACCGCATCGTCTTCATAGAGCACGCCAGGTGCCCTCATAAGCGTAGGGGAGGCATGTGCGAACAGCAGAGACGGAACGTTTTACGCCAAAATCTCCTTCACCACGTTCCCGTACACATCCGTCAGGCGGAAATCCCGGCCAGCATACCGGTAGGTGAGCTTTTCGTGGTCGATCCCCAACTGGTGCAGCAGCGTGGCATGCAGGTCGTGGATTGACACCGGCTTGTCCACCGCCTGGAAGCCGAACTCGTCGGTGGCGCCGTACACCATCCCGCCCTTGACTCCGCCGCCGGCCATGAACATCGTGAAGCCGTACGGATTATGGTCGCGCCCATCGCCGCTTTCCGAGACCGGCGTGCGGCCGAATTCCCCGCCCCACACCACCGCCGTCTCGTTGAGCAGACCGCGCTGCTTGAGGTCGCGGATCAGCGCGGCCGAAGCCTTATCCATGTCCGGGCACCGTTTCGTCAGGTTCGATTGAATCTTGGCATGGTCGTCCCACGGCTGGCCCGGGCCATAGAACACATGCACCGTGCGCACTCCGCGCTCCACCAGCCGGCGCGCCAGCAGGCAGCCGTTAGCGAACGGCGTGTCGCCGTATTCGTCGCGGACGCTCCGCGGCTCCTTGCGCAAATCGAACACGTCCATGGCTTCGAACTGCATCCGGTAGGCCGTCTCCATGGCCTGAATGCGGCCATCCAGAAACTCGTCGTCGCCGAAGGCCTTTTCGTGTTCGCGGTTCAACGCCTGCACCAGGTCCAGTTGGCGACGCTGCGCCGGCTGGTCGAGCTGCGGGTTCTGCAGGTAGCGGATCATTTTGTCGGGCTCGGCTACGGAATTATCGAACTGCGTGCCCTGGTGCTCGGCAGGCAGAAATCCGGCGCGCCACAAGCCGCCGCCTGGGCCCGGGCTCAGCACCACGTACCCCGGCAGATTCCGATTCTCACTGCCAAGCCCGTACGAAATCCACGCTCCAATGGAAGGCCGCGTGGCCGCGATGTTACCCGAGTGGAACAGGTTCCGCGCCGGCGTATGGGTCGGATTGAACGTGTACATCGAACGGATCACGCACAGATCGTCGATCGTCCCCGCCAGGTTGGGCAGCAGATCGCTCACGTCAATCCCAGACTGGCCGTACTTCTTGAAGCCGAACGGCGAAGGCAGCAGCCCGCCCGTCACCCGCTCGGTGCGGAACGTGTTGGCGTTCGGCGGCCTTTGCCCGGCGTACTTCGCGAGCGCCGGCTTGGGGTCGAACATGTCCAGTTGCGACGGACCGCCCACCATGAACAGAAATATGTTGTGCTTCGCCGTGGGTGCGAAGTGCGGACCGACGCTGTGGACCGGCCCGGCCGCGCGCGCCTGCTCGTCGGCCAGCATCCCCAGCAGCCCCACCGACCCTAGCCCGCCGCACAGGGATCCGATCAGTTCGCGCCGCGAAAGTACCCGCTTCATGGCCAAAAGATCACCTCGTTCGAGGAAAGCAGCGCCTGCGCGTATTGCTCCAGCGTGCCCCCCTTCAGATAGCTCGTCGCCAGTTCCAGTTCCCTCGCGCTGGGGTCGCGCGCCAACACGCGCCGATACAGCCCGCGTACTTTCGCCGAAGCGTTCGCTTCGCCCGCCACGCGCTTGGCCAGCGCCGCAGCCTGCGTCTGCATGAACGCGCTGTTCATCACGAACAACTGCTGTAACGGCGTGGTGGTCAGTTCGCGCGAAGGGCTGTGCTGCGTGGCCTCCGGAAAATCGTAGAGCTTCAGCATGGTGTTCGGGTTGCCCCGGCTCACGCGACCGAACACGGTGCGCCGCACGTTGTCGACGGCATCCAAATCGGTAGACGGTCCACCCACGGCCAGGTCCAGCGTGGCTGCGGCCTCGAGAACCGTATCGCGGAAGGCCTCCGCATCGAGCCGCCTCGGGTTCATGCGCCACAGCCAGCGATTGGTGGCGTCCGCCTTCAGCCCGTCGTCGCGCGGATGGCTGGCCTGCCGGTAGGTGGCCGAGAGCATGATCTCGCGATGCAGCCACTTCAGGCGCCACCCGTTGGCAATGAACCGCGCGGCCAGGTCGTCCAGCAGATCCGGATGCGTGGGCCGCTCGCCCTGGGTGCCGAAATCGCTGGTGGTGACCACCAGCGGCTTGCCGAAATGCCAGGCCCACACGCGATTCACAATCACCCGCGCGGCCAGCGGCGCGGCATCGGCGAAAATCCGCTCGGCCAGTTCCAGGCGGCCCGAGCCTTGATGGAATTGCGGATCGCTTTTCGCCAGCACCGACAGAAACTGCCGCGGCGCCAGCGCGCCCGGCGCCGCCACGTTGCCGTGCGGCAGGATATGCATGTCGCGCGGCACGCCCGGCTTCATATCGAGCGTGGTTAAATCGGGATCGGACCCGTCCACCCACATGCCGGCATCGAAGACCGAATTGGTGAAGGGCTCCGGCGAAGCTCCGCGCTGTCGTCCACGCTGATTCTGCGGGGGCCGCGGAACATTTCCCGCCGGCGGCGCAGGCGACGGTGGTTGCGGCACCATCCGCGCCAGATATGCGTACATCTCGGGACGGGTATCCTGGAGCGGGGCCATCTCCGCCAGAATCCGCTCGTCCTCGGCCTTGTATTTCTCCGACTTCAGGCGGCTCTCCTCCGGCTTCGTGCCCGGCTCGTTCTTCATCAGGTTCGATGCGTAGTTCAGGAAGAACATGCGTTGCGCCGCTGCCATGAACTGCAACTCGGTCCGCGGGTCCAGGGCGGCCAAAGGGCGCGGCGCTTGCACGGTGGAGGCAAAGACGCCTGCCAGCCCGTAATAATCCTTCGTCGGAATGGGGTCGAACTTGTGGTCGTGGCATCGCGCGCAGGCCACGGTCAGCCCCAGAATGCCGCGCGAGACGGCGTCCACGCGCTCGTCCCAATCGTCGGTGAAGAGCGTTTCGATCACGTCTTTGGAAAGCCGCGCGTCCTTGTGATATACCGGCGCCGCGCCCAGGTACCCCAGCGCCCGCAGATCCTCGCGCGAGGCGCCCGGCAATTGGTCGGCCGCCAGTTGCAGCTTGACGAAGCGATCGTACGGCACGTCGTGGCTCACCGCCTCGATCACCCAATCGCGATACCGCCACGCAAACGGGTAGGGCGGATTGGTGGCCTCGGACGTGGGATTGTCCTCGGCGAACCGCGCCACATCGAGCCAGTATCGCCCCCAGCGCGGACCGTATTGCGCCGAGTCGAGCAACCGTTCGACGAGCCTCTCGTAGGCATCGGGCGCACGGTCCTTTTCGAATGCCTTGACTTCTTCGTAAGGGGACCGGAGGCCCGTCAGGTCCAGGTACGCGCGCTGGATCAGGGTAGCCGCGTCCGCCTCCGGCGAAGGCTTCACCTTGTTTTCTTCCAGCCTGGCGAGCACGAAGAAGTCGATTTTCCTGCGCGTCCACGACTGATCCCGCACCTGGGGAGGCTGCGCCTCCCGGACCGGCTGGAACGACCACCACTTGCGCCCGGTCTCGATATCCATCCCGCGCTTGACCGGCGCCGACTGGGCCGCCGCCGAATCCTCGCGCGGATCGGGCGCGCCGCCGGCGATCCACGTGCGGAACGCCTCGATCTCGCGGGCCGAAAGTTTTCCCGTGGGCGGCATCCGCAGTTCGGAGTCCTTATATTCCAGCGCCTCGATGAGCCGGCTGGAATCGGGGCTGCCCGGAACGATGATTGGCCCGCCGTCTCCCCCCGCGCGCATGCCCGCCTTGGTGTCGAGCAGCAGGCTGCCCATGGGAGTCTTGAGAGTGGAGGAGTGGCAGCCGAAACACTGCTTGACCAGGATGGGGCGAATCTCTTTTTCGAAGAAAGCGTTATCCACGGTCTGAGCATTCAGCCCGCCGGCGGAAAGCGCCAATAAGACCCAGAATTTCATCCCTAATGACGAAGATTCTATCAGGATCCGGAGCCGTGGGCGGCCCCCCCACCGCGGAGCCGCGGAGCCTGGGCGCTAACCGAGGTCGGCGTCCATTGAGCGGTGAAACCTCGGGGCCGGGCACGGGGCCAGGGGCCGGGGATATCGCGGCCAGCCGTTCACCTTCCCAGCCCGTAGATCACGCGCAGCACGCTGCGCACGTACTGCTCGTCTGTGAGGCCTTCGACGGCGGCCTCGGGGAATTTCACCAGGCTCTGGAAATAGGCCGCGAGATCGCGGAAGAGACTCACGCGGGCGCGCGGGTCGTAGCGCTCGCGACCGGCGATTGCCCGAGCGGCCAGGGCCACGGCTTCGGGACTAGCCTGGCTACGCAAGCGGGCGGCCAGGTGAGGCCAGGACTGGAGCGAGTTGAACTTGGCCCCGGCGATCATTTCCAGGTCGGGCGCCGTCCATTTGGCTTCGCGGGCGACGATGGTGTTGGCAGCGAGGTCGCCCAGGCGCTGGCCCTTGCCGCTGAGGAAGGCCGCGATGCCGCCCACCAGATAGAGGAGCGGCAGCGAATCCACCAGCCGGAGCAGGTTGCGCAGGACGATCTGCGGCACATGCAGCCGCAGGCCGCGCGCATCGATCACACGCAGGCCGAACAACCGCTTGCCCAGGGTCTGGCCGCGCCAGCGCCATTCGAGCACGATGCCGTATCCGACCGAGACCGCGAAGTAGGCGCCAACCGTAATCGCCCCGACGATGTCACGGCCGAAGACTCCGGCGATCCCGGCAACCTTGTTGATGACGTATACCAGGCAGCCGATGGCGGTGGCGTCTACCGCCCAGGCCAGCGCGCGCGTCACCGGTGTGGCTAGCTCGAAGGAGAAAACCACGCCCTCGGGTGTCTCGATGCTGATCGAATATGCTCTTGGGGTTTTCATTCGCGCCCTGCCCATCCCAGAAAGATGCAGAGCGCCACCAGCTCACAGACGCCGGCGGCGATCTTGAGGGAGTACGGGATCACGGGCTGGTGGTATTGCGAGACGAAGGCCTCCAGAATTCCGGCCCACACCAGCAGCGCGGCAGCGCCGGCCACGATCGTGAACAGGTCGGTGCTCACGGCGCGCAAGCGTTCGGCGCGCGTGGCCGGGCCGCCCCATCCGATCAGCGCGCCGGCGAGAATGAATCCGCACTGGCCGCCCAGCAGGATGGCGGGGATTTCGATGGAGCCATGTGGCAGTAACCAGCCGGTGAGGAAGACGCCCTGACCCGCGGCGATATAGTCGGCCGCGACTGCACCGAGGATGACGCCGTTGTAGAACAGCAGAATCAGGGTGCCGACGCCCCAGGTGATGCCGGCGGCCAGCGTCATGATGGTCACCTGAATGTTGTGGGTCATCAACTGGGCGGAGAAGCTGGCCTTCTTGCCGCGGTACCGGTCGGTCTGGGCGTTCTCCTCCTGGGCAACCCGCTCGGAAGGCGAGCCCATCAGACCTTGGAAAGGCATGAGCACTGCTTTCGAACTCGAGTCCGTGCGGATGGCAAACCAGCCGAAAGCGCAGCCCAGCAGGGTGACTCCGAGCGACAACTGGAAAGCCGCCAGATGCCGGCGGAAGGCGCGCGGGAAGGCAAGAACGAGGCTGCGCCACCGGATGCGCAAGGGCTCACGGGTCTCATGGATCTCGCTGTAGGCCCGCCCCACCAGCGATTCCAGCAGGGCGCGCAAGCCGGGCTCGGTGGCGAAGGTATCGAGCCGCGCCAGGTCGGCCGAGCAGCGCTCGTAGAGATAGTGCAGCCGCTCGATCTCCGCCAGCGGAAGGCGGCGCTCGGGCTCGGCCTCCAGCTTTTCGAGCACGGCCTGCAATTCGTCCCAATAGGCGCGCTCGGCGGCAACGAAACGGCGGAGGTCGATGATCACAGAATCTGCCTCCGTTTGATGTCGAGATACTGCGACGTCACCTGGGTCTTGATGCGCTCGGGATCGACCACCGACATTCGGACGCCACGATCCTCGAGCGCGATCTTCAACTCGCGCATGCGGTTGGAGAGCATTTGACCGGCGAGGCCGGCGTAGAGCGAGTCGAGGCCGGCAGGCGGTTCGCCGGTGAAGAGCGGCTTGAGGCCGGGCGGATGAACCACGTTGACCAGCACCAGGTGGCGGCGCGCCAGAATGCCCACTTCGCGCTCGAAGGTTTCGGCCAACAGTGCGTCGTCGAGCGAAGTGAAGAAGACCAGCAGCGACCGGCGGCGCAGGTTCAACTGGAGGCTGGTGAAGACGTCGCGGAAATCGGGGCTCACGCGGCGGGCCTGCAGGTTGTAGATGGCCTCGCGGCAGAGGCGGAAATGGTCCATGCCGCTGCGTGCGCGCACGAAGCTGTGAGTGCGGTCGCTGAACGTGACCAGGCCGAAGCGGTCTTTTTGGCGCTGCGCCACCAAGGCCAGGTGCAGCGCGGCATCCACGTAAGCCTCCAGGACGGCGGCGCGGGTGGAGAGCCGCGAAGCATCCACCACCGCGTAGATTTCCTGGGCGTTCTCCACGCGGTAGAGCTTCACGGTGGGGAAGCCGCGGCGCGCGGTGGCCTTCCAACTGATGTCCTCGAAACTGTCGCCGGGCATGTAATGGCGCAGGTTGTCGAATTCGCGGCCCTTGCCAACCTGGCGGTGCAGCCGGACGCCGAGATCGGCGGTGCGCAGGAAGAGAGCGGCGGTGGCGCTGTCGCGCAGATTCGGGTAGACACGGAGCGTGCAATCGAGTGGGCGGACAGCGCGCGTGTGCCAGAGGCCAAGCGGGGATCGGGCTTCGAGAAAGAGCTGGTTGAAGAGATGGTCTCCACGAGTGGCGATGGTCACGGGGTAATCGAGGCGGGATGGGCCAGGCGGGGCTACGAACAAGACGGGCAGGCCAGGAGGCCTACCCCACAAAACCAAACCCATCGGTGCGGAAGTGGGGTTGGTGAAAGTGATGGGGACTGCGGCAGCGACGTCTTTCGTGAGACGCAGAAATTGGGGAGCGCGGGTTTCGACGGCCAGTCTTCGGACTCCGATCGTGGCATCCACCACGGCGACTCCCGCCGCAACCGCCAGGATGGCGGCGCATACGGGCGCCGCGGCAGGCGCCAAGCCGGCGATTGTAGCGGCCGGTACCGCGATCAGCCCCGCGGCCAGCAAAAGACGATTGGAGGGGACAATCATCGTGGCACGGGCACCTCATGCAAAATGCGGTCGAGCACTTCAGCGGGGCGCACGCCCTCCAACTCCGATTCGGGACGCAGCAGCAGACGATGCTCGATCACGGGAACGGCGACCGCGCGGACATCGTCCGGGCTGACGAAATCGCGATTGTTCAGCGCGGCCCAGGCGCGCGCGGCGCGCAGCAGAGCTTGGGTGGCGCGCGGACCGGCGCCCACCAGAATGGCGTCATCGCTGCGGGTGCGGCGCACCACCTGCACCACGTAGTCCACCAGTGGTTCGCTCACCGTGACCAGGCCGAGCGCGGCGCGCAATTCGGCCAGGCCGGCTTCGGGCAGGCACGGCGTGACCTCGCCGCGCAGCAGCACCGCTTCCGGCGCCTGCTCGTTGAGGCTGCGGTGGGCTAACGAAAGTTCGTCCTGGGATTCGGGCCAACCAATCGAGATCTTGAGCATGAAGCGGTCCTTCTGGGCTTCGGGCAGCGGGTAGGTGCCTTCGGATTCGATCGGGTTCTGGGTGGCGAAGACGATGAAGTTGGGCGACAGCCGGTGCGTTTCGCGGTCGATGGTAACCGTGCGCTCCTGCATGGCTTCGAGCAGCGCGGATTGGGTTTTGGCGGGCGCGCGGTTGATTTCATCGGCCAACAGGAAGGTGGTGAAGAGCGGGCCCTTGACCAGCGAGAACTCGTTGCGCTGCAAGTTGAAGACGTTGGTGCCGGTGATGTCGGCGGGCATCAGGTCGGGCGTGAACTGGATGCGCTTGAACTCGCTGCCCAGGACGGCCGCGAGCGTGCGCGCGAGCAGCGTCTTGCCGAGGCCGGGGACGCCTTCGATGAGGGCGTGCTGATTGCAGAGGACGACGACAAGCGAAAAACGAATAGCCTCGTCCTGGCCGATGATCACCTTGCGGACACCAGCGACGACTTGATCCATAGTGGATTGGAACTGTTCGAGGGTCAAAGCGGTCCTTTCAGCACTGCCTGGATTTCGCGCACGGCCTCGAGCGGGCGGCCGGCGGATTCGCGGATGATCTCCTCGGCTCGCCCCACGCGGTTTGGAGTCACCTGGCGGCGGTTGGCGGTGAGCCACTCACGCCAGCAGGCGGCGGCGACCTCGTTCACCGGGATGTGCCGGCGCAGCAGCGTCAGCAAGCCTGAGAGCGAAGTCCGGCCCGAGAGGTGCCGCGGCTCGCTGGTGGCGGGCGGGGGGAACGTCGCGGCGTTCTTCCAGATGAAGAGCGCGGCCCAGAGCGCCAGGCCCGCGGCGAGGCCAATGAGGTGGAAGCGGCGGGCCAAACCGACCACGCTGCCGGATTCGGAAATGCCAAGGTGAGGCTCATCGAAGAGGATGCGCCGGTTCGGCCCGATGGCGGCTGTGACCAAGGGAAGCCGATCGCCGGCGGCGGTTGATTCGTTGTTGAAGTCGTCGCTTGCGGCCAGCAGGACTACGCTGCCTTTGCCGAAGGGACGTTCGATGGCCAGCAACTTGAGGCCGATGGAATCTAGCGGCGTCCAGTTCTTAGCCTCGGCGAAGAACAGGTAGGGATGTTTCTGGCTGGCGTCCAGGCCGAACTGGACCTGCCACATGCGCCGCAGAGCGTCGTCCTTCGGAAGATTGTCATCGGGGTTTTGTTCCATGGCTGCGACCACGCGGTTTCCGCGCGCGGCCAACCTTTCGATGGGCTTGAGGTAGGGGTCCGGATCCTTGGCGAAGCTTCCCGGGTCGAGACCCAGCAGCAGCACGGTGGCCTGTGCTTCCGGCAAAAACTCGAGCGGCTGGTAGCTGCGTTCGGCGGAGACGCCGGGGATGCGTGCCAGGCTGTCGAGAAGCAGCTTGGCGCCCCTGGCATCGCTGCGCAAGCTCGAGTACATGGGATACACATCGCCACCGGCGAACTCGACGCCGAAGAGGTAGAGCACGGCGGCGGCGAAGGCAACGGCGAGCAGGCCGGCGATGGCTCGGGCTTTCATGCGGCAGTCTCTTTCGGAAGCGCCAGCGTTGTCTTCATGCGCTCCAGGCGGGCGCGGAACTCATCGATGTCCTGCGGCGCGACTTCGTGGAGGCCGTACCAGGCGCGCTCGAAGGCCTCGACGTTCATGGCGAACCAGCCGCGCGCCTCCCCAAAAGTGCGAGCCTTGCGGCGCAGTTCCAACTCGTATTCGCGGTTGGTCTTGCCGGCGTGGATGGTGAGGAAGCCGGAGCGGCCCAACCACGCCAGGTTGGCCAGGTAGTAGGCACGAAGCGCCAGCCGGAAATTTTGTTCGCCGAGGCAGCGGGCGGCCAACTCGAGCCACTGCTCCTCGGGCAGCCGGTCGGGAGCGAGATCGTCCTCGTTAAGGCGCACCGCCAGCGTTGGCGCAAGATTCGCCGTCGACTTGGTGCGGCGGGCGCTCCGCTTCTGCCAGACGACCCAAGCAGCGGCAGCGATGAGCAGGCCGATGAGCAGGTAGACGCTCCAGTGCAGGGCGCTCGCCGGCGGCTTGCCTGCGGCCGGCTCGGCCGCGACGCCAAATTGACGATTGAGCCATTTGAAGAAATCGAGCAGGGCGTTGCGGACGCTGCGGCTCGCTTTCCGCAGTCTGGCCATGGCGCGATCGGTGGCGTCGACGATCCAGGATTCTTTCTTGGCGGAAGCGGCCGCGTCCGGCGGAAGCCGCCAATCGTATTCGTGGGACTGCTCGGCCAGCTTGATGGCCTGATCAAGCTGCTGGGGCGACACCGCGTCGGCGGCTCGTCCGGGCACGGCAATCAGGAACAGGATGGAGGCGGCCGCCACTTGCATCGCGGCTCGGATGCGGCGCAGGCCGGCGCGTACATCCTCGCCGGTTTCGAAGGACTCGGCGCGGAAACAGCGCACGCAATACACGGCCTGGGCGAACGGATCGAAAGCCAGCCAGGAAACGGCCAGCACCAGGAGTGTGAACAAAGGATTTGTGACAAATACCATGCCGCCGCGGCTGAAACTGGTTTCGATGCCGGTCACAATGCGGAAGATGTGCGGCAGAAGCGCCAGCACGATCGTGAAATTGATGGCCACCACCACTTGGAGGAAGAGGAGAATCGGCAGGATGGTCCAGTTATCGCGGCGGGCGGACGCGGCGATGTGCCGGGCACGCGCGCGCAGGTGCAGGGGGTCGAGATCCTCATGGTCGGCGAGCACCGCCACAATGCGGTAAAAGGCGATGGTATTGGCTGCAGTAAACAATACTAGCGAGGAGAGCGGCAAAACGTAGAGCTTGGTGGCGCCGAACCAGGCTTGCGCCGTGATGAGGCGGAAGACGCGGCGGGCCGTCCACGCCGGTTCGACCGCGCCACTGAGTTGGCGGCGGAGGCGGCCGGCGAAAACCGAGCGCCAGCAGTTCATCCAGAGCAGGACCAGGGTGAGTGAAAGGGCAGTCCATGCGATGGTGGACGCCGGGACACGCGGGCGTGCAACCTGATTACGGAAGAACATCAAGGCGAGAGCTAGCGGCGCCGACCCAACCCAGTGACACAGTAGAGTGGCGAACGGCGCCTGGCGGAGCAGGCGGACGGCCTGGTCGAACAATTCCAGGCTGCTGCCGGTGGGTGTCAACGGTTCAGCCATGACGATTGTTCCGCCCGGTCGATAAAAAAGCTGATGGTTTGGCCGGCTCCGTAGAAAAAGATCCAGGCGAGCAGCAAGCCGGCCAAGAGCGTGGCAGCGGGCAGCAGGCGTTGCCAAGCCCGGCGTTTCGTGTGGGCTGTTTGCGAGACGGCCGCCAGGCACGTAGCACAGAGCAGCCGTGACTCGTGCTCTGTGACGCACTCGTGGCAGAAGCCGCGGCCGCACTCGGGACAGCGGCAGACCGCCTCGCGAGCTTCGTGGTTCCAGCAGCGTTGTTGGAGTGCGACGCCGGCCATATTCCGCCTACTCCGAACCGATCAACAGCACCGCGCCCACGAGACCGAGCGCGAGTTCCACCCAGGCATCGGCCTGGCGCAAAATCAGATACGACGGGAGCGTGATCAGGGCCGCCCGGTCGAGCCCCGGGGCTTTCGCCGACGCGGCCGACGTAATGAAAAGAGCCGCGTAGTAGGCGATGCCGATCTTGACGACGGTGGCGATGGCGAGGCGCTGCATTGCCGGCCGCAGGATGCCGCGGTAATGCTGCACGAAGACGGCAATCATGACCCCGACCTCGGCCAGCACCAGGACACTGGCCAGCCAGAGCACCATCGTGACCGGCGCGTCCAACGTGCTTAACATGGCCAACGAGGTGACGAACAGCAGCGCGACAAACAGCATGGACCAAAGGGTGCGGTTGCGGGCGGCTGGCCTGGGTGAGGCCGAAACCGGCGCCGCCGTCCCGGCCCCTGGCCCGGCGGCCGGCCCAACCGTATGCGCTTCCACCGGTTCCATCCAGTTGCCTTCCAGGCGGCCCTGCACCGCGGCGATGCGCGGTTCCACCTCGGCCAGGAACCGCCGCGCCGTCCAACTGCGGTAGACGGACGGCAGTTCGTCGCTGCTCACGGCGGTGAGAATGCGGCAGCGGCAACTGTGAGCGAACGAGATGTAGAGCCAGGCGCAGACCAGGACGGCGGCGATCATCCACATGGTGGCCTGGTAGGCAGCCGGGAGGAACGGCCTGCCGAGGCCGAAAACCCAGAACCAAATTGTGGCGATCAGCAGCGAGCGCGTGGAGATGTGGAATCGCGGGGCCTGGGCGACGACGATGGCCTGCACATCGCGCAAATGGAACCGCTTGTATTCTTCGCGTACGCGGTAGGACCTGACGGCGAGCAGGTGGTCGTCCGCGATCCATACACTGGCGCCGCGCAAAAGGCCGCGCCGATGGCCGGGCAATTTCCGGTAGCGCTGTTCCTGCGTCATACGCCCGCCCTCGACCGGATGGTCGCAACCAGGTAAATGGCGCCCCACATCCATAGCCCGGTTTCGACTAGCCCCACCAGAAGCGCCATGACGAAGCGCCAGCGGTTGCGGCGCACCAGGCTGATGGGCTGGCGCCATTTCATGAGAGTAAAGACCACTGCGCCCGGGGCCGTGATTAGGGTGAAAGGCCAGAGCACCAGCGAGACCAGCGGAAGCATCAGGGCGATGGAATCGTACAGGACGCGCGACGTTTCCAGGTTGGCGGCTTTGGCTTGGCCGCTGCCCGCGGCGACGCAGGAGGGACAGAGCGTGGCGGCACCGAATTCGACGGCGCACAGCCGGCAGACGAAGCGGCCACACTGCTGGCAGGCGGCGACCGCGCGCTTGCTGGGATGGTCAAAGCAGGCGGCCTCGCCATCGGCGGCGAACTCGACCGGGGCGGGCACGCCCGGCGCGGCCAGGGCGGCAGGAAATACGCGCGCCCTATTGGAGGAACCGCACTGAGTGCAGACGGCAACCTCGCGGCCGGCCAATTCCCAGATCGGCAGAGGCATGTTGCAACGTGCACAGGGGAGGGGCATGAGGGATCAGCGGATCTGGATCACCCGGGAGTCGCAGATCATATCGTGCATGGCGCGCTTTTCGGAATCGAAGCCGGCGATGATGTAACCGATTCCGAGCGTGAAGCCGCTGAGCATCTTGGCGAAATAGCGGCCGAAGGCGCGGCCCATGCTGATCGGGCCGCCGCCCGGGCGGACCACTCGCAGCGAGAGCGCCATCTTGCCGGGCGTGGCGCCGAGTCTGGCGACGAACAACCCTTCATAAGTAGCCGCGGCCGCGGTGCCAAGCAACCAGGCGATGCCGAAAATGGCCAGCGTGTCGACAATGTGCGCCTCGGGGTGAGCAGGGTCCGGGAATGGATTGCCGGCCCGGCTGCCCAACACCGCAAACTGCAGGATACTGCTGACGGCGAAAAGGATGATGCCATCGATCATCGAGGCCACAAAACGGATCCAGAACCCGGCGAACTTGACCGGGGCGGCAACGGCCACGCCTTCGCGGAGTTTTTGCGCGTAGCCGGATTTGCATTCGATACACACGAGCCGGTCGCCGAAGCGGGCCAGATCGTCAGCCAAGGCCGGCCGGCCGCATTCCGAGCAGAACATGGTTGGCGGAGGCGGAGCCATGATGATTACTAGATTAAAGCACAGTCTTTGCACCGGAGAGCCACTGAGAAACACACAGGCCGGGAGGCCTGTGTCACTTATCCCTCGCGCAAGGACCGGGCTGGGTCGAGGCGGACAGCGCGGTACATCGGGAACAGGCTGGCGAGGATCGCGATCATAGCCAGGACGAGTGGCGGAATCGAGAAGCTGAGCACATCGTGCTCGGCGACTCCGTAGAGCAGCGTCCTGATCCATCGCACCAGGGCCCAGGAAACGGAGAGGCCGGCGAGAGTCCCGACCAGCGTGTAGCGCAGGCTGGCACCGACCACCAGCCACGCCACGCGGCGGCGGCTGGCGCCGAGCGCGAGACGCACGCCCAACTCGCGGGTCCGGCGGAGCACACCGTGGCTGACCACACCATAGATGCCGGCGGCGGCCAACACGAGCGCCAGCAGGGCAAAGCCACCTACCAGCCATGCCGTCGAGCGCGGCGCCTCTACGGCGCCCGACACTACGGTCTCCATGGGAGCGATCTTACTGACCGCGCAGAAGGCGCATACTTCTTTGATCATCTCCGGCAGGCGCTTCTCGAAGCCCGCGGAATCGCCCGCCAGGCGGGAGGCCAGCGAGATGGTCTGAGGCGGAGACATGGCTTGGGCCAGGGGCAGATAAACCTCGCCATCGACGAACTCCGGGGGTCCGGTGATGCTGAAGTATTTCACGTCGTCGACCACTCCGACAATAGTGCGCCACTGCGGATCCCAGACCGGTTTGAGGCGTCGACCGATGGGGCTGCGTTCGGGCCAGAAGCGGCGCGCCGTGGAACGGCTGATGAGGACCACTAGTGACGCGCCCTGCCGGTCCGCCGCGGTGAAGCCGCGGCCCTGCAGCAGGCGGATGCCCAGGGTGTCCAAGAGCTCGGGCGTAACCGCGGAACTCCAGAGCACGTACTGGGGCTCCTGCGGGGGACGGGGGCGATCTTCGATGGCGGCTGCGAAGAACGAGAACTCGGCCGTCAAGGGCAGCACGGTCGTGGCAGCGACGTTCGTCACACCAGGATAGGCGGCGAGTTTGAGGCGAACCTGTTCGTAGAGAGCGACGGTCTTGGCAAGCGAATCCTTTGCGGACCGGCCAGGGCTGAGCTCCGCGGTGACGACCGACTCGACGCGGAGGCCGGGGTCGGCCCGCACCATGGTCCACAAGCTTCGCAGCAGAAGGCCGGCGCCCACCAGCAGGATGGTGGCGAAGGCGGCTTCGGTGGTGACGAGCACGGCGTCGGTTCGTAGTCCCATGGGGCCGAGGCCGAGGGTGGAGCGGCTTCCCTCCAGGGCGGAGAGCCCGCGCTGGGCGCGCGCTCTCCACGCCGGCAGCAGACCGAACAGCAAGCCGCTTCCCAGCGAGAGCGCCGCGGTGAAGGCGAGAATGCGCCGATCGATGACGACCTCGGCGAGGCGCGGCGTATCGGCGGGAAGCAGGTGCTTGAGAACGGCTAACTGGCCAAACGCCAGCAGCGTACCGAGCACTCCGCCGGCCGCGGCCAGCACCACCGCTTCGGTCAACAGTTGGCGGGCCAGGCGGGCCGGCGTGGCGCCCAGCCCTGCGCGCAACGTGAGTTCGCGCTGGCGCGCGGCGGTTTGGCCGACCATGAGGTTGGCGACGTTGACGATGGCGATCAGCAGCACCAGCGCGACCACACCGAGGAGCAGCAAACTGCGCAACCTGGCGCCCGCCACCAGTTGGTCGCGCAGCTCGGTCAAGGTGGCATCGACTCCCCATGCATCCGGCATACGCCAAGGGAACATCGCGCGGATCTTGGGAATCCACGAGCGGAGCTCCGCCACGGCAGCCTCCCGCCGGACGCCGTCGTGCAGGCGCGCGAAGGCGACGATCCCGCCCGATCCCCAGTATTCGCCGACAAGGCCCGGATCGAGCCGCATGGGCACCCAGAAGTTCACTTCGGGCTGGGGGAACTGAAATCCAGGCGGCATGACACCGACGATTTCGTACGCCGCCTCATCCAGCGCGAGCGGCTGCCCGATCACGTCGGTGCGCGCGCCGTACCGCTGCTGCCAGAGGGCGTGGCTGAGGACCACAACGCGCAGCTTGCCAGGCCGGTCTTCGCCTTCGACAAAGGTGCGGCCGCGCTGCGGTCTCACGCCCAGGACCTGAAAGAAATTGGCCGAGACCTCGACACCCTTGGAACGCTCCGGCCAGTCCCGCCCCGAGGTATTGAAGGCGCGCACGCCCAGGTGGGCGGCGTAGTCGGCCAGGCGGCTGTTGGCGCGCATAGTGTCGAAGGGGCCGCGCATGCCTACGTCGTCGGCGGAGAACAGGCGATCGGGCGCGGGGAACTTCAGGGGTCGGAGCAGGACACCATCGATCAGGCTGAAGACCGCGGTGGTGGAGCCGATGCCGAGAGTCATGGCCGCCAGCGCCATTAAGGAGAAGGTGCGGTTCTTGCGGAGAAGGCGGAGGCCGAAGGCGGTGTCCTGCGTGAGTTGTTCCCAACCGGCGGCGCCGCGCGCATCGCGGCACTCCTCCCTGATGAGGTCCATGCGGCCCAGGGTGGCGGCGGCCCGGCGGCGGGCTTCCACGGGAGGCACGCCGCGGGCGATCAGTTCGTCGGTTTCGGATTCGAGATATTCCGCCAGTTCGGCATCCATCTCTTGCTCGACCTGCGATTTGCGCCAGACGGCGCGGCCGAGAAGCGAAAGCTTTTGGAGCCAACGCATGGGTTCCTCCGGGTCACTACACCGTTTCCAGAATTCCATTGACGGCCGCGGAGAGTCGCGTCCAGTTGGCCGTTTCCTGACGAAGCTGGCGACGGCCGGCTGCGGTGAGCGAATAGAGCTTGGCCGGACGACCGGTGGATGAGGGCTTCCACTGGCCGCGGATCCAGCCTTCGTGCTCGAGTTTGTGCAGCGCTGGATAGAGCGAGCCATGGCTGGCCTGGAGAGTTTCGTTCGACATCTGGCGCAGGCGTTGTGAGATGGCCCAGCCGGTTCTGGGCTCGAGGTCGAGGATCTTGAGGATCAGCAAATAGAGAGTGCCTTGCAGCAGGGCGGTCGGTTTGCTCATGGTGCCTCCTGTCTTGTATTCAGATAACCATCATATATCGGTTACCTGAAACGACGACGCGAAGGGGGGCGGTCAGCGAAGGACGCCTTCTGACGTATCGTCCCCCACTCGGGAGAATTTCCCAGGCATGTGAGGGCTACAGCCTTACCACCTCCTGGCTCGCTCTGCCAGCACTCCCAACGGTAACCTGCTGGGTCTGGCCACGAAGTCTCAGGCTTTTCGCGCCCTGGAAGGCGCGGCCAATGCGCACGCTACCCTGAATGCCGGCTTTACGACGGTCCGTGACGTCGAGAATGAGGGCTCGAGTTACGCTGACGTGGCCCTCCGTGACGCCATTAGGCAAGGGCTGGTTGACGGCTCGCGGATGCAGGTTGCGACGCGCGCCATCGCGGCCGTGGCTCAGTAAGCCCTTTCGGCGTCTCGCCCGATCTTACGGAATTTCCAACCGGCGCGCAGATGGTGAGCGGCGCAGAGGAGGCCCGGCGGGCCGTGCGCGAGCAGATTGGCCATGGCGCTGACCTGATCAAGGTTTACGCGGATTGGCAGCATCCTACGCTGACGGTTGAAGAGATGCGGGTGGTCGTCGAGGAAGCGGACAGGCAGGGGCTCAAAGTAGCCGCTCACGCTACCACGCCAGAAGGGATCAAGAATGCGGTTATGGCGGGCGTGGACTCGATCGAGCATGGGCACCAAGCTGACCGGCAAGCCCTTGAGATGATCAAGCAGAAGGGCGTCTTTCTGGTTCCGACGCTGGGCGTGATCGACGAAACAGTCGAAAGACAAAAGAGCGAGTCGGCGACGGACGAGCAGCGTCAGCGCGTTGATGCGTTTCTGCGGGGAAGCGAGCAGGAGGTTAAGCAAGCGATGAGCCTTGGCGTCAAGATGGCATGCGGGTTTGATGCCAGCGAGGCTGGATTGCATGGCAAAAATGCAAGAGTTGGTTGGGTGGTCCGGCGTGGCCTGTCGTCAGCGGATGCGATCCGCGCCGCGACTGTAAATGCCGCTGAATTATTAGGCTGGCGGGACCGCGTCGGGGCTGTGGAAGCAGGGAAGTTCGCTGACCTGATCGCAGTCGATGGAGACCCGCTTGCCGACATCACAGTCCTGCTTCAGGTCAAGTTCGTGATGAAAGAATGGACCGTGGTGAAAATGTGCTCAACCGCTGAGAGCGCTGGCCGCTTCAATCGGAGGCGCGGTGGAAAGCCAGATAACGCCCTGTGCGCAGCAGACGCAGGCAGATCGATGGAGCAAGAACCCACCTACTCGTGCCGCAATGCGCCTATGGGATCGAGGCGCATCGCCCGGCGCGCTGGGACGTAGCAGCCCCAGAGTGCCAGCGCCGCCAGGAACGCGGTCGTAACGACGAACGCTGCCGGATCCGCCTGGATCGTGGCGGACAGCCACCGGTTCATCAGGTGCGCCAACACCCAGGCGGCAGCGATCCCGGCGAACACGCCAGCGGCGACCAGCGCCAAACCCTGTCCCAGAACCAGCCGGAGCACGTCGCGCGACTCCGCCCCGAGCGCCATGCGAATGCCGATTTCGCGGGTGCGTTGTCCGGCGGCGTACGATACCACGCCGTAGATGCCAACCACGGCCAGCGCCAGGCCCACCAGCCCCGTGACGCCGCTCAGGTACGCCGCGATGCGGAAGCCATAGAAGCCCGATCCGCTTTCAAGCGCCTCCTCCATCATGCTGGCCTCGGTCACCGGCATGTCCGGATCGAGCGCCCGGATTTCGCGCCGCACGCGCTGGATCAGCGCCTCCGCGGGCAGTGACGAGCGGACCTGTAAGGCGCGCCGGGAGTAGTATTGCTGAGCTGCGGGAACGTAGAAGAAGGGCATCGCGGGCTCGAACAGCGCCAGGTATTTGCCGTCGCGCGCCACGCCGACCACTTCCCACCAGGTCTCGCCCGTCCGCTGGATGCGGAAGCGCTTTCCCTGCGGGTCCTGGTTCGGCCACAGCCGCCGCGCCATCACCTCGTTGACGATGGCCACGCGCGGCGCGCCCTCCTGGTCGGAGTCGCGAAATTCGCGGCCGCGGCGCAGGTCGATGCGCATCGTGCGGAAGTAGTCCCGGGTAACGCTGTTGAACAACACCAGCGGGCGGTTTAGCGCCGGCGGCCGGCCCTCGACTTCGACATTTTCGGCGTCCTGGGCATAACTCATGGGCACGGTGGAGGCCAGGCCCACCGACTCGATGCCTGGAAGGTCGCGGACGCGGCGCTCCAGTTCGCGGTAGAACGTCCGGGTGCGTTCTTTGCCGTATCCGGCCTGCGCCGTATCCATGGTGACGCTGCCGACCTGACGCGGATCAAATCCCAGGTTCATGCTGCGTGCCCTGCCCAGGCTGCGCGCGAAAATGCTGGCGACGATCAGGAGCGTGAGCGATCCCGCCACTTGGGCGACCACCAGCGCATTCCGCAGACGGCGTCGGGACCGAGTGGCGGAAGCGTTCGGCCCGCACTCATGCAGGACCGCGGCGATGTCAGCGCGGGAAGCGGCCAGCGCGGGCCAGAGCCCGGCGCCGATGCCAGCCAACAGGGTCACCGCCAGGGCGTAGGCGAACACGCGCCAGTCAAAACTGAGATCGAGGACCGCCGGCCAGTTTCCCATGATCCGCACCGAGCTGACGGCGGCGCATGCCCAGGCGCCCAGGATGACGCCCGCAACTCCGCCCAGCAGCGCCAGCGCGAGGCTCTCGGCGAGCACCTGCCGGACCAGGCGGGCTCGTCCCGAGCCCAGCGCGGCGCGCACCACCATCTCGCGCTCACGCGCGGCAGCGCGCACCAGCAGAACGTTGCCGATGTTCATGCACGCCAGCACGAGCACGAATCCGCCCAACAGAAGAAACAGCCCGGCCACAAACGGCGCCACCCTGACCAGCGAGCGCACCGGCACGGGACGCGCCCACGGCTCCGGCAGAAGCCAGACCCCGATGCCTTTGTCCGTCGCGGGGTACTGACGCTCGAGCCGGCGAGCGATCACATCCGCCTCGCTTTGCGCCTGCGCCAGGCTCACACCCGGCTTCAGCATGCCCATTAGGGTCAGCCTCGGCGTGCCGCGGTTGTGGAAGAAGTCGCGCAGGTCCAAGGTCGCCGACCGCGCCATGTACGCCAGCGGCAGATAGCCGTCCAGCTCCATGTTCGCGAACGTGCCGTGGAAGCGCTTCTCCGCGACCCCAACAACGACGGCCGGGGCGCCGTTGATGCGGACCTGCCTGCCGATCGCGCCCTGGTCTCCGGCGAACAGCCTCTGCCAGCACGAATATCCCAGCACCACGGCGAGGCCCGTGTACGGCGCCTCGCCTTCTCCCGGGACGAACAGCCGGCCCGCGGCCGCCTTGATCCCGAGGGCTGAAAAATAGTTCCCGGTGACGTAGCTGAAGAAGAACCGCTCGGGTTTGTCGCCGGTGCTGAGGCCGCCGATGCCGAAGTTAAAGGCGATGAGATCCGAGAAGGAGCGGGACTGGCTGCGAAAATCCGCCAGTGCGGGATAGGAAAAGCGGTATTCCATTCCCTCCACGCCGGCTGCTCCACTTAGGTGACGCGTGGCCAGCACGACCAAGCGGCCGGCATCGCGCACTGGCAAGGGACGGTGGAGACCATTCACGAGGCTGAAGATGCCGGTGTTGACTCCGACGCCCAGGGCTACCGTAAGAGCCACAAGCAGGGTAAGGCCGGGATCGCGGCGCAATTGGCGGATGGCATTACGCATGTGCGAGAGGAACCACGGCACTTGAAGGGCCATTCCGCAGGACTGAGCAGACAATGCGGTCAGGGGGTCCGGCGTTCAGATTTGGGAGTTAGATGTCCGAATTCGGACAGGCGAATCCGGACGTTGATGTCCGGAGCGGGCGCCTTGCCGGCGGAAGAACCAGGAGCGGGCCGCCGTAAAAGAGATTCCCGCGAGATCGCGGGGCCTGTTCATCTTCCAAGGCAGGGTCCACGGGGCTTGGGCAGCTTGCGGCCGGATTCTCTGAACACCTGCATCGGCGGGCGAGGGTGCCCGCCTACAGGGCGTTACAATACCAGCATTATGTTCCACCGGCGACTCCGTCTGCGCGTCTCCGCATGGCTGCTTGCTGCCCCGCTAGTTGGCGTGGTTTTCGCCCAAACCGCTAAACGGCCGCTGAACCACAAGGACTACGACACCTGGCGCGCCATCACCAGCCAGCGTTTGTCGAACGATGGCAAGTTTCTAGCCTATGGCGTCTTCCCGCAGAACGGCGATGGCGAAGTCGTGGTGCGCAACCTGGTCACGGGAAAAGAGACGCGCGAACCGGCAGGCGCGCGGCCTGCGCCCACGCCCGCCGCCTCTCCCGAAGAAGGGCCGCCGCCACCGCCGCCCTCAGTCAGCATCTCCTTTTCATCGGACAACCGGACCGTGGTCTTCTCCACGTTCCCCAATAAGGCGGACACCGACAAAGCCAGGAAGGATCAGAAGACGCCGCCCGAAATGCCGAAGGATGCGATGGTGGTGATGGATCTGGCGTCGGGCAAGGCCACGCGCATCGAACGAGTGAGGCGCTTCCAACTGCCGGAGAAGGCTGCACGCTACCTGGCCTATCTGAAGGAGGCGCCGGAGCCGGCCGCGCCCGCGAACCCGCCGGCGAAAACCGAAGGCGGTCCGGCCGCCGATCAGCAGGGCGGGCGCGGCGGACGCGGCGGTGCGGGCGGAGGCGGAGCGGCGGGCCGCGGTCCCCGGCCGGAGTTCGGCAGCGACCTGGTGCTGCGCAACCTGACCGATTCCACCGAGCGCACGTTCCCGGACGTGGTGGAGTTCGTCTTCACCGACGACGGCAAGCAACTGGTCTACGCCGTCAGCGCCAAGGACTCGGCCAGGAACGGCGTATTCGTGGCCCGGCCCGGGGACGCGGGCGCGCCCGCAGCGCTGCTCGAAGGCAAGGGCAAGTACGAGAAGATCACCTTCGACGAGAACCAGACGCAGCTTGCTTTTCTGAGCGACCGCGACGATGCATCGGCCAAGCAGCCCCGGTTCAAAGTCTACCGCTGGGACCGTCAATCGGCGCCGGCTTCGGTATTGGCATCCGTGGACACGCCTGGATTCCGCAAGGAGTTCGTGATCAGCGACAAAGGCAACCTTACCTTCTCCAAAGACGGAACGCGCGTCTTCTTCCCCTGCGCCCCACCGGCCCCTGAAAAGAAGGATGGCGCAGCCGACGCCGAAAGCGACGAGAAGGCGGTGGTGGAACTTTGGAGCTACAAGGACGACTACATCCAGCCCATCCAGAAAGTGCGCGCCGAACGGGATCGGAACCGGACGTTCACGGCGGCTTACCTGATTCCGGAACGTAAGCTGGTGCAGTTAGCCGACGCCGCGCTGGAAACCGTGACCCCTTCGGAAAGCCCGCAGTGGGTTCTGGGCAGCGACGATCGCCAATACCGGACCATGGCCGACTACGACGAGCGTTACGCCGACGCTTATCTGGTCGATGCCACCACTGGCGCGCGCAGGCTGGTCCATAAGAAGCATCTGGGCGCCGTGACCTGGTCGCCTTCCGGCCTCTACCTGCTGACGTTCGATGGCAAGGACTGGCAGACGATTTCCGTGCCGGACGGAAAGAAGGTCAACCTCACGGCCAATCTGGGGGTGAAGTTCTTCAACGAAGACACCGACACGCCGAATACGCCCAATGCGTATGGCGCGGCGGGTTGGACCAGCGACGGCAAGTCGGTGTTGCTCTACGACCGCTACGACATCTGGCGGATTGCGGCCGATGGCTCCGGCGCCAGGAACATCACTGCCGGCTACGGGCGCAAGCAGGAGATCCGGCTGCGCTACATCCGGACCGAGGCCGATCCGAAGGAGCGCTGGATCGAGTTGGGCAAGCCGCTGATACTCCAAGGGGAGAGCTTGAAGAACTGGACAACCAGCTTCTACCGCGCCAGCCTGGACGGCGGCGATCCGAAACCGCAGCTGCTGTCGGACCAATCGCTGAGCGCTCCGGTGAAGGCCAAGGACGCCGATGTCTACCTGCTCACAGGCCAGACCTTCAACGAATTCCCCGACCTGCTGATCACCGATGGCAGCTTCCAGGAATTGCGCAAGGTCAGCGACGCCAATCCGCAAAAAGCCAAGCTGCTCTGGGGCACGTCGGAAGTGGTGCACTACAAGAACATTGATGGCGTGCCCCTTACCGCGGCGCTCTACAAGCCCGAGAATTTCGACGCCGCCAAGAAGTACCCGATGATGGTCTATCTTTACGAAAAGCTCACGCAGAACGTGAACCACTTCGTCAATCCGGCTCCGGGCCATTCCATCAACATCAGCTACTACGTGAGCAACGGCTACCTGGTGCTCACGCCCGATATCGTCTACACTACCGGGTACCCTGGGCAGAGCGCGCTGAAGTGCGTGCTGCCGGCCGTTCAGGCCGTAGTGGATAAGGGCATCGTGAACGAAAAGGCGATCGGTATTCAGGGCCACAGTTGGGGCGGCTACCAGATCGCCTACATGCTTACGCAGACCAACCGCTTTCGCGCAGCGGCCGCGGGCGCGCCGGTGGTGAACATGATCAGCGCCTACGACGGCATCCGCTGGGGCACGGGTCTGCCGCGGCAGTTCCAATACGAGCGCACGCAGAGCCGCATCGGCGGCTCGATCTGGCAGTTTCCCACCCGGTTCATCGAGAACTCGCCGATCTTCTGGGTGGACCTCGTTCAGACACCGGTGATGATCCTGCAAAACGACGGTGACGATGCCGTGCCCTGGTACCAGGGCATAGAGTTCTTTCTGGCGCTGCGCCGCCTGGGCAAGGAAGTCTATCTGTTCAACTACAACGGCCAGCCGCACGGCCTGCGCAACCGCGCCGACCAGAAGGACTACACGATCCGCCTGCAGCAGTACTTCGACCATTATCTGAAGGGCACGCCCGCGCCCGACTGGATGGAGCACGGCGTGCCGTATATCGAGAGGGAGCGGACGGCGCTTTCGACGTTGAAGTGACCGTGGGGCGGGCCCCCTCGCCTGCCCGGAGATCTATATGCCAGCGAACACCAAGAACATCCGGCCAGCAGAAACTCACCTTGTGATGTGGGATGCAGCCGATCCGGCAAAATCGCTTGAAGATATGCGCACCGCGGTGGAAGGAGAAGCCCAGAGCTGCATTGACTGGTACTGGAGAGAGAAGCGGTGGAAGAGAATACCGTCGCAGTGGATCCAGTTCCTGGCATTGTTCCTGACGGCGTCTGCCGGTATCACCCCCATCGCGCTCCAACTCGTAAAAAACGCGGGCATCGCCACCACCTTCGACTCGGGTCCTCTGGCCTCGTTATTGGTGGGCGTTGCGGCCTCCCTGCTCGGGCTTGACAAGGCGTTCGGGTACTCGAGTGGATGGACACGATACGTATTGACTGCCACCTCCATGACCAAGCTGCTTCACGACTTCCGCTTGGACTGGGTGGCGCTGTCGGCGGCCGCCTCGACACCTCCCGCCACTGGGCAACAGACTGCCATGATCCAGCGAGCGAAGGAGTTCATGTCCACCATACAGGGCATGGTGATGCAGGAAACCAAGGACTGGGCGACGGAATTCCAAAGCACCATGGCACAGATGGAAAAGGATCTCAAGACCCAACTCGACACGCTCAAGGCTCAAGTAGATCAGACGGCGAAAGAGAGAGAGGCGGCTGCCACTCCGGGATCGATCGAGCTGACCGTCACTAACGCCGACAAGACGGACGGATTCCGATTGGATGTGGTTGCCGAAGGGCAGTCCGGCAAATTGGTCGATTCCGTTTCCAATGCGAAGGTCTGGACGCGGATTAACATGGCTCCCGGTCAATACAGGGTGGGCGTCGATGCACAGGCTGGCGGGCGCCCCGCCGCGACGTCAACCATCGTGGACATCAAACCCGGAGAAATCGCCAAGGCATCCGTAACGTTGCCGATTGCTTGAGGCGTCAGTGCTACCGCCGCCGGAGAATCTCGGATTCCAGCCGTCGCGGTGTCGCAAAGCTGCGCGAGATATGGTCCTGCCAGGCCAGGCACTCTTCGTCCGCCAGCGACCATAGCAACCCCAGCAGTGTGCTGCGGCTCAGACACGCCGCGGCAAAACGCACAATCCGGACCCGGTATTCCGGCGGGAAGCCGTCGAAGGTTGTCAGCCGGAGCTGAGTCCAGTTCATTCCAGGGGTTTCGCGGCCGGCGATCGCGAACAGGAAACCGTACGTGAACCCAATCAGCAGGAACATACCGGCAAAGACCGTCAGGTTGGGCTTGGTCAGGAGAAATTCACCCCCCAACAGCCGGAAGGCCAGCAGGAACAGACCGTAGCCGATCAGCACCATGCTCCAGTCCAGCGCCGATGCCACGGCTCGGTGCAGCGTGGTGGCCACGGGCAATTCGCAGTAAATCACCGCATCCACCGAGGTGCTCAAGGTGCGTGGCTTGGCCGGCTGAGGCGGCAAGAAATCCAGTTGCGCCTGTGTTTCCGGCGCCGGTTTGCGGCGTCTTTCCGGTTTAGCGGCAGGCCTGGATGAGGCCGGTATCTTGGTCCGCGGCCGCGCCGGTTCCACTACCGCCGGAGCGTAACTCGCAATCGGGATCACGTTCGAGGGCTGAGCGTCATGAAAAAGAACTCCCTGGACGGCGTATGACGGCCTGGAGGCCGTGGGCCGGGCCGGGCGCTGCGGGGTGGGTTGCAACTGCAAGCGCGGAGGCGCATGCTCCGTGGTTGAAGCCGGGATCCTCTGGATTTGCGCTGCCAGCGCCCCAGTGACGTGCGACCGCGGAAAGTCGCCTGTCAGGCTATCGCCTGGTCTGCGGCCGCACCGGCGGCACCGGTGTTCGCCCTCTCCATTCCGCGTACCACAATAGCTGCAAGTCATTTCCTTCAATCTTCCTATCGGCAGAAACCGCCGCCCGAACGCAACTTGGGGCCAAGAAACTGTGTTAGCTTCTTCGTTTGGGCCTCCCGCAGCAAGCCACCCCTTTTTTTACCACGACGCCGGGGCGTTGTCACGAAAAATCTTCGAGTAATAGGTACAATTTCGCTCTTGGGGCATTGGGAGTGCTGGTTTTAGCGGCCGGGGCGTTGGCCCAGGACCAAACTGCTCCCGCCCCAAACCAGGCCCCTCCCAAGGAACCGCCGCCGGCCGTACCGCCCAAAAGTCTCAGTCCGGGTGAATGGAACATTCGGTGTGACACCTGTGAGCAAATCGGCCGGGTCCGGCATCTGCGGGGCCTCCACGGCCGGCCGGTCGAGCTGGAAGATAACCAGATGCTCTTCCGGGCGGACGAAATCGACTACGACGAAGACTCAGCCGACGTGCAGGCCCGCGGCCACGTCTATTTTCGCAACTTTGACAAGAACGAACAGATCTGGGCCGACCATTTGGAGTACAACACCGAAGACCAGAAGGGCAAGTTTTACGATGTCCGCGGCGAGACCCGGCCCAAGATCGTCACCCGCCCCGGCGTGCTCACCACCAATACGCCGTTCCACTTCGAGGGCAAATGGGCCGAGCGCATCGGCGAGCGATACATCCTGCACGATGGCTGGATCACCAACTGCCGAATCCCCAAGCCGTGGTGGCGCATGCGCGGTCCCAAGTTCATCATCGTTCCCGGCGACCATGCCACGGCGTACCGCAGCGTGTTCGTATTGCGCACGATTCCGATTCTATACGCGCCGTTCTTCTACCATTCGCTACAGAAGGAGCCGCGCAAAAGCGGCTTCCTCATGCCCACAATCCAGCCCTCCGGTAGCCGGGGCTTCGCCTTCGGCGCAGGCTACTTCTGGGCCATCAACCGCAGTTACGACCTCACCTACCGCATTCTCGACTACACGTCGCGCGGTTACGCGCATCATCTGGATTTCAGCGGTAAGCCGCGGCGGGGCTCGGATTACGACGCCATTATTTACGGTGTGCAGGACCGCGGCGACCCGAACAGCGGCAATCCGCCGCAGAAGTTCGGCGGCCTGAGCCTTTCGCTGATCGGCAAGTCCGACTTGGGCGGCGGCTGGACGGCGCGCGTCAGCATCAATTACATTACGTCTTTCCGGTTCCGCCAGAACTGGACGCAATCGTTCAACGAAGCCATCGGGTCGGAAATCCATTCGGTGGGTTTCGTAAACAAGAACTGGTCTACCTACACGATCAACGCCGTTTTCGCGCGCCTGGAAAACTTTCAACAATCCGAAGTAGCGGTGACGCCGCCAGGCGCCACCAGTTCGCATTATGTGGCCGACGCGGTAACCATCCGTAAATTGCCGGAAGTCGAGTTCGGCAGCCGCGACCGGCAGATCTGGGACCGCGTGCCGCTGTGGTTTTCCTTCGACTCCGCGGCCGGCCTGCTCTACCGGTCGCAGCCGGTGTTCGACGCAACCAACACCATGCTCATCGATAACTTCCAGACCGGTGAGTTTATGACCCGGAGCAACCTGGCGCCGAAGATTACGAGCGCTATTCATTGGGGGGACATTAGCCTGGTTCCCAGCTTCACGCTCCACGAGACCTATTACAGCGAGGCGCAGGTGCCTTACCTGGACCGTTACCATACCGTGGGCACCGACCTGGTGCGCAGCGCCCGCGACTTTTCGCTGGACTTCATCTTTCCTTCGCTGGCGCGTGTCTTCAACAAGAAGACCCGGTTCGGCGACAAATTGAAGCACGTGATCGAACCACGGGCCACTTACCGCTACGTCACCGGTGTCGGCAGCGATTTCAACCGCTTCATCCGCTTCGACGAGACCGACCTGCTCTCCAACACCAACGAGCTGGCGCTTTCGCTCACTAACCGCATCTACGCCAAGCGCGGTGATTCGGTGGAGGAAATCTTCACCTGGGAGCTGATGCAGAAGCGTTACTTCGACCCCATGTTCGGTGGCGCGCTGGTGGCCGGCCAGCGCAACGTGATCGCGAGCGCGGCGGACCTGACCGGGTACGCGTACCTGGTGGGCCCGCGCAGCACGTCGCCGGTGGTTTCCTTGTTGCGCGCCAGCCCCTTCGGAGGCCTCGGGATTCAATGGCAGGCCGACTACGATCCGGGCCGGAGCGCCATTGTGGACAGCAGTTTATCGGTGGATTACCGCTGGCACAAGTATTTCGCGTCGGCCGGCCACAACGAGGTTCACACTGACCCGGCGCTGACCACGCCCGCCAACCAAATGCGCTTCAAGGCCGGCTTCGGCGACCCCAATCACCGCGGCTGGAATGCCGCTGGAGAGGTGATCTACGACTATCGCAAAGCAGTGGTCCAGTACACCACCGAGCAGGTGACTTACAACACCGATTGCTGCGGCATCAGCGTGCAGTTCCACCGCTTTAACATCGGACTGCGCGATGAGAACCAGTGGCGCGTAGCGTTTACGGTGGCCAACATCAGCACCACCCTGGGCAATCTGAAGAAGCAGGACAGGCTATTTTAGTTCCCGTTACTCGATCCCCAGCGCCTTCAGCAGGAACGCGTAATCGAACGCCGTCTCCCGGAACCGCTCGTACCGCCCCGACGCCCCAAAGTGGCCGGCGCCCATGTTGGTTTTCAGCAGGAGCAGGTTGCCGTCGCGTTTCACCATGCGCAGTTTGGCCGCCCACTTGGCCGGCTCCCAATAGGAGACGCGTGGATCGTTGAGGCCGGCGGTGATCAGCAGGTGCGGGTAGGCTTTGGGCTCTACGTTGTCATAGGGTGAATAGCTGCGGATATAATCGAGATACTGGGTTTCGGCAGGGTTGCCCCACTCCTCGTACTCGGTGATGGTAAGCGGCAGACTCGCATCCAACATGGTGTTGAGCACATCGACGAACGGCACCTTGGCGACGGCGGCGTGGAACAGGCCGGGCCGCAGATTGAGCGCGGCCCCCATCAGCAAACCTCCCGCGCTTCCGCCCGTGATAGCGAGCCGGGAACGGGAGGTGTAACCTTCGGCGATCAGGTGCTCCGCCGAAGCCACGAAATCGCCGAACGTGTTTTTCTTGTGGAGCAGCTTGCCGTCTTCGTACCAGGGCCGCCCCAGGTCTGCTCCGCCGCGGACGTGAGCGATGCCATAGACGAAGCCGCGGTCCAGCAGGCTCAGGCGGTCGGAGGCGAACGCGGGGTCCGAACTGTGCCCATAAGCGCCGTAGCCATAGAGCAACGCGGGCGCTTGACCGTCGCGCACCAGGCCGGTCTTGTAGACCAGCGAGATCGGCACGCGCACGCCGTCGGGAGCGGTGGCAAAGACCCGCTCGGATACGTACTGCGCGGGGTTGTAGCCACCCATGACCTCAGTCTGCTTCTTCAACTCGCGCGTCCGCAGGTCCATGTCGTAATCGAAGACCGAAGCCGGTGTGACCAGGGAGGTGTAGTGGAAACGCAGCAGGCCTGTGTCGAATTCGGGATTTTCGGCGGGCCACACCGTGTACACCGGCTCTTCGAACGCGATGCGGTGCCGCCCGCCGGTAGCGAAGTGCTCGATGGCGATCTGAACCAAGCCGTGGTCGCGCTCGACCAGCACCAGGTGATCACGAAAGGCCTCGACCGCTTCGAGGAACACGGCGTCGCGATGCGCAACGACTTCGACCAGGGCGTCGCCGGACGGTTCCGCCACGGGAGTCCGGACCAGGCGGAAATTCCTTCCCGTGTCGTTGATCCGGATGTAGAAGTCGCCGGCGTGGTGCGCCACGCTGTATTCCACATCCTGCCGTCGCGGCAGGAGCACGCGAAATGCGTCTCCGGGGCGGGCGGCATCGAGGTAGCGGTATTCGGAAGTAACGTGGCTGTTGATGTTCAGGAAGAGGTAGGCCTGGCTCTTGCTTTTAGCCAGGTCCACGTTGAAACGTTCGTCGGGCTCGTGATACACCAGCACGGCCGAGCCGCTGCCGCCACCGAGCAGGTAGCGGTAGACCTTGTCGGGCCGCTTGGCGGGGTCCAGCGTGGTATAGAAGAAGGTCCGGTTGTCGTTGGCCCACTCCAGCGCCGCGCCCGTGCCGGGCAAGGAATCCGGCAGCAACTGGCCGGTGCGCAGGTCCTTGACGCGAACCGTGTAGACCTCATCGCCTTCGAAGTCGGTGGAATAGGCGAGCAGGTGGTGATCGGGACTCGGCTGATAGACCCCGATGCGAAAATACTTCTGGCCAGCAGCCAACTCGTTGGCATCGAGCAGGACCTGTTCAGCAGCGTCCAGGCTGGCCTGCTTGCGGCAATAGATGGCGTACTGTTTTCCTTTCTCCGTCCGCGTGTAATAGAAGTAGCCGCCGTGCAAGGCGGGGACCGATACATCAGTCTCTTTCACGCGCCCCAGGATTTCCTGGTACAGCTTTTCCTGGATCGGCGCCGTGGGCCCCATGACCGCTTCGGTGTATTGGTTCTCCGCGTTGAGATAGGCGACGGTTTCGGGGTTGGTCTTATCGCGCAGCCAGGCATAGGGATCTGTCCCCGGCTGCGTTTTCGCGCGTGGCGGTTCTTCAGGCGGCGTCATGGAAGATCAATCCCAAAGTGTACCGCTCGCCACTCAGGATCGGACTCACTCCATGCCGAATCGTAGTCCTGTAATAACCGCGCCCGCCCTGCACCGGCCGGTAGCGCGTGGTAATCGCAACCGCCTCGCCCTGCTCCAGGCGAATGGCATGGCCCATGGACTGCACGCGCGGGCGCTGCTCGGTGAGCAACAACTCGCCTCCGGTGAACTCCTCGCCGGGGCGGCTGAGACCCACGACCACCTGAAACGGGAACACCACCTCGCCATACAGATCCTGATGCAGGCAGTTGTAATCGCCGGTGTGGTAGCGCAGCATCAGCGGCGTCGGGCGAGTCTGCCCCAGGGCATGGCACAGCTCCAGAAACGCCGGCAGTTCCGGCGGAAAGCCGCCGGCCAGCGAGAGGGCATGCATCCATCGGTTAGCCGTGTCGGCCAGCTTCGGGTAGAGCGCCCGGCGTAGTTCCGCCACGATCTCCGGCAGCGGGTAAGCAAAGTACTGATATTCGCCCCGGCCGAACCGATAGCGCGCCATATCGATGCGGCTGCGAAACAGCTCTGGTTTGGCATAACAAGCCCGCAGTTCCTCGCACTCCTCGCGCGTAAGCAGCGGCCCCATGCGGCCGTACCCTTGCCGCCACAAACCAGAACAGACTTCGGACCAGTCACACGTCATAACTTTACCCATAACTACCTCATTACCTTCGTCACCGATGCCACAGCGCGCCGGACGTCATCTGCCGGAGTCTGCCATGCAGGCCGGCTTGCGGAACACGAAACTACTGTAGCGGGCAGGGGGATGCGAAGGCTATCCGAAAGTTGCGAGAGAATCCACAATTGAGGGTGTATACTCTACCTCATCATGAAAAAGACTGTTGCCGCCAGGGGCAAAGCTGGGCCGGCTACCGGGGATTCCAAGGTTGAAGTCAGTACCGAACCAAAGATCGCGGGCGACGAACAAGCCGACATTGACACTCCACGCTCCTGGCTGGTTCCAATAGCAACCGTGGCTATCCTGGCCTTGGCATTCTGTCTGTATTATTTCGTTTACGTCGGCGCCCGACGCGAATATCTGGTAAACCGGAATTTTCGATCGCTGGCGGCGCTGGGGCGTTACATCCAAAGAGTAGTTTCGACTTATGGCAGCATTCTGGAGCTTTATGCCGACCTCCGCCAACCTGTCCAGGAAAAGGCGTTGGGCGCGGAAGAGCGGATGCGGGCGGTGGAGAAGCAGTTTCTTCTGGTTCGGCCCGAAGACAGACAAATGAGAGTAGACCAGCAGGAGGAGGAAGCGCGAAAGGACTACCTGCAATTCCTGGCGCCCAACCTCAGCCTGATCCCATTAGAGCGGGAATCCAAAGCTCTTCCCCGGCTCGGTATACGGCGCCGCGATGACCGCTGGGAAATGGTGTTAAGCGCTCATCGGCACGCGAAATCCGACAAAGACTTCCTCGGTTCTCTGGATATAGATGGAATGCTAAGACCCGCGGCTCATTCCTCGCCATTTGACGACATCCTCCTGGTATCGGATGACGGTAAGGTGGTGTATCAGCAAAGGAAGGCGGGACCACAGTTCACCACGTTGAGCAGCCTCCTGAAAGCGCGGGTGGAGGCCGCGGCGAACAAGCCGGGCGGATCGGATAAGCAAGGCGGCGCAAGTGAGTCCTCCGACAGCAAGAAGGCGGAGAACGGCGGAGGCGAGGACTCCGACAGCAAGCAGGAGGGGCAAGGCTGGCAGGCTGCGGGCATCCATTTGACCGATGTCTTGCTGGCGGGCACAAGCTATAAGCTTTTCCTTCAACCCATACTGATCGACATCAACTCCGACGAACCGGGCCGCACGGAGCCGCCGCGCGAATGGGTGCTTTGCGGTCTCAGGGCCAACTCTACTCTCCAATGGGAGGCTTTCTCCATCTCCTATACACTCATGATCGGTTTTACCGCGCTGTTCTTTTCAGTGTGCATGGGCGGTCCCGTGCTGAAGGTGATTTTGATGAATCAGCGGGAGCGTTTCCCGCTCCGCGAACTCGGGATACTGTCCCTATTTTTGGTTTTGCTGGCGGGCGTTTTCACTCTCACCACGCTCGAAATCGTCGACGTTCGCGCGGCCAGCCACACAGACGCCCAATTACGGAGCCTGGGCGACTCCCTTTCCAGCAACGTGCACGACGACCTGCGGCAGATGCGAGAGCAACTGCTGGACTGGTGCCGCAGTGAGGATCTCCATAAAGATCTCATCAAGGCGGCAGACCGGGTCGTAATCCGCAACACACCGGCCCCGGATGATTCGAATCTGAAAGGGTTCAACGTCGAAGTGACTCCAGCGCCTGGAAAGTACCCCTTCCTTCTCAACGCCTTTTGGACCGATGACGATGGCCATCAGGTGGTCAAGTGGAGTACCAGCCGCTACGTGACCCCCCTGATGCCTGTCTCCGGACTGCCAATTTACACGGAACCAAAACGCATCTATCTCGATGGCAAGGGCCCGCCGTTTTACTTCGATTCGACCGTGCCGCGGAACAAGCTGGAATATCTTACCGCGCTCACTATGAGCACGGCCGACTGTCGTCCCGATCCGAACCAAGAGATCAGGGGAGACCTTCAAGGGGGATCAGCATTCGTGACGGGCCAGCCGTTCTCGCTCATCGATCCGATTCTGCCTTTCGGATTCGGCTTCGCGATCATTGACGACGCCGGCCGTGTTTTGTTCCACTCGGATAAGACCAAAGACGGTCAGGAGAACTTCCGGGAGGAAAACGACTGGAACAAGGAATTGTACGCGGGCACCTTCGGCCACGCAAGCCAAAAGTCCCTCTCGATTAACTACATGGGCAGAGACTATCTGGCGCGCGTAGTCCCGATCGAAGGACTCAGGCAAGCTCCCTGGTCGCTAATCGTCTATGCCGACCTGGAGGCGGAACGGACTCTGGCGCTGCAGACGATGACCATGGCCGCCACTTTGTTTTTGTTGATCGTGGCGGGACCGGCCGTGGTAGCGGCGATCTGGAGCATCGGGCGAAGGCCGCGGTTCGCACCGGAGTGGATTTGGCCCGATCCACATCGGGTGGCAACTTATCTGTATCAGATCGGTATATATACGGTAATGATTGTGGCTTTCTTGTTTCTGGGCTTCCGTGGTCCCAGCGAACAGATTGTGATCTCTTGCGCCGCTGTTCCTTACAGCACGATTTTCCTCACTTATTGGTGTTTTCGGAGATATCCTTCGGCAAGATATGCGTTACGCGATCGGGATCCCGTCAAGCCGGAGTTTGTTCCCGTGGCGTTTACGGTTTTGAGTGCGGCCGCTTTTCTAATGGTCCTGGTGGTTCACTGGTCTCATATCAAGGCTCTCGCGGGACTGTTGGCGGTTGTGGGAATTGCGGCGGTTCCGCTGCTGGAGAAACCCCGCCAGTATATCTCCGTCCTGGACAGGAGGAGGCGGCGGCGCCAGGCCGCCGGTGGGCGGGTCTGGCCTTTCATGAGCCACTCCACCTGTTATGCGGCAAGCGTACTCCTCCTGCTGCTCCTGATCGGCGTGCTGACCCCCATGGCGCTTTTCCGCGCCTCCTTGGCCGTGGAGAGGCGGTTAAGCGTCAAACAGGCACAACTGCATCTGGCTTCCGCACTGGCGGAACGCAGGGCGACCTTGATGGAGAAGTGCGAAGCGGGCGAGCTGGGCGCCGCGGCATGTGACGAGCTCGAGAAGAAAGACACTGACGTTTGGAAGAAGATTGTCCTGAATCCTCCAAAGGTGGCCGGCCAGGACCCGCAACCGCTTTTCAGATGGAGTGTTGTGCCCGAACTCAAGGTTGTGCCGCCTGGCGCCGCCCGCGAACTCTATGAGGATTGGTTTCGCAGTCTGATCTATCTGCTTCATCACGAATACAACACCACAGCCGCGGAGACCCTCGGGGTCATCCAGGACCGCATCCCTCCCAAGCCTGGCGGCAATGTTCCCGACTGGTCTTGGGAAAACCCGGCGGAGAACCCCCCATCGACCGTCGCGTTGCGCTGGCATGGCCTCCGTCCCCTGCCTTCCGACATTGGATCGGAGAAAGCGGCATTGGAAGAAAAAGACCTCGTCATCACCTCGGATGTGGTAGCGACGCCTCGCGGCGATGTGCTGAGCGGGATCGGTGTCGCCCTTGGGGTAATGGTGGTGATTGGCGGCGTCCTCTGGATGCTGGTGCGCAAGGTGTTTCTGATCGACGTAGCGCCGTTGAAGATGACGGGCGTCCGGGAGGTGGCGGAGTGCATTCGCACCGGACGGAACGTTCTGATTCTCGTACCGCCGCCTGCCGGTTACAGAGTGGGGTCTGCGGCGGAGTCCTTGGACCTGAGGGTCATGGCCGCGAAGCGTAGCTGGTACGAAAGCGATAAAGACATGAAGACGCTTCCGTTGTTGGGCTTGATTGAGATCCGGCACTTCGAGTACGCCAACGATCAGGCCACCGAGGACCAGAAACTCAGTCTGTTGCAGCGCCTCACGCAGGGCAACAGGCAAATCGCGCCCATTATGGAATTGGCGGCTTCGACCTTCGAGTACCGTCACATGTTCGGGAAGAAGGCCCTGGATGACCTGAAACTAACGGTGGTCGACCTCCGAGACGAACCGTCCCCCTTCCGGGAGGTGGCGGACACGGGAGGCAACGTTCTGATTCTCGTGCCGCCGGGCACGACTTACAACGTAGATTCCGCGGAAAAGAAGACCTTGGACCTGGAAAAGATAGCCATCGAGGCCAACTGGGCCGAAAGAGTCAATCCGGAGAGTTGGACTGGCTTGATCGAGATACGGCACTTCGAATACACCAGCGAGGTGGCCACCACCGACCAGAAGCACCGGATGCTGAAGCGGCTCACGCTGAAAGAGACCTCGCACGTCGCCGCCATCATGGAAGCGCCGGCCTACAACGACGAGTACCGGAGCCTGTTTTGGGAGAAGGCCCTGGAGGACCTAAAGCTGATTCTCGTCGACCTCCGCGACGAGCCGTCCCGCGTCCGCGAGGTGACGGAGTGCATACGCATGGGAAGGAACGTTCTGATTCTCGCGTTGCCGCCACCCAGGTACGAGGTCGAGGCCGCGGAAAAAAAGATCTTGGACCTGGAGAAGATTGCCATGGAGGCCGAGTTCTCCAAGCGGGACAAACGGGGCCACTGGGCCGAAGAAAAGTATCTGGAGAGTTTGAGTGGCTTGATCGAGATCCGGCACTTCGAGTACACCAGCGATATGGCCACCACCGACCAGAAATACAGGCTGTTGAAGCGGCTCGCGCAGAAGGAGAACACGTACGTCGCGGCCATCATGGAAGTGCCGGCTTCGACCGACGACTACCATCGCATATTTCCATCGGAGGACCTGAATCTGACGGTCGTCGATCTCCGCGAAGAGCCGTTCCTTTGGAAGAAGCAATACGAAGGTCCGGCACAGGATCTGATCTGGGAGGAGTGCCGGCCAATGGCGGCTCTGTGGCCCTTGGGCGCGCAACTCGCCAAAGAAATCAGGCAGGAACCCAGGGTTTCGGATGACACCATCGCGTCGGAGATGCTGGAACGGGCGGGCGCCTATTACCGCCTGTTTTGGGAGGACTGCACCCCGGCGCAGCAGTTCGTGCTCTCCCAACTGGCGGAGGATGGGATGATGAATCCGACCAATGGCCAGGAGATCCGGCACCTGATCCGCAGCGGCGTGATCGTGCGGGAACCGCAGTTCCGGATTATGAACGAGAGTTTTCGCCGATTCCTGCGCTCCGCCACCACCTCCAAGATGAAGCAGCGTTGGCATGCGGAGTCGCGGCTGAGCGGGTGGGGAAAGGTGCAGGGCGCGTTCTTCACCACCATGATCGTTCTAGGGGTGTTTCTCCTCACCACGCAGAATGCTTTGTGGCAGTCTTCCGCCGCTTATGTGACCGGGGCATTTGGGGCGCTGAGCACCCTTGCCAAGCTGGTGAACCCCACTCGCGGCGCGGCAAAAGGGGAGAAGGCGGATTAAGGGATTTGAAACGAATCCCGCGAGAGTTGCACCAGACAAAGGGAGTTCCCCCCCGGATCTCGGCATCCGGAAAAGGTGGGTGTATACTCCACTGGATCAGCAGCTAAATTGCTTTCGGGTGGAGGTGAAGTTATGCCGGACACGGCCAATTCCACGGGCGAAGCCAAGACCGAACCGAAGATGGCGCGCCCCAGCGACGCTCCACGCTCTTGGCTGGTTCCGATCGCGACCGTGGCGTTACTGGCGGTGGCATTCTGTCTGTATTATTTCGTTTACGTGGGCGCCCGGCGCGAATACCTGGTGAACCGGAACTTTCGGTCGCTAGCGGCTCTGGGGGACCAGATCCAAAGAGTCATCTCGACGCATGGCAGCATTCTGGATTTCTATTCCGAGTTTGTCGCTGGAAACGCGGCACGCGAGCAGGATCGGGCCAAGGCAAAACTGTCGACATATCTCCTGACTCGACCCGAGGATAAGGACCGGGAACCGAAAACGCGGGAACTGGAGTCGCGGATGGATTATTTGCGATACCTGGCGCCCAAAATGAAGTTGATCGAAGAGCCGATCGTTGCCAATGGGCAAGCATCCAAACCCCCACCCGCGCTCGATGTGCTGCGCCACGACGGCAGTTGGAAGCTGTTATTACGTGCTTCACGGCATCGCGGCGCCCAATGGGACTATCTCGGTGTTCTTGATGTAGAGGAGTTGCTGAAAGCCGCGGCCGGCTCCTTGCCGTTTGACGACATCCTGCTGATATCCGACAACGGAACCGTGGTGTATGAGGATAAGAAGAGGGGGCCCCAGTTCACAACGCTGAGCAGTCTTCTGAAAGCCCGGGTGGGCGCTCCGGAAAGCAAGCCGGCGGGCACGGAGAGCCAGGGCGCCGGAAATTCGGCCGCCGCCGGCCAAAAACCGGAACAGGCGTGGCGGGACGCAAGCATCCACTTGACCGATGTCATGCTGGCGGGTACACGCTATAAGCTCTTTCTTCAGCCCATCCTGATCGACATCTACGCCGATGAGCCGACCCAGACCGAGCCGTCGCGAGAATGGGCGCTTTGCGGTCTAAGATCTAACTCCGCCCTGGAATGGGAGGCTCTCTCCATTTCTTACACCGTGATCATATGGTTTACGGCGCTGTTCTTTGCGATCTGCATGGGCGGTCCGGTGCTCAAGGTGATTTTCATGAACCAGCGGGAGCGATTCCGCCTGCGGGAACTGGGGTTCCTGTCTCTGTTCCTGGTTCTGCTGGCCGGTGTCTTTACTCTCACGGCGCTCGAGATCGTTGACGTCCGCGCGGCCAGCGCCACTGACGCGCGCCTCGAGCGCCTGGCCGGCGCGCTTTCGAACAGGGTGCACGACGACCTGGGGCAAATGCGCGATCAACTGCTGGAATGGTGCGCCACCGAAGAGCTCCATGGAGACCTCCGGGATGCGGCTCGGCGCGAAGTAATTCGCTTCGCACCCGATCCGAAAATCATGAATACGCCCCTCAACCGGACTCCTAAAACGAGTAAGTACCGGTTCGTAAACAATGCCTTCTGGACGGATGACAATGGGCGTCAGATCGTCAAGTGGAGCACGGGTAGTTTCATCACTCCCATGATCGACGTTTCCGGACAGGCGATTTACAGCGACCCGAGGCACATCTATCTCGACGGCCAGGGTCCACCGTTCAACTTCGATTCGATCCTCCCGCCGAATAAGCTCGAGTATCTTGCCGCTTTGACCATGGCAACGGCCGACTGCAGTTCCAAGCTGGACGGCATCCGGGGGGACGTAGCGGGCGGCGCCGCTGTGCTGACGGGCCAGCCGTTTTCGCTGATCGATCCGATTCTGCCTCTCGGATACGGCTTTGCAGTGGTGGATAACACCGGCCGGGTTCTCTTCCACTCGGATAAGACAAAAGACGGCCGCGAGAATTTCCGGGAAGAAAGCGACTGGAACAAGGGACTCTACGCCGGCACTTTCGGCCACGCCACCCGGCAGCCCCTGACAGTAAACTATCTGGGCAAAGACTATCGCGCGAGGGTAATCCCGGTCCAGGGACTCGCGCAGGCAAACTGGTCGCTGATCGTCTATGCCGACCTGGAGGCGGAGCGGACTCTGGCACTGCAGACCATGACCATGGCCTCCACTTTGCTTCTGTGGATCCTGGCCGTTCCGGCTCTCGTCGCCGCGGTCTGGTGCCTCTGGCGGAGGCCGCGGTTCGCACCGGAGTGGATCTGGCCTAATGAACATCGGATGACGGCTTATGTGTACCAGATCTGCCTGTACTCGGCGCTGATTGTCGTGTTCCTGTTCGTGGGCTTCCGCGGTCCCAGTGAGCAGATCGTAATCTCGTGCGCGGCGGTTCCTTATAGCGCTCTTTTACTCACCTTCTGGTGCTTTCGCAGATATCCGCAGACGAGATACAGCAAACCCGATCGGCGCCTGGCGAGGTTCGCACCGTTACCTGTGGCACTTACGGTACTTAGCGCTGCCGCCTTTCTCCTGGTCCTGGTCTTACATTGGTCCGATTTGAATGGGCTCGCAGCCTTGCCGGCAGTGGTGGGAATCGCCGCGGTTCCGCTGCTCGATCGGCCACGCCGGTATGCCTCCGTTTGGATGAGACGCCGGCGCCGGCCGCAGCCAACCGGCGAGCCATCGGGCGCGCAGCCCCCGCAATTTTGGACACACCAGAACTGTTACGCGGCGAGCGTGCTCCTGCTGCTCCTGCTGATGGGCGTCCTGACCCCTCTGGCGCTATTCCGCGGCTGTCTGTCCGTGGAGTCGCGGCTGGCCGTCAAACAGACACAACTGCATCTCGCTTCCGCTCTGACGGAACGGAGAGCCGCCATCCTGGAGAAGTGCGAAGCGGGCGAAATGGGCGCTGCCGCATGCGAAGAGTTCGAGCAGAAAGACAACGCGGCATGGGAGAAGCTTGTACCGGATCCCTCCCTGGCCGGTGACCACAGGCCGGTGATTGCGCCGCATGATGCGCGCGCCGGCAAGGAACTCTATGAGGATTGGTTTCTCAGTCTCATCTACTTGCTTCATCACGAATACAACACCACGGCAGCGGAGACCCTGGGGGTCATCCGGGATCGCGTCCCTCCCAAGCCCGGCCACAACTTCCCCGACTGGTCCTGGGAGAACGACGGCCCATCGACTGTCACGCTGCGATGGCACGGCCTCCATCCCCTGCCCTCCGAGACCGGATTGGCGGAAAGAGACCTGTTGATCGCCTCGGATGTCCCGGCGGCGTCTTCCCGCGCCGCGCTGAGCGGTACCGCGATCGCCATTGGCGTGATGCTGTTCATTGGCGGCGTGCTCTGGATGCTGGTGCGCAAGGTGTTCCTGATCCACCTGGCGCCCTTGAAGATCACCGGCGTGCGCGAGGTGGCCGAATGCTTCCGTATGGGACGGAACGTTCTGATTCTGGCGCCGCCCGCTTCCGGGTTCGACGTAGAGTCGGCAACCACCTTGGACTTGGAAACCCTGGCACGGGAAGATAAGTGGGCGGAAACCGTGGATCTGGGGGCGCTGCCGGCGGGCTTGATTGCCATCCGGCGCTTCGAGCACACCAGCGATTGGTCCACCATCGATCAGAAGCTCATCTTTTTGTCGCGGTTGGCCCAGAGGGAGAATACGCAGGTTGCGGCCATCATGGAGGTGCCGGCTTCCGGCGACGACTACCGCCGCAAGTTTCCTTTGATGGCGGTCGTGGACCTTCGCGAAGAGCCGTTCCTTTGGTTGAAGCAGTACCAAGGTCCGGCCCGGGATCTGATCTGGGAGGAGTGCCGGCCGATGGCGGCTCTGTGGCCCCTGGGCGCGCAACTCGCAAAGGAAATCAAGTCGGAGACGAACGTTTTGGACGATACCATCGCTTCGGAGATCCTGGAGCGGGCCGACCCCTATTACCGCCTGATTTGGAAGGAGTGTTCGCCGGAGCAGAGGTTCGTGCTCTCCCAACTGGCGGAGGACGGATTGATGAATCCGACCAATGGCCGGGCGATCCGGCAAATGATCCGCCGCGGCCTCATCCTGCAGGACCCGGCGTTCCGCATCATGAACGAGAGTTTTCGACGATTCCTGCGCTCCGCCACCACCCTGGAGATGAAGCAGCGATGGGTGGCGGAGTCGCGCCGCAGCGGTTGGGGAAAGGTGCATGGCGCATTTTTCACGACCATGATAGTTCTGGGGGTCTTTCTGCTGACTACGCAGAATTCTCTGTGGCAGTCGTCCGCCGCCTACGTGACTACGGCATTCGGGGCATTGGGCACGCTTGCCAAGCTGTTCAACACCTATCGCGGCGCGGCCACGGGGGAGAAAGCGAATTAGTTCCCGTTATAGGATCCCAAACGAGAATTTGGTTCTCGTTGCATTTCAGGCAGCGACTTTGAGGCCGGAGCTTACCGCCAGGAACGCCTCCGGTCCTATGGGCGTTTCGAAACCAGCGCGGACGTTTTCAAGATCTGCTGGTCTGGCAGAAGGCTCAGGCTTTCGCGGCCGATGGTCGTGCGGCGGTGTCCAGCCCCGCCAACATCGCCGAAGGAGGCGCGATTCCTAATACAGCCGAGGGATCAGCGGAGAGAGTGCCGCTACTTCATGATCTTGACCAAAGACCTTGGATATGAACACACAACACCGGCCACCGGGCACTAACCACCGGCCACCATCCCCGGCGGCCGCGGAAGTCACACCCCGTTCAATCCGGCGCCGCCGGAGGCTGAGCTGACTTCCATATCCCGAAGGCACATCAAGGGCGAAGCCTTCGCCAGTTAGTCGAGTGAGTTACCCGGGTTTCTCCACCCGCAACCCTGCGGCCACCAGCCTGGCCGACGCGCCGGTCGAGCCCGCGGCCCAGAACAGCGAGATCAGCCCCCATGGCTCGTCGAATCGCGTCTCGCTCTTACCGATTAGCGACGCCATCTTCTTCTGCAACGTGTCACGCCGGTCGGCAAACTCGTGGCTGTCCGCCAGTGTGTTCGGGTCCGCGCCGGCGAGAAATCCTTGCATTTCCAGGATCGCCTCGCCGGCCGAGACCATCGCGTTGGCCCACCAGACGATCGTGTACACGTCGCCGCGCAGATACGGCGTGATCTTCTGCCCGGTGGAGTCCGTGAGATGCAGCCCCACCAAAGGCCCGAGGCCGTCCACGGGGCCGAGTTTCACGGCCGCCTCCCAATGCCGGTCGAGCAGGGCGTACCGGAATCGGTCGGTGTCGCTGTTGTTCGGATCGATCAACGCCCGCATCGCCTGCCGGCCCAGGTCCAGGTAGTGGCCGAGCCCCCAGAGTTGGCCCGGCGATTGAAAGAACAGCAACTGACAGGCGCTATTATCGAACTCCGTACGTAGCAGGCAGGTCGAGGCTCCTCCCCCCGGAAACTGCTCTAAGTAGCCGTCGCTCTCTGGCTTCGTGAGCAGGTTCATCACCACGAACCAGTTCAGATAATGGGCCAGGATCGGCTTTTTGGTGTTGCTGTTGAATGCGAAATGGAAGTTGTGGCTGCTGAGCCCGGGCATGTTGACGGTGTTGCTGACCCGGTAGGTGACGGTCACCATGAGGGACTCGAACATGGCTTTGCGCAGCGCCTGGCTGCGGCGCAGTGGTTCCACCTCGGCGTTGATACGGTCGCCCGTGGCGCTATCGGCAATCGTCAGGTAGCCGGTATCCGGATCTTTGACGATCACGCTTTTGCGAATGAAATCGGCAACCGAGATGAAATTGACTAGCCCGAAGAGGTTCAACTTGAACGTGGTCGCGCGTTTTCGCACGGTGGTGAGCACGCTGCTGAGCAGCTTCACGCCGGGAGCGAGCACCGCCCCCTCGCCGCGGGTCTCCAATTCGGTGAGCCCGGAGAGGTCGCCCTTCAGCGCCCGGCCGAGGGCCTCGCTGGCCGCTGCACCTAGCAGCCCGGGCCGGATCTCGTACTGGAAAGCCGCCTGATTGTCCGTGAGTTGGGATAGCGCCAGGTCGAACGATGCCTGCAAGCTGTGGTCGAGGCTGTTCTTGATCGCTTGGGTCAGGCTCGCGATCTCAGCTTGCGAAAGACCTCCATCCTCGAACAGCTGCTTGGTGGCATCGTCATTCGGATTGGTGCTGATGGCGCCCAGAAGTGCCGTGACAAGGTCGGTGCTTCCCACCGCCACGGACACCCCGCCCGAGGCGGACAGATCGGTCTGTAGCGTGGTCCCGCGCTGCTTGTAGAAACTGAGCTCGATGGCATCGGCAGAGGTTCGCCGCGCGCGGATCTGGTACGAGCCTGTGATGGTGAAGGAGGCCGAGACCCCGGCCATGACGCCGGTCTTGACCGCGAGTGTTCCCGCATTCAACGGCAACGAGACCGAAGCCAGCGGATTCGGCGCGGCCGACACCGTGAATCCGCCCGAGATCTTTAGGCTGCCCTGGCCCGAAACCGTACAGACATCGTTCACCTCCAGCATCCTCAAGTCGTCCATTTCAGCCGGGATCACGTATCCCGAGATCGCGATCCCGGTTGCCTCGCCCAGTGTCTTCTCGCCGGCGCCGAGCGGAAAGGCCTTCCAGTACTCGATGCCGACGGTGCGATTCAGGCCCACGCCGAAGGTCAGGTCTCCGGACGAACCGCTCACACCCAGATCGAGCGCGCCCTCGAGCGCCAGCGACACGTATCCCGTCTGGTCCGGCACCGTGGATGCCACGGGAAACGGGTCTTCGGCGAACAGGCTCGAACCCTTGGTGGCATTCACCCGGATCGTGGCCTGAAACGATGGAGTAAGGTCGATCTCCGGCTTGGTGTGGCCCAACTGGAATTTGTGCTGCAACGCCAGTTGGAAAGAGATAGGGTTCGGCGCCGCCGTTGTCAGCGTTTCGGGCGCCCGCGCGATGAAGTCCGGCGCCACCGCCAGGTGCAAGAGCTCCGTCTGTGCATACTTCAAGAGAGAAGACGGATGCGTAAGATCGATCTTGACGTTCGCCACCGCCTTCCCCAGATCGTCCGTTATTCGTATGTCTGCCATGCGTAACCTCAGCGCACCACCAGCTTGTATCCGGGATCGAGTTCCTGCGTGGCGATCAGGATCTCGTGGATGTTGTAAGGATTGGTAGGGCCCCCAAAAAAATTGCCTACAACCTGGAATATATGCTCAAAGCCCTGCGCGTCGTCGATGTCCATGTCTACCGCGTACCCGTTGTCGCTCGAGAAAAAGGAGAGCTGCAGGTTTCCGTAATGGTCCAGCGTCTTGAAGCTCCGGTCCGGGCTAAAGCCGGGCGGCGGCGTATGTAAAACCTCGTTCACCTCGTGGAAGAGCTCGCTGTGCATGCTGTTGATGGTTGCCGACCGTAGTTCCGTGGGAACGAACGCGAAGAACCGGTCGCCGCGCAATTCGGACACTTCCTGGATATACGACAGGACGCTCCGTGGATTTTCCTGCTCGCCGGCAATAACCGTACGGTTGGCCTTCGCCACCAGGTTCAGGAATCCGGCCTTTCGAATGTCGTCCAGCGCGTGGTACAGTTCCGCGCCGGTCAGGTTCGGAAAGTTCAACACATTCGGGCTCCGCTCCAACAGCGAGCGGGCATCGTCCGGAATGGTGGCGGACTCATAGTCAGGAAAATCTACCCGCAATATCTTCTTGGGGTTCACCGGCAGCGTGATGGTAACTTCGCCATTGCCGTCTGGTGGGATCTGCACGAACCGGCTGACCGTGTGGTACGAAAGGCCGTCGACTTCGATACGGTATCGCCCATTCGGGAAGACATTCAGGCCGATCAGTTGTGGGGCTTGGCTTACGTCGAGATCCCGGAACGCCGGCGCATCGCTGAGGGTCTGGTTTTTGAGGAAGACGTCCACTTTCTCTTGGATCGGCGCGCCGTAAACGTCGAGTACGCGCAAGACAAGTTTACCGTCGGGCATGGCACCTCCGCTTCAGGTGAATGTTACCAGAATCCGGTTCGGCCATCTCGCGCCTGCGCCGCGCCAGGCGCTTAACGAATTGGATCACCCAAAGTGGGATGCCGCACCTGTCCCGGCCAACCTCGCCCAAGGATGTGGTCGGAACGGGGATGCCGATTCGCAAGGTTTTGCTCGATGGCCATGGGATCGGCGAGCGACTGGAGTACCACCTGCTGCTGGCCAACGATTGGAAACGGATCCAGCCCAAATCCTTGGCTATCCTCAGCGGTCGATGAACGCCATCAGCCGCTCGTTGTATCGCGAACCGGCCACGGTCTCCGGCGGCAGGGCCGCATCGAGCCGGTGCATATCGGCATCGCTCAGCGAGAGCGCGGCCGCGCCCAGGTTCTCCTCCAGGTAACTGCGCCGCTTGGTGCCGGGAATGGGCGCGATGTCCTCACCCTTATGCAACAGCCAGGCAATGGCCACTTGCGCCGGAGTGGCATGCTTCTCCGTGGCCAGTTGGCGCAGCGCTGCGGCCGCCTTCGTGTTGCGGTCGAAATTCTCTCCTTGGAATCGCGGATCGCTGTAGCGCCAATCGGCGGGCGGATACTCCTCGGACCGTTTCGCAAAGCCGGTCAGAAAGCCCCTGCCCAGCGGCGCAAAAGGCACGAGTCCGATCCCAACTCGCGCAGCAGCGGGATGATCCGCGGCTCCAGATTGCGCTCCCACATTGAGTACTCGCTCTGCAGCGCCGAAAGCGGATGGGTGGCGTGCGCCCGGCGGATGGTAGCCTCCCCGGCTTCCGACAGGCCCAGAAACCGCACCTTGCCTTCCCTTACCAGGTCCGCCATCGCGCCCACCGTGTCTTCGATGGGAACCGCAGCGTCCACGCGGTGCTGGTAAAAGAGGTCGATGCGGTCCGTGCCCAGGCGGCGCAGCGAGGCTTCGGCAACGCTCTTGACGTGCTCCGGCCGGCTGTCGGTGCCCACCACCTTGCCCGCTTCGATGCGCCAGCCGAACTTGGTGGCGACGGCCACACGATCGCGGTAGCCCCGCAGCGCGCGGCCTAGCAGTTCCTCGTTCTGGAACGGGCCGTAGGCCTCGGCCGTATCGAAGAGAGTCACGCCCAGTTCGAGCGCGCGATGAATGGTGGCGATGGATTCGCCCTCGTCCGGCACGCCATAGGACTGGCTCATCCCCAAACACCCGAGGCCCAGCGTCGACACTTCGAGTCCTTGCGTACCGAGCTTGCGTTTCGACAGCATATTCTCCCCGGGGCAGGCCAGAGGCCTCAGCTACCTTCGGTACTTCTTCTCGAAGCCGGTGCGTCCATTCACCACCGTAAAGCTTCCGTCCTGCTGCGCCGTCAGCTTGATCCACTTGCCCTCGCAGTCCTCACCCTCGTTCGCAATCATGGGCGCGGCGGCGTTATGCGCGGGGTCGTTGCCTGACGCGCGGTGCAGTTGCCACAGTTCCAGCAGTCCTGGGTAATCGTGAATCGTCTGCCAGGCTCTCGGGTCGGCGCCGGTGTTCGGCCCGTTGTTCATGATCGCCACTTTGGGGCGCAGCGACCAGACCGATTGCGGCGAGACCGAGGTCTTCTTGGCGTGGTGGGTGGTCATGTAGACATCGACCGGCCCTATCTTGTTGACTGGGCATGCCAGGTCGTACTCCTGATTCCAATACAGGTCGCCCAGGTCGGCCAGCCGGAACGCACCGTAGGCGATCACCATACCGATCGAGTGCGCGTTCTCTCCCTCGTCCGGCTTCATCGCCTGGTAACTCGCACACGTGGGATTCGGTTGGCCGCCTGCAGGCAGCGATCTGTCGATGGCCTGGCCGGCCGCGGTCACCACCATTACCTGGATGCCCTGGATCGGAATCTGGTCGCCGGCCTGCACCACCCGGTAAGGGGCCTTCTGGCGTGCCGCCAGATAGCCGTCGTAATCGGTCCGGACGTCCTTGGCCGTTTCGAAATTCCTGCCGTGGTCCAGGAAATTGCGGATCGGCAGTTTCGCCGCCAGTCCGGGAACGCCGCCCATGTGGTCCTTGTGGTAATGCGTGGTCACCAGAAAGTCGATCTGTCTGACGCCCGCCGCCTGCGCCGCCGCTACGATGCGGCCGGCGTCGCGGTCGTGGTACCCGGCATAGCCCGCGTCCACCAGCATCGATTCACCCGAGGGCGAAACATAGAGGGTCGACTTCCCGCCTTCCACATCAATCGCATAAACCTGAAGCCCTTCGGCCCCCTGCAGCGTGGAGAGCCCGGCAAAAAGAACGGCAGCAACCCGGAGTCGCATTTACCCCATTGTCCACCGTATCCTGGAAGTTGCAAAATGACAGCCTCGTTACCGGCGCCGTTGCCGCGCCCGGCCGTGTCAACCTGATCGGCGAGCACATCGACTATCACGGCCTCCCCGTCCTCCCCATCGCGTTGCGCCGGTCGATCCGCGTGTCCTACCATCTTCGGCCCGACCGGCTCATTCGCGCCGTCAGTTCGGCACAGTACGGCGCCCGGGAATTCACGTGGACGGCCGACCTGCTTCCCGGCGCTGCCGGCGATTGGGAGAACTACCTGCGCGCGGCCGCCCAAACGGTGAGGCGCCAATGGGGCCTGCTCCAAGGCATCGATGCCGCTATCGTCTCTAACCTCCCACCGGCCGCCGGCCTCTCGTCTTCCTCCGCCCTCATCGTCGCTTTCACCCTGGCCCTGTTACGCGCCAACCGGATCGAGGCCAGCTTCGAAGAACTCATGGAAGTGCTGCCCGAGGGCGAACAGTTCGTGGGCACGCGCGGCGGCGGCATGGACCACGCCGCATCCCTCGGATCCCGCGCCGGTTGCGCCTCGCTGATCGGCTTCGTCCCACTCTCCATCCGCCCCATCCCGATTCCGCCGGAATGGGCCTTCCTGGTGGCCCACAGCCTGCACACCGCCGAAAAGTCGGGCGCGGTGCGCGCCGAATTCAACGCGCGCCGCACCGCCGGAACCGAGGCTTTGAGGGAACTCGGGTTAGCATCGTACGCCGAGGTGGGGCAGGCGGCGCCGCCGGGGGAACCGGCCAGGCGCGACGCTTTCCTCCACGTCACCTCCGAAGCCCAGCGCGTGCGGGACGCCGTGGCCGCCCTGGAACGCAACGATGCAGCCCGGTTCGGACGGCTGCTGCTGGAATCTCACGCCAGCCTGCGCGACCGCCTCAAGGTCAGTTGCCCGCCGCTCGACCGCTTAGTTGCCGCGGCCATGGATTCCGGCGCCCTGGGCGCGCGCCTCACCGGCGGCGGTTTCGGAGGTTGCGCGGTGGTCTTGTGCCACAGGCAGGACCGGCCTCAAGTGCGCGCCGGCCTGCTGGCCCGCTTCTATGCGGGCTGCGCGGAATTCGACCCGGACCAGCACCTGATCGACGCCGAACCCGGCCCGGGCGCACTTTTCCCCGATAGAGAGAGTAAACTCTAACTTCGTATGCAGCTTCACACCATCGACTGGATCATCGCATTTTTCTCGATCGCCATCTGTTTCACGCCCGCGCTATTCTTTGGAAAGCGCTCGGGCAAGAACACGACCGAGTTCTTCGCGTCGGGCCGATCGGTGCCCTGGTGGCTGGCCGGTATCTCGATGGTGGCCACCACGTTTTCCAGCGACACTCCCAACCTGGTTGCCAACTTCGTCCGCACGCAAGGGGTCGCCGGCAACTGGCAGTGGTGGGCCTTCACGCTGACCGGCGTGGCCACCGTCTTCTTCTATGCCCGCCTCTGGCGGCGCTCCGGCGTCCTGACCGACCTCGAATTCTACGAGCTGCGCTATTCCGGCAAAGCGGCCGGCGCCGTGCGCGGCTTCCGCGCCGTCTACCTGGGCCTGTTCTTCAACTGCATCATCATGGCCACGGTAAACCTGGCGGCCTGCAAGATCGCGGCCATTCTGTTCGGTCTTCCGCGCTGGGAGACGCTGCTCGCCGTGGGGCTGCTGAACGTGATCTTCGCCACGCATTCCGGCCTCTGGGGAGTGCTGGTGATCGACATGTTCCAGTTTTTTATCAAGATGACGGCAGTGATCGGCGCGGCTTACTTCGCGGTCACGTTGCCACAAGTGGGCGGCCTCGGCGGGCTGGTGGACAAGCTCTCCAACCTGAAAGGCCCGCACGGCCTGAACTACCTCAGCCTGCTCCCCGATTTTTCGAACAACTGGGACCTCGCGCTCGCCGTCTTCGTCATGCCCCTCGCCGTGCAGTGGTGGGCGGTCTGGTACCCGGGGGCCGAACCCGGCGGCGGCAGCTACATCGCGCAACGCATGCTGGCCTCGAAATCCGAGAAGGACTCGCTGGGCGGCACGCTGTTCTTCAACGTGGCCCACTACGTCTTGCGGCCCTGGCCGTGGATTCTGGTCGGGCTAGCCTCGCTCATCGTTTACCCCGAACTCGGCGACATCCAGAAAGCCTTCCCCAACCTCGACCCGCACCTGCTGGGGCACGATATCGCGTTTCCCGCGATGCTGCGATTCCTCCCGGCCGGCTGGGTGGGCCTGATGCTCGGCGGTCTGGTTGCTGCCAACTCGTCCACCATTTTGACCCACTTGAACTGGGGCGCATCCTATTTGGTGCATGATTTTTACCGCCGCTTCCTCAACCGCGGCGCCAGTGAAAAGCACTATGTGCTGGCCGGGCGCTTCGCCACCGTCGGGCTCTTCCTCGGGTCTTCCGCCATGGTCTTCGCGCTTGACACCGCGCAGGACAGCTTCAACCTGTTATTGCAGGTGGGCGCCGGCACCGGTCTGCTCTACCTGGTGCGGTGGTTCTGGTGGCGGGTGACGGCCTGGTGCGAAATCGTGGCCATGATCAGCTCGTTCGGCGCCTCGCTGGTCTTCCTGATTCTGAAGAAGAATGACGTGGTCTTTGAGACGTCCAAGCAACTACTGCTCACCATCGCGTGCACCACGGTCTGCTGGCTGGTGACAGCCTACCTTGGTCCCGAGACCGACCCCGCCACCCTGACGGAGTTCTACAAGAAGGTCCGCCCCTTCGGCCCCGGCTGGCGTCAGGTGCGTTCGCAGTTGGGCATTTCCGATGCGGATGCGAAGGCGGACATTCGCGTGCAGAACATCCCGCAGGCGTTGGTGGGCTGGATCATGGGCTGCACCATGATCTGGTCCGCACTCTTCACCGTAGGCAACTTCCTCTACGGACGTACCGGTTATGCGCTGGCCCTGCTGGCGACATTCCTGATCAGCGGTGGGATCGTGGTGCGGATCGTGAAACGGATTTGGGACTGAAACGGACGTAAGCCATGGACCGCATCAGGTTGGCAACAGATCGCGGACAATCGGACACGGGAACGCTGCCGTCAGCCGATCCGAGGATTGTTCAGCCGGAACAGGAAGGAATCGTGCGAGTTCCCGAACGCGGTCCGCCAAGTCCAGCGAGGCATTTCCGGCAGGATTTTGGCCAGGCTGTAAATATCGCTGGCCGGCACGGCAAAGCCAATGGCCTGCTCCGGCGCCATGTAGTAGATAGTGCCCGCCGTGCAGCGGTCCCGGTGTAGTCTTTGTCGTCGCGGGACTGGCTGCCGCGAAGGACCCCGCTACGGATAGCCGGACCACGCCCAAGCTCTCATCTCATTGAAACCCTTCGACCGGCGCTTTCGGTGGTTCCTGCTCGCGGTCTCGGTATTTGCCTTGGGCAACTCCTCCGATGCATTCGTGTTGCTGCGCGCCAGGGAGTTGGGCGTTCCAGTGGCTTCCCTACCGCTGCCTTTGGATTATGCTGCACGCCGTGAAAGCCTTTTGCGGGAGGCCGGCAGCATGCGAGAGGGGTTTAAAAAACCGACTTCTTCAAAGGCGTATGGATAGCCCGACTCCTGATGTGACCGTCAGCGTGGCGGTCGGGGAGTCGTCAACGTTGATTCGTGCAGTCTCCGAGTAGCACGTGACCCACCCGGAGCCGTAGCGCAATGGGTAATGCATTTCTACGCGATGGCGTGTTTCCGCTCATGTCGATTCGCAGAACCGGAACACTCAGGAGCAATAGCTCCTGGCGAAGCGGCAAGGGCCCACCTTGCGCCGCTACGTCGACAGGGTGGTTGCCGCCGTGAATGCCGCCACGCCCGGCTGTTTCACCGAAGTGGATATTCCTGTCACGTGGGCCTATGCGACGGCCATGTGGCTTTTGATTAATGTACCGCCAGCGTCACGCCATCCTGGCTGGACGCACTGCCAACCTTCACATGCACCGGCACACGATCGCCCGGTTGGACGTCCGTGGACATCCGCGCATTTATCTGCAATAGGCCCGGTATGTTTCCCGGCGCCGCGCCAGCATACTCTACGGTCGCCGGCAGGCCTCCGATATCCACCGTGACCTGCGCCACTGGCCGGGGCAGCACATCCACGGCGGGCCGGCCGTCGACGCCGGGCGGGTCAGTGAGACCTTCGCCCGTGCCCCAAAGGATCACCACCGAACCCGGCCGCGCCGGCGCCGACGGCGAGTTCCGCGTGATGTTGTCCTGGTTCAGAATCGCGCCCTGACCCTTGCCCGAGAAGTCCGCCGTGAACAGTCCCGGCGCGGTGGCGGCAACCGGCAGTTCGAACGGGTCTGAACGCACACCCTGGTATTCCACCTGTGCATGAGTCGTGGCTTTGGAGGCGCCGAAATAGGGCACGATCGCCGAGCACTGCGTGGCCGATGCGTAGATCACCGGCGCCGGCACGCCATCGAACAGAATCCGCACGCCGCCGGCGCTGCCGCTCACCAGCCCATTGGCGTCCAGACTGAGGCCGGCCAAGTGTTCCGGACCCATGCCGGATCCCCACACTACCACCATCTGCCCGGGCGCCACGGCACTGCCGTACGAAGCCGCGTTGGTCACGCTCGTCAGCGTGGGCTTGGGCACGGGCAGCGCTGCCGGCGGCACCACCAGCATGGTAATCGAGCTCGCCGGAAACACCGTGCCGATGCCGGCGCCGTTCACCGCGACGTCCGGTTGCGCGACGATGGCATTCAGGTTCGCGGCGCCGTAGACCCACACCTTCGCCGCCGCGCCGGCGGAGAAATTCGCCAGGCTCAGCGTGCTGGAAAGATCGTTATTCGTCTTGTTGATCACCACGACCGTGAGGTTCCGGTCCAACCGCAGAGCCGCGTACACGGAGAGCTGGCTCTGGTCGGCGCTGGCGGCCTGCACGCCACTTTCGCCGAACGCACCGCCCATGCCGTCGTAGTTGCGGTAAACCTTGAATGCGAAGGCTCCCGGATCGGTGGGCTTGGGTGGTCCCCACAGCGTCGCGGCGTCCAACCCTTCGCGTCCGAAAATGCCGAGCAGTTCCGCCTGTGCCAAGCCGCCGCTCAGCGTATCGAGCGCGGTCCAGTTGTATTCCGTGATGGCGATTTTGGTGCCCGGGTAGTTCTGGTCCACCATTTGCCGGAGCCGCGGAATCAACTGCGGGGCCACAGGCGCGCCGTTGTTGTCTACGTCCCTGATCCAATAATCGTTACTCACCTTGTAGGTGGGGTCCCAGAACTCGCGGGTCGAATCGAGCTGCAGGGCTTTGACCGCGCCGGTTTGGGTGGCGTGGATCGCGCCTGGCTCGATGTAAGCGTGGAGATCGAGATAGTCCAGCAGCCGCCTGCCGTGCTGCTGTTCGTAGCTCTTCATCTGCTGCAGGTACCACGGCAGAAAAGCCACGCCCCCGTGAGCGTTGCGGTCCACCGGGTTCGACCAGTAGTTGCCGCGAGCCCAGCCCGCCACGATGTCCTTCTTCGAGAACCACAACGACGCCCAGTTGTCGCCGACCGGCCCCGATACCAGCGCGGCCGGATCGGCCTGCTTGATGGCCTCGGCATACTTGATGTCGAGCGCCATCACTTCGTCGTACGTATACGGATCGGGATGAATGTCGCGGTGGGTGCTGTCCCACCAGATCGGCTCGTTGTCCAGACTCCAGATGGCGACGCCGCCCTGGTTCCCCTTGCCGTATCGCGAAACCAGGTACCGGATCCAGTCGCCCTGGAAGTTCTCGTCATACTGCGCGTACGCGTCGGTGGGGTCGTTCTTGATGTAGACCGGGTTCGAGGGACCCTTGCCGTCGGTGGCTGTGGGAGTGCCGCAAGCCGGATCGTACACGATGCCGTTTCCGCAGTTGAAAGGATGGTCATGCGCGTAAGGATCGGTCTTGCACTGGGGGCCGTACTTGGCCACACTGAAACTGCACATTTCGGCGCGAGCCTTCGGCAGCCAGCCGAGAATGGGGATCGTCCCCAGGATCTTGCCGCCGGTGGTGCGGACCTGGTCGGCGAACGCGTTGAACGAAGAACCCTCGGGCAACTTCGCGGCGTTCACCTTGGTATCGGGCAAGACTTCGAAAAACCAATCGGCGTCGATGTTGTCTACGTCGAACTTCCAGTGATACGTGCTGGTGTTGTTGCCTCCCCAACGGCGGAGACTCGCGCGGATATCCGCCGCTGCGGCCGCTGCGGCCGCGCTGGCCGGGCTGCCGGTATCCCAATAAAAGCTGATGCCGTAAATATCGGGCGAAATGGCGTGCAGGTTGGCGGCCGCGTCTACCGAGAGTGCCGGGCCGGCCTGTTGCGCGGAAGCGGCGAAGCACGAAAGCAGGAATGAGTTTATCAGTTTTTGATTATGGGCCAAGGCTACTTCCTTCCCAGCTACTTTTTTCCGGATTCCGACAGTTTTGTCAGGCGAGCGAATTCCTTTCGTTCCCGATCGGCCTCCGCGCTCCGCCCCGCCCTGGCGTAAGCAGTGGCGAGGGCGAATCGCGCATGCGGGCTGTCCGGCGCCAGCCGCACCGCCACCTCCAGTTCGCGGATGGCTTCGGGCGCCTGGCCCAACTCCAGCAGCACCCGTCCATTGGCGGTGCGCGCGGCAAAATCGGCGGGGGCCAACCGCGCCGCCTTCGCCGCATAGGGCTTGGCCGACTCGGCGTCGTTCTCCTTCAGGTACTCCAGTGCAATCGACGCCAGTGCCGGCACGTGCGCCGGGTTGATGTCCAGTTCCTGCCTCAGCATGGCCAGGCCCTTCGGCGGGTCGGAGGCGATCAGTAGCGCCCCGTAAGCATAGTGGACTTCCGGCGTCATCGGATAGGCTGCCAGAATAGCGTCGAAGGCGCGCGCCGCGTCCTCCGGCCGGCGCTCGAGTTGAGCGGCGACGGCGTTGCCCACCTGGGAGACGAGATCGCGATCCTTCTCTGGAACCTGATCGGGCAACAGCGGCTTTCGCAGCGCGGCCAGACCGGCGGCGGTCCGGATCGCGTCACTCGCCGGAACAGACTGGAGCAGCAGTGCAATCTGTTCCAGCGCCTTCTCGTAGCCCTGGCGAAGAATCAAAGCGAGGGCCGCATGGTACAAGGAGACCTCGCGAATCTGCGCGTTCCCCAGAAATCCAAGCTCTTCGGCGCGGAACAGATGACGAAGCGCAGAATCGTAGTCCTTGAGGCCGAACTGGCACAACCCAAGCAGCGCGTGTGCTGGTCCGGCATCGGCTTTGAGCGCCACAAACCGGTTGAACGCGCTGGCGCAATCCGTGTACCTGTCCGAGTCGTACCAAATGGTCCCCAGCGACCACCAACCGTCCGCCCACGCCGGCTTGATTCGCAGGGCCTGGCGGTAAAGCCGGACGGCTTCGTCCAGCCGGTCCTGGTCGCGGGCCGCCGCCGCCTGGCGGGCCAGCGCCTCAAAACTCGCGGGCGCCGGGGCCTTTGGCGATGCCTGTGGACTTGCCGCGATTGCGGGCAGCACCAACATGGCTGGCAGGCTCCATCTCATGGCCTCTTGTCAATCGTACCAGTGGCCGGCGAGGGCATGGCGGCTGAGGTGGCGCCGGCGGCCGGTTTGGGCCGGCGGCGAGCGATGCGTCGCGTCAAGGTGTTAACCTGAAGGATACCGATGCAGACGAAGACCGTTCGATCCCGGTTTCACCATGAAGTAGGCGAAAAAGTGGAGGGCTGCACGATCATCGAGAGGCAGGTGGTGATCCCGCCGAATCCCAGCGAGCGCCGGCTCGGCGTCTATGACTACCTCGTGGAGGTGCCGCCACTGCCGCCTGCAGCCCCGAAGCAGCGCGCTGCGCGCGCCGCACCGCAAGCGGCTCCAGAGGGCTACACGAGGGCCACGCCGGATCAACGCGCGGGGTTGATTCGCCGGTTGCCGCCGCGATAGATTGGCCCAGCCTACTCGGCCGCAAGGCAGCGTCGAGAAGCACCAGGCAGCTCCCGCAGCCGCCGCAGTGGGGACCACACCAGCCACAACGTCGAGAGCAGGTACCCGGTAGCGCCCATCAGCATCGTAACCCGAAGGCCGAGCGTCTGTGCGATGGCGCCGCCCGCCAGTGCTCCCAGCGGGAGAAGGCCGTAAAACATCAGGTGTGAGACCGAGTTGACGCGGCCCAGCAGATGATTTGGGACAATCGCCTGGCGCAGGCTGATTTGATTGATGCTGTACACGGGCCATGCCGCGTCGAACAGTTGCGCGGCCAGTAGAAACGCCGAGCAGACCGCCACCGATCCGCGCGCCAGCGGCACCACCAACTGCGCCAGCGCGCCGGTCAATGCCGCCCCGATCATGGTAGGGCCAAGACCCAGGCGGTTCACCAGCCGCTCCGCCAGCACCGCGCCCGCCAGATTACTGGCGCCCCCAACCGAGATGATGGCGCCGAGAATCGCAGCGCTCAGCCCGAGTTCGCGCGTCGCAAACAGGAAGTAGGTGCTACCGCCGAATCCCAAGAAGAATGCGCCGGTGACCGTGCGCCCCGCCATCGCCCGGAGGAGCGGATCGCGCCAGACGGCGCCCAGCCCCGCCGAAATTTCCCGGCCGATGTGCGGTTCCTCCGTGCGTTCGGGCAGGGGGTCCGGTCTGCGGATGAGCCACAGCGAAACCGCCGAGGCGACGAATGAGACCGCATCGTAGAAAATCGCCATCGGCGCGGTGATCAGTTGAACGAGCACGCCCGTGAGACCCGGACCAGCAACCTCCGCGATCGATTGCGACAAGGCCAGCTTGCTGTTGCCCTCGATGAGGTCCTCGCGATCCACCAAAGACGGCAGATAGGCCTGATAACTAACGTCGAATAGCACCGTCAGGATTGCGCTGACCGTCGCTACGGCGTACAGGTGAGCCATGGTCAGCCGGTGCAGGTACGCTGCCAGCGGAATCGTGCCCAAGACCGCGGCGCGCGTCAGATCCGTCGCGATCAGAATCGGCCGGCGGCGCAGCCGGTCCGCGCACGCCCCGGCAAACAAGCCGAAGACCAGCACGGGGGCAGCGCCGGCGCTGGCGAGAACGCCCATCTGGAGCGGCGATGCCCCGAGCACCAGAACCGCCATCAGTGGCAGCCCCATCGACGTGATCGCTGATCCGATTTGTGAGATCGTCTGGCCGGCCCAGAGCTTCAGGAAATCCGGGTCGCGCAGGAGCCCCTGACGCAGCATTTCTCAAGTGTCACATAACGCTGGAAGGCGATCGCGGCTGTGACACATTTGGGCCAACTGGCCTAAATTTGTCGAGGTAACCTCTTTGTTTCTAACGAGAGCCGGCGGTTCTTGGGCCAACTTGGCCCAAATGAGCGGAAGCTTCGCGTCCCAGCCGGGTTGGGATACCATATTGAAATCAACGTAAATTCCGTAACCGTTGGCCCACACAATGGATGACCTTCGCGGACGGGTAGCCCTGGTCACCGGCGCCAGCCGGGGCATTGGCCGCGCCATAGCTCTGGCGCTGGCCGAGGCCGGTGCGGACGTGGCCGTCAACTACCGTTTCCTCGCGGACCAGGCGCATGAGGTGGAGCGGCAAATCGGCCGGATGGGAAGACGCTGCGCCGCCATCCAAGCCGACGTGTCGGCGCCGGGCGAAGTGGCTCGCCTTATCCAAACCGTTGCCGACCGCCTGGGCCCGGCCGGTATCCTGATCAACAACGCCGGCATCGCGCGTCCGCAGGCGCTCGACCAGATCACCGAACAGGATTGGGACGAGATCGTTGACGTGAACCTGAAGTCCTGCTTCCTGGTGACCCAGGCGGTGCTGCCAGACATGCGGGCTCGCCAATGGGGCCGCATCGTGAACCTGTCATCCGTGGCCGCTCAGGTAGGCGGAATCGTAGGCCCGCACTACGCCGCCTCCAAGGCCGGCATGCTCGGCCTCACCCGCTACTACGCCAGCCACCTGGCGCGGGAAGGCATCCGGGTGAACGCGATCGCACCGGCGCTGATCGCGACCGAGATGGTCACGGCAAACCCCAACGCCCAGCCCAGCCGCATCCCGGTCGGCCGGTTCGGGACGGCGGAAGAAGTCGCGGAAGTGGCCGTGATGCTGGTTCGCAACGATTACATGAACGGACAGACGATCCACGTGAACGGCGGCTGGTTCATGAGCTGAGCCCGGACCTGCCTGCCGATTCAGATGTAGTACATCACCGGTTCGCGGCTGGCCTTGTGGAGCCGCGCCTCTTCCACGCGGCGGATCAGGTCGGCCAGCGTGGTGCTGTCCAGAACGGCGGCCATGGCATCGCGCACCTGCCGCATGATGATCCGGGTTCCGCAATTTTCGATGTCGCCACACTCCTGGCACGGGCGATATGCCGTTTCACTGGCGCAAGGCAGCGGCGCCAGCGGTCCTTCGAGCATGCGGATGATCGAACCGAGCGTCACTGTCGATGGCGGCCGGCTCAGTTGATATCCGCCGTTCTTGCCCTTTTTGCTGTGGAGCAGTCCCTGGCCTTTCAGGTCCAACAGAATGCCTTCGAGAAATTTCAGTGGAATCGCTTCCTCTTTGGCCAGTGTGGCAATCAGGACCGGGCCTTCTCCATACCGCCGGCCCAGCGAAAGCAGCGCCTTAAGTCCATATTGCGTCCGCTTGGAGATGGTCCTCATCGCCTACTGTATTCAGCGTACTCCAGAGCGCGTACTCCGACACACCAGACGGCGCTCCAGCGAACGCAATTGGGGCGCCGACGCCCGGGTACGGCACTTCAAAACGGAAAGATCTGTTTCATCTCGTCTTGCGAGGGTTGCCGCCCGTATTCGCAGACCTCGAACGCTTGCGCATAGCGGATCGCCCGGGCCCGCTCCTGGCCGTAGAACTTTACCAGCGTGTCGCGGTGCGAGTCTGCCTGGGCAGCATAGCGTCTCGCGAGGTTTCTGCGCACCTCGTCCCGGCGGCGCTGCCGCCCGGCTTCGTCCGCCGGATACAGGCCGGCATGGCCGTCCGCACCCCCTTCGTGGATCTGCGACTCCATGAGCAGGAGGGCGTCGAGGGTGGGCTCGATCACCTCATCGATGCCCACCGCAACATCCGCGCGGAACGGATTCGGGCGCTGGAAACGATCCGACGCGTAGAGAAAGACCGGGTTTCTTTTTAGCGGCGCCACACCCGCGGTGAAAAACGGCACCGCAACCATGTAGGCCGAATCCTGCACCAGAATCGACGTGTAGCGATGATCGGGATGGTAGTCATTCGGCCGATTGGTGATCACCACATCCGCATTCCATTCGCGAATCAACCGCGTAATCGTGCGCCGGTTCTCGAGGGTGGGCATGATCTCGCCATCGTGTATATCCAACACCTCGGTGGTGGCGCCCAATCGCTGGTCTACGCCGAGTACTTCCTTCTTTCTGCGCATCGCCAGCGGCCCTCCGGCCATTTCCCAGTGGCCGATGTCACCGTTGGTGGCCGATACGAGCTTTACGTGATGGCCGAGTTTGGCCCACTTCATGGCCACCCCCGCGCCGCGATACTCGGCGTCATCGGGATGGGCGCCAAAAATGATGATGCGCAACTTGCCGTCATTGGGAATCTGGGCTGAAGCGGCAGCCTGCGCCAGTGCGACTTGAGGACGACGCTCATGCAAGGCTGTTCCCAGTACGAAGCCCAGCCCGCCCGCCAACACCACCATGATCGTAACGGATTTCATGCTCAAAGCTCCTCTCCTGTTTCTTTTAACATCAGTTGGGAACAGCAACAACCTGGGCCCATCCGTCGGCGGACCGGACCGTCACCTGCACGGCTACAATCCCTTGCCCTTGCCTTTCCCCTTCCCTTTCACTTTGGACCCCGCGATCTCCCGAATGAAGGCAACTTCCTCCTGCCGGTACGGCGTTCCGTCCTTGTGAAAGATATCGTGGAACCACACGTCCGGCTCACGGTCCGTGTAGGGTTTCTGCCACGAGTCCCACGGCAGGTAGGTCTGCGTTTTGCCCGCCACGAAACCCCAGTTGTAGGCCGCCACCTTGTACTTCTTGGCCACCGGCAAAGTTCCCTGGAAGGTGCTGCCGTTGGCGCGCGCCATATACTCGGTGCACAGAATGGGCCGGTTATAGGTCTGGAGCCAGCGCACCCGCTTCTCGAACTCCTCGGGTGCGTTGTAGTTGTGGAATGAAATCACGTCGGATTGTTCCAACTGGATCTTCTCCATCGGCGACAGTTTATCGGGGCTCGACCAATCGCCCTTCCAGACGCCGCTGGTCAGGGGTTGCAGCGGTTCCGTCGCTCGCGCCCAGGCAAAAATCTTGGGCAGCAGCCCCAGCACCAACTCGACCTTGTTCGCCGGTTCCAGGCGGCCGTAGGAGGAACTGTTGACGTTGTCGGGTTCGTTCCACAGGTCCCAGGCCAGAATACGGCGGTCATACCGGTAGACGCCCAGCACCCCCTGGACGTACTGACGCAGGCGGTCGTACTGCGCCGGGTCCATCAACGCACCGGCTCCAGGGCTTTGCACCCACCCCGAGTTATGCACGCCCGGCTTGGGGGAGCGCTGCGGGCCGAGTTCCGGAAACGGGTCCCAGCAGGAGTCGAAGAACACGAAAATCGGTTTGATGTGGTGCTTGTCGGCGAGGGCAAGGAAGCGGTCGATGCGATGCTGGAATCCGGCGGAGTCCTGCTTCCACAGCAGGTCGTGCAGGAAGACGCGCATGGTGTTCATCCCCAAGCCCTCGGCCCATCCCAACTCGGTGTCCATCCAGATGGTGTCAAAGGTGTCGGCCTGCCACATCTCCAGTTGGTTGATGGCCGTGGCGGGAATGTAGTTGCTCCCCACCAGCCAAGGTTGCCTGGCGTACCAGTCATTGGCTGCCTTTTCGGTCCAGCGCGCAGGTTGGGCCAATACTGTGCTCAGAAAAAGCGACGCGAAAATCAGCAGGGGTCTCATTCTCCACGATAATAGCGTGCCTCGCGGGAGGCGGAAAATCTGTGAGTGCTTAACCGAATCGGCGGACCACGCAGATCGGGAAGCTGTCGCATTGACGCGGAGAACCGCTTGGGGGGCTCTAGGCAAACCGCGCCAGCCGCGTACCCCGCCGCCGAACCCGCGCAGGCATCCCGAAACGTCCAAGCCCCGCCGGCGTATGCTGAACGTGTGAGGCTTGCGCTTCGCGATATCGCCCGCCAGACCTGCCCACGCTGCCGGCAGGGCAAAATCTTCCGCGCGCCGCTGTGGCGTGGCTATCTGGCCATGCACGAAACCTGCCCGGTTTGCGGCCTGAAATTCGAACGCGAACCGGGGTATTTTCTGGGCGCCATGTACTTCAGCTACCTGCTTTCGATTCCTCCCGTGCTCTTCCTGATGTTGCTGTTCTGGCGGTTTACGCCGTGGCGGTTCGACCTGGTGATAATGGCGGCCTTCGTCGCGTATCTTCCGGTGGTGCCGCTGGTGACGCGCTACGCGCGCGTGGTGTGGCTGTACGTGGACCAGCACTTCGACCCGCAATGAACGCGGCCGCCGGCGCTACCAACCGCCCGCGGCGATCTTGGCGCTGACCGCCGCCAGTTCGCGTTCCAGCGACTGGTCGCGGTCCTGGAACTGTGCCAGTTCCCGCAAGCCGTCGTAGACGCGCCGCGAGCCGCGGCCCAGTTTCGCCGGACCGCCGCGCAGGTCCACCGCCTGCGCCGCAGCCAGGAGCAGCATCGCGGTCTCGTTCCGCAGGCACTCCAGCGCGTCCATGGCGGTCACCGCGGCATGCATCCCCAGGCTCACCACGTCCTGGTTGTATTGCTCGGTCGGCAGCGAATGGATCGAACTCGGCCCGGCCATTTGCCGCACCGCGCAGGCCAGGCTGGTGACGCTTAACTGCATCCCTTTGAACCCCGAGTTCACACCGGGCTGCGGCGTCAGATTGGCCGGCAGGCCGCCGTTGAACCGGTCGTCCACCAGCAGCGCCATCAGCGCGTTGCCCCAGTTGGCCATGGAGGCGTAGTCGATCTTCCAGGTGTCAAGCATGCGCGCGATGTGCCCGCCGTAAAAATTCCCGGCCTTGTACAACATGCCGGTCTCGGGATCGATCAGCGGATTGTCGTTGGCCGAGTTGATCTCGCGCTCCAGCACCGGGCGCGAATCCTCCAACGCCTCCCATACCTGGCCCAGCCCCTGCGGCCCGCAGCGCAGCGAGTAGCAACTCTGCCCGCCGGAAGCCTGCGTGTATCGTGAGCCCTGCAGCATCTCGCGCAGGTAGGCCGCCACTGCGATCTGGCCGGGATGCCCCTTTTGCTCGTGGACCCACGCAGCGTACGGCAGGTCCGGGGACATCATGGCCTCTACCGAAAGCGCCACTGCGCCCAGCAGCGCCCGCAGTACGCGGAACGAGTCCACCCAGAGCAGGGCGGCCACCGCCGTCATCACAGTGGTGCCATTGGTCAACGCCAGTGCCTCTTTCGGCGCGAACCGGATGGGCTGCAACCCGGCCGCCTCCAGTGCCTCCGCGGCCCGCAGCCGCCGCCCCTGAAATTCGGCCTCGCCTTCGCCCACCAGCACGCGCGCGATGTAGGCCGAGGGCATCAGGTCGCCGCTGGCTCCCACCGAGCCGTATCGCGGCACCACGGGCGTCACGTCGCGATTCAACAGCGCCGCCAGCGCATCCACCAGTTCCATCCGCACGGCCGACGTGCCCGAGACAAAGGTAGCCACCCGCAGCAGCGCCGCCGCCCGCACCACGTCGTTCGGCAGCGGCTGCCCCGTGGCGCAGGCGATGTGCCGCACCAGGTTGGCTTGCAGTTGGTCCATCTGTTCCGGCCCCAGCGAGATCCCGACGTTCCCGCCGACGCCGGTGTTCACGCCGTAGATGCGATCTCCGCGCGCCAGCAGTTCTTCCAGCCGCCGGCGGCCAAGCCCGATGCGCGCCCGCGCCGCTTCAGCGATGCGCACCTCCACGCCATCGCGCGCCACCCGCAGCACGTCTTCGATGGAAAGCGCGCCAACGCCCAGTTCCAGAGTCTGCACGCTATTCCACCGTGAAATTCTGCTTCGTCTCGTAGGTCTGATTCCCGACCGCGTCCTTCACCGTCACCGAAATGGCGTACTGGCCGGGCGTGGTCTTGGCGAGCAGGTTGATGCCGAACGAGGCCGCTACGTACCGCTTCGGATAAAACGAATCGCTCTGGTCCACGGCTGGTTCCGGCTGCGTCCACAGCACCCTGCCGCTGGGCGAGATCACCGAAGCCGAGTAGCTTACATCGATGTGGTTCTTCTCTCCGTGCTTGAAGCCGGTGATCTCGAACTTCGCCCACACGGCGTCACCGCCGCGGTAGGCCGCCCTCTCCACCGGCTGCGTATCCTCTTCGCCGCGGTAGAATTTGAAATTCCGCACCACCAGGGTCTCGCTCGGTTCCAACTCGTGGCCGCGCACCTCGAACGGCACGGTCAGTTCGGCCTTGGTCTTGGCGAACACGTCCTCCGTCTTGACCAACAGCTTGTAAGCGCCGCTGGCCACCAGCGGCGGAATCTGCACTTCGGTCTCGATCTTCGGCATCCAGTCCTTGTCCTGCGGCGCCACATCCGTCATGATTTCGTTCTTGTAGAGTTCGGTCAGGGGCACGCCTTTGGGATCGAAGGCCTGCACGCTGTACGCCACGTGGATCTTGTCTTCGGCCGACTTAGTATATCCGGCCACCCGGCAGGTGAAGAACAGGGTTTCCCCCGCCACGTGTTCGAACGATGCCGGCAGGGGTTCACCGCCATCGCTCTGGGCAATGATGGGCCTCACGACTTGCAGCGCCGGAGCGGCGCCCGGCATTCCCGGCGCAAACCACGCGGTCAGAAACACGGCGAGTTGAACGGTTCGCATAGCGGACCCTCCAGTACGATTCTAGCGAGGTTGCCGGTCAGACTGGTAGGACGGCTTGACGGGAGACGGGAGACGGGAGAAAAACACGACCGGAAAGAATTGTTTCGCGAATCGAGCGCGGCGGCTCCTCTCCAAACCAGCGTCGGGGCAGCCCGAAGGGTTCTAACCGCCGCCTGGACCGACGACGTTGAAGCCTTCAAGGGGGCGAACCCGCCCCCCTGGATATTTGACCGCGTGGCCTATTTCGCGGGACAAGCGCCGTTGCCTGTGGCGCTCCACGAGCCCGTATAGTTGGACCCGCCGCCGCCTCGAGGGCCCTGGACCAGCGCGTGCTGAACCATCGTATTCAGAGGCGTATCCGCGTGCAGGCCGTTGCCGTGGTAAGGCTGAATCTGAGCCTGATTCCAGTCCGCCGGCCAGTAAGTATAGACGGCAGCGCTCCACTGCCACGGGAAGTTGAGGCCCGTGTCATCCGTCTTGGTGGTGAAGGTAATGGTTGCCTGACCACCTCCCATGATGTTGGCGTCCACCGGAATGGCGGCGCCAGTCATGAAGTTCTCGTCGCTCAAATTCTTGGGGTTGATCAGCGTTTCCCACTGGTTCAAGGCGGCGTTGAAGTGGGTAGAACTGGTCGCGGGCGCTGCCGGATCGAAGGTCATCACTCCATCCGGCATCGGGTAATTGGCCCCATTCAGAACGAAGAACACCCCCGTGAACCGGACCGTAGTCTTGGTTGTCGTCGAGACCCCCTTCGGGTTGTACTGGGCGTGCACCCAGACTACCGAGCCCGCCGGGGCGTTGAACTTGTTCCACGACGTGGCGCTGATTTTCTCCGAGCTGGCGGGAATCGTGCAAGGCGGCGCAATTGTGATGGTGCAAGTGTTTACGGCCGTGCCTGCCGCCGTACCGGTCGCATCCACCACCTTCGCCGTAAAGCTGTAGGTTCCGAACGAAGCCGGTGTGCCGGTGATGGCGCCTGTCTGCGGGTTGAGAGTCAACCCGGTCGGGAGGGCGCCGGAAGTGATCGAGAAGGTGTAAGGCGCCACCCCCCCAGAAGCTTGTAGTGAGGAAGAGTAAGCCTGACCCTCCGTGGCGGAGTTCGCGGCACAGATCAGCACCACGGGGGATGGCGCTACCGTGATCGTGCAGGTGCTGGTAGTGGTTCCGGCCGCGTTGCCCCTGGAATCCACCACCTTCGCGGTGAAGCTGTAGGTTCCGAACGAAGCCGGTGTGCCGGTGATGGCGCCTGTCGCCGGGTCGAGAGTCAACCCGGTCGGGAGGGCGCCAGAAGTGATCGAGAAGGTGTACGGCGGCAAACCGCCGCTGGCCACCAGCGAAGAGCTGTAGGGAACTCCCACCACGGCAATGCCAGCCGGGCAGGTCAGCGTCAGCGGTGGCGGGTTCACCGTCACCGAGCAGTTGAAGGTTCCCTTGTTGCCGGCCGAATCGGTGACCGTCACCGTGTAGGGGAAGGTCCCGCTCACCGTCGGCGTGCCCGAAATGGTGCCGTTGCTGGCCACGCTCAGGCCCGCCGGCAGTCCCGTGGCCGAGAAGTTGTAAGGTCCACCCGCGCCGCCGCTGCCCGTCATCGTCACCGGCGTGATCGGCACGCCCTGCACCGCGTTGATCACCACGCAACTAGCGGTTGGCGGCGGTCCCGGACACTGCACATAGGCATCAGCTTCGTAGCTGACGGAGCTATTGTTGACGTCCGTTGCATCGAACTCCGAATCATTGCGAACCACGCTCTGGCCGATCAGCGATGCGGTTTGACATAAAGTTGCTACGTCGGTGGCGCTGACTAGAAGTTTTGGCAGCTCGGTCTTTGAATACGTCACAGAGCTGCCTGGCCAGAGCAGATTAGGCGTTGGTGCTGCCGTAGGGGGTTCGTAAAGCACTAGCCCGGCTGCGCCTTGCCCGAAGGCGGAAGTCGGTGCGCAGGCAAACGGTACAGCGTTGGGATCCGCATTGATGCAATCATCGACGGTCTTTGGAGTCAGTGAGACGTCACCGCAATTGGTCACGACGAACTTGAATTCAACCGGAGTGCCAGCCAGAGCGACTGCCGGCCTGCTCAAGCTGGTGTACGCAGCGAAAGCATTTCCACCATCAACGCTGACCAGCTTCTCAAAACAGCCCGCCGGCTGGGGAGGATTAGGCTGGTCCGGGGTGAACACCACATCCCGGAAGTAGTTGCTGAATTTATATGAGTTTGTAGGAAACACTCCGCTTGTGCCGAACACTCCATTGTGGTCGTCAGCAATGGAGGTCAGGGCTCCGTTGGAGATTGGGAAATACAACCCTAGAGACAATCCCGCGCACGGATAGCACGCAGGTCCAACTGAATCCACATAGAAGGAGTTGATGTTGACCGAAACCACGTAGGTGGTGTTGGCGCTGATGTGCAGCGGGGAGGACAGAGCCTGTTGCTGCCAGCCCGACGCCGTCTCGTTCTGAAAGGTGGTGTTGGCCAGGGAAACTCCGGTGGATGACCAGATTTGGCCCACGTGGTTTCCGGCCAGCTCATTCCCATCCTTCCAGTACCTGATGGCGCTAATGGTCCCTTCCGCCGAGCTCTGGAATTTCATCCCAAGTTCTAAGGCACGGCCGTCACTAGCCCCTGTAAGCACTGGCGTCTGATTTGTGAAAATCGTCTGTTGAGCGCAGGCAGGCTGGGACAAGCCCGTTAACACAAAGGTAAGAAGCAACATAATGCATCCAGACCTAGTAATCCTGTGCAACCGATTCGCGGAAGTGAGACGATCGAGACCTGGCTCGAAAACGTCTGTACTTCGTAAAGATAAAGAGGATGTGACGGAACTCATGACCCTTTCTCCTTTAAGTGGTTTGTCTACTTGGCATGTCTTCGGAGGCGGCTGCACACCGATCAAGGACGCGCGGTTTGTACGAGAGGAGGGGGACCTTCCAGATTTGAAAGATTCTCCTGAACGAACCCTGGGCGACGACCGTTCTGGGACTTCGAGTCGACATGGAAAGGGGGCGGCGGACTCCGTTTGTCCCTCGTATCGGGTTTGCGTGCCGATCCGCTGCGACCGACCCGAACTCCTAACCAATCCTTGAGTCTGTCCCAACTCACGACTCACAACGAGCGGATTCTGCAGACGCAGAATCGTCATACTCTCGTCGTTTCGAAGGGCTGTTAGGGATAAACATATCCTCATATCCTTTGTCGCGGCCCCGGTACCGTGCAGTCTTGCACCCCGCGCACGTATGCATTCCGACAGCCAAGTTCGATGGAAGCTCAATTCAGGGACCTTAGGCGTCAAGTGCCCAAGGGAAGGCCCGCGCATTTTCAGAGTTTTGCCCAAAAAGATTGGAATAGTTTGCCACAAGATCGGAACAGGAGTCTTGTTCCTCGGCAGCATCCGTGGGGGGAATCTGGTTCTGGAAGTTGTCCCAAGTTGTGATAAAGGCAAATTTCATGGCTTGGCAGGTACCAGGTACGAAAGCCGGAGGATGGTCTGGTTACCACTCGAATTTGTTGTAGATGCCTACCATAGCTCCGCTGGAGATTTCTCCGTTTGCCCGAAACCAATTCAGCATCAAAGGCTCATGGGCGCCCACATCCGGGCCACTTTCTCAATCGGTCCGAGGCGGCAACGCATAGCCCGCAAGCACCGACAGTCGAGAAAGGCACTGGCCGAGATCAAGGATTTGTAGTGCCAGAAATGGGAAAAGGTCTCCAGGCCGCGGTCTTCCGGGTCTGGGCAACTCTCCCAACGCTGCGCCCAAGCCAGATTCGGCACTTGCCGATGCAAAGCACCGGTCCTCAAATCGATTTGTCCTTCGCAAGACCGCCCCTGTCAGTCTCAACGCAGAGCATCTGACTGGTGGGCAGTCTGGTGGAAGGAGAAATAGCGGCAGAGGCGAACCTCAGGAGATCCGGTCCGCCACCGGATCTCCACGAGCAATCGGAAGCGCCTAATTATCAGCCGGCTTCTTAATCGAGGTCAATACCAGCGGCGGACTGCTGTAACCGCCGGTGGACGCCACCACCGGCACGTCTCCGTCCGGCAGGCCGCCGGGTACGACCACATTGAACTGATACACCCCGGTTGCAATCAGTCCCGCAAACACGACCCGGCCGGGGACATTGTCAAACAGGATTGCCGGCGTGAGGACCAGGGGCGCCGCCGTCGATACTACCTGGCCGCTGACCGCGGCTGGATTCGTGACGCCAAAACCCGTGCCGAACATCACGATGGTCTCGCCCGGTGCCGCCGGCGTGCTGTTGTTAGCCACCAGGGTGGTCGGTCCTACCACGGTGTTATTGGCGTGCAGCGCCGCCGCATATCCGCTAATGAGGAAGAGCGCCGGCGCCAGCGGCTGCGGGCTGACATTGAGTGCGGCGCTGGTCAAGCCATGGTTCGAGACGGACACCGTCACGGACCCGCTAGTGGGCAACTCGACCGGCGTGACAAGGTTGATCTGTACCGGGCTAATGTAAGTGATAAACGCGGGCTGGCCGTTCACTGTGACCGTGACTCCATCCACCGTAGTCGGGAGCAGGCTGTTCACAATGTCCGCGGCCGCGAGGGAGCGTTTGGTAGCCGCCAGGTTCATTCCTTTGATGGTGATGAAGGTGTTGGGGGCGATACCACCCGCGGCTTGCGCGGCATTCGTAATCGCGCTTGCGGCAACATTGGGATTGGCCTGGATGCTGCCCAGGATCCCGTGCTTCTGGCCGCCCGGACCGGCCGTGAAGTACACCGTGTCCTTGTCGCCGCCACTCACGCCATTGCCGACGTACAGGGACCACAGGCCGGGTAACGCGATGTTCGTGCCGGTCTGGTCCTGGAGCGTTCCCTGGTAGGCACCCGTGGTTGGGTCGTAGGCATTGATCAAGCCGTCGCCGAAGTTGCCGACCAGCAGATCGTTGGCGAACTTGCCGAACGAGGCGGGCGCGAGGGCCATGCCCCACGGGGAGTTCAGGAGGCTGCCCGTCCCGCCGGCCACGAGCGATTGCAGCAGCTTGCCGGAAGAATCGAACACGCTCACATAGCCGTTACCCACGCCGGGTACGTCGAACTTCTTATTGGCGTCCTGTTTGGCATAGGCCACGTAGAGCTTACCGCCGATGTTCCAGATATTGAACGGCGCGAAGCCCGCGGGCACCTTGGGATCGACAAACGACCCGACGACCGACGTAACAGGCTTGAACTGGGCATCGAAAGCATCGATGCTTCCGGACTTGAAGTTGGCGGCATACAATAGCACCGTTGGCGTGGTTACCAGGGCAAGGCCCTTGTAAACGGCCGAAGCGGAGTTGTCCATCTCGACAAAAGCCTGGGTGGCATCGGCGCCGCCCGCCCAAGCGGATAGGACACCATCCTCTGACACAAAAATGAACCCCGCCGCCACTGGGTTCTTGCCGGGAGCGGTCACCGGGAAGGTCGGGGGCGTGGTAGCGGGCGCGACATTCGCCACGATACCGGTGCACGAGCCGCCCTTGGCGCCACCCGCGCCGGGTATGGTCGGCTGAACTGTTGCGTTGGGCATACCAAGGGGGGTGGCGTTTGTGTTGTTGACCGTGTAGATGGTCGAGAGGCCCAGGTCGCACACCCAGAACGGACTAGTAGCCGAGGCGACATTGCCCCAGGGGTTGATCAAGCGGGGATCGTAAAAATCGGCGGCCGCTGTGGACTTATCGTCGGCAACCAGATTGTGAACGAAGTACCCAGTCGCCGCCGGCAGCATGTGTGGGGCGAGAGTCAGGAACAGGCAAATGGCTGGTGTCTTCATAGCGTCACTAGAATACGGCAGGAAGCCGCCCCACGGATAGTGGGGCTCTTGATTTTACCTTTTTATCTACCCGTTCTGTACGTCCGCACACCGAAGCAGCGAGTCTGGACCATTGTGGTGCGGCAGTTCGCCGCCGGTGCCGCCGGCGGCAAAAAGCGACCGCCAGCGTTACTGGCGGTATCCGGTATAATGTGGGCTTGGAGCAGTCCCCGCCGAAGATGATTGATATTAAGAAGAAGCTGCAGGACGAAATTGCCGTGCTGGAGCGCGAATTGCACGTGGATTTGCCGCGAGACATCCTGACAGCGCGGGCACACGGCGACCTCAGCGAGAATGCCGAGTATCATGCCGCGAAAGACCGGCAGGGGTTCGTCAACGCCCGGCTCAACCAATTGAAAAAACGGCTGGCCGAGATGTCGATGATCGACTTCACCAAGATTCCGCATGGGAAAGTCGGGCTCGGGTCGACCGTCGTCGTGCTTGATGTGAAACGTGACGAGGAGGTCACGTATAACCTGGTAACCAGCGAAGAAGCGGACGCGACCAACGGCAGGATCTCCACCACCAGCCCGATTGGCCGCGCGCTGCTGGGCAAGGAAGTGGGTGATGAAGTCAAGGTGAACAGCCCCGGAGGTCTTAAGACTCTGGAGATCCTGAAACTCACCACCATCCACGACGCAGTTGGCTGATCTATGACTTACACACGCGCGATCGGGCTGGTGTTCGGCACGGCGATCAATCGCATCGTACGCTGGCTGGCTCTGTCCAAGATCCACCCCAACGTGCTCACGTTCTTGGGGCTGCTGATCAACATCTGGGCGGCTTGGCTTTTTTCGCGCGGCAGTTTCACCTGGGCGGGCGCAGTGGTGATTGGGGCGGGCCTGTTCGACATGGTGGATGGGCGGGTGGCGCGCGCCACCGACCAGGTAACGCGCTTCGGCGGCTTCTTCGATTCGGTGCTGGACCGCTACTCAGACCTGGCGCTGTACATGGGGCTGCTGGTGTACTACGCTTCCATCAACCGCTTCTTCTATATCGTGCTCACGGCGATCGTCATGACCGGGTCGGTGATGATCAGCTACACGCGGGCGCGCGCGGAGAACGCCATTCCCAAGTGCAAGGTGGGCTTTCTGGAGCGGCCGGAGCGTGTGGTGCTCATCATCATCGGCGCGGTGTTTGACCGAATGGCGCCGGTGTTGTGGGTGATTGCGGTGCTCTCCAACGTCACGGTGATCCACCGCATGATCTACACTTTCCAGGAAGCGAAGCGGCTCGAGGACGCGCAACTCCGCCTGACCAGAAACCGGGACGACCAGGAGCCCATTACCAGCAAGCGGCGCGAGTAACACGGCCATTTCCGGCTGTGTTCTTCTTTGCTTGAGCGACCAGCCCGTTGAGACCGGACTTTTGCCTGGTCAGCCATTGACTGAGGTGTTGTTGCAAACGAAGGTTTGATACGGCAGGCGGGCGATTAAGCGGGTGCAAGCCACAAACGCACAGCCGAACGTGAGCAACGCGGAAAGGAAGTAACCGTACCCGTGATAAGGGAACCCCATACGGACCGAAACCAGCGTGAACAACCCGTTGGTCAGGAGAAACAGCCCGCCCAGGACCGCCTGCGTCCGTCGCTGGTCGAAGTAAGATAGAACGATCCAGAGGAACAGAAATCCGGCGTGGAAGAACGCGCCCAACAGGCCCAGGCGGAAAACTCCGAGTTGGTGGAAGTTGATGCCCAGCCATACGAGTAGTTGCGGCGCCACCAGGATCATGGTGACCGCGACGGAGCCTTGTAACACCAGGAAGTTGCGCGCCCCACTCACGAAAGCCCCGATGACTTCCCGGTGGTTGCTTTCGATTCTGCTATAAGGCACATGCCGCTGGATGTCGTCGTAAAAGCGCAGGTACTTCTCAAAGAAGCCCGTCTCGATCGTGAGTGTGAACGCCGCCATGGAGGGCACAATCGAGAGGTAGGCCAGAAACATCGCGCCGTCGTAGTCGGGGCAGGACACCAGGCCGCTGTTCAGCAGTTCCCGCCCCGGCGCCAGCCACATCACCCACTTATCCACCCAGACGGCAGCGTTGTAAGCCAGAGCCCCTAGCGCCAACTCCCAATACTTGCGGAAGCACCCGAGGAATGCGAATGGCCGTTCAGCGCGGGTGGGATACTCCGCGAAGACACGTGCCATCAGCGTGAATAGGATCAGGGCGAGCCCCGCGCTAAACCCCGACAGCATTCCAGCTACACCCCAGCCGGGGGCGAGCAGACTGGCCGAAACGAGGCCCGCGCTCATTCCCCCTAGAAACGACAGCATCACGGCCCGGTAGTTCTTGAGCGCGGTGAGAAAAACGCTGACCACCCAGATGCCCGAGACCAGCATGAAATTCACGACCGCTGCGTAGCGTATGGGTGTCTCAAGTTTGAGATGGAGCAGGTAGAAGGGAGCCGCTATCGGGAGCGTGGAGCCCCAGACCAGCAATAGCGCGCCGACCAGCATCGCCGGGGCCTGTCTGACGTCCTTGACGTGGATGCAGTCGGCCAGGTGCCGCGTGATTACGATGGCGACCGGCCCGGAAAGCACCAAAGAGAACGCGAAATTGTAGACGATGAGCACGCGAAAGGTGGCGAGTTCCTGGAGTGTGGTGGCGGGCATTCCCACCATGACAATGGCGGAGAGGGAGAGGATGGTGAAGAGCCACGGCCCACTGCTGGCGAGGGCGGCATAGCCATAGCCTTGCACGATGCCGATCAGGTCGTCGCGCTGTGTCAGACGCCGCAGTTCGAACCCAATCCCGGCCACTAGGCAGCTCCTTTCCACTGCCCCGGCGCATCCACCGTTCTCCAGTGCTCATAGAGCCGGCGGTAGGCGCGGTCCAGTGCGGGCTTGTTGTAGTAGCAGCGAACCCGTTCCCGGATGGCGCGGCTGGCGCTCTCCCAACGGCCGCGGTCCGTCAGCAATCGGGCGACCGCCTGCGCCGTCGCCGTGGGATTAGACAGCGGAACCACTTCCCCGGCAGGGCCGAGCGGCTCGGTCTCGCGCCGGTCGCCGTAGATCATCTCGCGGCAGGCGCCCACGTCGGTAGCCACCGCGGGCACCCCGGCCGATCCGGCCTCTAGAATCACCAGCGGTTGAGCCTCGCTGATGCTGGTGAGCACGACCACATCGAGCCCGCCGAGGCATTCGCCGATCGAGACCCGCCCCGCAAACGTGAAGCAGCCCTGCAGGCCGAGATGGTTGACCAGGGCCTGGCACTCCGCATAGTAATGCGGGTCTTCGTCGGTGGGGCCCAGCAAAAGGGCATGAACCTCGGGGATCATGTTGCGGAGGATGGCGATGGTGCGGATGTAGGTCTTGACGTCTTTGATCGGCACTACGCGGCCGATCAGCGCCACGGTCGGCGGGTGTTGGCTGCGCTGTGCGCCCGCCTTCGAGAGGCGTTCATAGTCGACGCCGTTGGGAATGATCTCGAGCTTTTCGGATGCGGCGCCGTCCTCGATCTGAGTCTGCTGGTTGCCGTCATACAGCGTCACGATCTTGCTCGCTGCCTCATAGCACGCGCGCGAGTAACTGGTAAACGTATCCACCCACAAATCCTTCAGGTCGCGCGCCACCTTCTCCAGTTGAAGGCTGCTCGAAGGCGCCTGATACAGCCACTCGGCCATGGCGATTTCGATGCGGCGTTCGTTGGTGTAGATGCCGTGTTCGGTGAGCAGCACCGGCCGGCCGGTTTCGATGTGCGCGCGGGCGACAAAGAGGCCGGCATACCCCGTACACAGCGAGTGATAGACGCGGGCCCGCGGCATCGGGGCGGCGATGACGGAGTAGAGGCCGCCCAGGATCGTTCGCCAGGCCCAGAAGTAGTCCAGAAACGCGTTGTCGTTGTGAGTGGCGCGGTACATCCGGAGCAGGAGATCCCAGGCTTCCGGCGAATCCAACATCACCGACCTGCCCAACTGCGCGCGCCACGGCGCGAGCAGGGCCAGGATCTCGGCGAGGTCCCGTAACCCTCCGTCGAATTGAAGGTTGCGCAGGGGAGCTTCCAGCCGCTCAAACAGGGCCCGGGCGCCGCGCAGGCGGGCAGCGCCTTTGGCAAGTCCGCCCACCTCGACGTGCGTGATTCCGCTAACGTTGGGCGGCAAGTTGTAGCGCGGAGTGAGGTCGGCGTTTCTGGGAATGAGGCACACCAGATGGAACGACAAATCCTGGTGCGCCAGAAGCAGATCATGGGCCCAATTCGCTACGCCCCCGGCGATATACGGGTAGGTGCCTTCGAGCACGAGGCAAACGTCGGCTTGTGATGTTTGGCGCATCGTTAGGAAACGCCTCCCGCCGGCGACAGGCTCTCCTGCAATCCCCACAGCCGGACGGCTTCGAGCGCCGCCGGCGGCAGGCAGTCCTCCGCTTCCAGGCACTCCCGGCGCAGGCCGGCGAACTCCCGCAACCGAACGAAGCGGCCCAGTTGGTAGAGGCTCTCCATGTACCAGAGGTCGGCTTGCGGCACATGGAGGCCAGCCCGCATCGCCTGCTCCAGACAATCGGCCGCCTCGGCGTAACGCTTCCCCCGCACCAGGAGGCGGCCGGCGGCGAGCCGGGAATCCACTTCACCGGGTTCCGCCACGATGCAATGGCGGTACGCGGTCAGGGCTCGCGCGAAAATTTCTTCTTCACGGTGGGCGTCCAGAATCCCTGTATAAAGGTAGTCGTCATAGTGCCGGGCCAAGGCACGCAGCGCTTTGACGTCACCGGGGCTCTCGCCCACCCGGCGATTGAGTTCGAGCGTGCGCTCGAGCATGGCGTTCTCCAGCTTGTTCATGGCGGTGGCGGCTTGCACGCGGACGGCGTTGCTGCCGTCCGTCAAAGCGCGCTTCAGGATGGGGCCGAAGGCGGGCCGGAATTGAGAATTGATCAGTGTGATCAATGCCTGCTTCTGGTTGAGGCTGCCGAAGGCCAGCATCTCGACAAAAGGCGTGAGACTGCCGGGCTTCTCCAGGTCGGCCGTGGCCACACGCTCGGCGAGTTCCTGGTCGGCCTGCTGGCGAGTATCCGGGAATAGCGACTGGTACCACTCTTCGAAAGGGATGGTCTTGCGCATATACCACCGGGCCAGGAGCATCGTTACCAGGGTCCCGGCGCTGCCGATGGGGCCAAGCACGGCGGTTGCGGAGGCCAGCAGCAGGGGGAGCCGGACGTCCGCGCGAAGTCCGGGCGACCAGCGGCACCACGCGGCCAGGCCGCCGGTGACGGCGAGATGCGCTGCCGGCGGAATCCACCACGCCAGCCCGTGTCCGAAGCAGACGTACACTATGACGCACTCGGCCACAAGCGCCGCTATGGCTACCGCGGCGATTTGCAGGGCGTGCGCGAAATATCGGTCTTCAGGCAATCTGCAACTCCAGTTGCTCCTCCCGAGCCATGTCGTGAATCACATGAACCGCGAAGGAGAAGCGCGCCGCCGGGGCTTCCGGCTTTACTTCTGCCTCGAGCGCCGCAGCCAGCTTCTCAATAACGATATGCGCGTCGTTGACGGGCGCTCCCGGGAGCACGATCGCGAATTCGGCGCCCGTACGCTGGTAGTCGAATGCCAGGTCGGTCTTGCGCAGGGCCTGGGAGGCGGCGTGGCTGAAAGCGCGCGGCACCAGGCTCCGTTCTGCGTCGGTCAATTCGTCCGGGTTCTCCACGCGGACCACGATCATGGTGAGATCGAATCCGACGCGCCGCGCCAGCAGGGTCATGAAGGAGAGCTGGCGCGAGAGGTAGCCATAGGCGAACAGCTCCGTCTCGGTGTTGACCACGCTTTCCGACCGGGCCGCCTGGTAACGCAAGGCATTCTCGTAGGCCGCGCCGATCCACTGGCACAGCACCTTCAACGTCTGCACGTTGCTCAGGTTGAGGTCCAGGAAGCCGAGCTTCTCGATCTTCAGCATGCCCACGATCCGGCCGGTATCGGGCGCCGCCAATGGCGCCGCAATCACGCCCGCGCCGGAGAGCGCTGCCGCGTCCTCCGGGTTGACCACGGAGAGCACGCGCTGGCGGCCGATAATCTCCTGAAATAGCGCGCTGGCCGGGGCGTAGTGGCGGAGAAAGCCGTCGCCTTCGGCCCACCCTTCCTCGACGGCGAGCTCGAGAGCGCCGTTGCGCAGCAGGTAGACCGAAAACTTCTCCGGGTTCATCACTGACCGTATGAGGTTGGCCACGCCGAGCAGAACTTCGCTAGGTTCGAGCTTTTCGATCGCCTGCGCCGACTCGTAGAGCCCCACCGCGGTTTTGAGCTGGCCGGCGACGCGCGTCTCCAGCGCCTCTTTGACCGCCCTCAGCCTTTTGTAAGCGTCCGCCACCACCTGCTCGCGATGCGCTGTATCCGCCAGTTGACTGCGCAGCGCGGCCCGCTCGCGGATCTGGCGCATGCGCAACTCGCCGAGCACCACTGCCGCTACGAACCAGAGCAGGGGCAGGCGGCCGACATCCAGCAGCCACACAAACCGGTCCTGCGAGATCGCCTGCGGCGGCACGTTGCCGGCCAGCAGCGCGGCGCTGGACGCCAGCGCCGCCAGCAGACCGGCGTTGGTTCCGTACTGCACCGCAACCAGAAGCACGAGAATCCAAAACGGATGCTCGGGCAAGGAGCGGAATCGGCTGCCATCGAAGAAGACCTGGTCGGCAGCAAGGGCCAGGCCGAGGAACATCACGATTTCGACGATCGCCGAAAGGCGGATCCCGGCCAGCGACCGGCGAGACCTTGATGTCGGCGTGGTGTTCGTGTTTTCGTCCGCCATTTGTTCCTCCTAAAACCGCCAAAATAGTCCGGCCCGAAAGCTGGTCACGGTGCGGGTCGAGTCCAACGTGTAGAGCCTCCGGTCAAAATCGAGCTGCGCTCCCCAGCGGCGGGCGCCGTAGCTCATTCTCGCGGTCCAGAACGGAGCGCTCCCGCCGAGCCGGTCCACTGCCATTCCGGCATCTCCCTCCGCCCGCAAACGGCGGGTCAACTGCTTCTCGATTTGGACGCCGGCAGTGTGCACTTCGCGGCTCACCAGCGGCAGGGGCTGAAAGCCGATGCCGTCAGGTCCGGTGCTGGTCCGGGCAGAAAGGCGATACTCTCCGTCGAAGCTGTATTCGAAGGCAATGAGCGGCTGCCGCGCCAAACGGACATTGATGGCTCCGCTGGCGACGGCGCTCTCGGCCGCGCGGGGCGCGTCGGGCAGGCTGTAGCGGTTCGCCGCCGCCGCCATGCGCACCGACACCCGCGGGCTCAGGGTGGTCTCGCGGCGCAGTTCCACGCGATCTCGCACGCCCCCCTGAGCCAGCGATTCGGTGTAGTCCCAATAGGCCTGGTTGAAGTCCAGTTGGACCGCGGTGACGCCGTTCGAATCCGGGCTGGTGACCAACAAGCCGCCGCCAGTGGCCGAGTTCCCGGCCAACAGGATCCCCTTCACGCGCGTGCCGCCGTTCGACTCCCATTCGAGCGCCGCCTCGCCCCGGCGCGGAGCGCCTTCGAACGGACCGACATGGCCGTCGGTGTACCGAACCGAGCGGATCGAGGCGCGATCCTGCTCGATTGCGAATTGCAGACGGAAGGCCTGGGAAAGGGGGCTCTCGGCCAGAATGCGCACCAGGTTCTCGCTTTGCGTGCCCTGGATCCGGCGGCTTTCGAACCCGGTCCGAAACTGTCCCGCCCGCTCCTCATCGAGGTTGGCGCGGGCTTCTTGCAGATCTTCGTTCTCCGGATCCATCCGGACGGCGCGTTCGAACAGGCCCTTGGCGCGGCGGGACCGGCCCACGCTCTGCTCGGTCAGACCCAGGGCGGCGACCACGCTGGCCGAGTCCGGGTTGGCTTCGCTGAGACTCTCGATCAGCTCCAGCGCGCCGGAGCGGCGCGCCGTGGCGGACAACAACTGGACGCGAAGCAGCGCCATGCGGGTGCCGCCCGAGTCGACGCCGCCCGACAGGACGTCGCCGGCCTCATCGTAGAGGCGGGCTTCGAGAAGCATCGCGCCGAAATCGGCGCGCAAGTCGCCGTTACGCGGCGCCGCCGCGACAAGTGTGCGGTACTCGCGGATGGCGCGCTCTAGACTGCCGGATCGGAAGAGCGCCTGGGCGTGAGCCGTCCTGGCTTCGGGGGGAGGAGACGCCATACGCTCGATCAACCGCAGGGCGCGCCCATAGTATGCCCGGGCTTGCGACCGCGCCCCGCTTCGCCAGAGCATTTCGGCATAGTAGAAATTGTCGTCGTAGCCGCCTTCGGAGGAGGTGAGCAGGGCGCTCAAGTGGTGTTCCGCGACCGAGTAGCGCGCGTGACTGTAGGCGGCCACTGCCAGCCAATGCAGAGCTTCCCGATCCGTGGGATCGAGAGCCAGCAACCGGGCATAGGCCGGCTCCGCCGCCGCCATCCCCCCTACGTCCCGCACCAGACCCGCCAGCTTGCGAACGCGGTCGCGATCGGCCGTGGCCCCGACCTCGGCGGCAACCGCGCCGGCCAGAGCATCGACATCGTGAAGTTCAGCCAGCGCCCGAACGTAGACCTCCAGCAGTTCGCCGCCCAGGCCCGCGACCGGCAGATGGGCTGCCGCGATGGCCGCGACGCGGTTCGGCGCGCCGGCATCGAGCAAACGGCCCAGCCAGGCGGTCCGTTCGGCCCCGGTTGCATGGCGAGCCCGGTCTTCCAGCCAGTCCAAGGCGTCTGGATCCGGTTTCGGTCCCCACAGGAATAGCAACTCGGCCACGTCCCCGTGGTCCGGTGCGGCCGAGCGCGCCAGATCGGCAAACACCGGCCGCGCCAACTCCGGCCGGCCGGCTTCGACGAGCTTGAATCCTATGCCGCGCCTCTCGTCCGGTGAGAGTGCACCCGAAGCAAGCCGGTTGCGCCAGAAATCCAAGAGTTCCGTCGGGCGGTCCAGTTTGTGGAGTACATCCTCGTAAGCGGCAATCCAGTTGGGAAGCCCGGCGGCGGCAATCTGCCGGATATAAGGTAGGGCTTCCGCCTGGCCGCCATTCTCGAGCAGGGCGTAGACACGAGCTTCGCGCGTCTCTTGAGAGAGATCTCCGCGCGCGAGATCGTACTCCAGAAATGCCACGACGTCTTTCCGATGGCCCGCGCGTACCGCTGTTTCGATATAGAGCGGGGCGAGGTCGCCGCGCCGCCGGGCGAGCGTCTCCAGATGAGGCAGCGCCGCATCCCACGCGCCTAATTCCAGCAGGCCGTAGACGAGATTGAGCCGCTGCTGTTCGTCCTGGCCGGGCTGGCCGAGTTTGGCCGTCCAGAAGCCGCGCAGTTCCTCCTGAATGGTGGTCTTTGCGCCGCCCGGCGAGCCCCGAATCGCGCTGAGGAGTGCCCCAGTGTAAGCCTCTTCCACGCCGTGTAGCCGGCTGTGCGCCACGAGCGCCCGTGCGTGGGGCAGGGCATCGAGCGGCAGGCCGGCCGCCGTCAGCGCGTTGACCAGCATCAGGCGATTGGCATCGCTGGCTTGCTCCTGAAACAGACGGCGTGAGGCCGCCAGAGCGAGGTCCGCCTGTTTGTGGTCCTGGGCCAGAAAATACAGGTCGTGGAGCAGCGGCTCGGGAATCGACCGCGCAGGCGCGGCATCCACCCAGCGAGCGACCTCGCGGCCGCGGCCTGCGCCAGCGGCGGCGAGCGCCCAGGCCCGGCTCACCGCGGCCGTGGGTTTGCGGGTGCGCAGACCATCGAACCGGTCCGCGCCCTCGCCGGCTCTGCCAACTTCGACGTATAGACGGGCGGTTTCGAGAAGGATGCTTTCCGGCGCGGACTCGATCTGCATCCGGGCAAGCTGCGCCGCCGCTTCCAGACGCCGGCCCAATTTGGTGTCGAGGCTGGCCACGGCGAGGCGGTCGGAATCGGACGAGTTCCGGCGGGCCTCCGCAGTCTGGAGGTGCCGCGCGGCCTCCGCCCGGTCGCCCCGCGCGTACGCCAGCCGCGCGGCGAGCAGGGGCCGGTTCTCCAGGAATCCGCCGCCCAAAGCCGCGGCCATGCGATACACGAAGGCCTCCTGTCCCGCTTCCAGCGCGCGCTCCGCTAGCATACCCAGCAGGCCATCGTTCAGACGGCGGAACCCGCGCTGGCCGGCGACATCGATGGCGAGCAGGACCTCGCCCCTGGCGAGTGCCAGATCGAGAAACGGCTCGGTGAGATCGCCGGAGAGGAGATTGCGGCGGCGGAGCCGGTCGAGGCGCTCGAATGCCTCGCCGGTGCGCCCGCCGGCAACCTGCAACTGAAGCCACTCCGCCAACAGGACCGGGTCGCCGTCAATGGCCGGTTCGAACGGCGCAAGCAGCCGTGCCGCCAGGCCGGTCTGTCCCTTGATACGCAGTAGCGCCGCAAACCGCGCCACGCTCCCCGACTCGGCATGACCTCCGAGCCACCGCGCCGCTCGATCGAGCGCGCGAGCGCCCTGGCCGGAATCGATCAGGACCGACACCAGGAATTCCACCGAATCGGGTGTGACGTCCCGCGGATGGCGGGCTTCGAACCGATCGAGCAAGCCGGCCGCGTCCGCGGTACGGCCGCCCACCGCCAGCAGATTGGCGAGTTCCAGATACTCGGCGGGCTCGCCCTGGTACCGGGCAACCAGCGTCTGTAGCGCCGGAATCAGCTTGGCATTCTCATTGGCGTAGCGGTACTGGGCAGCCAGATCGCGCAGGCCGTCTTCGGAACTCTTGATCCGGTTAATGGCTTCCAAGGTTTGCAGGTACTCCTGCATCTGCTCGCCGTACTTTTGAAAGGTTGCGACGCGCTGAAACAGATCCAGGCGGTCGGCAGCCGGCGCCGCCAACTGCCGCAGCAGAACCACCGCGCGGTCTACGTCGCCCGATTGAACGTAGAGTTCCGACAGGGGCATAACCACGTCTACCGAGCGGTCCCCCGCGCCGAGACGTTTCTCGTACAAGCGCCGCGCCTCTTCGTACTGGTGGCCGCGGAAGTACATGAGGCTGAGATCGGCTTCGCTCGGAATGAGCAGAAAACTGCCAGCCAGCCCGCATGCCATCACGGCCGCCAGAACGATGTACTGAAGCGGCTTCATCTCACGCCCCTGGCCGGGATGATCCGGACCGATAACGGATCGATGGCGGACTGACGGATGGTGAATCGCAGCACGCCTTCCTGGTCCGCCGCGGCCTGGAGAGATTCCACTTGCCCGGCGCTGCCCGCGGCGCGAATCACGTAGGCCGTATGGGGCGCGACCCGCCACTCCATCTCGCCCGTGCCGAATCCCCGGGCCTGGAACTCAAACTCCGCGGCTCCCGTGCGCAATCTGGAGATCCGCCAGCGGCTCTCGATCAGGTAGGGCCGGTCTGCCTGGTTTGGCTTGTCGAGCGCCACCAACGCGATAATGGGTGCGCGCTCCGCGGCATCGAGCGCTACATACAAACTGTCCTGAAAGCGGCGTTGCCCAACGACTCCGGCCGATGCCGCGAAGTCCACGGATTCGCCATCGGCATGGTCGAAGCGTACCGTGTCGAGCCCGTCCCGATCGTCGATGCGCCAGCGGCGCGGCGCCACCTCGGAAATGGTGGCGGCGTGGAAACCGTCGACGATGGCGCAATACTGGCTGGCCGTGACCGGCGCCAGCTCCTGGGATCGCGCGTAGCGCAGGTTCTCGAGCAGCGCGTTCAAACTGGGCAGCTTCTCACCGGAGTACATGTGGTAGTACAGGTTGAACGGCTTGATGCGGATCGGAGATTCCGTATGCCGCAGCGTGCTCGTAAGATAGCGAAATCCGAAGTAGCGCTCGTTCCAGAGGTTGGTGTAGGTGTCCTCGTTGCTGTCGGAACTGTAGACTTGACGGAGCGCTCCCGCCTGGCGTCCCAGGGGGGCCACCCAGGCATACGAGTCGAACTCGGGATCGAACCGTGTGTCGCCGCCGTTCACGTTCCGCACCCGTGCCCGCCCGACTTCCCTGAGGGCGACTTCCGGCACCATGGTTGTGCCCGACCACTGCAAAAGCTCCACCCGTTTGCCTCGCGGCAGGAGACGGTTCAGGAAAGCGATCGATCCGGCAATCTCCTGCTCGAGCTGAAACGGATACAGATTGTAGCTTCTCAGGCGGAAGTGCCCGCGCCGGAGCGTCTGCCCGCCTTCCTCGGCTTCGGGATGTGAGTAACGCTCAATGGCCCGGTTCAGAATTGTCCAGTTCGCGGGGTCGAACCAATCGAACACGCCATCGGTCCACTTCCGGCTCGCGTGGGTGGCGCCGGTCCCCGCCAACGCCTGGCGGAGAGATTCCCAGTCGAGCGGATGGCTGTAGGTGTGGCTGCCTGCCTCGACCCAGGGCGTCGAGAGGATACGGCGCGCCACGTCCAGCGACTCGCGTGTGCCGAACCACGCGGGGTCGAGGTCGCCCGCGATCGGTCCCACCGTCACCGGAAGGTCGGGGAAGCGTTCGACGATCTCCTTCAGAATCACCTCGGCGGAGGAGAGCTTGGCCCGCTGGTAAGCCGGCACTTCGGTCACATTGCGCCAGCCATCCCCGTCGATGTGGCTGTAGTAGATGCGTCGGCCGCTCAGCGTCGCCGTGTCGAGCTTCGGGACTTCATCGGTGGCAAAGGCGAGCCGCAGAAACTCGAATGGGTTGAGGTACCACTGCAATTGGTCCTGCCGGTAACTGGCGAAATGTGTGTACCCGTTCGCCACCCATCCGCCGTGGGGGCCGGTCACCACCAGGTGGCTGTCCGTGGTTTTGTCGTTTCCGTGCCGCACGATCAGGTGCGATCGCACCCTTGGATCGATGGGGCGCACCCGCTCAAACGGAGGCAGAATGACCGGCAACGGCCGCTCAAATTCCATCACTGCCGGGTCTTTATAGACCACCCGCTGATCGTAGGTAACCCCCGTCCAGTTCTCCGTCGCCAGTCCCAGCTTTGCCAGGAAATGGTTGAGCGCGGTGGTTGCCGCGGCGCGGTCGTGCACGTTCTTCCCGAAGCTCAAGTCGCCCACGATGACGAAGCGTTTACCGGCGTCTATGGCGCCATCCGCCCAAGCCAGGAACTCCTCAGGGCGCTCCACCGATTCGGCCCGGAACCAGGCCAGGATTCCGCGCACATCCCGCATCTGATCTGCCGGGGGCAGGCCGCTGCGGAGGTCCCGATATCGGACCACCAGGCCGAGGTGATTGAGTGGCATCTCGAACAGACGGTGGGTGCCGGTATCGCGGACGTCCTTGTACTGGTGGCCGTCATACACGACGAGGATCGTGCGCGGCACCTCACGGAGTGCCGGTGGCCGGCTTCCCGCGTGGATGGATCCGGTCGCGAATGCCAACGCGATTAGCCCGATCAACGCGGCTCCTTCATGAGCTGATCCAACCCGATTGTGGCTACGTAGGGATCGAAGCCGTTGGCGCGCTCTTCGCGGTATATCCGCCGGATGCCTTCACGGTCCACCGGATCCCAGTAGTCCAGCGAACAGATTCGCAGGGCCGGATTGCGCTTCCTGGCCTGTTTCAGCAAAAGGACCTGTTCCCGATAGTCCGCCTCCGGGACACGACGGTAAACTTTGCGATCGAAATCATAAGTGCCGTAGACCGATTCCCCGAGTGCGATATCGATGTGCCCGGCGACCTCTGGTAGTAGCCCGTATCCGCGGTTCATCATGAGGGTAACGGAAGGGAAGGCACGGCGGATGCCCTTCACTAGTGCCGCAGCCGCGGCGGCCATCCCACGGCACTTTTCCGGATCGCGCCGTTCGAGTTCTACGGGATCGTCCAGAGTGTCAAGGAAGACGCCTTGAAACCCCTGTGCCAGGAGCGCGGGCACCAGTTTGCCAATGACTGCACCCGGCCATCTGGGGTCTCGCAAGTCGAGATAGTGGCTGCCAGGCCAGTTGCGGTTCTCCCCGAGCAGAATGCCCGTCTCTTTCATGTCGGGAAACCAGGTGCGATGCTGTTCGACCTCGCCTAAGCTAAGGTAGGCGAGCACGGTCGCGCCGGCGGCCTGGACGGGCTTCAAGGGCGGATGATGATCGCTATCGAAGACAACCAACTTGTAGCCACGGAACTCCTCCGGGTGAGCCTGGTCGGAGTAGTAGGCCGCCCATCGAACTCCGGCCATGCCCGACCCGGCCAAGCCGAACGAAATCAGTGGGATAGCCATCAAAACTCTACGCCGCAAACCCATATTCCGGTACCGCAGGGCAGGCTCCTTTCCGGCCCCAATTCTCTTATCGACGGGTTTCGCTGGAGACTGTACAGGCGCGGCGTCGACTCTTGCCAAGGCAGGCGAACGGACTCAGCTAGCCCTAACCAAGCCACCGGGCGGGCCACCAAAGGTATCCGCCAGGGTCCCTCACAATTGCAGAGCGCAGTCCATACGGCAGATCGTCCGGCGGCCTGACCGCCGTCGCCCCCGCCGCGAGCGCCCGCGCGTATGCCGCCTCGACGTCCTCCACGAACAAAAAGAATCCGTTGGACGGGATGCCCCTTCGGTCCTCCGGTTCACCCATCTCGAGTACCGCGTTTCCGACGCGTACCGCCGCGTGCATCACACGGCCCGATTGTTCGATCACCGCCATCTCTTCGGCGCCGAAAGCGCGCTTCAGGAAATCGATGTACTTCCGGACGCCCTCCGGGTGCAGGTACGGCAGCACGGCTCCCAGATCCTCCGAGGGCGCGCCGGACGCCAAATGCGTCGCGATGTACCAGTAATTTCCAAAAGCGTCCTGCACAAAGGCGGAACGCTCCCCATAGGGCCGGTCCGCGGGCTCTCCCCAGGCGCCCATGATCGTCACCGCTCCGGCTTGGAGCGCGCGCCCGTACGCAGCATCGCAATCCGCCACGTATACGTGCAGTGCCGCCGGCAGATTGCCCCGGCTTGCCGCCGTACCTCCGCCGACCATGATCACGGAATCGCCGATTCGGACCTCCGAGTAGAATCCGTAGGCAGCTGCTCCGGTGTTTCGCTTCAACTCCTCAGCGCCGAACGTCGTCTTCATGAACTCGACCAGATCGGCCGCCTGGTCATGAATGAGGAAGGGCGTGACGGTGCGGAATCCTCCACGAACGCCCGCCACAGCGGATGCAGTTGAACTCATAGATGCTCTCCTTTGCAATTCGGTTTTCAACCGTGTCTTAAAATTCTCTGACGGCAGGTCGCGCAGCATGCCCGCAATTCCGGCCAGCGCAGCCAACTCGGCCTCACCGCCCACGGCCGGCCGCGCCCCGGCTAGCAGAGATTCGATGGCTTGATCCAGTTGTTCCACGAGCGCCCGGTCAGGCATGGGTGCCCTCCATTTGAGCCCGCAGGTTCTCCAGCGCGCGAAGCTGAAGCTGCTTCACCGCGCCTTCACTGCGCTGGAGTTCCCGCGCAATTTCGCGAATGCTCTTTTGCTCCACGAAACGCAAGTGAATCACGCGGAACTGCGCTTCCGGGAGCCGCTCCACCAACTGAAACAGGATGGCGCCGCGTTCCATCTCGTCCGGGTCCGGCCGCTCCGGCTCAGGAGCCGGACTCCCCGCCTCCCGGCCCAGGCGCTGGAAATGATCGGCAATTGCGCGCGACGCGATCCGCAGCAGCCAAGCCGCGAAGGGCACGCCTCGCCACTCAAACTTCCCGAGGCCGGCCAGCGCCTCGCGAAAAACGTCCGCCGTCAGGTCCTCGGCGTGATGACGGTCGCCCACACGACGCGCGACATAGGCGTATACGCAGTAGAAATTCTCCTCGTAGAGGTCGCCGAAGCGCGAAGGGTCTCGCTGCGCGGCTTCGATCCGCACCCGGTCGTCGGTGCCCTGCGTCATCGCCCTCCGTGGAGTACTCTCGTTAAGATAATCCCCGGAGAGGGGGGAAAAGTTACGGCGGCGTGTCGAAGCGGTGACGGTAGGATAGAATCAGTGATCCTGACGCGAAGGCGATGGTTGCACGCCGTGACGATGTGGCTCGCATGTCTCGCCCTGCGGGCCGCGCGGAAAGAATTCTGGAATAGCAAAGACCCCGCCAGTTGGACCAACGATGAGAAACAGGTGCTGCTCAGCCAATCCCCATGGGCGCGGGAAGGTTTCGCGCGCATGGAGGTGGAAAAGAGCCGGCGCACCACCCCAGGCTACGGGAACAACGGGAGGCCGGGCGGCGACATGCCGGACACCAGGCCGGGGGTCCCGCCCGGGGGCGTGCGCAGCGTGCCGATCGGCGAGGCGCCGCCGCCGGTTCCGAACCCGGATCCGGGCCATCCGGTGCAGTTCCCGGTGCTGGCGAGATGGGAGAGCGCGAAACCGGTGCGCCTGGCTGGCGGACCGGAGGTGCCGGAACTGACCGGGCAGTTTTACGTGATCCGGCTGCGGGGGCTGCCGTTGATGCCGCCGCCGAAGGCCAAGCCGGGAGAGGTCGCGCCGAATCCGAACGAGGGCTTGCTGCAGGCGATCAAAGAAGGCAGCCGGTTAGAGCGCAAGGACAAGCCCGGCATTCCGTGTGCTCACCTGTTCACGGGGTCGGGGGATGCGGCGACTGAGGTGCTGCTCTTTTTCGCGCGCGAGGCCGACCCAATTAATGTGGCGGATAAAATGGTGACGCTGGAGAGCCGCTTTGCCCTGTTTCACCTGTCGGTCAAGTTTCCGCTGAAGGAAATGATGTACAACGGCGAGTTGGCGCTCTGAGCGCGCCGGTTGGCTTTGGTGGAAAAAGCCGCTGTATAATTTCGGCATGCCGGTGCTTCGCGGCCTGCCTCTCGGCCTCGTCCTGACCACGTTAATGGCCGCACAGCAAACCATCTCATTCCCTACCCAGGATGGTGGGCGAATTTACGCCGATCTCTATGGCAAAGGCACACGCGCCGTTGTGCTCGCCCACGGCGGCCGGTTCAATAAGGAGAGTTGGCGGGATCAGGCCCGGGTTCTGGTGTCGGAAGGATTTCAGGTCCTGGCAATCGACTTCCGTGGATTCGGCCGCTCCACCGGTCCCGGCTCCGCTGATTTCGACAACGCGCCCTTCGAGAACGATGTGCTCGCCGCGATTCGTTACTTGAAAGCGCATGGCGTCCAAACGGTGTCGGTCGTTGGGGGCAGCTTCGGTGGCGGAGCTGCCGGCGATGCGTCGATCAGGTCCGGCCCCGGTGAGATTGATCGCATCGTTTTTTTGGGTGCGGCGCCGAACCTCCCGGCAGAGAAACTGAAGTCGCGGGCCCTGTTCCTCGTCGCCCGCGACGACTCGAACGGCGCCGGCCCACGGCTGCCGGGCATTCGTGCGCAGTACGAAAAAGCTCCTCAGCCGAAGGAACTGATCGTGTTAGATGGTTCGGCGCACGCCCAGTTTCTCTTCCAAACAGACCAAAGCGATCGGGTCATGCACGAGATCTTGCGATTTCTGTCGATGCCATGATCGTCATCCAGGCCAGTTCGCCGGCCGCGCAAAAACGACCGCCAGCCGCACGGAACAATTTGACGCCTTCCTCCGTACTCTGAATGGTAGGTAAATCTGTATGTTCTGCGACCGTTGTGGCGCCAACCTGCAGAGCGCGCCGGCTTTCTGTCCCATGTGCGGCAAAGCATTCCGGGTGGCTGGCATCCCGCCGCGGACGCCGGCTGTCAGCCGCATCGCCGGCCACCTGCGCACGTTGAGCATGTTGTGGATCGTGTTTTCGGCCATGCGCCTGCTGCCGCGCCTGTTCATGTACGCGTTCTGGCGGGACGGCGACTGGTTCTTCGACCGCGGCTTTCCCTTCTGGGGCCACTGGATGGGGGCTTTCGTGGGCCTGTCGGTGGCGGTCGGCGTGCTCGGCATTATCGCCGGCTGGGGGTTGCACGAGCGCCAGCCTTGGGCTCGCCTCCTGGCTATCGTGCTGGGATGTTTCAGCCTGCTCCACATGCCGTTCGGCACGGCGCTGGGAATCTATACGCTGTGGGTCTTGCTGCCCGCGCAATCGGAAATGGAGTATCGCCGGATTTCGGGGTCGGTCTAACCGGTCCGGGCTACCGGTTGACCAGCGAAGCCGCTTCCCAGCGGACCGACGCTTTCTTGATCCGCTCCACGGCTTCCATGAGGTTGGCCAGGGAATTGGCGTAGCTGAATCGGATGTAGCCCTCGCCGTATTCGCCGAAACAGCCGCCGTTAAGTCCTGCCACGCCCGCTTCGTAGAGCAGTAAGTCGGCCAGTTCTTTAGAGCCGATTCCGGTTCCGGTCACGTTGGCAAAGACGTAGAACGCGCCTCCAGGCACCGGGCAGCGGAAGCCCGGCACCTGGTTGAGCCCAGCGACGATGGCGTCGCGCCGCCGGCGGAATTCGGCCACCATGCGGTCTACGAAGTCGCGCGGCCCGGTCATGGCGGCGATTCCGGCCCGCTGCGTAAAGCTGGCGGTGCAGGAATTCGAGTTCACCATCAGTTTGTTCACCGCGTCCACCAGCCACTCCGGCATCACGCCGTAGCCCATGCGCCAGCCGGTCATGGCGTACGTCTTCGAGAAGCCGTCGAGAATGATGGTTTTCTCCAGCATGCCGGGGAAAGACGCGATCGAGACCGGCTGCTCACCGTAACAGATCTCGGAGTAAATCTCGTCGCTCAACACCATTACGTCGCGGTCGCGTAGCATTCCTGCAAGCGCCGCCACGTCCTTGGGCGGAATCACCCCGCCAGTTGGGTTCTGCGGCGAGTTCAGCACCACCATCTTCGTGCGCTCGTTCAGGCGGTCGCGGAACAGATTCAGGTCGAAGGAAAACCCGCGGCTCTCTTCCAGGGGCATCGGAACCGGCGTGGCGCCCAGGAACCGGATCATGGACTCGTAGATCGGGAAACCCGGATTGGGGTAGATCACCTCGTCGCCCGGCTCCAACAGGGCGATCATGGGGAAGAAGATGATGGGCTTGCCCCCTGGCACCACCGATACGTGCTGTGGGCCAACCTGGACCCCGCGCGTACGGGAAATGTGAGCCGCGATGGCTTCGCGCAGTTCGGGCAGGCCCTGGGTGGGGCCGTAGTGCGTCCAGCCCTCGTCCAGCGCCTTCTTGGCTGCTTCAATGACGTGGGGCGGGCTGGCGAAATCGGGTTCGCCGATCTCCAGGTGGATCACGCTGCGACCCTGCGCTTCCAGCGCGCGGGCGCGCACCAGTACGTCAAACGCCGATTCGACGCCGATGCGGGACATACGTTCTGCGAGTTTCATGGTGTGCCGCCTTGGAGAGGCCCTGATTGCGCACGATTCACCTCGAAGGGCCTCCGACTTTCCAGCTTATCCCAAAGCACCTCGCGGCGGGGGTGCTATTTCGGAGTATGGAGTCTCAAAAGAACAGGCTGGCCGGCACGTGGCAACGGATCCCATCAAGTCCGAGGACGAGGCAGCCGGGGCAGCTTGGCCGCCTCGAGCGGGGTAGAATGGCCTTAAGCGGCAGATCCGCTTTCGTATCCACGTTTTCCGGGCTCCCGCGTCATGACCTTATAGGAACCGTGAGAACCGCCGTCCTGAGTCCGATGAGTGAAGTCGTCGAGCCCGGCCTGGAGTTGCTCGAGCGGCAGAACCGCTTTGTTTCCGATCATATGCGGCGAATCTTCATCCAGATCTACCGGATTGTGCGAAACGTCTCGGATGCCCAGGATTTGACCCAGGAGGCCTTCATCAAGGCACTCCAGCACCAGGAGCAGCTCAAGAACGAACTGAAGGCGGCGCACTGGCTCTCCCGGATCGCCACCAATACGGCTATCGATTTCATGCGTCGCAAGGGCCGGACCACCTTCTGTGAAATCGACGAGGCTCCGGTAAGCCACGCCGAGAGTCCCGAACAGGCGCTGCTGCGGTCGGAACAACGGAATTACCTGGAAGACGGGTTGCGACTCTTGAGCCCGCGAGAGCGCGCCGCTCTGATGCTGCGTGACGTCGAGGGCTTGCCGGCTGAGGAAGTGGCCAAACGGCTGAATTGTTCCAAGGCCACGGTGCGCTCCCATATCGCCAATGGCCGCACCAAGTTTCAGCGGTACATCGAAAGAAGGAAGCGGTAGCAAGATGAAACACCCGAATGAGGCAACTTTGGCATTGCACGCCGGCGGGGACCTCGGCTTGGTGGCCCGCTGGCGAACCGAACGCCATCTCGTCAAATGTGGCCGTTGCCGCGATGAGATGGCTGCCTTTACCGAATTGCGCGCCGTGTTGCCGGAGCTGGCCGAAATCCCGGAAGTGCCGTGGAACCGGCTGGCGGCGGAAATGCGGGCCAACATCCGGCTGGGGCTGGCTGCCGGGGAGTGCGTCGGCGCGGGCGAGGTGTCGATGGGCCAGCCGCGCCGGTTCGCGGTGGCGCGCGCGGGTTTGGCCTTCGCCGGCATCGTACTGCTGACGGGTACGGGGCTCATGCTGGAACATCCTTCACCGGTTGCGTCCAGAGAGGGCCCTCTGGTTCAGGCCACCGAGAACGGCATTCAAGCCCGCTCCGGGGCTCAGGCTTTTCGACTGATGAACACCGGCGCTAAATCCGTGATGTATTCCGCCAGCGCCGATGGTTCGATGGGAGCTCGTTACGTGGATCCCGAGACGGGCTACGTAACAATCAACAATGTCTATGTGGAGTAGAGCTATAAAACGATCGCCGGTATTCGCCATCCTGGGCGCGGCATTCTTCGGCGCGGCGTTCCAAGGCCCAACCGGGCTGCGGGCGCAGGATGCTCCGCTGCCGCCCGGGTCGGTCAACATCAATCTCCCCGCTAATTCGCCGCTGACGCTGATCTCCACCTCCATGTCTGATTCGCGCACCACGGCGCGCGGCGCCGCCCTGGTGCTGGACCTTCACATGTCCCTGACCCTGCGCAACTCCAGTCAGAACCGGATTCACGGCGTGACCTTGCGAGTGGTGACTCAGGAAGTGACAGCCGGGGGCAAGAGCTGGGTTACCATTCCCAGCCTGAACGTGGGGCCGGCGGAAGCTTTCCCGGTGCGGATCGACATGCAGCTGATGCGGCCCTCGCAGGTCGCGGCCGGGACTCTGGTTACGGTGGATCTGGATGGCGTTCTCTTCCAGGACCTTTCCTTCTTTGGCCCGGACCGCCTGAACTCGCGGCGCACCATGACCGCTTCGGAGATGGAGGCTCAGCGCGATCGCGAGCACTTCAAGCGCATTCTGGCGCAGGGTGGAAAACCCGCTCTGCGGCGCGAGATGCTCGAGAGCATGGCGCGCCAGGCCGAAGTTTCGCAACTGGCCGTGACCGTGAAGCGCTCTGGCCGGGCCGTGACCTCGGCTGCCCTGCCCACGGAGCGCACCGCCGAGTTCGCGTTCCTGCGTTTCCCTGATTCGCCGGTGGCACCGATGGAAGGCTCCGCGCAACTGGCCGGCAACGAAGCCCGCGCGCCGCATATCAGCGTGCGCAACAATTCCGCCAGGCCGGTGAAGTATGTCGAGATGGGCTGGGTGGTGAGCGATCAGGCGGGCCGGCAGTATATGGCGGCTTCCGTGCCGTCGGGTGAGGCGGATCTCAACCTGCCCCCCGGCAAGACCGCCCGCGTGGATCAGGAAACCTCGCTCAGCTTCACTCTCAAGGGCCAGCCGGTGAACGTCCACCACATGCTGGGCTTCGTTAACCGGGTGGAATTCGCCGATGGCAAGGTCTGGGTGCCGAACCGGCAGATCCTGGAAGACCCGGTCCTGCAAAAGGTGCTGCCGCCCTCGCCCGAAGAGCAGCGCCTGACCGAGGTGTACCGCAATCGCGGGGTTGACGGCCTGGTTCAGGAATTGAGCCGGTTCTAGCGGGTGCCGAGCGCGGCCACAATCTCACATCGCGATGGAATCGCTGGCGGCTACTTTCGCGCGGTTGGCTGCCGAGATGCCTACCGACTGAACGGCATCGCCCCCGCCTTTCCGCCGCCGCAACATTTTCATCGATTTCATGCCCGCCAAGCTGCCCAGGACATCGATGCCCTGCTCGTGCCGGCAAGCGAACTCCGGCAGGCCGCACAAAGAGTGGTGAGCGGGAAGGATTGCCCGCCGGTTGAATTTGCGCCGCCCGGAGGGCGCGGAGGCGGTGCTGGCCGCTGCTACCCCGGAAGCCGCTATACCAATGGCTTCAAATCCTGCATTCTTCTGGCAGAATATTTTCAGCGAGTGCCCTTGCGCCCTCTATCCATGCAGCTCCGGAAGCCCTCCGAAAGACTTCGGACCGGGCAGTCCGATGCTGCCGCCGGAGGCATTCTGGCTCCTGACTTCTGGCCTCTGCCTTCTGGCGCCACAGCCTGTTTGGTTCCGGCTATGCCGGGTTATTGCGAGATCAAGCCCGCAACCACGCCGCCCACCTCCCGGTCGAGCTTGGGCCCGCTAACCCATTTTCCGCAAACATCTGTAGTAGTTCGGCCATTTTGGAAATCCCGACGCGGCAGCCATTGCAGTTAGCTTCCAGGAATCCCAAAAAGCGCGTGTAGTGACAAATCGTATCTAACCTATTGATCTATTCTGATGCTTCTGTCATTATTCTCCTGAGCTATTGGTCACAGCTCGGATGACAACCATGTTTCTCCGCAGTTCGGTCGTCAAGAAGGCTGGCAAGTCCTACCGTTACTGGAAGCTGGTGGAGAACGTTCGCACCGACGCCGGGCCCCGGCAACAGGTGGTCGCCCACCTGGGAGACCTTTCCAATTTCACCGCAACGGACTGGCAGGTTCTCGCCGGACGCATGGGTGAGCCGGAAATGGCCGCCGCTCTGGAACGCCGTGTCCGGCAGGGCGGTCGCCAAGGCCGTCCCCCCAAGTGGGCCATCGAGGATGGCTCGGCGTCCGCCTCCGATGCCTCGGATGTGGTTTCGATCCGGCTGTCGGAAACCAGTTGGCGGGAGCCCGTGGCGTTCGGCGATGTCTACGCCGCGTTGGTTTTGTGGAAGCGACTCGGGCTGGGGGAACTGCTGGGCGAGCGCATGAACGACTCCGCCGCGAAGGTGCCCTGGCCAGCGGTGGCCGCGTTGATCGCCGTCAACCGGTTGGTCGAGCCGATGCCGGAATGGCCGATGGTGCGCTGGTGGCAACGGACCGCCTTGCCACAGTTATTGGGGATTCCGCTGACGGCCATCAACGACGATCGTCTCTACCGCTGCCTGGATGTAGTGCTGCCCCACAAGCAAGCCATTGAGGAGCGTATTGCCGGTGTGGGACAGAGCCTATTCGGACAATCATATCGATATCTACTATACGATCTGACCAGCACTTACTTCGAGGGACAAATGGAGAGTAATCCGAAGGCGCTACGGGGTTACTCCAGGGATCACCGGCCGGACTGCAAGCAGGTCACGATCGGCGCGGTGGTGGATCGCGAAGGG